>Ga0209064_1000065_pt1 | contig 229008 bp, 187 predicted proteins | sample Inofromicrocosms_FD_187498 | JGI IMG/M metagenome (GOLD analysis project Ga0209064, IMG submission 187498) | Mouse cecum microbial communities from Vienna, Austria - Inoculum for glucosamine and mucus D2O microcosms (SPAdes) (version 2) | ecosystem: Host-associated > Mammals > Digestive system...
GGAGAGGCGGGAGAGGCGGGAGAGGCGGGAGAGGCGGGAGAGGCGGGAGAGGCGGGAGAGGGTGCTTCCGTAGAAACGCCATTTCCCCGCCGTTGCGACGGCGGGGAAATGCGTTCGGCGCACGGTGTGTGCGCAGGGGGTCAGAGCGTTGCTTTCGACTCTACGGCGACTTCGGTGCTGACTTTCTTCACGAGGCCCTGGAGTACCGTGCCGGGACCCAGTTCGGTGAATTCGTCCACGCCGTCGGCCAGCATGTTCTTCACGATGTAGGTCCAGCGCACGGGAGCCGTGAGCTGGGCGATCAGGTTGGCCTTGATCTGTTCGGGATCGGTATAGGCCTTGGCGTCCACATTCTGGTAGATGGGGCATGCGGGCGTGCGGAAAGGAGCTTCGGCGATGGCTTTGGCCAGTTCGACCTTTGCGGGCTCCATGAGGGGCGAGTGGAACGCGCCGCCCACGGGAAGACGCAGCGCACGTTTGGCTCCGGCCTCCTTGGCCTTGACGCAGGCGGCCTCCACGGCCTCCACGGCGCCCGAAATCACGAGCTGCCCCGGGCAGTTGTAGTTGGCGGCTACGACCGTGCCTTCGGTCTCGTCGCAGATGCGCTCCACGACGGCATCTTCCAGTCCGAGCACTGCGGCCATCGTTCCGGGCTGCTGCTCGCAGGCGGCCTGCATGGCCAGTGCGCGCTTCGACACCAGGCGCAGACCGTCCTCGAAGGAGAGGGCGCCCGCAACGACGAGAGCCGAGAATTCGCCCAGCGAGTGTCCGGCTACGGCGTCGGGTTTCACGCCCAGGGCCTTGGCCAGGATGACCGAGTGGAGGAAGACGGCGGGCTGGGTGACCTTCGTCTGTTTGAGTTCTTCGTCCGTACCAGCGAACATGATGTCGGTGATGCGGAATCCGAGGATTTCGTTGGCCTGCTCGAAGAGCGCCTTGGCCTCGGGCACGTTTTCGTAGAGGTCTTTGCCCATGCCTACCGACTGGGCTCCCTGACCGGGGAATACGTATGCGTGTTTCATCATTTTCGTCGTTTTTCGTTCGACGCTGCAAAGATAGCGATAAGCAAGGGTAAAAGCAAGTTTGCTCGCATTTTCCGGGCGGGAGCGCCTGAGGCGCAGCCGGCGTGCGGAAAAGGGACTGAAAAACCGGGCCTCCGCTACCCGGGAGGCTGCGGCCCGCGCGGCTCGTCACGAGCCGCAAATTTTCCGCAAGACCGATACCCGGCTATTCCCGTCATGTCCCCGCGCGGTTTTGAAAGAGCCGCAGGCCATCCGTCCCGGATCGCGCATCGCTACCGATTGCCGGCCCTGCGCGATCCAAAGAGCCCCCTGACCGTCCGTGTCGGGGATCGGGCACCGTCTGCCTCTCTCCTCCTGATTGTCCGTGTCGGGGATCGGGCACCGTCTGCCGCCCTCCTCCTGACCGTCCGTGTCGGGGGGCATAGCCCCCCCCCTCCGTCCGCCGGATCAGTCGAGGAGGTTGTTACGCTCTATGTCCTTGAAATATCTGTAGGTGGCCACGCGCAACTCGTCGGCCGCCGCGTCGTCGCAGACCAAGATGCCGTTGGGGTGCACCTGGAGTGCCGATACGGTCCACTGGTGGTTGTAGGGGCCTTCGACGCCGTGGCGCACGGCGCGTGCCTTGCGGTGCCCTGTGGCCAGGATGACCACTTTGCGGGCTGCGAGCACCGTGCCCACGCCCACGGTCAGGGCCGTGCGCGGCACGAGCGACTCGTCGCCGCTGAAGAAGCGGGCGTTGGCCGCCACGGTATCCTGCGTCAGCGTCTTGATGCGCGTGCGCGACGAGAGCGACGAGAAAGGTTCGTTGAACGCGATGTGTCCGTCCTCGCCCACGCCGCCCAGGAAGAGGTCGATGCCGCCGCATTCGGCGATGCGCGCCTCGTAGTCGGCGCACTCTTTCGCCAGGTCTTCGGCATTGCCGTCGAGCAGGTGCGTGTTTTCGGGACGGATGTCCACGTGCGCGAAGAAGTTCTCGCGCATGAAGGTGTGGTAGCTCTGGGGGTGCTCCTCGGGCAGGCCGACGTATTCGTCCATGTTGAACGTCACGACGTTGGAGAACGACACCTCGCCGGCACGATGGAGCCGGATCAGCTCCCGGTAGGTTTCGAGCGGGGTCGAGCCCGTGGGCAGCCCCAGCACGAAGGGCGAGGCGGTGTATTTCTCCTTCTGTCTGATCTGCTCCACGATGTAACGTGCGGTCCAGCGTGCGACCCGCTCCGGGGTGCTCTCGATAATCAGTCTCATATGCTGTCGTTTTTGGGTTGTGTTGCGTTTTCGGCAGGGGCTCGGCGGGCATTGCTCCGCACGACCTTGCGTCTTTGAATAATGTCCGCGCGCGAGTCCCCGGCCGCAGCGCGGCCGGGTGCGGGGTCAGAACATCTTCACGAAGACCTCGATGGCCTGATATTCGGCCATGCCCAGCTCGTCGTAGAGACGTGCCGTGTGCTGCGTGCGCTCCTCGGCCCGCTGCCAGAATTCGCGCGAGTCGCTGCCTGGGAACGGCACGATGTCCTTCTGCGAGAGGTGGCGGTAGATGGCGTGGCGCTTCATGAGCTGCTCGTCGGGCGAGAGGGGCACGGCCATGTCCACCATGCCGAGGTCCCACTCCTGCCAGGCGCCGCGGTAGAGCCACATGTGGCAGTCGCGCAGCCAGTCGTCGCCGCGCACGACCTCGATGGCGGCCAGCACGGCCTCCATGCAGGTGCGGTGCGTGCCGTGGGGGTCGGAGAGGTCGCCCGCGGCGTAGATCTGGTGGGGGCGGATTTCGCGCAGCAGCGCGGCGATGGGGGCGATGTCCCCGTCGGAGAGCTGGCCCTTCTTGATCCCGCCCGTCTCGTAGAAGGGAAGGTCGAGGAAGTGGGCGTTCGTGTCGGGATCGAGACCGAACGACCGCACGGCGGCCCGCGCCTCGGCACGGCGGATCGCGGCCTTCAGGTCGAGCAGTTCGCGCGGCTCGGGTTCGCCCTTGCGTTTGCCGGCGATGAGCGACCGCACGTGGTCGATACGGCTGCCGAAGCCCATTTCGCGTGCCGTGTCGATGTTCTGCAACACCACGTCGTCGCGCACGGCCACGTTGCCCGAGGTCTGGTAGGCCACGTGCACGTCGTGGTGCTGCTGCACGAGGCGGATGAACGTGCCGCCCATCGAGATCACGTCGTCGTCGGGGTGCGGCGAGAAGATCACCGCACGCTTGGGGTAGGGGTGCGAGGCGACGGGGCGCGTCGAGTCGTCGGCCGCGGGTTTTCCGCCCGGCCAGCCGGTGATGGTGTGTTGCAGGTCGTTGAATACGTCGATATTGATCTGGTCGTAGGAGCGGCCCTGTTCGAGCAGCTCGCCCAGCGAATTCTCCAGATAGTCGCGGTAGGTGAGTTTCAGGATGGGTTTCTTCGCCCTGCGGCAGAGCCACACCACGGCCTTGCGCGTGAACTTGGGCGTCCACTCGCACGGACCCACGAGCCACGGCGTCTGCTCGCGCGTGAGCAGGCCGGCGGCGTTCTCGTCGATCACCACCTCGATGTCGGGGTGGGCCTGGAGGTGCGAGGCCGGCACCTGGTCGGTGATCTGGCCCTCGACGACGCGCTGCACGATGCGGGCTTTCTCCTCGCCCCAGGCCATGAGCACGATGCGTTCGGCCCGAAGGATGGTGTCGATGCCCATCGTGATGGCCATCTTGGGCGTGTTGTCGAGCCCGAAGAAGGCTTCGGACTGTATCTTGCGCGTGTTGTAGGTGAGCTGCACGAGGCGCGTGCGCGACCGGCCGTAGGAGCCGGGCTCGTTGAAGCCGATCTGCCCGTCCTCGCCCACGCCGAGGACCATCAGGTCGATCTTGCGGATGGCGTGGTCGTACGAGGCGCAGTACTCCGAAATGCGATCCTCGGGCACCGTGCCGTCGGGTATGTGGATGTTCTCGGGCAGGATGTCGATGTGGTTCAGGAACTCCTCGTGTATGCGGTAGTTGCGGCTCTGCTGCTCCGTGGAGCGTATGGGGTAGAATTCGTCGAGGCTGTATACGGCCACGTTGGCGAACGACACCTCGCCCCGGCGGTGGCGTTCGGCCAGCTCGCGGTAGAGGCCCACGGGCGTGCGCCCCGTGGTGAGGCCCAGTACGAAGGGCTGTGTCTCCTCGTAGATGCGGTTGGTGTAGTGCGTGTCTTCGTAGCGGCGGATCATCTTCACGATCGTGTCGGCCACGTGCTGCACGCCGAGGTACTCGTTTTCGTAGACTTGCGTGCGGATTTTTTCGTAACGGTGGATGATGTCGCGCGGCGCCGAGGCGCCGATCAGTCCGCCGTCCTTCGGCATTGAGTATTTGGTATTCATGGTCATTGGCTCGGTTTATCGTTCGCGGTAGCGGCGTGCGATGCGGTCGATCGTCGCGCACATGTCGTCGTAGCGCCGCTCCATGTCGCACAACAGTGCATATTGCGCGCGTGCGCGCACGAGGTTGTGTTCGTCGTAGGCCGTCTTGTAGTAGCGGTCGCCGTCGATGTAGTCCATCAGGAAGCGGAGCACCTGCTCGCAGGTGATGTAGCGCGCCGAGAAGGCCAGGCGGTCGATCTCGGCCTGCGTGAGCTCGCGTGCCCGCACCGAGAGGTAGCCCTCGGCATAGGCGGCGAACATCTCGGGCGACAGCCCCACGCGTCCGGTGTGCGGGTCGTCCTCGGCACCGGTGTTGGCATAGGAGCGGACGGCGTCGCCGAAGTCGTTGAGTGCCGGGCTGTTCATCACCGTGTCGAGGTCGATCACGCAGAGCACCTCGCCTGCGTCGTCGAAGAGGATGTTGCTGATCTTCGTGTCGTTGTGCGTCACGCGGACCGGTATTTCGCCCGTTTCGGTCAGCCGGTGGTAGCGCAGCATTTCGTCGCGGCGGGCTTCGATCCGGTCGATCTCGGCGCGTACGCGGCCGCAGCGGCCTGCGGCGTCGCGCGCCAGCGCGGCGTCCCACTGCGCGAAGCGGTGGCGGATGTCGTGGAAGCCCGGAATGGTCGGGGTCAGCGGCTCGGTGAAGTCGGAGAGCTGCGACTGGAAGCGGCCGATGCCCTCGCCGCCCTTGCGGGCGAGGGCGGGGGTGTCGGCCCGGTCGTAGGACTTTGCGCCCTCGATGAACTGCGCTGCCGTCCAGTATTCGCCTCCGTCGTCCGTGTGGCAGAGGGCGCCCTCGCGGGTCGGCACGATGCGCATCGCTTCGCGCTCGGGGTCGCCGCCGGCAGCCTCCACGCGGCGGCGGATGTGCTCGGTGACCTTGCGGATGTTCTCCATCATGGCCGGAACGTCGCGGAATATCTCTCGGTTCTTGCGTTGCAGGATGTAGTCGGGGCCCGCGCCCGCGGTGCGGATGCGGAAGGTGTCGTTGATGAACCCGGCGCCCAGCGATTCGATGCCCGCGACGGGAGCGTCGAATGCGAAACGTGCGGCGATGTCGCGAAGGTCTCTTTTCATGGCAAGGTGCTTTCTGTCACCCAAAGATAGGAAAATCGCCGCATTTTTACAAGTCGCGGGCGCAGCGCGTGCGGGGTTTGCGGAATTTGCGTCGGGAAAAACGTCATTTGCCCCGTTCGCGGAGGGGCGCCTGCCGGGCGGGTGCCGGCCGTGGGGGCGGAACGGACTGCGCTTCGAGGGGTGAGAAACAGGCTGCGGTTCGAGGGGTGAGAAACAGGCTGCGGTTCGGGCGGCTGCGGCATGCCGGATCATTTGCCGTGCGGGGGAGGGCCGGAGTTCTGCCGTGCGGCCGTGCGGGCCGGAGTATTGCATGCTGCCGTGCGTGCGGGCCGGTCGGAGGCTGCGGAGCCCGTCCGGTCGGGGGCGGACTCCGCGCTCCGCGGCCGCTACTCCTCGGGTTCGAACATCTCCTTGCCTACGCCGCACTCGGGGCAGGTCCAGTCGTCGGGCAGCTCCTCGAACGGGGTGCCGGGTGCGATGCCGTGGTCGGGATCGCCGATCGCAGGGTCGTAAACCCAGTTGCAGACGGTGCATTTGTACTTTTTCATTGTCTCTTTTTTTAGTGGAACATGCATTGCGGCGGCGCGGAGCGTGCCGCTTTTCGGTCGTTGGGGCATATTGCGTGCCGGAATGCGGATGCGAAGGACGATTTTTTCTCGATTATTTTGTTTAGGGTGTTTTTGGGTGTAATATGTTGTTTGTTAGTGTGTTGTTGTGTGTGTTCGAGGGCGTGGAAGAAAATTCGGCGTAAATTTTGTGAAAAAAATCTTCGAAAAATTTTGCAGAATTAAAAATCGTGCATATCTTTGCACTCGCAATCAGATGATGATTGATGCCTCTCTAGCTCAGTTGGTAGAGCACGACACTCTTAATGTTGGGGTCCAGGGTTCGAGCCCCTGGGGGGGTACGAAGCGAGAATCGAAAGGTTCTCGCTTTTTTTTGTTGTCTGCGGGCTGTGCCGCACGCAGTCGGGGCCGCGACACGCAATGTGCCGCGGCCCCGGACGTCATGCCGCCGGCCGGAGTCGTACTCCCCCGGCGGCGCGGGCGGCGCCTCTAAAGGATCCGATTGAACAGATAGCCCGAGAGGATGATGATGACGGCGGTCGTGCCGAAGAATATTCCGATCAGCTTCCAGGTCATGACCTTCTTGAGCAGGGTGGCCTCGGGGAGCGAGAGTCCTACGACCGCCATCATGAATGCGAGTGCGGTTCCCAGCGGTATGCCCTTGGCGACGAATACCTGCACCACCGGCACGATGCCTGCGGCGTTGGCGTACATCGGTACGGCGAGCAGCACCGACAGCGGCACGGCATACGGGTTGTCGTGTCCCATCCATCGTGCGAAGAATTCGTCGGGCACGTAACCGTGGATTCCCGCACCGATGGCGATGCCGACCACGATGTAGAGGAATACGCCCCGGACGATGTCGCGGGCGTCGCGCAGGATGGTCGGGAGCCGTGCGGCGAACGGCAGCCCCTCGGCTTGCCAGCGGGTGCTCTCCGCCTCGGACTGCGCCTGTATCTGCCTTACCCAGGGAGTGAGCAGCTTTTCGAGGCGCATTTTCCCGAGAAGCCATCCGCCGAGCATGCCCATCGCGATGCCGGAGGCGATGTACAGGACCGTGACGCGCCATCCGAAGGAGCCGGCGAACATGGCGACCGCGACTTCGTTGATCAGGGGCGAGGCGATCAGAAACGAGAACGTCACGCCGAGCGGAATGCCTCCCTTTACGAACCCGATGAACAGGGGGATGGACGAACACGAGCAAAACGGCGTGACGGCACCGAACACCGCGGCGAGGAAGTACTCGATGCCGTAGAGCCGGCGGCTCGAAAGATAGCGCCGCAGGCGTTCGATCGGGAAGTAGGCGTTGATCGTGCCCATGACCGTCGAGATCAGGAAGAGCAGCAGCGTGATCTTCAGTGTGTCGTAGACGAAGAAATCGAGGGCTTCGCCCAGGGGTGTGCCCGGCGTGAGTCCGAACACCGAGAAGACGAGCCAGTCCGCAAAACGTCGGATCATCGCAGCAGCTCCTTTACTTGTTCGACACTCGGGCGCTTGCCTTTCGACACGACGGCGCCGTCGATGACCAGCGCCGGGAGCGACATCACGTCGTACTCCATGATTTTCAGGAGGTCCTCCTCCTTTACGACCGTCGCTTCGATGCCGAGCTGATTCACGGCTTCGCAAACCGTTTCGAACAGGGCCTTGCATCCGGCGCAGCCCGTTCCCAGAACTTTGATCTCCATGATATTGTGTTTATTCGGTTATTGGCTCGATGCTTCGCGGTGCGCATGCGGCCGCAGCGTCATGCCGCCAGCGCGATGCAGTAATAGATTCCGACCGCAAGAAACAGCACGCCTACGATCGTGTTGAGCCGCGTCTGCAAGGCCTTCATTCTGCCGTAGAAAGCCCCCAGATGACGGATGCCGAACGCCAGAATCCAGGCTACGGCCAGCACGGGCAGCGCCGTGGCCGCGGCGAATACGGCCGGCAGAAGCCATCCGTGGTCCGTCGTCGCCGCCATCGGAACCAGCATGCCGAAGTAGAACACGCCGCTGGTGGGGCAGAACGACAGCGCGAAGAGCGCTCCGAGGAGAAATGCGCCCCATCCTCCCTTTCCGGCGAATGCCTCGCTCCGGGCGCCGGGGCTTCCCTGCGGGAGCTTCAGCCTGCTGCCGAAGAGCATGAACAGGCCGATGAGCAGAAGCAGCGGTCCGAACAGCACCTCGCTCCATGCGGCGATGGCCTTGCGGATGCCGAGCACGCTCGCACCCTGTCGCAATATGCAGATCAGCACGATGCCCAGCACGGTGTAAGCCGCGATGCGCCCCAGGGTGTAGAGCACGCCCTTCGCGAACAGCTGCCTGCGGCTCCCGATGTTCTTGCCGATGAATCCGATGGCCGTAATGTTTGCGGCCAGGGGGCAGGGCGATACCGCCGTGAGCAATCCGAGCAGGAAGGCGGTCAGCACCGGCGTGGTGCCGTTGTCGAGCAGGTCATGCAGCCATTCCATCACTCCAGCTCCTTTGCGATTGTTTCTGTAAGTCTCTTTCGGAAGGCCTCCCGGTCGCTCGGAACCTTGGCGAATGCCTCCGCGGTCAGGTCGTGGCGCCGCTCCTCGCCTCGCTCCCAGCGGTTCACGAACAGCGACGCCCAGGTGACGCCGTACTGATCCGCCAGCGCCTCGCCCTCCGGGGCGGAGGTGTCGATCACGCGGAAGACCACCTTGCCTTCGTCCGCCTCGTCGGCGAATGCCTCCGCGATCGTTTCACGGGCGACCCTCTCGATCGCCGTGCAGGTCTTGCAGCGTTGTTTGCCGTGGAAATAGAGCACTTCCACACAGTCGTCGGCCACCCGTCGCGCGGATGCCGGAGTGCGTGCGCCGCTGCCGCACGCTTGCAGGCAGACGGCCAGTAGGAGACAGGTCGCGATTTTCATGATTCCTGTTACGTTTTTTATATTGTGAGTTTTTCGGCGAATAACGAACAATGAGGGTCGATTTTTCAATCGTCGCAGCAGCCGGTGCGGTTTTCGGTGCGGCAGCCTGCGAACATTCCGGCGAAGAGCGCTCCGGCGATCTTCCAGTTTTCGCGGTTGATGCAGTATTTGACTTTCGGCGGTTCGATGGTGCCCTGTATCAGCCCCGCCTCCTTCAGTTCGGCGAGGTGCTGCGATACCGTAGCCTTCGCGATCGGCAGCTCCTCGTGGATGTCGCCGAAATAGCACTCGCTCCGTTCGGCCAGGAATCGCAGAATGGCGATCCGCGTGGGGTGCCCCAGGGCTTTGGCGAAGCGCGCGAGCCGCTCGGTGTCAGGCGTATGGTGCATGTGCTGCATGTCGGTATCGTGTTTGTTGTTCGTAAAATTACAAACAATTTTCGGAAAAACGAATTTTCCGCCCCTTTTTTTCGGTGCGTTTCGTGCGCGCCGGTGTGGATTCAGAGGACACGGAATCGAAAAAAGACCTATCTTTGCGGCATGAAATCCCGTGTCGTTTTACTTTTCATCGTGCTGTCGTTCGTGGCACTCGCGCTCTTCGTCGTCGATCTTGCCACGGGGGCCGTTCCCATTCCGCTGGGCGACGTGTGGGCGGCGCTCGCGGGCGGCGACGCGGCGCCTGCGACCGCGAAGATCGTGCGCGACATCCGGCTCGTGAAGGCCGTGGTGGCGGTGGCCGCCGGCATGGCGCTCTCCGTGAGCGGATTGCAGATGCAGACGCTTTTCCGCAACCCCCTTGCCGGACCCTACGTGCTGGGCATCAGCTCGGGCGCTTCGCTCGGCGTGGCGCTCTTCATACTCGGCGCGCCGCTTTTCGGCGCCGCAGCCGGCGGGGGCGGGCCGATGGCGTCGCTCGGCATGGCGGGAGCCGCGTGGGTCGGGTCGGCGTCGATCCTCCTGGTCATCGCGGCCGTGAGCCGCAGGATCCGCGACATCATGGTCATACTGATCCTCGGCATGATGTTCTCGTCGGGCGTCGGCGCCGTGGTGCAGATTCTTCAGTACCTGAGCCGCGAGGAGGCGCTCAAGTCGTTTGTGATATGGACCATGGGGTCGCTGGGCGACGTGACGGCGGGGCAGCTGGCGCTGCTGCTGCCGGCGGTCGCGCTCGGCCTGGGGCTGTCGGTGGCGGCCGTCAAGCCGCTCAACCTGCTGCTGCTCGGCGAGCAGTATGCCCGCACGATGGGCCTCGACGTGCGCCGCGCGCGGCTGCTGCTCTTTCTCTCCACGATCCTGCTCGCGGGCACCGTGACGGCTTTCTGCGGCCCGATCGGCTTCGTGGGTCTCGCCGTGCCCCACGTGGCGCGCATGCTCTTCCGCGATGCCGACCACCGCGTGCTGATGCCTGCGTCGGCGCTGGTCGGCGCGGTCGTGCTGCTCGCCTGCGACATCGTATCGAAACAGCTGACGCTGCCCGTGAATACGATCACGGCCCTCTTGGGCATTCCGGTCGTGGTGTGGGTCGTCGTACGCAACAAATCCATCGCCTGACATGATCCGCATCGAACACCTCACCCTCGGTTACGGCGGCCGCATCCTCCTCGACGGGGTTTCTGCCGCAATCCCCGCCGGGACGCTCACGGCATTGCTGGGGCGCAACGGCACGGGCAAATCGACCCTCCTGCGGGCCCTGGCGGGGCTGGACGGGCGCCGCGGCGGCCGCGTGCTGCTCGACGGCCGCGACCTCGACCGCATTGCACCGCCGCAGCTGGCCGCCACGGTGGCCTTTGTCACCACCGAGCGGGTGCGCATCGCCAACCTGCGGTGCCGCGACGTGGTGGCGCTGGGGCGCGCCCCCTATACCAACTGGATCGGCCGCATGCAGGCGGAAGATGCCGCCGTCGTGGCCCGCACGCTCGCGGCCGTGGGCATGGACGGCTATGCCGGCCGCACGATGGACACGATGTCCGACGGCGAGTGCCAGCGGGTGATGATCGCCCGTGCGCTGGCCCAGCAGACGCCGATCATCCTGCTGGACGAGCCCACTTCGTTCCTCGACCTGCCCAACCGCTACGAACTCTGCACGCTGCTCCGGCGCCTGGCGCGCGACGAGGGCAAATGCATCCTCTTTTCCACGCACGAACTCGACATCGCGCTGTCGCTCTGCGACTCGGTGGCGCTGATCGACCCGCCGCGCCTGCATCACCTGCCCACGGAGGAGATGGTGCGCAGCGGACACATCGAGCGGCTTTTCGGCAGCGCAGCGGTCGGCTTCGACCCCGTGAGCGGAACGATAAAAATTGAAAAACAATTCGATAAGCTATGAAAACGCAACAGGAACTGGCGGAGATCCTCGGCTTCGTCGCCGAATACGCCGCCTACCAGCTGGGCTCGGGCGTGCATACCTCGCGGTCGATACGCAATTCGCGCCGCATCGGCGAGGCGCTGGGCGTGGACGTGCAGTTGTCGAGTTTCCAGAAAAGCACGATCCTGACGGTGCTCGACCCCGAGAGCGGCGAGGCGGTGACGCGCGTGGCGGAGATTCCCGCGCTGCCGATCAGCTTCGAGCGCAATTCGGACCTGAGCGCCCTGGGCTGGGATGCGCTGGACGAGGGGCTGTCGCTCGACGAGATCCGCCGCCGCTACCGGGCCCTCGTGGAGAAGCCGCGCATGGACCCGATCTTCACGCTGCTCGTCGTCGGGCTGGCCAACGCCTCGTTCTGCCGGCTGTTCGGCGGCGACTGGACCGCCGTGGGCGTGGTCTTCACGGCGACGCTTGTCGGCTTCGCCGTGAAGCAGCGGATGCAGGCCCGCGGCGTGAACCATTTCCTTATTTTCATATGTGCGGCCTTCGTCGCCTCGCTCTGCGCCTCGGCGGCCCTGTGTTTCGACTGCGCGGCCGAAGTTGCGCTGGCCACGAGTCCGCTGTTTCTGGTTCCGGGCGTGCCGCTCATCAACGGGGTCATCGACATCGTGGAGGGGCACGTGCTGATCGGCGTCAGCCGTCTGGTCAATGCGATGCTGCTCATCGTCTGCATCGCCGTGGGACTTTCGGCCACGCTGCTGATGATCAAGGATTCGTTGCTATGATTTTTACGGACATTCTCTTCGACGCGCTCCTCGCTGCCGTGGCAGCCATCGGATTCGGTGCGATCTCCGATCCGCCGCTGCGCGCCTTTCCCCGCATCGCACTGCTCGCGGCCGTGGGCCACGCCCTGCGTTTCGCCCTGATGCGTCATGCGGGGCTCGACATCGCCTCGGCGTCGTTCGTCGCCGCGTTCGCCATCGGCATGGGCAGTCTGTGGCTCGGACGCGGCGTCCGCTGCCCCATGACGGTGCTCTACATCCCGGCGCTGCTGCCCATGGTGCCGGGCGTCTATGCCTACAAGACCGTCTTTTCGCTCATCATGTTCCTCCAGTCGCTCGACCGGGCCGACGAGGGGGTGCGCTACATGCAGCAGTTCTTTCTCAACGCCACCGTCTCGCTGAGCGTCATCGCCCTGCTCGCCGTCGGCGCCACGCTTCCCATCTTCGTATTCAAACGCCGCGCCTTCTCCATGACGCGCCGAAAACGTTCAAACAATTAGGTTGTTATGGAAATTTTCTGGAACACGATTGCGGCCTATAACGCCGCGACATGGCCCGCACAGCTCCTTTTCACGGTCCTGGCGGCCGCGCTGCTCGTGCTGCTCTACCTGCGTCCGACGCCCGTTGTGCGGGTCGCCATGAAGCTTTTCATGGCCTTTCTGAATTTCTGGATCGCGGGCGTCTACTACATGGTCTATTGCCGCCCGCGCGAGTACCATGGCATGCTGGCGCTCTTCTGGGCCGTCATGGGCGGCATATGGCTCTACGACCTGGCATTCAGACGCACTTCGCTCGAAAGGTCCGACAAGCACAACGTCTTCGCGCTGCTGCTGCTGGCCATGCCGCTTCTCTATCCGCTCTGTTCGCTGGCGCTGGGGCGCACGTTCCCGATGATGACCATGCCCGTCATGCCCTGCTCGGTGGCGGTCTTCACCATCGGACTGATGCTCGCCTTCTCGGAGCGGGTCAATATCGTGCTGGCGCTCTTCCTCTGCCATTGGGCGCTCATCGGCCTGTCGAAAGTCTACTTTTTCGGCATCCCCGAGGACTACCTGCTGGCATGCAGCACCGTGCCGGCGCTCTACGTCTTCTTCCGCGAATACGTCCGGGTCAATGCCGGCCCTTCGTCGAAGCCTTCGGGGCGCGTGCTCAATGCGCTGCTCGTGGCGCTCTGCCTTGTCATCGGCGTATTTTTCGCATGCACGCTCCTGCACCAGTTCGACCTCTTCACGGAGCTCTGATCCCGGCCTGACGCAATCATCGCAGCCGAAGCGCTGCATTGCCCGCTTCCGCTGTGCCGGGGCGGGGCGGCGTGCGTATGTCCCTGGTGCATTGCGACCGGGGCCGGTGGTGCGTTTATTTCGTTGCGGTACGATGATCTTTCGACGGCACCTGCGGTGCCGGATTCTTTCCCGATATTTTGCGGGGTGCCTCGGCATGAGTCCCCGGCGGCGCGGGTTTGCCTGAAAACTTTTCGTGCGGCTCTCCGGGCTGCGGCGTCCGTTGTCCCGTTGCCCCGTTGTCCCGTTGCCCCGTTGTCCCGTTGTCCCGTTGTCCCGTTGCCCCGTTGTCCCGTTGTCCCATTGTCCCGTTTCGGCAACGGGACTGTCGCTCGTCGGGTGGGGGATGCGCCTTGCCTGAGGATCCGGACGGGGGAGCGCCCCGGTTCCCGATGCGGCCGGTCTGTCCGGCAGGGCCGCTCCAAACGCAAGAAAGAGAGCCTTTGGGACTCTCTTTCTTAGTGACACCGACAGGACTCAAACCTGTAACCTTCTGATCCGTAGTCAGATGCTCTATTCAATTAAGCTACGGTGCCTTGCTGATTGCGAGTGCAAATATATGGCGAAAATTCGGGGCGTGCAAATTTTTTTGCGAAAAAAATTCATATTTTTTCAAAATCGGCCTCAGAGTGCATTCTGAAGGGGGTAGGAAAAAGACGCAATTTCGACTCGAATTGCGAAATTCGCTCGATGGGGCTCCTTTCGACCGGTCGAAAAATTTCTTTCGGGGGAGAAATTTGCCCTGAAATCGGTCCGCGGACTTCCGGGCAGGGCCTGCGGAAGCTGAATTTTCGGAAGCCGGCGCGGATTTTTGTGCGGAAAGGGGGCGGCTCTCCGGCGGTTTTGTATCTCATGCCCCGTTTCGGCGGCTGAGCCCGCTGCTGTACCGGTATCGGTTCGGAGTCCGGTTGCGGTGGCTGAGCACGGTGTGGTGCCGGTGTCGGATCGCAGTCCCGTAACAGGAGCGGCGCTGATTGCATTTGTGGCCGGTTGCCGTGTCGATGCCGCTTCCCTGCATCGGTGCCGGGGCAGGAGCAGGTTCCTGCGGTTCTTGGGCGGTACCTGTTACCGGGATTTTTGGGGCCGGCACCCGTTATCGGAGTCCTTGTATCCGGTATAGGTTACCGCGGCTCCTTTAGCAGCGCTTCGATCGCCTGAGGCGTGAGGCCGCGACCCAGAATCCGGCCGTCGGGACCGATCAGCACGTGCGACGGCACGTCGTGTATGCCGTATGCTTCGGCTGCGGCGCTGCGGCCCCGGTCGGTGCCCAGCACCTCGGTCCAGCCCGTAGGATGCTGCCTCAGTTCGCGGCGCCACGCCGCGGTGTCGTTGTCGAGCGATACGGCGTAGACCGCAAGGTCGGGACGGCGCGCTGCGAGGCGCTGCAACGCACGGCGCATGCGTTGCGATCCGCGGCTCCAGGCGGCCCAGAAGCAGACGACCGTCGTGCGTTCCCGGGCGCATTCCGACAGGAGCGCCGTGCGGCCTGCGGAGTCGGGGAGCGCCAGCTCGACGAGGGGGCTGCCCGGTGCCGTGCGTTCGGCGGCGGCGATGCGCCGCTCCGCATCCCGCAGCGGGCGCGTGCGGCGCAGTGACCGCGGAAAGCGCTCCAGGAGGGCCCTTGCGTCGGGTGTCTCGGGGTCGATGTACGTTCGGAAGAGCCAGACGCCGCAGAGGTTGCCGGTGTTGTGCTCCAAGGTGCGCTCGGCAAGCGCCCGCGCGCCCTCCGGCGAAGTTTCGCGTTCGAGGAGTTCGCGGAACCGGCTCAGGCTGTCGTTGGCCGGTGTGCCTGCGGCGAGGCAGAGCCCCGCGGGGCCGTACTCCAGGCGGAGGGCGCCCTTTTCGAGCAGCACGGGTGCGAGCGGCTCCCCGTCGGCCGTCGCGACGGCGATCGCAGGCTCCGGAAGGCGGATTTCCATGCGGAACGTGCCGTCCGCAGCGACGGGGGCCACGGCGAGCGTGTCCCGACCGTCGCCCGGGGCGAGCAGCCTTAGGGAGTCGGCGCCGAGGCCTTCGATGCGGCCGGTCAGCGTGGTGCGCACGTCGCCGCAGCCGCAGAGCAGTGCGGCGACGGCGAGGATAAGTCGGGGTGCGGGGCGAAAACGGTGCATGGGGATTCTTTTCTAAAGGTCCGGGCGCGTGCGTGCCGAGCGGGCGCGGGAAATGGACGGTCGGTGACGAAATTTGACGGATGCCGGGACCTGAGCGGGGGTGCCCTGTTTATTAGTGCTGTGTCGTATCGGACGGAGTCGCGCGGTCACCTTACGGGCTCGCTTCGCACGGGTCGGGGTGTACGACCGCCTGCCGCCCTCATTCGATGTGCAGGCGGCAGCGGATGCCTTGCTTCTCCGGGAAATCGTGCGGCTTGCCGAAGACCCTGCGTACCTCGGAGCACGCATGTGGTTCGCTTGGTTGTCGTATCCTGCGGCGATCTCTTCGACGGCGGGCCGGTCTTCGTCGGATACGGTGATGCTGTTCGCGTGCGCCGGTGCGCACGGTTCGGCAACGGGGCGTTTCATATCAGCGTTCGATCAGGCGGTCGGGGTGGTCGTGCAGGAAGCGCTCCCACGACGAGCTGCCCTCTTTCGATGCGGCCTTGCGTCCGCCCCCGAGTCCCTTTTTTCTTTCGCTGCCCAGGGCCGCGTTCAGGGGCGACGAGCTCATGAAGTAGTGGCACATCGCCACGGCCATGCCGTCCGTGGCGTCGAGCCTGCGGGGCGGCCGGTCGATCCGCAGCATGCGGCCGATCACTGCGGCCACCTGCTCCTTGGGTGCGGCGCCGCTGCCGGTGATGCTCTGCTTGATGCGCGAGGGGGCGTATTCGAACACCTGCATTCCGCGGCTCAGCGCCGCGGCCATCGCCACCCCCTGTGCGCGTCCGAGCTTGAGCATGCTCTGCACGTTCTCGCCGAAGAAGGGCGATTCGAGCGCCGCTTCGCGGGGACCGTATTCGTCGATGAGGGCCCCGACCCGCTCGAAGATGGTGCGCAGCTTTTCGTAGGGGTCGCTGAGCCGGTGCAGGTCGATGTCACCCAGCACGACCGAGCGCACGGTGCGGCCCTCGACCTCCAGCACGCCGTAACCCATGTAGTTGGTGCCGGGGTCGATGCCCAGAATGCGGTATGCGTCGGGTGCGGACACGGTACGGCGGCTTTTAGTTCAGCAGCCGGCCGAGCTCCTCTCCGAGCGCCGCGCCGCGCAGGTCCGAGGCCACGATGCGTCCCGTGGCGGTCTCGATGAGGTAGTTGCTCGGGATGCTCCGCACGCCGTAGACCGCGGCCGCGCCGTTCTCGAAGCCTCCGAGGTCGCTGACGTGAATCCACGACATGCCGTTCGAGGCGATGGCCTCGGTCCAGCGCGCCTCCTCCTCGTCGAGCGACACGGCGTAGATCTCGAATCCCTTCGTGCGGTAGGCGTCGTAGGCCTCCTTCAGGTGGGGCACCTCGCGCATGCAGGGTTTGCACCACGAGGCCCAGAAGTCGAGCAGGACGTATTTGTTCTGCGGGTTCTCCACTACCGAGCGCAGCGACACGCTCTTGCCTTCGGGCGTGTTCTGCTCGATGTCGAGATAAATGTCGGGGCGTGCGGGCGCCGCGGCCTTCACCTCCGTGGCGAAGCGGCGGAGGGCGGTCGCCGTCTCGTTGCGCTTCAGCTGCTCGGGCAGTGCGTCGAGCGCGGCCAGCAGCTCCTCCGAGCTCATGGCGGGGGCCATCTGGGCCAGGAGCGCCAGGCCGAAGATGTTGTCGCGGTTCTCTTCTAATTCCTGCTTGCTCATCTTCTCGAATTCGCGTTCGATCTCCTCGCGCTCCGCATCGGTGGTCTCCGGTGCGTGGTAGCGTTCGAGCAGCTCGCTGCCCCGCTCCGCGAATGCGCGTCGCGCGTCGTTGGCCGGAGTGCCCGTGGCGTATGCGTCGCGGTCGCCCTCGAAGCGGATGGTGCCCGGTTCGAGGAAGAACATCTGTGCGAACAGCTCGCCGTCCGACGCGTCGTTGCCTATGTAGCGGATCGCGGGGCCTTCGCAAACCCCTTCGAAGCGGAAGCGGCCGTTGTCGGTGACCGCCGAGTCGAGTTTCGTGCCGTTCGCGTCGTAGAGATAGAGGGTGCCCGCGAAGTCGCGGATGTCGCCCCGTACGACGAATCGGTTCGATGTGCAGCCCATGCAGCATGCGGCTGCCGCGGCCAGGATTAGGATCTGTTTCATCTTATGTCGTTTTTCGTTTTGTCCGTTCGGCCGCTTCGGGCCGGCATGAATCTTTACCGGCACGTGTCGTGCCGGAGTCTTGTCCGGGGGCTTACGGTGCGCGGCGGCCTACTCTTCGGTCAGCGTGCGCATCCGCTTTTCGAGCGCATCCACGCGCTTCGACAGCTCGGGCAGGTTCTTGTATACGGCCGAGGCGCGGTGGAACTGCAATCCCGGCAGGGCGGGGTAGCCCATGCGGACCTCGCCGTCGGGGATGCTCTTGTCCACGCCGGCCTTCGAGCCGATGCGTACGCGGTCGCCCACCGTCACGTGGTCGGCGATGCCCACCTGCCCCGCGAGGAAGCAGTTGCGGCCGACGCGCGAGGTGCCGGCGATGCCGGTCTGGGCCGACGATACGGTGTTTTCGCCCACCTGCACGTTGTGGCCGATCTGTATGAGGTTGTCGAGCTTCACGCCGCGGCGGATGACGGTCGAGTCGGTCTTGGCGCGGTCGATGCAGGTGTTGGCTCCGATCTCCACGTCGTCCTCGATCACCACGTTGCCCAGCTGCGGAATTTTGTCGAAGCCTCCCTCGGCATTGGGCGCGAAGCCGAAACCGTCGGCGCCGATCACGGCTCCCGCGTGGACGATGCAGCGGCTGCCGATGCGGCAGCCCTCGTAGACCTTCGCTCCGGGGTAGAGAATCGTGTCGTCGCCGATCCGCACGCCGCGGCCCACGTATGCCTGGGGATAGATCTGGCAGCGGTCGCCGATCTGCGCCCCCTCCTCGATCACCGCGAAGTCGCCCGCATAGCACTCCTCGCCCAGCCGGGCCTCGGGCGACACGGAGGCCAGGCGGGCGATGCCCTTGCGGCGGGGCTTGGCCGCCTGGTACATTTCGAGCAGCTTCAGCACGGCCGCGGCGGCGCTCTCCACCTTCACCAGCGTGGCGCGCACGGGCTGCGAGGGGACGAACGAGCGGTCGGTCAGCACGATCGAAGCGCCGGTCGTGTAGAGGTAGGGTTCGTATTTGAGGTTGGTCAGGTAGGCCAGCGAACCCTCGTGCCCCTCCTCGATGGAGGATACGGTGTGCACCTTGGCCTCTTTGTCGCCGACGACTTCGCCTTCCAGCAGTCCGGCGATCATTTCGGCAGTGAATTCCATCATAATTATTCGGTGTTATAAGTAATTTTCGATTCGTATGCCGCGGGGCATGAACTCATCGACCGCACGGCCGAATGCGAGCAGCTCGCGCACGGTGCTCGACGCGATGTCGGCCACTTCGGCCGGGGTGAAGAGCACCACGGTCGTCAGCTCGCCGAACAGGCGGCGGTTCGCGGCCTCCATCGTGCGCTCGTACTCGAAATCGGCGGTGTTGCGCACGCCCCGCACGATGGCGCAGGCACCCTCCGCGCGGGCCAGGTCGCCCGTGAGCCCCGTGTAGGTGCGGACCGCCACGCGCGGCTCGCCGGCGTAGACCGCCTCGATCAGGCGGCGGCGGTCATCGACGCGCAGCAGCCCGGCTTTGGCCGTGTTGTGTCCGATGGCGATCACCACGCGGTCGAAGAGCGCGAGGGCCTCGCTTACCAGGGCCTCGTGCCCCCGAGTGAAGGGGTCGAACGATCCGGGAAAAACAGCAGTACGTTCCATAGGGAGCAAAGATAATAAAAAATTCGAAACCGCCTCCATGCCGGGCGATTGTTTTCGGTGCGGCGGGCGGGGACGGATGGGGCGGGGCCGTACGGCCGCAGCGCTTCCGGGGTCGGACGGAGCCCGGGGCCGCGGTGCGCGGGGTCAGCGCTCGATCTTCACGTATTCGGTGTGCACGATCCGCGTGTGGGGGTTGGACGACACGATCTCCTGCCGCAGGGCCTTGGTGCCCCAGCGGATGAAGAGGAAGCGGCGCGGTATGCGGTGCACGATCTGATGCAGGGTGTCGGTGCTCGCCACGCGGCAGTGCACCGAGTCGCGGGCGATCGTGCCCTCGACGGCGACCCAGGGGTCGTGCCAGCGGAACGTGCGCACGGTGTCGCGGATCGTGTCGCGGAGGAACACCGTGTCGCGCAGCGGGGCTTCCAGTGCGAGCCGGGTCTGTGTCGCGCTGCGTGCCGCGGCCTCGGTGCGGCGCAGGCGGATGCCGAGGCGGCGGATACGCTCGGCATCCTCGGCACGCAGCCGTTCGAATTCGGCGCAGCGCAGCCGGAGCACCTGTGCCGAGGCCGCGGCTTCGCCCAGCTGCGTGCGGTAGGCCGCCGCCTCGGAGCCGAGGACGGCCTGATTCTCGGTGAGGCGTCGGATTTCGCGGCGGCTGTCGCGGGCGTACGCGACGAGCAGCGCCGTCGCGCAGAGGGCGTAGAGCAATAGGAATCTGTTCATGTGCGTGGGTTTTGTGCGGCGGGAATACCCCGCTGCCGGTTCGAAACGGCGAATATAACCGCCCGGGGAAGGTTTCGGTTTCCCCGGTTTTCGAAATTCAAGGGGCGGATACGCGGATCGGGGCGTAAGGGGCGTAAGGGGCGTAAGGGATGTGAGGCGCGTCCGTTTCGTTGCGCAGGCGGGGAGAGGGGGCCGCGTCCGCGGCGGTGAAAGCCGCCGGAGGCTGCGGTCCGGTGCGACCTGCACGGCACGGTGTGCCGACGGGCTGTCTGTGCATCATGCGGCTGCCTTGCATGCCGATGCGTGCGGTACGTGGCGGTCGGGTGCGGTCGGGCGAAAACCTATTCGCCGAAATTCCCCGCAGCGGCGGCATGCGCCACGCGGGCGGCGGCGATGTCCATGAGCAGTGCGCCGTCGCACCGGGACAGGGAGGTCACGCCCCGGTGGTCGAAGTAGAAGAGCTCCTCGAATGCCGTCAGCTCCTCGCGGCGCAGCGGCCGCACTTCGAGCGTCATTCCTGCCGCTGCGATCGCGGCAGCGGCAGCCCTGGCCGCAGCGCTCCGCGGTCCGGGCGGGGTGACCGCACGGTGTCCCGTCGCGGCGAAGAGGGGGGCGCCGTCCGCCGAGCGTACGAAGCCGCCGCTGTCGCACCGCACCGCACAGCGGGCTCCGAGGGCCGCGGCGCGCGCCGCGGCCAGGGCGTCGGCCGCCTCCTGTGCCGAGGTGGGGTATTCGCCCAGCGGCAGGTCGTAGACGAGGCTTACCGCCTCGGGCCGCACCGTGCGCAGGTCGTAGCCGCGGTAGAGCGACACGCCCGCGAAGCGGAGCGTCGCCTCGCCGCAGGGGGCGAGCAGGAGGCGCACGAAAGCCGAGCGGTCGTGGGGCGGCCGTTCCGCCGCGAGCGTCGCGCCGATGCGTGCGGCCAGCGCCGCGGCGTCGGGGCGGAACGCACGGCCGAAGAGCGCGCGCGAAGCTTCGTCCGCCGCGGCGATGTGGGCGTCGAGGTGGCGGGCGTTTCCGTCGAGCGTGTGGATCGTCTGGTGGATGTAGGCCTCGGTCATGGGAGCAGAATGCGGAGCAGCAGTTCGCGCAGCAGCTCGCCGTCGGGGGCGCCGCCTGCGTTGATGCCCTTGCTTTTGGCGTCGTACTCGCGCAGCAGGCCCAGGATGGCGAAAACCCGTTTGTTGGGCCATGCGGGCAGCGCCTGGCGCAGCTCGCCGACGGCGTAGGGGTTGTTTACTTTCAATACGCGCATCAGTTCGCCGTCGGGCGGCACGGGCGTGCCCTTGCGGCGCGCCTGCCAGAAGAGGTAGTTCAGCAGGAAGAGCTGCCGGAACTGCCCGAAGAGCGCCATGACCGTGACCAGCAGCGGATGCTCCTTGGGGTTGCGGGCGAAGTGGCCGGCGATGCGGAGCGCCCGCTCGGTGTCGCGCGCGAGCACCGCCTTGCAGAGCTCGAAGTTGTTGAACTCCTTCGAGATGCCGGTGTAGGTCTCGATGTCGCTGTCAGTGATGCGCTTCGTGCCCTCGGGCACCGACACGGCCAGCTTTTCCAGCTCGTTGGCGATCTTGGTGATGTCGGTACCCAGGTGTTCGGCGAGCATCGCCGCGGCCTTGGTGTCGAGCGCGAAGCCTCTCGATGCGGCGAACTGCGTGAGCCAGGGGCCGATCTCGTAGTCGCGCGGCCGCACCGACTCGAATACCGTGCCGTGGGCCGCCGCGCCCTTGTAGAACGCGGAGCGCTTGTCGGCGTTCTTCTCCTTGTGGCAGATGACGAGGATGGTCGTTGGCGAGGGGTTCTGGGTGTAGTGCGCGAGTTTTTCGAGTCCGCGCAGCTGCTGGGCCTCCCTGACGATCACCACCTGCCAGGCGCCCATCATGGGCATCTGGCGGCAGAGGTTCACCACCTGTCCGCCGTCCGTGTCGCGGCCGTAGACGGTGAGCTGGTTGAAGGCCCGCTCTGCCGGGTCGAGGATCGTCTCGGCCAGCAGGTCGGCCAGGGCGTCGATGAAGTAGCTCTCCTCGCCCATGAGCAGGTAGAGGGGGGCGAAGCGACGGGCCCGGATGTCGGCCGCGAGGCGCTCGTAGGCGGCTGCCGAGTCGCGGAATTTCAGGGTCGTTTTGGCCATCAGACGATCTCCTTGGTTATGCGCAGCACGTTCTCGGTGGATGCCGTGAGGCGGTAGCGGTCGTCGATGCGGCGGCCGATGACCCACACGATGTCGTCGCCCGACAGCAGCACGAACTGGCGCTGCTTCTCGGGCAGCGGGACCTTGCGGTCGATCAGGAAGTCGCTGATCTTCTTCTTGCCCGCCATGCCGTAGGGTATGAACCAGTCGCCCTCGCGCCAGCGGCGCACCGTGAGCGGCGCGCGGAGCTTGTCGGCGTCGAGTTGGGCGATGTGCTCCGGCACGCCGAAGTTGCGTATGGTGTCGATGTCGAGCCGTTCGAAGTAGAGCACCGAGTTGCCGCAGTAGATGCGGGGCGCACCTTCGGGCACGGCCACCTCGCACGGATCGTCGGGCTCGGTGCGGCGCACGACGATCGCTCCGTCGCGGTCGGTGACCGCCGTGTAGTCCCTGGAGTGGAAGCGGCGGCCCGACAGCCCCGCGTCGAGCGCACGGCAGAGGGCGTCGATCACGTCGCCCTTGAATCCGTAGGCCGAGCTGAGGAGTTCGTAGATCACGAATCCGCGCGGGAATGCCGGGTCGATCCGGTCGGTGCGGATCGTGTCGGTGCCGTCCTCCGTGGTGACGATCCGGTCGCGTATGCGTTCGATGCCGTGGTTGATGAAGCGCTGGGCGTCGGTCAGGCGTGTGAGGTTGCGGCGCATCAGCCCCGTGAATTTGGGATTGATCTCCCGGATGCGGGGGATGAGTCCGAGACGGATCTTGTTGCGCAGGTATTTGGTCGAGCGGTTCGACGAATCCTCGCGGAACGGAATGCGGTGCGCCACGGCGTATTCGAGAATCTCCTTGCGCGAGGCGAACATCAGGGGCCGGATCACACGGCCGTTCTGCACCGATATGCCCGTCAGGCCGCGCAGCCCCGTGCCGCGCAGCAGGTTGATGAAGAAGGTCTCGATCGAGTCGTCGGCGTGGTGCGCCACGGCCACGGCCGTGTAGCCGTGCGCGCGGCTCAGCTCGTCGAACCAGGCGTAGCGCAGGCGCCGCGCCGCGATCTCCATCGAGTCGCCCGTGCGCTCCATTTCGGCCGCGGTGTCGAACCGTCGGTTGTAGAAGGGCATGCCGTGGCGTGCGGCCTCCTGCTCGACGAGCACTTCGTCCTCGTCGCTCTCGGCGCCGCGCAGCTGGAAGTTGCAGTGGGCCACGCCCGTGCGGTATCCCGCCGCGGCGAAGAGCCGCAGCATGACCATCGAGTCCACGCCGCCCGACACGGCGAGCAGTATGCGGTCGTCGGGCGTCACGAGGGCGTTGCGCCCGACGTAGCGGGAGAATTCTTCGCAGAGGTTCATGGGCGTCAGACGATGTTTACTTCGGTGTCGATGCGGATGCCGAAGCGCTCCTCGACCCGTTGTTGTACCATGCGTGCGAAGGCCAGCACCTCGGCGCCCGTGGCGCCGCCGCGATTGACCAGCACCAGTGCCTGGCGGTCGTGCACGCCCACGGGGCCCTCCGCATAGCCCTTCAGCCCTGCCCTGTCGATGAGCCATCCCGCGGCGAGCTTCGCCGTGCCCGGCTCCGCTGCGGGGTAGAGCGGCATGTCGGGATGCTGCATGCGCAGCGCCGCCGCCACGTGCTCCGCCACCACGGGGTTCTTGAAGAAGCTGCCCGCATTGCCCGCGACGGCGGGGTCGGGCAGTTTCGAGCGGCGGATGGCGCACACCGCCTCGCGGATGTTGTGCAGCGTGGCCCCGCCGCGGGCCTCGGTCTCGCGGGCCAGGTCGCCGTAGCCGAGTCGCGGCCGCGGCGTGCGCGAGAGGCGCAGCGTGACGGCCGTGATGATCGCGCGGCCTTTCAGCTGATGCTTGAAGACGCTCTCGCGGTAGCCGAAGCCGCAGTGCGCGGCGTCCATCACCAGCGTGTTGCGCGTCTCGGGGCAGTAGGTGCGCACGGCCGCGATCGACTCCTTGGCCTCGCAGCCGTAGGCCCCGATGTTCTGCACGGGGGCCGCACCCGCCTTGCCGGGGATGAGCGAGAGGTTCTCGATGCCCCACAGCCCGCGGTCGGCGGCCCAGGCGACCAGGTCGTCCCACTCGACGCCGGCATCGGCCTCGACGTATACCGTGTCGCCCTCGTCGGCCGCGATGCGGATGCCCGCGGCGCGCTGCACGACCAGCGTGCCGCCGTAGTCGCGCGTGAAAAGTATGTTGTTGCCGCCCCCGAGCACCATCCATTCGCGGGGCATGCCCGCGGCGAAGAAGCGGGCCACGTCCTCCTCGGTGTCGCATTCGACGAGGTGCGCCGCCCGCTGTTCGATGCCGAAACTGTTGCGGCCGCGGAGCGGAATATCGTGAAATTCGCGTATCATATTGCAAAGTTACGAATTATTTTCATTAAATTTGAGGATCGTTGCAAACCGACCGAAACAAACCCTTATAGCCTATGTTTACCGAGAACGATTCGAAGCAGATCGCACGCCACGGCCTCACGCCGGAGGCCGTCGCCCGCCAGCTGGAAAATTTCCGCCGCGGATTCCCCGCGCTGAAGGTCTCCCGCGCCGCGTCGCCCGGCGACGGCATCCGCGTGCTCGCGCCCGGGCAGGTGCGGGCCGCCGCGGAGCGTTACGACGCCGCGGCACCCGGCCTTCGCGCCGTGAAGTTCGTGCCTGCGTCGGGCGCCGCCACGCGCATGTTCCGCGACCTCTACGCCTTTCTGGGCGACGGCGAGCGCGGCGGGGCGATCGACACGCTGCTCGCCCGCATCCGCGATTTCGCCTTCTGGCCCGAGTTGGAGGCGCTGCTGCCGCCCGATGCCGATGCGCGCCGCACGGTGAACGCCATCGTGAACGAGGGGCTCGGCTACGGCTCGCAGCCCAAAGGGCTGGTGACCTTCCACGCCTATCCCGAGGGGGCGCGCAAGGCCGTGGAGGAGCACCTGGCGGAGGGGGCGCAGTACGCCGCCGGGGACGGCACGGCCCGCATCCACTTCACCGTCTCGCCCGAACACATGGAGGGCTTCCGCGCGCTGCTCGACGCGAAGGCGCCCGAGTACGGCCGCCGCTACGGCGTGCGCTACGACATCGGGTTCTCCGTGCAGGAGCCCTCGACCGACACGATCGCCGTCGATCCCGACAACCGGCCTTTCCGCACGGGGCGCGGCGAGCTGCTCTTCCGTCCCGCGGGCCACGGGGCGCTGATCGGCAACCTCGACCGGATCGACGCCGACGTGATCTTCGTCAAGAACATCGACAACGTGACCACCGACGCCCGGCGCGGCGATACGGTCCTTTATAAAAAGGCCCTGGCGGGATTGTTGCTCGACCTGCGGGTGCGGGCGGACGAGTGGATCGCGCGGCTCGATGCGGGCGATGCCGACACGGAGGCCGCCGCGGCGTTCGTCGAGCGCGAGCTGTGCGTGAAGCTGCCCGCCGGGTACGATGCCGCGCTGCTGCGCCGCGTGCTCGACCGTCCGATGCGCGTGTGCGGCATGGTGCGCAACGAGGGCGAGCCGGGCGGCGGGCCGTTCTGGGTGGCGAACGACGACGGCACCGAGTCGTTGCAGATCGCCGAGTCGAGCCAGATTGCGCCTGCGGACCGCCACCTCATGCAGAGCGCCACGCACTTCAATCCGGTGGACCTGGTGTGCTGCGTGCGTCGTGCGGGAGGCGGCAAGTACGACCTGAAGGAGTTCGTCGATCCGGCCACAGGATTCATCTCGTCGAAATCGAGCGAGGGGCGCCCCTTGCGTGCGCAGGAGCTGCCCGGACTGTGGAACGGCGCCATGGCGCGGTGGATTACGGTCTTCGTCGATGTGCCCGTCACGACCTTCTCGCCCGTGAAGACGGTGCTCGACCTGCTGCGCCCCGAACACCGGTAGTGCGCCTCGGCGCGTGCGGCCGGAGAGCGGAGCGGCGGGTGCGCGCTTCGGTCTCCGGCTTTTTTTTTGTCCCCGTTTTCGGTCGGGAAGTGTGAAAAAAGTCGGACGACGGAGGCGGTTATTTGGGAAACTTTCGTATATTTGAAGGCTTCAAAAAAGAAACGAATACCAACAAAGATATTGTTATGGAAAACAAACTGCAACAATTGACCCGCAAGCTCTACGACGAGGGTCTGGAGAAGGGCCGGGCCGAGGCGGAACGTCTGGTGTCGGAGGCCGAAACCGCCGCCGGCCGCATCGAGTCGGAGGCGCGTGCGCGTGCCGAGGAGATCGTGCGGCGCGCCGAAGCGCAGGCCGAGGACATTCGCAAGAACACCATGACCGAGATTTCGCTGGCCGGCAAGCAGGCCGTGGCGAAGATCAAGCAGCAGATCGCTTCGATGATCGTCGCCCGCACCACGTCGGAGGGCGTGAAGTCCGCCGCGATGGACCCCGCTTTCATCAAGGAGATGCTGCTGGCTGCGGCCCGCAACTGGAACGGTGCCGATGCGTCGAAAGTCGAGTTGCAGGCGTTGCTGCCCGAGGCCGAGCGCGAACGGTTCGACCGTGCGTTCGCCGACGCCGCGGGCGAGCTGCTCGCCGCGGGCATCGAGGTGGGCTACTCCGACCGCGTGAGCGGCGGCTTCCGCGTGGGTGCCAGGGACGGCGGCTACTACGTTTCGTTCTCCGACGCGGATTTCGACGCCCTGCTGCGCGAATACCTGCGCGAGAAGGTTTTCCGAATGCTTTTCGAGGCCTGAGCCATGTCCGGACGCAACTACTATGCGCTGGTCGCCGGACTGAAGGAGTACGCGCTCGACGCCGACACCAAGGGTTTCGACGCCCGGGCCATCGTCGGTGCGATCCTCGACGAGGTGTCGGACTCCGACGCCCGCGAGGTGCGCCTGCTCTACGGCTACTACGACTGCGAGAACCTCGCGGCGCTGCGTGCGGGCCGCAAGCCCCGCAACCCGCTGGGCAACCTCGCGCCCGACGAACTGGAGGAGGAGCTGCGGCATCCCGTGCGTCTGCCGCGCCGTGTGGCCGACGTGGTGCGCGCCTACGGCGATCCCGAGGGCGAGGAGGCCGAGGAGCGCGACATGAACGTCCGCTTCGAGGCGGCGCTCTTCGAGGCCTACTATGCCGAGTGCGCCCGGTCGTCGAGCCGCTTCCTGCGCGAATGGTCGCTCTTCGACCGCAACCTGCGCAACATCGCCGCCGCCGTGGGCGCCCGCGCTGCGGGCCGTGCGACGGACGAAGCGGTGGTGGGCGGCGGCGATGTGGCCGCGCAGCTGCGCCGCAGTTCGGCCGCCGACTTCGGACTGAGGGGCGAGCTGCCCTGTGTCGATGCGGTGATCGCCGCGGTGAACGAGGAGGCGAACCTGCTGGAGAAGGAGCACAAGCTCGACCTGATCCGCTGGAACGAGGCCGTGGAGCTGGCTTCGTTCGACTATTTCGATATTAATGCCGTGCTGTCGTACCTCGTGCGCGTGAACATCGTGGCGCGCTGGACGCGCCTGAGCGAACGCACGGGGCGCGAAATGTTCGCGCGCCTGCTCGACGGGCTCGACGGCAAAGAGTTGATAAACAAACAATAGAATCCGAATAATGAAAACTACTGGACACGTAAACGGTATCATTTCGAATATCGTGATCGTGAAGGCCGACGGACCCGTGGGCCAAAACGAGATATGTCACGTGCACACGGGCGGTATCCGCATGATGGCCGAGGTCATCAAGGTCGTGGGAGACAGCGCCTACGTGCAGGTATTCGACAGCACCCGCGGACTGAAGATCGGCGACCGGGTCGAGTTCGAGGGCCACATGCTCGAAGCGACGCTCGCGCCGGGCATCCTCTCGCGCAACTACGACGGCTTGCAGAACGACCTCGAAAAGATGGAGGGCCTCTTCATCACGCGCGGTTCGATCACCGATCCGATCGACTTCGACGCCGAATGGGACTTCGAGCCCCTGGCTTCGGCCGGCGACCGGGTGTCGGCTGCGTCGTGGCTCGGCCAGGTCAAGGAGCAGTGGGTGGACCACAAGATCATGGTGCCTTTCACGATGACGGGCGACTACACCGTGAAGCGCGTGGCTCCCGCGGGCCGCTACAAGGCGACCGACACGATCGCCGTGGTGACGGACGCGGCGGGTGCCGACCACGAGATCACGATGGTGCAGAAGTGGCCCGTGAAGCAGGCCGTGCGCTGCTATGCGGAGAAGCCGCGTCCGTCGCGCGTGATGGAGACGGGCGTGCGCGCCATCGACACCTTCAACCCGATGGCCGAGGGCGGCACGGGCTTCATCCCGGGACCGTTCGGCGCCGGCAAGACGGTGCTCCAGCACGCCATTTCGAAGCAGGCCGACGCCGACGTGATCATCATGGTCGCCTGCGGCGAGCGTGCCAACGAGGTGGTCGAGATCTTCAAGGAGTTTCCCGAGCTGATCGACCCCCGCACGGGCCACAACCTCATGGAGCGCACGATCATCATCTGCAACACCTCGAACATGCCCGTGGCGGCGCGCGAAGCGTCGGTCTATACGGGCATGACCATCGGCGAGTACTACCGTGCGATGGGACTGAAGGTGCTCGTGATGGCCGACTCCACGTCGCGCTGGGCCCAGGCGCTGCGCGAGATGTCGAACCGTCTGGAGGAGCTTCCGGGCCAGGACGCCTTCCCGATGGACCTCTCGGCGATCATCTCGAACTTCTATTCGCGTGCGGGCCTCGTGAAGCTCAACAACGGCGCCACGGGCTCGGTGACCTTCCTCGGCACGGTGTCGCCCGCGGGCGGCAACCTCAAGGAGCCCGTGACCGAATCGACGAAGAAGGCCGCGCGCTGCTTCTACGCCCTGTCGCAGGGCCGCGCCGACTCGAAGCGCTATCCGGCCATCGACCCGCTGGAATCCTACTCGAAGTACCTCGAATATCCCGAAATCCGCGAATACCTCGACGAACGCATCGAGAAGCACTGGGCGGACCTCGTGTACGAGGGCAAGACCATCATCCAGCGCGGCAAGGAGGCCAACGACCAGATCAACATCCTCGGCGACGACGGCGTGCCCGTGGAGTACCACGAGCGGTTCTGGAAGTCGGAGCTCCTCGACTTCGTGATTCTCCAGCAGGACGCCTTCGACGACATCGACGCCAACTGCCCCATCGAGCGCCAGAAGACGATGTACGGCATGGTGATCGACATCTGCCGCCGCGACTTCGGATTCACCGATTTCGAGCGTTGCGCCCAGTTCTTCAAGGGGCTTATCAACCTCTTCCGCCAGATGAACTACTCGGAGTGGCGGTCGGAGAAGTTCGAGGGGTACGAACGACAGATCGCCGACTACCTGAACCAACAACTTTCCAAATAAGAGCGAGTCATGACAACACGTGCATTTCAGAAGATATATACGAAAATCGACAACATCACCAAGGCCACCGTCACGCTCCGCGCCTCGGGCGTGGGCAACGACGAGCTGGCCACGGTCGGCGGCAAGCTGGCCCAGGTGGTGAAGATCATGGGCGAGAACGTCACTTTGCAGGTCTTCGCCGGCACCGAGGGTATCGCCACCGACTCGGAGGTGGTGTTCCACGGCGAGCCGCCCAAGCTCCGCGTGTCGGACAACCTCGCGGGCCGCTTCTTCAACGCCTACGGCGAACCCCTCGAAGGGGGCGAGGCGCTCGACGGCGAGGCGCGCGAGATCGGCGGCCCCACGGTCAATCCGTTCCGCCGCCGCCAGCCCTCGGAGCTCATCGCCACGGGCATCGCGGGCATCGACCTGAACAATACGATCGTCACCGGACAGAAGATTCCTTTCTTCGCCGACCCCGACCAGCCCTACAACGCCGTGATGGCCAACGTGGCGCTGCGCGCCAAGGCCGACAAGATCATCCTGGGCGGCATGGGCCTCACGAACGACGACTTCCTCTATTTCAAGCAGGTGTTCGAGAACGCCGGAGCCCTCGACCGCATCGTGTCGTTCGTCAATACGACCGAGAATCCGCCCGTCGAGCGTCTGCTCGTGCCCGACATGGCCCTCACGGCCGCCGAGTACTTCGCCGTGGACAAGGGCGAGAAGGTCCTGGTGCTGCTCACCGACATGACCCTCTACGCCGATGCCCTGGCCATCGTCTCGAACCGCATGGACCAGATTCCCTCGAAGGACTCGATGCCCGGTTCGCTCTATTCGGACCTGGCGAAGATCTACGAGAAGGCCGTGCAGCTGCCCAACGGCGGTTCGATCACCATCATTGCCGTAACGACCCTTTCGGGCGGCGACATCACGCACGCCATCCCCGACAACACGGGTTACATCACCGAGGGCCAGCTCTTCCTGCGCAACGACTCCGACACGGGCAAGGTCATCGTCGATCCGTTCCGCTCGCTGTCGCGTCTGAAGCAGCTGGTGATCGGCAAGAAGACCCGCGAGGACCATCCCCAGGTGATGAACGCCTGCGTGCGTCTCTACGCCGATGCGGCCAATGCGAAGACGAAGCTCGAAAACGGCTTCGACCTCTCGGACTATGACGAACGCGCGCTGCGCTTCGCCCACGACTACTCGGAGCGTCTGCTGGCCATCGACGTCAATATCGACATCACGGAGATGCTCGACACGGCGTGGAGGCTCTTCGCGGAGTACTTCACGAAGGAGGAGGTGGCCGTCAAGGCCGAGCTGATCGCGAAATACTGGAAATCCTGATGCGCCATGGCGATCAAATTCCAATACAACAAGACTTCGCTCGGCGAGCTGGGCAAACAGCTCAAGATGCGCCAGAAAGCGCTCCCTACGATCAAAAGTAAGGAGTCGGCGCTCCGTTCCGAGGTGAAGAAGGCGAAGGACTCCGCCGCCGACTGCCGCGAGCGTCTCGACCGACTGAAGGCCGACTACGACTACATGACGGCGCTGTGGGGCGAGTTCGACGGCGATCTGCTGCGCGTGGCCGACATCGACCTTGCGGTGCAGAAGATCGCGGGCGTGCGCACGCCCGTGCTGCGGGAGGTGATCTTCGAGCAGAAACCCTACGATCTGTTCTCGTCGCCGGCATGGTATGCCGACGGCATCGACATCCTGCGGCGCATGGCGCAGCTGGGCATCGAATACGAGGTCTACGAACGCAAGATGGAGCTCCTGGACTATGCCCGCCGCAAAACCACTCAGAAGGTGAACTTGTACGAAAAGGTGCAGATACCCGGCTACGAGGACGCCATACGCAAGATCAAGCGATTCATGGAGGACGAGGAGAACCTTTCGAAATCGGCCCAGAAGATCGTGAAAACCAAACAACAGCAAGCCGGGGAGGGCGCGATGTTATGATAGCGAAAATGTCGAAATACGACTTTGTGCTCTTTGCGGCGCAGAGCGGGGACTTCATCGAGCGGCTGCGCGGGCTGGGCCTGGTGGACATCACCGTCACGGGCTGGGAACCTTCCGAGGAGGACCGCCAGCTGCTGCTCGACATCGAGGGCCATGCCCGCGCGGAGGAGCACCTGCGGGCGTTCGCCGCGGGGGAGCACTTCGATGCCGGGGCCGTGCCCTTCGCTTCGGGTGCCGAGGCCTATGCGCACTACGATGCGGCGCGGCTGTCGGCCGCGGCGCTCCAGGCCGAGATCGCCCGGTTGCAGAAGACGGCCGACGAGCTGCGTCCGTGGGGCGAGTTCTCGGCCGACACGGCCGGGCGCCTGGCGGCGCAGGGCATTGTCCTGCGCTACTTCGTGGCGAACGGCAGCGTCTATGCCAAGTCGGCGGCCGAGTGGTCGTCGCGCTACACGATCGAACCGATTGCCGAGGAGGGCTCCAACACCTATTTCGTGGTGGTGGCCGCACCCGGCGAGGAGGTCGCGATCGACGCGCAGGAGATGAAAGCCCCCGCGATGGACATCCGCGATGCGGAGCGCCTGATCGCCGAGAACGAAACCGCGCTCCGCGAGCTCGACGGCGAGTTCTCGCGCGCCGCGGCGTCGCTTCCCCTGCTGGCCGAACATGCCGCCGGGCTGAAGGAGCGGCTCCAGGAGGTGCGCGTGACGGCCACGGCCCGCAAGGAGGCCGACGGCATGCTCGCGGTGATGGAGGGATGGGCCGAGAAGGAGACTTCGGAGCGGGTGGACGCCCTGCTGGCCGAATACCCCAACGTGGTCTGGATCAAAAGCGACCCCGCACCCGGCGAGGATGCGCCCGTGAAGCTGAAGAACAACCGCTTCGCCCGCATTTTCGAGATGGTGGGCGACATGTACGCGCGTCCGAAGTACGGCACGCTCGACCTGACGCCGTTCTTCGCACCGTTCTACGTGATCTTCTTCGGCATCTGCCTCAACGATGCGGGCTACGGACTGATCCTGCTCCTGGCGGGGCTCTTCATGCTGCGCCGCTTCCGCGAGCCGACGATGCGCCGCGCCGCCTGGTTCGCCACGCTGTGCGCGCTGTCCACGGTCTTCTTCGGCCTGATCTTCGGATCGTTCTTCGGCCTGAACCTCAAGGAGTATTTCCCTGCGGTGCCGTTCTTCGACTTCCAGGGGCGCTTCTTCTCGGTGGCGCTGGCCATCGGTGTGGTCCAGATTCTCTTCGGCATGCTGCTGCGCGTGGTCATGATCACCTCTACGCTCGGCTTCCGCTACTCGTTCGGCGTGCTCGGATGGTTCATCGTGGTGCTGTCCGCGAGCCTGGCCGTGGGGCTGCCGATGCTCGACCCCGCGTGGGCCATTCCCCACTTCGGGGCTTCGTCGCCGGCTTTCTATGCGGCGCTGGGCGTGGGCGGCGTGCTGATGCTCGTGCTCAACACGCCGGGCCGCAATCCGCTGGTCAATTTCGGTGCGGGACTGTGGGATTTCTACAACAACCTCACGGGCATCCTCTCCGACGTGCTGTCGTACATCCGACTGTTCGCCATCGGACTCTCGGGCGGCATCCTCGCCACGGTCTTCAACGACCTGGCACAGGGTCTGAGCCCCGACATCCCGGTCGTGAAGGTCGTCGTGATGGTGCTCATCCTGCTCGTCGGCCACGGCATCAACCTCTTCATGTCCGCCATTTCTTCGTTCGTGCATCCCATGCGACTCACGTTCGTCGAGTTCTACAAGAATGCGGGCTTCGAGATGGCGCTGCGTCCGTTTGACCCGCTGCGCAAAATGAATGAAACGAAAAACGAATAATCAAACAAAATCCAAAAAAACTTCTGAACTATGGAGACAACAACTGCAATTATTCTGGGCTACGTGGGCGTAGCATTGATGGTGGGCCTTTCGGGCGTTGCGAGCTGTATCGGCACCTCGATCGCCGGTCAGACGTCGGTCGGCGCCATGAAGAAGAACAGCGGCGCTTTCGGCAGCTACATGATCCTGTCGGCCATTCCGGGTTCGCAGGGCCTCTACGGCTTCGTCTGCTACTTCATTATCAAGGGCTTCCTCACCGAGTCGATGACGCTGCTCCAGGGTGCCGCCATCTTCGGCGCCGGCGTGCTCACGGGTCTGGTCTGCCTCTTCTCGTCGTACTACCAGGCCAAGGTGTGCGCCAACGGCATCGCTGCCATCGGCAACGGCCACGACGTGATGGGTAAGACGCTGATTCTTGCGGCTTTCCCCGAGCTGTACGCCATCCTTACGGTAGCCGCCGTGTTCCTTATCTCGTCGGCGATCTGATCCCCGGCGCCGCCTGTGCATCGCCCCGGGACCCGTTGCGGGTCCCGGGGCGATGTCGTTCTGCGGAGTCTGTTGCGGCACGCGGCTGCCGCGGAGCGGAACTTCGGCGGCGCGGGTCCCGGTGCGGTTCGCGGCGGAGCGGCTTTCAGGGTGCGCGGCGGGCTGAGGGGCGGTTCCGGCGAAGCCTTTGCAGGTCGCAGCCTCCTTGCAGCGGAGGCCGCCGCTTGCTTGTCGCTTCGCGGGCGTGTACTCCGCAGGCTGCGCCCGCAAGCGATTCCGGTATGCGGCAGGATGCTCCGGACGTCGTGCGGCGGCTTTGGCCTGCTGTTGCGCGTGCTGGAAAAGCGAGCGACCGGCATGCGCCGCAATCGCCGCGAAAGCGATTGGCCGCATGCCGGTCGCTGCATCCTCCTGCGGGGGGCGCGGCGTCAGCAGATCAAACCGCGCCGTTCCACTCGCGCATTTCGTAACACTGGTCGCGCAGCCGGGGCGTGAATCCCGCCTCGCGTATGGCCTGCTGGATGCCTGCGGCATCGAAGCGGTTGTGCGCGCCGGCCGAAGAAACCACATTCTCCTCGATCATGATCGACCCCATGTCGTTGGCACCGCTGTGGAGCGCCACCTGCGCCGTCTGCTTGCCTACGGTGAGCCACGAGGCCTGTATGTTGTCGATGTTGTGCAGCACGAGGCGGCTCACGGCGATCAGGCGCACGTACTCCAACGGCGAGAAGCGCGTCACCACGCCCTGCCGCTCCAGTTCGGTGCCTGCCGATCGGAAGATCCAGGGGATGAAAGCGATGAATCCGTGGTGGCCCGGCGGACACTGTGCCTGGAGGTCGCGGATGCGCAGCAGGTGATCCACGCGCTGGTGCGGGGTCTCTATGTGTCCGTACATCATGGTGGCCGACGTGGGCAGGTTCAGCATGTGTGCCTCGTGCATGACGCGCAGCCACTCCTCGACCGAAGGTTTGGCGGGCGAGAGGGCGCGCCGCACCTCGGGATCGAGAATCTCGGCCCCCGCGCCCGGCAGCGAGTCGAGCCCCGCGGCCATGAGGCGGCGCAGGGTGTCGCAGGTGCTCAGGCCGCTGATGCGGGCGATGTGCGCGACTTCGGGTGCGCCGAGCGCATGCAGCTTGAGTGTGGGGCAGATCGCCTTCAGGTCGCGGAAGAGCTGCTCGTAGAACCCGATGTCCAGCTTCGGATGGAGACCGCCCTGCAACAGCAGCTGGTCGCCGCCCAGTTCGAGCGTGCGGGCGATCTTCGTGCGGTATTCGCCGAGGGTGGTGATGTAGGCGCGCTCCTCCTGGTGGGGCTTGCAGTGGAAGTTGCAGAAGCGGCAGCCCGAGATGCAGACGTTGGTGATGTTCACGTTGCGGTCGATCTGCCACGTCACCACGCCGGGATCGGGCACCACGCTCCGGCGCACCTCGTCGGCCGTGCGTGCCAGCAGGGGCAGCGGCGCCTCGTCGTAGAGCCGGTAGGCCTCCTCGCGCGTGAGCGCCTCGCGGCGGAGGCATTTGTCCAGTATGTTTTTCATCTTCGGTTCGTTCTTCGGTCGTAGCCTTTCCGGTGCTGGCGGACGGGTGCGGGGGCGTGCGGATCCCGCGTCCCGTGTCCGCTTTGCTGCGCCCGGGGGGGCGGATGCGGACACCCCGAGCCTGCGGTTTTTCCCGCTCGCCGGAAAGCCGGACTATCGTTTTTTCGTTGTCGTTTGTTTTTTCCGGCCGGTCTTCCGTTTCTTCGCTCCGGTCTCCCGTTTCTTCGCTGCGGGCTCCCTGACGGTCTCCTGTTTCTTCGCTCCGGTCTCCCGTTTCTTCACCGCGGCCTCCCTGCCGGCGGACTGTTCCCTGCCGGCGGCGGGCTTCCCGGTCTCTGCCGCCCGTCCGGATGCGGCTCCCCGGCCGCCCTTCGCACGCCGCTTTCCGGCTTTCGCGTCCGTGACGCCCGGGGCCGGGGCTGCGGCGCGTGCGAGCTTCGTCGCCACGCGCTCGACGGGCGTGTCGAGCAGCAGTTCGAAGTCGAGCTGGCGCTTGCGCAGGTCGGCCCGCTTCACGCGGATGCGCACGGCGTCGCCCAGCGTCAGGCGGCGGCCGGTGCGGTGACCGTAGATTTCGTAGCGCGTCTCGTCGAACTGGAAATAGTCGCCCTCGATGTCGCGCAGGAACGACATGCCCTCGATGTGCGTGTCGTTCACCTCGACGTATACGCCCCACTCGGTCAGGCCCGAGACGGTGCCGTCGAACTCCTCGCCGATGCGCTCCTTCATGAATTCGACCATCTTGTACTTGATCGAGGCGCGTTCGGCCTCCGAAGCCACGATCTCGCGGTCCGAGGCGTGGGCGCAGAGCTTTTCGAGCTCCTCCCTGTCGGCCGACTTGCCGCCGTCGAGGTAGCGGGCCAGCAGGCGGTGGACCATCATGTCGGGATAGCGGCGGATGGGCGAGGTGAAGTGGGTGTAGTAGGGGAACGCCAGGCCGTAGTGGCCGATGTTGTCGGTGGTGTAGAACGCCTTGGCCATCGACCGCACGGCCATGGTCGAAACCACGTTCTCCTCGCTCGTGCCCTTCACCTCGGCGAGCAGCTTGTTCATCTCGCGGGCTATGGCGCGGCCGCGCGACGCCTTGAAAATGCGGCCGAAGCGGAGGATGAACGTGCGGAAGCGGTCGAGTTTCTCCTCGCTCGGGGTGTCGTGCACGCGGAAGACCATCGTGCGCGGCACGCTGCGCGTGCGCACCTTGCGCCGCGCGCAGAACTCCGCCACGCGGCGGTTCGCCAGCAGCATGAACTCCTCGATCATGCGGTTGGCATCGGTCTGCTCCTTGACGTAGATGCCTATGGGCTTGCCCTTTTCGTCGAGCAGGAACTTCGTCTCCTCGCGGTCGAATCCGATGGCTCCGTCGCGGAAGCGGCGCGTGCGCAGCGTGCGGGCCAGGCGGTCGAGCGTCTGCAACTCCGCGGCATAGTCGCCGCGGCCCGTCTCGATGCCCTCCTGCGCCTCGGCGTAGGTGAAGCGGCGGTCGGAGTAGATCACCGTGCGGCCGAACCACTCGTCGAGGATCTCCAGGTCCTCGTTGAGGGTGAACACGGCCGAGAAACAGAGGCTCTCCTCGTGGGGCCGCAGCGAGCAGAGCTCGTTCGAGAGCCGCTCGGGCAGCATGGGGATCGTGCGGTCCACCAGGTAGACCGACGTGCCGCGTGCGCGGGCCTCCTCGTCGATGACCGAGTGCGGACGCACGTAGTGCGTCACGTCGGCGATGTGCACGCCCACCTCCCACACTCCGTCGCGGAGGCGGCGGATCGAGAGCGCGTCGTCGAAATCCTTCGCATCGGCCGGATCGACCGTGAAGGTGGTCACGGCGCGGAAGTCGCGGCGCCGGGCGAGCTCCTCGGGGTCGATGCGGCCGTCGATGGCCTCCGCGGCCCGCTCCACGGCCTCCTCGAAACGGTGGGGCAGGTCGTACTCGGCCAGTATGGCGTGCATCTCGGTGTCGTTGTCGCCCGCGGCGCCCAGCACCTCCACCAGTTCGCCCGTGGGGTGCTTGCTGCCGGGGGCCCAATCCGCGACGCGGATCACCACCTTGTCGCCGTCCTCCACGTCGGGACAGTCGCGGCGCGGCACGAAGACGTCGCACGGCATGCGGCGCGAGTCGCAGCGCACGAACACGGCGTGCGCCGTCACCTCGGCCACGCCCACGAGGCGCTTGCCGCTGCGCCGCACGATGCGCACGATCTCGCCTTCGTCGGCGCCGCTGCGGCCCGTGCGGGTGAGCACCACCTCCACGGTGTCGCCGTCGAGGGCGTTGAGCGCGTTGCGCGGATTGACGAACACGTCCTGTTCGCGCCCCTCGATGCGGACGAAGATAGCACCGGTCGATACGATCTCCGCCGTGCCCGTCATGCGGGGCAGGTTGCGGGGCGAGAGGCGGTACTTCTCGCGTCCGCAGGCTTCGAGCACCCCTTCGGCCACGAGGGCCTTCACGGCCTCGCCCGTGGCGCGGCGTCCCTCCTTCGAGGCGCCGCCCGTGGCCGATGCCAGGTGCTTGAGCGAGAACTTGTGGCTCGGGTAGTCGCGGAACAGATTTCTTATGAGTTGTTTGCGGTCCGGGCTGTTTCCCGGGTCCTTTTGTTTTTTTCGTGTCATGATTCAAGAAATTTGAGGGCCAGGCCGTGCATGAAGCCTATGCCCGTGTCGATCGCCCGCTCGTCGGGGGCGAAATGCGCCGTGTGGGTGCGGCCCGCGGCCGTGCCCACGCCCAAGCGGTAGAATAACGCCGGGTAGCGCGTGCAGTAGTGGCCGAAATCCTCGGCCGTGGTGCGCAGCGGGAGCATCGCGACGTTCAGTCCCTGTGCGCGGGCCATCTCCGCGGCCGCGGCTGTCAGCCGCGCGTCGTTCACCACGCACGGATAGCCCCGGTCGATCAGCACCTCGGTACGGGTGCCGTGGCTGCGGTCGTTCGCGGCCGCCAGGGCGTCGATGCGCTCCTCGGTCCTGCGGCGGCGCTCCTCGTCGAACAGCCGGAGCGTGCCCTCCAGCGAAACCTCGTCGGGCACGACGTTGGTGGCCCCCGCGGCTTCGATGCGCCCGATCGAGAGCACGCACTCGGGGTCGTTCAGCGCCAGGAGCGCCCCGACCAGCTCCGCCGCGGCCGCCACCGGGTCGCGGAGCTCCGCGCGCAGGGCGCCGTGGCCCCCGCGGCCCCGGATGCGGAAGCGGAGCTCGTCGTTGGCCGCCATGTACTTGCCGGCGCGGAAGCCCAGGGTGCCGACCTCCAGCGTCGGTTCCACGTGCTCGCCCACGACGGCCCGCACGTCGTATCCGGCGAAGGGATCCTCCGCGAGCACGAGCGACGCTCCGCCCGGGTTGCACTCCTCGCCGGGCTGGAAGAGCCCGAAGACCGTGCCCTCGAAGTCGCGGCTGCGTTGCAGGCGCAGCAGCACGCCGTAGAGCACGGCGGCGTGCATGTCGTGGCCGCAGGCGTGCATGACGCCCGGATGCTGCGACCGCCACGCCACGTCGGCCCGCTCGTCGATGGGCAGCGCGTCGATGTCGGCGCGCAGCACCACGGCGCGCCGCAGGTCGCCGCGGCCCTCGATCGCGGCCAGCACGCCCGTGGCGGCGGTGCGGCGGTGGGCGATGCCGGCGCGCGTCAGCTGTTCGCCGATGAACGCGGCGGTGGCCTCCTCGCGGAACGAGAGCTCCGGATTGCGGTGCAGATGGCGGCGGAACGCCACGGGGTCGAGGGGTGTTGCGGGTGTTTCCATCAGAAGACCGATTGTGCGATGCGGCGGATGTTGTCGGTGCGCCCCATCGTGTAGAAGTGAATGACCGGCACGCCCGCGGCTTTCAGCTCGCGGGCCTGGGCCGCGGCCCACTCGATGCCCACCTCGCGCACGGCGTCGGGCCGGGCTTCGGCCTCGCGGCGCAGCGCCTCGGGGATGTGCACGCCGAAGACCTCGGGCAGCACCGTGAGGTGCTGCGGCGTGGCCAGGGGCTTGAGGCCCGGGATGATCGGCACGTCGATGCCGGCCGCGCGGCAGCGGCGCACGAAATCGAAGTAGCGGGCGTTGTCGAAGAACATCTGCGTGACGACGTATTCGGCGCCGGCCTCGACCTTCTCGCGCAGGTGCCGCAGGTCCTCTTCGGGGCTCGCGGCCTCGCCGTGCGTCTCGGGATAGCCCGCCACGCCGATCGAGAAGTGCGTGCGGTGGCACACCTCCGCCTCGCCGTCCACGAAGCGGCCGCGGTTCATGTCGGCGATCTGGCGCACGAGTTCCGCGGCGTGGGCGTGTCCCTTGGGGTGGGGGGCGAAGCGGGGTTCGTTCCTGCGCTTGTCTCCCCTCAGCGCCAGCACGTTGTGCAACCCAAGGAAGTCCATGTCGATCAGCGCGTCCTCGATGTCGTATTTCGACAGTCCGCCGCAGATCAGGTGGTGCACGGTCTCGATGCCGTATTTTTTCTGGATCGCGGCCGAGATGCCCACCGTGCCCGGACGGCGCCGCACGACGTGCTCCTCGAACGTGCCGTCGGGCAGCTTCGTGCGCTTGAGGCTCTCGCGGTGGTAGGTCACGTTGATGTAGGCCGGATCGAAGTCCGTCAGCGGGTCGATGGCGTCGTAGACGCTGCGTTTGCTGTCGCCCTTGAGCGGGGGCAGCAGCTCGAACGCGAAGCGCGTGGTGCCGTGCGCCGCGGCGCGGCGTATGAGTTCTACGACGTTCATGCGTTGTTCGGAATCAGTTTCCGCACCTCCTCGGGCGTCATGCCGCGCCGGCGGGCGTAGTCGAGCAGCTGCTTGGTGTCGATCGCGCCCACGCTGAAGTAGCATGCGTCGTGGAGCATCAGGCCGCACAGCGCCTCGCCGGGGTCGATCATGTAGTTCTCGGTGAGCTTCATGCCCGTGGTCATCTCCACGGCCAGCAGGTCGAAGACGTCGCGCTTGAGCGAGTGATCGGGCGTCGCGGGGTAGCCGAAGGCCATGCGGCGGCCGCGGTATTCGCCCCGCACGATCTGCTCGGGCTCGGGCGCGGGCCCCGTCTCGTAGCCCCACATTTCGCGCCGCACGAAAGCGTGCAGCGTCTCGGCGAACGCCTCCGTGAGGCGGTCGGCCAGCAGCTTGGACAGTATGGCCCCGTAGTCGTCGCCCTCGGCGCGGAACTTTTCGGTCAGCTCGCGGAGTCCGATGCCCGCCGTGGCGGCGAAGAGCGCGATGTGGTCGCCCTGGGGCGCGATGAAGTCGGCGAGCGAGAGGTGCTCCTCGCCGCGCGTCTGGTTGCGCAGCATGGGCAGCCGGCGCTCGCGGCCCCGCGTGTCCGTAATATATAGGTCGTCGCCCTCGCTCCGCGCGGGGAAGATGCCCACCACGGCCTGGAGCTTCAGCAGCCGTTCGTCGGCTATGCGCCGCAGGAGCGCCTGCGCGTCGTCGTGGAGCTTGCGGGCCTCGGGGCCCTTTTCGGGGTGGTCGAGCAACTCGGGCCAGCGGCCCTTGAGGCCCCAGGCCGGGAAGAAGAAGTTCCAGTCGATCAGCGGTACGACGTCCGCCGCGTCGAAGTCGGGGAATACCAGACGCCCCGTGTGCGCGGGGCGGGGCGCAGGCGCCGCGGGCCGGCGTTTCTCGCGCCGCACCTCTACGACGGGCACCAGGCGCCGCACCTGTTCCGTGCGTCGGTACTCCTCGCGCAGCGCCTCCTGCGCTTCGCGCACCTCGGCGACGTAGCGGTCGCGGTCGGGGCCGAGCAGCCGCGCCAGGATGGCGTTGTTGCGGCTGGCGTTCTCCGAGCGGACCACGGGGCCCGAGTATGCGGGGGCGATCTTCACCGCCGTGTGCATGTCCGACGTGGTGGCGCCCCCGATGACCACCGGCGTGCGCATGCCGCGCCGCTCCAGCTCCTCGCACACGCGGATCATCTCGTCGAGCGAGGGGGTGATCAGGCCGCTCAGGCAGATGGCGTCGGCGCCCCATGCCGCGGCTTCGTCGGCGATGCGGCCGGCCTCGACCATGACGCCGAGGTCGCGGATTTCGTAGCCGTTGCACGCCATGACCACCGCCACGATGTTCTTGCCGATGTCGTGCACGTCGCCTTTCACGGTGGCGATCAGCACGCGGCCCCCACGCGGACGCTCCGCATCCCCGCCCTCGATGTAGGGCGTGAGGGCCGCCACGGCGCGTTTCATCACACGGGCGCTCTTCACCACCTGGGGCAGGAACATCTTGCCCGCACCGAAGAGTTCGCCCACCCGCTCCATGGCGGGCATCAGCAGGGTGTCGATCACCCGCATGGGCGACCCGAGGGTGCGGCAGCCCTCCAGTGCGTCCTCCTCGGCGTAGTCCGCCACGCCCCGCAGCAGGGCGTGGTCGAAGCGCTCGGCGAGCGTGCCCTCGCGCCAGGCATCCGACGCCGCGGTGCGTTCGTCCGCGGCGGCGCGCACCTGCTGCGCGTAGTCGGCCAGCCGCTCCGCGGCGTCGGGCCGGCGGCAGAGGATCGCATCCTCCGCGCGCTCCAGCAGTTCGGGTTCTATGTCGCTGTATACCTTCAGCAGCTGCGTATTGACGATGCCCAGGTCCATGCCCGCGGCGATCGCGTGGCAGAGGAACGCCGAGTGCAGGGCTTCGCGCACGGCGTTGTTGCCCCGGAACGCGAACGAGAGGTTCGACACGCCGCCCGTGACCTTGGCGTGGGGCAGGTTGGCGCGGATCCACCGCACGGCCTCGATGTAGTCGCGGGCGTAGGCGTCGTGCGCCTCCATGCCGGTGGCGATGGCCAGGATGTTGGGGTCGAAGACGATGTCCTCCGCCGGAAATCCGCTGCCCGTCAGCAGGTCGTAGGCCCGCTGCGCCACGGCGATCTTGCGGGCGTAGGTGTCGGCCTGGCCCTGCTCGTCGAAGAGCATGACCACCGCCGCGGCGCCGTAGCGGCGCACGAGGGCCGCACGGCGCAGGAACTCCGCCTCGCCCTCCTTGAGCGAGAGCGAATTGACCAGACACTTGCCCTGCATGCATTGCAGTCCCGCCTCGATCACCTCCCAGTCCGAGGAGTCGATCATCACGGGCACGCGGGCGATCTCGGGTTCGGCCGATACCATGCGCAGGAAGGTGCGCATCGCCTCGGGCCCGTCGATCAGCCCGTCGTCCATGCACACGTCGATGGCCTGGGCGCCGGCTTCGACCTGGGCGCGGGCCACCGAGAGTGCCTCCTCGTAGGCGCCCGCGCGGATCAGCCCGGCGAATTTGGCCGAGCCGGCGACGTTGGTGCGCTCGCCGATGTTGATGAAGTTGGCCTCGGGAACCACGCGCAGCGGTTCCAGGCCGCTCAGCACGGTCGTGCGGCGGGGTGCGGGCAGCGGGCGCGGGGCGTAGCGGCCTGCGATCTTCGCCAGCTCGCGGATGTGGTCGGGCGTGGTGCCGCAGCAGCCGCCCGCGATGTTCACCAGACCGCGCCGCATGTACTCCTCGACGTCGGCGGCGAACATGGCGGGCGTCTCGTCGTATCCGCCCATCACGTTCGGCAGTCCGGCGTTGGGGTAGACCGCCACGCGCGTTTCGGCCACGGCCGCGAGCCGTTCGAGGTAGGGCAGCAGGGCCCGGGCGCCGAACGAGCAGTTGAGGCTCACGGCCAGGGGTTCGGCGTGGGCCACCGAGGCGTAGAAGGCCTCCACGGTCTGTCCTGCGAGCGTGCGGCCCGACTCGGTGAGCGTGCCCGACACGATGACCGGAACGCGTGCGCCCCGCTCGGCGAAGAGCTCCTCGACGGCGTAGATCGCCGCCTTGGCGTTGAGGGCGTCGAAGAAGGTTTCGAGCAGCAGCAGATCGACGCCGCCGTCCAGCAGGCCGCGGGCCTGCTCGCGGTAGGCGCGGGCCATGGCGTCGAACGCGACGTCGCGCGCCGCGGGCGAATCGACGTCGGACGAGAGCGAGAGCGTGTGGCTCGTGGGACCCATCGAGCCTCCGACGAAGCGGGGCGTGAGGGGCGTGCGCGCCGTGAAGGCGTCGGCTGCGCCGCGGGCTACGGCCGCGGCTGCGCGGCATATCTCGTAGACGTGCTCCTCCAGGCCGTATTCGGCCAGCGAGAGGGCGTTGGCGTTGAAGCTGTCGGTGGTCACGATGTCGGCCCCGGCTTCGAGGTAGGCGGCGTGGATGCGCTCCACGGCTTCGGGCTGCGTGAGGCTCAGCAGGTCGTTGCAGCCCGCAAGCCGCCCGGGCCATGCGGCGAAGCGTTCGCCGCGGTACTCCTCCTCGCCGAAGCCGTACTGCTGGACCATCGTGCCGAAGCCGCCGTCGAGCAGCAGGATGCGCTGCCCGAGCGCTTGGATCAGATCGTTCATTTCTTCACTGTTTCGATTTCGTAAATGCGGCACCACCGCTTGCCCGTCACGAAGATGCGGCCCGTGGCTTCGTCCCACGCGATGCCGTTGAGCACGTCGGTGTCCGGCTCGCGCAGCTCCTCGGGCAGCAGCCCCGTCAGATCGACGATGCCCTCGATGCGCCCCGTGGCGGGGTCGATCACGGCGAGCTGCTCCGTGAGGTAGACGTTGGCCCAGATCTTTCCGTCGATCCACTCCAGCTCGTTGATCATGCGCACGGGCGCCCCGTCGAGGGTCACGGCCACGCTCCGCTCGCGGCGGAAGGTCTCCGGATCGACCGTATGGATGTACTCGGTGCCGTCGGACATGTAGAGCTTCGTGCCGTCGGTGGTCAGCCCCCACCCCTCGCCCGGATAGCGGAACTCGCCGCACTTGTCGCCGCTCCGGCGGTCGTAGACGTAGGCTTTGTTCTCCTGCCAGGTGAGCTGGTAGACCCGGTCGCCCAGCACGGCGATGCCCTCGCCGAACTCGCTGCGCGGCAGGCGCGCCACTTCGTGCGTGCGGCCCGTCGCGAGGTCGGTGCGCAGCAGGCGCGAGCGGCCGTATTCGCCCGTGCCCTCCCACAGTTGGCCATCGACGTACTGCAATCCCTGCGTGTAGCGGTCGGTGTCGTGGGGGTAGGCGTTGCGGACGACGTAGGTATAGCGCTCCGGAGCCGCGGGGGCCGTGTCGTGCTGCGGCTTCGGGGTGCGGGCCGCGCTGCCGCCGCATGCCGCGACGAGCGCCGCGGAGGCCGTTGCGATGAATAATCTCCTCATGTTGCGTATGCGTATAATTCCCGCAAAGATACGAAACAATGCCCAACGGGCAATGCGGTGCCGCCGATTTCTTGTTTTTCCGTCCGTTTTTCGTTATCTTTGCGCCGCAATCGACCCGCGGCGGTTTCTGTCCGGGCACCCGTCCGGAGGCCTCGTGCGAGGCGGAGGGGTGTCTGCGGCCTGCGGCCGGCCGGCAGGAACCGGTGTCCGGGAACGCCGGGGCGTGCGGTTGCTTTTGTATTCGCTAAAACCATGCTAACGATGATGAAACGTCTGTCCCTGTTCTGCCTGCTGCTTCTGGTGCTGTCGGGCGTACGTGCCGGCGAGGTGGTCGATCCGGTGCGTCTGCGCCTCGAAACGCTCGGCGGCATAACCGAAATCCGGCCCCTGAAAGCGGGCGAGTTCGCCGCGAAGTACGAACTGATGGTCGAGCAGCCCCTCGACTGGAAGAAGCCCGCCGCCGGCACCTTCGGCCAGCGCGTGGTGCTGATGCACGTGGGCTACGACCGCCCCACGGTGGTGGTCACCCAGGGCTACGGCGCCGGCATGGCGCTGCCGGAGGGCTACCGCGACGAGCTTTCGAAGCTGCTCGACGCCAACATCGTCTTCGTCGAGCACCGCTACTTCGACCGCTCGATGCCCGAGCCGTGCGACTGGCGCTACCTCACGGCCGAGAATTCGGCCCACGACCTGCACCGCATCGTGGAGCTCTTCCGCAACCTCTATGCGGGCAAGTGGATCGCCACGGGCATCAGCAAGGGCGGCACCACGACCATGCTCTACGCCGCCTTCTTCCCCGGTGACGTCGATGCCTACGTGCCTTACGTGGGCCCGCTCTGCACGGCGCGCGAGGACGACCGCTTCGCGCCCTTCATGGCGCAGATCGGCACGCCCGAAGCCCGCGCCGCCGTCGAGGCCTACCAGGTCGAGCTGATGCGCCGCCGCGAGCGCCTGCTGCCTGCGTTCGGGGAGTATTGCCGCAGCCACGGCTACTCGTTCCGCCTGCCGCTGGCCGAGATCTTCGACTACTGCGTGCTGGAGTACGCCGTGTCGTTCTGGCAGTGGGGCAAGGATCCTGCGACGGTCCCCGCGGCCGATGCCGACGACGAGTGCATGCTGAGCCACCTGCTGGCCACCTCCGGTCCCGGATACTTCGACCGCAACAGCTCCATCGCCTCTTTCTTCGTGCAGGCGGCGCGCGAGCTGGGCTTCTATCCCTACGACCTGGAGCCGTTCCGCGATGTGACGGTGCTCCGGACGACCGACGACTACCTGCGCCGCATCTTCCTGCCCGAGGAGCTGCGCGACGTGCGCTTCTCGAAGCGCCTCTGCCGCAAGGTTTCGCGCTACCTGCGGCGCAACGATCCGCGCATGATCTTCGTCTACGGCGGCGACGATCCGTGGACGGCGCCCGGCGCGGCCTGGAGCGTCGTGCCCGGCAAGCGCAACATGAGGGTCTTCGTAGAGCCGGGCGGCGACCACCGCACGCGCATCGCCACGCTGCCCGAGCCGATGCGCCGCGAGGCGGAGGAGCTGCTGCGCGGATGGATCGAGAATTAAGCCCGGATTTTTTTCATTCTTGGCGATAAAATTATATCTTTGCGGGCCGATTCGCAGATAAAAGGAAAATAACAAAACAGCATACAATTATGAATATCGTAAGAGAACAACGCGAACAGAACACCTCGCTGATCCGGGTCACCGTGGGCGAGCAGGATTACGGCGAGGCGGTCGAGAAGTCGCTCCGCGAGTACAAGCGCAAGGCCAACATCCCGGGCTTCCGCCCCGGCATGGTGCCCATGGGCATCGTGAAGAAGATGTACGGCAAGGGCGTGCTGGCCGAGCAGTCGTACCGCACGGCTTCGAACGCTGTGTTCGAGTACCTCCAGAAGGAGAACATCGACTACCTGGGCGACGTGATCCCGTCGGAGGAGCAGGGCGACTTCGACTTCGAGAACGGCACCGAATTCGAGTTCGTGTTCGAGATCGGCGAGGCTCCGGCCGTCGGACTCGCCCTCTCGAAGGAGGATAAGCTGACCTACAACGCCATCGCCGTAGAGAAGAAGATGCACGACGACTACCGCGCCAACTTCCTGCGCCGCTTCGGCCGTCTGGTCGATGCCGAGGAGGTGACCTCGGACGAGGCCCTGAGCGTGACGCTCGACAACGGCACGATGCAGGTGGAGGACGCCTACGTGGGCCTGGTGTCGATGTCGGAGGAGGAGCGCAAGCCCTTCATCGGCCAGAAGGTGGGCTACAAGACGACGGTCGATGTGAACGAGCTGTACAAGAACCCGTCGCAGCGTGCCGCCGTGCTCCAGGTCAAGGAGAACGAGCTGGAGGGCATCGACCCGAAATTCACCCTTGAGATCACCAAGATCCGCCGCTTCGCCGACCCCGAGCTGACGGAGGAGTTCTTCAAGATGGCGTTCCCTGCGGGCAACGTGACCTCGGAGGCCGAGCTCGACGCGTTCGTCGATGCCGAGATCGGCAGGGAGCTGCGCCGCGAGAGCGACTACCTCTTCACGTTGCAGCTGCGCGACTACCTGATCGCCAAGGCCGGTCTGAAGATGCCCGAGGCGTTCCTCAAGCGCTGGCTCTACACCATCAACGAGGGCAAGTACTCGATGGAGGAGATCGAGAAGGACTTCGAGCAGTTCCTGAAGATGTTCACCTGGAACTACCTCCAGAAGCACTTCATCAAGGAGGAGAACATCAGCGTGAGCCGCGAGGAGGCTACGGCCGAGGCCAAGGCGCTCGCGCAGTCGCAGTTCGCGCAGTACGGCATGCCGTCGGCTCCGGACGAGATGCTGGAGGGCTACGCCAAGCAGATTCTTGAGAGCAAGGAGCAGGGACAGAAGATCTACGAGAAGCTCTACGAGGTGAAGGTCGTGGAGGCCGTGAAGTCGAAGATCGACGTGACCGAGAAGAGCATCCCGGCCGACGAGTTCGCCGCGCTGGCCCGTGCGCTGTAGTATTCTGCGGAAATAACATGGTTTCGAACTCTGTGGGTTTGATTTTTGCAATCGCTCCACAGAGTTCTCCTTTTGTCGAAACGAACAATACGGACGTTTTCCGTGTGCCGGGGGGCTGCCGAACGGGGTTCGGACCGCTCCGGGGCGCGTGAACGTCAGCTAAAAGCAAACGAATATGTCGGAATCCGAATTTGAAAAGTACGCACGCGGGCACTGCGGCATCAGCTCGCTCCGCCTGCACGACTACCGCTCGATCGCGGCCTCCTACGTGTCGCCCACGATCATCGAGGAGCGTCAGTTGAACGTGGCTACGATGGATGTCTTTTCGCGGCTCATGATGGACCGCATCATCTTCCTCGGGGCGCCGATCTACGACGACGCGGCCAACATCATTCAGGCCCAGCTGCTCTTTCTCGAATCGGCCGATCCCGGGAAGGATATTCAGATCTACATCAACTCGCCCGGCGGGTCGGTTTCGGCCGGACTGGGCATCTACGACACGATGCAGCTCGTGGGGTGCGACGTGGCGACCATCTGCACGGGGCTGGCGGCCTCGATGGGCGCCGTGCTCCTCACGGCGGGCGCCGCGGGCAAGCGTTCGGCGCTGCCCCATTCGCGCGTGATGATCCACCAGCCGCTGGGCGGTGCCCAGGGCCAGGCCTCGGACATCGAGATCACGGCGCGCGAGATCATGAAGACCAAGCGCGAGCTGTACGAGATCCTGTCGCTGCACTCGGGCGTGCCCGTGAAGAAGATCGAGCGCGATGCCGACCGCGACTACTGGCTTACGGCCGAGGAGGCCCGCGTCTACGGTCTGATCGACGAGGTGCTCGCCAAGCGGACGAAGTAATCCGCAGCTCTTTTTGTCGGTTGCCGGAGGCCGGCGCTCGGCCGGTGCCGCCGTGCCGGGGAGGCGTCCGCGCGGCGGGTCGGGCGGGAGCCTGTGAACGGGCGGATGCTTGGCGGGTTCGGCGCGAGCTTGGGACCGGTCGTATCCTTGGCGGGTCGGGCGGGAGCCTGGGACGGTCGTATGCCTGGCGGGTCCGGCTAAGGCCGGGAACGGGGGCGGTATTGCGCTTGCGGCGGCCGGAGTGCGGGGGAGCGAACAGGGCATTGCGCATGCGGCGCCGGGGACGGGACGAGGAGCGGACACTGCGCATGCGGCGCCGGAGACGGGACGAGGAGCGGACACTGCGCATGCGGGGAGCGGCCGAAAACCTCCTCCGTGCGATGCGGACGAATTGAATATTGGATTGCCAAAAGGATAACGAACAAATGACCCATCATACGAAAAACAACAATACGACGCAGCGCAACGGCGACTGCTGTTCGTTTTGCGGCAAGCGCCGCGCCGATGTCGAGGTGATGTTCTCGGGCCCCGACGGGGCGAACATCTGCAACCAGTGCGTGGAGAACGCCTACCGCATGATCGCCGAGCACGACCTGCGTTCGCACGGCCGCGGCGAAGCGGCGCCCCTGCGTCGCGAGGACCTGCTCAAGCCGGTGCAGATCAAGGAGTTCCTCGATCAGTACGTGATCGGCCAGGACGAGGCCAAGCGCTACCTGTCCGTTGCCGTGTACAACCACTACAAACGCCTGCTCGGCGCCCCGGGCGAGGAGGAGGCCGAGATCGACAAGTCGAACATCGTGCTCGTGGGCCCCACCGGCACGGGCAAGACCCTCATGGCCCGTACCATCGCGCGGCTGCTGAAGGTGCCCTTCACCATCGTGGACGCCACGGTGCTCACCGAGGCGGGCTACGTGGGCGAGGACGTGGAGAGCATCCTCTCGCGTCTGTTGCAGGTGGCCGACTACGATGTGGCCCAGGCCGAGCGCGGCATCGTCTTCATCGACGAGATCGACAAGATCGCCCGCAAGGGCGACAACCCCTCCATCACGCGCGACGTCTCGGGCGAGGGCGTGCAGCAGGCGCTGCTGAAGATTCTGGAGGGCACGGTGGTCAATGTGCCGCCGCAGGGCGGCCGCAAGCACCCCGACCAGAAGTTCATCCAGGTCAATACGCGCAACATCCTCTTCATCTGCGGCGGCGCTTTCGACGGCATCGAGCGCCAGATCGCCCGACGGCTCAATGCGAGCGCCGTGGGCTACGGCCGCGCCACGAGCGAGCGCTACGACCGCAACAACCTCCTGCAATACGTCACGCCCCAGGACCTCAAGTCGTTCGGTCTGATTCCCGAGCTGGTGGGGCGTCTGCCGGTGCTCACGTCGATGCGTCCGCTCACGCGCGAGGCGCTGCGCTCGATTCTCACCGAGCCGCGCAACGCCATCGTCAAGCAGTACGAGCGTCTGTTCGCCATGGACGGCGTGACGCTGCGCTTCGACGACGAGGTGCTCGACTACATCGTGGACAAGGCCGTGGAGTACAAGCTCGGCGCCCGCGGCCTCAGGTCGCTGTGCGAGGCGGTGATGATGGATACGATGTACGAACTGCCCTCGACCGACACCCGGAAATACACCGTTACGTTGGACGATGCGAAGAAAAAAATCGAAAAATCGAATTTTTTGGAACTGAAAAGGGTCGGATGAGGGGATAAATGATTATCTTCGTCATGCGAAAACAAACATTCAACCACAATATGTCTACTAACAATCCTTCACTGTTGCGTGCAGCCGACAACATCCGCATCCTCGCGGCGGCCATGGTCGAGAAATCGAAATCGGGCCACCCGGGCGGCGCGATGGGCGGTGCCGACTTCATCGCTCTGCTCTATGCGGAATTCCTGCGCTACGATCCGCGGCGGATGGACTACCCCTTCCGCGACCGTCTGTTCCTCGATCCGGGCCACATGTCGCCGATGCTCTACTCGGTGCTGGCACTGGCCGGAAACTACTCGCTCGACGACCTCAAGTCGTTGCGCCAGTGGGGCAGCGTGACGCCGGGTCATCCCGAGGCGGACGTGCTGCGCGGCGTGGAGAACACCTCGGGTCCGCTGGGCCAGGGTCACGCCATGGCGCTGGGTGCCGCGATCGCCGAGCGCTTCATGGCGGCGCGCTTCGGCGAGTGGATGGCGCACAAGACCTATGCCTACATTTCGGACGGCGGCGTCGAGGAGGAGATCTCGCAGGGCGTGGGCCGCATCGCCGGACACCTCGGACTGGCGAACTTCATCATGTACTACGACGCCAACAACGTGCAGCTCTCGACCAAGGTCGATGAGGTGGACACGGAGGATGTGGCGATGAAATACCGCGCGTGGGGCTGGAACGTGCTGTCGGTGGACGGCCACGACTTCGACGCGCTGCGCGACGCGCTCCGCACGGCCCATGCCGAGACGGAGCGTCCGACGCTCATCATCGGCCGCACGGTCATGGGCAAGGGCGCCCGCACGGCCGACGGCGGCAGCTTCGAGGATCAGGTTTCGACCCACGGCCAGCCGCTCAGCGCGGCGGGTGCCGACGTGGCCGCCACGATCCGCAACCTGGGCGGCGATCCCGAGAACCCGTTCGTGATCTTCGATGACGTGCAGCAGCTCTTCGCGCAGCGCCGTACGGAGTTGGAGGCGTGGAGCGATGCGCAGGCCGGGGTGGAGAAGAGTTGGCGCACGGCCAACCGCGACCTGGCGCGCAAACTCGACCGCTTCCTCTCGGGCGAACTGCCGGAAATCGACTACAAGACCGTGGAGATGAAGGCCGACGTGGCCACGCGCGCCGCTTCGGCCGCGATGCTGGGGCTCTATGCCGAGAAGGTGGAGAACATGATCGTGGCTTCGGCCGACCTGTCGAATTCGGACAAGACCGACGGCTTCCTCAAGAAGACCAAGGCGTTCGCGAAGGGCGACTTCACGGGCCGCTTCTTCCAGGCCGGCGTGTCGGAGCTGACGATGGCCTGCGTGATGAACGGCATGGCGCTGCACGGCGGCGTCATCCCCGCCTGCGGCACGTTCTTCGTCTTCTCGGACTACATGAAGCCCGCCGTGCGTCTGTCGGCGCTCATGCACCTGCACGTGATCTACGTTTGGTCGCACGACTCGTTCCGCGTGGGCGAGGACGGTCCGACGCACCAGCCCGTGGAGCACGAGGCGCAGATCCGTCTGATGGAGCACCTGCGCAACCACCGCGGCGAGCGTTCGATGCTCGTGCTGCGTCCGGCCGACGCCGAGGAGACGGTGGCCGCATGGAAAATGGCGCTGGAGGAGCATCGTCCCGTGGCGCTCGTGCTCTCGCGTCAGAACATCAAGAACCTGCCCTCGCTGGGCCGCAGCCGCCGCGAGGAGGCCATGCAGGCCGAGAAGGGCGCCTACGTGGTGGTCGATTCGGCCAAGCCGGCCGTGGTGATGGTCGCCTCGGGTTCGGAGGTCTCGACGCTCGTCGAGGGTGCCGAGCTGCTGGCGAAGGAGGGCGTGAACGTCCGCATCGTGAGCGTGCCGAGCGAGGGCCTGTTCCGCGACCAGCCCAAGTCGTACCAGGAGAGCGTGCTGCCCCAGGGCATCGTGCGCTACGGCATGACCTCGGGGCTGCCGGTGACCCTCCAGGGACTCGTGGGCGAGAACGGCATGATCCACGGTCTCGACCACTTCGGCTATTCGGCACCCTACAAGGTGCTCGACGAGAAGTTCGGCTACAACGGACAGACCGTCTGCTCGGAGGTACTCGCCCTGCTGGGCAAGTAATCTTTCGGAAGAGATACGTTTCGGGGCGCCCCGGCCGCATCCGCTTCGGCGGCATGCGGCGGGGCGCTCTGTGGTTTCAGCGGTTTTGGTGGAGCGGGCCATTGTTTGTTTTCGGGAAGGTTGAGGAAGGTTTTGTCTGTTCCGTTGTGTCTGCGATGCGGGCCGCGGCCTGCGGAGGAACGCCGACGCAGCGGATCGAGTGGCGGACCTCCGCCGCCGGAGGCTGCGGTCCGCGCGGCTCTTTCGGAGCCGCAGCACCCCGGGATAGTGGTGCTGCGTGTCGTCGGAAAGGATTGCCGGAGGCATGCAGGCGGTTTGACGCGGTGGTTGGCTGCGGTCCGCGCGGCGCGGTACTTCCCGCCGCCGGAGCAGGCGGTCCGTAACGGCATGGGTGTCCGTGCACTGCGGGGCTTGCGTGCAAAAAACGGGCTGCGGATTTTTATTTTCCGTCCGGATGTCGTATCTTTGCATCCCCGCGACGGAATGCGCGGGGAGTGTGGAAAGATTTGACTGATTGCAACCACAATAAAAAATCGCTAAAACAGCACGTTTTTTATTCCAACAGCCAATCCCTTTCCCGTTACGTTTAACCTCAATACTAAATGTAAAATGGGAAAATTTCTTTTTACGTCGGAATCCGTATCCGAAGGACATCCCGACAAGATCTCCGATCAGATTTCGGACGCCATTCTCGATGAGTTCCTGCGCCGCGATCCCGAGGCGAAGGTAGCCTGCGAGACGCTCTGCACCACGGGCCTCGTGGTCGTGGCGGGCGAGGTGCGCTCGAATGCCTACGTCGATGTGCAGGGCGTGGCCCGCGGGGTCATCGGCCGCATCGGCTACACGCGCAGCGACTACCGCTTCGACTGCAATTCGTGCGGCGTGCTGTCGGCCATCCACGAGCAGTCGCCCGACATCAACCGGGGCGTCTGCCGCGAGGAGGAGGAGAACCAGGGCGCGGGCGACCAGGGCATCATGTTCGGTTATGCGTGCAACGAGACGCGCGAGTACATGCCCGCGACGCTCATCCTCTCGCACGTGATCCTGAAAGAGCTGGCCGTGATCCGCCGCGAGGGCACGACGATGCCCTACCTGCGTCCCGACGCCAAGAGCCAGGTGACGATGGAGTACGACGACCGCACGCGGCGTCCGCTGCGCGTGCATACGATCGTGGTATCGACGCAGCACGACGAATTCATCCTGCCGGGCGACGGCGTGAGCGCCGCCGAGGCCGAGCGCCGCATGCAGGAGCGCATCCGCGAGGACGTGCGCACGATCCTCATGCCGCGCGTGAAGGCGCGCCTGGAGCGTGCGGGCGACCGGCTCGCGGCGCTCATCGGCGACGACTACGTGCTGCACGTGAATCCCACGGGCAAGTTCGTCATCGGCGGACCCCACGGCGATACGGGCCTCACGGGCCGCAAGATCATCGTCGATACCTACGGCGGACGGGGTGCGCACGGCGGCGGCGCCTTCTCGGGCAAGGACTCCTCGAAGGTGGACCGCTCGGCGGCCTATGCCGCGCGCCACATCGCCAAGAACATGGTGGCTGCGGGCATCGCCGACGAGGTGCTGGTCGAGCTGAGCTACGCCATCGGCATCGCGCAGCCGCTGTCGGTCTATGTCGATACGTACGGCACGAACCGCCTGAATATCGACGAGAGCGAGATCGCCGAGCGCATCGGCCGGCTGTTCGACCTGCGTCCGGCGGCCATCGTGCGCCGCTTCGGACTTAAGAACCCCATCTTCGAGGCCACGGCCTCCTACGGTCACTTCGGCAACCGGCCTTTCACGCGCCGCGAGACCGTGTGGGAGGAGGGCCGTGCCGTGGAGCGCGACGTGGAGTTCTTCGGCTGGGAGAAGCTCGACGCCGTGGAGATGCTCCGCAGCGAGTTCGGATTGTAGGCCCGCGGGCCGGAGTTTTCGGCCGGGGCGCCGCACGGAGGAGTGCGACGCCCCGGCCGGCCGTTTCGGTGCCTGCTCCGCGCCGTTCGGCTGTCTGTCCCGAAGCCCTGTTGTACGCTGTTCGGCTGTTCGTCCCGCGTCCTGGCTCCCCGCCGTCCGTCAGTTCCTTCCGCAGCTTTGTTGCACGATGTCCCTCAACCTGTTCCGCGCAGTTCGGTTGTCCGTTCCGTATACTGCTCCGTACCGTTTCATGATCTGCCCCCCCCCGCCGTTCCGCAGCCTGTTCCGCGTGCGCCGTGCGCGCCCCGTCGTCCGGCTGCCGCGCGATGGGGCCTCCCGGGGCGGGGGATGCGTGCGCCGGGCCCGATTTCCGCAATTCGGTGCCGGAAACATACTAATCGCCCGCCGAACCGCGTTAATGTCTCGAACCGAAAAAGCGGAGCCTATGGGAAAATTCGTCGCTGAGTAACCAAAACATCGTAAAATTATGAAAAAGGTATTTGTGTATGCAGGCATCGTCGCCGCGGCCGCCGCGGCCGGAGGCGCTACGGCCTGGGGTGTGGTCAGCATGCGGGAGCACGGCGTGGAGTATGTCGAACGCGAAGTGGTGCGCACGCCGGGACTCGGCACGCAGTTCACCGCCTACGAGGCGGACCGCTACCCCGACCTTACGTATGCGGCCGAGAACGCCGTGAAGGCCGTGGTGAACATCGAGGTGGTGCAGGAAGTGGAGATGCGCCGCAGCTACGATCCCTTCCTCGAATTCTTCGGCATACCCCAGGGCGGCGGCGGACGTCCGGATATCCGCGAACGTCGCGGCGGCGGCTCGGGCGTCGTCATTTCGGAGGACGGTTACATCGTGACCAACAACCACGTGGTGGATCAGGCCACCAAGCTGCGCGTGAAGCTCAACGACGGCCGCGTGTTCGACGCCCGCACGGTGGGCACCGACCCCGCCACGGACGTGGCCCTCATCAAGATCGAGGCCGCGGACCTGCCCACGCTGCCGTTCGGTTCGTCCGACGCGCTGCGCCTGGGCGAGTGGGTGCTGGCGATCGGGTCGCCCTTCGACCTGCAATCGACCATCACGGCGGGCATCGTGAGCGCCAAGGCCCGGCAGCTGCGGGCCATACCCGACGAGTTCAGCATCGAGTCGTTCATCCAGACCGACGCGGCGGTCAATCCCGGCAACTCGGGCGGCGCGCTGGTCAATACGCACGGCGAGCTGGTGGGCATCAACACCCTGATCAAGTCGCAGACGGGCAGCTACATCGGCTACTCGTTCGCCATACCCGAGTCGATCGTGCGCAAGGTCGTGGTCGATCTGAAGGAGTACGGCGTGGTGCAGCGCGCGCTGCTGGGCGTGCGTTACCGCTTCATCGACCAGCAGTTCCTTGACGAGGAGGGCGAGGCCCTGGGCATCGATGCGCTGGGCGGCGTCTATGTGGCTTCGGTCGAGGAGGGCGGTGCCGCCTCGGAGGCGGGCGTGCGCAAGGGCGACGTGATCGCGGCCATCGACGGCGTGAAGATCGACGCTCCCTCGACGCTCCAGGAGCAGATCGCGAAGCACCGACCCAACGATCGGGTGAAATTGTCGGTAAAAAGAGGCGCGTCGGTGAAACAAATCGAGGTCGTCCTGCGTAATAAGGCTGGAAAAACGGAACTGCTGGCCAAGGAGGACACCGATGTGGCGGAGACGCTCGGCGGCCGCTTCGCCGAGGCCGGAGCCGCCCTGTGCCGCGAACTCGAAATCCGGGGCGGCGTGCAGGTGACCTCCGTCCGTCAGGGCGGCCTGCTGGCCCGGGCTCGCGTACGCAAGGGATTCGTCATCACCCACATCAACGACCGTCCGGTGCGCACGTTGCAGGAGTTGCAGCGGCTCACGGGCAAGGTGGGATCGATCGACGGCGTATATCCCGACGGCCGTGCGGCGAGCTACGTGCTGGTCGAGTAGCCTGCGGGCGGCGGATCGCTGCCGTGTGCGCGCCGCGAGGGTTCCGTGCGCCGCTTCGGCGGCGATCCGCCCGCTATACAGAACAACAATATAAGGAGAAACACATGCGTCAATTAAAAATTACCAAATCCATTACCAACCGCGAGAGCGCTTCGCTCGACAAGTACCTCCAGGAGATCGGCAAGGAGGAGCTCATCACCGTGGAGGAGGAGGTGGAACTGGCCCAGCGGATCAAGAAAGGCGATCAGGAGGCGCTGGAGAAGCTCACGAAAGCCAACCTGCGTTTCGTGGTCTCGGTGGCCAAGCAATACCAGAACCAGGGACTCAGCCTTCCCGACCTGATCAACGAGGGCAACCTCGGTCTGATCAAGGCGGCCGAGAAGTTCGACGAGACCCGCGGTTTCAAGTTCATATCCTATGCCGTGTGGTGGATCCGTCAGTCGATCCTCCAGGCGCTGGCCGAGCAGTCGCGCATCGTGCGTCTGCCGCTCAACCAGGTGGGTTCGCTCAACAAGATCAACAAGGCGTTCGCCCGCTTCGAGCAGGAGCACGAACGCACGCCGTCGCCCGAGGAGCTGGCCTCGGAGCTGGAGCTGCCCAAGGAGAAGGTGACCGACACGCTGCGTGTGGCCGGCCGTCACGTCTCGGTGGACGCCCCGTTCTCCGACGGCGAGGACAACTCGCTGCTCGACGTGCTGGTGAACCACGACTCGCCCAACGCCGACCGCGGACTGATCAGCGAGTCGCTCTCGACGGAGGTGGACCGCGCACTGGAGACCCTCACCGAGCGCGAGCGCGACATCATCAAGTACTTCTTCGGCATCGGCTGCTCGGAGATGACCCTTGAAGAGATCGGCGAGAAGTTCGACCTCACGCGCGAGCGCGTGCGTCAGATCAAGGAGAAGGCGATCCGCCGGCTGCGCCATTCGTCGCGCAGCAAGCTGCTCAAGTCGTACCTGGGCTGATCGGGGCTTCCCCGGTTCGCAGAACGCCGCCCCGGAAAGGATTCGTCTCCTTTCCGGGGCGGCGGCGTTTCGGGACTGGGGCCGGTGCTCGGCACGGCCGTGCGGATCGTGCCGTTTCCGGTTGGTCGCAGCTGCTCCTTCGACTCTTCCGGCCGATGATCCGGCCGCGGTTTTCCCGCACGGGCGGGGTCAGCAGCGGGCCAAAGCGATGCCCAGGGCGAGCAGCAGGCCGAAGAGGAGGATGTTGCGCGACGTCGTGCCCAGCAGCCGGTTCAGCTCGCGGCCGCGGCCGATGCGAACCATGCGGCGCCACGCTGCCACGTGTAGCGGCACGTAGGCGAGTGGCAGCAGTGCGGCGGCGGGGGCGAGCGGCCACAGCGTGAGGCAGAGCGCCGCGGCCCCGCAGCCTGCCGCGAGGTAGAGCCGCTCGCCGGCCCGGGCGCCGAGGCGCACGACGAGCGTGCGTTTGCCGCTCAGGGCATCCTGCTCGCGATCGCGGTAGTTGTTGAGCAGCAGCAGGGTGTCGATGACCAGCCCGGCGGCCAGGGCGGTCGGCGCTACGGCGGGGGGCACCGTGCCGGTCTGCACGTAGCAGGTGACGCCCACGGGTATGAAGCCGAAGAAGACCAGCACCAGCGCGTCGCCCCATCCGCGGTAGGCGAGGGGGCAAGGCCCCGCTGTGTAGAGAAAGGCGAAGAGCAGGCAGGCGACGCCCACGGCCAGCAGCTCCGCACCGCCGTAACGGAGCAGGCCGCAGCCGCACGCCGCGGCCGCGAGGGTCGTGAGGGCGATGCCGCGCCGCATGGCGCGGGGCGTGATCCAGCCCCGCGCGCAGGCCCGTTCGGGTCCGATACGGTCCGCGCGGTCGGCTCCTTTGAGGTAGTCTCCGAGGTCGTTGATCAGGTTGGCGTCGATCTGCATGAGGAATGCGAAAGCGAAGCAGAGGAGTGCGGCGCCGGGGCGAAAGGCGTCGGCGGCGCAGGCCAGGGCGCAGCCCAGAAGTACGGGCACGGCGGCCGCCGCGAGCGTCTTGGGCCGTGCGGCCAGCAGCCAGGCCCGGAGCGCTCCGGGGGGCGTTGCGGAGGTGTCGTGCGCAGGCATGGGGTGCGTTACCATTCGATCGGCGTGCGTCCGATGCTCCGCAGGTATTCGTTGGCCTGCGAGAAGTGGCGGCAGCCGAAGAATCCCCGGTAGACCGAGAGGGGCGAGGGGTGCGGCGCCTTGAGGATCAGGTTGCGCTGCGGGTCGGCGATGGCGCCCTTGCGCTGCGCGTAGCTGCCCCAGAGCATGTATACGATGCCCTGGCGGCGTTCGGCGATGGCCCGCACCACGGCGTCGGTGAAGGTCTCCCAGCCGCGTCCGGCGTGCGAGGCCGCCTCGTGTGCGCGCACAGTCAGCACCGAGTTGAGCAGCAGCACGCCCTGCTCGGCCCAGCGGTCGAGGTCGCCCGAGGGGGGCACGGGCGTGCCGGTGTCGTCGGACACCTCCTTGAAGATGTTCTGGAGCGAGGGGGGAAAGGGCACGCCGTCGCCGACCGAGAAGCAGAGTCCGTTGGCCTGCCCGGGACCGTGGTAGGGGTCCTGGCCGATCACGACCACCTTGAGCCGGTCGAAGGGGCACTTGTCGAAAGCCCGGAATATGTTGCTGCCGCGCGGGAAGATGCGGTGCGAGGCGTACTCCTGCCGCACGAAGTCGGTCAGCGCGACGAAGTAGGGTTTCTCGAATTCGGGGGCCAGGAGCTCTTTCCAGTCCGCGGCCATCTTTACATCCATAAAGTTTCGGTTTTTGCCGTAAAAGTAATGAAAAGTAGCCGTAATCCGCGTTGCGGTGCGCTTTTTTTCGGCGCGGGGAGCCCCCGGCGGGGTTTTTCGTCCGAAATGTGGCGGGGATGTGCCGCGGCTGGAATATTTTGTGTAAATTTGTCGGTTGCAAGGACATTACAAAAAGCAAACGATTATGTACAGAACCCATACCTGCGGCTGTTTGAGAGCCGAGAATGTGAACCAGACCGTGACCCTCGCCGGTTGGGTGCAGAAGGTGCGCAACCTGGGCGCCATGACCTTCATCGACCTGCGCGACCGCTACGGCATCACGCAGATCGTGGTCGAGGAGCACTCGCCGGCCGACGTGCGCGAGGCCGCGGCACGCCTGGGCCGCGAATTCGTGGTGCAGGTCACGGGCCGCGTGCTCGAACGTTCGTCGAAAAACCCCCGGATGGCCACGGGCGACGTGGAGGTCACGGCCGGGAAGCTCACGATCCTCAACGAGGCGCAGACCCCGCCCTTCACCATCGAGGAGGTGTCGGACGGCGGCGACGACCTGCGCATGAAGTACCGCTACCTCGACCTGCGCCGTGCGCCGTTGCAGCGCAACATGATCCTGCGCCACAAGATGGCGCAGGAGATCCGCCGCTTCCTCGACAGCGAGGGCTTCCTTGAGATCGAGACGCCCTACCTCGTGGGTTCCACGCCCGAGGGTGCGCGCGACTTCGTGGTTCCCAGCCGCATGAACCCCAACCAGTTCTATGCGCTGCCCCAATCGCCCCAGACCCTCAAGCAGCTGCTGATGGTCGCGGGCTACGACCGCTATTTCCAGATCGTGCGCTGCTTCCGCGACGAGGACCTGCGCGCCGACCGCCAGCCCGAGTTCACGCAGATCGACTGCGAGATGTCATTCGTCGAGCAGGAGGACATCCTGGAGGTGTTCGAGCGCTGGGCCAAGCACATGTTCCGCCACGTGATGGGCATCGAGTTCACGGAGCCCTTCCGCCGCATGCCGTGGATCGAGGCGATGGAGAAGTACGGTTCGGACAAACCCGACCTGCGCTTCGGCATGGAGTTCGCCGACGTCACCGACCTGGCGCACGGCCACGGCTTCGCGGTCTTCGACGATGCCGAGTACGTCACGGGATTCGCCGCTCCGGGCTGCGCCGCCTACACGCGCAAGCAGATCGACGCGCTGACCGAGTTCGTCAAGCGTCCGCAGGTGGGCGCCAAGGGGCTGATCTGGATCCGCGTGGAGGCCGATGCCGTGAAGTCGTCCGTCGATAAGTTCTTCACGCCCGATGAGGTGCGCGCCCTGGCCGAGCGCTGCGGCGCCAAGGCCGGTGACATGGTCTTCATCCTCTGCGGCAAGAAGTTCCGTGCGCTGACCCAGCTCTGCGCCCTGCGTCTGGAGGTGGCCCGCCAGCTCGGGCTGCGCGACCCGCAGAAGTTCGCGCCGCTGTGGGTCGTGGACTTCCCGATGTTCGAGTGGGACGACGAGACGCAGCGTTTCTACGCCATGCACCATCCGTTCACCTCGCCCAAGCCCGAGGACGCGCAGTACCTCGAAAGCGACCCGGGCCGCGTGCGCGCCAATGCCTACGACTTCGTGTGCAACGGCACCGAGATCGGCGGCGGCTCGATCCGCATCCACGATGCCGCGCTTCAGGCCCGCATCTTCAAGGCCCTGGGCTTCACGCCCGAACGTGCGCAGGAGCAGTTCGGCTTCCTCATGAACGCCTTCAAGTTCGGTGCGCCGCCCCACGGCGGCCTGGCCTTCGGTTTCGACCGTCTGTGCTCGCTCTTCGGCGGCTCGGAATCGATCCGCGACTACATCGCGTTCCCGAAGAACAACGCCGGCCGCGACGTGATGCTCGACGCTCCGGGATATATCGACCAGTCGCAGCTGGACGAGCTGCTGCTCACGCTCCGCAAGCCCGAGGAGTAGGGGGAGAGCGGAATCGCAAGGGGGCGCCGAAAAATCCGGCGCCCCCTGTTGTTTTCAGGACGATGGGGTTGCGTCTATCTGTCGAATCATCGTAAAGATTTATAAATGTGGGAGTAACCCTTATTCCATATTGCCGTACCCGATCGGGTTCGACGGACAATACTTTGAAATTCAAAACACCGCCTTCCATTTCGCATCGTATGCTTATGTCGCACTCGTAAGCAGGGGTCGCCGGATCGGGATCGTTGCCCCTGTCGGATGATCGACGGGTTTCGACCTCTTTGATCCGGCCTTTTACGGTCGAGCGGACTGACATGAATTCCTGTTCGTCCAATGCAACGGCAGCGTCGTTTACGGTGCTGTCGAATGTCGCGTCATGCGGAAGACCCGCTACGGCGACGCGTGGTATCGAAATTTTTACGGCAGCCTCATCGGACTGAGCGAAACAAAACAGTGCGACTTCCTGGTCGGACACCTTGGTTATACTCATGTTGCCGTTGTCGTAGTGGAAACTTTCCGCCGTCTCTCCGTTGTCTTACGAGCATTCCGCTTCCATTTTGTAGCCTGCAAAAGAGATCGAACCGGCTAAAGTGTTGTCTCGTTCAGGTTTTGTTGTTTGTGTGTCGTTCTGATCGCATGATGCGACCGTCAGGCAAATAAAACAGAGCGTTCCCAGTGTTTTTTCTTAATCGTAAGGTTTTGTATTAGGAATAGCTGATTTTTTATAAATATATGGAATATTATTGAGAAATACAAATTATTCTCTTGATAATGAGATTCGAATGCTGTTTTCAAACATGACGGCGTAAAATTATTCCTGATGGTCCGTGTGCGTGACGGTTGCATCCTGCGGTTCGCTGGCGGCGGCAGAACGGCACGAGCCGCAGGCGAGCAGCAGTCCGTCCCATGGCGGCGGCGAACTGCCGACGTCGATACTACTCCTAAAGCATGATGCACGTCCGCCGCTTCTGCCCGGCGAGCCTCCGGCGACGAGTCATTGTGCGGGCAGGAACTTGCGGTCCGCCGCAATTGCCCGCGATCGCGAAATATTTCGGTCCTATATTATATAGGTATGGCTTTTGTGGCAAAATGCAAATAAATTTGCTTTTGCGGTCGGCTTATGCGTACTTTGGCTGCGCCTCGGATACTCCGCCTTGGCAAAACCGCAAATAAATTTGCTTTTGCCCTCGGCTTGTGCGTATCTTTACACCCCGAAAACGACTGTTGAAAAACGAACCAACCATGCCGAATATCCCCCTGGCCGAACGATTGCGGCCCCGCACCCTCGACGAATACATCGGTCAGCGTCATCTGGTCGGTCCCGACGGTGTGTTCCGCCGGTTTTTCGAGACGGGCAACGTGCCCTCGTTCATCCTGTGGGGACCTCCGGGCGTGGGCAAGACCACGCTGGCGCGGATCGTGGCCACGCAGCTCGAACGTCCGTTCTTCACGCTCTCGGCCGTCACGTCGGGCGTGAAGGAGGTGCGCGAGGTGATCGAGTCGGCCCGCAAGCAGCGTTTCTTCGATGCCCGCCCGCCGTTTCTCTTCATCGACGAGATCCACCGCTTCAACAAGTCGCAGCAGGATTCGCTGCTCGGCGCCGTGGAGCAGGGAATCTTCACGCTGATCGGCGCCACGACCGAGAATCCCTCGTTCGAGGTGATTCCGCCGCTGTTGAGCCGCTGCCAGGTCTATGTGCTGAAGCCTCTGGAGGACGAGGACCTGCGCGTGCTGCTCGACCGGGCGCTCGCCACCGACACGGAGTTGCGGGAGCGCGAAATCGAGGTGGTCGAGACGGGGGCCCTGTTCCGCTTCGCGGGGGGCGATGCGCGGCGTCTGCTCAACATCCTCGACATCGTGACGGGGGCCACGCACGGCCGCGTGGTGCTCGACGACCGCTACGTCACCGACTGCCTTCAGGAGAACATCGCGCTCTACGACAAGAACGGCGAGCAGCACTACGACGTCATTTCGGCCTTCATCAAGTCGGTGCGGGGCAGCGACCCCAACGCCGCGATCTACTACCTGGCGCGCATGCTGGCCGGGGGCGAGGAGCCGCGGTTCATCGCGCGGCGTCTGGTCATCCTGGCCTCGGAGGACGTGGGACTGGCCAATCCGAATGCCCTGCTCCTCGCCAACGCCTGCTTCGACACGGTGCACAAGATCGGCATGCCCGAGGCGCGGATCACGCTGGCCGAGACGACCATCTATCTGGCAACCAGCCCCAAGAGCAACTCCGCCTACATGGCCATCAACAAGGCGCTGGCGCTCGTGGAGCGCGACACCTCGAACCGTCCCGTGCCGCTGCACCTGCGCAATGCGCCGACCAGGCTGATGAAGCGCGAGGGGTACGGCGCCGGTTACAAATACGCCCACGACTTTCCGGGCAACTTCGCCGAGCAGGAGTTCCTGCCCGACACGCTCGCCGGCACGAAGTTCTACGAGCCGAACACCTCGAATTCCACCGAGGCCCGCATTGCCGAGCGCATCGCCGCATGGTGGCGCGGAAAGTATTGATCGGGGCGCTGTCCTGTGGTGCGGGGGCTGTTTTCTGATGTCGGGGCTGTTCTGCATTGCCGGGAGGCTCTGATGCCGGGGCTGTTCTGCATTGCCGGACAGCGGATGGGATGCCGTTCGTTTGGCGTTCGGATCGTGACCGGCTGCCGCCCGGCTTGCTGCGTCGCTTGGCGCAGGGCAATGCCGGCCGGGGGGCCCGGGCGTGCCGAAGACGGGGTGCATCCAGAAAAAACGGGGGATTTTCGGACTTTTCATGTGCATTCTCGTGCTTTTTCTGATGCGGCCCGGTGGGCGCATGCGTCGGTTTCGTTATCTTTGTAAGATAAAATTCGAATGAAGATGAAGTTTCCAGCCTGCTGTGCGGCGTTGATCGCGCTTTTTTGCTGTTCGTGCGGCGACGGATTGCATGTGCGCAGGGAGATCTCCCGTGCCGAAAGCCTGATGTTCTCGCAGCCCGACAGCGCACTCCGAATCATGCGGTCCCTCGATCGTTCGCGGATACGCGGCAAGGCGCTCGACGCGCGTTATGCGCTGCGCTATTCGCAGGCGCTCGACCGCAACGGCATCGAGGTGCACGATGACTCGCTGATCCGCCCGGCAGTTGATTATTTCCTCCTGCACGGCACCGTGGAGCAGCGTGCGGCATCGTATTTCTATCTGAGTCAGGTGCATTCCGATGCGGGCCATCCGCGCGAGGCGGCCTGTGCCGTGGTGCGGGCCGAGCTCTTCGCCCGCGAGCTGGGGGCGGAGCATAACGACCTCAAGGGGCTGATATATTCCGAGATAGGAACGCGATACAGAGGAATGGATGGTGGCGACGAGGATGCGGAACGTTGTTACCTCAAATCCATCGAATGTTTCGAAGCTACGCAGAACCATTATAATCTGGGGTGTGTGCATCGGTCTTTGGCATATGTGTACGGTCATAAGGATACGACCCGCATGTTCTCCTGTTTTGCGGAGAGTGTGGCGAATTTCCGTCGGGCGGGGAGCGAAGGAGCGCTTCAGGTGAAAAATACGGAGCGGCTGGAGCGTGTTTATGCTTATTTTGTTCGCGATTATCCATCCGATCGTGAAAAAATCAATACGTTGCATGCGGTGTTGAAGTACGATACTGCCCGCAGTATGGCGCAATCTTCAGAGTACGACTGTTTGGCCAAGCTCTATTGCGAAATGGAAATGTACGATTCCGCCGCGTTTTACGAATGGAGGGCCTGTCTTGTGGCCGATTCGCGCGATGAATGGGAATGGAAGGCATACGAGAATCTGGCTCGGGTGGAGCTTACCCGCAAGCGCTATTACGAATCGCTGTACTACTACACCATGGCCATTCGCCTGCGCGATTCGGTGAATGCGTTGCAGCAGTTCGACCGCAGCGAGGCGCTGACGTACCGTCGTGAGTCGGAGGATTACCAGCACCGTTACGAGGTGTTGCAGGCCCGGCAGCGCGACCAGAGGCTGATCGTCGTGTTGTCCTTGGCGCTGATTATCACGGCATTTTGGCATGCTGTGCGCTGGGTGCGTCGTTGGCGGCATCGCATGCAGGCGGCGCAGCATGCCGAGCTGCTGCGCCGCGACGATACGATCCGGAGTCTGGAGAGTGCCTGCGGAGAGTTGGAGATACAGTGCGCCAAGTTGCGTGCCGAGGCGACTCAGGGTCGCGAAGCGCATTTCGCCGAAGCGCTCGAAAAGCGCTTCTTCGGGCTGAAACAACTGGTGGACAACGCTTATCTGTACAAAAATAAACCTTCGTCCTTTTTCAAGGCCTTCACCTCGTTCGTGTCGGTCAGCCCCAACAGCCGCAAGGAGGTGTGGTCCGATCTGCAATATGTGGTCAATAAGAAGTACGGAGGAGTGGTCGATTACCTGCGTGCGCACTATCCGGAGTTGAATGCGCGCGACCTGGATCTTTGTTGCCTGCTCTGCTTCGGCTTCTCGTCGGCCGGAATATGTTTCATCTACGGCTACGAGGACATGGGGTCGCTCTACAACAAGCGCAGTCGCGTGCGTCAGAAACTGGGACTTGAAGGGCTGAAGCTGGAGGATTTTCTTACCGGATTGTGCGCTTTGCTGACGAAAGACGCGGGGGCTGCGTCGTCCGATGCGGACACGGAGGTCGCCTGAGCGCAATTTCGACGGCATGCGAAATTTTTTTGTCGTGCGAGAGCGTATTACAGAAAAAATTGGATTTCAACGCTTTATTAGCCGAGGAATGAATGCGGTTTTGTATGTATTAGATTAATTATTTCAACGTATTGATTCACAGTGTGAATTTGTATAAAGGTATGAGATGGGGAATCGGTCCTCGGTTTTGTTTTTTCGGGAAACAGTCGTACATTTGCATTGTCGGAAACGTTGGAAAACGAACGACGGACAACCTTTAAAAATGTTCGGATGAAAAAATTATTGCTTGTTCTGACGCCTCTGTTATTGTTTTTTTGTTTGATTCCCGAGCAGTCGGCTGCTCAGATCAATAGCGGCGGCGAAGGCGGCGGCAATTTGCCGGGCATCGGGAATATCGGAATGGGGCCGTGGTTTCCGGATAAACGCCCGGGGGGAAGCAAGTCCGGAGGTGCCTACGAGCCGGTGGAGGCTTGGTTCGATGCGGATTTCGGTCGGATCACGGTCGAGTTCGATGACGATCTGGGGACGGTAAACGTAGCGATCGTCGATTGCACGGGACGTGTGTTCGCGTCGGCAACGTGCGACACGGCAGTACAGTATGAAGTGTGGCTGCCGATTCCGGAGACTCCGGGGCATTATGTGCTCCATGTGCGCAATGCCGAAGGAGGTACTTACGGAGAGTTTGAAGTTTGAAATGTTTCAATGATGGAAGTGATGCCTCATTTTTGTCGTTCTTAACATGTTCGTCACCGCGCCAGGCCGGACGCCTCTCGGCAATACTGGAGCGGTGACATTTTTTATGTGGATTCTCTGCCACGTGACGATTTTGGGATAGAGAGGATACCCCTGCCGGAATTTCCGGCGGGGGTATTTTGTTGTATGCGGTCTGTGGACCTGTCGTGTGGTGTGGTGTGTGGTGTGGTGTGGTGTGGTGTGGTGTGGTGTGGCGGATCGGGTTTCGTGCGGGTGCGAAGCGGGCCGCGAGGATGCGGTTCCGACAGGGGCCGATGCCGGCACGTGGTTCGACTTCGGGAAAGGGCCGCGGGGCGCTGAAGGTAGGACAAGCGCGGGACGAATCGGGGTGTGTGTCGTGGTCGCTTCGGACGCGAAAACTGTTTGGTCCGGGACGGGGCGAAGCGGCCGGCAGGAGAGGACGGGCAGGAGAGGACGGGCAGGAGAGGACGGGCAGGAGAGGACGGGCAGGAGAGGACGGGCAGGAGAGGACGGGCAGGAGAGGACGGGCAGGAGAGGAGAGGAGAGGAGAGGAGAGGAGAGGAGAGGAGAGGGCGATAGTATGGCGGTTGTTGCGGAGGGAACGAGGCGGCGGGCTGTTCGAGGGGCGGTTTCGGTCGGTTATTTTGCGGTTCGAGGAAGGAATTTGCAGGGAAGCAGCGAAATTTATTTGGTAGTTCCGTATTTTTGCCTTACTTTTGTCCCGCAATCGGAAATTCACCGTTGCTTCCGGAGAGGTGGGTGAGTGGCTGAAACCACCGGTTTGCTAAACCGACGTACGGGGTAACCCGTACCACGAGTTCGAATCTCGTCCTCTCCGCTGAGTCCCGATGATCGGGGCTTTTGAAACGAATCCCGCAAGATGACTGGTCTTGCGGGATTTTTTTCGTTGTGCCGTGTCGCGTCGGTCCGAAGGCGTACGGCGGAACCCATCGTTGCCCTCCGCACCCCTCCGTACCCCGAAGCAATACGCGGTAAGCCTGAGTAATATGCTGTGACCGAGGGATACGTTGTTGCGACCCGCAGTATCCCGTAGTGCGTCGTTGCGACTAATGGCGACTCGTCGTGCTCCTCAGTGTTCTGTGGGCCGTCGATGCGGCCCGTTTGACCCGCCGTGCTCCGTGGAGCGTCGTTGCGGCTTGTTGCGACTCGCCGTGCTCCGTGGAGCGTCGTTGTGCTCCTCAGTGTTCTGTGGTCCGTCGATGCGGCCCGTTCGACCCGCCGTGCCCCGTGGTGTATCGGTGCGGCCCATTGAATCCGCAGCTGCCTGCCGTCGCATCCCGAGCCCGTCCGGCATTTCCGTTTCCGATGCACGGAGAGCACTCCCGTTGCCGGTGCGGAACCGTGCGTGCGCTGCGCGACGTATTTCCGGCTTTTTTTCGTACTTTTGCGCGCCTGAGAATAACCGAATCATGATTACCGTTTTATCCAAAGCCTCGTCCCGCCTGCATCCCGTCGTCGCCGACGCCTCGTTCCCGGTGCTGGTGGCGTTGTGTGCGGCCCATTGCTGCAACGACCTGTTGCAGGCCGTGGTCACGGCGGCCTATCCCATGCTGAAAGCCGACCTCGCGCTCAGCTTCTCGCAGATCGGTCTCATCACGCTGGTCTACCAGATCGCTTCGTCGGTCTTCCAGCCCGTCGTGGGTCTGGCGTTCGACAAGCGTCCTTTCGTCCGGAGCCTGCCTGCGGGGATGTGCAGCACGACGCTCGGCATCGTGCTTTTCGCCTTCGCCTCGTCGCTTCCTGCGGTCCTCGTCGCCGTGTTCCTCGTGGGCGTGGGCTCCTCCACGCTCCACCCCGAGGCCTCGCGCATCACGTCGCTCGCCGGCCGCGGCCGGCGGGGTTTCGCTCAGTCCGTATTCCAGGTGGGCGGGAACTTCGGCACTTCGATCGGTCCGCTGCTCGTGGCGCTCGTCGTGGCGCCCCGCGACCGCACGTGGATCGTCTGCTTCGTCGTCGTGGCGCTGCTCGCCTTCCGGGCCATGCGCCCCATCTGCCGGTGGTATGCCGACTACCTCGTGCGCCGCCGCGACACGCGGGAGGGCGGCGCGGAGCCTGCGCCCGCACGGCCGCTGCCGCTCCGCAAGACGGTGTGGGCCATCGTGCTGCTGATGGTGCTGATCTTCTCGAAATACATCTACATGGCCTGCCTGAGCAACTATTTCACGTTCTATCTCATCGAGCGCTTCGGCGTGACGATCCGGGCCTCGCAGCTCTTCCTCTTCGTCTTCCTCTTCGCCACGGCCGTCGGCACGCTGGTCGGCGGTCCGGTCGGCGACCGCTGGGGCCGCAAACCCGTGATCTGGATTTCGATTCTCGGCACGGCGCCCTTCAGCCTCGCCATGCCCCATTGCGGCCTTGCGCTCACGGCCGTGGCGGCATTCTGCGCCGGGTTCATGCTTTCCTCTGCCTTTCCGGCGATCCTGCTCTACTCCCAGGAGCTGCTGCCCAGCAAGCTGGGCCTCGTGTCGGGCCTCTTCTTCGGACTCACGTTCGGCGTCGCGGGCATCGCCTCGGCCGTGCTGGGCGACTTCGCCGATGCGTACGGCATCGAGGCGGTCTACCGTGCGTGCGCCTACACGCCGCTGCTCGGACTGGTGGCCTGGTTCCTGCCGAACCTGGGGCCGAACCTCGGGCCGAATCGCAGCGACGCCGCGGTCCGCGGCTGACCGTCGCTCCGCACCCCGGGCTGCGGGCGCTTCCGGCGGCGGACCCCGCGCCGCGCATGGGACGGAGGGTTGCGATCCGGCGGCCGGGAGCCTGCGGCGCGGGACGATTGGAACTAAAATTGCGATTCCGGATTGCGAATTGCAAAGGATTTCGTACCTTTGTCCGACTAATTCGCGCGTATGGCAGAAAAAGAGAAAGAGATACTGGAGCAGCTCGGCGACGGCGAGTACCGCTACGGCTTCACCTCGGCGATCGAGACCGAAACCATCGGCAAGGGGCTGAGCGAGGAGGTCGTGCGGCTCATTTCCGCGAAGAAGGGCGAGCCGGAGTGGATGACCGAGGCCCGTCTGAAGGCTTACCGCCACTGGCTGACGCTGACGCCCCCCGCATGGGCCCATCTCGACATTCCCGAAATAGATTTCCAGGAGGTGATCTACTACGCCGCGCCCAAGCAGACCAAACGTCCGGGCTCGATGGACGAGGTCGATCCCGAGCTGCGGCGCACGTTCGACAAGCTGGGCATTCCGCTGGAGGAGCAGATGGCGCTCTCGGGCGTGGCGGTCGATGCGGTGATGGACTCCGTGTCGGTGAAGACCACGTTCCGCGAGACGCTGGCCGAGAAAGGCATCGTCTTCTGCTCGATCTCGGAGGCGCTGAAGGAGCATCCCGAACTGGTGCGCAAGTACCTGGGCAGCGTGGTGCCTCACACCGACAACTTCTACGCGGCGCTCAACGCCGCCGTCTTCTCCGACGGTTCGTTCTGCTACATCCCCAAGGGGGTGCGCTGCCCGATGGAGCTCTCGACCTACTTCCGCATCAATGCGGCGGGTACGGGACAGTTCGAGCGCACGCTCATCGTGGCCGACGAGGGCTCCTACGTGAGCTACCTGGAGGGGTGCACGGCGCCCCGCCGCGACGAGAACCAGCTGCACGCCGCCGTGGTCGAAATCGTGGTCGAGCGCGACGCCGAGGTGAAATACTCCACGGTGCAGAACTGGTATCCGGGCGACCGCGAGGGGCGCGGCGGCATCTACAACTTCGTCACCAAGCGCGGCCTGTGCCGCGAGAACGCCCGTCTGTCGTGGACGCAGGTCGAGACCGGGTCGTCCATCACGTGGAAGTATCCCAGCTGCGTGCTGGCGGGCGACAATTCGGTGGGCGAGTTCTACTCGGTGGCCATGACCAACAACTTCCAGCAGGCCGACACCGGCACCAAGATGATCCATATCGGCCGCAACACGCGCAGCCGCATCGTGTCGAAGGGCATTTCGGCCGGCCGCAGCCAGAACGCCTACCGCGGTCTGGTCCGCGTGGGGCGCGGCGCCGAGAACGCCCGCAACTACTCGCAGTGCGACTCGCTGCTGATCGGCGACCGCTGCGGCGCGCATACCTTCCCCGAGATCGACAGCCGCAATCCGACGGCCGTGGTCGAACACGAGGCCACGACGTCGAAGATCTCCGAGGAGCAGCTCTTCTATTGCAACCAGCGGGGCCTCTCGACCGAAGATGCGGTGGGGCTGATCGTGAACGGCTATGCGAAGGAGGTGCTGGCCAAGCTGCCCATGGAGTTCGCCGTGGAGGCGCAGAAGCTGCTGGCCATCAGTCTTGAGGGCTCGGTGGGCTGACCTGCGGTCCGAAGACCGCCTGCGCCTGCGGCGCGGCATCGGTGCGCGCCGGCCGGGCAGGAGCGCGCGCCGGGTGAAGAATTAACTGTTGAGAGAAATAAAGATACGATATGTTAAGCGTAAAAAATCTGCATGCCACGGTCGAGGGCAAGGAGATCCTTCGCGGCATCGACTTCGAGGTCCATGCGGGCGAGGTGCATGCCATCATGGGACCGAACGGGTCGGGCAAATCGACCTTCGCGTCGGTGCTGGCCGGCAACGGCAAATATACCGTGACCGAGGGTTCGGTCGAATTCCGGGGCCGCGACCTGCTCTCGATGTCGATCGAGGACCGTGCCCGCTCGGGTCTGTTCCTCGGATTCCAGTATCCGGTGGAGATTCCGGGCGTGTCGATGGCCAACTTCATGAAGCTGGCCGTGCAGGAGCAGCGCAAGTTTCGCGGTGAGGAGCCGCTGACGGCGGCGCAGTTCCTGAAGCTCATGCGCGAGAAGAGCGCCGTGGTGGAGCTGGATGCGAAGCTCACGGCGCGCTCGGTGAACGAGGGTTTCTCGGGCGGCGAGAAGAAGAAGAACGAGATTTTCCAGATGGCGATGCTCGATCCGGCGCTGGCCATTCTGGACGAGACCGATTCGGGCCTCGACATCGACGCCCTGCGCATCGTGGCCACGGGCGTGACGAAACTTCATACGCCCGAGAACGCCACGGTGGTCATCACGCACTACCAGCGTCTGCTGGACTACATCGTGCCCGACTTCGTGCACGTGCTCTACAAGGGCCGCATCATCCATTCGGGCGACAAGTCGCTGGCGCTGCGTCTCGAAAAGGAGGGCTACGACTGGCTCATCAACGATTATAAGGAGTAGGCGCGATGGAGATGGAACGGATCATCCGCGAGTGCGCGTTCGACGTTTTCCGGGGGGAGGAGCTCCGCTTCGATGCCTCCGCGGCGGCGGAACGCGCGGTCGTGGCGCCGCAGGAACTGACGGTGCGGGTCGCCGCGGGTGTCGCCGCGCGGCTGTCGCTGCTGCATGCGGCCGCCGAGCGGTCGCAGGTGCGCGTCGAGCTCGGAGCAGGGGCCTCGCTGGCCCTCACGCAGCTCTTCGGTATGGGGGCTTCGGCTTCGCTGCATGCGGTGCAGGCTGCGGGCAGCCGCTGCACGGCGGGCATGGTGCTGCTCGCGGAGGGCGCGGCGGAATACCGCTTCGAGCTGAACGCTCCCGATGCCGAGTGCGCGCTGGACGGCGTGTTCGTTGCGGGCGATGTGGAGCACTGCGAGGTAGGGGTGCGCGTGGAGCACAATGCGGCCGGCTGCCGCAGCCATTCGCTGGTGAAGGGCGTGGCGGGCGGCACGGCGACGGGCGCGTTCCGCGGTCTGGTCTACGTGGCGCAGGACGCGCAGCGCACCGACGCACGCCAGCAGAGCCGCAACCTCCTGCTGGGCCGCGAGGCGCGCATCGCGACGCGCCCCCAGCTCGAAATCTATGCCGACGACGTGAAGTGCACGCACGGCGCCACGGTGGGACAGCTCGACGACGATGCCGTGCTCTACATGCGGCAGCGCGGCCTGAGCGAGGCCCAGGCCCGGGCGTTGCAGGTCGAGGGTTTCGTGGGCGACGTGGTGTCGCGCATCCCCTCCGAGCCGCTGCGCGCGCTGCTCGCCGAGGCCGTGTCGCGCAAGCTGGAGCGCATGTAGGGATGCCGCGCCCGGGGCAGTGCTTGCGGGACAGGGTTTTTGGGGCGGTGTTTGCGAAACAGTGCTTTCGGGGCGCAGTGTGGGGCGGCGGTTGCCGCGGGCGATGCCCGGGGGTGCCGTCCGGATCGTATGATGGTGCGGAACGTGCGTGCGTTCCGACGGATATGCTTGAAATTATGTTCGATGTCGAAAAAATAAGGGAGCAGTTTCCCATTCTCGGGCGTGAGGTCTACGGCCGTCCGCTGGTCTATCTCGACAGCGGCGCCACGGCCCAGAAGCCGCAGTGCGTGATCGATGCGGAGTGCCGCATCTACCTCGAACTGAATGCCAACGTGCATCGCGGCGCCCACTGGCTTTCGGAGGAGACCACGACGCGTTACGAGGCTGCGCGCGAGCGCATCGCCCGCTTCATCGGGGCGTCGGAGCGCGAGGAGGTCGTCTTCACGTCGGGCGCCACGTCGGCGCTCAACACCGTGGCCTACGCCTGGTGCGGGGCTTTCCTGGAGGCGGGCGACAACGTGGTGGTCACCGAGATGGAGCACCACTCGAACCTCGTGCCGTGGCAGGCGGCCTGCGAACGGCGGGGCGCCGAGTTGCGCGTGATCCCGATCGACGACGCGGGATGCCTCCGGACCGAGCTGCTGGAGACGCTGATCGACCGCCGCACGAAGGTGGTGGCCGTGACGCAGGCGTCGAATACGCTCGGCACGCGCCCCGACCTGCGGCGCGTGATCGACGCGGCCCGTGCCGCGGGTGCCGTGACGGTGGTCGATGGCTGCCAGGGCATCGTGCACGGGGGTGTGGACGTGGGGGCGCTGGGCTGCGACTTCTATGCTTTCTCGGGCCACAAGCTCTACGGCCCCACGGGCATCGGCGTGCTCTACGGCCGCCGTGAGCTGCTGGAGCGCATGCCGCCGTTCCTCTACGGCGGCGACATGGTGGACCGCGTGACCTTCGAGCGCACGACCTATGCGCCGGTGCCGCTCAAGTTCGAGGCCGGCACGGCCAACTATGTCGGCGCCATCGCGCTGGGCGAGGCCGTGCGCTTCGTGGAGGAGCTGCCCCGGGCCGAAGTGGAGGCCTACGAGCAGGAGCTGCTGCGCTACGCCGAGGCGCAGCTGAGCGAAATCGAGGGCTTGCGCATCTACGGCACGGCGCCCGGCAAGTGTTCGATCGTGTCGTTCAATGTGGCGGGGGTGCACCCGCTCGACCTGGGGATGATTCTCGACAAGCTGGGAATCGCCGTCCGCACGGGGCAGCATTGCGCCGAGCCGGTCATGACGCACTTCGGCGTGAAGGGCATGTGCCGGGCTTCGCTGGCGCTCTACAATACGCGCGCCGAGATCGACGCGCTGGCGGCGGGCGTGCGGCGCGCCGTGCGCATGCTCCGCTGAGGGGCGTGCCGCCGCGGAGAGGACGGAGCGACCGCCAAGGCCCCGCGTGCACGACGCAGCGGCCGGACCTCGGGGTGCTTCGGACGCCTGCCGCAACCCCGCCCGCGGCCGCAGGCGAACGGGAGAGGGGGCCGCGGACCGCAGCGGCCGGCCGAAACGGCGGACCCCGCGCGGTGCCGGTGCGCCGGAGTTGCGGGGCGCGAATCAGAAACGCGAATCTAAACCAAAGAGACGATGTTCGTAGTAATCGAGGGGCTGGACGGAGCCGGTAAATCGACACAGGTGGCGCTGTTGCGCCGCATGCTGGCACAGCGGGGCGTGGAGAGCGAGTACCTCCATTTCCCGCGTTTCGATGCGCCCGTATACGGCGAGCTGATCGCCCGCTTCCTGCGGGGCGAGTTCGGCGGCGCCGATTCGGTCGATCCCTACCTCGTGGCGCTCCTCTTCGCGGGCGACCGGGCCGATGCGGCGCAGACGATCCGCACGTGGCTCGCCGAGGGGCGGGCCGTGGTGCTCGACCGCTACGTGTGGTCGAATGTCGCCTACCAGTGCGCCCGCCTCCGGGGCGGCGACTGCGAGCGGAGGAGGCTGCGCGACTGGATCCTCGACCTCGAATACGGCCGCAACGCCATCCCGCGCCCCGACGTGTCGCTCTTCCTCGACGTGCCTTTCGCCTTCGTCGAGCGCAAGCTCGCCGAGCAGCGCGAAGGGGCCGACCGCAGCTATCTGCGGGGCGCGCAGGACATCTACGAGTCGTCGCTGGCGCTGCAACGCGCCGTGCGCGGCGTCTACCTCGACGCCGCGGCCTCCGACGCCGGCGTGCGGCTGGTGGATTGCAGCGACGCCGCGGGCGGCATGGCGCCGCCCGAGTGCGTTTTCGACCGCATCTGCACTATTCTGGAACCCTTTGTCGTACGACCCTGACCCAACCCAACCCATGACTGCGAAACCTCTGCGCATCGGCTCGGACATATGCCGCGTCGTCCTGGCTGCGACATTCATCGTGTCGGGCTTCACGAAGACCATCGACCCGTGGGGCACGGCGATCAAGATCGGCGAATACCTCTCGATCTACGGCTTCGACCGCTTCGAGCGGGGCACGATGCTCTTTTCGATCTGGCTGTGCGGCGCCGAGCTGATGATGGGCTGCATGCTCCTCTTCAAGGTGCGCATCCGGCTCATCTCGGTCTTCGCGCTCGCCTCGATGCTCTTTTTCACGCTCCTCACCCTGCTCAGCGCCACGGTGCTCCCGGTGGAGGACTGCGGCTGCTTCGGCGAGGCGCTGAAGCTCACGCCGTGGCAGACTTTCTTCAAGAACCTGGTGCTGCTGCCCATGGCTTTCGTGGTGTGGTACCGCTACCGCCCCGACCGCATGTTCGCGTTCCGGCCCGCGGAGGTGGTGCTCGCCGCGCTCTTCTTCGCGTTCGCCATGGGGGTGGGCGTCTACTGCTACCGCCACCTGCCGCTGATCGACTTCCTGCCTTACCGCACGGGCGTGCACCTCTACGAGGCGATGCAGGCTCCCGGGCACGAGCCGGACGGCGTGGCGGAGACGGTGCTCGTCTACCGCAACCTCCGCACGGGCGAGGTGCGCGAATTCGCGCTCGACGACCCCGAGTGGCAGGACGAGACGCTGTGGGAGTGGATCGACACGCGCACCGGCACCGAGTTCCATACGGTGGAGCCGCTCGTGGGCGAGTTCTCGTTGCAGGATGCCGAGGGCGATGCCACGGAGCGGATCCTGACCGCGCCGGGCCGCCTCTACATGATCTGCGTGACGGCTTTCGACCGTCTGTCGCGCGGCTGCGAGGCGCGGCTGGGGCGCCTGGTGCGCAGGGCGGCGGCCGAGGGTGCGGCGGCGGTGTGCGTGACACCCGAGCCGCTGCACGGCGTCACGACGCACTCGTTCGACGGCGCTCCCGGCGTGCGGTGCTACAACATCGACGCCACGGTGCTCAAAACCATGCTGCGCGCCCGCACGGGCCTCGTGGTGCTCGACGACGGTGTGATCGCCGATAAGCGCAATTGTCGCGATATTCGTCCGTAAGGGCTGCCGCCAGTGTCCTGGTACGGTAATTGACCTCCGCATAAGGTGCGTAAAATTCGCTCCTTATGCGGAAAATCTTTTTTGTATCGTTCCTTTGCTGCGCCGCGGTCGCGTGCCGCACGCGGCAGCCCGAGTCCGTCGTCGTGCGGCCCGTGAAGGTGGAGACGGCGGCGTCCGCCGCGACCCTCGACCGCGATTTCGCCGGCATGGCCACGCCGGCCGAGGCCGTGAACCTCGCTTTCAGGGTGGCGGGGCAGGTGCTCCGCATCCCCGTGACGCAGGGCCAGAACGTCGCGCGCGGGCAGCTGCTCGCCGAGCTCGACCCCAGGGAGATCCGCCTCCAGGTCGATGCCGACCGCACGGCTTACGAGGAGGCCTCGTCGCAGCTGGCCCGCATGAAGCGGCTGCTCGAACACGAAGCCGTGTCGCGCATGGAGTACGAGGCGGCGCAGACGCGCTATGCGCAGGCCCGCTCGAAGTACGGCAATTCGAAGGACGCGCTGGCCGAAACGCGCCTTGTGGCGCCCTTCGCCGCCGTGGTCGAGCAGGCCTATGCGGACGACTACCAGCGGGTGCAGGCGGGCGAACCCGTCGTGCGGCTGGTCGCGCCGCGCACCACGACCGTGAAGTTCACCATGCCCGAGAGCGGCCTGCGTGTCCTGCGCGACACGGCCACCCGCTTCAGCGTGGTGTTCGACTCCTACCGCGACGTGCGTTTCGACGCCGTGCTCAAGGAGTACTCCAAAACCTCGTCCGACGCCTCGGGATTCCCCGTGGCGCTCACCCTGCGGGGTGTCGATACCGTGCGCTACACCGTCTCGCCCGGCATGGCGTGCACGATCACCGTGCGCAGCGCCGACCCCGTGCCCGACGCCGTGTCGGTGCCCCTCACGGCGGTCTACGCCCCTGCCGAAGGGGGCACCTGCGTGTGGATCGTGGACACGGACGACCGCGTGCGTCGCGTGCCCGTGACGCTGGGCGAGCCCTACGGCCGCGACCGCGTGGTGATCGACCGCGGCGTCGCGGCGGGCGACCGGGTGGTGACGGCCGGGGTCTACCGCCTCACGCCCGGCGAGAGAGTACGGATCCTCCGATGATGCGGCCATGAATCTGCCCGAATATTCGCTTCGCAATCCGAAGGTCGTCTGGTTCTTCCTCGCCGTGCTGCTCCTGGGCGGCGCGGCGGGCTTCGTGCGCCTCGGCAAGAAGGAAGACGCCGCCTTCGTCATCAAGAGCGCGTTGCTCGTCTGCTCCTATCCGGGCGCTACGCCCCTTGAGGTGGAGCAGCTCATCACCGAACCCATCGGCCGCGAGGTGCAGTCGATGCGCGACGTGTGGAAAATCACCTCCGAGTCCTACTACGGAGTCTCGAAAATCCTGATCGAACTCGACCCGGCCACCCCGGCGCGCGAGATTCCCCAGCGCTGGGACGAGCTGCGCCGCAAGGTGCTCGACATCGCGCCGCGCCTCCCGGCGGGCGCCTCGCCCGTCACCGTGGCCGACGACTTCGGCGACGTCTACGGCATCTACTACGCCCTGGCGGCCGATGCGGGTTACTCGTGGTCGGAGCTGCGCGACTGGGCGCAGCGGATCAAACGTTCGCTGGTGACCGTGCCGGGCGTGCAGAAGGTCGCGCTCTACGGCGAGCAGCGCCCCGTGGTGAACGTGGAGGTCAGCCTGGCCACGCTCGCCAATTTCGCCATCAGGCCCGAGACGGTCGTGGAGACCATCGCCCGGCGCAACACGATCACCGACAGCGGCGAGAAGCAGGCCGGCGCGCTGCGCGTGCGCATCCTCGAAGACGGCGTGTACCGCTCGCCCGACGACATCGCCGACCAGCTGCTCATGTCCTCCGAGGGCAAGCAGTACCGCCTGGGCGACGTGGCCCGCGTGGAGCGGGGCTATGCCGAGCCGCCGTCCGCGATCATGCACGTCGGGGGGCGGCCTGCCGTGGGCATCGGCGTCTCCACCGAGGCCGATGCCGACGTGGTGAAGGTGGGGGCGGCCGTGCGCCGTGCGCTCGATGCGCTGGAGGGGCGCATGTCCGTGGGGCTCGAACTCGCGGTGCTCTATCCCGAGGACCGCATCGCCCGCGAGGCCAACACGGCCTTCATGCTCAACCTGGCCGAGTCGGTGGCCATCGTCATCGCGGTCATCATGCTCGTCATGGGCTTCCGCCCGGGCGTGCTGATCGGCTCGTCGCTGCTCTTCTCGATCGGCGGCACGCTGCTGCTCATGCAGTTCCTGGGCGAGGGCCTCAACCGCACGTCGCTCGCGGGATTCATCATCGCCATGGGCATGCTCGTGGACAACGCCATCGTCGTCACGGACAATGCGCGGCATGCGCTGGCCGCGGGCGCCGGCGTGCGGCGCGCCGTGACCGAGGGGGCCAACGCCCCGCGCTGGAGCCTGCTGGGGGCCACGCTGATCGCCGTCTTCTCGTTCCTGCCGCTCTACCTGGCCCCCTCGGCCGTCGCCGAGATCGTCAAGCCGCTTTTCGTGGTGCTGGCCCTCTCGCTGCTGCTGAGCTGGGTGCTGGCCCTCACGCAGACGCCGCTTTTCGGCAGCTTCATGCTGCGTTCGTCCGCCGCGGGGCGCGACCCCTACGACAACCGCTTCTACCGCGCCTTCGACCGCTTCATGCGGTGGCAGCTGCGCCGCCGGTGGGGCGTGACCGTGGCGGTCGTGCTGCTTTTCGCGGCCTCGATCGCGGCGATGGGACGCATGCCGCAGAACTTCTTTCCGTCGCTCGACAAGCCCTATTTCCGTGCCGACGTGCTGCTGCCCGAGGGGTACGACATCCGGGCCACGGAGCACACCGTGCGGCGCATGGAGGAGTGGCTCGCCGCACAGCCCGAGGTGAAGCGCGTGTCGGCAACCATGGGTTCTACGCCGCCCCGCTACTACCTGGCCAGCAGCAGCGTGTCGCTGCGTCCCAACTTCGGGAACCTGCTGGTCGAGGTGCACGACAAACGCACTGCGGCGGAGGTCGAGGAGCGCTTCGCCGCGTGGGTGGCGGAGGGGTTTCCCGACGTGTGGCTGCGCTCGTCGCTCTTCAAGCTCTCTCCCGTGCCCGACGCGGCCATCGAGTTCGGATTCATCGGCGACAGCATCCCCGAACTCATGGAGCTCGCGGCCCGGGCCGAGGCGGTCATGCGCCGCACGCCCGGCACGGACAACGTGCGCAACAGCTGGGGCAACCGCATCCCCGTGTGGCAGCCGCTCTACTCCCAGATGAAGGGGCAGCGCGTGGGCATCTCGCGCAGCGACATGGCGCGCGGCATCACCATCGCCACGCAGGGCTATGCCCTGGGCGAATACCGCGAGGGCGACCAGATCGTGCCCATCCTGCTGCGCGACGACGATCCGCGGGACTACAACCTCACGAGTCTCCAGGCGCTGCCGCTCTTCGCCCCCTCGGGCGCGATGCGTTCGCTCGGCCAGGCCGTGGCGGGCTTCGACTTCGACTTCCGTGCGGGGGTGATCCGGCGCTTCGACCGCCAGCGCGTGGTCAAGGCCCAGTGCGACCCCGCACGCGGGGTCAATGCGTCGCGGCTGTTCGCCGCGCTCCGCGACTCGATGGACGCCATTCCCCTGCCCGAGGGCTGCCGCATGAAGGTCTTCGGCGAGCAGGAGAGCCAGCAGGAGTCGAACGAGGCGCTGGCCGCCAACATGCCCCTCACGCTGGTGCTGATCTTCGTCGTGCTGCTGCTGCTGTTCCGCAACTACCGCGAACCGGCGGTCATCCTGCTGATGATTCCGCTCGTCTTCATCGGGGTGGTGCTCGGACTCGCCGTAACGGGCAAGGTCTTCAACTTCTTCTCGCTGCTCGGCCTGCTGGGCCTCGTGGGCATGAACGTGAAGAACGCCGTGGTGCTCGTCGAGCGCATCGGCGAGCTGCGCCGCACCGGCACGGAGCCCGCGGCGGCGCTCGTGGCGGCGGCCCGCAGCCGCATCGTGCCCGTGGCCCTGGCCTCGGGAACCACGATCCTCGGCATGCTTCCCCTGCTGTTCGACTCGATGTTCGGGGCCATGGCCGCCACGATCATGGGCGGCCTGCTGATGGCGACGCTGCTCACGATCTGCGTGCTGCCCGTGGTCTACGCACTCTTTTACCGCATCCGCCCGTGAGGTCCGGCACGGCGGCGGGCCCTGCGGGGCATGGCCGGACCCGATGATTTGATTGCCTATGAAACGAATCTTTCCGTTCTTCCTGCTCTGCCTGTCCGCGCTTCCGGCCGCGGCCCAGATCGCGCTCGACGACTACCGCCGCGACGTGGAGGAGTACAGCCGCCTGCTCCGCATGGCCGCCGCACGCACCGAGGCCGCCGTGCAGACGGCGGAGCGTGCGCGCACGGACTTTCTGCCGCGACTCTCGCTCGACGGCAGTTTCGCCGTCGCCGCACGCCGCACCGACGGGGTGGAGCGCTGGACCTTCGGCGTGCTGCCCCAGATCGTGCAGACCCTCTACGGCGGGGGCGTGCGGGCCGAGTACCGCAGGGCGCGCCTCGGCACCGACGCCGCCCGCAGCGACGAGGCCTTCACGCGGCTCGACGTGCGCTATGCCGCCGACTACGCCTACTGGAACCTCTCGTCGCTGGAGGCCTTCGCCGCCGCACGGCGCGAGTACGTGGAGATCATCCGCTCGCTCAAGCGGATCATCGACCGCCGCTTCGCCGAGGGCTACATCGCCAAGGGCGACGTGCTGATGATCGACGCCCGCCTGAGCGAGGCCGAGTACGCATTGGAGAGCGTGGAGCGCAGCCGCGACCTCGCGATCCACAACTTCAACACGCTGCGCGGCGCCCCGGCCGACGCGCCCGTCGTGCTGGCGCAGAGCATCCGCGACTCGGTGCCCGACCTGCGGCGTGCGGGGGATACGCTCGCCCTCGCGCGGCGGCCCGACTATGCCGCCGCGCTGTCGCGTGCCGATTACGCCGCCGAGGGAGTGAACGTGGCGCGTGCGGCCTACGATCCCCACGTGAGCGTCGGAGCCGGCGGCTCGTGGCAGCCCCGGTCGCCCAACCGCACGGGCGCGACCGTCGTGGACGGCACGCTCTTCGTGAAGGTGAGCGTGCCCCTCTTCCACTGGGGCGAGCGGCGCCGGGCGGTGGGGGCGGCGCGTGCCGCGGCCGACGAGAGCGCCTGGAGCGCTGCGCAGCTCCGCGACGACATCGTGCGCGAGGAGAGCGACGGCTGGACTGCCGTGGTCGTGAGCGCGGCCCAGGTGGAAGCCACGCGCGAGAGCCTGCGCATCGCGGGCGAAAATCTCGACCTGAGCACCTACTCCTACGGCGAAGGCATGGCCACGATCCTCGACGTGTTGCAGGCGCAGCTCAACTGGATTCAGCTCTACACCAATTCCATACAGGCCCACTGCGACCGTGCGCTGGCCCGCGCCGGCTACCTGCGCATCACGGCGCAGGAGCTCTGAGGGCCGTACCGCCCGCCCCGGAGTCCCGTGCGGGCCGACCGCTTTGCGCGGGGTCGATAAATGTCGGTCGCGGAGGGTGCGGTTTCGGCTTTTTTACTTATCTTTGCCTCTCTGTAAATTGCCGTATATGCGCAAATACTTCATTCTGTCGATTCTTCTTGCCGCGGGGTGCGTCGTGCGGCCCCTCGCGGCCGCGGCCGAAACCGCGGAGACGCTCCGCCGGCTGCTCCACCGGGGTACCGAACTCTTCGATGCGGGGCGCTGGAGCGATGCCCGCCACGAATTCCTGCGTGCCCGCGGGATCCTGGGCACGACGGGCCGCTACGACCGCCAGACGGTCGATTACTACCTGGCGGCCTGCGCCGTGGAGCTGGGCGACCCCGAGGCCGAGGCTGCGCTCCGCAGCTTCGTGCAGCAGTGGCCCGCTTCGGTCTACGGCAACGACGTGCGTTTCTCGCTGGCTTCGTGGTACTGCACGCAGGGCGACTTCGACGCCGCGGCCCGCGAGTTCGCCGCGGTCGATTACGGGGCGCTCTCGCCGCGCCGCAGGGAGCAGTACGACATCCGCATGGGCTATGCGGCCTTCGTGTCGGGGCGCCGCGACGAGGCCTACCGTCTTTTCGACCGCATCGGCTCCGACAGCGAGTATGCCGACCATGCGCTCTACTACAAATCCTATATCGACTACGCCGCAGGCCGCTCGGCCGAGGCGCGCCGCGGCTTCGCACAGCTCGCCTCGGGCAGCGCCTACGCCCCGCTGGTGCCTTACTACCTGCTTCAGCTGGAGTTCGCGGACGGCAATTACCCCTACGTCACGGCACACGGCGAAGCCCTCGCCGCTGGCGCCGTGCCGCACCATCGGGTCGGGATCTACCGCATCCTGGCCGAGTCGTGGTACCGGCTGGGCGAGTACGACAAGACCGTCTCCTGCCTCGACGCCTACCTGCGCGACGGCGGCGAGCCGGGGCGCGACGAGCACTACCTGAGGGGATATGCCCTTTACCGCACGGCGCGCTATGCCGAGGCCGAAGCCGCGCTGCGCCGCGCTTCGGGGCCGAACGACGCCCTCACGCAGAATGCCTCCTACCACCTGGCCGACTGTTTCGTGCGCCGCGGCGCCAAGCGCGAGGCCATGCAGGCGTTCGCCATGGCGGCCGAACCGACGTTCGACCCCGTCATCGCCGAGGATGCGCTCTTCAACTACGGAAAACTCCAGTACGAGCTGGGCGGCGGCGTGTTCAACGAGGCCATCAACGTGCTCGGGCGCTATCTGGAGCGCTATCCCGATTCGCCGCGTGCGGACGAGGCCCGCGAACTGCTCGTGGCCGCCTATTACAACTCCTGCGACTACGATGCGGCCTATGCCGCCATCAAGGCGTGTCCGCTGCCCGATGCCAACCTGCGCGCGGCGTTGCAGAAGATCGCCTACTTCCGCGGACTGGAGGCCTACGGCCGCGGCGACCGCGCCACGGCGAAGCGCCTGCTGGCCGAGTCGGCCGCCGTGGGCGTGAGTCCGAAGTACAACGCCCTCGCGCTCTTCTGGCAGGGCGAAATCGCCTATGCCGAGCAGGATTACCCCCTGGCTGCATCGCGTTTCGAGGCCTACCTGCGGCGTGCGCCGCGCACGGCCGAGGAGTATCCTTTCGCGTGGTACGACCTGGGCTACGCCCGCTTCGCGCAGGAGCAGCCCGCAGCCGCGGGTGCCGACTTCCGCAAGTTCCTCGCGCTCCATACCCACTCCGACGCGTTCCGTGCCGATGCGCTCAACCGCGCCGGCGATGCCCGGTTCGCCGAGCGGGCCTATGCCGAGGCCCTGGCCTGCTACGACCAGGCCGCGGCCTGGAGCGGCCCCGAACGCCACTACGCCCGCTACCAGCGCGCCGTGACGCTCGGTCTGCTGCACCGCACCGAGGAGAAGATCGCGGCGCTCGAACGCATCGTGAAGGCCGGCGAAGGCGAGTATGCCGACGATGCGGCCTATGAGCTGGGCCGCACCTACATCGCCGGGGAGCGCTATGCCGAGGGCGCCCGCGTGCTCGAACGCTTCACGGCCGATCATCCCCGTTCGCCGCTCCATGCCCGGGCCCTCTCGGGGCTGGGGCTCGCATACCTCAACCTGGGCGATCGCGAGCGCTCGCTGCGCTGCTACGAACGGGCGGTGGCCGCGGCGCCCCATTCGGCCGAGGCCAAGGGGGCGATGGAGGGCATACGCGACATCTACGTCTCGCAGGGCGACGTCGGCGCCTACTTCGACTACGCCGCGAAGACGGGACTCGAAACCGACGTGTCGGCCGTGGCGCGCGACTCGCTCACCTTCGCCGCCGCACGGCAGCTCTATCTCGACGGCCGCCATGCCGAGGCGGCGCGGGCGCTGAGCGGCTATGCGGCCGACTATCCCAAGGGATACTACATGACCGATGCGCTCTACTATCTGGGCGACAGCTACCTGCGTCTCAACGAACGGGCGAAGGCGCTCGATGCGCTGCGGGCGCTGTGCGGCCGCGGCACCCACGCCTACACCGCCGCGGCGCTCGAACGCCTGGCCGAGATGACCGCGGCCGACGGGCTGCACGACGAGGCGGCCGGGGCCTACCGCCGCCTCTACGACGCCGTGCAGGAGCCCGCGAAGCGCGAGCGCGCCGCGACGGGCTACGTGCGGGCGACGCTCGCGGCCGGCGATCCGGCCCGCGTGGCACCGCTGGCCGCCGAGGTCGCGGCGCTGCCCGATGCGGGCGCTGCGGCCGTGCGCGAGGCGCAGTTCGCCCTGGCCGAACAACTGCGGCGGAGCGGCGACACGAAAGGCGCGATGAAGATCTACCGCGTGCTTGCGGGCGAGGTGCGCAGTCCCGAGGGGGCTGCCGCGGGTTATTACACGGTGAAGGAGGTGTTCGACGGGGGCGACATGGCGAAAGCCGAGAAGGCGGCGTTCGACTACATCGACCGCGCCACGCCCCATGCCGGCTGGCTGGCCCGCGCCTACCTGCTGCTGGGCGACATCTACGCCGCACGCGGCGAGGCGTTCCAGGCGCGTGCCACCTGGCAGAGCGTCGCCGACGGCTACTCGCCCGCCGACGACGGAATCGTGGACGAGGCGCGCCGCCGCATCGCCGGACTCAACTGATACCACCGAAGAAGATGAAGAGATTCGTATTGCATATTTGCCTGTTCCTGCTGCTGCCCGCCACGGTGTGGGCGCAGGTGGAAAAACACGTCGAGGTGACCAAGGACTACGTGCCGGATCTGGCGCCCGCCCTGAAACTGTCGTTCGAACCGAGCATGATCGACACGGCCGTGCTGCGGCCCGACATCGACTATTCGATCACTCCGCAGGCGCTGGCCGCGCGCCTCGATGTGGAGCCCATACGTCCCGCTACGGTGACCTACTGGGAGTTCAACCGCCATCGTCCGCTCTACCTGAAGCTGGGTGCGGGGTGGCCTTTCAATACGCTGGGCGACCTCTACGTCACCACGCAGCATCCGGGTACGGGCTATCTGTCCGGATATGCGAACCACGAGGGCATATACGCCGACCTGCGCAACCGCTTCGGGGTCGAGACCCCGGCGGGCCGCATGCTGAACAGGGTGGGGGTCGCCGCCGGCAAGTACTTCGGACGCCGCACCCTTGAGGGCGAAGTGGCCTACGAGCACCGCCGCTACCGTCGCTACGGCGGTATCGACGTGCCGGGGGCGCACGTGCCCGTGATCGGTTACGGCGAGATGGGCGTGGGCGTGCGCTTCGGCGACGACTTCCGCGACCTGAGCCGTCTGAATTTCGACATCGGGCTGCGGGGGGCGCTCTTCGACGACTACTCCGAGCGCATGACGGAGGGCGCGCAGCGCGGCCGTCAGACCCATCTGGGCGTCGATGCGGCGCTCGCACGGCGCTTCGACCGCCATCTGTTCCGCCTCGCGCTCCGCTACGAGCACGGCGCCGGCCAGAAGTCGCTCTCCGACTATCGTCAGGACCTGCTTGCCGCGGAGGCCCGCTACGGCTACCGGGGCGGGGCGGTCGATTTCGAACTCGGTGCCGATTACCGCTACGACAAGCGTGCGCACGCCGCCGGCCGACACTACGTGACGCCTTACCTGCGGATGCGTTTCGACACGGGAGCGAAAGGTTTCTCGCCCCTCATCGAGGCGGACGGCACGTTGTGCGACAACTCTTTCCGCACCCTCTCGCGCCTCAATCCCTATGTGGAGCCGGGGGTGTGGTGCGGCCGCAGCACGGTGGAGTACGCCTTCCGGCTGGGTGCCGACGGCGCCACGGCGAACGACCGCTTCGCCTATCGCATCTTCGTGGGTGCGGCCGTGCGCGAGAACCAGCTTTTCTGGACCGTGGGTACCGCGCCCGCAGGGCGTCTGCTGCCCGTGCAGGCGCGGCAGACCCTCTTCACGATCGACGGCGAGGCCGAGTACCGCCCGGCCGAACGCTTCCGCATGACGCTGGGCCTGCGCGGCTCCCTCTACGACGATCATTCGCCCTACGAGTGCGGACTGCCCGCGTTCGAGGGCCGTTTCGAAGCCCGCTATGCCGTGCGCAAGGTGTCGTTCGGTGCCTCGGTGGCCGCCCGGTCGGAGCGTCGGTGGTCGTTCGTGGGGGAGTCGGAAGCGGGGCCCGTTCCGAGCGGCGAGGTCTTCGTCGCGCCTTTCGTGTGCGACGTGCGGGCCGACATCGACTGGCGCATCACCCGGGCTTTCGCGCTCTTCGCCGAGGCGCGCAACCTGGCGGGCTGCGCCCTCTACGAGCAGCCGCTCTACCGCGGCTACGGCGTGCGGGTCACGGCCGGCGTGCGGCTCGAATTCTGACGCTGCGCACAGACGCAAGGAAGCCCGGCAACTCTATGTTGCCGGGCTTCCTGCGTCGTGGGGCGGATTACTTGCCGATCCCGACGTAGCGGAATCCCGCAGCGACCACTTCGTCCCGGTCGAAGATGTTGCGGCCGTCCACCACCAGGTCGCCGCGCATGACCGACTTCAGCCGCGACCACGAGGGCATGCGGAACTGCTTCCATTCGGTCATCAGGGCGATCGCGTCGGCCCCCTCGGCGGCATCGTAGATCGTGCGGGCATAGGTCACCGCGCCGCCGAGCTGCCGGCGTGCCGTCTCCATCGCCGCGGGGTCGTAGGCCCGCACCGCAGCGCCCGCTTCGAGCAGGAGGCGGACCGTGACCAGGGCCGGCGATTCGCGCACGTCGTCCGTTTCGGGCTTGAAAGCCAGACCCCACAACGCTACGGTCTTGCCTTCGAGCGGCCCCAGGATGCGCCGCAGCTTGTCGTACACGATCTTTTTCTGCTCCTCGTTCACGCGGTCCACGGCCTCCACGATGCGCATCGGATTGCCGTATTCGCGTCCCGTGCGGGCCAGGGCCTTCACGTCTTTCGGGAAGCACGAACCGCCGTATCCGCAGCCCGGGTAGAGGAACTTGGTGCCGATGCGGGCATCGGAGCCGATGCCCTTGCGCACCATCTCCACGTCGGCGCCCACGCGGTCGCAGAGGTTGGCGATGTCGTTCATGAAGGAGATGCGCGTGGCCAGCATGGCGTTGGCCGCGTACTTGGTCATTTCGGCCGACGCGATGTCCATGAAGAGGACCCGGAAGTTGTTGATAAGGAAGGGCCGGTAGAGCCGGCTCAGCAGCCTGCGGGCCCGTTCGCTCTCGACACCCACCACCACCCGGTCGGGCGACATGAAGTCCTTGATCGCGGCCCCCTCCTTCAGGAATTCGGGGTTGGCCGCCACATCGAACGGCACCTCCTCGCCGCGGGCGCGCAGCTCCTCGCGGATCGTCTGCCCGATGCGGCGCGCCGTGCCTACGGGCACGGTGCTCTTCGTGACCAGAACCGTGTATTTGCGGATGTGGCGTCCGAACGTGCGGGCCACGTCGAGCACGTGCGTGAGGTCGGCCGCGCCGTCCTCGCCGGGCGGCGTGCCCACGGCCGAAAACACGGCTTCCGAGCGGTCGAGACACTCCGCCAGGTCGGTGGCGAAGTGGAGCCGCCCCTCTGCGGCGTTGCGGCGCACGAGCTCTTCGAGTCCGGGTTCGTAGATCGGGATGCGTCCCTCGCGGAGCATCCCGATCTTCTCCCGGTCGGTATCCACGCAGGTGACATCGACGCCCATTTCGGCGAAACAGGCGCCCGACACCAGTCCCACGTACCCCGTGCCTACGATCGTGATCTTCATCCGGCGCGGTTATTTGAGCATGGCGGCCACCTCCCCGGCCAGGCGGCGGCAGCTTTCGGCGCACGCGGCGTGGGAGTAGCCCTGTTTCATCTCCACCGCCGAGCAGGGGGTGTTCCACTTCATCTGCTCGGCGAAGGCCTGAAGTTTCTTCACGGCGGCCCCGGCCCAGGTGTAGGATCCGAAGCAGGCGAAGTTGCGCTGCGGGATGTTGCGGGCCGCGAGCTTCTGGAGCAATCCCTCGACCTCGGGGAAGAGTTCGCCGTTGTAGGTGGGCGATCCCACGATGAGGGTGTCGTAGCGGAAGACGTCGCGCAGCACGTGCGAAATGTCGGCCGTCGAGAGGTTGTAGACCGTGATCGGACCTACGCCCTGCGCGGCCAGCGCGCGGGCGATTTCGTCGGCGAGCTGCTCCGTGTTGCCGTACATCGAGCCGTAGGCCAGCACCACGCCCCGCTCGCCCGCGTAGCGGCTCAGGCGGTCGTAGATGTCGAGCACGCGCGGAATTTCGCGCTGCCATACGGGGCCGTGTGTCGAGCAGATCGTCTCGATGGGCAGTGTGCCGAGCTTGGCCAGCGCCTTCTGCACCGGCACGCCGTATTTGCCCACGATGCAGGCGTAGTAGCGGCGCATCTCGTCCCAGTAGTGGTCGAGGCGCACCTGGCTGTCGGTGATGCCGCCGTCGAGCGTCCCGAAGGTGCCGAATGCGTCGGCCGAAAAGAGCGTCCGGTGCTCGGGGCAGTAGGAAACCATCACCTCGGGCCAGTGCACCATCGGTGCGAAGTAGAACGCGAGCGAGAGGCCTCCGCCCAGGTCGAGCGTGTCGCCCTCCTTGACCTCCAGCGTGTTGTCGGCGATGCCGTAGTAGCCTGCGAGCATCTGGAGGGTCTTGGCGTTGCCGACGATCCGCATGTCGGGGTAGACGCGGCGCAGCATCTGCACCGATGACGAGTGGTCTGGCTCCATGTGATTGACGATCAGGTAGTCGATCGTGCGGCCGTCCAGTTCGCGCTCGATGTTCTGGAGGAAGCGGCTGCCGAAGCTCTCCTCCACGGTGTCCATGAGCGCCACCTTGTCGCCCAGGAGCAGGTAGGAGTTATACGATACGCCGTAGGGCAGCGACCAGAGGCCCTCGAATCGGGTCGTCGTGCGGTCGTTCACGCCCACGTAGCGGATGCCGGGTTTGATTTCCGAAATATTCATCTTTGTTCTGTTTTTTGCGTTCCCGCAAAGATACGTTTTTTCCCGGTCTCCGCCGCACACGAAGCCGAAAATCGGTTCTCCGGACCGGCCTCGGTTTCGATTTCGCAACGGCGTCCGCCGGGTATTTCGTTTTAATTATATATAGGTACGGTTGTCCGCTGCCTCCTGTGGCCCTGCTCCGTACCGCTTCGCGGACCCGTGTGCCGCTCGAAATCCCGCCGATCGGGCGTCGCATTTCGCGCCGTCCGCAGACGCGGGCCCGCAGCGGTGCGAAAAGGTTGTGTGCGAACCCCGTGCGGCGGCGCGTGCGGCGCCTCGTGCCGCTGCGGACAAAAACTTTGCCGCGACTGCTTACGATTCGAAACAGACCGTTTGTTTTATGTGTCAAACAGTAATGGAATAGGAAAATTACCTATATATCTGTAATTTCGTTAAAAAAAATTAAGAAAATTATTTTTTCTTGTCGATATTATATTTTATCTTTGTTCACGAACTTTTTATTTTAAATATTAATTAAATTAACGTTTATGGTTAAAAAACTCGTACTATCGTTAATTGCTGTTGTGAGCGTTTGCATGCTGTCATTCGCTCAGAACAAGCAGGTTTCCGGTACAGTTGTAGATACCGACGGCTTGCCGGTCATCGGTGCAACGATCATGGTGGATGGCACCACGACCGGAACCTCGTCCGGCGTAGACGGTAGCTTCACGCTTCCCGCGCCGGCCAACGGAACGCTCGTCGTTTCGTACATCGGTTATCAGACCCAGACGATTCCCGTCGCTAACCGCACCCATATCGACGTCCGTCTCGAAGGCGACGCCACGTCCATCGACAACGTCGTGGTCGTAGGCTACGGTTCGGGTTCGAAGGTCGGCACCGCCATCGGTTCCTCGGTGAAGGTGAAGGGCGAGGCGCTTGAGAACAAACCCACGGCCAACGTCGCCGACGCCCTCCAGGGCAAGGTGGCCGGTCTTCAGGTTTACACCTCGTCGGGTGAGCCCACGGCCACTTCGTCGATGCGTCTGCACGGCGTAGGTTCGCTGACGGCAGGCTCCTCGCCGCTGGTAGTGCTCGACGGCGTGCCCATCTCGATGGAGGCCATGCTGTCGCTCAACTCGAACGACATCGAGTCGATGACGATGCTCAAGGATGCGTCGGCTACCTCGATCTACGGTTCGCGTGCGGCAAACGGCGTGCTCTACATCACGCTGAAGAAGGGTCGCCGCGGCGAGCAGGCCCGCGTGGTGGTGAATGCCCTCTACGGTATTTCGCAGCCCGCGACCGGCAAGTACGAGGTGATGAACACCGCGCAGCTGGCCGCTTACGAGCTGGAGAACGGCTTCATCAGCGAGGCTACGTACGAAGACCGCATCAACTCGGGCATCGACACCAACTGGCGCAAGTTCTACTACCGCGACAACGCTCCGGTATACCAGGCCGACATCTCGGTTACGGGCGGTACGGAGAATACGGCATACTACATCGCCGGCGGTTACATGAACCAGGAGGGTACGGCTCCCCACTCGTCGTTGAGCAAGTATACGTTCCGTACGACGGTGGATTCGAGCGTCGCTTCGTGGCTGCGCGTGGGTTCGAACGTGACCCTCGGTTACGATGAGCGTACGACGGCCAACTCGATCAGCAACTCGGTTTACAATGCTGCGTTCATCTCGCTGCTGAGCCGTCCGGATACCAATCCGTACAACGAGGACGGAACCGAGAAGGAGAAGATCGACAACTACTACAACCCCAACTACCTCGCGTCGAAGACTCCGAGCGTAGGCCGCAAGATGCAGATCAATGCCAACGCCTACGTGCAGATCACCCCGGTCGAGAACCTCAACATCAAGAGCCTCGTCGGCGTGGACGGTACTTGGTTCACTTCGAAGGGCGGTCACCTGCCTTCGTATGCCGCACAGCTCGGCAACGGCGACGTGACGCGTTCGCACCAGGATTTCCAGACCGTTTCGATCACGAACACGATCGACTACAACTTCAGCTTCTCGAATCCCGACCACCGTCTCTACCTGCTGGCCGGTCAGGAGGGCATCAAGTTCTCCGAGACCCAGTTCACGGCAATGCGCGCCGGTCAGATCCGCGACGACCTGTTCATGCTTTCGAACGGTATCGGCACCCCGTCGGTAACCGATGCGTTCAACAGCTACCTCTTCAACTCGTGGTTCGGTCGCGCCGAGTACTCCTATGCAGGCAAGTACACGGCCGATGCTACCGTGCGCCGCGACGCTTCGTCGCGCTTCGGCTCGGCGAACCGCAGCGCCGTCTTCTATTCGTTCGGTCTCATGTGGAATGCCAAGCGCGAGCGCTTCCTCTACAACAACCAGACGATCTCCGACCTGAGCTTCAAGGTCAGCTACGGTACGCAGGGTAACGCCTCGCTCCCGAGCAACTACGCTTACTGGAGCACGGTGAACACCGCAACCTACAACGACCAGACCGCGCTCTACCTGGGTGCCCTCGGTAACGAGCACCTCGGCTGGGAGACGCAGAAGCTGCTCACGGTGGCTGCCAACATCAGCCTGTGGAACCGCCTCGATCTCGAAGTCGAGTTCTACAACCGTATTACGGACGATATGCTCATGTCGGTGCCCATGCCCGCAACTTCGGGCTTCCTGAGCCGCTACGAGAACGTAGGTAGCATGCGCAACCGCGGTGTGGACCTCACGCTCAACGCCGACATCGTTCGCACGAAGGACTGGCTGGTGAACTTCCATGCTACGTTCTCCTATGGCCGAAGCATCGTCACCAAGCTGTTCCACGATTACGACGAGTACGCCATGCCGAGCATGGGTCTCTGCTACCGCGTTGGCAAGGATGCGGGTTCGTTCTACCTGCCCGTATTCAAGGGTGTGAACCCCGATACCGGTGTCCAGATCTGGGAGACCGTGAACGAGGACGGCACCAAGGGTGAGACCGAGGACTTCAACCAGGCTACGATGCAGCTGCTCGACAAGTCGCGCTACGCTCCCTATTCGGGCGGTTTCGGCATCAACGCTTCATGGAAGGGCATCACGCTGAACGCCGACTTCTCGTGGAACTACGGCAAGTACCTCGTGAACAACGCACTCGTATTCCTTGAGGATCCCAGCTTCGCCGGTTCGTTCAACCGCACCACCAACCTGATGAACGCATGGAAGAAGCCGGGCGACATCACGGACGTTCCGAAGTTCGGCGAGGTATGCCAGTTCGACACCCACCTGCTGGAGGATGCGTCGTTCCTGCGTCTGAAGAACCTTACGATCGGTTACGACCTGCCGAAGACGCTGCTGGCTAAGACCGGCGTGCTGAGCGGTATCCGCGTGTACTTCACCGCGCGCAACCTCTTTACCTGCACCGGTTTCACGGGTTATGATCCTGAGATCGACTCGAACCTCGCCCTGGGTAACTACCCCAACTCGCGTCAGTTCGTAGGCGGTATCCAAGTTACGTTCTAACCATTGAAATGAATACAAAACGAATATGAAAAAACTGTTTAATATTCTCGCTCTTTCGGCCGTTGTCCTTTCGGTTTCCTGCGATATGGACAAGAAGCCGCAGAACGCTATCGACCCCAAAGACGCTTTCAACTCCGTATCGACGATTGAAGCGTTGGAGCTCGGTGCATATGCGCGTCTGAAGGACAACTACGGTATTTCGAACACGATCGTGGCGGATATCCAGGCGGACTACGTGAACGCGATTTCGGGTTTCTCGAATACCTATGGCGACAACTATTACTGGACTTTCCAGCGTAACAACGACGTGGTGACCGACGTATGGCAGACCTGCTACCTCTCGATCAACCAGTGCAACTTCATCCTGGCCGGTATCGCTGAGGCGATCGCCGACGATCGTCTGGGCTTCGATGCCGACACGCAGCGTCGTCTGGAGCTGGTGAAGGGCCGCTGCTACCTGATCCGTGCGCTCTCTTACAGCACGCTGGCGGAGCGTTTCTGCGCTGCCTACGACAAGGCTACCGCATCGAAGGAGTTCTCGGGCGTGCCCTGGATCGACGAGTACGATCCGGACAAGAAACCCGGCCGTGCGACCCTGGAGGAGATCTACGGTCACATCAAGCAGGACATCGCCGAGGCCAAGAGCCGTTTGCAGTCGCAGCCGGGTTCGGCCAACGCCATTTTCCTCAACCGTGACTGCGTGACGGCCCTTGAGGCGCGCGTAGCGCTCCAGACGGGTGATTACAAGACGGCCTACGATGCTGCGACGTCGCTGACGGGCAGCTCGGCCTATGCGCTGGTTGCGGATGCCAAGGCTCTTCGCGACATGTGGGTGTACGACCGCAGCGATGAGATCATCTTCAAGTTCGCCGCAAGCAAGACCGAGATTCCGACGGCTTTCGGTACCCCGATGTACATGGACCAGCAGAGCGGTACGAACGATTCGGGTTCCAACTCGGGTGCTCCGAAGCATGCTTGGCAGCCCGACTTCGTTCCTACGCAGGAGGTGATCGACCTGTTCGATGCGGCTGACTGGCGTTTCGGCGTATACTTCAAAAACACCGGCAAGATGTCCGAGCGTGAGTACGCTTTGGCCGGCTCGCGTGCTGTGCCCGGCGGGTATACGATGGTTTCGAAGTTCTCGGGCAATCCCGACTACCGTACCACCGACGCCTGGAACTATGCCAACACCTGGAAGGTATTCCGCCTGGCCGAGATGTACCTGATCGCTGCTGAGGCTGCTGCCATGGACAACAGCGTGGGTGATGCCGCCGCACCGCTCAACGCGCTTCGCAAGCAGCGCGGTCTGGCAGAACTGAGTACCGTAGGTCTGAAAGAAGTCAAGGAGGAGCGCCGTCGCGAGCTGCTGATGGAGGGCTTCCGCCTGACCGACCTGAAGCGTTGGGGCGACGAGATGAAACGAGGCGAGAGCCAGTTTGTCGCGTTCTACCGTGTGGATTACATCAGTAACCAGTACGTGCTCGACAAGGAGGATTTCCTCAGCGTCGAGGTGGCTCGTGACCTGAATGTGACTGCGGACGACTATCGCTTCGTATGGCCGATCCCCGAGGACGAGATCTTCGCCAACCAGGTGCTGCAAAGCCAGCAGAACCCGGGCTGGGAGCGCTAATAGGAATTTTCAGGATTCCGATATTCGGAGCCGGACGACCCAATCGTCCGGCTCTTTCTTTTGTGCCTGTCGGGGGCGTTGTCAGCGTTGCGGAGCATCGGGGCGATATTGTACGCTCGGGTGGGCGTTGGAAGGAGGCGGGGAACGGCCGCTTCGGCGGACCGAGCGGGGCGTGATTTCCGTGTTGCGGAGGCCCGCATAATGTAGGTGTCTGTCTTGTTCTCCTCAGGCTGTGTCCGGTGTGTGCGGAGGTGGACGGCTGGCACAGGCGGACGGATCGGCTGTTGCGGAGCAAGAACCGGGAGAGCGGTTGCAGACCGAAAAAACGGCCGGAATTTCCGCGGACCGGTGCGGACCGATGGAGGTGGCCCGATGCGGAAAAGCGGTCGGGGGGCGACTGTGGTGGATACTCGGATGCCGGGGCTGCATCATGCGGCAGCTTTTAGCCGGGTACTCTGTGTCGGCCAGTTGCTTGGGGGCGGGGGATGCGGATTGTTCCGGTGTTCGACGCCGGAAGCATTCCAGTCCTGTTCGTGAACGAGTCCGGTGGCTGCATGCGCGATTTCAGTACGTGGCAGGCGGCAGTCCGGATGCCGTGGTGTTCGTTTCCGGATTTTCCGGCGGGGTTTGTCGGCGGTTGTCGGAAAATGCCGTCGCTTCGCGGTTGTCCGGGAAAAGCGGATCGGCCGATCGGCGTAAGCAGGGCATGTATTTGCCGGATAGTAGGGGGCGGGGAGTTCTGCTGTTGTCTGGCAGGTTGCGCTGAAACGGTCCGGCGGAAACTGCCGGATAGTTGGGGCCCGGCTGTCTGAATGGTTGCCGTGAAGAATAAAAAACCGACCGGCAAAGGCCGGTCAGGTGATTGCCGGTCGGAAAGCCGGTATCTGCGGTAATGCGGATGAAAGCCGGTTGCCTGGCAAAAGGCGGGGCAGTGAAAGCCGGGTTGTCCGGTAATTTGCCGGACAGGCCTGTGAATGGCGGTTATCCGGTTATTGGTAGGGCCGGTCCGGCAGCAGGCTGAGCGCTAAAAGCCGATTGCTCGGCCCCCGAACAACACGGAAAGGTTCAGGCCTCGAAGTGCCCCATCTTTTCGAGCAGCTGCTTGCGCAGGCGCTTGAAGGGTTCGCGCCGTATGCGGCACCAGACGCGTTCCCACAGCGGTCCGAAGCGACGGTCGCGCTTCTCGATCTGGAACGTGCCGAAGACGGCGCGGTCCTGACCGAAAATGTGGGGCAGGAGCGAGTAGAGATGCAGGCCGCGGCGGATCATCAGGCGCCAGTTGTCGGCGGTGTATCCGGGGCGTTCCTCGGCCAGGAGGCGTGCGCCGGCCAGGTTGAGCAGGTAGGCATGGGTCATCCAGGCGTCGAAGACGCGGGCGAGACGGCGTTTCTCGTCGAGCGGCCGGGCGCTGATCCACCAGTTGCAGTTCGAGAGCAGGATGGCGCGCGGCTCATCCGTGTCGAGGTGGGGTTTCAGCAGCTCTATGGCGTTCGACAATCCCCCTCCCTCGGTGCGGGGCATCGTAAGGTCGTCCTCCAGAATCAGGGCGTAGGGTATGCCCTCGGCGACCATGCGGCGGTAGCAGGTCTGGTGGCTCAGCGTGCATCCGATCTCCTCGGGCAGCATGCGGCACATGGCGCGGAAGTTACCCTTGCGCAGATCGAAGCGGCGTTCGATCTCCTCGGCGGAGAGTTTGCGGCCGTCTACGGCTTCGATGAATTCGACGTCGAGCGAGGGATGCTCCGCCAGGATGGTGCGGACCCGTTCGCGCCGTGCTGTGGCGTGCGGGAGGTTGATGACGAAGGTTTTCATTGGGTAGTAGGGGTTGGTAGTTGCAATGTTTTTCGGGGGGGGGCGGCCGCGGCTCAGAGTATCCGGTAGATTACGATGCCCGCGACGGCCGAGAGGGCGATCATCAGGATGGGGTTCACCTTGCGCCACGAGCCCAGCAGCGCGGCGGCGAAGAGCGCCCAGCTCCGGTTGTCGATGAAGTTCTCCTCGCCGGGGGCGGCGTTGTGCGGGAAGATCAGCAGCAGCGCGGCGGCGGCGATCATGCCGATCACGGCGGGACGCATGCCCCGCATGGCGCCCTCCACGATGCGGTTGCCCTTCAGCTTCATGAAGAAGCGGGCCACGAGGATCATCAGCGTGAGCGACGGCAGGCACACGGCGAAGGTGGCGATCGCCGAGCCCAGCAGCCCCCACAGCGTGCCGCCGGCCTGCAATCCCACGGTGTAGCCCACGTAGGTGGCCGAATTGATGGCGATGGGGCCGGGGGTGATCTGCGACACGGCCACGATGTCGGCGAACTGGGCGTTGCTCATCCAGGCGTGCTGCACGACCACCTCGTTCTGTATGAGCGAGAGCATGGCGTAGCCGCCGCCGAAGCCGAAGAACCCGATTTTCAGGTAGCTCAGAAACAGTTGCAGCAGGATCATCGGAGTCTCTTTTTTTCGATGAACAGTTCGTATGCGATGCCGCAGGCCGCAGCCGCGGCGAGCACGTAGACGGGCGACCAGCGCAGGTGCCACACGGCGACGGCCGAGGCGGCGATCACCGCGTAGAGTGCAGGGTGCATTCCCCGCGACAGCGAGATCACGGGCCCGATGATGAGTGCCACGACGACCGGACGCATGCCCTTGAACGCCGCATCGACCGTGGGGTTCTCGCGGATGCCGGCGAAGAAGAGGGCGATGGCCAGGATGATGGCGAACGAGGGCAGCACCGTGCCGAGCAGTGCGGCCGCGGCGCCCCGCAGTCCGCGCATGCGGTACCCCACGAAGACCGACGTATTGACGGCGATCGGTCCGGGCACCGACTGCGCCAGCGTCAGCAGGTCGAGGAACTCGGTGCGGTCGATCCAGTTGCGTTTCACGATCAGCTCGCGTTCGATGAGGGGCAGCATGGCGTAGCCGCCGCCGAAGGTAAAGAGCCCGATGCGGAAGAACGACAGGAAAATGGTGCGAAGTCCCGGCATCACGGTCTGCGTTTGCGGCCCAGCAGGGTCATCATGCCGTCGATGAAGGTCATGGGGTGCGTGGGTACGCCCGGAAGCCACAGATCGGGGGTGTGGCGGTCGAAGAACGTGCGGTCCACGGCGCGGCTTTCGGCGTAGAGCCCGCCCGAGCAGGCCTCGGTGCCGCACGCTACGAGGATGCGCGGGTCGGGCACGGCGTCGTAGCAGATTTCGAGCGCCTCGGCCATGTTGCGCGTCACGGGGCCCGACACCACCACGCCGTCGGCATGGCGCGGCGAGGCGGTGAAGCCCACGCCGAAGCGGCCGAAGTCGAAATTGACGTTGCCCGTGGCGCCGAGCTCCATCTCCACCGAGGCGTCGCCTCCGGCGCAGACCTCGCGCAGCTGGAGCGCCCGGCCGAAGAACCGCCGCACCTCGGGCCGCACGGCCTCTTCGGGGAAAGCCACCCGCGTGTCGCCCGGGCGCAGCACGAGGCCCTCGCGCGTGGGCGACCCGATGCGGTAGTCGTTGGTGAAGCGGATGTTGCGGGGTGCCATGCGTGCGCACTCGCCGCAGAACATGCAGCGCCCGAGGTCGAGCGCGAAAGGTGCGGCGCTCAGCGCCCCCGCGGGGCAGCGGCGTGCTGCGCGCTCCAGGTCGCCGCGGTCCCCGGTTTCGGTCAGTTCGGGGCGTCCGCGGAACTCCTCGGTGAGCTCCACGCGCTCCAGGTCGGGTATGTACTGCGTGCCGTGGCTGCGCAGCACCTTGAGTTTCGGAAATATCATCGTATGCGTGTTTTCTAAAGCGAACGTGTGGTTTTGTGCGGCCGTCGTGCGCGCCGCGGTTACAGGTCGTGGCCGCAGTAGGAGAGGTTGAAACTCTTGTTGCAGATCGGGAAGTCCGAAATGCCCTCGCCGCGCACGGCCAGCGCCAGCGCCATCCAGTTGTGCAGGCTGGGGTCCTTGATCCTGTACGCCGCGATGCGCCCCGCGGAGTCGGTGACCGCGACGTGGCACGTCTCGCCGCGCCAGCCCTCCACCAGTCCGAAAGCCAGGGACGCAGGGCGCAGCGGGGCGTCGTAGTCGGGCCGCACGGGCGCGGCGGGCGCGAAGCCGTCGAGCAGCCTGTCGATGAGCGCCGCGGCCTGCGCCGTCTCGCGGCAGCGGACCGAGAGGCGGGCCATCACGTCGCCCTCCTCCTCCGTGATCGTCTCGCGGCCGGGCTGCCCGGCGTAGAGCCCCCACGGGTGCGTGGTGCGGATGTCGCGGGCCACGCCGCTCGCACGGGCCGCCTGTCCCACGCCGCCGATGCGCACCATCTCGGTGCGGGGCACGATGCCGCACTGCTCGAAGCGCGCCAGCAGCGAGGGCGAGGTGCGCAGGTCGTGGCACACCTCGGCGTAGCGGCGGGCGATTTCGGCTGCGTTGCCGCGGATCATGGCGGCTTTTTCGGCCGTGAGCGGGTGGTCCGTGCCGGCGGGGCGGATCAGCCCCTTTCCGAAGCGGTTGCCGCCCCATGCCTGCGTGGTGTTGATGGTCATCGTGCGCAGGGCTTCGCACGCCACCTGCCCCAGCTGGTAGCCGGTGTCCATGCAGAGGGCGCCCGTGTCGGCGATCTGCATCGCCATGCGTTCCAGCTCGATTGCCACGGCACGCTCGGGTGCCAGGGCCGCAGCAGCTGCGGCGCCGTCCGTGAGTTTCTCGACCGCCTCGGCGAAGGCCGTGGCGTGCGCCACGGAGCTGTCGCCCGCCGCGCTCTCGGCCAGCAGCACCTGCCGGAGGCGGTTGTCCGTCGCGGTCATGAGGCGCTCCGTGCCCCGGTGCTGGTAGCCCAGGGCGATTTCGAGGTGCAGGACGTTCTCGCCGTTGCAGATGAAGCGGAAAGCGCCCGGCTCGATGATGCCTGCATGAATCGGGCCGACGTTCACCTCGTGCAGCGCGCGCCCCTCCATCCTGTAGAAGGGGTAGTTGTCGATGGTCGAGGTGCGGTCCGCGCGGTCGCACGGAAAGCGCAGCGGCTTGGGCCACGGCATGCCCTCGAAGCGCACGCCCCAGCGTTCGGCGATTTCGCGTTCGAAGGGGTGCAGCTGGGGGTGCAGGGCCGTGAGCGACGGCAGGGGGCACTCGGCGTAGTAGTCCATGACGAACGACGTGAGCAGCACCTCGGCCGTTGCGTCGTCGAGCAGCAGGCAGAAGAACCGCAGGTGGGTCTCCGCCTCGTCGGGCAGGGCGAAGTAGTGGGCCACGTGGTAGCGTTCGTCGCGCAGGCGCGCGGCCAGGTCGTCGTAGAAAGCGGCGTAGGATACGACCGGAATGTCGTCGAGGGCTACGGCCGGAGCAGTGTTGTTGGTTATGCGGTAGATCATGACGGTCAGATGGTTACTATGCGTTCGATCAGTGCGCGCAGCGCCTCGGGCTGCCACAGGCCCAGCACGAGGGCCGCGCCGAGCGGCACGAGGGCCGTCCATGCGAGGCGGTGCGAGGCGGCGGGGCGGTGCACCGCGTCCTGGTTGGGCTGGTAGCACAGGCGCACGATGCGCGAGACGAAGGAGTAGATGACGATGCAGAGCAGCACGAGCAGCAGCGCCGCGAGCCACCACCGCTCGTCGGCCAGCACGCCGCCCAGGATCATCAGCTCCGAGACGAAGAGCGGCGAGGGCGGAAAGGCCAGCAGCAGCACGGCGCCCAGCAGGAAGCCGATGGCGCCGATGCGGTTGATGCGCATGTAGTCGCCGATGCGGTTGATGCGGTAGTCGTCGTAGATGCCGTGCATGACGGCTGTCTGGAGGAAGAGGCTGCTCTTGACGAGCGTATGGCAGGCTGTGTGGAACACGGCGGCCCACACGCCCGGGCCGCCGATGCCCAGGCCGATGGCGGCGATGCCCATGTTCTCGACCGTGGAGTAGGAGAGGAAGCGTTTGTAGTTGTTCGTGCGGCGCAGGAAGAAGGCGCCCACGGCCAGCGACGCCACGCCCGTGAGGAGCAGCACCGAGCGCACCCACGGCGCGGCCTCGGTCTGCATCATGATGCGGTAGATGCGGTATACGGCCACGAAGCCCGCATTGACCAGACCCGTGGAGATGAGCGCCGAGGCGGGGGCCGGAGCCGCGAAGTTGGCATCGACGCCCACCGTGTGCAGCGGGAAGATTTCCAGTTTGCAGCTGTATCCGCACAGGATCAGCACGAACGCCGTCTTCAGGTAGAGCGGGTTGCCGTGCGTCACCTCGCGGGCCAGCGCCTCGTAGCCGAGCGATCCGCCCGTGGCGGCGGTGCCCAGCAGCAGGATGCCGAGGTAGGCCACGGCGATGCCCGTGGAGCAGACGAAGACGTACTTCCAGGCCGCTTCGAGCGAGTGCTCCGTGTGGCGGAAGTAGACCAGGCCCGCGGCGCAGAGCGTGGTGGCTTCGAGGAAGATCCACGTCACGGCCACGTTGTTGGCGAAGTATGCGCCCGTGATGGCCGCGGTGAGCAGCATCTGCAATGCGGCATAGCGCCGGTAGTCGGCGATCGCGCAGTCGGCCAGGTAGTCGCGCGAGTGGATGAAGACCAGGGCCGAAACCGCGGCCAGAAGCACGAAGAAAAGCGAGCCCAGGGCATCGGGCGTGAAGAAGAGCGCCTCGGCTCCGCCCCGGAAGCCGCAGCGGAACAGGGCCGCGGCCAGCGCGAACTGCACGGCGAAGAAAGCCGTGCCCAGCATCGCTACGGTGCGCCGCCCGCCGGCCCGGAATGTGGCGAGGGCGATCAGTACGGAGAGTATGAAATAAGCAAGCAACATGGCGTCAGTCTTTTACGTTGGTGAGCGAATCGGCGTCGTCCGCGTGGAGCTTGTTGCCGATGCGCATGAAGAAGATGCCGAGCATCAGCACCGAAATCATGATGTCGAGCAGGATGGCGACGTTGATCAGGAAAGGCATCTCGGTGCCCACGGCCATCGAGAAGAGGAACACGCCGTTCTCGATCACGAGGAAGCCGACCATGTGGGAGAAGATGCGCGAGCGTACTACGATCAGGATCAGGCCGCTCAGTACGGCGTAGAGCGCCACGCCGAAGAACACGCGGTCGATGTTGCCGTCGGCCATGGCCGCGGTGAGGGTGATGGCCGCCGCCGCCGCGCCGACCGAGAGCAGCAGGGCGTTGAACTGCGACGACCCGGAGGTGCGCACGCGGTGGATATGCGTGCGGCGGATGACGGCGAAGAGTAGCGCCGGAACCAGCAGGGTCTTGAACAGCAGCGTCTCGACCGAGATGAAGAGCAGCTCCGGGAGGTCGATGCGGTGCAGCCGCAGCAGGGCTACGCCGAAGAGGATCCAGCCCTGGAGGCCGATGATCGAGGCGTAGGTGCGGAAACGCTCGGTGATCGAGAGGTAGACGAGCGTCACGACGTAGAGGATGACGAGCGGTAGAATCATCGGATTTCAATGTCTGATTGCAGCAGGTAGCCCGTGAAGAAGACCAGGGCGGCCAGTGCCGCGAGGGTTAGCAGAAAAGTGGTGTTGCGCACGAGTTTGTTGCGCGCGCGGGTCGATTCGACCACGCCCACGGCGGCGCCCGTGAGCAGCACGGCCAGCGGTGCCGCCGTCCACCAGCGGCAGTCGAAGGCCATCAGCGCCGTGTCGGCCGCCAGGAGGGCCAGCGCCGCGGTTTTGAACCATCCCGCGATCTTGATCATCGCCAGGTCGATGCCGCAGTAGTCGAGGCACATGACCTCGTGGATCATCGTCAGTTCGAGGTGCGTGCGCGGGTCGTCCACGGGCACGCGGCCGCTCTCGACGAAGACCAGCTTCAGCAGGACGTAGGCCGTGAGCAGCAGCACGACGGCGGTGTGCATGCCCGACATCGACACGAAGAGAGCCCCGGCCGTCAGGTCGGCGAACGACGTGCAGCCGCACACGAGCGCCAGCGTGGCCCCCGCGAACAGGAGGGCCGGTTCGGCCAGGGCGCCGTAGAGGGCTTCGCGGCTGGCGCCCATGCCCTCGAACGAGCTGCCCGTGTCCAGGGCCGCGAGGATCAGCGCGAAGCGTCCGAGCGCCAGCAGGTAGGCGAAGCAGATCAGGTCGCCGTCGAACGAGAGCAGCGGCGCGAGGTCGCCTACGGGGATGAAGAGCAGCGCCGTGAACGCCGCGCCGAGGTATACGGCCGGGGCCGCGCGGAAGAGTGCGGAGACCGTGGGCGAATAGACGGCGCCCTTGCGCAGCAGCAGGCGCACGTCGTAGAGGTGCTGGGCGAAGCGGATGCCCTTGCGTCCGGCCAGCCGGGCCCGCACGCGGTTGATCAGGCCGGGAATGGCCAGCGCGACGCCGCAGGCGAGCAGCGTATTGAGCAGTGAGGTCGTCATCATCGGATCAGGTTGAATACGGAGAGCAGGAATACGGTAACCAGGAAGAGCAGCGCGAAGAGCACGTAGTGATTGACCTTGCCCGTGCGCAGGCGCATCATCTGGCGGTTGATGCGGCGCAGCATCTCTACCCACCAGGCCGCGAAAAGCGCGTCGATGCGGTCCTTGTGCTCCGCGTCGAAGTTGTGCGCCGCGGGGAAGAGCTCGCTCTTGTCCACGGCGCGGCCCTCGCCGCTGCGGGGCGCCACCGAGGCGGCGACCGATTGCAGCCCTTCGGCGAACGACTCGCCCGTGTACTGCATGCGTACGTTGGGCGCCGTGAATCCGCAGCCCCACGTGGGGCCCGTGCGGCGGATGCGGCGGCGCTGCGCGCGGCTTTTGACCGCGTAGAGCAGGCCGGTGACGGCGATCAGCAGCCATGCCGTGCGGCACACGGCCGTCATGACCGGGGGCAGCGACGCCGTGCCGCGTGCGGCCTCCGGGGCGAGCGCCCCCGCAGCCCGCACGACCAGGTCGAGGGCTGCCTGCGGAAAGAGTCCCACGAGCAGGATCCCCGCGAGCGGCAGGGCCATGGCGGCGATGCGCACGCGATCGACCTCGGTGCTTTCGGCTACCTCGTGCGTGCGGGGCGCGCCGAGGAAGACCGTGCCGTAGAGTTTGGTGAAAGTCAGCACGGCCAGGCCGCCGATGAGCGCCAGGGCCGCGAGTCCGGCCGCCGCGGCCGGCACGCCGCTGCCCGCGGCGATGCCGTCGAGCAGTCCGAGGTAGATCAGCAGCTCCGACACGAAGCCGTTGAGCGGGGGCAGGGCGCAGATGGCCGCCGCGCCCGCCAGGAAGAGCAGCGCGCTGACGGGCATGTGCTTGCCCAGGCCGCCCAGCGCGTCGAGCGACAGGGTGCGGGTCTGCGTCAGCACGTTGCCCGCGCCGAAGAAGAGCAGCGACTTGAAGAGCGAATGGTTGAACGTGTGGAGCAGCGCGCCGCACAGGCCGCAGGCGGCCACCGTGTCGTTGCCCGCTGCCAGGCCGAGGGTGCCGACGCCCGCGCCGATGAGGATGACGCCCACGTTTTCGATGCTCGAATAGGCCAGCAGGCGTTTGATGTCGTTCTGGGCCGAGGCGAGGAGGATGCCCCACAGTCCGGTGGCGATGCCGCAGCCCAGGAGGATGAGGCCCGCGGTGCGGAGTGCGGGCAGGTCGGCGAGCTGCGCCGTGACGCGCAGGATGCCGTAGATTCCCGTCTTGATCATCACGCCCGACATGAGGGCCGAGACGTGCGACGGCGCCGCGGGGTGGGCCTGCGGCAGCCATACGTGCATGGGGAACAGACCCGCCTTCATGCCGAAGCCGAGCAGGAAGACGAGGAACAGCGGCAGGGGGTTGCGGCCGGCGAAGTAGCCGGCGAGCGCTGCGAAGTCGGCCGAGCCGCACGCGCGGTCGAGCGTGGCGAAGCCCGCCACGAGCAGCACGAAGCCGATGTGCATCATGATGAGGTAGGCCAGGGCGGCCCGCACGGTCTCGCGCCGCTCGGCGTCGTAGAGGATCAGCAGGAACGAGGCGATGGTCATCAGCTCCCAGAAGAAGAGGAACGTGTAGCCTCCGTCGGAGGTCGCCACGCCCAGCATCGAGAGCGCCATGACCGTGAGGGCCGTGTAGTGGAGCGAGACGTGGGCCGGGGATTTCTCGGCCAGCGAGTGGGCCAGGTAGCCGTGCGAGTAGAGCACGGAGGCGACCGAGCCGAGTGAGATCAGCAGCACGAAGAGCGCCGAGAGGGTGTCCATCGAGCCTCCGCCTCCGCCGAGCAGGAATCCGTCGGCCTGCCACAGGATGCGGGGGGCGCCGTCGGCCAGCACGCCGATCGCCGTGCTCCCGGCCCATGCGGACGCGGCGGCGACGACCGCGAGTGCGACCCAGGCTTTCGCTCGCAGGGGAGCGCCGAAAATGGCCGCGGCGACGGCGGCCAAAGCCGTCAGAAGATATGGAAACATAGCTTGCAGGGTTAATTCGTCGTATTGGTATTCGCGACCGTCACCGTGGCCGCTACGGCGGCCGTTTCGGTGCGCAGGCGCTGTGTCCCGAGGGTGATCTCCTCGAATCCCGCGGCCAGTGCCGCGTCGATCTCCGCGGCCGAGAAGTCGCCCTCGGGGCCTATGGCCACCGTGACCTCCTCGCCGGGGCGGATCGCGGCGGCGAGGTGGCGTTTGCCCGCGGCCGAGCGTGCGGGGCCGCAGTGGGCGATCAGCCGACGGCCCGCGGCGGGGCGCGCCAACAGTTCGGCAAAGGGGGTGAGGGGGGCGAGGCGGGGTAGGAACGCCTTGAGCGACTGCTTCATGGCCGCTGCGAGGATCTTGCCGCCCCGCTCGGGCTTGTAGCCCCGGCGTTCGCTGTGCTCGGTGGCGATGGGCACGATTTCGGTCACGCCGATCTCGGTCGCCTTCTCCAGGAACCACTCGAAGCGTTCGGCGTTCTTGGTGGGGGCTACGGCCATCGTGAGGCGGTAGGGCAGGCGTTCGTAGTCGGGGTCGGTGTGTTCGACCTCCACCGTGCAGCGGCGCGGGTCGGGGGCGACGATGCGGCAGCGGTGCATGGCGCCCCGTCCGTCCGTTATATATAAGGTATCTCCCGTGCCCAGACGCAGCACGCGGATGCAGTGTTTCGACTCCTGTTCGTCCAGCGTATGCGTCGGAGGGGTGAAATCGGGTGCATAAAAAAGTTGCATGCCGAACAAAAATTGACGATTTTCGATTAACTTTGCGCAAAGGTAAACAAAATAACACGAATAGATGAGACGTTTCACACGATTATTGTTCACTTGTTGTGCATTTATGAGTCTTGCATCCTGCAATTCCGCACGTACTGCGGATGAGAACCCGTTTTTCGTCGAGTGGGACACGCCCTACGGTGTGCCGCCTTTCGACAAGATCCGCCCCGAGCACTACGTGCCCGCATTCGAGCGTGCGATGTCGCTCAACGAGGCGGAGGGCGAGGCCATCGCCTCGAATAACGACGAGCCTACGTTCGAGAATACCCTGCTGGCCTTCGACGACGCGGGCCGCATGCTCGCGCAGGTGGAGCTGGTGTTCGGCATGATCTGTGCCGCCGACACCAACGAGCAGCTCCAGGCCGTGCAGGAGCAGATCATGCCCCGCCTGGCCGCCCATTACGACAGGATCCTGATGAACGACCGACTCTTCGAGCGGGTGCGGGCGCTCTACGACCGCCGCGAAACCCTGGGACTCGATGCCGAGCAGATGCGTCTGCTGGAGAAGACCTACCGCGGCTTCGTGCGTGCGGGCGCGCTGCTCGACGCGGAGCAGAAGGAGCGCCTGAAGCAGATCAATGCCGACCTGTCGGTCACCGGCGTGAAGTTCGGCAACAACGTGCTGGCCGAGAATGCGGGCTTCGCGCTCGAACTCTCGGAGGAGGACCTCGAAGGGCTGCCCCAGTCGGTGCGTGACGCTGCGCACGAGAAGGCCGTGCAGCGCGGTCTGAAGGACAAGTACGTCTTCACGCTCGACAAGCCGAGCCTGCTGCCTTTCATGACCTACTCGTCGCGCCGCGACCTGCGCCGCAAGCTCTACGAGGGCTATCTGACGCGTGCGAACCACGACGACAAGAACGATAACAAGCAGTTGGTGAACGACTTCGTGCGTCTGCGCACCGAGAAAGCCCACCTGCTGGGCTACGACTCCTATGCCGCATACGTCATCGCCGACCAGATGGCAGGCACGCCCCGTGCGGCGTTCGACCTGCTGGAGGGCATATGGCCCGCGGCGCTCGGCCGTGCGAAGGAGGAGCTGGCCGAGATGGAGCCGCTGCTGCGTGCCGACGAGGAGGGTGCCGTGTTCGAACCCTGGGACTGGTGGTATTACGCCGAGAAGGTCCGCAAGCAGAAATACGACCTCGACGAGGAGATGCTGCGTCCGTACTTCTCGTTGCAGAACGTGCAGAACGGCGTCTTCTTCCTGGCGAACCGCCTCTACGGCATTACGTTCCGTCCGATCGCCGTGCCCGTATACCACGCCGACGCCACGGCCTACGAGGTGCTCGACGCCGACGGTTCGCACCTGGCGGTGCTCTACTTCGACTTCTTCCCCCGCAGCAGCAAGTCGGGCGGCGCGTGGTGCGGCAGCTACACCGAGCAGCGCTACGAGAACGGCGAGCGCGTGGCTCCGGTGCTGAGCATCGTGTGCAACTTCACGCTTCCGACCAAGACCGCGCCGTCGCTGCTCACGCTTGACGAGACGGAGACCTTCTTCCACGAGTTCGGCCATGCGCTCCACTTCATGTTCCACAAGGTGCGCTACCGCGGTCTGACCAACGTGGAGGGCGACTTCGTGGAGCTGCCCTCGCAGATCATGGAGAACTGGGCTTTCGAACCCGAGATGCTGCGTCAGTACGCCACGCACTACCTCACGGGCGAGGTGATTCCCGACGAGCTGGTGGAGAAGCTGCGCAACAGCCAGTATTTCAACCAGGGCTTCGGAACCACCGAGCTGCTGGCCGCGTCGCTCACCGACCTGCGCCTGCACGACGAGCACGACTACGCGCCGTTCGACGTGAACGAGTACGAGAAGGGCGTGACCGCGTCGCTCGGACTGATCCCGCAGATCGAGCCCCGCTACCGCTACACCTACTTCAGCCACATCTTCGACGGCGGCTACTCGGCCGGCTACTACTTCTACACCTGGGCCGCGGTGCTCGACAAGGATGCGTTCCAGGCCTTCAAGGAGAGCGGTGACCTCTTCAACCGCAAGGTGGCGGCCGACTTCCGCTCGAAGGTGCTCGAACGCGGCGGCTCGGAGCCCGGAATGACGATGTACCGCAACTTCCGCGGTGCCGATCCCGACAAGACGGCGCTTCTCAAGGCCCGCGGTCTGTGGCAGGAGCCCGCGAAGGAGACGCCGGCAGCCGAATAGCGGCCGTCGCGACGGCCGGACCGGCTGTGCGCCGGAGATCCGAAGTGCTGCCGGTCCGGAATGCCGGTCCGGAAGGAAATACTTCCGTCGCCCGCCCCGATTCCACGGCTTTGCCGCGGGGTCGGGGCGGGTCGATGCCGGACACGGGCCGGAGACCTTCGCCTGAGGGGCTGCGTCCTGCGGGGCGACCGCACCGCAGCGGCGGGACCTTCGGGGCCTCCGGGACCGCTGCGACCCGAACGAATTGAAGAACCTAACATTATAACCGAATGAAAAAAACACTGATCGTTATGTCATTTACCCTTTTGGCGGCATGCGGCGGCGATACGATGCCCGTCGTGAAGCTGCCGGAAATCGACACCTCGAACCCGCTGCTGGTCGAGGAGTGGGATACGCCCCGTCAGACGCCTCCTTTCTCGCGGATCGAGACGAAGCACTATGCGCCCGCATTCGAGACGGCCATCGCCGTGGTGCGCGCCGAGATCGAGGCCATCGTGAACAATCCGGCCAAGCCCACGTTCCGCAACACCATCGTGCCGCTGGAGCGCCAGGGGGTGCTGCTGAACCGCATTTCGGGCCTTTTCTTCAACCTGCTTGAGGCCGACACGTCGGAGGAGATGCAGCAGATCGCCCTCGACATGCAGCCCGCGCTGACCGAGTTGCAGAACGATATCGCCCTCGATCCCGAGTTGTTCGCCCGCGTGAAGGCGGTGTACGAGCATCCGGGATTCGGCCTCTCGAAGGAGGACAGGAAGCTGCTGGAGGAGACCTACCGCAGCTTCGCGCGCCAGGGTGCGGCTCTGTCGGACGAGGATAAGGAGCTCTACCGCAAGTACACTTCCGAGGAGGCCGAGCTGATGCTCCGCTTCGGTCAGAACGTGCTGGCTGCGACCAACGCCTTCACGCTCGACATCGACGACGCGTCGAAGGTGGCCGAGCTGCCCGAGTTCCTGCGCGAGGAGCTGGCCGCCGAGGCCCGGTCGCGCGGCCGCAAGGGGTGGACCGTGACGCTCCACGCCCCGAGCTACATGCCGTTCCTGACCTACTCGTCGGACCGCGCGCTCAAGGAGCGGCTGTGGCGTGCGAACTACACGCGCTGCGTGGGCGGCGAGTACGACAACACGGAGATCGTGAAGCGCATCGCCGAGCTGCGTCTGCGCATCGCCAACCTCCTGGGCCACGAGAGCTATGCCGATTACGTGCTCGAAGACCGCATGGCCGAGCGGGCCGCGACGGTGAACGACTTCCTGGCCGACCTGCTCGACCGTACGCGCGACTATGCCGTGCGCGACTACGAGACGGTGAACGCCTACGCTGATTCGCTCGGCCTGGAGGGCCGCATCATGCCCTGGGACTGGGCCTACTATTCCGAAAAGTACAAGAACCAGCGCTATGCGGTGAACGACGAGCTGGTCAAGCCCTACTTCAAGCTCGAAAACGTGGTCAAGGGCGTGTTCCTGCTCGCGAACAAGCTCTACGGCATCGAGTTCACGCCGGCGAAGGAGATCGACGTGTACCATCCCGACGTCACGGCCTACGAGGTGACCGACGCCGACGGCCGCTTCCTCGCGGTGCTCTATCTCGACTTCTTCCCGCGCCCCTCGAAGCGTGCCGGAGCCTGGATGACCGAGTTCCGCGGCACGTACCGCGTCGGCGACCGCGAGGTGCGTCCGCTGGTGTCGCTCGTGATGAACTTCACCAAGCCTACCGACACGAAGCCCTCGCTGCTCACCTTCGACGAGGTGACCACCTTCCTCCATGAGTTCGGACATTCGCTCCACGGCATCTTCGCGCAGGGCGAATACCTCTCGCTCAACGGCACGAACGTGAAGCACGACTTCGTGGAGCTGCCCTCGCAGATCATGGAGAACTGGGCCTCGGAGAAGGAGTTCCTCGACCTGTGGGCCGCGCATTACGAGACGGGCGAGCCCATTCCGGCCGAACTTGTCGATCGCATCATCGCCGCGCAGCACTACCTGGCGGCCTACGGCAACGTGCGCCAGCTCTCGCTCGGTCTCACCGACATGGCATGGCACAGCCTCCGCGAACCCTTCGCGGGCGACGTCACGGAGTTCGAGACGGCGGCGATGGCTCCCTCGCAGGTGCTGCCCGTGGTGCCCGGCACGGCGATCACGCCCTCGTTCTCGCACATCTTCTCGGGCGGCTATTCGGCCGGATACTACGGCTACAAGTGGGCCGAGGTGCTGGAGGCCGACGCTTACTCGCTGTTCCGCGAGAAGGGGATTTTCGACCGCGAAGTGGCCCGTTCGTTCCGCGACAACATCCTGTCGCAGGGCGACCACGAGCATCCGATGACGCTCTACGTGCGTTTCCGCGGCCACAAGCCCGAGACGCAGGCGCTGATCGACAAGATGGGACTCGGCGAATAACCGCCCCGCCGACGCGGGCGCGATTGCCGCGATACGCCGCCGCCGGCAGACCTCGTGTGTCTGCCGGCGGCGGTCTGTTTTTCTTTGGCCTGCTGCCGGCGGATCTGTCTCGGAAGCGGGCCGGGTGGAAAAAGAAAAAACCTGCGACCTTGGAAAGTCGCAGGTTTCAGTTGAGCTACCAGGATTCGAACCTGGAATAACAGGACCAGAATCTGTTGTGTTACCATTACACCATAGCTCATTGTCTCTGTTTGACGGTGCAAAATTAAGACAAATTTTTTCGATTCCAAAGAAAAAACGCAAAAAATTTGTATATTTGTTTTCGAACGCTTGCGCCGCGACGGTGCCGATAATGTGTAATAAACACTAAAACAGAAAAATATGAGTGTCAAACTTCGACTTATCGTAATGAACTTCCTCCAGTATGCCATCTGGGGCGCCTACCTTACTTCGATGGGATCCTACCTGGTGAAGGCGGGCCTTGCGGCGCACATCGGGATGTTCTATGCCATGCAGGGCGTCGTGTCGCTCTTCATGCCCGCCGTGCTGGGCATCGTCGCCGACCGCTGGATTCCGGCCCAGCGACTGCTGGGGCTCTGCCACCTCGCGGCGGCCCTGTTCATGGGGGCGGCGGGGTGGTATGCCCTCGGTGCGGGCGACGGGGTGGCTTTCGGGCCGCTTTTCGCCCTCTATTCGCTCAGCGTCGCTTTCTACATGCCGACCATCGCCCTCTCGAACTCCGTGGCCTATGCCGTGCTCGAAGGCGCGGGGCGCGATACGGTGAAGGACTTCCCGCCCATCCGCGTGTGGGGTACCGTGGGTTTCATCTGCTCGATGCTCGTGTGCGACGCCGCGGGTTTCCAGACTTCGAGCATGCAGTTCGTGCAGTGCGCGGCGCTGGGGCTCGTGCTCGGCGCCTATGCCTTCACGCTGCCCGAGTGCCCGGTGAACCGCACGGGCAGCCGCAAAAGCCTGGTCGATGCCCTGGGGCTTCGAGCATTCACGCTGTTCCGCCAGAAGAAGATGGCCATCTTCTTCATCTTCTCCATGTTGCTGGGCGTGTCGCTCCAGATCACCAACGGCTTCGCCAATCCGTTCATCACCTCGTTCCGCGACATTCCGGAATACGCTGCCACGTTCGGCGCCAACCATGCCAATGCGCTCATCTCGCTGTCGCAGGTGTCGGAGACGCTCTGTATCCTGCTGATTCCTTTCTTCCTGAAGCGCTTCGGCATCAAGCGCGTCATGCTCATGGCCATGTTCGCCTGGGTGCTGCGCTTCGGTCTGTTCGGGCTGGGCAATCCGGGCGGCGGCGTGTGGATGTTCGTGCTTTCGATGATCGTCTACGGCGTGGCGTTCGACTTTTTCAACGTTTCGGGTTCGCTCTACGTGAATAATACGACCGACGTGGCGATCCGCTCCTCGGCCCAGGGGCTCTTCATGATCATGACCAACGGCATCGGTGCGATGGTCGGCACGCTCGGCGCGCAGGTCGTGGTCAATCGCTTCGTCTATTCGCAGGCGACGCCGGCGGAGCAGGTTGCGGGCTGGTCGCACGCATGGCTCTTTTTCGCCGCTTACGCGCTGGTCGTGGCGCTGCTTTTCGCCGTGGTATTCCGCTACAAGCACGACCCCGCAGCGGTGGAGACGCGGCATTGATCTCCGGTGCCGCCGCTGCGCATGTGCGGGGCGCCATGCGCCGGCGCTGACGTTCCGGGCAGCGGCGTGCCTCGACGCAGGTGCTCCGGGCGGCGGAAGCCCGCAATGCGCTTTCGCTTCGTTTGCGAGCGCTCAGCAGGCTGCGGCCCGGGAACCGTGTGGACAGAGGCCGGCGCAGCGGGATGCGTCAGACAGAGCGTAAAAGTCCGGAACAGGGCGCAAAAGCAAGAGGCGAAGTCGAAAACAGAATCTGAGTCAGAGGAACTCCGCTGAACGGATCCGGCGCGAATAAAAAACAACCCCCGCGGGAAGCGGGGGTTGTGTCGTGAGGTGGGAACAAGGCCCGGAAACTGCGGGTCAGAGCCCTTTCCAGAGCGTGCCGTCCCATGTGCTCTTCGGAGCGTCGGGGACGTTCACGAAGAACGTGAAGCCCGTGTGCCGCTCGATTTCGCGGACGCTGCAAGCGCTCGATGCGACGTTCCACGAGTTCTTGTCGTCGTGGTCCATCCAGAATCCGATGCTTTGCAGTTCCGAGGCCGGAAGCTCGCGCAGCGGTTTTCCGGTGTTTCCCGACTTCGAGCGCAGCAGCACTTTCCAGTAGTGCGTGGGCACGGGGCAGGCCTTGCCCTGACCCTTGGTGTCGTAGGCGTAGTGCGGCGTGCGGTTCGGATCGAACCAGGCGCCCGTCACCACGTAGAGCGTGTCGCTGCAAATCCAGTCGCGGACCTTGCTCTCCAGCGACTGCCACTGTCCGCCGTTGAGCGTCTGCAACTGCGGCGTCATGTTCGTGGCGTAGAAGGTCGTCGCGTTGTCCGCCTCCGTGGCCGTGCGGTCCGCCGAGGGGAGCTGATGCCCCCGGGCGTGGCTGTATGAAGCGCCGCCCTGCGGATAGTAGGCGTTGCTGCCGATGTTGGCCTGCCATGCGGTCGGCACGTCGGGATCGTAGCCGAACTTGTCGGTGCGGTCGGCCTCGCCCAGGTAGCAGGCGTGCAGCGGATAAGCCACCCACAGCGCGCAGTAGCGCGTCTTGTCGAGGCAGAACGAGTAGTTGCGCAGGGCTGCGTTCGACGGCAGCGCGGCATGCGCGTAGTAGAAGTAGTCTTCGTTGTCCAGAGTGCCCGGCATTTCCATCCACCCTCCGTAACCCAGAGCGGGGGATGGGGCGGCGGGAGTCTCACCCCCGCCGCCGTCGCCGCCCTCCGTTCAGTTGCCCTTCTTGCGGAAGACCGACAGCGCGCCGCAGTTCTGCTTGAGCGCCGATGCCGGATTGAACTGGTTGATGAAGTTGCTGTTGGCGTAGGCCTTCATCGCCACAGGTCCCGCATTGACGCCGAAGAAGCGGCCCGACGTGCTCTGGTACTGGAGCTTGTAGTAGCCGCCCTCGATGAAGGTCGGGATCCAGAGACCGTTCTTCCTGTCGGGGTTCAGGGTGCCCTTCGTCACGAGGTTGGTGCCCGAACCGGTGTAGGTGATGTAGGTGCCTTCGTCGTTGCGGAGTGCGAAGCCCGTGTCGTTGGCTTCGGCCGTCCAGGTATACTTCGTGTTGGCGGTCGATACGGTGTTGTCGGCGGCTACGGTCAGCTCGTTCACGGCCGAGAGGTTGGCGCCCGTGGTGCCGGGAATGAGGAACCAGTACTCGTCGGCTGCGCCCGACTTGATGGCGATGAGGTACTCGCCGCCGTCGGCGAACGCTCCGTCGGCGGTCACCAGCTCGTACACGTCGGGAGCCGCGGCTGCGGTCATTTCGAACGTGGCGCTCGACGCGGCGCCCGCGGCGAACGTGGTGTTGATGGTGCGGGTCTCGGTGAAGGTTTCGCCGTCTGCGGTGTTCACCGTGATCGTAGCCTCGCCGTTATAGGTGTGGGGCGCCATGACGAAATATACGTCCTGCGTGGCTCCTGCGGCCAGCTCGGGAGCGTTCTCCAGCGTTACGGTGATGCTGTTCTGGCCGCCCGACTTGAAGTTGGCGGTGCCGGCCGCGAAGTCGAGGTCGTAGATGCCCGCCAGGTTGGCGTTGCTTGAGAATTCCAGCGACTGTACGGTCTTGGCGGCGCCCGTGGAGTTCTTCACCGTGATCTTCATCCAGGTGTAGACGCGCTTCATGGTGAACGCGGGCTGCGCGTCGGGCAGCGTCGCGGTGGACGAGCCGATCAGGCAGTCGTACTCGGCCAGATGGGCCGTCGGGGCGTTGCAGTCCTGCGTCTGCTTCTCGGAGAGCTTGTTGGTGTCGGGGTAGGTCGCCTGGCTCTTGTTGGTGTACACCGCCGTGAAGGTGTAGGTGCCGGCCGGCACATGGCCGTTCTCGGGCATGGCGAACTGCGTGCCGTCGAAGGTGTAGGTGCGGGGCGCATTGGTCTTGTAGGGCTTGCCCCAGGTCCAGGTGTCGCCGCCCTTCTCGGCCTCGGTGTAGGCCGAAACGTAGATGTTGTCGCCCGTCTTCCAGTTCACGGTGTAGGCGCCGTCGGCATAGCCGATGTCGGTGCGGCTCTCGGGCAGCGAGGCCTCGATGCGTACGTCTGCGCCCTTTGCGGACAGGTTGGCGGCGTCATCCTTGCCGCAGCCGGTGAGGGCCGATGCCGCGAGCATCAGACCCGAAATAAGAAAAAGTCTTTTCATGTTTTTTCCGTTGTTATTCGGTTCGATACTCGATTTACCACCACGATCCGTTGTCGTCGGGTACGTTGCCGCCGGCTCCGCCGAACATGTCGTCGCCGGTGATGTCGCTCGATGCGGCGAATCCTTTTTCAGCGGATACCTCCAGGGTCTCCATTCGGGGTGCGGTGTACGCGCGGGAATTTCCCCCCCCCTGCATGTAGTGTGCGTTCATGAATAAAAGGTTTGATTGAATGATGTTCCGTCTTCCGTATTCGAAAAAAGAATTTCCACAAAGATACGCAAAAAACGAATGCGGTGTATGCTTTTTCGTGTGATTTGTCATTTGCAGCCCGCCTTTGCGGGACGTTTCGTCTCGTTTCGCTTTGCGGCCGGGCGGCGTGCGGCCCGGTTCCGGGCCCCTCCCGGCGGCGGTTCGCAGTTCCGCGGTTCGAGGGGGGCGGGTTTCGGCGCGGTGTCCGGAGCCCTCTCCCCGGCTGGATCTCTTTCCTCCTGTGCCGCATGCAATCGCCGTGCCCGAACGGCCGCGGCGCCCGCAGCGGAGGCGCAGCTGCTTTTTCCGTGCGACGGGAGTCGGGGCGGCCGCGGTCTGTGCCCGGCCGCGGTCAGCGCAGCGAGTTCATGCGGATGCTGGCTTTCACGAGCGCCAGGGCGCGGATGCGCTCCTGGGCCACCTCCTTGTCCGCATGATGGGGGTTCTGGCTCACGAGTTTCACGTAGCCCGGGCGCTCCGACTTCTGGATGTACTTCACGGTGATGTACTCCTCGCCGTCGATGTCGATCGAGAGCAGGTACATGTCGCCCCAGAAAATGTCGTCCAGGTCGCGCAACTGCTTGTAAAGCACGATGTCGCCGCTCTTGAGCAGCGGATACATCGAGTCGCCCGCGATGTAGATGGCGCCATCGCACTTGGGCAGGTTGGGGATGTGTATGTAGTTGATCGCGTGCGCGCGGTTGCGGTCGGCGAAGAGCGGCACGAGACCCGCCGTGCCCTCGATCGAGTAGAGGGGCACGCTCTGCATGGGCAGCGTGTGGTCCGTGCGGAGCATGTAGGCCGTCAGGTCGGGCTCGGCATTGAACGCGTCGCCCGCCCCGGTGTCGAGCCACTCGGGATTGACGTTCAATTCCTGAACCAGGATGTTGCGGTTGCGCGACGAGAGCCCCGTGCGTCCGGTTTCGATCATCGAAAGGGCCGCTTTGCCGATGCCAAGTCGTTGTGCAAGCTGCTCTTGCGTCATGCCGAGTTGCTTGCGTATCAATTTTATGCGTTCTCCTGTCGTCATCGTATCGGAATTATTGATGGTAAAAAATTAAACTTTATGGAATCAAATTCAATAATTGAACATATCTTTGTGCTGCAAAGTTAAGAAATTTATTTCTGACCGACAAAAATTAAACCGAAAACGATTATGATTTATTCCGTCACTCCCGATCTTTACCGCGAAACGGCTTCGCGGCTGCTCGATGCGCTGGATGCCTCAGGTTACTTCTCCGGCTCGTTGTTCTTCCCGTTCGGCGATACGGACTGCCGCCTCACGGCCTCGATCATCGTCTACCGCACGATCGTCGAGGCGCCCGACGGAGTGAGCCGCCCCGTCGCGGACATGATGCCCGTGTGGTGGGAGTTCCATACCGTCGCGCCCGAGGGCGAGGTGCTGAACGACTTTTCATTCAACGTGCTGCGCGACTATGTGTGCGGCTGACCGCGTGCCCTCGCTGGCCGACTTCGCCTGCGAGGTCTATCCCTTCTTGGAGTTGAGGTCCTTCCACCGGGCCTACTACCGCGTGCTGGAGGCGTTCGCCGCGGGCCGCATCCGGCGGCTCATCGTCACCATGCCGCCCCAGCACGGCAAGAGCACGGGAGCTACTACGCTCCTCCCCGCCTACCTGCTGGGCCTCGATCCCGACCTGCGCGTGGCCATCGCCTCCTACTCCGCGGCGCTCGCCTCGAAGTTCAACCGCCGCGTGCAGCGTATCCTCGACACGGAGGAGTACGCCGCGCATTTTCCCGCCACCACGATCAAGCGCGGGACCAGGCCGCCCAACTACATCCGCACGGCCGACGAGGTGGAGATCATCGGCCGCCGGGGCGGGCTGCTCTCCGTCGGGCGCGAGGGTTCGCTCACGGGCAACCGGGTCGATTGCTTCATCCTCGACGACCTCTACAAGGACGCGATGGAGGCCAACTCGCCCATCATACGCGAGAATTGCTGGGAGTGGTATACGTCGGTCGTGCGCACGCGCATGCACAACCGCTCGCGCGAACTGATCGTCTTCACGCGCTGGCACGACGAGGACCTGATCGGCCGGCTGCTGCGGCGTGAGCGGGTGGTCGAGCTGCGGGCGTGGGAGCAGCTCGACACGACGCCTCCCGACGTGTGGCTCCACCTCAACTTCGAGGCCCTCAAGGCGTCGCCGCCCACGCAGATCGACCCCCGGCCCGCCGGTGCGGCGCTGTGGGAGGAGCAGCACGACGCCGCGCTGCTGGCCGACAAGCGGCGGCTCGATCCGTTGCAGTTCGAGTGCATGTACCAGGGGCGTCCGGCCGCCCGCGAGGGCTTGCTCTACGGTACGAACTTCTCGGAGTACGAGGAGCTGCCGCGCGAGCTGGTGCGCCTGGCCAACTACACCGACACGGCCGATACGGGCGACGACTACCTCTGTTCGGTCTGCTACGCCGTGGATACGGACGGGGCGGTCTACGTGACCGACGTGGTCTACTCGCGCGAGCCGATGGAGGTGACCGAGGAGCTCGTGGCTGCGATGCTGCGCGCGGCGGGCGTGCGCCAGGCCTCCGTGGAGAGCAACAACGGCGGCCGCGGCTTTGCCCGGGCGGTGCAGGCCCGGGCTCCGGGCGTGCGCGTGGAGTGGTTTCATCAGAGCGCCAACAAGGAGGCCCGCATCCTCTCCAACTCGGCCACGGTGCTCCACACGCTGCGCTTCCCGCGGGGATGGCAGCAGCGCTGGCCCGAGTTCTGGGCCCACCTGACCGCCTACCGGCGCAAGTTCCGCGCGAACCGCTGGCACGACGCCCCCGACGTGCTCACGGGCATCGTCGAGCGCGAGGCGGCCGCCTCGGGAAACGGCAGGCTGCGCGGCGTGCGGTTTTTCTGAGCGCGGCGAAGTATGCGAAACGCCCCGTCGTAATCTGTACGACGGGGCGTTTTTCGTTTGCGGGGCGGGGCGGACACTCCGCCCGCGCCCTTAGGGTGCGACGCCTCCGCAGCGCTTCGACCGGCGTCCGACCGGCGTCCGACCGGCTTTCGACCGCGGATACCGCGCATCGTGCCGCTAACGTTCGGGCACGGCGGCCGGCGCGTCGGCGCCGAAGAGCCGTTCGCGGAGCGAGAAGTTGTCGTACTCGGTGCGGAGCGAGGCGATCAGCTCGCGCACGCTCTGGATCTTGTCGGCCCGCCAGGCGTTGGCGCCGCAGAAGGCGTAGCCGTTCTGCAACTTGCCCCGGAAGGCGTTGTAGAGCGCCAGCATGATGCAGTAGGGCGAGTGCACCATGTCGCAGGTCTTGATGCAGTCGAACGGACACGCCTTCGGCCGTTTGAGGCCCTCGCGCACCTTGTCGAGGAACGAGCTGCGCAGCGCGCGGCCCGGCATGCCTACGGGGCTCTGGATGATCTCGATGTCCTCGGGGCCCGCGTCGAGGTAGCTCTGCTTGAAGGCGTCGGCCGCATCGCACTCCTCCGTGGTCACGAAACGCGTGCCCATCTGCACGCCGTCGGCGCCGAGCCGCATGATGCGGTAGATGTCCTCGCCCGTGTAGATGCCGCCGCCGGCGATCACGGGGATGCGGCGGTCGTGCTCCGCCGCGAAAGCGCCGACCGCTCCGGCCACCTCGGGCAGGATGCGTTCGAGTGCGAAATTTGCGTCTTCGATCTGCTCGCGCTTGTAGCCGAGGTGTCCGCCGGCCTTGGGGCCTTCGACTACGATGGCGTCGGGCACGTAGTCGTACTCGGCGAGCCACTTGCGGCACAGCAGCACCGCGGCGCGGGCCGACGAGACGATGGGCGCCAGCTTCGTGCGGGCCCCCTCGGTGAGGAAGGCGGGCAGGTTGAGCGGCAGCCCCGCGCCCGAGAAGATGATGTCGGCCTTCTCGGCTACGGCCGTGCGCACCATGTCGGCGAAGTTCGACATGGCGACCATGACGTTCACGCCGATGATGCCCTTCGTGGCGGCGCGGGCCTTGCGTAGCTCCTCGCGCAGGCCTGCGATGCTGGCCTGGCGGTAGTCCTTCGACAGGTGGCTGTAGATGGCGCCCAGCCCCGCGGAGGAGATGACGCCGATTCCGCCCTCGGACGCGACGGCCGAGGCCAGTCCCGAAAGCGATATGCCCACGCCCATGCCCCCTTGCACGATGGGGACCGAGGCCGTGAGGTTTCCGATTTTCAATGATTTCATTCTTTTATGAATTAGTGTTAAAAACAGCCGTAAAGGTACGCAAAAAGGCGGGAAGTCGTCTCCCCGCCTTTCGTTTTTTTGCGTTTGGGCCTCAGAACCCCTCGATGCGCGCCGCGGGGGCGGTGTCCAGCCCGGCGAAGTCGCCGTGGAGGTAGTTGTAGTAGCCGGCCATGGCGATCATGGCGGCGTTGTCGGTGGTGAACTTCAGCGGGGGCAGGAAAGTGCGCCAGCCGCGTTTGAGTCCCGTGCGTACGATGCCGTCGCGCAGGCCCGAGTTGGCCGACACGCCGCCCGCCACGGCGATGTCGCGTATGCCCGTGTCCTTCGATGCGCGGACGAGCTTGTCGAGCAGGATCTCGACGATGGTGTGCTGGAGCGAGGCGCAGAGGTCGGCCTTGCGTGCTTCGATGAAGGCCGGGTCCTCGGCCATGCGGTCGCGCAGCAGGTAGAGGAACGAGGTCTTGAGGCCCGAGAACGAGTAGTCGTAGCCCTCGACGCGGGGCCGTGCGAGGCGGAACGCCCCGGGGTCGCCCTCGGCGGCCAGGCGGTCGATCACCGGACCGCCGGGGTAGGGGAGTCCCATCACCTTGGCGCACTTGTCGAACGCCTCGCCCGCCGCGTCGTCGATCGTCGTGCCGAGGATGCGCATGTCGCGCGGCGAATCCACGCGCACGATCTGGGTGTGGCCGCCGCTCACCAGCAGGCACAGGAACGGGAAGCCGGGGTGGGGCATGGTGCGGTCCGGCAGGTCGATGAAGTGCGAGAGGATGTGGCCCCGCAGGTGATTGACCTCGACCAGGGGGATGTCGTGCGCGAGCGCCAGGCCCTTGGTGAACGACACGCCCACCATGAGCGATCCGAGCAATCCGGGGCCCCGCGTGAACGCGATGGCATCGAGTTTGTTCGGAGCGATTCCGGCTTCGCGCAGCGCGGTGTCCACCACGGGGATGATGTTCTGCTGGTGGGCCCGCGACGCCAGCTCGGGGATCACGCCGCCGTACTTCATGTGCACGGCCTGCGAGGCGATGACGTTCGACAGCAGCACGTTGTTGCGCAGTACCGCCGCCGAGGTGTCGTCGCACGACGATTCGATGCCCAGGATTGTAATATCCATCTTGATTTTCGTTCTGTTTTTAACTATTTTGCTAACTTTGCAGGTTAAAACGGCCTTACAGTGCGCAAAGGTATAAAAATATTGGGAAAGGTGATCGCGGCGGCGCTTTTGTCGCTCGTCATGTTCTCCGTGGCGCTGACGCTGCTGCTGGAGCTCCCGGCGGTGCAGAACTTCGTCGTGGACAAGGCCGCGGCGGCGGTTTCGCGGCGGCTGGGCACCGCCGTGCGCATCGGCCACGTGCGCATCACGCGCTTCACCCGCATCGAGGTCGAGGATTTCTACGTGGAGGATTTCCAGCACGACACGCTGCTCTACGCCGGGCGCGCCGAGGCCGTCGTGCGGCGCTTCGGGTTCTCGGGCGGAGGCCTGGCGCTGGGCGAGGCCCGCATCGAAAATGCGCGCCTCTGTCTGCACGAGACGCCCGAGGGCGAGCTGAACATCAAGCAGGTCGTCGCCCGCCTCTCGCGCAAGAAGAAAAAGAAGCGCGAGGCGAACTTCCGGCTTACGATCGCTTCGGCCCGCATCGACGGCATGACCTTCTGCCTCGAACGGCTGCAACCGAAAAATCCGCCCTACGGCATCGACTTCAGCCACCTCCACCTCACGCAGCTCGCGGGCGAAGTGGAGGAGCTGACCATCGACGGCACGGCCATTCACATGACGATCCGTTCGCTCTCGGGGCGCGAACGCAGCGGCTTCGCGCTCGACGACTTCTCGGGCCGTTTCTATCTGAACAACGGCTGCATCGGCTTCTCGGACCTGGCGCTCCGCACGGCCCGCAGTGCGCTCCGCATGCCCGAGGTGTCGCTCGTGGGCGGCTCGTGGTCCGAATACCGCCATTTCATCGACTCCGTGCGCCTCGACGCCTCCGTGCGCGGCTCGACCCTCGCGACGGAGGACCTGGCCTACTTCGTGCCGAAGCTCGCCGGAAAGGGTCTGGTGCTCACCTCCATCGACTGCGATGCGGAGGGTACCGTGTCCGACTTCACGGCCGACGTGCGCGACCTGCGCACGGGCGAGTCCACGCGGCTCGCGGCCCGGGCTGAAGTCCGCGGCCTGCCCGACATGGGACAGGCCTCCTTCGACCTGGACCTGCGCACGCTGGCTACCGAGGCCGGAGACCTCGAACGGATCGCCGGCGCTTTCGTGCGGGACGGCCTGCCGTCCGGGGCGCTGCGCATCGCCCGCAATGCGGGGTCGATCGCGCTCGCGGGGCGTTTCGCGGGCCGCCTCTCCGCCTTCCGCATGCAGGCGGCGCTGCGCACCGATGCCGGGCGCGCCGACTGCAACCTGCGCGTGCGGCCCGTCGAGGGACACCGCCGCAGCGTACTGGGCGACGTGACGGCGCAGGAGCTCCGCCTCGGACGGCTGCTCGGCAGCCGGCGTCTCGGCGAAGCCTCGGCCCATGCCTACATCGACGGCGTGCTGGGGCGCGGCTACGCCGAGGCGCAGGTGCGCGGCGAGGTGGCGAAATTCGAATTCAACGGCTACGGCTACGACTCGATCCGCTTCGACGGACGCCTTTCGGGCCGTCGCTTCGACGGCGCCGTGACGGCGCGCGATCCGGGCCTCGACTTCGACTTCGCCGGCATGGTCGATCTGAACGACTCGGTGCCGAACTACGATTTCGGCCTCGACCTGCGGCATGCCGACCTGGCGCTGCTGCGCATCAATCCCCGCGACTCGGTGTCGGTGCTCCGGGCCCGGGTGAAGGCCAAGGCCGCGGGCCGCTCGCTCGACGACCTGAACGGCCGCATCCGCATCACCGACGCCTCGTATCGCTACAACGACAGCAGCGTCGCCGCGCGCGAGATCGTCGTGCGGGGCGAGAACTCGGCACACAGCAAGTTCCTGTCGCTCCAGTCCGACTTCGCCGACGTCACGTTCCGCAGCAAGACCAGCTACCGCGAGGTCTTCCGCTACCTCAGGATGAGCGCCTGGAAATACCTGCCCATGCTCGGCACCCGCGAGCGGGCGTCGCAGCACGAGGCCGCGCCCTCGGCGGCCGACGACTACTCGCTGCTCTCGGTCGAGATCAAGCGGATCAATCCGCTGGTCGATGCCGTGGCGCGCGGCTTGCAGGTCGCCGACGGTTCGCACCTGCGGCTCCTCTTCAACCCCGCGAGCGACCGGCTGTCGCTCACGGCCTCGTCGGACTACGTGGAGCGCGGCCGGCTGCTTGCCGCCCGCATCCGCATCAACGCCTCGAACCGCGGCGACTCGCTGGCTTTCTACGCCGCTACGGAGGACCTCTACGCCGGCATGCTCCACCTGCGCGACCTCTCGCTGACGGGCGGTGCGCGCGACGGCCGCGTGCAGCTCTCGGCGGGCTTCGACGACACGCTGCGCCGCATGTCGGGTCTCTTCGCACTGCGCGCGCAGCTCGAATCCGAGCCCGGACCCGACGGGCCGGTGCTCGGCGTGCGCATCCTGCCCTCGCACCTGCGGCGCGACAGCACCGTGTGGCGCATCTTCGCCCGCAGCATCCGCATCGACACGGCGCGGATCGCCGTGGACCGCTTCACGATCCGCAACAACGGCCAGGAGCTGCTGGTCGATGGCTGCGCGTCGCGCGACCGCGGCGACTCGGTCACGCTGCGGCTGCGCAACTTCGAGATTTCGCCCTTCACGCAGTTGCTCGACCGCATGGGCTACGGCATCGGGGGCGTGATCAACGGTTCGGCCTCGGTGAAGTCGGCCATGCATGCCGCGGAGGTCGCCGCCGACCTGCGCTTCGACAGCCTGGCCGTGAACGGCATCGCCGCGCCGCCGCTGCAACTGGTGTCGCGCTGGGACTTCCAGCGCAACCGCGCCGGCGTCGTGCTGCGCAATCCCGTGCGCAGCGACACCCTCGTGCGGGGCTACTTCGTCCCCTCGGAGGTGCGCTACTATGCCCGGGCCGACGTGGACAGCCTCGACCTGGGGCTGCTCGACCCCGTGCTGCGGGGCGTGGTCTCGGGCACGAAGGGCTACGCCTCGGGCCGTCTGACCCTCGCGGGCGAACGCCGCCGGGCCGAACTGCGGGGCGGACTGCGCGTGCGCGGCCTCTCGACGACGGTCGATTTCACCCGCACGACCTACGAGGTGCCCGACGTGCGGCTCGAAGTGGCCGGCAACCGCCTGCGCGCCTCGGACGTGCCGGTGTACGACACGGAGGGCAACGACGGACTGCTCGACTTCGAGCTGGATCTCAGCCACCTGTCGAACATCGCCTACCGCGTGCGGGTCGAGCCCCACGCCATGCTGGTGCTCAACACCACGAGCCGCGACAACGACCTTTTCTACGGCCGCGTCTACGCCTCGGGCGCCGCCACGATCGCCGGCGACAAGCGCGGCGTGAACATGGACATCGCCGCCGTCACCGAGGACAACTCCTCTTTCAACATGCCCCTCTCGGGCAAGACGAACATCGTCAATGCCGACTTCGTGACCTTCGAGTCGGCCGCGCGGGCGGACACGACCGACCTGCTGGCGCGGAAGAAGCAGCTCTTCGAGCGGCGGCGCAAGGAGCGCACGTCGTCGGGCGGCGCGATGAACATCACGCTGGCGCTCGACGTGCGTCCCAACCTCGATTTCCAGCTCGAAACCTCGGGCAACATCATCCGCGGCCGCGGCCAGGGGGCGCTCAACCTTCAGATCGCACCCCGCCGCAACCTCTTCGAGATGTACGGCGACTACACGATCACGGAGGGTACGGTGCTCTTCTCGCTGCGCAACCTCATATCGCGCCGCTTCACCGTCGAGGACGGCTCGACGATCCAGTGGACCGGAGCGCCGCTGAGCGCCCTGCTCGACATCAGCGCCGTCTACCGCCTCAAGACCTCGCTCGCGCCGCTGCTCGCGGGCACCACGACCTCCACGGTCGGCAGCGACCGCTCGGTGCCCGTGGAGTGCGTGATCCACCTGGGCGACCGCCTCGCCAACCCCGACGTGACGTTCGATGTGCGCGTGCCGTCGGCCGACACCGAGACGCAGACCGTGGTGGCCAATGCGCTGTCGAGTCCCGAGACGGTCAATACGCAGTTCTTCTACCTGCTCGTATTCAACAGTTTCATGTCCGAAACGAACACCGCGATGGCCGAGCTGGGTGCCTCGGCTTCGGCCGCCACGGGCATATCGTTCCTCACGAACATGCTCAGCAAGTGGCTTTCGTTCGACGGCTACAACCTGCTGTTCAACTACCGTCCCAAGTCGGAGCTCACGAGCGACGAGCTCGATTTCGGACTCTCGAAGAGCCTCATAAACAACCGCCTGTTCGTGGAGGTCGAGGGCAACTACCTGCTCGACGATGCCGCGACGGTCAATCGCAACATGTCCAACTTCATGGGCGAGGCCAACATCACGTGGCTCATCGACCGTGCGGGTACGCTCAAGCTGCGCGGCTTCACGCAGACCATCGACCGCTTCGACGAGAACCAGGGTTTGCAGGAGACGGGCATCGGAATCTACTACAAGGAGGATTTCAACAACTTCCGCGACCTGTGCCGCCGCATCCGCGAGCGCTTCACCGGCCGCAAGCGCCGTGCGCGCCGCCAGGCCGAGCGCCGTGCCGCGGCCGAAGCGGCGCAGCGGGCCGCCGACTCGCTGCGCACGGACGAACCGGATGCCGGGCTGCACCGCGCCGTGTCGTCGTTCCTGACCTCCGGCGGCGATGCGCCCGCCGAGGCACTCTCCGCTCCCGAGGCACACTCCGCTCCCGAGGCACACTCCGCTCCCGAGGCCCTCTCCGCCGCCGGGGCGCCCCCGCCGTCTGCGGACGAAGACGGCGCCGCGTCTGCGCCGCGGTCCGAACGCCGGAAACGCGCGGCCGCGGCCGGCGGAACCGAAAAGAAAGAAAAACTCAAATAAATTATTATTTCTACTATGATCAATTTTTTGCAGGCTGCCGCCGAGGTCGCGGCAGCGAATGAAGAGACCCGAATGGGACTGTGGGAGATGTTCGTCAAGGGCGGCTGGCTCATGTGGCCGCTGCTGCTGCTGGGCGGCGTGACGATCTTCATCTTCGTCGAGCGTTTCCTGGCCATCCGCAAGGCTTCGTCGCTCGACATGAACTTCATGAACCGCATCCGCGATTACATTTCCGACGGCAAGATCGCCGTGGCCGTGAACCTCTGCAAAAAGACCGACACGCCCATCGCCCGCATGATCGAGAAGGGCATCGAGCGCCTCGGACGTCCGATGGGCGACGTGCAGACGGCCATCGAGAACGTGGCCAACCTGGAGGTTTCGAAGCTCGAAACCAACCTGCCGTTCCTGGCGACCATCGCCGGCGGCGCCCCGATGATCGGTTTCCTCGGCACGGTGCTCGGCATGGTGCGCACGTTCATGGACATGTCGGCCGCGGGCGGCACGGTCGATCTGGCGCTGCTGTCGAGCGGCATGTACGTGGCGATGGTGACCACGGTCATGGGTCTGGTGGTCGGCATCCCGGCCTACTTCGGCTACAACTACCTCGTGGCCCGCATCGAGAAACTCGTATTCCAGATGGAGGCCAACTCGATCGCCTTCATGGACATTTTGAATCAACCCGTACAGAAGTAGGAGATCATGGCTATCAAACACGGTTCGAAAGTAGACAAGTCGTTTTCCGCGTCGTCGATGACCGACCTCATGTTCCTGCTGCTGCTCTTTCTGCTGATCGCTACCACGCTCATCAATCCCAATGCGCTGAAGCTGATGCTCCCGAAGAGCTCGAACCAGCTCAAGGACAAGGCGATGACCACGGTGTCGATCCAGCAGGAGGGTGCCCGCTACAACTACTACGTGGAGCTGGAGCGGGTGCAGGGCATCGAGGGCGTGGAGCAGGCGCTCCGTACGCGCCTCGACGGCCGCGAGGATGCCACCGTATCGCTCCACTGCGACAAGACGGTCGCCGTGGACGAGGTGGTGAAGGTGATGAATATCGCCAAGGACAACGGCTACAAACTGATACTGGCCACCTCGGCGAACTGAGGCGCGGCCCTTTCCGCGGGGGTGCGCCCTGCGGCATGCCGATAAGGAGGATCCGGAAAATGAGAGACAACCATGTATTATTATAACCCGAACGATCGTTCGCCGCGCCGCTGGGCTGCGGCTGCCGCGGCGCTCTATGCGCTGCTGCTGGCGGGAGGTTTCGCCTTCGCGACGTTCGAGCTGCGGCCCGGGGAGCGGATGCAGGGCGACACCATTCTGATCGACCTCACGGAGCCCCCCGTGTCCGAACCGCCGCAGCCGCCGCGCCGCACGACTGCGGAGCCGCGCGTGCACGAGGCGCCGGCGCCCGAGGAGCGGACGGCGCAGGTCGCGGGCCGCGACGAAACCACGCAGACGCCCAATCCGCGTGCGCTGTTCCAGATGAACAAGGGCGGTGCGGACGAACCCGACGATGCGGGCAATCCACACGCCCCCGAGGGCGAGGACAAGGCGAGCGGTACGGGTCCGGGCCTCAGCACCGACGGCCTCGACCAGCTCGACCGCGGCCTGCGGGGGCGCGGCCTGCGGGGTGATCTGCCCAAGCCCTCCTATCCGGGGCGTAATAAGAGCGGCAAGGTCGTCGTACGCGTGACGGTAGGGCCCGACGGCAGTGTCACGTCGGCCGCCTACGAGCCCAAGGGCTCCACGTCGGGTGATCCGGCGCTGATCGAGGCGGCCCTGGCGGCGGCCCGCAAGGCGAAGTTCACCGAAAGCCGTGCTCCGGTGCAGGGCGGCACGATAACCTATTCATTCAAGTTGGAATAAGAGTGATGAAGCGATATGTTGCGGCATGGTTGGTGCCGCTGTGTGTATGCTGGGGCCTTGCGGCGTATGCGGGGCCCTGCCGTGCCGCCGCAGACGAACGGGCGGCGGATGCTGAGTCCGTGGCTCCGGATGCGGAGCCTGCGAAGAGCGGGGCGCTGTTGTGCATCGACGAGCCGTTCCATGACTTCGGCGACGTGGAGCGTCGCGGCGGCGACCTGGAGCACTGCTTCGTGATCCGCAACGGGGGCGACGCCCCGCTGGTGGTGACGCGCGTGCTGACCTCGTGTTCGTGCCTCCGGGCCGAGTTCCCGAAGCGGCCGCTGGCCGCGGGGGCCGAGGCGGCGATCCGCATCGTCTACGAACCCCGCAAAAGCGAGCCGGGAACCTTCCACAAGGTGATCCAGGTCTACTCCAATTCGGCCTCGGGGCGCCAGGTGCTGACCGTGCAGGGACGTGCGGTCGGGCGGTAAACCGGCCGGGCCGTGTCGCCGTGCGGGCGGAGGCCTGCGGGACGGCGCGGCGAACGATAAATTGAAATTCTATGACCTTGTTATTCGAAAATTGCACCGTGCTGTGCATGACACCCGGTGAGCCGGAGCCCTTTCGGGGCTGGGTCGGCATCGACGGCCGGCGCATCGCCCTCGTGACGCGTGACCGCGGCGAGGCCGATGCGTTCCGTGCGGCGCATCCCGGCCTGCGGTGCATCGACGCCGCGGGCAAGCTGCTGATGCCCGGACTGATCGACACGCACTGCCATGCGGGCATGACGCTGCAACGATGCTATGCCGACGATCTCTCGCTCATGTCGTGGCTCAACGACTACATCTGGCCTTTCGAGGCGCGTCAGAGCGCCGGGGACGTGATGCTCGGCACGGAGCTGGGCGTGGCCGAACTGCTGCTGGGGGGTGTGACCTCGTTCGTGGACATGTACTGGCACGAGGACCGCAACGTGGAGGTCGTGCGGCACATGGGCATCCGTGCGATGCTGGGCGTGAGCTACTTCGACACGAACGTGGAGGAGGCCATGCGTACGCTGCCCGCAGCCATGGAGGCGGCCCGGGGGTGCGACCGCATCCGCATCGCCGCGGCGCCGCATGCGCCCTACACCGTGTCGCCCGAAAACTACGTGCGCGGCAAGAGGTTCTGCGACGAGCACGGACTGCACTTCATGACCCATGCGGCCGAGACGGCGGAGGAGACGCGTATCGTGCGCGAGCGTTACGGCAAGAGCCCCGTCGCGCACCTCGATGCGCTGGGGGTGCTCGACGACCGCACCATCGCCGCGCACTGCGTGCACGTGAGCGACGAGGACATCGCGACGCTCGTCCGGCGCGGCGTTGCGGTGTCGCACAACCCCCAGAGCAACATGAAGCTGGCGAGCGGCACGGCGCCTGTCGAGCGCATGCGCCGCGAAGGTGCGCTGGTGACGATCGCCACCGACGGACCCTGCTCGAACAACGACCTCGACATGTGGGAGGAGATGCGCACGGCGGCACTCCTCCAGAAGAGCGCCACGGGCGATCCCTGCGCGATGCCCGCGGAGGAGGTGCTGCGCATGGTGACCGTGAACGGCGCCCGCGCCCTCGGATGGGGCGACGAACTGGGCGTGATCCGCGAGGGTGCGCTGGCCGACGTCATTTTGATCGACTTGCAGAAGCCTCACTTCCAGCCCGTGCATCGCCTCGCGGCCGATCTGGTCTATTGCGGCAAGGCGGCGGATGTCGAAACGGTGGTCGTCGATGGCGAAATCGTGGTCGAAAACCGCCGGGTGCTCCATACCGACCTCGCGCGGCTCTTCCGCGATGCGGAGGCCGCCGTGCGGCGCATCACCGCATGCCGCGGATGACGGCCGGTGCGCCGGCAGGATTTCGAAGAAATCGCCGCCCCTTCTTGCGAGGGGGCGGCGATTTGCTTTGGCCGTTTTACTGTTCGGGCGCGGGTTTCGGTTCCCCGAGGTCGGTGCCGTGCGCGACGGCGTAGTCGTAGTCCGATTCGGTGAAAGTAAAAACATAATAGGAATGTCTGGTTTGAGTATAATTCATTACCTTGAATTTTCTTTCTTCCGGTAATTTGTCGTAAGGAATCATATAACGACCGTCGTAATAAATCTTTCGTACTCCATCATATTCTTCGAATTCAAAGGCATCGCCTTTAATCAGATAGAATTTTTCTTTGTTATTCAGCACCAATGAATCGGGGCGGACTTCTGAACCCGGATTGTGCACAATGGATATCGTATGTCCGCTTTGGTTGCTCAACTCATATGTCAGAACATACAGTATTTCTTTATGACAAGAAATTGCTGTATATCCCAAACACACACAGATAAAAATTCGAAATATGTTTTTCATAGCGTGTCGATTTAATCGTTTCGATCGGTTCTGGTTGTTGTTATCTCGGCCTGTTCGGCGGTTGGTTTCGGTTCCCCGAGGTCGGTGCCGTGCTCGACGGCGTAGTCGTAGTCCGACTCGGTGAAAGTATAGATGTAAGTCCATGGTCCGGTACCATATTCTGAAAAGTTTCCCAAGATAATTTCTCTTTCATATGGAAGGTCGGAATAGAGAATCATGTATTGTCCGTCGAAATAAATTTTTCGATCGCCTTTATAATACAAATAATCGTCAAAAGGTAAATTAAATTCCTGTTGATTTTTCAATACCAAGGAATCGGGTATTAACTCCGGACTCGGATTGTGCATAATGGAAACCGTGTGTCCGCTTTGGTTGTTGAGTTTGTAATATTCTCCGTATTCTACCAGATGTTTACCACAGGAAATCGCCATGCACCCCAGGCAGACGGAAACTATAATTTGATAAATGTATTTCATAATGTCAAATATTATAGAAAGCGAAATAATCCTCGATGGCTTCACGGGTTCGTTCTTCGTGCAACTTGCGAACGGGAACAGGGCTGGGAAAGGTGTTTCATAGGCGATTTTTTAAGGAATAAACAATGGGTGTATCTTCCGAAAGTCAAAGTTATACAAATTTTGTTTATTTCCAAGAATTTCATACCGTTTTTGTCGGAAATCAGCCCGAATGCGACGCTTCGGCGTATCGGAGGGCGGATGCGGACGGTGCAGTCGCGGAGAATTCGCGGTGTTGCGACCGTTCCGGGGCGAGGGGCGCAAGCGGTTGCAGCCTGTGCCGAGAGGTGCTGATTTTGCAGTCCGGGGGCGATGCGGGTGCATGGCCGGAGTTTGTGGCGGGCAGGAGCGCTTGCGGTTTGCAAAGGGAGGTGTGCATTTTGCGCTTCGGGGGCTGCGGGTTTATAGCAACCGGAAGCGTTTCCAGGTAAGCGGTCGCAGCCTGCGGAGGGCCCGCACGAAGCGAAGCGGGTTGCGGGCCTCCGCCGCCGGGAGGCTGCGGCCCGCGCGGCACCTTTGGTGCCGCTTCTTCCCACGGTTTTCTTGCGCGCCTCCGTCGATCTGGAGTTAGCCTGTATGGCATAGGGCGGCGCAGCCGGCAACTCCGATCGCTTGTCGCGGGCCTCTGCGGGCGTTTGCAGGCCTCTGCGGGGCGAAAACTGCGGCCCGCCGGCCGAATGCCGCACCGACGGCGGGGGCAACGGCCGCGATACCGGACCGAGGGCCTCAAAGAGCCGATCCCGCGGACCGCAGCCCTGTTGCCGCTATTTCCGCCGGAATGCCGCTGCCATGTGCGTGCATCATCGCAGGGGCGGATGCGGCGTTCCGCCGCTATTTCCGCCGGAATACGGTCGCCGTGCGCGAGGTGTTGTAGATGCGGATGCGGGGTTCGCCTCCGCCGCCTGCGGGGCGGGAGAAGTGCTCGCCGCGGAGGTCGATGCGGCCCGCGCCCCCGAAGCGCGGATCGTCGGTCGTGAGCACCGGGACGTAGCATCCGGCCTCGCGCACCGGCAGCTCGTAGTCGGGGATCGAGGCCGCGGGGTGCCAGTTGAACACGAAGAGCAGCCCCGCGTGTTCGAAGACCTGGGTCTTGTTGCGCTCGTCGGTGAGCAGCAGCCACGGATAGCCGCTGCGCAGCACGTCGTACTCCCTGACCAGCGCGATCATCGCCCGGTCGAATGCGCCCAGCAGACCGTAGCGCAGCAGTCCGTCGTGTGCCAGCGACCACTGGCGCCGGGCGTGGGCGTAGCTCCAGCCGTTGCCCTCGCGCGGGAAGTCGATCCACTCGGGGTGGCCGAACTCGTTGCCCATGAAGTTGAGGTAGGCATCGCCGCCCGAGGCGATGGTCATCAGCCGGATCATCTTGTGCAGGGCCATGCCGCGGTCGATCACGAGGCTCTGCGACGCGCGGTCCATGCGGTCGTACATCTCCTTGTCCATAAGCCGGAACGCCAGCGTCTTGTCGCCCACGAGGGCCTGGTCGTGCGACTCGGCGTAGGCCACCGTCTTCACGCCCGGCAGACGGTCGGTCATGATGCGCCACATCTCGCCCAGGTCCCACTCCTCGTCGGGCACCTCCTTGAGCAGGCGGATCCAGTAGTCGGGAATGGCCATGCCCAGACGGTAGTCGAAGCCGATTCCTCCGTCGTCGATGGGGGCGCAGATGCCGGGCATGCCGCTCACCTCCTCGGCAATGGTGACGGCCGCGGGTTTGAGCTCGTGGACGAGGCGGTTGGCCAGCGTGAGGTAGACGATCGCGTCGCGGTCCACGCCCTCGTCGAAAAAGCGGTCGCGGCAGTCGAACGCGATGTGTCCGCGGTGTTTGTAGATCATGGAGGTCACCCCGTCGAAGCGGTAGCCGTCGAAATGGAACTCCTCGATCCAGTATTTGATGTTCGAGAGCAGGAAGTGCTCCACTTCGCGCTTGCCGTAGTCGAAGACCATCGAGTCCCAGTAGGGCTGGTAGCCCTCGGGTCCGGGTTTCGAGTAGAGGCTGTCGGTGCCGTCGAGCGCCGCGATGCCCTCGTTGAGGTTCTTCACGTAGTGGGCGTGCACCAGATCCATGACCACCGCCAGCCCCAGCTCGTGGGCCCGCCGCACGAGGGCTTTCAGCTCCTCGGGCGTGCCGCACCGCGAGGTGGGGGCGAAGAAACTCGACACGTGGTAGCCGAACGACCCGTAGTAGGGGTGCTCGGCCACGGCCATGAGCTGCACGGTGTTGTACCCCGCCTCGCGGATCGCGGGCAGGATGCGCCCGGTGAACTCGGCGAAGGTGCCCACGCCCTCGCGCTCCTGCGCCATGCCCGCATGGGCCTCGTAGATGAGCGGCGCGCCGTTGCGCGCGGGGTCGAACGACGCCTCGGCCTCGCCCCAGTCGAAACGCTGCGGCCGCAGGAACTGCGCCGCGAAATCCTTCGTCCGCTCGTCCTGCACCACGCGTGCGGCGTAGGCCGGGATGCGGTCGTGCCAGCCGTTCGCGCCGTGCACGTGGATCTTGTAGAGCGATCCGTGCACGAGGCGGTCGGCGAACATGGCGTCGGGAAAGAAGGCGCTCCAGACCCCGTGGCGGTCGCGGTCGAGGCGCAGCCGGGTGCGCTGCCAGCCGTTGAAGTCGCCGAACAGGTATACGTCCTGCGCTCCGGGCAGCCACTCGCGGAACCACCAGCCGTCGAGGTCTTCGTCGCGCTGCCAGCCGTAGTAGCGGTAGCCGTTGGCGTAGTCGGTGAGCGAGCCTGCGGTGCGGAGGATTTCGGCGAGCCGCTCTTCGTAGAGCCGGTGGCGCAGTTCGAGCTCTTTTTCGGCGGGACGGAGCCATTCGTCGCGCGCGACGAGGGGCAGTCGGGGGGTGGAATTTCCCATAAGAAAGGTCTGTTTTAGCAAATTTACGAAAAAATCTCTATATTTGTCGAAATCTTGCGCACGAAAATGAACGAACGATAACCAATTTAATCTATTAACTACTTCACTTCATTATGTTTAAAGGACAACCCAAAGGTTTGTATGCGCTGGCGCTCGCCAATACGGGCGAACGTTTCGGCTACTACACCATGCTGGCGATCTTCACCCTGTTCCTTCAGGCGAAGTTCGGTTTCTCGGCGTCGGTGACATCCAACATCTTCGCCGGATTCCTCGCGCTGGTATACTTCCTGCCCGTGCTGGGCGGCTACCTGGCCGACAAGTTCGGCTACGGCAAGATGGTGACTTCGGGCATCATCGTCATGTTCCTCGGCTACGTCTTCCTGGCCGTTCCCACGGGCAATGACGCTGCCGGCATCGCTGCCATGGTGGGCGCGCTGGTACTCATCGCCCTCGGTACGGGTCTCTTCAAGGGCAACCTCCAGGTGATGGTCGGCAACCTCTACGACGATCCGAAGTACGCGGCCAAGCGCGATACGGCCTTCTCGATCTTCTACATGGCCATCAATATCGGTGCCCTGTTCGCACCCACGGCCGCCGAGAAGATCACCGAGTGGTACATGGGCAAGACCGGCTTCAGCTACAACGGCGACATTCCGGCCCTCGCACACCAGTACCTCGACGGCAATCTGACGGGCGATGCGCTGGCCAAGTTCACCGACCTGGCCGCCGCACAGGGCGCGCAGTGGGCCGACAACCTGAGCGAGTTCGCCACCCGCTACATCGCCTGCCTGGCCGGCTCCTACCACTGGGGCTTCGCCGTGGCCTGCGTGTCGCTGGTGATCTCGATGATGATCTACGTCTTCGGTCGCAAGACCTTCAAGCACGCCGACGTGAACGCCAAGCAGGTGGCCGCTTCGGGCAGCAAGGAGGCCGCTGTGGAGCTCACGCCCGAGCAGACCAAGTCGCGCGTGACGGCGCTGATGCTCGTCTTCGCCGTGGTGATCTTCTTCTGGATGGCATTCCACCAGAACGGTCTGACGCTGACGTTCTTCGCCCGCGACTATACGGCTACGACGGCTACGGGTCTGACCCGCATCGGCTTCGATGTGATCAACCTCGTGCTCATCATCATCGCCGTGTACGGTCTCTTCTCGTTCTTCCAGTCGGAAAAGGGCCGCACCAAGCTCACTTCGGGTGCGGTGACCGTGGCGTCGCTGGCGCTCCTCGCATGGAAATATTCGGCCATGGGCGACGCTTCGATCGCCATCCTGCCGCAGAAGTTCCAGCAGTTCAATCCCTTCTTCGTCGTGGCGCTGACGCCGGTTTCGATGGCCGTGTTCGGCGCGCTGGCCAAGCGCGGCAAGGAGCCTTCGGCTCCGCGCAAGATCGGTATCGGCATGTTCATCGCGGCGCTCGGCTTCACCATCATGGCGCTGGGGTCGTTCGGCCTTCCCATTCCGAACGATCTGGCTTCGGTTACGACCGACTACCGCGTGACGCCCAACCTGCTGATCGGAACCTACCTCGTGCTGACGTTCGCCGAGCTGTTCCTGTCGCCGATGGGTATCTCGTTCGTGTCGAAGGTCGCTCCTCCGAAGTACAAGGGTCTGATGATGGGCGGCTGGTTCGCCGCAACGGCCGTGGGCAACTACATGGTGGCCATCATCGGCATGCTGTGGGGCGGTCTGCCTCTGTGGGTGCTGTGGAGCATTCTGATCGTGCTGTGCCTCGTGTCGGCGCTCTTCATCTTCTCGATCATGAAGAAACTCGAAAACGCCACCGCCTGATCCGGGTGCGTCTCGTGATATATCGTGCAAGCCTGCGGAGTTTTCCGCAGGCTTTTTTTCGTGTCCGGCGGGCCGGGGAGTGCCCGTCCTGCGTCGTGGCAGGGTAGGATTTCGTTGCCGTACGGCGGAGCGGGTTTCAGGACTGCTTGTTTGGCGGCGGGAGCGGATGCCATGCATTGGGGGCGTCGTATGCGGCCGCAGTCTGCGGAGTGCGCGCGAACGAAGCGAAAGCGGGTTGCGGGCCACCGCGCCGGGAGGCTGCGGCCCGCGCGGCGCCTCCGGTGCCGCTCCTTCCCCCGGCATTCCCGCATGCGTCGCCGATCTGTAAGATAGCCAGTGCTGCATTGGGCGTCTCATCCGAAAACTCCGACCGCATGTTGCGGTCGTGCACACTGCAAGTTGCGGTCCGGCGTGGGGCGGCTCCGTGCGCAGCAGGTAGGGCGGGGGCGTTCCTTCCGGAACCTTTCTCGCCGAAACCCCGCCGGAACCCCGCCGAAACCCCGCCGGAACCCCGCCGGAACCTCCGCCCGCCGCACGGGGCGAAATGAAAAACGGAGCCTTTCCGTCGGGGGAAGGCTCCGTCGTAAGACAGGGTGTTTCAGTGCGCTCAGTTGCGGTTGGGAAGGAACGAGTAATCTTTCGAGTAGTGTAGCATCTGTCCTGCGTAGTCGTTCGGATAGACGATCTTCACATCGACCACGCGGCCGTCCTGCTCCACGAGTTCGTATTCGGGATTCACGAAGCCGCCGTAGGGCGCGATGTCGAGTGCGGCGTAGCGTTCGAGCACCTCGCGGTGGAGTTCGGGCTCCACCTGCACGGCGTAGCGCTCGACCATTGCGGCGCCCGCGTCGTAGTCGCCCTCCGATTTGATGCGCTGCATCTCGCAGAGCATCCGCCCGAAGAGCTCGCGCAGCTTCTCGAAGTCGTTCACCACGAAGTAGGTCTTGCCGTTCTCCACGATGCGCTCGATCACGCGCTCGTCGCGTCCCTGCTCATAGCACCATTCGGCGATCATCTTGCGGTTGCGCATGTGGGCCTCCTCGATGTTCTTGCCCGGCTCGATGCGTGAGAGCTGCGTCATCAGGCCGTTCATCACGTAGCTGGCGTACTGCGCCTTGGCCACGTCGAACGACGGCACCAGACCCAGCTCCACCAGTTTCGGGTCGCCCAGGTAGTAGAGCGCGAAGAGGTCGGCGCGCGCCTCCTCCAGCGTCGAGCCGTAGCTGCGCAGCTCGCCGCCCTTCACGCCCGGCGCCAGCTGACCCGAGCCGTGTCCGAGACACTCGTGCAGGTCGGTGTGCAGGTCGTCGCCCAGTTTGCCGAAGCGGACCATGCGGTCGCGGTCCTCGGCGCGGAGCACGAACTCTTCGAGCGAGCCGTCGCCCTGGGCCGCACGCTTGTAGGCATAGGTGATGTTGTCGATGGTCACCGACTTCGAGCCGTGCTCCTTGCGGATCCAGTCGGCGTTGGGCAGGTTGATGCCGATGGGGGTCGCGGGGTAGCAGTCGCCGCCGAGCATGGCCACCGTGATGACCTTGGCCGACACGCCGCGCACCTGCTTCTTCTTGTAGGCCGGATCCACGGGCGAATGGTCCTCGAACCACTGGGCGTTTTTCGAGATCACCTCCGTGCGGTGGCACGCCTCGCGGTCCATGAAATTGACGTTGCCCTCCCACGAGGCCTTGCGGCCCAGGGGATCGCCGTAGTCCTCGATGAAGCCGTTCACGAAATCGACGTTCGACACCGTGTCCTTCACCCACAGGATGTTGTAGCGGTCGAAGAGCTTCAGGTCGCCCGTGCGGTAGTAGTCGGCGAGCGTGGCGATGGTCGTGCGCTGCGGCTCCTCGGCCACCGCGGCGGCCTTGTCGAGCCAGTAGACGATGCGTTCGATGGCGGGCGAGTACATGCCGCCGACCTTCCACGTGCGCTCGTGCAGGAGGCCCGTTTCGGGGTCCTTGACCAGCTGCGAGTTCAGACCGTAGGACACCGGCTCGGGATTGCCCGCGTCGGCGGCGGCCATGTCGGCATAGAACCGCTCGGCCTCGGCCTGGGTCACGCCCCGGTAGTAGTTGCCCGCCGAGGTCAGCAGCAGGTCGTCGCCCGCTTTCTGGTTCAGGCGCGAGGGGTAGAGCTGCGGATCGAAGATGGCGGCGCACACCTCGTCGCGCATCTCGGCCAGTTCGCCGAAGCGTTCCGCGGGAATCGCGGCGATGGCCGCACGCAGGTACTCCTCGCTGAACTCGGGCACGAACTTGTCGTTCGAATAGTGGTGGTGGATTCCGTTGGCGAACCACACCTTCTTGAGGTACTTTTCGAGTGCGAGCCACTGCGCGTCGGTGCGGTCGCCGCGGTAGTGCTCATACACGGTTTCGAGCGTGCGCCGAATGGGCAGGTTGAGGCGGAAGTTCTGGTCGAAGAGGATGTCGCGACCGCTCTTGGCCGCCTCGGCCAGATAGTATACCAGCTCCTTTTCGCGCAGCGAGAGCGAATCGAAGCCCGGCACTTCGTAGCGGATGACCTTCACGTCGTCGAAGCGATCGACGATCCACGGAGTCTCCGCCTGCTGTCGCCCGTCGCATCCGACGAGCGTCGTAGTTGCCAATGCCATAGTTGCAAAAGTTACCAGTTTTTCCATGAGATTCGGGTTTTAGGCCCCAAAGATAACGAAAATGTCCCGAATCGTCGTACGCACGGTCGCAGAATCGCGCCGCGCGCCGGCCGCACTCCTGCAAATCCGCTGCCCGAACGGCGGCCGAGGCTTTATTACACGCGTTGCGGCGTTACGGTGTCGGTGCGTCGCGGCGTCGGTGCGGCCTCCCGCGGTCGTTCCGCTTGCTCCGCAACGTGCCGGTGCCCGTTCCTCATGCTCCGCATCGGGCCGGAGGACCGTTCCGCATCCGAGGTCTCCTGCCGGCGGTCTTTCCGCGCCGTGCCGGCGTCCGTGCCGCTTCCTCCTCGTCCTGCCGGCGGTCTTTCCGCATCGGGTCGGAGGACCGTTCCGCATCCTGGCGGCCCTTTCCGGCGACCGTTCCCCGCACCGCGTGCGCGCCGCAACGCATTGCGGACGACCTTTTCCGCGCGGCGGCGGACCTGCGATGACTTTTTTTATCAGAAAATCTTTCGTTTTGTCTATACTAATTTCTAAATTTGCCCCGCTGTTTCGAAAGCTGAAAACAATGAAAGTATTCCATACGGTCAAAGAGCTGCGGAGCGCACTCGACGGGTGCGATCCGACGGGCATCGGGTTCGTGCCGACGATGGGCGCCCTGCACGCAGGACACCGCTCGCTGGTGGAGCGGGCCCGCACGGAGAACGCCACGGTCGTGGTGAGCGTCTTCGTGAACCCCACGCAATTCAACGACAAGAACGACCTGGTGCGCTATCCCCGCACACCCGAGGCCGACGCCCGGCTGCTGGAGGAGGCCGGTGCCGACTACGTGCTGATGCCGTCGGTGGAGGAGATCTATCCCGAGCCCGATGCGCGGCAGTTCGACTTCGGTGCGGTGGACAAGGTGATGGAGGGCGCCACGCGTCCGGGCCACTTCAACGGCGTGGCGCAGGTGGTCAGCCGCCTGTTCGACATCGTGCGTCCGGCCCGCGCCTACTTCGGCGAGAAGGATTTCCAGCAGATCGCCGTCATCAAGGCGATGGTGCGTCAGCTGGGGCTGTCGCTCGAAATCGTCGAGTGTCCCATCGTCCGCGGCGAGGACGGCCTGGCCCTCTCGTCGCGCAACCTGCTGCTCGACCCCGCGCACCGCGCCGCCGCGCCGCACATCTACGCCTCGCTGCGCGAGGGCGTCGAGCGTTCGCGTACGATGACGCCGGCCGAACTTACGGCGTGGGTCACGGCCGAGGTGGAGCGCGAGCCGCTGCTGAAAGTCATCTATTTCCATGCGGTCGATGCGCTGACCATGCAGGAGGTTGCCGCATGGGACGCATGCGACCGCATTCAGGGCTGCATCGCCGTGCAGGCGGGCCCCATCCGTTTAATCGACAACATCCGCATACGATAATGAATTTCCAGATCGAAGTAATCAAGTCCAAAATCCACCGCGTGACCGTCACGCAGGCCAACCTGAACTATGTGGGCAGCATCACCATCGACGAGGCGCTGATGGAGGCCGCGAACATGATCGAAGGCGAGAAGGTGCAGATCCTGGACATCAACAACGGCGAGCGTTTCGAGACCTACATCATCCGCGGCGAGCGCGGCAGCGGCTGCATCTGCCTGAACGGCGCTGCGGCGCGCAAGGTGCAGGTGGGCGACGTGGTGATCATCGCCTCCTATGCCCTCATGGACTTCGAGCAGGCCAAGACGTTCCGTCCGTGGATCGTCTTCCCCGACACGGAGACCAACCGCATCGTCGGCTGACGCACTGCGCCGGGGCGGACGTCCGCCCCGCACGCACGAGCGATCGCTTCGGGCAGGATTCTTCCGGATCCTGCCCGAAGCCGTTTCATAAGGTGTGTGTGCGGTGGAGCCCGCGGCTTTTCGAGACTGCTTTGACGATCGGATGTCCCGGATGCGTGAGGGGGATTCCGGGTGCGGACGATCCGAACCGTTGCGGCGGCTATTTCAAGCCGCGCGGGCCGTGGGTTTCGGGCGGCAGAATTTCCCGGAAGCCGGAGGAGAAAGCGGATGCGGGCGACCCGAGCCGGTCTCTGCGGCTCTTGGTGCCGCGCGGGCCGCAGCCTCCCGGCGCGGAGGCCCGCAACTCGCTGTCGCTTCGTGCGCCCTCCGCAGGCTGCGGCCCGACATCTCCGAAGCCCCTGTGCCGCAGCCGCCGGCCGCTCGCCGGCCGAGGAGCACGTTCCGCAGGCTGCGCCGCGGCGCCCCGATACGGAAATTCCGGCCGCTGCACAATGCACATCTTTCCGCGCTGCCGGTACGGATTTTCCGCGAAAACTTTCGTATCTTTGCCGATACCTATGAAACGCATCCTCCGCATCGCACTGGGCACCCTGCTGCTGTCGGCAGGCGCCTGTTCGCACCGCACACCGGAACCCGAAACGGCCGCGGCCGACGAACCCCACAACATCCTCTACGGCATCAATGCCGACGACTACCGCACCGAGACGGCCGAGATCCGCAGCGGTGAGACGCTCGGCCGCATCCTGAACTCCTACGGGGTGCCGGCCGCCGTGATCGACCGGCTCGACAAGGCCGCCGCCGAGGTCTTCCCGCTGCGCAACATCCGTGCGGGCAACCGCTATACGGTCTTCATCCACGAGGACTCGCTCCACTCGCCCCATCCCGACTACCTGGTCTACGAGCAGGACATGACGCGCTACGTGGTCTTCGCGCTGGCGGGCGACTCGCTGTGCGTGCACCGCGGCGAGAAGGAGTTCACGCTGCGCCGCCGGAAACGCACCGCCTCGATCGAGTCGTCGCTCTGGGGCGCCATCATGAAGGAGAAGCTGCCCTACGCACTGGCCGCCGAGCTGGAGGACATCTACCAGTGGACCGTGGACTTCTTCGGCATACAGAAGGGCGACCGCTTCACGGTGATCTACGACGAGCGCTTCGTGGACGACTCGGTGTCGGTCGGCATCGGCCGCATCTGGGGGGCGAAGTTCGAGCAGGGGGGCAAGGAGTACTACGCCATTCCTTTCCGGCAGAACGAGAAGATCCGGTACTGGGAGTACGACGGCGCCAGCCTGCGCAAGCAGATGCTGAAGGCGCCGCTCAAATATTCGCGCATCAGCTCGCGCTTCACCTACGCCCGCAAGCACCCCATCTACAAGGTCTACCGGCCCCACACGGGCGTGGACTACGCCGCACCCAAGGGTACGCCCGTGCACGCGGTGGCCGACGGCACGGTGATCTTCAAGGGCTGGGGCGGCGGTGGCGGCAACACGCTTAAGATCAAACATGCGGGTAACCTGGTCACGGGTTATCTCCACCTGAGCGGCTACGCCAAGGGCATCCGCCAGGGCGTGCGCGTGTCGCAGGGCCAGCTGATCGGCTACGTGGGCAGCACGGGCGCCTCGACCGGTCCGCACCTCGACTACCGCATCTGGAAAAACGGCACGCCCATCGACCCGCTCCGCATTCCGCAGGAGCCCGCCGAGCCCATCGCCGACGCAAGCCGCGCGCAGTTCGAATACGTGCGCGACCGCATCGTCGCCGAGCTGGAGGGTGACGTGAAGGAGGAGGAGCGCATCACGCAGCTCGACTCGATCGTCGTGACGCGTGCTGCCGCCCCGGGCAATGGCGCCGCGCCCGGAGCCCCGGACGGCGATGGCGCCGCGGCCGGAACCCCGGATGGCGATGGCGCCGCCGCCGAGGGGAAGTAGGCGCGGCCTGGGTCGTACGAACACGATCGCGGAACGCCGCGAGACACCGAATATGAAGAAACACAGGAAATAATACCATGCAGCCCGACGAACGAATCGTACGTTTTCTGCGCCGGCACCACGTGCTGACGCTCGCTACCGCAGGAGGCGACGGCGCCCCCTATTGCGCCCATGCGTTCTATTGCTACGACCGGGAGCGCAACCTGCTGGTCTTCGCCGCGGGCGACGAGACGCTCCACGGCCGCCAGATGGCCGCGCACACGCAGGTGGCTTTCGCCGCGGCGCTCGAAACGCGCGTCGTGGGGCGCGTGCAGGGCATACAGGGCTGCGGCATCGCGGCGGAAGCCGACGCGGCGGCCCGCAAGAGCTACATCGCCCGCTTTCCCTACGCCGCGGCCATGCCCGGCCTGCGGCTGTGGAGCATAACTCCCACCTTTCTGAAACTCACCGACAACACGCTCGGATTCGGCAAAAAACTGATATGGAACGCACAGGAGTAATCATCGTGGCCGGAGGCTGCGGACGCCGCATGGGCTCGGCCCTGCCCAAACAATTCATGCTGCTCGACGGTCAGCCCGTGCTGGCCCGCACGATCAACCGCTTCGCGCAGGCGCTGCCCGGCGCACCCCTCGTCGTCGTCCTGCCGGAGGAGCACAAGGCGTTCTGGCGCGACCTGGCGGCCCGCTTCGACGTGGCGCGGCATACGGTCGCGACGGGCGGAGCCGAACGATTCCACTCCGTAAGCCGGGGGTTGGAGGCGCTGCCGCCCGACGTGGAGCTGATCGCCGTGCACGACGGCGTGCGGCCCCTGCTCTCCGCGGAGCTGATCCGCCGCACGGTCGCCGTTGCCGCCGAATACGGCACGGCCGTGCCGGCGGTCGCACCGGTCGATTCGTTCCGCAGCACGGAGGGGGTGGCTTCGCACCCCGTGGACCGCAGCATGCTGCGCGCCGTGCAGACCCCCCAGGTTTTCCGCGCCCGGCTGCTGCGCGACGCCTACGAAACCCTCTTCTCGCCCGACTTCACGGACGACGCCTCGGTGGTCGAACGCTTCGGTGCGACGATCCGGCTGTGCGACGGCGAGCGCCGCAACATCAAGATCACCGCCCGCGAGGACCTGCTCTTCGCCGAGGCGCTCCTTGCGGACGATGCCGACCGTGCGGCCGCAGAGGCCGCATGCCCCCGTGACGAAGCCGCGATGTCCGACAGGACGGAGGCCGGAATCCCCGCCGGCAGGGATGCGGCGGCGCCCGAAGCCGCCGAATAGCTTCCCGCGGCAGGGGGGCGGGACTGCTCGGGACTGCTCGGGGCTGCCCGGCACCGAAAACCGGTAGGCGCCGGACCGCTTCGGGGTCCGGAGAAATCCGCGAGGAACAAGGAGCCCGGAAAACTGCGAAGTCCTCCGAGGGCCCGGAGAACACGCGACAGCCCGCGAACTCTCGGCCAAACGCGGGCGCCTGTTTTGCCGGATCTGGGGGGCTCGAACCCCCGGCAGATTGCGGGAGCCTGTTTGGGCCGAACCAAAAGCCGATCGTGAGGGACTCCCGTCAGGACCGGATCGCGGGAAGGAGCCGAGCGCAGGCCCGGACCTAACGAACACTCGAACACTCTTACACGCGGAACAGCCGGAACGACGGCTCCGCAACCGAAAAAACACGCGCCGATTATGGCGACCCGAACATGGAAAAGACCTTCAACTACCGTTTCAGCCGCCGGACGCTCTACACGACCGCGGCCTACCTGCTGCTCTATTTCGTACTGGGCATCGCGCTTTACCACCTCTGCGAGGGCGGTTACCTCTCGGCCTGGTTCACGTCGTTCGTCGCGGCACTTATCGCGCTGATGGCGTTGTCGATACCGCGTCGTATCGTGGTTACCGACGAATGCGTCGAGGTGCGCTGTCTGTGCGACATCACGGAGCTGCGGCGTGCGGACATCGCTGCGATCCGCCGTGTCGAACCCCGCGAGATGAAGCGCATGCTCCCCCTTTTCGGGGGCTGGGGTTTCTTCGGCTACTACGGCCACTACCTCGACCTGAGGGATTTCGACCACGTGCGCATCTACGCCACCGAGCGGGACAACCTGATCGAAATTACCGATATTTTCGAGGAGCGGCTCTACGTCTCGTGCTCCGATCCCGAGCGCCTTATGGCCGAATTGCTCGACGGGCGTCCGCAGACCGCGGCGCAGCACGGCATGCCGGTAACTGCCTCGGACGCTGTGTCGGACGTTGAACCGGACATTGCACGGGACACTGTGTCGGACGTTGCACCGGATACTGCGTCGGATGCTGCACGGGACACTGTACCGGATACCGTGCCGGCCCCTCCCGCGGGAGACCGCGCATAGAGGCGCTGCTTTCCGATGCGGCGCCCCGTCGTCGCATGCTTTTCGTCGCATGCCCGGCGCACAGCCGCCTCCCCGGCCTCCTGCGGCGGCCGCGCCGCACCCTCCCGCCGGCCGCCGGAAACAGGCGCCGCACTTCCGGCCGCAAGGGTGGGAATTCCCATGATGCAATTTTTATGGGTCGAGTGTAATGTGCATAATTTCAATGAATTACATTGTGTCGGCCGAGGGGGGGGGGGAATTTGTGCGGACCGCATTCGAAAAAGATCCTTCCGGAGTTGCATTTCCGGTGAATTTTCTCTATTTTTGGGATGCCGCTATGCGGTATTTACCCTAACTTAAACCATATTCGCTATGTTCAAAAAATTCCTTTACCTTACGGCACTCATGGCCGTCATGCTGGGAGGGGGAAATGCAGTGGCGCAGTCCCTCGAACCCGATTTCGAAGGGGAAGTCGTCGGTGTGTACCCCGACGGGACGACCAAACGGCTCGAAAAGCAGAATACCCGCATCAAGACGGGCGGCAGCGTATACGTCGCAGGCTTCGCGGTGAACAAAACCAAAACCAAGGTGCTGATCGAGGGCGGCGCGGCCAGCGTGCGCTTCCGCAGCGACGAGCCCCTTCAGCTGATCGCCCGCGCCAAGGACAACAACTCGGACCCGATGTCGATCGTGCGCGTGTTCAAGATGAAGAGCAACAAGAAGCAGCGTTCGGCCGTGATCGCGGCGGCAGGCACGTTCAACACCACCTCCAACGACATGGAGTACCTGCCTTTCGAAGCCAAGAAGTACGGCGAGAGCTCCTACCTGCTGACGTTCGAGCAGCGTCCCGCAGGCGAGTACGGCGTCATCATCTCGAACCCCAACAACGTCGATGAAAAGATGGTCATCGTCTCCACGTTCGGCATCGACGATCCGGAGACCGGGGCCGCGGAGTAACTCGCGAACGTTCCGAACTTTATGCACCGGCACCTGCTTTCGACAGGTGCCGGTGTGTTTTGTATTTCGCGGAATGCCCGGCCGGGTTTCAATCGCTCTGTTCTTGGCGGGGGATGGGCGGCGGTCTCGGGATCGTGCGACTCGGATGCGGAGCAGTTGGTATCCTTGTCACGGAGTCCGGTGGGACGCAGCCTGCGGAGACGGTGCGGCTGGTCTGGAATCCGGTCTTACCGGTGTGCGGCTCATGTCGGGCAGTTGGTATTCTTGTCACGGAGTCCGGTGGGACGCAGCCTGCGGAGCACCCGCACGAAGCGTCAGCGAGTTGCGGGCCTCCGCGCCGGGAGGCTGCGGCCCGCGCGGCTCCTGGAGCCGCAGGCAAACAATCCCATCATTCCCGACCTGCTCTGATTCTCTGCCTCCGGGAAATTCAGCCGCCCGAAACAACGAACCGTCCGGAGGCGTTCGCCCGCCGCGAGAGAAACGGCAAGCACGCTGCGCGGGTCAATCCCAATATCTGTCCCGGACGATACAACGGGTAGCGTCGTTCCCGAACGGCACGAAAAAAAGCGGACTCCGACCGAACCGGTGAGTTCGGCCGGAGTCCGCTTAGCATGCGGTCCGTGCTGCCCCGTCAGAAGGGCAGGTCGTCGGGATCCTCTGCCGGCACGGCGGGAGCTGCGGGCTGCTGCTGCGTCGGTTGCGCATAACCTCCGTATCCGGCCGACTGGGGCTGTGCCGGCTGGCCGTATCCGCCGCCCTGCGGTTGTGCGGCCCCTGCGGGCTGCGCATAGCCCGCACCCTGGCCGGGCTGGCCGTATCCGGGGGCTGCGCCGCGCTGTGCGGCGCCGTATCCCGGCTGCGCTGCCGGGGCGTTGCCGTAGGCTCCGTCGCCCGCGGAGGCGGGGTTGTCGCTGCGGCGGCCGAGCAGGTTCATGGTGTCGGCCAGAATCTCGGTCGTATAGCGCTTGTTGTTGTCCTTGTCCATCCACTCGCGGGTGCGCAGACGTCCCTCGACGTAAATCTGCGTGCCCTTGCGCACGTAGCGGTCCACCACGTCGGCCAGGCCGCGCCACAGGGTGATCGTGTGCCATTCGGTATGCTCTTTCGTCTCGTTGGCCTGGCGGTCGAAAAGCCGTTCGGTGGTGGCCAGGCGGATGCGGGCGACCTTCACGCCCGACTCGGTGGTGCGCACTTCGGGGTCGATGCCCACGTTGCCCACAAGTATCACTTTGTTTACCATAATTCCTTCTGAAGTTTCGGATGCGTCGATGTACGGTCCGTCGCGCCGCGTCCGGGCAGGGCCGCAGTTCCGCGCCGCGCCGTGCGGGATGGCGGGACCGTCGTTACAGCGTGCGGATCATCTCGCGGAACAGCACGCCCATGCGCTCGCCCGCCTTGCGGCCCTGGCGCTGCACGTCCTCGTGGTCGCCCGGCTCGTCCGAGAGGCCGCAGTTGGTGATGACCGACATGCCGAACACGGGCAGCGACATGTGGCGCGCCACGATCACCTCGGGCACCGTGGACATGCCGGCCGCATCGCCGCCTATGGCCTTGAAGTAGCGGTATTCGGCCTGCGTCTCGAACGTGGGGCCCGTGCCGCCGACGTATACGCCGTATTGCAGCTTGATGCCCTCGCGCTCGGCGATGGCCGTGGCGCGTGCGATGAGCTGCGGATCGTAACACCCGTGCATGTCGGGGAAGCGGGGGCCGAATTCGGCCATGTTGGGTCCGATCAGCGGGTTGGGCATCAGGTTGATGTGGTCGGTGATGACCATCAGGTCGCCCGTGCGGAACGAGGTGTTGATGCCGCCCGAGGCGTTCGACACGAAGAGGCAGCGGATGCCGAGCAGCTTCATCACGCGCACGGGGAACGTGACCTGCGACATGGCGTAGCCCTCGTAGTAGTGGAAGCGGCCCTGCATGGCCACCACGCGGCGACCTTCGACCGTGCCGAAGATCAGCCGGCCCTTGTGGCCCTCGACCGTCGATACGGGAAAGCCGGGAATGTCCTTGTATTCGAGGCTGTAAGCCACGTCGATGCAGTCGGCGAAGCCGCCCAGGCCCGTGCCGAGAATGATGCCTGCCTCGGGTGCGAACCCGCGGGTCGCGGCGGCGATGAACTCCGCCGTGCGTTTAATTTCCTGTTGTGACATCCTGTTCCAGTTTTTGCAGAAGATCCGTCGCCGAATCCTCTATGAATGAGATATTGATCGGTATGTAATAGAGCCGTTCGCGCACGGCGCGCGGCACGCGGTCGCGGCCGCCGAGCTTCACGGCGTCCTTTTCGGTGGTGACGATCGCCGCGCCGGGGTGGCGGGCCAGCAGGGCTTCGAGCTGGCGCATGTCGCGCACGCGGTATACGTGGTGGTCGTCGAGCGTCATTTCGGCCACCACGTCGTAGCGTTCGCGCAGCTCGGCCAGGAAGGGCCGCGGGTTGCCGATGCCCGACAGGGCGATTACGGGCTGCCGGTGCGCGGGGGCCGGTGCGGCCTCGCCTTCGAAGACCGCGCGGGGCATGAAACTCTCGTAGCGCGTGAAGTAGATCCGCTGGTAGGCGACCGACACGAGGACCTTGCGCAGGATGCGCCGGTCGATCGGGGCCATCTTCTCGGGGCACTTGGTCACCACGAAGTAGTGGGCCCGGTGGAGCATCTCGGGCAGGTCGCGCAGCGTGCCCTGAGGCAGCATGCGGTCGTTCTGCACCGAGCGCGTGGCGTCCACCATGACGATGTTCACCTTCGGTTCGACGTAGCGGTGCTGGAATCCGTCGTCCATGACCACCAGGTCGATCTCGGGGTGGTCGTGCAGCAGGCGGCGGATGCCCTCGGCGCGTTTCTCGCACACTGCGACCACCGTGTCGGGGAATTTCTGCTTGATCTGAAGAGGTTCGTCGCCCACGTCGCGGTAGTGGGCCCCCGCGCTCACCTCGCGGTAGCCCCGCGTGCGGCGGCCGTAGCCGCGCGAGATGAGGGCCACGTTGTGCTTGCGCGCCATGTAGCCGATCACCATTTCGGCCATCGGGGTCTTGCCCGTGCCGCCCACGGTGATGTTGCCGATGCAGATCACCGGCACGGGGAACGTCTCGCTGCGGAGCACGCCCCAGTCGAAGAGGCGGTGACGGAACGTCACCCCCAGTTTATACAGATAGGCCGCCGGGGCCAGCCACCATTTTCCCATGCTTTCGACCGATTGTGCACATAATTTTTCAAAGGTAGACATAAATCGCCGAACCGCAAAACAATCAAGGCAAATATTGCACCGCAACGGCGTTTCCCGCGCCGCGATCGCGGCCGGACGCCTTTTTTCGCTATCTTTGCGCCGTCATGGAATCCATAGCCTCCATATTGCTCGACTGGTACGGCCGCGAGGGCCGCGACCTGCCGTGGCGCCGTACGCGCGACCCCTACCGCATCTGGATCTCGGAGGTCGTGCTCCAGCAGACGCGCGTGGCCCAGGGCACGGACTACTACCTGCGGTTCACGGAGCGCTTCCCCGACGTGGAGGCCCTCGCGGCCGCATCGGAGGACGAGGTGCTTCGCATGTGGCAGGGACTGGGCTATTACAGCCGTGCGCGCAACCTCCATACTGCGGCGCGCGCGGTCGTCGCCGGACACGGAGGCCGTTTCCCGGCGTCGTACGAGGCCGTGCGGGCGCTGCCGGGCGTGGGGGAGTATACGGCGGCAGCCGTCTGCTCGGCGGCTTTCGGCCTGCCCGTGGCGGCGGTGGACGGCAACGTGCTGCGCGTCGTGTCGCGCCTCTTCGACGTGGCGGAGCCCGTGGATGCCGCGGCGGGGCGGCGCGCGGTGACCGCCCTGGCGCAGGAGCTGCTCGACGTGCGGCGTCCCGGCACTTTCAATCAGGCGATGATGGATTTCGGCGCCACGTGCTGCACGCCCGCACGGCCCGCCTGTGCGGAGTGCCCGCTGGCGGAGCGCTGCCTGGCGCGGGCCTCGGGCACGGTGGCGCTGCGACCCGTCAAGCGCGGCCGCACGACGGTGAGCGACCGGTGGTTCGACTACCTGCACATAACGTGCGGCGGCCGCACCTACCTGCGGCGCCGGGGTGCGGGCGACATCTGGCAAGGGCTCTACGAGTTTCCGCTCGTCGAGAGCGACCGCGCGCTCGACTTCGCCGGGCTCTCCTCGGGCGATGCGTTCCGGGCGTGGACGGGCGGGGTGTGGCGCCTGACGGGGTCGGTCGTCATGCCGCCCCACCGGCTCTCGCACCGCACGATCCATGCGGTGTTCCACCGCATCGAGCTGCCCGCGCCGACGCCCGCGCTGGCCTCCTGCGTCGCGGTGCCGCAGGAGCGGGTGGGGGAGTACGCCGTGCCGCGTCTTATCGAGAACTACTTCAGCAGAACGTACAGGTAGCCTGCGTATGCGAGCAGGAAGAGAACGCCCTCCGGACGGTCGAGTTCGCGGCGGCGGAAGGTGAATGCGGCGGCGCAGAGCATCGCCGTGCTCAGCACGACGGCGCCCGTGTCGAGCAGCGTGACGCTCCCGGCGTCGAGCGGCCGCACGACGGCGCTGAGGCCGAGGATGAGCAGGATGTTGGCGATGTTCGAGCCCAGCACGTTGCCCAGGGCCAGCGCTCCCTTGCCCTTGAGCAGCGATACGACCGACGAGGCCAGCTCGGGCAGCGACGTGCCGCCGGCCACCAGCGTGATGGCGATCACCGACTCGCTCACGCCGAGGCGGCGGGCCAGGAGGGTGGCGTGGTGCAGGAAGAGCTCGCCGCCGCCGATCAGCGCGCCCAGGCCTGCGGCGATCATCAGGGCCGTGAACCAGAGGCGGCGCGGTTTGCGCCCGGTGTCGGACGGCCCGGAGGTGCGGGGCGTGGTGCGCACGGTGTACCACAGGGCGGCGGCGTAGAGCAGCAGCATCGCGGCGCCCTCGATGCGGCCGATGGTCGCTGCGCGGTGCGACAGGGGCAGGCAGAGCGCCAGGAGCAGCACCGAGGCCCCCAGCGAGACGGGGATGTCGCGCCGGATGTTCTGCGGCGTGAGCGGCAGCGGCGCGATCAGCGCGCATACGCCCAGGATGACGAAGACATTGAACAGATTCGAGCCCACGACGTTGCCGATGGCCATGCCGCTGTGCCCCCCGGCGGCCGAGAGCACCGAGACGATCAGTTCGGGCGTCGAGGTGCCCACGGCGACCACCGTGAGGCCGACGATGAATTCCGGAATGCGGAAGCGGCGGGCCAGTGCGGCGGCGCCGTCGGTCAGCAGGCTGGCGCCCGCGAGGATCAGGCCGAGGCCGAGGAGGAGAAACAGTAGGGTCATTCGTGTGTGTGTTTCAAGGTTCGAGTACTCTTTTCATGCGGCCGCCGCGTCTCCGCCGTCCGCCGCGCAGCCTCTCAGGCGAGCAGCAGCAGGCTCGCGGCCATGACCGCCATGCCGCTCACCACGCCGTAGATCGCCACGTGCGCCTCGCCGTATTCGCGCGCCGCGGGCAGCAACTCGTCGATCGAGATGAAGACCATGATGCCCGCCACGCCGGCCAGCACGCAGCCCATGAGCGTGGGCGACATGAAGGGGGTGAGCACCAGCCATGCCAGCAGCGCGCCGAGCGGCTCGGCCAGGCCCGAGAGGAGCGAGTAGCGGAACGCCTTGCCGCGGTTGCCCGTGGCGTAGAATATGGGGATCGACACGGCGATGCCTTCGGGGATGTTGTGTATGGCCACGGCCGCGGCGATGGCGACGCCGAGCGTGCGGTTTTCGAGCGCCGTGGTGAAGGTGGCGATGCCCTCGGGGAAGTTGTGGATCGTGATGGCGAGCGCCGTCATCACCCCCATGCGCATCAGGTGCGTGTTCTTCGGCTTGCGGTCCATCTCCTCTACCGTGCGGGCCTCGTGCGGGTTCTCGAACGACGGCACGAGGCGGTCGATGACGCCGATGAGCAGGATGCCCGCGAAGAAGGCCGCGACGGCGATCCCCTGCGCCGTGCGTGCGGACCACGAGGCGGCGAGCGCGGTTTCGGCCTGACCGAGCAGCTCGACGAACGACACGTAGATCATCACGCCGCCCGACAGACCGAGCGAGAAGGCCAGCAGCCGTTTGTTGGTGTGGCGGGCGAAGAAGGCGACGGCGCTGCCGATGCCCGTGGCCAGACCGGCACCGAGCGTGAGCAGCAGCGGGATGAGGATGTGTTGTTCCATAGCGACAGGCAAAGATATGAAAAGTCGGGCGCAGAAGCAAACGAAGTTCGGTTGTGCCGGACCGGAGCATCCGAGGCGGAGCCGGGGATGCGGGGAGTCCGGATGCGGGAGCGAATGGGTCGTCTGTTTTTGCGGCGACGGGTTGTCCGGGCGTCGGAGTACGAAAAAACCGGGCCAAAGATCGGTTGCGGCGGAGAGAGCGTGCGGGCCGGGCGGGAATTCGGTGCGGGCATGCCTGCCTCCGCGAGGGGTGCGTCCGCCGGACGGAAAGGTCCCGCCGTGCGCTCCGGAGCATGCGCGGAGCCCCGCGGTGTCGAACAAATGTTGAAAAATCGGTCCGGGAATTTTGGCGGTGACGCGAAAATGCCTTATCTTTGTGTCCGATAAGAACACGACCGAACCCATGATCTCGATCCGACATAAAATGGCTGCGTGGCAGCGGTTTGCGGAGGGTAATCCGTCGGGTTGCGGTTCGCGTGTTTTCTGACCGATTCAGGGTGACTGTTTTACAGTTGCCCTTTTTTTTGTACGGATAACGGATGTTGCTATTGTTCAGCGGAGGTCGCGTATGGCGCGACGGTGCGTTCGCGGAGGCGGACGTGTTGGTGGAAGAGGGCCGTATCGCGGCCGTGGGCAGCGTGCCCGTGACGCCCGGGGCGCGCGTGGTCGATTGCCGGGGGCTCTGCATGCTGCCCGGACTGGTGGACGTGCACGTCCACCTGCGCGAGCCGGGATTCACGGCGAAGGAGACCGTGGCGACGGGTACCGCCGCCGCCGCGCACGGCGGCTACACCGTGGTGTGCCCCATGCCCAACCTCTCGCCCGCGCCCGACACGCCGGAGCACCTGGCCGTCGAGCTGGAGGCGATCCGCCGCAACGCCGCGGTGCGCACGCTGCCCTATGCCGCCATCACGCGCGGCCAGAAGGGGCGCGGCGAACTGGTCGATTTCGAGGCGCTGGCTCCGCTGGCGGTCGCTTTCTCGGACGACGGACGCGGCGTGCAGGAGGGTGCCCTCATGGAGGAGGCCATGCGCCGTGCGGCGGCCGTCGGCAAGCCGATCGTGGCCCACTGCGAGGCGGAGGAGCTCCTCTGCGGCGGCTACATCCATGACGGCGAATACTGCCGTGCGCACGGCCACAAGGGCATTTCGTCCGAGAGCGAGTGGCGACAGGTGGAGCGCGACATCGAGCTGGCGGCGAAGACCGGCTGCCGCTACCACGTGTGCCACGTTTCGACCGCCGAGAGCGTGGCGCTGGTGCGCCGTGCCAAGGCCCGCGGCCTGGCGGTGAGCTGCGAGACCGCGCCCCACTACCTGCTGCTCACGGACGGCGACCTGCGCGAGGAGGGGCGCTTCAAGATGAATCCTCCGCTGCGCAGCGCCGCAGACCGCGCCGCACTGCGCGAGGGCATCGCCGACGGCACGATCGAGGTGCTGGCCACCGACCATGCGCCCCATACGGCGGCCGAGAAGTCGCGCGGCCTGGCCGGCAGCGCGATGGGCATCGTGGGGCTGGAGTGTGCGTTCGGACTGATGTATAAATATATGGTGCTCGGCGGCGTGATCTCCATGCGGCGGCTCGTAGAGCTCATGTCGGACAACCCGCGGCGGCTGTTCGGCCTGGGGGGCGGACGCATCGCGGAGGGCGCGGCGGCGGATTTCGCCCTCTTCGACCTCGACGCCGAGTATGCGATCGACCCCGCGGAGTTCCTGTCGATGGGGCGCGCCACGCCCTTCGAGGGGTGGACGGCCCAAGGGCGTGCGGTGCTGACCGTGGCCGGGGGGCGCATCGCCTATGCGGATGAAAAAATGAAGAAACAGATAAACCAACAGTGATGAAACCTTACACGAAAAAGATCGTCCTCGAAAACGGACAGGAGTTCTACGGCTACGGCTTCGGCGCCGACCGGGAGGCCGTGAACGAGATCGTCTTCAATACCTCGATGGTGGGGTATCAGGAGATTCTGTCCGATCCTTCGTATACCGATCAGATGGTGGTGATGACCTATCCGCTGATCGGTAACTACGGCACGGCCGAGGAGGATTACGAGACCAAGTTCCCGACCATCGGCGGCATGATCGTGCGCGAGTACAACGACACGCCGTCCAACTTCCGCTATACCAAGACGCTGGCCGAGGTCTTCGAGGAGCACGGCATTCCGGGCATTTCGGGCATCGACACGCGCCGTCTGGTGCGCATCATCCGCGACCAGGGCAGCCAGAAAGTGATGATCACCGATGCGGCCACGCCGCATGCCGAGGCGCTGGAGCGCCTCCGGGCCTGCGAGCTGCCGCGCGACATGGTGGCGCGCGTGAGCTGCCGCAAGCGCTGGTTTTCGCGTACGGCCAACCACCGCTACGACGTGGTGGCCATCGACTGCGGCATCAAGTACAACATCATCCGCAAGCTCAACGAGAAGGGGTGCAATGTCACGGTGCTGCCCTACGACGTGACGGTGGAGGAACTGCTCGCGTTCCGTCCCGACGGCATCTTTCTCTCGAACGGCCCCGGTGACCCGGCCGACGTGGTGCCGGTGATCGAGAAGATCCGTGCGCTGCGCGGCCGCATGCCGATGTTCGGCATCTGCCTGGGCCACCAGATGATCTCGCTGGCCTACGGCGCCCGCACCTTCAAGATGAAGTTCGGCCACCGCGGCGGCAACCACCCCGTGAAGTGCCTGGCCACGGGCCGCATCGAGATCACGAGCCAGAACCACAGCTATGCCGTGGATCCCGCGTCGCTCGCGGGCACGCCCCTGCGCATGACGCACGTCAATCTGCTGGACGACACGGTCGAGGGCGTGGAGTGCCCCGAGGACATGGTCTTCTCGGTGCAGTACCACCCCGAGAGCGCTCCGGGTCCGCAGGACAGCACCTATCTGTTCGATAAGTTCATTCAAATGATGGAGGAGAGGAAAAATGCCTAAGAGAACCGACATAAGGAAAGTGATGGTCATCGGCTCGGGCCCGATCGTAATCGGTCAGGCCGCCGAATTCGACTATGCGGGCACGCAGGCGTGCCTTGCGCTCAAGGAGGAGGGTTACGAAGTGGTGCTGGTGAACTCCAACCCGGCCACGATCATGACCGACACGCACATCGCCGACAAGGTGTACATGGAGCCGCTGACGCTCGAATACGTGGCCAAGATCATCCGCTACGAGCGTCCGGACGCCATCGTGCCGGGCCTCGGCGGCCAGACGGGCCTCAACCTCGCCGTGCAGCTGGCCCGCAAGGGCATCCTGCAAGAGTGCCAGGTGGAGATCCTCGGCACGTCGTTCGACAGCATCGAGCGGGCCGAGGACCGCGAGCTGTTCAAGGAGCTGTGCCAGTCGCTCGGCGAGCCGGTGCTGCCCTCGGAGATCGCCAACACGATGGAGGAGGGCCTCGCGGCCGCGGAGCGCATCGGCTATCCCGTGGTGCTGCGCCCGGCCTTCACGCTGGGCGGCACGGGCGGCGGCTTCGCCGACAACGAGACGGAGTTCCGCGAGATCATGCGCAATGCGCTCTTCCTCTCGCCCGTGCACCAGGTGCTCATCGAGAAGAGCATCAAGGGCTACAAGGAGATCGAGTACGAGGTGATCCGCGACCGCAACGACACGGCCATCGCCATCTGCAACATGGAGAACATCGACCCGGTGGGCGTGCACACGGGCGACTCGATCGTGGTGGCCCCGAGCCAGACGCTCACCAACCGCGAGTACCAGATGCTGCGCGACAGCGCGCTGCGCATCATCCGCGCGCTCCGCATCGAGGGCGGCTGCAACGTGCAGTTCGCGCTCGACCCCCTGTCGTTCAACTACTACCTGATCGAGGTCAATCCCCGCGTGTCGCGCTCCTCGGCCCTGGCCTCGAAAGCCAGCGGCTATCCGATCGCGCGCGTGAGCGCCAAGATCGCCGTGGGCCTCACGCTCGACGAGATCCGCATCGCCAACACGCCCGCGGCGTTCGAGCCCACGCTCGACTACGTGGTGACGAAGATCGCCCGCTTCCCGTTCGACAAGTTCAGCGACGCCTCGAACAAGCTGGGCACCCAGATGAAGGCCACGGGCGAGGTGATGGCCGTGGGCCGCACGATGGAGGAGTCGCTGCTCAAGGCCGTGCGCTCGCTCGAAACGGGCGTGTGCCACATCTACCACAAGAAGTTCGACGACTGGTCGGAGGACCGCCTGTTGGCCTACATCAAGGAGGGCACCGACGACCGGCTCTTCGCCGTGGCCCAGCTCATCCGCATGGGCATCGACCTGTCGCTGATCTACAACAACACGAAGATCGACCTCTTCTTCCTCGAAAAGTTCAAGAACATCGTCGAGTTCGAGAGCGTGGTGCGCGGCCGTCCGGGCGACGCGGACACGCTGCGCGACGCCAAGCGCATGGGCTTCAGCGACAAGTACATCGGGCGCCTGTGGGGCCTTTCGGAGCACGAGATGTTCCGCCTGCGCGAGCGCAACGGCATCTTCCCCGTGTACAAGATGATCGACACGTGCGCCAGCGAGTTCAGCTCCTACGTGCCCTATTTCTACTCGACCTACGAGCAGGAGAACGAGTCGCTGGTGAGCGACAAGGAGAAGATCGTGGTGCTCGGCTCGGGTCCGATCCGCATCGGTCAGGGCGTGGAGTTCGACTACTCGACGGTGCACGCCATCTGGTCGATCCGCGAGGCGGGCTACGAGGCCATCATCGTAAATAACAACCCCGAGACCGTCTCGACCGACTACACCACCAGCGACAAACTCTACTTCGAGCCGCTGACCGTGGAGGACGTGATGAACGTCGTGCGCCTCGAAAAACCGAAGGCGATCGTCGTGTCGCTCGGCGGACAGACGGCCATCAACCTGGCCGAGCCCCTGGCCGAGCTGGGCGTGCCCATCATCGGCACCGACTGCGCGGCGATCCGCAACGCCGAGGACCGCGGCTGCTTCGAGAAGATCATGGAGGAGCTGGGCATTCCCCAGCCCGAGGCGGAGGCCGTCACCGACATCGAGTCGGGCGTGCGCGCCGCGGCCCGCATCGGCTATCCGGTGCTGGTGCGCCCGAGCTACGTGCTGGGCGGCCGCGCGATGCAGATCGTCTCGAACGAGGAGCGGCTGCGCCACTACCTCCAGACGGCCGTGGAGGTGAACGAGGACTCGCCCGTGCTGGTGGACCGCTACATCATGGGCAAGGAGCTGGAGGTGGACGCCATCTGCGACGGCAAGGACGTATTCATCCCCGGCATCATGGAGCACGTCGAGCGCACGGGCATCCACTCGGGCGACTCGATCAGCGTGTACCCGACCTTCAGCGTGAGCGAGAAGGCCAAGCGCAAGATCATCGACTACACGGTGAAGCTGGGTCTGCGTATCGGCATCGTGGGCCTCTACAACATACAGTTCATCCTCGACGGCGAGGACGACGTTTACGTCATCGAGGTCAATCCCCGTTCGTCGCGCACGGTGCCGTTCCTGTCGAAATCCACGGGCGTGCAGATGGCCCACATCGCCACGCAGGTGATTCTGGGCCGCAGCCTGCGCGAGCAGGGCATCGAGGAGGTCTACGGCCGCGAGAAGAAGCGCTGGTACGTCAAGGCGCCGGCCTTCTCGTTCGCCAAGATCCGCGGCATGGACTCCTACCTGTCGCCCGAGATGAAGTCTACGGGCGAGGCCATCGGCTACGACGACAAGCTCACGCGCGCGCTCTACAAGGCATTGCAGGCCACGGGCATGAACGTATGCAACTACGGTACGATCTTCGTCACGATCGCCGATCCCGACAAGGAGGCCGCGCTGCCGCTCATCCGCCGCTTCTACGACCTCGGATTCAACATCGAGGCCACGACCGGCACGGCCGAGTTCCTGCGCCGCCACGGCATCCGCACCCGCACGCGGCGCAAGCTGAGCGAGGGCAGCTCGGAGATCATCGACGCCCTGCGCCAGGGCCATGTGAGCTACGTGGTGAACACCATCGACATCAACCAGCACAACACGCGCCTCGACGGCTACGAGATCCGACGCACGGCCGTGGAGAACAACGTGACGATCTTCACGGCGCTCGAAACGGTGAAGGTGCTGCTCGACGTGCTGGAGGAGATCACGTTCGGCGTATCGACCATCGACGCCGAGTAGGCCTCCCGTCCGCGCGGCGCCCGGGGCGGAGCGAAAGTCCCGGGCGGCCGGCGGGTGCCGCGCACCGTGCCTGTCGTCCGGTGTGCGGCTGTCCCCGGACGACAGGAACGGTTTGGCGTTGTCCCCGGACGGCGGCGAGACGCCAGGTGCAGACCGCCGAACCGCCCGCGAATACAAAACGCAAAGACATGTACAAGAAAAACAGTTATACGATTCTCGAAAACCGGCCCCTGACTCCCGCCGTGTACCGCATGGTGCTCGCGGGCGACACGCAGTACGTCACGGCGCCAGGGCAGTTCGTGAACATCGCGCTCGACGGGCGCTATCTGCGTCGTCCCATCTCGGTATGCGACTGGGACGAATGCACCCTGACCCTGATCTATAAAGTCGTCGGCGACGGCACCGAACAGATGGCGCGCATGGCCGCCGGCGCCCGGCTCGACCTGCTTACGGGCCTCGGCAACGGTTTCACGACCGAAGGTGCGGGCGACCGCCGCCTGCTGGTCGGGGGCGGCGTGGGCGTGCCGCCGCTCTACGGACTCGCACGGCGCCTCGTGGCCGCCGGCCGCCGCGTGACGGCGGTCCTGGGCTTCAATACGGCCGACGAGGTGTTCTATGCCGACGAGTTCCGGGCGCTGGGCGCCGAGGTCTTCGTGGCCACGGCCGACGGCTCGGCCGGCACGCGCGGCTTCGTCACCACGGCCATCGCCGAGCACGGCATCGCGTGCGACTTCTTCCATGCCTGCGGCCCGCTGCCGATGCTGCGGGCGCTGAGCGAGGCGGTCGAGGCGCCGGGCGAGCTGAGTTTCGAGGAGCGCATGGGCTGCGGTTTCGGCGGCTGCATGGGCTGCTCGTGCGAAACGAAGGAGGGGGCCAAGCGCATATGCAAGGAGGGCCCCGTACTGAAAAAGGAGGAGGTGATATGGTAACCCCGATCTTCACGGCGCAGAACGGCGCGGCCGCAGCGGCCCCCGTGCGCGACACGTCGGTCGTGCTGAGCGGCCTGCGACTCGACAATCCGGTGATTCCGGCCAGCGGCACGTTCGGCTACGGCAACGAATACAAGGATTTCTACGACATCAACATTCTGGGCTCGTTCTCGTTCAAGGGCACCACGCGCGAGCCGCGCTTCGGCAACCCCACGCCCCGCATCGCCGAGTGCACGGCGGGCATGATCAACGCCGTGGGCTTGCAGAATCCGGGCATCGACGCGGTGATCGCCGAGGAGCTGCCGCGGCTGAAGCGCTTCTTCCGCAAACCGGTGATCGCCAACATTTCGGGCTTCTCGGTCGAGGAGTACGCCTATTGCTGCGAGCGCATCGACCGCGAGGAGCAGGTAGGGCTGATCGAGGTGAACGTCTCGTGCCCCAACGTGCGCCACGGAGGCATGTCGTTCGGCACGTCGCCCGAAGCGGCGGCCGAGGTCACGCGCGCCGTGAAGGCCGTGACGACCAAACCCGTATACATCAAGCTCTCGCCCAACGTGACGGACATCGTATCCATCGCGCGTGCGTGCGAGGAGGCCGGAGCCGACGGCATATGCCTGATAAACACCATGCTCGGCATGCGCATCGACGTGCGCCGCCGCCGTCCGGTCATCGCCAACACGATGGGCGGATTCTCCGGTTCGGCGATCTTCCCCGTGGCCCTGCGCATGGTATGGCAGGTGGCCGGGGCCTGCTCCGTGCCCGTGATGGGCTGCGGCGGCGTGTCGTCGGCGCGCGACGTTGTCGAGATGATGATGGCGGGTGCCACGGCCGTGCAGGTCGGCGCCGAGAACCTGCGCAACCCCTACGCCTCGAAGGAGATCGTCGAGGCCCTGCCGCTGGAGATGGAGCGCCTGGGCATCGAGCGCCTGAGCGACATCATCGGCGCGGCACGGTAGGCGGCCGGACCCGTGCCGGCGTGCATTGTGAAATTCGTAAAAAACCGATAAGACTATGAATCGTGATGTAATCATCGCCTGCGACTTCAAGAGCGCAGAAGATACGTTCGCATTCCTCGATCTGTTCCGCGGCGAGGAGCGCAAGCCGTTCCTCAAGATCGGCATGGAACTCTATTACGCGGAGGGTCCCTCGATCGTGCGCGAAATCAAGCGCCGCGGCCACCGGATCTTCCTCGATCTGAAGCTGCACGACATTCCCAACACCGTGAAGAAGGCGATGGCCGTGCTGTCGTGTCTCGACGTGGACATGTGCAACGTCCATGCGGCGGGTACGATCGAGATGATGAAGGCTGCGCGCGAGGGGCTCACGCGCGAAGACGGCACGCGTCCGCTGCTGATCGCCGTCACGCAGCTCACCTCGACGAGCGAGGAGCGCATGCAGCGCGAGCTGCTCATCGGCGCCTCGATCGACGAGACGATCGTGAAGTATGCCCGCAACACGAAGGAGGCGGGCCTCGACGGCGTGGTATGCTCGCCCCTCGAAGCGGGCATGGTGCACGAGGCGTGCGGCGCGGAGTTCCTGACCGTGACCCCGGGCGTGCGCTTCGCCGACGGCGACGTGGCGGACCAGGTGCGCGTGACCACCCCGGCGCGTGCGCGCGAGATCGGCTCGGACTTCATCGTGGTCGGACGCCCGATCACGGCGGCGTCCGATCCCGTGGCGGCCTACCGGCGCTGCGTGGCAGAATTTTTGGGTGCGTAGCGGAGCCGGCCTCCGGCCGGAAAAATCGCATTGCACATGAAAACCGTAAAATTCTTCTACCAGCGCAACTGTCCCTTCTGCCGGAAGGCGATGCGCTACATCGACGAGGCGCGTGCGGCCCATCCCGAACTGGCGGCCGTGACGGTCGAGCCGATCGAGGAGACGGACGAGCCCGAGGTGGCCGACCGCTTCGACTACTATTATGTTCCGACCTTCTTCGTCGGCGGCGTGAAGGCCCACGAGGGCGGCATCCTCCCCGATGAGGTGGAGCGCGTGCTGCGCATGGCGCTCGAATAGCCTCGGGGCCGGCTTCGCCCGCAGAGCGGGTGCCGCCGTTGAGGCCTCGGCCGGCCGCACACGCATGCGGCCGTTGGCCCTATGCCGGCGGGGACGGGGTGCGGACCGGGCGGGGATGGAACGCGGATGCGGAGTGCGGGGCGACGGAGCGGTCGCAAACCGGAAAATTTGTATTATGACCTGAACGATCAAAACCAACGACAATGGAGAAATCAATAGCCAAAGACCTGCTTTCGATCGGCGCGGTATTCCTGCGCCCCGAGCAGCCGTTCACCTGGGCGAGCGGTATCAAAAGCCCTATCTATTGCGACAACCGTCTGACGCTTACGGCCGTCGAGGTGCGCGAGCACGTGGAGGCGGGCCTCGCCGAGACCGTGCGTACGAAGTTTCCCGAGGCCGAAGTGCTGATGGGCACCTCGACCGCCGGCATCGCCCATGCGGCCATTACGGCCACGATCCTCGGCCTGCCGATGGGTTATGTGCGCAGCGGCGCGAAGGACCACGGCCGCGGCAACCGCATCGAGGGCCGTCTGGAAAAGGGCCAGAAGGTGGTGGTCATCGAGGACCTCATATCTACGGCCGGATCGTGCATCGAGGTAGTCGAGGCGCTGCGCGAGGCGGGTGCCGAGGTGCTCGGCGTGGCGTCGATCTTCACCTACGGCATGCAGAAGGGACTCGACCGCCTTGCGGCTGCCGGCGTGACCAATTACAGCCTGTCGAACCTCGACACGCTGGTCGAGGTGGCCGCCGCCGAGGGGTACATCCGTCCGGAGGACCGCGAGCGGCTGATCCGCTTCCGCAACAATCCGTCGGACGAATCCTGGATGAAATAGGTGCGTGCGTTCGGGAGGCTCCGCACACTTCCGGAGTCTCCCGAATCGCTTCCGGACCGGTGTGCGGCGTCGGGCCGCGCGCTTTCATGCGATGCGCGGCGCGACCGGCCGCAGCGGAAACGCGGGCCGATGCGCCCGAAACTTATGAATGAATACGATATGAAACATCTGATAGACCCCACGGACCTCACGGTCGCCGAAACCGACGGCGTGCTCGCACTGGCCGAAGAGATCATCGCGAACCGCGCGAAATTCGCCGACGCATGCCGCGGCAGGAAGCTGGCCACGCTCTTCTACGAGCCCAGCACGCGCACGCGTCTCAGCTTCACCTCGGCGATGCTCGAACTGGGCGGCACGGTGCTCGGCTTTTCCGATGCCGGCTCGTCGTCCGTGTCGAAGGGCGAGACCGTGGCCGACACGGTGCGCGTGGTCCGCTGCTTCGCGGACATCATCGCCATGCGCCATTTCAAGGAGGGGGCGCCGCTCGTGGCCTCGCAGTATGCGGGCATTCCCGTCATCAATGCGGGCGACGGCAGCCACAGCCACCCGACGCAGACGCTCACCGACCTGCTGACCATCAAGCGCGAAAAGGGGCGCCTCGACCGGCTCACGATCGGCTTCTGCGGCGATCTGAAGTTCGGCCGCACGGTCCACTCGCTGCTGCGGGCCATGTCCCGCTACGAGGGCACGCGTGCGGTGCTCATTTCGCCCGAGGAGCTGCGGCTCCCCGAGTACATGTTCGGCGAGCTGCGCGCCGCGGGCGTGGAGTTCCGCGAGGTGCGCACGCTGGAGGAGGCGATGCCCGAGCTGGACATCCTCTACATGACGCGCGTGCAGAAGGAGCGCTTCGCGGACGCCGCGGAGTACGAACGCGTGAAGGACAGCTACGTGCTCGATGCCGCGAAGATGCGTGCGGCGCGCGAGGATATGATCGTGCTGCACCCCCTGCCGCGCGTGAACGAGATCGCGCGCGAGGTGGACAACGACCCCCGCGCCGCCTATTTCCGCCAGGTGGAGAACGGCAAGTTCGTGCGTATGGCGCTTATATACACGCTGCTGCAATGGGCGGGCGGGAACCGGCCGTTCGACCGCACGCCCCGCTTCGACGGCGACTTCGCGGTGAACGAAATGCGTTGCCCGAACAACCGTTGCATCTCCGCTACGGAGGACGTGGACCAGCTGTTCCGCCGCACGGACGAGGGCTGGCGCTGCGCCTACTGCGAAAGCCGCCCTGCGGAGGAGACGCGGGCGTAGCCGCAATACGAGGCGGCCGCGACGGATGACGGTCGGGCCGTCGTAGTTGCTGTTGCTGTTGCTGTTGCTGTCGCGGCCTGTGGTTCTGTCTGCCGGGGGCGGAGCCTGTCCGGTCCGGCGGGAAACGGACGAAAAATTCGAGGTTTTGCTGAAAAAAGTATGCTTTATCTGATTTTTGCTCTGATCGCCCTGCTCTATGCGAAATGGGTGATTTTCGCGGCGGCCCTGCTGCCCATCCGACTGCTCAAGACGCGCAGCCTCCGCCGCGAGCGGGGCCGCACACCGGCCGTGCGGCCTGCGGCTGACGCGCAGGCGCCTGATTTTATGGGGGGGGGAGAATCGCTCTCCTCGTTTCTGAAGCGTTATGTGTTCGGATACATGCGCTATGCCTCGTTCCAGACGGGGCTCATTCCCTCGCACCACGTGCGTGATTTTCTCTACCGCCGTGTGTGGCTCGTGGACCTCGCGCCGCGGGCGATCATCTACTGGGGCGCCGAGATCCGCGATTCGCAGCATCTGCACATCGGTCGCGGCAGCATCGTCGGCGACAAGGCGCTGCTCGACGCGCGCAACGGCATCCGCATCGGATGCAACGTCAATCTCTCTTCCGACGTCCACATCTACACCGAGCAGCATGACCACCGCGATCCGTGGTTCCGCTGCAACTCTGACGGGAGCTTCGGCGTGACGATCTGCGACCGGGCGTGGATCGGGCCCGACACGACCCTGCTGCCGGGCGTGACGGTGGGCGAGGGGGCCGTGGTTGCGGCCGGTGCCGTGGTGACGGGCGATGTGGCTCCCTACACGATCGTCGCGGGCATTCCCGCCCGGAAGATCGGCGAGCGCAACCGCGATCTGCGCTACGAATTCACGGGGCGCCCCGCGCCGTTCTATTGATCGTCGGGGCGGCGGGTGCGGACGTCGGAAAAGCGGGGCGGCGAATGTTCAAAATTTGTCGATAGAATCTTTCGATAAGTTTGGCGGTATCGCGGAAAGTTGCTACTTTTGTATCGGGTTAAGCCGTCGCCGATGGTACGAAACGCAATGGACATGCATCGCAACAGGATACAGCGCCCGGGAGCGCGGGAGGCGGGACCGAAAGGTCGTGACGTCTCGTGTCGCGTGCCGGGCCGCAGCATCGGGCGGGGGCTTGCGAACGGGGAATCGGCGTCCTGTGCGCAGGACGCTTGCCCGAACGGATAGAGGACTGCCACGACATGGGGTGTCGTGGCGGTCTCGCTTTTTTTCGAACAGGAAACGACAATATGACGAACGCAAACATGAAAGTGGGAGTGATCATGGGCTCGACGAGCGACTGGGAGGTGATGGCGGATGCCGTCGCCATGCTCGAACGCTTCGGTGTGGAGTACGAAAAACGGGTGGTGAGCGCTCACCGTACGCCCGATCTGCTGTGCGAATACGCCAAGACGGCGCGCAGCCGCGGCATCGGTGTAATCATCGCGGGTGCGGGAGGCGCCGCGCATCTTCCGGGCATGACGGCCGCCATGACGCCGCTGCCCGTGATCGGCGTGCCGGTGAAGTCGCGTGCGCTGAACGGCCTCGACTCGCTGCTCTCGATCGTGCAGATGCCTGCGGGAGTGCCTGTGGCCACTACGGCCATCAACGGCGCGAAGAACGCGGCGCTGATCGCCGTGTCGATCCTCGCCCTGCGGGACGAGGAGCTCGCGGCGCGGCTCGATGCTTTCCGTGCGGCCCAGACGGCCGACGTGCTGAAGGCGGAGTTGTAGCGCTCCGCCCGCCGGGGCCGGGCATCGGTGAAGTTTGCGCCGGGACCGGATGCTGCGTAACCTACGGCAAGCCGATAGCGGCTCGGGATCCGTGAGATTTGAGGAGCCCGCAGCGGCCGGTCGGAGCCGGGAAAGGCGGGGGCCGGGCGGGGATGCGGCATGAAGACGAGACGGACGGGGCGGACGGGGGCGGAAGAACCTCGGAAAAGATAGCGGATGCGGTGCGAGCGGCGGAAACGCCGAATCGGGCCGGCATCCGGAAACAAAAGGAAAGCTAACAGAATAGAGAGATGACGATAGGAATCATAGGCGGCGGTCAGCTGGGGCTGATGATTGCCGAACAGGCCCGCGGACTGGGCGTGCGCACGGTGTGCCTCGATCCGGCGGCGGATGCGCCGGCGTTCCGCGTGTGCGACGAACGCATCGTGGCGCCGTTCGACGACGCCGCGGCGCTTGAGGAGCTCTGCCGGCGCAGCGACGCCGTGACCTACGAATTCGAGAACGTGCCGGGCGAAATTCTGATTCCGCTCTGCGAAAAATACAACATTCCACAGGGTTACAGACCGCTGTACGACTCGCAGGACCGCCTGCGCGAGAAGACCAATGCCCGCGAACACGGGCTGCGGACGCCGCGTTTCGCGGCCGTGGACGACGAGGCGTCGCTGCGTGCTGCGGTGGCCGAACTGGGGCTGCCGTGCGTGCTGAAGACCCGCACGCTGGGCTACGACGGCCACGGACAGGCCGTGCTGCGCGGCGAGGAGGACATCGTGCGGGCCTTGCCCATGCTGGCCGTGCCGTGCATCGCCGAGGAGTTCATGCGCTTCGATTTCGAGGCCAGCGTGGTCACGGTGGACGACGGCCGCGAGGCGGTGTGCTTTCCCGTGGGGCGGAACATCCACCGCGACGGCATCCTCGACCTCTGCGTGGTGCCGGCGGATGCCGGCGAGGGGCTGCGCGGCCGCATGGAGGCCGAAAGCCGCCGCTTCATGCGCGAATGCGGCTACCGCGGCATCCTGGCGATCGAGTATTTCGTGAAGGACGGCGAGTTCTATTTCAACGAGATGGCGCCCCGTCCGCACAACAGCGCCCACTTCACCATCGAGGGTTGCACGACCAACCAGTTCCGCGAACTGGTCCGCTACCTCGCGGGCATGCCGCTCGAACGGCCGCGCCTCGTGGCGCCCACGGTGATGAAGAACATCCTCGGACAGGACCTCGCCGCGGCCGAAGCCGTGGCGTGCGAGTCCCGCGAGGGGGTGCACGTGCACCTCTACGGCAAGAGAGAGAGCCGCCCCAAGCGCAAGATGGGCCACATCACGTTCGTGGGCTCGGACGCCGCGCGTTATGCGGCCGAGTGGGCCGACCGCTTCGTGAAGTAGCGCGGGCCCGCACGACTGCGGGTGCCTTCCGGCCGTGGTCGGCGGGGCGAGGGTCCGGGGCTGCGAATTACGGCTCGCGGACCGCAGGCTGCGGGAGCGCCGCGGGGCGGATGCCGGAGCGAACAGGAAAAGAGAACGAAGACAACAAACATATAATGAAGAACTACCGAATTTTCGTCGAGAAGGAGCCGCGGTTCCGTGTGGAGGCCGAGAGCCTGCGCCGCGAGCTGAACGACAACCTGAACCTCGATTTGCGCACGCTGCGCCTGCTGAATGTCTACGACCTCTTCGGCTTTACGGAGGAGTTGCTCGAAAAGAGCCGTTATGCCGTGTTCGGCGAAACGGCCACGGACTGCGTGACGGACGGCTGCGACCTTGCGGGTGCGAAGTACCTGGCCGTGGAGTGTCTGCCGGGCCAGTTCGACCAGCGGGCCGCTTCGGCCGTGGATTGCGTGCGCCTGATCGACCCCGAGGCCGATGTGCGCATCCGCTCCGCGCGTCTCTACATCTTCGACGATGCGGTGACCGGAGAGCAGATGGAGCGCATCCGCCGCTACTGCGTCAATGCCGTCGAGTCCCGCGAGAAGGACATGTCGGTGCTGGGCGAGGCCGAGCAGGCCGACGTGCGCCCCGTGCCGGTGCTCGAAGGGTTCACGCGCATGACCGATGCCGAGCTGGAACCCTACTGCAAGGCGAACGGCCTGGCGATGAACGGCGACGACCTGCGCGAGGTGGTGCGCTACTTCCGCGGGGAGGGGCGCGAACCCAACGAAACGGAGCTGCGCATCCTCGACACCTACTGGAGCGACCACTGCCGCCACACGACCTTCACCACGGAGCTGGAGGACATCGAGGTCGAGGAGTCGTTCGTGAAAGACGAGATCGAGGGTTCGCTCCGCCTGTACCTCGAAATGCGGCGCGAGCTGGGCCGCGAGCACAAGAGCCTCTGCCTGATGGATATGGCGACGATCGGCGCCCGCTACCTGCGCAAGCACGGCATGCTGGACGACCTGGAGGCCAGCGACGAGAACAACGCCTGCTCGATCTATGTCGATGTGGACACGGAGGGCCGCACCGAGCGGTGGCTGCTCCAGTTCAAGAACGAAACCCACAACCATCCCACGGAGATCGAACCCTTCGGCGGTGCTTCGACCTGTCTGGGCGGCGCGATCCGCGACCCGCTGTCGGGCCGCAGCTACGTCTACCAGGCGATGCGCGTGACGGGTGCGGGCGATATTTTCCAGCCCGTGGAGGACACGCTGCCCGGCAAGCTGCCCCAGCGCATCATCAGCCGCAAGGCCGCGGCCGGCTATTCGAGCTACGGCAACCAGATCGGTCTGGCTACGACCCACGTGCGTGAGATCTACCACGACGGCTATGTGGCCAAGCGCCTCGAAGTGGGTGCCGTGGTGGGGGCGGTGAAAGCCGCGGACGTGCGCCGCGAGCAGCCCGTGCCGGGCGACGTGGTGCTGATGTTCGGCGGCCGCACGGGCCGCGACGGCGTGGGCGGCGCCACCGGATCGTCGAAGGAGCATACCGACAAGTCGCTGGAGACGTGCGGCAGCGAGGTGCAGAAAGGCAACGCGCCCGAGGAGCGCAAGCTGGAGCGTCTGTTCCGTCGCCCCGAGGTCACGCGCCTGGTGAAGAAGTCGAACGACTTCGGCGCGGGCGGCGTGAGCGTGGCGATCGGCGAGCTGACCGACGGCCTGGACATCTACCTCGACCGCGTACCGGTGAAGTACAGCGGTCTGAACACCACGGAGCTGGCCATCAGCGAGTCGCAGGAGCGCATGTCGGTGGTGGTCGAGGCCCGCGACGAGGAGGAGTTCTGCCGCTACTGCCGCGAGGAGAACATCGAAGTGGTGCATGTGGCCGACGTGACGGACACGAACCGCATGCGCATGTATTATAAGGGCGAGCGGGTCGTGGACCTTTCGCGCAGCTTCATCGACAGCGCGGGCGCCAAGCACTACGCCCGGGCCCGCGTGGGTGCCGTGGAGCGGCGCGATCCGTTCCGCCGCGAGCCCGCGGGCGAGGACATCGGGCAGAAGATGCTCGAAAACCTCGGTGACCGCAACGTGCTGTCGCAGCGCGGACTGATCGAGATGTTCGACGCCTCGATCGGCGCCTCGACGGTGCTCATGCCTTTCGGCGGCCGCACGCAGCAGACCGAAACGCAGGTCTCGGTGCAGAAGCTCCCCGTGGAGGGAGGCACCTCCACGGCCAGCATCATGGCTTTCGGCTACAATCCCGACATTGCGTCGTGGAGTCCCTACCACGGTGCGGCGTATGCCGTGGTGGAGGCCGCGGCGAAGGTCGTGGCCGCGGGTGCGCGCTACGACCGCATGCGCTACTCATACCAGGAGTATTTCGAGCGCATGACCCGCTGTGCGGAGTCGTGGGGCAAGCCCCTCGCGGCGCTGCTGGGCGCGCTGAAGATGCAGGTCGAGCTGGGCCTGCCCTCGATCGGCGGCAAGGACTCGATGAGCGGAACGTTCGAGCAGATCAACGTGCCTCCCATGCTCATGGCCTTCGGCATCACCACCGTGGATGCGGGACGTGTGATCTCGCCCGAGTTCAAACGCGCCGGCAGCCGGCTCTACCTCGTGCGCCACACGCCGCTGAAGAGCTGCATGCCCGACACGGCGCAGCTGAAGAAGAATTTCACGTTCGTGTCGGACGGCATCGCCGCCGGCCGCATCCTCTCGGCCTGGGCCGTGGGATTCGGCGGCGTGGCGGAGGGTCTGGCCAAGATGTCGTTCGGCAACCGCATCGGTGCCGAGGTCGCGGCCGACGAACGCACGCTCTTCGACTGGTCCTACGGTTCGATCGTGGTCGAGTGCGACGGCGAACTGGACTACCCGCGTGCCGAGCTGCTGGGCCGCACCGTGGAGGACGAGGCGCTGACGATCGCGGGCGTGCGCATGCCGCTCGACACGCTCTACCGTGCCAATACCGAGAAGTTCGCCCGCATCTATCCCGACAAGGGAGAGAACCACGCCCCCCTGATGGAGTCGCGGCCCGAGCGCCGGACTTTCGTCTACGAGGGCGAAGCCGTGGAGCACCCCGTGGTCTACCTGCCGGTCTTCCCGGGCATGAACTGCGACTACGACACGGCCCGTGCGTTCCGCAATGCGGGCGCCGAGGTGACGTCGAGCGTGCTGTGCAACCTGCGGGGCGACGACATCCTGCGTTCGATCCGCGAAATGAAGGAGCACATCGCCGCGTGCCACATCCTGGCGCTGTGCGGCGGCTTCTCGGCGGGCGACGAGCCCGACGGCAGCGCCAAGTTCATCGTGAACGTGCTCAACAACGAGCTGATCCGCGAGGAGGTGCACCGCCTGCTCGACCGCGGCGGTCTGATCCTGGGCATCTGCAACGGCTTCCAGGCGCTCGTCAAGTCGGGTCTGCTGCCCTACGGCCGTCTGGGCATGGTGACGCGCGAGTCGCCCACGCTCTTCCGCAACGACATCAACCGCCATATCTCGCAGATCGTCTCCACGCGCGTGTCGTCGGTCAATTCGCCCTGGCTCGCGGGCTTCGAGCTCGGCGAGGTGCACTCGATCGCCGTGAGCCACGGCGAGGGCAAGTTCGTGGTCGGCGAGGAGCTGGCGCGCGAGCTCTTCGCCCACGGCCAGGTGGCGTTCCAGTACGTCGATCCCGAGGGCCGCGTGACGGCGGACGCCCCGTGGAACCCTAACGGCTCGTACTACGCCATCGAGGGCCTCGTGTCGCGCGACGGCCGAATCCTCGGCAAGATGGGCCACACGGAGCGTTACGGCAAGGACCTCTTCAAGAACATCGCCGGCAACCGGGAGCAGCCCCTGTTCCGCAATGCGGTGAACTACTTCCGCAAGCGCTGACGGCGCATGCCGGGTGCGGACGCCGTGTCCGGCCCGGGCCCTTCGGGTGCGGACGAACGGCGAAACGAACGAAAAGAAGAAACTTTAAAATAAATACGACAACATGAAACAGCTCGAAATGCTTTACGAGGGTAAGGCGAAACAGGTTTTCCTCACGGACGATCCGGACAAGATCGTGATCCGTTACAAGGATGCGGCCACGGCGTTCAACAACATCAAGAAAGCCACCATCGAGAACAAGGGCGTGCTGAACAACGCCATTTCGACCCTCATTTTCCACGAGCTTCACAAGGCGGGCGTCAAGACCCACTACATCGAGACGCTCAACGAGCGCGAGCAGCTGTGCCGCCGCGTGCAGATCATCCCCCTGGAGGTGATCGTGCGCAACGTGATCGCGGGTTCGATGGCCCAGCGTCTGGGCATCGAGGAGGGCACGAAGCCCTCGAACGTCATCTACGACATCTGCTACAAGAACGATGAGCTGGGCGACCCGCTGATCAACGACCACCACGCCGTGGCGCTGGGTGCCGCCACGTACGACGAGCTGGCCCGCATCTACGCCATGACGGCCCGCATCAACGAGGTGCTGATCGGCATGTTCCGCAAGATGAACATCAACCTGATCGACTTCAAGATCGAGTTCGGCAAGACGAGCGACGGCGAGATCGTGCTGGCGGACGAGATTTCGCCCGACACGTGCCGCCTGTGGGACATGGATACGAACGAGAAACTCGACAAGGACCGTTTCCGCCGCGACCTGGGCAAGGTGCGCGAGGCGTACGAGGAGATTCTGGCCCGTCTGAAGAAAGAGGTGAACGAGTAACATGGACGAGCTGATTCGCGACCGCGAGCTGCACGAGGAGTGCGGCGTGTTCGGCGTCTTCGGGGTGCCGAACGCGTCGTCGCTGACCTACTACGGTCTGCATGCGTTGCAGCACCGCGGACAGGAGGGTGCGGGCATCGTCTGCGTGGACGACGGCGTGTTCCGCCGCGTCAAGGGCGAGGGACTCGTCACGGAGGTCTTCAAGGAGGAGGCGCTCCGCGGACTCACGGGCGACATGGCCATCGGCCATGTGCGCTACGCCACCACGGGCGGCGGCGGCATCGAGAACGTGCAGCCGTTCATGTTCCGCCACAACTCGGGCGACTTCGCCCTGGCGCACAACGGCAACCTGGTGAACTCGGTGCAGCTGCGCGACTACCTCGAAAACAAGGGCAGCCTCTTCCAGTCGTCGTCGGACAGCGAGGTGCTGGCCCACCTTATCAAGAAGGAGACGCGCAGCGCGCACCGTCCGCGCATCCACTCGATCGTCGAGGCGCTCAACATGATCGAGGGTGCGTTCGCGTTCCTCATCATGACGGCCAACCGCATCTATGCCTGCCGCGACAAGTACGGCCTCAGACCCCTGTCGATCGGCCGCCTGGGCGACGGCTACGTGGTGAGCAGCGAGACCTGCGCGTTCGAGGTGATCGGCGCGGAGTTCGTGCGCGACGTTGCGCCGGGCGAGATCGTGACCATCGACCGCCACGGACTGCGCAGCACGGACTATTCGATGTACAAGCGCCACCAGATGTGCGCCATGGAGTACATCTATTTCGCACGTCCGGACAGCGACATCGAGTCGTGCAACGTCCATGCGTTCCGCAAGGAGACGGGGCGTCTGCTCTTCGAGGAGTCGCACGTCGATGCCGACATCGTGGTCGGCGTGCCCGATTCGAGCCTCAGCGCCGCCATGGGCTACGCCGAGGCGAGCGGCCTGCCGTATGAGATGGGACTCATCAAGAACAAGTACATCGGCCGCACCTTCATCCAGCCCTCGCAGGAGCTGCGCGAGAAGGGCGTGCGGATGAAGCTCGCGCCCGTACGTTCGATCGTGCGGGGCAGGCGCGTGATCCTAATCGACGACTCGGTGGTGCGCGGCACCACGTCGCGGCGTATCGTGAAGATGCTGCGCGAGGCGGGTGCCCGCGAGGTGCACCTGCGCATCGCGTCGCCGCCGCTGACGCGTCCGTGTTTCTACGGGGTCGATATTTCGACCTACGAGGAGCTGCTCTGCGCCCGCAAGAACCTCGACGAGGTGCGCGCGCTGATCGGCTGCGACACGCTGGCGTTCCTCTCGAAGGAGGCGCTCTTCAAGGCGGGCGGCCGTTCGGAGCTGTGCCTGGCCTGCTTCACGGGGCACTATCCCACGGCGCTCTACCGCCGCATCGAGGAGGCCAACAAGGACGGCAAGTTTTGACCCCGCGCCGGCGACGGGCGGAACGGCCGCCTGCCGTGCGGGGGCTGCCGCTCTGCGGCCGGCGGCCGGTGTGTCCGGAGTCGTCCGGAGGGCCGGAAACGCGAGCGGAGTCCGGGACCGGCAGGATGACCGGAGGAGGATGCGTCCGCAGCTGCGGACGGTCCGGAGGGCCGGAAATGCGAATTGGAGTCCGGGGCCTGCGGGCGCCCGGAACGAATGTGGATCAATAATAAAATGGAAAGATAATGGCTGAAAGTTATGAAAAGGCCGGCGTGAACCTCGAAGCCGGATACGAAGTGGTGCGACGCATCAAGAAACACGTGGCATCGACGTCCCGTCCGGGCGTGATGGGCAACATCGGCGCCTTCGGCGGCATGTTCGACCTGGCGTCGCTCGGCGTGAAGGAGCCGGTGCTCGTGAGCGGCACCGACGGCGTGGGTACGAAACTCAAACTGGCGTTCGCCATGGACAAGCACGACACGATCGGCGTGGATGCCGTGGCGATGTGCGTGAACGACGTGCTGGCGCAGGGCGCCGAGCCGCTGCTGTTCCTCGACTACGTGGCCGTGGGACACAACGAGCCGCGCAAGATCGAGGCCATCGTGAGCGGCGTGGCCGAGGGCTGCCGTCAGGCCGGCTGCGCGCTCGTGGGCGGCGAGACGGCCGAAATGCCGGGCATGTACGGCGACGGCGAGTACGACATCGCGGGCTTCACGGTGGGCGTGGTCGAGCGCTCGAAACTCATCGACGGCTCGAAGGTCAAGACGGGCGACGTGCTGGTGGGCATCGCATCGAGCGGTGTGCACTCCAATGGCTTCAGCCTGGTACGCAAGATCGTGTCCGACAACGGATTCGATCTTAAGAAGGTCTATCCCGAGCTGTCGCAGAAGATGCTGGGCGAGGTGCTGCTCACGCCGACCCGAATCTACGTGAAGCAGGTGCTGGAGGTGATCCGCAACTGCGACGTGCACGGCATCAGCCACATCACGGGCGGCGGTTTCGATGAGAACATCCCCCGCATCCTGCGCGAGGGCCAGGGCATCGCCATCGAGGAGGGCTCGTGGGAGATTCTTCCCGTGTTCCGCTTCCTCGAAAAGTACGGCAAGGTGTCGCACCGCGAGATGTTCAACATCTTCAACATGGGTATCGGCATGGTCATCGCGCTCGACGCGTCGGAGGCGCAGCGTGCCATCGACCTGCTCGCGGCACAGGGCGAACGTGCTTCGGTCATCGGCCGTGTAACCGCCGAAGAGGGCGTCGTGATCGCATGAGCATGAAGCGTATCGCGGTTTTTGCCAGCGGCAACGGCTCGAACTTCGAGGCCATCGCCGCGGCGTGCGAGCGGGGCGAGATCCCGGCACGCATCGCCCTTGCGGTGTGCGACAAACCCGAGGCTCGCGTCGTGGAGCGCGCCGCGAACCACGGCGTCGAGTGCTTCGTGTTCCGTCCGAAAGAGTACGGTTCGAAGGCCGACTACGAGCGCGAAATCGTGCGGCGGCTCGATGCCGCGCAGGTCGATCTGGTCTGCCTCGCGGGCTACATGCGTCTCTGCGGCGAGGAGCTGCTGGGCGCCTACGGGGGCCGGATCATCAACATCCACCCCGCGCTGCTGCCCGCATTCAAGGGGGCGCACGCCATCCGCGACGCCTTCGAATACGGCGTGAAGGTCTACGGCGTGACGATCCACGGCGTGGATGCCTCGCTCGACGGCGGGCCGATCATCGCCCAGCGGGCTTTCGCCTACGAGGGCCGCGACCTCGACGAGCTGGAGGCGATGGTGCATGCGGTGGAACATCCGCTTTATATCGAAACGATCGGAAAATTGTTAAAAGAAGAATAGAACATACTGTATATGCGAGCATTGATAAGCGTCAGCGACAAGACGGGCGTAGTGGACTTCGCCCGCGAGCTGCGGAGCCTCGGCTGGGAGGTGATCGCCACGGGCGGTACGATGAAACTTTTGCGCGACAGCGGCGTGGAGACGCTGAACATCAGCGACGTCACCGGATTTCCGGAGATTTGCGACGGCCGCGTGAAGACGCTGCACCCCGCGGTGCACGGCGGCCTGCTGGCCCGCCGTGACGATCCGTCCCACGTGCAGGCGCTGCGCGACAACGGCATCGCGTACATCGACCTGGTGTGCGTGAACCTCTACCCGTTCCGCCAGACCATCGCCAAACCCGGAGTGCAGATGGAGGAGGCCATCGAGAACATCGACATCGGCGGTCCTTCGATGCTGCGCAGTGCGGCGAAAAACTGGGCCGACGTCACGGTGGTGTGCGACCCCGCGGACTATGCGGGCATCGTGGCCGAGCTGCGTGCGGACGGCGCCACCAAGCGCGAAACGCGCCTGCGCCTCTCGGCCAAGGCCTATACCCACACGGCGGAGTACGACGCCATGATCGCGACCTACATGCGTGCGCAGGCGGGGCTCAATGAGAAGCTCTTCCTCGAATTCGACCTCGTGCAGTCGCTGCGCTACGGCGAGAACCCCCACCAGTCGGCCAAGTTCTACCGTGAGGGCTGCGAGGCGAACTACTCGCTCGCCTTCGCCCGCCAGCTCAACGGCAAGGAGCTGTCGTACAACAACATCCAGGATGCCAACGCGGCGCTCGACATCGTGCGCGAGTTCGACGAGCCGTTCTGCGTGGGGCTGAAACACATGAATCCGTGCGGTGCGGCCACGGGCCGCGATGCCGCGGAGGCGTGGGCCAAGGCCTACGAGGCCGACAAGGTGTCGATCTTCGGCGGCATCGTGGCGCTGAACCGTCCCGTGACGCGCGAGGTGGCCGAGGCCATGAAGCCCGTGTTCCTCGAAATCGTCATGGCGCCGGCCTTCGAGCCGGAGGCGCTGGAGGTGCTTCGCACGAAGAAGAACCTCCGCCTGCTGGAGGTCGGGATGGAACGCACGGAGGAGCGTCCCAAGCGCTATGTGGGCGTGAACGGCGGTCTGCTGGTGCAGGATGCCGACGTGACGACCAGGAGCGTTACGGCCGACATGTGCGTCACGGAGCGCAAGCCCGCGGCGGAGCAGCTGGCCGACCTCGATTTCGGCTGGCGGATCGTCAAGCATGTGAAGTCGAACGCCATCGTGGCCGTGAAGGACGGCCGCACGCTCGGTGTGGGTGCCGGTCAGATGAACCGTATCGGCTCGGCCGCCATCGCGCTGCGCCAGGCGCGCGAGGCGGGTGCCGCCGAGGGCATCGTCCTCGCTTCGGACGGCTTCTTCCCCTTCGACGACTGCGTGACGCTGGCCGCCGAGTACGGCGTGACGGCGATCGTGCAGCCCGGCGGCTCGGTGCGCGACGAGGATTCGGTGCGCAAGGCCAATGAGAAGGGCATCGCCATGATGTTCACGGGCGAGCGCCATTTCAAACATTGATACGTTCCGGGACCGCCTGCGCGCGGTCCCGGAATTTTCTGTTTCCGGGCCGGCGGCGCTTAGGAACGGCCGTGCGCTTCGGGAATCCGGCGGCGGTTGTGAACGGCTGCCGAAACGAAAGATTTGATATTATGAAAGTATTGGTTATAGGCGGCGGAGGCCGCGAACATGCGATCGTGGACGCGTTGTCGCGTTCGGCGCAGGTCGAAAAGATTTTTTGTGCTCCGGGCAATGCCGGCATCGCGCGGCAGGCGGAGTGCGTGGCGATTCGCGAAACCGAGACGGAGCGCCTGCGCGACTTCGCGGCCGCCGAGGGCGTGGAACTTACGGTGGTGGGTCCCGAGGCGGCGCTGGCTGCGGGCGTGGTCGATGTGTTCCGTGCGGCGGGGCTGCGGATTTTCGGCCCCACCAAGGCTGCCGCACGCATCGAGTCGAGCAAGGAGTTCGCCAAGGAGCTGATGCTCCGTTACGGCATCCCGACCGCGGGATTCCGGGCTTTCTCGGACTATGCCGAGGCTGCGGAGTACGTGCGTTCGCGTCAGCTTCCGGCCGTGCTCAAGTACGACGGCCTGGCCGCCGGCAAGGGCGTGGTGATCGCCGCGACGCAGGAGGAGGCCGACGCGGCGCTGCGCGACATGCTGCTGGACGACAAGTTCGGCGCGGGCCGTGTGGTGGTGGAGGACTTCCTCACGGGTCCCGAGTTTTCGTTCATGTGCTTCGTCTCGGGCAGCAGGGTGGTGCCCATGGCGCTGGCCCAGGACCACAAACGTGCGTTCGACGGGGACGAAGGACCCAACACGGGCGGCATGGGCGCCTACTCGCCGCTGCCGTTCGTCACGCCGGAGGATGAGGCCTATGCCCTGCATGAGGTCATGCAGCGCACGGCCGACGCGATGGTGGCCGAGGGGTGCCCGTTCACGGGCGTGCTCTACGGCGGTCTGATGAAGACGCCCCAGGGCATCAAGGTCATCGAGTTCAACGCCCGTTTCGGCGATCCGGAGACGGAGGTGGTGCTGCCCCGCCTGAAGAGCGACCTCTGCGAGGTGTTCTGCGCCGTGGCCGACGGCCGCGACGTGTGCGTGGAGTGGGACGACCGTGCGGCGCTCGGCATCGTGCTGGCGTCGGAGGGTTATCCGGGCGCATACGGCAAGGGCTTCCCGATCGGCGGCCTGGAGGGGCTGGACGGCGTGTACCACATGGGTACGAAGCGCGACGGGGACCGCATCGTCACCTCGGGCGGCCGCGTGCTCTTCGTCGTGGGCCGGGGTGCTACGCTGGCCGAGGCCCGTGCGGAGGCGCTGGCCCGGGTCGCGAAGATCGACTGCCCGAACCTCTTCCACCGCACCGACATCGGCCATTGCGCCCTCGACGACCGGCAGTAAACGGGGCCCCGAGATCGGGGCCCGGCAACCGGAACCCGGAGTCCGGGGCCGCATGTTCGCACGGCTGCGCAAGCCGTGCTGCGGAGGTCCGACGGTGTGCGGCCGGCGGCGGCTTGCCGGGTTTTTGGGGCTGCGGATGCCGCTGCGGCGGGAACTTTGCGGTCGCGAGCGACCGGTAAATATGATTGCAACAGGAAATAACGCATATGATAATCAGTGGTAAGGATTTGTCGGCCCGCTTGAAGGCCGAGATGGCGACCCGGGTCGCCGCATACGAGAAGAAATACGGTCGTGCGCCGCAACTGACGGTCGTGCTGGTGGGCGAGGACCCCGGCAGCGTCTCCTACGTCACGGGCAAGGCCAAGGCGTGCGAAGCGGTGGGCATCCGCAATACGACGATACGTCGTCCGGAGAGCATTTCCGAGGAGGAGCTGCTGTCGATCATCGGGGAGCTGAACGCCGACGATGCGGTGGACGGCATCCTGGTGCAGCTGCCGCTGCCCCGACACATCGACGAAAACAAGGTGATCGCCGCCATCCGCAAGGAGAAGGACGTGGACGGCTTCCACCCGCTGAATGTGGCGGCGCTCTGGATGAAGCAGCCCTGCTCGCTGCCCTGCACGCCGAAGGGCATCATTAAACTGCTGAAAGCCGCGGGCGTGGAGATCGCGGGCAAGCGTGCCGTGGTCGTGGGCCGCAGCAACATCGTGGGCCTTCCGGTCGCCAAGCTGCTGATGGACGAGAACGCCACCGTGACCGTGGCGCACAGCCGCACGAAGGACTTGGCGGCCGTGACGCGCGGCGCCGAGATCCTGGTGGTGGCCATCGGACGTCCGAAGTTCGTGACGGCCGACATGGTGACGGACGGCACCGTGGTGATCGACGTGGGCGTGAACCGCAATCCGGAGACGGGCAAACTCTGCGGCGACGTGGATTACGCAGCCGTGGAGCCGAAAGCCTCGGTCATTACGCCCGTGCCGGGCGGCGTGGGCCCCATGACGATCACGTGCCTGATGGAGAACACGATCGAGTGCTACCTCCGCACGATGGAGGCGCGGTAGACCGCCGCCCGGTGCGGCGCACGGCATATGCAGCACGGAACATCCTCGTGAGGGGATGTTCCGTGCTGTGTTTTTGTAGAAACACGTCGTGGGCGCCAGGTGCCGGGTGTCCGGAATGGCTTCCGGCCGTGGACCGGGTGTGAATCGTTTTGCCGATCTCGGTTCGGCTGAGCGCTGCTTCGGGACGTTTGCCCGCGACCGCAGTTTCGGGCCTTCTGCCGCGATGGCTCACTTAGCGGTGTACTGCCGCGACAGGTTTTTCGTGACGTTTGTCTGTGAGCGCTCTTTCGGGGCATTCATCCGCGAGCTCGCCCGCGACCGCTGTGTCGGAGTGTGCGAACGCATTCATTGCGTCGGGGCATGCGTCCGCAGGTGCGCCGGCATAGCGGCACTCCAATGCCTCGGGCAGCTGCGGCCACGGCTTCAGCGGCAGGATCATGGCCCGGTCGCGGAGCGGATCGCCCGTGCCGAAATCGAAAGCTCCGGGCGTCTCCTTGAACCGCACGGGCAGGTCGCCGCGGTAGCCGAGGCGTTCGTAGAATGCGCGCAGCGCGGCGTCGGCGGGGATGAGCAGCAGGGCGGCATCACCCCGTTCGCGCGCCTGCGCTTCGGCGCGGCGCAGCAGCTCCGTGGCAAGGCCCCGGCCCCGGCAGTCGCGTGCCGTCGCCACGCCGTACACATAGGTCACGCGCCCCGCTTCGCACTCGAAAGGCACGGCGTGGAGCATGGCTGCGAGTCCCGAGGCCTCGACGTGCACGAGCATGCGGCGGCGGTCGTAGGCGTGGATGAGAAAGGCGTCGATGAACGCGTCGTCGTCGCCGAACGCCTCGCGCCACAGCCTGCGCACGGCCCGCTCGTCGGGCGCGAGCTTCAGGGCGGCGTACTTGCGGAGCCGGAGTGCGGGGTGGTAGGAGCTCTTGGCCCGGCGCAGGCCCTCGATGCCGAGGTCCTCCTCGCGGTTGATGCGGGTGTAGCGGGCCGGCAGGTGCTCGGCGAAAGTGCGGTTGATGAGCGCGAATGCGCCGTCGTAGTTCGTGTCGGCCTTCTCCACGTGGGTGTCGAACGTGTGTTCGTTCACCGCCGAGCCGAAAGTGAAAGCCACGAGCGTGTCGCCCGCGTAGAGACAGCCTCCGGTCAGGCCGAGCGTCTCGAAGCGGTCGAATGCCTCCTGCATGGCCCGCTGCTCGGCTCCGAGTTCCGTCGCGGGGCGGTCGGCATGCTCCGCGCGCCAGCGGCGTTCGAGCCGCAGGCACTCGGCGAAACGGTCGGGCGTCAGCGCCTCGTAGCGGTAGTCGGGCCAGAGGCTGAGGAAGCGGTTGATGTGGTTGCGCTTGGACTGGTAGCGGCGCCCGGGGAGCGTGCGCAGCGCCTCGGCGTCGTAGACGTAGTCGTCCGTCGCGGGGTCGGAGGCGAGGGCATACTCCTCGCCGGCGGCGCTCCGCAGGTGCGCGCACGCCGCCTCGTCGAGCCCCGCGAGCCGCAGCCGCTGGCCGTGGGCCCGGGCGTCGGCCTCCAGCAGAGGAAGCACCGACACGAAGTCGCCGGGACCCAGCGGCTGCATGTAGCCGAGGCGCCCGCCGCCGCCGATGCGGAAGCGGACGACCAGAAATCCCTCGACCACGGCCCAGCGGCTGTCGTAGAGAAAGCGCCAGCAGTACATGTTGGCGAAAGCGAAGTCGCAGTTCTCGGTCTCCGAGCGGAGGGTGAAGCGTTCGATCGCGGCCCGGTCTTCGGGCCGTACGGGTTTGAAGTCGATCATGCGGTGTGCCATGGCAAATATTGAGCAAATCCGCGCGCTACCGGGGCACGACGTAACTTTTCCGCTCGATGTGCGCGTAGTATTGCTGGATGAGCGCCTTGAAGCGGTCGGCGAGCGAATCGGGGTCGTCGGTCCGGCCCCCCCCCGCACGGTCGGTAACGCTCGGCTCGCGTTCGTCGAACCGCAGGATGCGGTCGTTCGTCACGGCCCGGAATCCGGCTTCGTAGCCCACGCTCCACACCGGGCGTCCGGGTTCGTTCAGCACGTCGCGCCCGAAAGCGAAGTAGGGTTCGCGGCAGCCCGTGAGTCCCAGCACCGTGGGCATGATGTCGAGCTGCTGCGCCGTGTCGTCCGAGGAGCCCCTGAGAGCGCCGTCGGGCGTGTAGAGGAAGCCGATGATGCGGCAGTTGCCGGGGTAGGAGAGGGTCTCGGGCGCGAATTTCTCCGACGACACGTGGTCCGCCACGAAGACGAAGAGCGTGCGCCGGAACCACTCGCGGTCGCCGTAGCGCTCGAAGAAGCGGCGGAACGCCAGGTCGTCGTACGCCGCGCCGCGGTGGATGCGCGTGTATCCCTCGGGCAGCACCGGTTCGTACTGCTCGGGCACTACGAACGGATGGTGGGCGCTGATGGTGAACAGCGCGGCGAAAAAGGGCTCGGGCATGCGCTCCAGCTCCTCGCCGGCGTATTGCAGGAAAGGCTCGTCCCAGATGCCCCAGTATCCGTCGAAGTCGCCGCCGCCGTGGTGCGCCTCGTAGTCCTCGCGGCTGAAGAGCCGCTCGATGCCCGCCGATCGGGCATAGGCTCCGAAGCCCATCGAGCCCCGCTCCGAGCCGCAGAAGAAAGCCGTGGAGTAGCCCATGTCGCGCAGGATGGCGGGGAGCTGGCGGCTCTCGCCGAGCGACTGGGGCAGCAGCACGAAAGGCGTTTTGAACGAGGGCATGCTGCCCAGCACCGACGGCATGGCCTGGATCGAACGCGTGCCGTTGGCGTACATGCGGCGGAAGCAGTAGCCGTCGCGCATGAGCGAGTCGAGGAACGGGGTGAAGCCCCGGTGTTCGCGCCCCTCGTAAGCCTCGGGCATGAGGTAGGCCGAATGCTCGGCGGACATGCTCTCCATGATGAAGATCATGACGTTGCGGCCGCTCAGATCGACCGCCGCCGTGTCGGCCGGCAGGTGGTAGGGGGTGAATCGCCGCGCGAGCTCCTCCTCCGCGAAGTAGCGTTCGTAGCGTATGCTGCCGTTGCCCGCGGTGCGCAGCACGCAGAAGGGGTTGCTCAGAATCAGGTTGGCCCGGGCGTTGTCCGAGGCGTAGAGTGCCGCGTTCGAGAGGGTGATGGGGCGGGTCATGCGGGTCATGCCGCCGCGTGCTCCGGCGATGCAGAGCCCCGCGGCCACCCCCAGCACGAGGGTGTTGGCCGCATAAAACGCCGCGCCGTGCAGCCGTGAGCGGATGGGCGTGCGGTAGCGGTATCCGACGGCCAAAAGGAGCGTGATGAGCACGAAACAGAGCGTCACGGCCCAGTTTTCGGCCGTGAATTTCAACAGGAGCGACGCCGTGTTGGAGTTGTCGGCGAAGAAGACCTCGTCGGCCGTGATGCGCTTCTGCGTGTAGCGGAAGTACACGGCGTCGGAGAGGTTGAGCGCCGCGACGAGCAGGCTGTTCGCCGCCAGGTAGTATCCGAACTGTATGCGCCGCCACCACCTGCGCTCGCGGAAGCGGAACGGCACGAGCGACAGCAGCACGAACGCCCCGTCGGCGTAGACGACCGAGGCGGTGTCGAAGCGCCACGCCCCGGCGGCCAGCTGCCCCAGTTCGCTCCAGGCGAGGGGTCCGACGGCCGCGGCGTTGGCGAGGTAGAACACCGCGCGGCAGAGAAAGAGCACGATGTATACGAGCGCGATGCGCCACACGAGCATCGTGAGGGCGCTGTGCGGGCGGCGTTCCATGCTATTCGCAGGCTTTGAGCGACATGTCGAGCGACCGGATCTGGTGCGTGAGGGCACCTACCGAGATGAAGTCCACGCCCGTCTCGGCGTAGTCGCGCAGCGTGTCGAGCGTGATGCCGCCGCTCGACTCGGTTTCGCAGCGGCCCGCCACGCGGCGCACCGCCTCGCGCGTCTGCTCCACCGTGAAGTTGTCGAACATGATGCGGTCGGCACCCCCCGCGGCGAATACGAGGTCCACCTCCTCCGGTTTGCGTATTTCGCACTCGATGGGCAGGTCGCGGCCGTGGGCGCGCAGGTATTCGCGGGCGCCGCGCACGGCTTCGGTAATGCCGCCGGCGAAGTCGATGTGGTTGTCTTTCAGCAGAATCATGTCGAAAAGTCCGATGCGGTGGTTTTCGCCGCCGCCGATCTTCACGGCCATCTTGTCCAGCACGCGCATGCCGGGCGTGGTCTTGCGCGTGTCGAGCACCCGGGTGCGGAGGTCCGCCAGCCGGTCGGCATAGACCGCGGTCTGCGTCGCCACGCCGCTCATGCGCTGCATGATGTTCAGCACGATGCGCTCGGCCTGCAACAGGGTGTGGAGCCTGCCCTCCACGTAGAACGCCACGTCGCCGGGGCGCACGCGCGCGCCGTCCTCCAGCAGCTGCTCGAAGCGCACCTCGGGGTCGAGGCGGCGGAACACCCGCCGGGCGATCTCCACGCCCGCCAGCACGCCCTCCTGCTTGCACAGCAGCCGCATGCGGCCCCGCTCGTCGCGCGGTATGCAGCACAGCGTGGTGTGGTCGCCGTCGCCTATGTCCTCCTTGATCGCCAGTTCGATCAGTTCATCCACGAAAGGTTCGTATTCCTTTTTCATCTCTTTTTATGGTGTTACGTGTGTGCGGCCCGCCCCGGCGCTTCGCTCGGGGTGCGGGATTTCGTTTTCCGGACTTCGCTGCGGGAGCCTCCGCGCGCAGCCTTGCACGCGATGGCGCCGCATCCGTGCGGCGACGGGTCCCGCTGCGGACCGGCGGTGCAAAGTTACGGATTTTTACGATGCGGAAATGCTCCGGCAGGGCAATTTTTTCGGACGCGGCGACACGGATGTTGCGGCTCCGGGAAACGAAAGACGGGAAGAAGTCCGGAGGTCGTTTCCGTCTTTCTTCCCGTTTCGTGAGGCAGTTCGGCACTGCCGGGTCCGATGGCATGCTCCGCCCGGTGCGGCGGGCTTCCGTTTGTGCGCCGGACGTTGCGGTCCCGCAGCGGCTTTCCTGTCCTGTGCGCGACGCTGGAGGCTTGCGCCGGCTTTCCGGTCGCGTGCGCCGCCGGGGTTCCGCGGCGGCTTTCCCCGCCGGTCATCGCCGCGCCCGCCGGAGCTGGAGATCAGTCGAGCTCCTCGCCGTCGTAAACCACGCGGTAGCCCATGCAGTCGAACTCCACGTGCAGGCGGTCTTCGGGCTCGGCGTCGGCCACGGTGCCCTTGAGCGCCGTGATCGCATACTGCTCGTAGGGCCGTCCGCCCATGAGGGGCACGACCCGTGCGGCTTCGAGCGTCAGCAGGTCGTCCGTGCTGTGGAGGTAGCCGATGCCCGGCACGTCCATGGTCAGCGGCGGCATCTGGGGCACGAACTGCGTGTCGTACATGCGCATCGTGAGCGTGCCGTCCGTGTCGCCCGCGAGGCTGAAGCGCTTGCCGTCGTAGGTGTGACGCTGCGTGGCGTCGCTCAGGAGGGTGACGGTCAGCCGGCCCGTGAAGTGCTCGATGTCGGGTCCGTAGTCCTTGTCGTCGTCGCAGGCCGCGAGCGATGCGGCGGCAAACAGAAGAAGCAGAAATTTTTTCATAGTCTATTGCGTTTTAAAGGTGTATGTTCAGTGCGATGCGGAACGTCCGCGGACGTCCGCGTTGCAGGAATGCGTTGCCCATCGACACGAAATGGAACGTGTCATAATGCGTGCCGCAGAGGTTGTCGCCCCGCAGGTCGAGCGTGTAGTGCGGGTGTTCGAGCCGCACCGAGGCGTCGAGCAGCACGTAGAAGGGCTGCGTGAGGGTGTTTTGCTCGTTCCAGCGGATCGGCCCCACGCCGCGGGCGCCGGCCGCCAGCACCACGTCGCCCAGCCACCCGATGCCGGTGGGGATGCTCCACGCCATGTGTGCCGAGGCGGTGTGCTCGGGCGCGTAGGGGATGCGTTTGCCGCGGTAGTCGCAGCGTCTGTCGTCGTAGCGGCGGAATACGGCGCGGGTGTAGCCGTAGGCCAGGGCGAGGTCGAGGCGCCGCCATATCCGGGCCGTGACGGACGCTTCGCCGCCGAGGCTGCGCGTGCGGCCCGCATTGGTCATCATGCGCCCGGTGGTCGTGCCGTCGGGAAACACGGTGAGCTGCTGATCGCGGCAGTCGATCCGGAAGAGCGCGAAGTCGCCGCGCACGGCGCCCGCTGCCGCGGTGACATGGCCCCCCAGCTCGTAGTTCCAGCTCTTCTCGGGGCGGTAGGTCATGACGTGGTCGATGTCGTATGCCGCGCCGCCCGGAGCCCCCATGCGCTCCATCAGCTCCCGTTGCAGGATGTCGGAGAACATCTGGGTGTTGTATCCCCCGGCCTTGTATCCCTTCGACACGCTCGCGTAGAGGTCGCTGCCGCGACCCAGCTCGAAGCGCACCGCGGCCTTGGGCAGCACCTGGGCGAACGACTGGCGGAGGGTGCCGCGGAGCGTCGCTTCGAGCGGCAGATCGAGCGTCATGCCGTCGGAGCGCCGCACGGCGCGGTAGCGCGATGCGGTGCGGCTGTCGTAGTGCAGGCGCACGTGCTCGCAGTCGAGGCGCACGCCGAGCGTGAAGTGCCAGCGCCCCGTGCGGTAGTTCGACTCGTGGTAGAGCGCCAGCCCCGCGTCGGGCGTGCGGAAGCGGCTGTCGAGCGCCAGCGTGGGTTCGAGCCACGAAAACACGTATTCGGGATCGTGGGCGTTGGCGTTGCGCAGGATCAGCTCCTCGATGCCCCGCTCCTTGAAGAGCACGGGGGCCTGCATCTCGCTCCGGGAGTAGAATCCGAAGAGGCCGCACAGCCACCCGTACCCGTCGCCCTCCGCCGCGCGTGAGCGCACCACGACCTCCTGGGTCACTGCGTGCTGGCGCGTGTCCTGCCGCAGCGTGAAGTAGGGCAGGGGCAGGAAGTCCTGGTCGAGGTGCATGTCGTCGTGGGTGTACTGATAGCTCGTCACCGACGCCACGAAGCAGGCCGCGCCGTCGTAGCGCACGGTGAGCCCGTCGCTCACGAAGAGGCGGTCGTAGGAGCACGGATCGTCGTAGGCGATGCTTCCCGTGAGGGCCGAGGCGTAGGGATAGCCCCCCTGCGCGAGGAGCGACACGGAGGCCGTGTTCTCGATCCGCAGCCCCCGCTCGCCGCGGTACTGATACTTGATGCGTGCGCCGCCCGACTCCTCGCGGTCGCAGCGCCGGCCCGTGGCTTCGTTGGTGAAGAAGCCGTCGCTGCGGCCGTACCAGAGGGCGGCGCCGAGGCCGTGGCTTTCGCGCAGCGCGTGGTGGGTCGAGGCGCGCAGCCGGAGCGTGTTGCCGCTGCCGTACTCCACGCCCAGGCGCGTGCCCTGCGCCGCGAGCGGCGAGCGGGTGTAGACGTTCACCACGCCGCCCATCGTGTTGCGCCCGTAGAGGGTGCTCTGCGGGCCGCGCAGGATCTCGATGCGCTCGACGTCCGCCAGGTCGAAGTCGTAGTTGTTCTTGTTGAGCAGCGGCACGTTGTCCACGTTCATGCCCATGACCGGCTGGTCGATGCGGGCCCCGAGCCCGCGCACGTAGATCGACGAGGTCATGCGCGAACCGTAGTCGGGGATGTGGAAGTTGGGCGTGCGCGCCGAGAGGTCCTTCACGGCGGCGACGGCTCCGCGCTCCAGCGTGCGTTCGCCCGCCACCGTGGCGGCGACGGGGGCGTCGCGCAGCGACAGTCCCTGTTTTATGGCCGTGATCCGTATGCCGTCGGCCTCGACCACGGTGTCCGCGGCCGGCAGTGCGGCTGCGACGCCGGAGGGCGCTCCGTGCGGCCGGGCACCCGGTTTGCCGGTCGTTCTGTCGGCCGGTCTGTAAGCCGGTCTGTCGCCCGTTCTGCCGGCCATTTTGTCGTCTGTTTTGCCTGCCGGTCTGTCGGTTGCTCTGTCAGCCGTTTTGTCGCCCGTTTTGCCCGCCGTGTCGGTAGCTCTTTCTGCCGTTTTGCCGGTCGGCTGGCCGGCCGGGGCCTCGCACGGTCGGTCCGTGTGCGTGTCGCTGTCGGGGCCGGTGGGGATGTGGATTCCGGCGGGGGCCGGAGCTGCGTATGCGGGAGTCGCGGCGCGGTTTCCGCGGGAGGCGTCGCGAAGGCCGGCTGCGGTCGCCGCGGTGCGTGCGGAGGCGTCGGGCTCCGCCGTTGCGGCGTTTGGGGACATGCCGCACGCCCCGCATGCCGTGCGGCATACGGTCAGAAGCGCCAGGGCGGCGAGCAGGTATCGCGTGCGGGTGTTCACGACGTAGGTGTGGGGTCCGTTTTTTCGTTTCCGGGTGCAAAGTAAGGATTTTCTTCGCAGTTCTGCAATCCTCTATTTCGAGGAGGCCGCCGGAGGGCGACGATGACAGGGGCGGCGGAGAAATCGGGCGAGGCAGGCGGCGCGAAGGCAGGCGCCGAGGTCGGACATGCGGCGGCGAGTCCGGAGCGCGTGAAGACGAAAAAGGAGGTCGGGGCGGGTGACCCGGGGCCGGCGGGTGCGGCTTCCGTTCCGCTCGCCGGTCGCGGCACCGCGGGCAAGGAGGCCTGCGAGCGCGTTGCGGCCGGCGATTCCGGGGGGCTGGCCCCGTGGCGCAAGTTCGGGCAGCCTGGTGATGCCGGTGCTCTTATGCCTGTCAGAGCTCGTCGGGCGCGATGCAGCCCAGACGCAGGGCGTGGAGCGTGAGTCCGGCCACGGATTTGATGCCCAGCTTCTCCATGAGGTTGCGGCGGTGCGATACCACGGTCGTCACGCCGATGCCGAGGCGTTCGGCGATCTGTTTGTTCGCCAGTCCGCGGGCGATGTGTGCGAGCACCTCCGTTTCGCGGGCCGAGAGCGCCGGGGCCGGGGATGCGGGCTCCGCCGTGCCGCGGCACGCGGGGTGGGCGCCGCAGTGGAGGCGCATGAGCGCGTGCACGAGGCGCTCCTCGCCGGCATAGGGGTCGATGGCGTGCATGCCCGGCACGGGCGTGCGTCCGAGCAGGATCGTGCGCCGCTCGCGGCCCCGGAACGCTTCGCGGTGCAGCACGAACTCCTCGGTCGAGGTGAAGCAGTGGGCGTAGCGGTCGGGCTGCGAGGCCTCGTAGGCCCCGAAGTCGTGGAACACGGCGACGTCGGCTTCGGGAAAGAGGTCGCCGAGCACCGACTTGAGCCCCAGCCCCGCGAGGATGTTGGGCAGGACGACGGCGAAGAGGGGCCGTGCGCCGCTACTCGTGGTGGTAGGGTTCATGGTTGAGGATGGTGAAGGCGCGGTAGATCTGCTCGGCGAAGATCGCCCGCACGATCTGGTGCGAGAAGGTCATCTTCGAGAGCGACACGCGGGTGTCGGCCCGGGCGTACACCTCGTCGGAGAATCCGTAGGGGCCCCCGATCGCCAGCACGAGCTTGCGGGTGCCGCTGTTCATGCGTTTCTGGAGCCACACGGCGAAGTCCACCGACCGCATCTCGTCGCCCCGCTCGTCGAGCAGCGCGAGGAAGTCGCCGTCGCCGATGCGGCCCAGCAGCGTGCGGCCCTCGGCCGTGCGCTGCTGCTGTTCGCTGAGGCTTTTGGTGTTGCGCACATCGGGCAGCACCGCGATGTCGAAGCGGCAGTAGCGGTTTACGCGCCGCGCGTACATGGCGGTGAGCGCCTCCACTTCGGGCGAGTCGGTCTTGCCCGTGACGATGAGTTCGATGTTCATGGGGTGCGGGTCGGTCAGAGGTCGCTGTTCCATTCGCCGTCGGCATCCTCGCAGAACACCGGACGCTGCGTCTCCGCGGACTTGAGCCACTGATACGCCTTGTACATGTTGTATCCGTTGCCCGAGGCGCCGCCGAGGGCGTAGGCGATCACGCAGGTGTGGTTGCGCGAGCGGTAGTACATCGCCCGCACCCGTTCGAGGTATTCATCCACGAGCGACGGGTCGTTCGACGGCGTGCCGCCCACGCGGCGGTCGGTGCGGCCCGCGGGGGCGTTGATGTCGGCGCGGTCGATCACCATCAGTCCCAGTTCGTCGCACAGGTCGTAGTACCACGCGGGCTGGGGGTGGTCCGGACGCAGGGTGTTGATGCCCTGCTTCTTCAGCTGCACCATGGCCGTACGCGTCGCCGTGCGGTCCGCCGCGGCGTTGCAGCGCGCCTCGCGCAGGACGATCTCGCGGCCGAAGCTGTACCAGCGGCCGTCGCGGCAGGCGATGTCGCGGAAGCCCGTGCGCAGGGGGATGTACTCCTTGTAGGCCCCGTCGCGCCGCGTGAAGAGCATCACTCGGTAGAGGGGCGGATCGTTCTTGGCGCCCGGCTCCCACTTGTTCTCGTAGGTGCCGTAGACGTAGGGTGTGAGGTGCAGCGTGTCGCACGAGCGGCCTGCGACCGTGAGGTCGGTGATGCTGTAGTCGAGCAGCTTGCCCTGGGGCGAGTAGACGTCGTAGCCCACGGTCACGGTCTCTTCGTAGTTGCAGGCGTTGCGGGCCGCGATGTCGAGCCGCAGCACGCCGAAGCGCTGCGTGGAGTCGGGCACGAGCGAGAGGGTGAAGTCGGCGATGCTCCGCTTGTGCTGCATGTAGAGATAGCTCCCGGCGAAGGGCTTGCCCTCGGGGGCGGGAGTGCCCTCCTGCAATGCGGGCGTGCGCGAGGGCCTCAGCTCCACGATCAGCGCGTTGCGCCCCTCGCGCACGTAGGGCGTGAGCTCGAATTCGGCGGGCGTGGCGGGATCCTCGACCTCGGCCACGGTGCGGTCGTTGAGCGTGAGGGTGTAGGCTGCGCCCGGATTTTCGAGGTGGAGGAAGACGCAGCCGTCGGTCCAGGCGTAGGGGATGTCGAGCACCTGCCCGGCGCTGACGCTCCGACCGTCGCTCAGGAAAAACTCGGGTGCGAAGACCATGTAGGCCGCGTCGTCCTTGCCGCGGGTGCGGGTTTCGGCTTCGTCGCGGTTGCGGTAGGGTGCGACCTCGGTGCGGTGGATGCGTCCGCCCGGCGTCTGGGCCGCGAGGGGCGGCAGGGCGAAAACGAGCGCCGCTGCCAGGATACCTATCTTTTTCATGTGTGTGTCGTCCGGTTATCGGTGAGGCAAAGGTACTTTTTTTTTGAGAAATCTCAAATTAATACCTATCTTTGTCAATTCGGAAACGACAGGACGCGATCCGCCGTTCCCGGCCGTCCGGAGGCCCGGTTGCGCGGCACGGCGCGCATGGGGTGTTCCGTTCCGGGAGCGGGGCGGCCGGGAGCCGGGGAGCCCGCGGGGTCGGTTTCGTGAAAATAAGCAATATTACAGATATGAAGACTCAGAGAATCGCTGAAATTCTGAAATCGGGCGTCGTGGATACCGACGTCACCGTTCAGGGATGGGTGCGCACCAAGCGCGGCAACAAGAACGTGGCGTTCATCGCCCTGAACGACGGCTCGTGCGCATCGAACATTCAGGTGGTGGTCGATCTGGCGAAGATCGGCGAGGAGCAGCTCCGCTCCGTGACCACGGGTGCCTGCCTGCGCGTGGACGGACGGCTCGTCGAGTCGCTCGGCGCGGGCCAGGGCGTCGAGGTGCAGGCCGCCTCGATCACGCTCTACGGTGCGGCCGATCCCGAGACCTATCCCCTTCAGAAAAAGGGTCATTCGCTCGAATTCCTGCGCGACATCGCCTACCTGCGTCCGCGCACCAATACGTTCGGCGCCGTGCTGCGCATCCGCCACGCCATGGCCTATGCCATCCACGACTACTTCCACCGCAACGGATTCTACTACTTCCACACGCCGCTCATCACGGCCTCGGACTGCGAGGGCGCCGGCGCCATGTTCAACGTGACGACGCTCGATCTGAACGACATTCCGAAGACCGGGGAGGGCAAGGTGGACTATGCGCAGGACTTCTTCGGCAAGCCGTGCAACCTCACCGTGTCGGGCCAGCTCGAAGGCGAGCTGGGTGCGCTGGCCCTGGGCCGCATCTACACGTTCGGCCCCACGTTCCGCGCCGAGAACTCCAACACGCCGCGCCACCTCTCCGAGTTCTGGATGATCGAGCCCGAGATGGCCTTCTACGAGCTGGAGGACAACATGGAGCTGGCCGAGGACTTCCTCAAGTCGCTCATCCGCTACGCCCTGGAGCACTGCGCCGAGGACCTGGCGTTCCTGAACAAGATGTGGGACAACGAGCTGCTCGACCGCCTGCACTTCGTCGTGGAGAACGACTTCAAGCGCCTCGACTACACCGAGGGCATCGAGATCCTGAAGGCCTCGGGCCGCAAGTTCGAGTTCCCGTGCGAGTGGGGCTGCGACCTCCAGTCGGAGCACGAGCGCTACCTGGTCGAGGAGCATTTCAAGCGCCCGGTGATCCTCATCAACTACCCCAAGGAGATCAAGGCTTTCTACATGAAGCAGAACGAGGACGGCCGCACGGTGCGCGCAATGGACGTACTTTTCCCGAAAATCGGCGAAATCATCGGCGGTTCGGAGCGCGAGGCCGATTATGGCAAGCTTCGTGCACGGGTGCGCGAGCTCGGTATGAACGAGAAGGATGTGTGGTGGTATCTCGACACGCGCCGCTGGGGTTCGGCACCCCACTCGGGCTTCGGTCTGGGTTTCGAACGCCTGCTGCTGTTCGTGACGGGCATGACCAACATCCGCGACGTGATTCCCTTCCCGCGTTACCCGCGCAATGCGGAGTTCTGATCGGCCAGGGATGCCGAGCGGCCCACGATGAAGAAACCAATTAGCGAATCGACCGTAATTCTTTAATTGGACTAATTGGATATGGCTATCAACCAGAAACAGGTATTGTCGCTTCAGCAGAAGCTCTCTCCTCAGCAGATACAGATGATCAAGCTGCTTGAGCTGCCCACCGTGCAGCTCGAGCAGCGCATCAAGCAGGAGATCGAGGACAACATCGTGCTCGAAGAGGAGGAGCGGGCCCCCGAGGAGGAGGCGCCGCGCGAAATATCGGTCGAGGAGTACCTCCGCGAGGACGACACGCCCGCCTACAAAAGCCGTATCAACAACTATTCGAAGGACGACAAGCAGCGCCCGGTCTATCTTTCGGGCGGCCGCTCGTTGCAGGAGTACCTGGTCGAGCAGCTCGGCTACCGCGACCTCACGGAGCGCGAGATGCGCCTTGCGGTCTACCTGATCGGCAGCATCGACGAGGACGGCTACCTGCGGCGCGACCTGGAGTCGGTCGCCGACGACATCGCCTTCACGCTCGGGGTCGAGACCACGACCGCGGAGCTCGAACGCCTTCTGGGCATCATCCACGAGCTGGAGCCCGTGGGCATCGGCGCCCGCAACCTCCAGGAGTGCCTGCTGTTGCAGATGGGGCAGAAGCGCATCGACACGCGGGCCCGGCGCCTGGCGCGCAGGATTCTGACCTCCTATTTCGACGAGTTCGTCAAGAAACACTACGAGAAGCTCATCGCACGGCTTCAGGTCACGGAGGAGGAGTTCCGCGAGGCCATCGCCGAGATCCGTCACCTCTCGCCCAAGCCGGGCAACCTCTACTCCGAGGGGGGCACCGACACCACGCCCTACGTGATCCCCGACTTCATCCTCGACTGCCACGACGGACGCTTCGACCTCTCGCTCAACTCGTGCAACGTGCCCGAGGTGAGGGTGAACCGCCGCTACGTGGAGATGATCCGCGACATGGTGGGGGTGGATGGCACGGTGAAGGAGAAGGACCGCGAGGCGTTGCAGTTCGTCAAGAGCAAGATCGACTCGGCCAAGTGGTTCATTTCGGCCATCAAGCAGCGCCACGACACGCTCATGCGCACGATGCAGACCATCCTCGACTACCAGCAGGAGTATTTCCGCGACGGCGACAAGAGCAAGCTGCGCCCCATGATCCTCAAGGACATCGCCGACCGCACGGGGCTCGACGTCTCGACCATATCGCGCGTGGTGAACAGCAAGTACGTGCAGACCCAGTTCGGGATCATCCTGCTCAAGTCGCTCTTTTCGGAGGCCATGCAGACCGATTCGGGCGAGGAGGTGTCGAGCTACGAGATCAAGAACCTCCTGCAATGCTGCATCGACGAGGAGGACAAGCGCCGTCCGCTCACCGACGAGACGCTGATGGATATCCTCAATTCCAAGGGCTACCGCATCGCCCGCCGCACGGTGGCCAAGTACCGCGAGATGCTGGGCATCCCCGTCGCACGGCTGCGCAAGCAGATCTGACGATTATGGGAGCGGCCCCGTTCGCTCTTGATGTTTGTCTGGTTTAAGCTGTCCGGCAATTGTTGTCGGACGGCTTTTTGTTTGCCGAAGGAGCGAAAATTTTCGCTCCTTGTCGGCTCGTGCGTGTCGAAGGCCTCGTCGTGCGCCCGGGCGACACGCAGGTCGCGCGTGCCGCCGTATGCGAGCATGACTTTCTGTCGCGGTTGTACCGCGGATTTCCTGCGGACCGCAGCCTGCGGGGGGCCGACGAGCGAGCGGCAAGAGGCGGACCTCTGCGCCCGGAGGCTTCGGTCCGCACGGCACCATCGGGAGCCGCAATATGCAAGTTTCGGCTTTGCAACGGAAATGATTCGGCCCGCACGTTTCGTGCGGGCCGAATGGACAGCAAAGGTGCGGACGTTATTCCCGCGCGTCAGAACACAACGCCTACCTTGATCTGTATCGCATTGAAGTTGATGCTTGCGCCCAACTCGGAGAGTTGCTGGATGTTGTAGCCCAACTGTGCCTTGAACATGCCGGCCCGTATGCCGACTGCGGGGGTGAGGCAGAGACCCGAGAGACCGTTCAGGTTTTCGGTCAGGCCGATGCCGCCGCCGATGTCGAGCGAAAGGTAGGGCGCGACTTTCTCGCTGACGGGCAGATAACCTTTGAAGTTCACGTAGATCGGCAGTATCAGGTCTGTGGCGCCCTCGTGGTAGAGATCGAACCCCAGGCCGAGACCCGTGGAGAAGTGCCGGCCGACCTTCACGCCCTGCACCGTGTGCAGATTGACGCGTCCCGTGCCGAACGTTCCCACGCCGATCGAGTAGCCCAGGTCTACCTCGCCCTGATACTTCACCGGGGTCTGTGCCTGTGCCGCACAAACCGACAGGACAGCGGCTGCTGCCGAGAGAATAAGTTTCTTCATCTTCGTTCGTTTTGGTTGATGGTGCAAAGTTAGCGATTTCCCCCCCCCCGCCAAATTTTCGACGAAAATCGTCCGTTTCTCTCCGCATTTCACGCATCGAGGGCGGGAGCAACCGGTTGCTCCCGCCCTCGAAACCTGGCGGCGTCCGCCACGCAGGGGCTATTCGACGGTGTGCTGCACGCACTCGATGCCGACCTTGCGCAGCAGGTCGAGGCCCTCCTCCGAACGGTAGTCCTCCGAGTAGACCACGCGCCGGATGCCTGCCTGGATAATCAGCTTCGAGCACTCGATGCAGGGGGCCGCCGTGATGTAGAGGGTCGAGCCGTCGCAGTTGTTGGCGCTCTTGGCCACCTTGGTGATGGCATTGGCCTCGGCGTGCAGCACGTAGGGTTTGGTGCTGCCCGTTTCGTCCTCGCACACGTTCTCGAAACCCGAGGGCGTGCCGTTGTAGCCGTCGGAGATGATCATCTTGTCCTTGACGATCAGTGCGCCGACCTTGCGCCGGCGGCAGTAGGAGTTTTCGGCCCATATGCGCGCCATGCGCAGGTAGCGCAGGTCGAGCTGCCGCTGCTTCTCTTCGAGGTATCCCATCGTGCTACATTCCTTTGCCGTGGCACTGCTTGTACTTCTTGCCGCTGCCGCACGGACACGGATCGTTGCGTCCGACCCTCTTTTCGGCCTGCATCGGCATGGGCTTCTGGCGCTCGGCCTGTCCGGCCTGCGCTGCGGCCTGCATGCGCGACGCCTGCAACTTATTGACGTCCACTTTCGGACGCTCCGGCTGCCGCTGCTGCTGCACCCCTTCGGCCGAGGCTTCGCGCACGGGGATGTACGCGCGGTTGAGGACCGACAGCACCTCGCGATTGACCTTCACGAGCATCTTCTGGAAGAGCCCGAACGACTCGAACTTGTAGATCAGCAGCGGGTCCTTCTGTTCGTAGGTTGCGTTCTGCACGCTCTGGCGCAGGTCGTCCATTTCGCGCAGATGCTCGCGCCATGCGTCGTCGATCGTGGTGAACATCACCACTTTCGAGAACACCTTGTAAATCTCGGCGCCGTCGCTTTCCTGGCAGCGGCGCAGGTTTACGGGCACGTTGTAGCCCAGGTGGCCGTTGGTGAGCGGGAAGTAGATGTTCGCGTCCAGATGCTCCTTGCGGTCTTCGTACACGCGCTCCATCACGGGGCGCACCGTGTCGGCCACGGCCTTGGCGCGGCGCTCGTAGGTCGCCTTCATGTCCTTCACGATCAGGTCGGCCAGCTCCTCGGGCTTCGCCTTTTCGTAGGTCGCGGCATCGAACGAAGGTTCGGTGCCCACCTCGCGGATGAGCTCCATGCGGAACTCCTCGAAGTCCACGCCGCGCGTGGTCTCCGCGAAGTTGTCGGCATAGTCGTACATGATGTTGTTCAGGTCGATCTCGATCCGCTCGCCGTGGAGGGCGTGGCGGCGGCGCGTGTAGATCACTTCGCGCTGCGAGTTCATCACGTCGTCGTATTCGAGCAGGCGTTTGCGGATGCCGAAGTTGTTCTCCTCGACCTTTTTCTGCGCTCGCTCGATGGCCTTGGTCATCATGCCCGACTGAATCACTTCGCCCTCCTGCACGCCCATGCGGTCCATGATGGCGGCGATGCGGCCCGAGCCGAACAGACGCATCAGGTCGTCTTCGAGCGACACGAAGAACTGCGACGATCCCGGGTCGCCCTGACGGCCCGCACGACCGCGCAGCTGACGGTCCACGCGGCGGCTCTCGTGGCGCTCGGTGCCGATGATCGCCAGACCGCCCGCCGTTTTCACCTCAGGCGTGAGCTTGATGTCCGTACCGCGGCCCGCCATGTTGGTGGCGATGGTCACCTGGCCGGGGCGTCCGGCCTCCGATACGATCTGTGCTTCGAGCTGGTGCTGTTTGGCGTTCAGCACGTTGTGCTTGATGCCGCGGAGTTTGAGCATGCGGCTCAGCAGCTCCGAAATCTCCACCGACGTGGTACCCACCAGCACGGGGCGTCCCTGGCCCACGAGGCGCACGATCTCCTCGATCACGGCGTTGTACTTCTCGCGCTTGGTCTTGTAGATGAGGTCCTGGCGGTCGTCGCGGATGACCGGACGGTTCGTGGGGATCACCACCACGTCCAGCTTGTAGATGCTCCAGAACTCCGAAGCCTCGGTCTCGGCCGTACCGGTCATGCCCGAGAGCTTGTGGTACATGCGGAAGTAGTTCTGCAACGTGATGGTGGCGAAGGTCTGCGTCGCCGCCTCGACCTTCACGCGCTCCTTGGCCTCGATGGCCTGGTGCAGGCCGTCGGAGTAGCGGCGGCCGTCGAGTATGCGGCCCGTCTGCTCGTCCACGATCTTCACCTTGTTGTCCATGACCACGTATTCGATGTCCTTCTCGAACATGGCATAGGCCTTGAGCAGCTGGATCACCGTGTGCACGCGCTCCGACTTCACGGAGTAGTCGGCGATCAGCTCGTCGCGCTTCTGCGCCTTCTCCTCGGGCGTGAGCCCGCTCTTTTCGATGTCGGCCACCGCGCTGCCGATGTCGGGCAGCACGAAGAAACCGTCCTCGTTGAAGTATTTCGACAGCACCTCGTGGCCCTTGTCGGTGAGCTCCACCGAGTTGAGTTTCTCGTCGATCACGAAGTAGAGGTCGTCGGTGATCTCGGGCATGCGGCGGTTGTTGTCGGCCATGTAGACGTTCTCGGTCTTCTGCATCTGGGCCTTGATGCCCGTCTCGGACAGGAACTTGATCAGCGGCTTGTACTTCGGCAGGCCCTTGTGCGCGCGGTAGAGGCGGATGCCGCCCTCCTCGCTCTTCTCGCCCGCGAGGAGCTGGCGCGACTCGGCCACGAGGTTGGTTACCAGGTTTTTCTGGAGGTTGTAGAGGTGTTCGATGGCCGGACGGTACTGCTCGAAGAGCTGGTCGTCGCCCTTGGGCACGGGACCCGAGATGATGAGCGGCGTGCGGGCGTCGTCGATGAGCACCGAGTCCACCTCATCGACGATGGCGAAGTGGTGCTTGCGCTGCACGAGGTCCTTGGGCGACGAGGCCATGTTGTCGCGCAGGTAGTCGAAGCCGTATTCGTTGTTCGTACCGAACGTGATGTCGGCCATGTAGGCCTTGCGGCGCGCTTCGGAGTTGGGCTGGTGCTTGTCGATGCAGTCCACCGACAGGCCGTGGAACTGATACATCGGACCCATCCACTCCGAGTCGCGGCGGGCCAGGTAGTCGTTCACCGTCACCAGGTGCACACCCTTGCGGGCCAGTGCGTTGAGGAATACCGGGAGCGTCGCCACGAGGGTCTTGCCCTCGCCCGTGGCCATTTCGGCGATTTTGCCCTTGTGGAGCACCACGCCGCCGAAGAGCTGCACGTCGTAGTGCACCATGTCCCACTTGAGGTCGTTGCCGCCCGCCGTCCAGTGCGTGGCGTACACGGCCTTGTCGCCCTCGATGGTCACGAACTCCTTCTCGGCGGCCAGTTCGCGGTCGAACGCAGTGGCCGTGACCACCACCGTGTCGTTCTGGGCGAAGCGGCGGGCCGTGTCCTTCATGATGGCGAAAGCCTCGGGCAGGATGCGGTCGAGGACCTCCTCGATCTTCTCGTCGATGCGCTTGGTCGTGGTGTCGATCTCCTTCGAGATCTTCTCCTTTTCGTCGAGCGACGTGGCGGGCTGTTCGAGCCGCGCCTTCATCTCCACGATGCGGGCCTCGTCGTCGGCGATGTGGTCGGCGATCTGCCGCATCAGGCCGGCGCTGTGCGCGCGCAGCTCGTCGTTCGTAAGCTTTTCGATGGTGGGGTACACGGCCTTGATCCGGTCGATGTAGGGCTGGACCTCCTTGCGGTCCTTGTCGGCTTTCGAGCCGAACAGCAATTTGATGATTCCTGCTGCTATATCCATAGTTCGGTATGTTGTCTTTTAGTGAAGTGCGAATCCTTGCAAAGATAGCGATTTTTCCCGATTAACCATGCATTTCCGACGGATTTATTTGTCGTCGCCGGTGTGCCTTGCACCCTTTGTGCCGGAGTGTCGTTTTCGTGCGCGGAATGCGGCGGCAGAGCCGCTTATGCGGGGTCGCAGGGGGCTTCCGCTTTCCGAGGGCGGCGGACCGGACGGCGCAGCGGGTGCCTTTACCCTCGGCGGGGTAACGGGCCGCGTTGCCGGACGCATACGGTGGCGGCATTGCCCTGCCGGAGGGTGTCTGGGGCCCGTCGTCAGCGCAGCCTCCGGCGCCCCACGGGGCACTCGGCGCAGCGACGGGCGGCGCAGAATTCGGTTTCGAGTTGCAGCAGGGCCTGTGATTCGAAGGCGTTGCGCAGGGGCACGCCCTCGGCCCGCCAGCGGCGCATGTAGACGTTGTCTTCGGCGTCGAGACGTTCGAGCAGCGCGATGGCGCGGCCGCGCAGCGCCTCGTTGTCGAGGTAGCTGCCGTAGGCATACTGCATGATGGCCACGAGGTTAATGCCCAGGATGTTGGCCTTGAACGCCCCGATGCGCTTGGGCTGTTCGCCCGAGGGGCTTCCGGGCAGGTAGTGCGTGCACCAGTAGGCCGAGGCTTCGGTGCCGAAGAGGCGTTCGACCTCCTCGCGCGTGCGGCACTCCGCCACGCGGTCCACGACGAATTCGTGGCTCGCGAAGAATGCCGCGGCCTGCGCGATGCGCAGCACCGGATGGTTTGCGGGGTGCAGCCGCACGAGGTTCCACGCCGCGGCGTCCATGCGTTCGATGCCGTATTTGGCCGCGAGGTACTCGTAGTCGCGCCGCAGTCCGAGCGTGTATTCGTCGTGGCGGTAGAGGTCCAGGAGTCCCGAGGCGCCGAACAGCATGGCTTCGACATGCTGAAGCGAGGCCCGCTCGCGCAGGACCGTGGCGTAGGGCACGCGCCGCGCCAGTTCGAGGTAGGCCGACTGGTTGCGGCGGTCGCCCAGCGTGCGGAAGAAGAGCAGATAGAAGGTCTGGTTCCAGTTCTCGCCCGCCTCGGCGTGGAGCTCGCGCACGGTGCCGAACTTGCGGGCCAGGCGGTCGTAGGCCAGCGACGTGAGGATCTCGGTGCGGTGCAGCGCATCCAGCCCGGCCAGATACGCACCGCAGGCGCATGCTCCGGCACCGGCCCTGAGGCGGTTGAGCATCCGTGCTACGCGTTCCTCCATGCCGTCAGAGCAGGTTCAGTTCGAGCAGCGCCTCCTCGGACATCATGCTCTTGTCCCACACGGGATCGAACGTGAGGATGACGTTCACGTTCAGCACGCCGGGCACCTTGCCCACCTGCGTGTGCACGTCCTCCACGAGCATGTCGGCCATCGGGCAGTTGGGTGCCGTGAGGGTCATGCGGATGGTGGCCGTGCCGTCGGGTGTGAAGTCTATTTCGTAGATCAGCCCCAGGTCGTAGATATTGACCGGGATTTCGGGGTCGTAAATGTTTTTCAGGGTCAGGACGATCTCCTTTTCGACCCGTAGGATTTCTTCAGGCGTCATCGTTTCGGAATTCGTTTTTCGCTAATCTTCGTTTTGTTGCCGGGCCGCCGGTCGGCTGCTCCGCCGGTCCTTGCTCCGCCGGTCCTCGGTTCGTCGGCCGGCTGCTCTGTTGGTCCGCCGGTCGGTCCTCGGGCCTTGGTCCGTCAGGTGTTTGGTTTGCTGCTCCGCCGGTCTTCCGGTCGTTGCACCGCTGCTTTGCCGGTCCGCCGCCGGCCGGCGCGCGGGTGCCGGGTCACGCTTCGGCTCCGGCCTTGCTGTCGAATGCCAGGGCGTAGAGCCGCATCTGCTTCACCATCGCCAGCAGTCCGTTCGATCGCGTGGGCGATAGGTTGGCGCTCAGCCCGATGGCGTCGATGAAGTAGAGCTCCGTGTCGAGCACCTCGCGCGGCGTGCGGCCGTCGAGCACGCGGATCAGCAGCGCGATGATGCCCTTGGTGATGATGGCGTCGCTGTCGGCCGTGAAGCGGATGCGGCCGTCCTCCATGCGGGCGTCGATCCACACGCGCGACTGGCACCCCTCGATTAGGTATTGGTTCGTTCGGTGCTCCGGGGCTATGGGGGGCAGCGTCTCGCTGAGGCCGATCAGGTAGTCGTACTTGTCGAGCCATTCGTCGAACATCGAGAACTCCTCGATGATCTCTTCCTGCACTTTGTCTTGCATGGTATGCGTCGTTTTCGTCGTTCTTTTCCAAATTGCGGGCCGCGGGGCTACTCCTCGCCCGCGATTTCGGCCAGCACCTCGCCCTCCGAGGCCGCGGGGCGGCGGATGTCGAGCATCCGTGCGAGGGTGGGGGCCACGGCCGTCATGTCCACGGGTCGCCGCACCTCGCGGCCCGTGATGCCGGGGCCGTAGAAGATCAGCGGCACGTCGGTGTCGTAGCCGTACATCGAGCCCGAGGCCGATCGGCAGCGGTCGCGCTGCTCGATCCATCCGGGCATGAAGTTGAGCAGCACGTCGCCCGAGCGCCGCGGATAGAAGCTGTTCTGCATGCGGCGTGCGTAGCCGCTGCCGAAGTAGCTCGTGCGCATGGCTGCGGCCGTGAGGGCGTGCGACACGCCGCGGAACTGCATGGCGAACGCCGCCACTTCGTTCTGCACCGAGGCCAGGTCGAGGCCTTTTTCGTATATGAGGTTGTGGTCGAGGTAGATGCACTTGTCTTCGTACTCCAGCAGCCAGTCGCCCACGCCGTAGCGCACGTTGAGGAAGCTGTTGAGGATCACCTCGAACTGCCGCGTGTTGAACCGGTCGCACACCGCGTCCGCCGCGTCGTAGGAGGGGCTGGTGCCGTGGTCGGAGACGAGCACCACGAGCAGTCCGTTCTCGCCGGTCTGCGCTTCGAGGAAGGTCAGCAGGTCGCCCAGTTCGCGGTCGAGGCGGTAGTACATGTCCTCCATTTCGGCCGATTCGGGTCCGTAGGCCTCGGCGATGCGGCGCGGGGCGTCCAGACAGATGTTCAGCAGGTCGGGCGTCTCGTCGGCGCCCAGGCCGTACTGTGCCGCGGCGAGTTTCGCGAAGCCCAGCACGGCGCTGTTGCCGGCCGGGGTGTAGAGCATGCGCTCCAGGTCGTTTTTCAGGGTCAGTTCGCCGGTGCGGGGCGTGCGCTGCTCCTCGCGCGTGCGGGGCTGGAGCACGAGGTCGAAGGTGCGCCGGTTGCGGTAACGGTCGCGGTCGAGCAGGCTGTTCCAGTGCTCCGTGAGGTAGGAGAGGTTGAACCGCTCGCGGTTGAACTGCGCGATCCACTCGGGCAGCACGGGGTCGTACCATGCGGAGGTGGTCCAGTTGCAGCGGATGTCGTCGAGCCAGAAGGCGCGGCCCGCGCGGCCGGCCATCACCACGGCCGACTCGGGTTCGGCGGCCACGGTCACCACGCGGCTTTCGGGCGAGTCGCGCAGCAGGGCTTCGCCCAGCGTGGGGGCTATGAGCTGGCGGGGCGATATGCCCTCCTTGTCGCGTATGAGGTCCACGGCCTCGTTCTCCACGTAGTCGCGCCAGTGCAGGGCGATCACGCCGTGCGTCGAGGGCTGGGCCCCGGTGGTCAGCGTGGCCAGCGACACGGGCGTGGTGGTCTGCTGGTAGTCGTAGCGCCCCGAGGTGTAGCGGGTGCCGCTGCGCACGAGGCGCAGGAAGCCGTCGTCGGAGAAGTTGGCCGCATAGCGGTCGAGGTCCTCGGCCCGCATCGAGCTCACGACGAGCTGCACGACCAGGCGGGGCGTGCTGGCGCGTGCGAAGCCGCACGTTGCGAGGAGGAGGGCGAGGGTGCTTATGATTCGGATCATGGGCATGCGTTTTTCGGATCGCAAATTTACGCTTTTTATCCGATATTCCGTGCGAAAAATGCGCGCTCTTTCGCGAAATCCATCTCCGGCAGGGTGTCGATTTCGGCCAGACGTGCGCGGCAGAATGCGCGGTAGGCCTCCGAGTCGGGATGCAGGGGCCGGTGTTCCGCGGCCTCGACGATCCGGCGGACCCGCTCGACGAGGGCGCGCGTGGGGTCGTCAAACGCCGCGGCCGCGAACTTCTCCCACACGTACTCCGCCGCCGCGGGTGCGGGGTGGGCCATGTCGTCGGCATAGAACCGGTAGTCGCGCAGGTCGTCGAGCACTGCTTCGTAGGCCGGGAAGTAACGCACGGTGTCGTGCGCCGCCGCCAGCTCATCGGCCGCCAGGCGCAGCACGGCCTTGCTCGCGGCGTTGCCCTCCAGCCCGTCCGCGAGGTGCCGCACGGGACTGACGGTGAGGATCACGCGTTTGCCGGCGAGCGGTCCGCGGAGCAGGGCGCCGTAGCGCTCCGCGATCTCGGTCACGGTGAGGCGCCGCCGTACGAACTCCGCGGCGGGCCGGCGGTGGCAGTTGGCCACTGCGCGCCCGTCGCGTTCGTAGACCCACGCCGTGCCGAAGGTGAGCAGCACGCGGTCGGCCGCACGCAGGGCCTCGGCGCCCAGGTGGCGTGCGCGGTTCATGGCGTCGAGCACCGCGTCGGGGTCCGTGCCCGAGAAGGAGCCGTGGAATCCGAAGTGGTGCCACACGCCGTCGGTGCGGTGCAGCTCGCCGCGCGCCGCAGGGCGCGCCGCGGCATAGTCCTCCAGTGCGTCGGCGATGGATGCCGGGTTGAACAGAATGCCCGTGGGGTGGGCCGTGCAGCGGAACCGGAGCCGGCACAGCCGCGAGGCGGTCTCGCTCGCGAAGCACGACCCGAGGGCGAGGATGCGGTTCGCGTAGCCGATGCGCTCCTCGGGCGCGAAGGGGCGGACGGCGATTTCGGTGCGGAATTTCATGGCGTAAAGATAGGGCCGAATCGCCGGAAACGGAAATTTCGGCACGAGATTTCGGCGTCGGACGGATTATTCCGTACCTTTGGCTTCGCCGCAGCTGCTTGCGCCTCGGCAAAAACGCAAATAAATTCGTATCTTTGCCCTGCGTGGCGGACGCAGCCTGTATTGGGCAGGATGCCTGCACGGGGCGGTTGCGGCCGCGGCCGTTCCGGTGAAGGGGGCTGCGCGCTGTGCCGTCCGGGCCTTCGGAGGCGTCGGCGGTCGTGCGCCGCGGAGTGATGAATGAATAAAAGGAACAGCGATATGATGAACGGATTCGGAAAAGCTGCCGCCGCATGGTGCTGCGCGGCGGTGTGGTTGGTTGCGGGCTGCACGGAAGAGGGCGCCACGGCGGACGGTCCCGGCGAGCCCGTGGCGGAGGAGTTCCGCGCGGTGCTCCCCGAGGCGGAGGAGTCCGGCGAGGCCCTCGTGTGGGAGCCGGGCGACACCCTGGGTTTCTGGCGCGACCAGTACAATGTCAATCTGCCCTTCGCGCTTACGGAGGATTCGATCGACGACGGGGGCCGCAGGGGGCTTTTCTACGGCACGCTCTACGGCGCCATGTCCGAGGGGGTCTCCGCCTGGGTCTATTACCCCTACGACGCCGGGGCCGCGATGTCCGCACAGTCCGTCGTCACGGAGTTTCCGGGCGTGCAGCGCTGCGAGCCGGGCAGGCGGCCCCTCGTGCCGCTTGCGGGCCGCTATGCCGGCGACCCCGTGTGGATGGAGTTCGCCATGCGGCCCCTGTGCGCGGTCGTCGAGGCCGAGGTGTCGCTCGCTGCGGAGACGGAGACGCCCGTGCGCCTGCAAAGCATCGTCTTCCACGGCAATAACGGCGAACGGGTGTCGGGGGCGATGACCGTATCGTTTGCGGACGAGGTGCCCTCCGTGTCGTTCGCGTCGGACGGGGGCCGCACACTGACGCTCGACTGCGGTGCGGGCGCGGTGCTTGCGCGCGAGCCGCAGCGTTTCCGCATCGTGGTGCCTGCGGGCCGCTACGAGCAGGGCTACACGCTCGACTTCCGCACCGACCGTGCGGAGTGCGGGTCCGTGGCGGTGGTCGTCGGCGACGGCGAGACGGTGCTCGAAGCCGGTGCGACCTACGCTGTGGCGGCGTCGCTCGAAACGTTCCGATACAGCATGCCCGACGCGGCGTTCCGCAACTGGCTCGTGGAGCTGGGCTACGTGACCGTCACGGATGACCGGGCGGGTACGGTGGAGGTGACCGAGGCCGGCCGCGCCGTGCGCGCGCTCGACTGCCGCAGCCGGAAATTCACGTCGCTCGACGGCATCGAATGCTTCGCGGCGCTCGAAGAGCTGGACTGCTCCTACAACCGCCTCGTGCGCCTCGATGCGGGCCGCAACCGGGCCCTCGCGACGCTCCGCTGCCGTGCCAACGGTCTCGTGCGTCTCGACGTGGCGGGATGCGCCGAACTGGAGGCGCTCGACTGCAACGGCAACGCGCTGGAGTCGCTCGACGTGACGGGCAATGCGCGCCTCGCGACGCTCTACTGCAACGGCAACCGGCTGACGGAACTCGATGTCGTGCGCAACGACGCGCTCGAAACGCTCTATTGCTATGCGAACCGCCTCGTGTCGCTCGACGCCTCGCACATGGCCTCCCCCGGGAGCTACCTGCTCTACTGCGGCCAGCAGCAGGAGGGCGGCACCCTGGAGCTCGTGCTGCGCGGCGACCAGCGCGCACGCTGGGAGGAGACGCTGGCCGGCGCACCGGCCAACGCGCGGGTCGCGGTGCCCTAAGCCGGACCGGGCCGGCTGCGTCCCGGCCGGACGGGCTCGGAGCCGCCCGCGGGGCGTGCGGAACGGCGCGGATGAAATACACACAACTGCTACCGAACGAAATCATGTTGCTGAAAGCCAACTGTAAAATCAATATCGGTCTCGACGTGCTGCGGCGTCGGACGGACGGTTACCACGACCTCGATACGGTGATGGTGCCCGTCGCGGACCTCTACGACGAGGTGGAGGTCGTGCGCGCCCCCGAGGATCGTTTCCGCGCACTGGGGCTGCGGATCGACTGTGCGGACGGAGACAACCTCTGCATGAAGGCCGTGCGCCTCATGCGGGAGCGCTACGCCGCGGGACCCGTGGCCGTCACGCTCCGCAAGCGCGTGCCGTTCGGCGCCGGGCTGGGCGGCGGATCGTCCGACGCCACGGCCGTGGTGCTGGCCATGAACGAACTGTTCGGTCTGGGGCTCCCCGAGCCGGAACTGGTGGCGTGCGCCGCCGCGCTGGGAAGCGATACGGCGTTTTTCGTGCGCAATAGCCCGCAGCGATGCACGGGCCGCGGCGAACGGATGGAGCCTTTCCCCCTCGACCTGGCGGGGCGCACGCTCGTGCTGGCGAAACCCGCCGCGTGCGTCTCCACGCGCGAGGCCTATGCCGGGGTGTGCCCAGCGGTGCCCGCCGTGCCGCTCGGCGATCGGCTGCTGCGTCCGCTCGACACGTGGCAGGCGGAGGTGAAGAACGATTTCGAACCTTCGGTGTTCGCCGTGCATCCCGTCGTCCGCACCGTGAAGGAGCGCCTCCTCGAAGCCGGCGCCCGCTTCGCGTCGATGTCGGGCAGCGGCTCGGCCGTCTACGGCATCTTCGATGCGGCGCCCGATCCCGCTTCGCTGCGCATGCCCGGGGGCACGGAACTCTTTCTGTCGGCCTTGTAGCCCGTGGACGGGGCTTCGGCCCCGGCGGATGCGTCGGGGCGGTTCCGGCCCGCCGCTGCGGGGAGCTTTCAGGTGCGCGCTTTCGATTTCCGGGGGTACCTGGCACTGTCCATGCGCTTTTCGGTCCTCTGCTGAGAAGGATCGCTGGTGCTTGCTTTCGATTTCCGGGGGGGCTGGCACTGTCCATGCGCTCTCCGGCCCTTTTTGCCTCCGGCGCTGAGTTTGGGCTGCGAATGTGCGCTTTGCGATGTTCCGAGGGGGGCCGCCGGGCCGTAGATAACAGATATACGGTTCTGGCCCGCTCCGCCGCCGGACCCTGGCCGGCCCGGTCCCGTGCTTTCTGCGGTCGCTTTCCGAATGTCAAACCGCCCCGACACACAAAGTGCGTCGGGGCGGCGGGCGATGTCTCCGTCGGCAGGGCAGGCCGCAGGGCGAAGCCCCCGGCCGTGCGGTCGGTGCCTCGGGATTATTTCGTCGTCTTGCGGGCCTCCTCCCAGGCTGCGAGCGGCATCTTGGCGATGCGCGCCACGTGGCGGTCGCCCTCGAACGGCGTGGCGATGAACTCGTCGAGGAACTCCAGGGCCTGGTCGTTGGTGATGAAGCGTGCGGGCAGCACGAGCACGTTGGCGTCGTTGTGCTGACGGATCAGGTGGGCGATCTCCTTGTCCCACACCAGTCCGGCGCGGATGCCCTGGTGCTTGTTGAGGGTCATGGCCATGCCCTCGCCCGAGCCGCAGAGGCCGATGCCGAAAGCCAGCTCGCCCGACTCCACGGCCTCGGCCAGCGGGTGTGCGAAGTCCGCATAGTCGGCCCGCTCCTCGGAGTAGGTGCCGAAGTCGTGCACGTCGTAGCCGCGGGCGCCGAGGCAGCCCACCAGGAACTCTTTCATTTCGTAGCCCGCGTGATCGCAGGCGATGCCGATTTTTTTCTCCATGATCGTATCTGATTTCGTTCGTTTCAACCGTTGTCCGCGGCCGTTCCGGCGGCTTTGCCGGGCGGCCTTCCGTCCGGGATTGCCGGTGCCGTGGGGTCGCCGCATGCCGGGACGAGGGAACCGCCCTTGCATCCGGCCCGGCGCTCCGCAGCGTTTCGGACCGCCGGATCCGGAACTTCCGGCCGCTCAAAATTACAAAAAAAGCGCGGATCGTTGCCGCTTTGTGCGGATTTTGTTATCATTGGGGCGTGAAAATTCTGGGAATCATGGCGGGCAGCCTCTCGTTGGCGCTGGGTGTGGCGGGCATTTTCGTTCCGCTGCTGCCCACGACGCCTTTTCTGCTGCTCTCCGCGGCGCTCTACATGCGCTCCTCGCCCCGGCTCTACGACTGGCTGCTGCGCCAGCCGTGCCTGGGGGCCTACATCCGCGACTTTAGGGAAAACCGTGCCATTCCGCTGCGGGCGAAAGTCGTCTCGGTGGTGCTGGTCTGGCTGTCGATCGGCTACTGCATCCTGCGGGTCGTGGATGCGTGGCGGTGGGCGCAGGTCGCCCTCTTTCTGCTCGCCGCAGCCATCACGCGTCATATCCTCGCGTTCGCGACCCGGCGCAGCGGGTAGCCGTCGCTCCCGTGCCGCCGGTGCATGCCGCAGCCGGTCGGAAAAATGCCCCCGGAGCATCGCTCCGGGGGCATCTGTCCGTGCGGCGGTCGGTACGACCTATCCGAAGTAGTGCTCCGTGACGCTGAGCAGGAAGCCCAGCAGCACGGCGTTGAGCAGCACGAGGGGCGTCGCTCGACGCTCCTTGCCCACGAAGTTGAGCACCACGGGCAGCGCCATCATCAGCGTCACGGCCATGCCGTCGGCCCACCACGGCAGGTAGGGCAGGTTGCTGTGGAAGATCAGCACGCCGGCGAAGAGGTAGGTGCAGAATGCCGAGAGGCACGAGCGGAATGCGATCCGCTGCGCGATCATCGGGATCACGTCGAGCGCTCCGGCCACGGCTCCGGCCACGACCGAAAGGGTGAAGTGGTCGAGTGTCATTTCGCGGCGCGTTTGCGGTCCACCTCGTGCAGCAGGATCTTGCGCAGGCGCATCGAGTGGGGCGTGACCTCTACGTATTCGTCCTCCTTGATGTATTCGAGCGCCTCTTCGAGCGTGAAGATGCGGGGCGGCACGATCACGGCCTTGTCGTCCGAGCCGGAGGCGCGCATGTTGGTGAGCTGCTTGGCCTTCGTCACGTTCACGGTGATGTCGTTCGAACGGGTGTGCTCGCCGATGACCTCGCCCTCGTACACCTGGTCCATGGGTGCGATGAAGAAGCGGCCGCGGTCCTGGAGCTTGTCGATCGAGTAGGCGTAGGCCGTGCCCGTCTCGCCCGAGATGATCGAGCCGTTGATGCGCATCTCGATGTCGCCGACCCACGGTTCGAAGCCCTTCAGGCGGTGCGTCATGATCGCCTCGCCCGCCGTTGCGGTGAGCATGTTCGAGCGCAGGCCGATGATGCCGCGCGAGGGGATGTCGAATTCGAGGCGCGTGCGGTCGCCGCTCGACGTCATGTTGGTGAGCGTGCCCTTGCGTTTGGTGGCCAGCTCGATCACCGTGCCCGAGCACTCCTCGGGGCAGTCCACGGTCATCTCCTCGATCGGCTCGCAGCGGCGGCCGTCGATCTCCTTGACGATTACGCGGGGCTGTCCCACCTGCAACTCATAGCCCTCGCGGCGCATGGTCTCGATCAGCACCGAGAGGTGGAGCACGCCGCGGCCGAAGACGTTGAAGCTGTCGGCCGAGGGTCCCGGCTCGACGCGCAGCGCCAGGTTCTTCTCCAGCTCGCGGTCCAGACGCTCGCGGATGTGGCGTGAGGTGACGTACTTGCCGTCCTTGCCGAAGAAAGGCGAGTTGTTGATCGTGAAGAGCATCGACATGGTGGGTTCGTCGATGGCGATGGGCGGCAGCGGTTCGGGGTTCTCGAAGTCGCAGATCGTGTCGCCGATCTCGAAGCCGTCGATGCCCGTGATGGCGCAGATCTCGCCGCACGACACCTCGTCCACCTTTTTCTTGCCCAGACCCTCGAAGATCATCAGCTCCTTGATGCGCGTCTTCTGGAGCGTCACGCCGTCGCGCTTGGCCAGGGTGACGTTCTGCCCGGCGCGGAGCGTGCCGCGCGTGAGCTTGCCCACGGCGATGCGGCCCGTGTAGGCGGAGTATTCGAGCGACGTGACCAGCAGCTGGGGCGTGCCCTCGGCCACGGCCGGCTCGGGGATCTCGTCGATGATGGCGTCGAGCAGCGGCACGATGGAGTCGGTGGGTTCGTTCCATTTGTGCGACATCCAGCCCTGCTTGGCCGAGCCGTAGATGGTCTTGTAGTCGAGCTGCTCCTCGGTGGCGTCGAGCGAGAACATCAGGTCGAACACCTGCTCGTTCACCACCTCGGGGCGGCAGTTGGGCTTGTCCACCTTATTGACCACGACGATGGGTTTCTTGCCCAGTGCCAGGGCCTTCTGCAACACGAAGCGTGTCTGGGGCATGGTACCCTCGAAAGCGTCCACGAGCAGCAGCACGCCGTCGCACATGTTGAGCACGCGCTCGACCTCGCCGCCGAAGTCGGCGTGGCCCGGGGTGTCGATGATGTTGATCTTGTAGTCCTTATAGATTACCGATACGTTTTTCGAGAGAATCGTGATGCCGCGTTCGCGTTCCAGGTCGTTGTTGTCGAGGATCAGTTCGCCGGTGTTCTGCCGGGCATTGTCGCGCAGGATGTGGCCCGCGAGGATCAGCTTGTCCACGAGCGTGGTTTTGCCGTGGTCCACGTGGGCGATGATGGCGATGTTGCGGAGTTTTTGCATGTAAGGAAAATTTATGGCGCAAAGATAACGAATAATCGGCAGAATTGTGCTATTTTTGTCTTTCGCCGATGCGAATTGCCGCATCCTTTCTCTTTTCATGGAACACTTCGAACATCCCTGCGGCCGCAGCCGGATCCTTGTCGGTCCGGCCGCCGGCGCCCTGGCCCGCGTGCTGCCCGCGGAGTGCCGCACGGTCGTCGTGACCGACGCCGGCGTCGTGCGGGCCCATCCCGAACTGACCGCGCCCTACGCCACGATCCTCGTCGGCAGGGGCGAGCGGTGCAAGACCTTCGCCGCCGTCGAGCGGGTCTGCCGCGAACTGCTCGCGGCGGACGCCGACCGCGCGACCTTCGTGCTGGGGGTTGGCGGCGGCATCGTCACCGACATCGCGGGCTTCGCCGCCTCGGTCTACATGCGCGGCGTGCGCTTCGGCTTCGTGTCCACGACGCTGCTGGGCCAGGTCGATGCCGCCGTGGGGGGCAAGAACGGCGTGAACGTGGACGGATACAAGAACATCATGGGCCTCTTCCGCCAGCCGGAGTTCGTCGTGTGCGACCCGACCCTGACGGGGACGCTGCCCGACCGCGAGTTCCGGGCCGGACTGGCCGAGGCGCTCAAGGCGGGCATCGTGGGCGATGCGGCGCTCTTCGCGCGGATCGAACGGGCCTCCTACGGGGCGCTGCGCGGCGACGCGGAGCTGCTCGCCCGCGTGGTGGAGGGCGCCGTGGGGGTGAAGTGCGCCATCGTGGCCGCCGACGAGTGCGAGGCGGGCGTGCGGCGCAAGCTCAACCTGGGGCACACGCTGGCGCACGCCATCGAGAAGTGCTCCGACCGCATGAACCACGGCGAGGCCGTGGCCGCGGGCCTCGCGCTCGTCGCCCGGGCTTCGGTGCGCCTGGGGCTGCTGTGCGAGGCGGAGTGCCGGCGCATCGAGCGGGTGCTGCGCGGCCTGGGTTTCGAACTCGACCCGCCCGTGCCGGTGGAGCGCCTGTTGCGCGAGGTCGTGCACGACAAGAAACGGGAGGGCGGCGTGCTGCATGCCGTGCTGCCCGAAGCCGTCGGCTCGTGCACGGTGCGCCCCATGTCCGTGGCGGAGTTCGCCGCACTTTTCGCATAGGAGGGGTCGGACGCCTTTGCGTGCGGCGGCGTGCGGCAGTGGGGCGCGGGCGCGCGCTCCGGGTGCGGTTCTGCCGTCCGCGGCGACCGTCGCGGCTGCCTGCCTCCGTTGTCGCGCCCGGACACAGCCTGTCGGACGAATCCCCCGGCGACCATGCGGGTCGCCGGGGGATTCGTCTTGCGGAGCGGGGGCGTCGTCACCTGCGCACGATGCCGCGGAGCAGGGCCCGGCCGCCGAAGACCTGGAGCAGCATGCCCGGGATGCCGAGGCGGAAGTCCTGCGCGGCGGCGTGCAGCGAGCCGGTGAGGGCCCATTCGCCGAGCGTGCCGAGCACCTGGTATGTGAGCACGACGCCCGCCAGCACCGGGAGCGACACGCGGCCGAAGCGCCGTGCGGCGTATCCCGCCGCGAAGGCCAGCAGCAGCGACTTGACCAGAATGGCCGGGAGTGCGGCTGCGGTCGGCATGCCGAAGATCGCGGCGTTGAGCAGCGGCGAGCACAGGGCCGTCAGCAGGCCCGTGCGCCAGCCGAAAGCATAGGCCCCGACGAGCGTGAAGAGGTAGATCGGGAGCCATACGGGGCCGCCCAGGTGCACCGTGTGGCAGAGTTGCGGCAGGGCGATGTTGCCCAGCGTGAAGAGCGCTGCGGCGAGGTAGGTCCGGGCTTCGTCGTAACGGAGCGTGCGGAGGGCGGTGGTTGCGGTTTTCATGGTTTTTCGGTTTTTTCAGTCGAGTTCGATCAGTTCGTAATTTTGGGTGCCGAGTCCGAGGGTTTCGGCGTAATCCAGCGTGTGCATGCCGTGGCGCGAGTCGATGCGTTCGATCAGGTGGACCTTGCCCGGGTCGTCCGACGTGCGCACCAGGTCGGTGCATGCCCGGTCGAGGGCCACGGGGTCGAGCGATGCGAGGATGCCGATGTCGCCCATGCGGGGCGCCTCGGGCGCGGCCACGCAGTCGCAGTCCACCGAGAGGTTGTTCGCCACGCTGATGTAGAGGATGCGGTCGCCGCAGTGGTCGGCCACGGCCTTGGCCGCTTCGGCCATCGACTCCAGGAAGTCGTCCTGCGGAGGCAGGTTCCTCCACGGATTCTGCGTGGTCTTGCCCGCGGTGTGGATCCACGCCTTGCCGTCGGCCGAGGCGATGCCGATCGACATGTTCTTGACGGCGCCGCCGAAGCCGCCCATCGTGTGCCCCTTGAAGTGGGAGAGGATGACCGTGAAGTCGTAGTCGAGGTAGTGCGAACCCACGTAGTCCTCCGTGAGGTGGCGTCCGCCGCGCACGGGCAGGGCCGTCTGCCCGTCGGCATCCATGATGTCCACCGGGGCGATGGCCGCGAATCCGTGGTCGGCGGCCGCCTTCAGGTGGTCTTCGGTGCGTGCGCGTCCGCCTCCGTAGGCCGTGTTGCACTCCACGATGGTGCCTCCGACGTGCTGCACGAGGTCGCGGATGAGCTCCGGTTGCAGGTAGTGGTGACCGCCCGGCTCGCCGGTCGAGAGCTTCACGGCTACCTTGCCCCGGACCGGTCGTCCGAGCGCTTCGCAGATCTTCACGAGGTTCGCGGGCGCGATCTCGCGGTACAGGTACACTTTTGCGGGTTGCGGCTCCCGGGGGCCGGGACCTCCCGCGTCCGCTGCCGGCGGGATGGCGCCGGGCAGCGGATGGCCGATGTCGTTTTTCATGATTCGATAGGGTTTGGGTCGTTTGTGTTTTTTACATATGCAGGTTCAGGCCGGCCATGACCGTAGCGCGGGGCATGGGGAATCCGGCGTTTATCTCGTAGCGCTGCGCCAGCAGGTTCTCGCCCCGCACCCAGAGCGACACGGCGCGCGAGGCGCGGAACGTGCAGCGCAGGTTCCACAGCACGAACTCCTCCTCGGTGTCGGAGCCCGAGCCCGCGGCCGCGAGCGCCGTGCGGAGTCCCGCGACGTACTGCACGCCCGTGGAGACGTTCCAGCGCCGCCGCACGAACTGTGCGCCGGCGTAGAGCTTGTGTTCGGGCGCCGCCAGCACGGGGTACTTCATGTGCAGGTAGCTGTAATTGGCGTCCAGACGCCACGAGGCGTCGCACTGCCAGCCGATCTGGCCCTCGACGCCCGCATTCCGGATGCGGCCCGAGTTGATGTTCGCGGGGCGTCCGTCCACCGGCACGCGCAGGATGAGGTTCTCGCCGTCGATGAAGAAGAGGTTCACCCCGTAGTCGAGGCCCGGGCGCGGCAGCCGCTGCGAGAACGAGAGTTCGTAGCTCCACAGCCGCTCGGGCCGCAGGTCGGGGTTCTGGGGCGGAAACATGTACATCTCGCGGATGGTGGGGTAGCGGAACCCCTTGGCCGCCGAGGCTTTCAGCTCCACGGCGCGGGGCAGATGGGCCGAGAGCCCCGCCTGGGGCACCCACTCCGTGCCCACGTGGGAGTGGCGGTCGGCGCGCAGGCCGGCGTCGAACGTCAGCCACGGGGCGAGCTGCTGGCGGAAATCGACGTAGGCCGCCGTCTCGTACAGCGTCTTGTCGGCCAGCTCGTCGCGCTCGCCCTTGCGTTCGCCCGCGATGTAGCGGTTCCACGCCTCGCCGCCGAAGCGGAAGAGGTCGATGCCCGCCGTGAGACGGTTGCCGCGGAAGAGCTGCACGCTCTGGTATGCCGAGATGCCCGCCATGCGGTCGCGCGAGCCGAAGCGGTAGTCGAGGGGCGCTTCGTCGGCGGCATGTCCGTCGTCGATGCGGTGGCGGCCCCAGTTGCAGAAGAGGCTCACCGCACCCGAGGTCTTCTCGTAGCGGTTCTCCACGGCCACCGAGGCCGCGCCGCGCGTGATGCGCTGGTCGTTGTCGAAGATCGGCGCGGTCACCGGTCCGGGATTCGAGGCGTTGAAATGCGTGATGTTGGCGTCGGCCGTGGCGCTCCACGCGTCGGCGATGCGGTAGCCCAGGCGGAGGTAGCCGCCGTATTGCTCGAATCCCATGCGTGCGCGGTGTCCGTCGGTGCGGGCGTAGGAGGCGCCTGCGGCGCTGGTGAAGCGTCCCGCCCGCACGCGGTTCGAGACCTCGGCCTGCAACGTGTTCCACGAGCCGTAGCCCAGGTCGGCGTCGGTGTGCACGCCGTCGCGCTCCGCACGGCGGGTGACGATGTTGATTACGCCGCCCATGGCGTTCGAGCCGTAGAGCACCGAGGCGGGGCCGCGCACCACCTCCACGCGCTCGGCCAGCAGCGACTGGCAGGCGTCGGCGATCGGATGCCCCATGAGGCCCATGTACTGGGGGTGTCCGTCGATGAGCACGAGCATCGCCGTGGTCGGCGTTCCGGCCTGTGGGGGGCCGCCGATGCCGCGCAGCGACATCTGTCCCGCCGCGCCGCCCGAGACGCCGTAGCCCAGCACGCCTCGGCCCGTGGTGAAGAGCCCCGGCACCTGTTCGGTCAGCAGGGGCAGCAGCGAGGCGCCCCCGTCGTGTTCGATCCGCTTGCGGCCCACGACCGCCACGGTCATCGGCAGGTGGCGTACGTCGGTGGCGGTGCGCACGCCCGTGACGACCACTTCGCCGATGGGGCGGGTTTCGGTTTCGGGTTCCGTGTGCGGGGGAGTCTGTGCGTGCGCCGCGGCCAGCGCGGCGCCGGAGGCGGCGAGGAGGAGGAGGGCGCGTTTCATCGGTCGGACGTCTGATTCATGAATTCTTCGATCTGCGCGTAGCACTCCTCGGGCGTGCGCAGGTCGTGGCAGCGGGTTTCGAGCGGACACCAGCCCGTCTTCGTGCGGTTGATGATGTGGGGCACTTCGAGCGTGCAGCTCACGCGCACGCGGTGGCGGCGCAAGAGCTCGACGGCCGGACGGCTCGCCACGTCGGCGAAGACCTCGCGCACGCCGCCGAGGATCATCAGCGCCGCGGCCGCCTTGCCCACCACCTTGTCGGCGACGAAGGCGCCGTCGAGGAAGCGCCGGTCGTCGCGCAGCAGACGGTAGAGGTCCTTTACGCCCCGCTCGCGGAAGACGCGGATTTCGTCTCCGTTGCGTATGACGCACGAGTACTTGTGCGTGAAGAGGCTTTCGATCAGCGCTTCCCGTTCCTTCGGGGTCAGCGTCGCGGTGTTTCGTGTCATGTTCGTATCGTTCGTTTTACACAGTCGTCTTCCGGCGTGCATCCGGCGCGGTCCGCACTTCGCCCGGCATTCGGACGGCTCGCCTCGTGCCGGCGTTTTCCCGCTCCGGGGCGCCCCGCCGGGTCACATTCCGAAACGTCGTGCCGCGGCGCGCATCGACTCCACGATCTCCACGCCGAAGGGGCAGCGGCTCTCGCAGTGGCGGCACTCCACGCAGTCGGAGGCGTGGCGGCTCAGGAGCCTGTAGTGTTCGCGCACCGTTTCGGGCACTTCGCCCTGCGCGACGGTCAGGTTGTGGAGCTTGTTCACCGCGGCGATGTCGATGCCCGCCGTGCAGGGGGCGCAGTGGCCGCAGTACATGCAGTGTCCCTGCCACGAGAAGCGGTCGAGTCCGGCCAGCACCTCGGCGTAGTTGCGCTCGGCGGGCGCGGCGTCGCACCAGGCCAGTGCCGCATCGAGCTCGTCGCGGCTGCGGCAGCCCGCCATCACGGCGGCCACTCCGGGGCGTGCGAGCGCATAGTCGATGCACTGCACGGGCGTCAGCGCCCGCCCGAAGGGCGAGAGGTCGTCGCGCAGCAGGTCTCCACCGCCGTAGACCTTCATCACGTCGATGCCCGTGCCCGTGCGCGCGCACAGCTCGTAGAGCCGTTCGCGGTCGGGGTCGATGTTGTGCAGGGGGCGGGCATAGCTCGTTTCGGTCCAGAGGGCATCGACCTCCTCGCCGGCGGGTTGCAGGTCGTAACAGGGGTTGATCGAGAACATCAGCACCTCCACTTCGCCCGTCTCGACGGCCATGCGGGCCACGCGGGGGTTGTGGCTGCTCATGCCGATGGCGCGTATGCGGCCCTCGCTGCGGAGCCGCCGCGCGATGCGGAGCAAGGGGCCCTCGAACACGCGCCGGAAGTCCTCCTCGGCATCGACGTAGTGGATCATGCCGACGTCGAGGTAGTCGGTCCGGAGCTGTTCCAGCTGCCGGAGAAACGACGCTTCGGTCTTCTTCGGGTCGCGCGTGCGCAGGTACTGGTCGTTTTCCCATGTGGTGCAGAGATGTCCCTGGATGATGAAGTCGTGTCGCCGCCCTGCAAGAGCCGTGCCGATGCGGCTCCTCAGCTCGGGATTGGGCGAGTAGATGTCCATGAAGTTCACGCCCCGGTCGATGGCGTAGTCCAGGTCGGACTTCAGCTCGCCGGCGCTTTTCTGCACGAAGCCCTCGCAGCCCAGTGCTACGACGCTCACGTCGAGGCCCGTGCGGCCCAAAGTGCGGTATTCCATAGCGTGTGTCTTTTTCCGTCGCGGGCCGCCGGGTGCGGCGCCGCGTTTTCCCATCGCAAAAATAGGAAGGAAAGCCCTTCGCTGCAAGTGGCGGATTACGGATTTCGTTGCCCCGATTCCGGTTTGCGGCGTGCGTCGGCGATTTTCCGGGGCGGCCGTACGGATCGTTTTTCGCATGCGGGCGCATGTTCCGCGTATTTTTTCGTAACTTTGGCTTCGCCTTAGATACTCCCGCTCGGCAAAATGCGAGCAAGCTTGCTTTTGCCCTCGCTTATTCGTATCTTCGTAGCATACGATTCAAACACGAGCTTATGAAAACCAAAGTAGCAGCGAAATTCGCGGAACTTTACGGCGGCGAGGGGGCGCTCTTCGCCGCGCCCGGCCGCATCAACCTGATCGGCGAACATACCGACTACAATGCGGGATTCGTCTTCCCGGGGGCCGTGGACCGGGGCATCGTGGCCGCCGTGCGGCTCAACGGCACGCAGCGCGTGCGGGCCTGGGCGCTCGACCCGGACGAGAGCGCCGAGTTCGGCCTCGCCGAGGAGGATGTGCCCGCCGGGGGCTGGGCGCGCTATATCTTCGGCGTGTGCCGCGAGATCGCCAGGCGCGGCGGCCGCGTCGAGGGCTTCGACACCGTGTTCGCGGGCGATGTGCCGCTGGGTGCGGGCATGTCCTCGTCGGCGGCGCTCGAATCGGCCTACGCCTTTGCGCTGAACGAACTGTGCGGCTGCGGCATCGACCGTTTCGAGCTGGCGCGCATCGGGCAGGCCACCGAACATAACTATTGCGGCGTGAAGTGCGGCATCATGGACCAGTTCGCCTCCGTGTTCGGCCGCAGGGGGTGCCTCATGCGCCTCGACTGCCGGTCGCTGGAGTTCGAGTATTTCCCGTTCGACCCCGAGGGCTACCGCCTGGTGCTGCTCGACTCGCGCGTGAAGCACGAGCTGGTGGGCTCGCCCTACAACGACCGGCGTGCGTCGTGCGAACGCGTGGCGGCGGCCTTGGGCCGCGAATACCTGCGCGGCGCGACGGCGGAGGAGCTCGAAGCCGTCCGGGACCGCATTGCGGAGGAGGATTACCGCCGTGCCCGCTACGTCATCGGCGAGGAGCGGCGCGTGCTCGACGTGTGCGCTGCGCTGGGCCGCGGCGACTACGAGACCGTGGGCGAACGCATGTACGAGACGCACCGCGGCCTCTCGCAGGATTACGAGGTGTCGTGCGAGGAGCTCGACTTCCTGGTCGATACGGCCCGCGCGTGCGGCGTGACCGGCGCCCGCATCATGGGCGGGGGCTTCGGCGGCTGCACGATCAACCTGGTGCGCGCGGAGCGCTGCGACCGCTTCGTCGCCGCGGCCCGCGAGCGCTTTGCGGCCCGCTACGGCCACGAACCCGCGGTATACGACGTGGTGATCTCCGACGGCGCGCGACGGCTGGAGTAGACGGGCCGTCGCACGGTATGCCGTCCGGTACGATGCTTCGTGCCGGGCGGCTTCCGTTTGGCGTGCGGCGGTGTGCGATCGCCGGCCTTTGGGAGCGGTGTGGCGTGCGTTTTGTGTTCTCCGCCGCCATGACGAATCCTGTAATTCTTATGACGGTATGAAAAGTACGGCTATGAATCTGTTACTGGGTGTCGCCGCGGCCTGCGGCGGCGGTTTTCAGGCGGTGGCCTGCACCGGCATCTCGCTCACGGCCGCGGACGGCGGCTACGTCCAGGCCCGCACGATCGAGTGGTCGCGCGGGGCGTTGCGGAGCGACTGGGTGGTCATCCCCCGGGGCGAGCACCTGACCTCCTTTACCCCCGAGGGGGCGAACGGTCTCTCCTTCACGGCGAAATACGGAACCGTGGGACTGACCGTCGTGCAGCGGGAGTTCATCGCGGAGGGGATCAACGAGGCGGGACTCTCCGCCGGACTCTTCTTCTTCCCCCGCTTCGGGGGCTACGACTCCTACGATCCGGCGCAGAGCGGCCGCACGCTCTCCGATCTGCAAGTCGTGGCGTGGATCCTCACGCAGTGCGCCTCGATCGACGAGGTGAAGGAGGCGATCGCCTCGGTGCGGGTCGTGGGGCTCGAAGCCGCCTCCGTGGTGCACTGGCGCCTCGGGGAGCCTTCGGGCCGCCAGGCGGTGCTGGAGATCGTGGACGGCGTGCCCCGCTTCTTCGAAAACGAGGTGGGCGTGCTGACCAATGCGCCCGGTTTCGAGTGGCAGCTCACCAACCTCGACAACTACGTGAACTTGCGTCCCGGCGATGCTGCCGAGCAGCGGCTGGGCGGCGTCACCCTGCGGCCGCTCGGGGGCAACAGCGGTTTCCTGGGCATTCCGGGCGACGACACGCCGCCGTCGCGCTTCGTGCGCGCCGCGTTCTACCGCAATACGGCTCCGCAGCGCGCGACGGCTTTCGACACCGTGCTGCAATGCTTCCACCTGCTCAACAACTTCGACGTTCCGATCGGCATCCAGCACCCCGCGGGGGAGTGCCCGGACATTCCGAGCGCCACGCAGTGGACCTCGGCCATCGACCTCACGAACCGTCGGGTCTACTACAAGACGGCCTACGATAATTCGATCCGCTGCATCGACCTCCGGGAAATCGACTTCGACCGGGTGCGGTACTGCGCACAGCCTCTGGACGAGGTGCGCGAGCAGCCCGTCGTGATGCTCCGCATACCGGAAGCCGCGCGCTGAGCCGGCGGCCCCTATGCGCGGAGCGTGGCGATGTTGCGGGCGATGCACTCCACCAGCGTCTCGACCGACTCCACGGGCGACCAGGCGTTGTGGGGCGAGAGCAGCATCCGGTCGGGATCGGCCAGGTGCAGCAGCGGGTTGTCCGCGCGGACGGGTTCCTCGGCGAAGACGTCGAGCGCCGCACCCGCGATCCGGCCGGCATCGAGTGCTGCGGCCAGCGCCGCTTCGTCCACGATGCCGCCGCGGGCCACGTTGATAAGCAGCGCCGAGGAGCGCATGCGCGCCAGCTCCGCGGCTCCGATCAGGTTGCGCGTGCGGTCGTTCAGCGGGCAGTGGACCGACACCACGTCGGCCCATGCGAGCAGCTCGTCCAACGCGAGTGCGGGGTAGGGCTCCTCGCGCACCGCGCCCGAGGTGGAGGCGTAGCGCACCTCGCATCCGAGCGCCTCGGCCGCACGGGCCACGGCGCGGCCGATGGCACCCAGGCCCACGATGCCCCAGCGCGAGCCGTAGAGGCGGTGCGTGGTGCGCCCGAAGTGGTACTGCACGGGCGAGGCGGCATAGGCGCCGCTCTTCACGTAGCGGTCGTAGTAGAGCACCTGGCGCCGCAGGGCGATGGCGGCGCCGATCGTGGTTTCGGCGACCGAGTGCGTGGAGTAGCCTGCGGCGTTGCGCACTTCGACGCCGTGTTCGGCAGCCGCTTCGAGGTCGATGTGGTTCACGCCCGTGGCGGCTACGGCGATCATCCGCAGCCGGGGCAGCGCCTCGATCGCGGCGCGGTCGAAAGGCACCTTGTTGGTGATGGCCACTTCGGCGTCGCGGCAGCGTTCCGCCACCAGGTCGGGCGGCGTGACTTCGTAGCCCGTATAGCGGCCCAGGGCGCGGATGGCCGAGAGGTCGGCGCCGCCCAGCGAGTATTCGTCGAGGAAGACGATGTTCGGTCTCTGTTGCATGGTCTCGTGTGTGTCAGTCCAGTTCGTGTATGAGGCCGCGGATGACCACCGAGGCGCATCCGATGCCGAAGAGTGCCGGGAGGTAGGAGATCGTCCCGACGTTCGATTTCTTGTTCTGCTCCTCGCAGCGGATCATCGCCCCCTCGCGTACGGGTTCGGGCGAGAATACGGCGCGGAATCCCGTGCGGATGCCCGCCTTGTGGAGCCGTTTGCGGAGCATGTGGGCCAGCGGGCAGTGGTGCGTGCGGCCGATGTCGTCGATTTCGAGCTGCGTGGGGTCCGTCTTGGCCCCGGCGCCCATCGAGCTGACCAGGGGCAGGCCGCGTGCGAGCGTCTCGACGATCAGCGCCAGCTTGGGTGAGAGCGTGTCGATGGCGTCCACCACGTAGTCGTAGTGCGCGGCGTCGAGCAGCCGTGCGGTGGCTTCGTCGCGGATGTATTCGTTCACCGCGTGCACCTCGATCCGGGGGTTGATGTCGCGCAGGCGCTCGGCCAGCACCTCGACCTTGGGGCGTCCCACGGTCGAGTGCAGCGCCACGAGCTGGCGGTTGATGTTGCTCGGCGACACGGTGTCCGCATCGGCGAGGGTCATGCGCCCCACGCCCGCGCGGGCGATCATCTCCGCGGCGTAGGCGCCCACGCCGCCCACGCCCACGACCAGCACGTGCGCCCGGCGCAGCAGGTCGAGTTTCTCTTCGCCGAGCAGCAGCCCGGTCCGTTCCATCCAGTCGTAAGTCATTGTTTTGCGAATAGTCGTTCGTAGTTCTCCCATAGCCTCCGCCGCAGTGCCTCGGGCTCCGCGCCGCGCAGTGCGGCCATGCGGGCATAGACGGCGCCGATGGGCTCGGGGCCGTCGTCCGTCTCGCAGAACAGCCGGTCTTCGGGCGTCGCGCGCAGTGCCGCCACCGTGCGCGGCGACCGGAAGGAGCGCAGCCCGAACGAGAGGAAGCAGCCCGCATCGAGTGCGCGCTGCGCCTGCCGGGGCGAGCCGATGAAGCCGTGGAAAATCACACCCGGCAGCGTGTATGCGGCCAGTTCGCGCATCAGCGGCTCGAACGCCCTGACGCAGTGCAGCACCACGGGCAGCCCGAGCCGTTCGGCCAGGGCGAGCTGTTCGCGCAGCACGCGCAGCTGTTCGTCCGCAGCGGGTCCGCGCACGGCGTCGAGGCCGATCTCGCCGATCGCCTGCACCTCCGCACCGATCGGCAGCAGCTCCGCGGCGCAGGCTCCGGCCGCATCCCACGGGTGGATGCCCGCGGTGCGCAGCTCGATGCCCCGTCCTGTCGGACGGTGGGTGTGGATATTGACTTCGGGATACGGCATACGCGGCAAAAATACGTTTTTTTCGCGCAATTGCGTGCGGATGCGCTGATTTTTCGGTAGCGCTGTCTCGGCGGTGCGCCTCGGCGCCTACTGAAAAAATAGAGTATGCACCATGCATACTCGGTTTGTCGAACCTTGGTGTATTATACAATTTTGCATTGCAAAATATGAAACGGACTCTTTATCGTGTCGGAAGTGCGTATACGACCGCAGAAACAGGGAAAGTGCGATAATTTCGCGTCATTCAAAACGCTTCGATAATCCAAATAATCAGCATGATAAAAGATAATTACCGTAGATTCAGAGCCGTATTCGTTCAGACGGCGGACAGGTATTTCTTCGAACCGGGCAACCTGCGCCGCACGCACATTCAGGTCTATCGCCTGTTGATCCGCCCCGTGACCGGGATCGGGCCCGATACGTTTCGCAGGGACCTGCATCAGCGGATCGTCTATCCGAAGTATCCCAAGATGCCGCGGCACATGGAGCTGGGCGTCCGCGCGTGGACCGATATTCTGAAGTACATGTCGCCGGGCGAAGCCGAGGAGTTCCTCGAATTTCTGTGCAAGACCATGGAGGAGGCGGCCAAAACGCACAGCCCTCACCTCAAGTGCCGGAACTTGCTGCGCCGCCTCCGCGACGAATTGGAGCGCATGAGGCTCTGATCCGGTCGTGCGGGCGGAGGTGACGCATTGTCGTTCCGGGTGTGTGCCGGCGCCGTGCGCGCTTCGAGTGCCCTCGGGGATGCGGGGGCAGCGGAGCAGGGCCGTAGCTGCCTCGCGCGGCAGGATGGCCGGGGCGCTTGCCGTTTCGCATGGCCCGAACGACCGGCGGGCGAACGCTCCGCAACCCCCGTCGTATGCCGCAGTGCGCCCTGCCGGGCGATCCGGACCCCGCACGGTCCGTGCGGGCGCCCGGTGGCGGACGAACGGCGCAGGTGCGAAGAAAAACGCAGCCCCGGAATATCCGGGGCTGCGTCGTTTGCGTGAGCGGATCGCGCGTTACGATCCGAAGTTGTCGTAGAGGATGTTCTCCGGCGGTACGCCCAGGCTGTCGAGCATCTTCACCACCGAGGCGATCATCATCGGAGGTCCGCACATCAGGTAGATGCAGCTCTCCGGCTCCTCGTGGTTCTTGAGGTAGTTCTCGTACAGCACGTTGTGCACGAAGCCTGCGGTGTACTTCACGCCTGCGGCGTCGGCCTCGGGATCCGGACGGTCGAGCGCCAGGTTCATCGTGAAGTTGGGGAAATCCTTCTCGATCTGATGGAACTCGTCGAGATAGGGAGCCTCCTTGAGCGCGCGGGCGCCGTACCAGAACGATACCGGACGGTTGGTCTTCTCCGTCTTGAACAGGTGCATGATGTGGCTGCGCATGGGCGCCATGCCCGCACCGCCGCCGATGAAGATCAGCTCCTGCGTGTCGGGCAGGTTCGCCGGCAGGAAGAACTCGCCGTAGGGGCCCGAGATCGTCACCTTGTCACCCGGCTTGCGCGAGAAGACATAGGAGGAGCAGATGCCCGGATTGACCTTCATGAACGAACCCGTCGCGCGGTCGAACGGCGGCGTGGCGATGCGGATGTTGAGCATGATGATGTTGCCCTCGGCCGGGTGGTTGGCCATCGAGTAGGCGCGGAACGTCGGCTCGGGGTTGGTAGCGACCAGGTCCCACATCTTCATCTTGTCCCAATCCTCGCGGAAGCGCTCGTCCACGTCCATGTCCGAGAACTTGATCGCGTCGTACTTCGGGATGTCGATCTGGATGTAACCGCCGCTGCGGAAGTTGAGGTTCTCGCCCTCGGGCAGCTTCACGACGAACTCCTTGAGGAAGGTCGAGATGTTGCGGTTCGACACCACCTCGCACTCCCACTTCTTCACGCCGAGCACGGCTTCGGGAACGCGGATCTTCAGGTCGTTCTTCACCTTCACCTGGCAGCCCAGGCGCCAGTGCTCCTTGGCCATCTTGCGCGTGATGAAGCCCGTTTCGGTCGGCAGGATGTCGCCGCCGCCTTCGAGCACCTGGCATTTGCACATGCCGCACGAGCCGCCGCCGCCGCAGGCCGAAGGCAGGAAGACCTTGTTGTCGGCCAGCGTGGCCAGCAGGGTCGAGCCGCTCTCGGCGCGCAGCACTTTCTCACCGCCGTTGATGTCGATGGTGACTTCGCCCGACGAGGTCAGTTTCGCCTTCGCGAAGAGAAGCAGCCCCACCAGAAGCAGGGTCACCACCAGAAAGGCGACAATTGCTACGATAGTCGTTAATTCCATTTTTCCGAATTCTCTTTTTAAAGGTTAGAACTGAATGCCCGAGAAGATCATGAACGCGAGACCCATCAGTCCCGTGATGATGAACGCGATGCCGGGGCCTTTCAGTGCGGCCGGAATGTGCGAGTAGGTCGTCTTCTCGCGGATGGCGGCCATCATGACGATCGCCAGCCACCAGCCCAGACCCGAGCCCAGACCGTAGACGATCGACTGCCAGCACGACGTCAGCTCGCCGGCATCGACCTTCTGCTGCATGAAGAGCGAACCGCCCATGATGGCGCAGTTCACGGCGATCAGCGGCAGGAAGATGCCCAGCTGGTTGTAGAGCGTGGGCGAGAACTTCTCGACCGCCATCTCCACGAGCTGCACGAAAGCCGCGATCGTGGCGATGAAGACGATGAACGACAGGAAGCTGAGGTTCACTTCGGGCAGACCCGCCCAGGCCAGGGCGCCGTCGCGGAGCACGTATTCGTTCAGCAGGTAGTTCAGAGGCACGGTCATCACCATGACGAAGGTCACGGCGGCACCCAGACCGAGCGCCGTCTTCACGCTCTTCGATACGGCGATGTAGGAGCACATGCCGAAGAAGAAGGCGAAGACCATGTTGTCGATGAAAATCGACCGGATGAAGATATTCAGAGATTCCATACGCTATCCTCCTATTTTTCCTGTAAATCCTTGTTGCGCGAACGGTGCACCCAGATGATGCAACCCACGATGACGAGCGCCATCGGCGGGAAGAGCATGATGCCGCAGTTCGAATAGAAACCGCCCTCGGCCATGTACCAGCTCTCGGGAATCACCCGAATGCCCAGGAGCGAACCCGAGCCGAGCAGCTCGCGGAAGAAGGCCACGATGATCAGGATCAGACCGTAGCCCAGACCGTTGCCCACGCCGTCGAGGAACGCCGGCCAGGGTTTGTTGCCCAGGGCGAAGGCCTCGACGCGGCCCATGACGATGCAGTTCGTGATGATCAGACCCACGTACACCGAGAGCTGTTTCGAGATGTCGTAGACGAACGCCTTCAGCACCTGATCGACCAGGATCACCAGTGCGGCGATCACCACCAGCTGCACGATGATGCGGATGCGCGACGGCAGGCCGTTGCGCAGCAGCGACATCACGAGGCTCGAAAATGCCGTGACGACCGTAACCGAAAGCGCCATGACGATCGCCGGCTTGAGCTGCACGGTGACGGCCAGCGCCGAGCAGATACCCAGGATCTGCACGATGACGGGGTTGTTCGCGGAGAACGGACCCGTCAGAAATTTCATGTTATTGCTCATTGTTGTCTGCTATTTCTGCGTTGGACACTTCGCCCGCGGCCTCGGCCGCACGACGCGCTTCGAGATAGGGCAGATAGTGCGACAGGCTGTTGCGGAGCATGGCCGTCACACCGTCCGAGGTCTTCGTGCCGCCCGAGATGGCGTCCACCTCGTGGTCGATGCGTTCGGCCGAAGCACCGCCTTTGCGCAGCGCCACCGACACGAACTCGTCGCCTTCGAAGATCTTCTTGCCGACGAAATACGACTGGAACTTGGGCGTGGCGATCTCGGCGCCCAGGCCCGGCGTCTCGCCCTTGTGGTCGAGCACGATGCCGGCCACGGTGTTCATGTCCTTTTCGAGCGCCACGTAGCCCCACACGGGACCCCACAGGCCGCTGCCCGTCACGGGAATCACCACGCGGCCGTCTTCGGCGGCGAAAATCGGGTATTTGCCCGCGTCGAACGACGCCTTCAGGTCGCCGAGCAGCGCGAATACGTCCTCGCCCTCCGTGGCACGGCCCTCGGCGTCGAGCACCGAAGCCTCGATGAAGCTGTCGTAGGCCAGGCCCTTGCCGGCGATGAAGTCGGCGGCGTCGGTCTCGGCCGCTGCGGCCTCCGCCGCAAAGAGCGACTGGAGGATGGCCTGCTTCTTCTCGTTGTGCATGTTGGCGTTCTGACGCTCCTGGAGCCTGAGTGCCGCCACGGCCAGCAGCGTGGCGACCACGACCACCATGACGGTCGAATACATTATAATATAAGGGTTGCCGTTCTTGTCCGAAAACATCCCCTTCTTCGCAGGCTGCTCCGCGAATTCGCTCGCGGGTGCCTTGCACACGGGGCAGATGTCGGGTGCGGCGGTGCCTTCATGCACGTGGCCGCAAACTTTGCATACGAATTTTTTCATTGCCATAAGTCCCCTATTTTGCTAATTTACAACCACGTTTCTTGCGGCGCGAGATATTGGCCTCCACCACGAAGTAGTCCACCAGCGGAGCCAGCGCGTTCATGAAGAGGATCGCCATCATCATGCCCTCGGGATAGGCCGGGTTCACCACACGGGTCAGCACGGCCAGCGCACCGGTCATGAAGCCCACGATGTACTTGCCCGTGTCGGTCTGCGCCGAGGTCACGGGGTCCGTGGCCATGAAGACCGCACCGAAGGCGAAGCCGCCGACGATCAGGTGATACCATGCGGGGTAGGCCGTCACGCCGAGCGCCTGGAAGAGGTAGCCCGTCGCGAGACCGCCGACAAACACCGACACCATCGTGCGCCACGAGGCCACGCCCGTGAAGAGCAGCAGCGCGGCGCCCAGCAGGATGGCGAGCGTCGAGGTTTCGCCGATGCTGCCGGGAATGAAGCCGAGGAACGCGTCGAGCGCCGAATAGCTCATCGTGCCCGTGGTGCCGAGCTGTTCGAGCGCCGTGGCACCCGAGAAGCCGTCCACCACGCCCTCGCCCGACGAGAGACCCGCGATCCACACCTCGGCGCCCGAGATCGAGGGCGTGTAGGCGAAGAATACGAAGGCTCGCGCCACCAGTGCGGGGTTGAAGACGTTCATGCCCGTGCCGCCGAAGACCTCCTTGCCGATCACCACGGCGAATGCCGTAGCCACGGCCACCATCCACAGCGGAATATCGACCGGCATGACCATCGGAATGAGCATACCCGTCACGAGGAAGCCCTCGTTCACCTCGTGGCCGCGCGCCTGGGCGAAGCCGAACTCGATGGCCAGACCCACGACGTAGGATACCACGATGATGGGCAGCACCTTCAGGAAACCGAACCACAGCGAGGCCCAGAACTCGGGCTGCAAACCCTGCGAGAGGTAGTGCTGGTAGCCGGTGTTGTAGAAACCGAACAGCAGGGCGGGCATCAGCGCCGCCACGACCACGATCATCGTACGTTTCATGTCGTTCACGTCGCGGATGTGCGCGCCGCGTGCGGTCGTCGTGTTCGGTACGAAGAGGAACGTCTCGAACGCATCGAACGTCGATGCGAGGAAGCCCAGTTTGCCGCCTTCGGAGAAGGTGGGCTTCAGATTGTCCATGAATTTACGCATTCCCATCGTTAAGCCTCCTTGATCATTAAGTTAATACCGTTGCGGATGATCTGCTGCATCTCGATCTTCGAGGGATCGACGAACTCGCAGAGTGCGAAATCCTCCTCCGTGACCTCGTAGATGCCGAGGTTCTCCATCTTCTCGATGTCGCCCGCCAGGCACGCTTTCAGCAGGTACGTGGGGTAGATGTCCATCGGCAGGTAGCGCTCGTAGAGCCCCGTGACCACGAACGGACGCTCGCCGCCGTGGAGGTTGGTGTCCAGCGCGTAGGACTTGCGGGGGCAGAGCCACGAGAAGTAGGAGCGCGACACCGAGAACTTGTCGAGACGGGGCATGGCCCAGCCCAGCAGTTCGTACTTGTCGCCCTCGGGGATCACCGTGAGCTGGTTGGCATAGAACGCCACGTGGCCGTCGGCCTCGGTCTTGCGGCCCGTGAGCGCGTTGCCTGAGATGATGCGCACGCGGTCGCCCTCCTTCTGCGGACGGAGGTTGCCGTCGAGCACCGAAGCCACCGTGGCGCCCGCCACGATGCGGCAGTAGCGCGGCTCGGCGACTTCCGAGCCGGTCACGGCCACGACCTTGGTCATGTCCACGCGGCCCTCGTTGAACAGGCGGCCGATGATGGCCAGGTCCTGGATATTGACCGTCCAAACCACCTCGTCCTTGTTGATGGGGTCGATGTGGTGGATCTGCACGCCCACGTTGCCCACGGGGTGCTTGCCCGCGAAGGTGTGGAGCTCGACGCCCTTGAGCGACGCCATGCGGCCCTCGGCACCGGCGCGCACCGAGAGGTGCACCTTGCCTTCGGTCAGGCGCTGCATTGCGGCCAGACCCGTTTGCAGGTCGGCCTCGCGGCCCGCCAGCGCGAAGTTGTAGTCGGGGGCCAGGGGGGCCGAGTCGAACGCCGAGACGAACACGGCTTTCGGCGTGTCGTCGGGGTTGGCGATCACGCCGTAGGGGCGCTGCACGATCATCGGCCACAGTCCCGAGCGGAGCAGCAGCTCCACGATCTCCTCGCGCGACGCGCTGCGCACGTCGAGCTTCGGGAACTCCTCGTACTGTCGGTCGGCATCGGGCGTCACGGTCACGGAGAGCACCTTGCGCTTCTCGCCGCGATTGACGGCCGCCACCGTACCCCCGACGGGCGAAGTGAACAGGATGCGCTCGTCGCTCTTGCTGAAGAACAACGGCGTACCCGCCTTCACCCGGTCGCCGGGCTTCACCAACAATTTGGGAGTCACACCCTCGAAATCGAGGGGCGACACAGCGTACTCGGCGGCCGCCGGCGCTTCGGCCAGCTGCTCGGAGGCGCTGCCCCGGAGATTGATGTCGAGACCCTTGCGTAGTGTAATGATTTTCGACATTTTAGATAATTGTTAGATTAGAATTGTTTGTATGTAAAAGTTGTTCGTTTCCTCCGGCCGGAATTCCGGCTGCATAAATCGCGTGCGAAAGTACGAATTATTTCGCACAAACGGAACATAAATTCGGATTAATTTCCGGACCGGAACGCATTCGCGCGGGACTTCGGCGCGGGGTGCGGACGGAGGGGAGGGAAACGAAAAGCCGCCTGCTCCGTGGAGGGGCAGGCGGCGTGGGGCCGTGTCGGCGGCGTGGCCGCATGTGCGGCGGTCGCGTTATTTTTTGCCGGCGCCGGTTTCGAGGATCGAGACGATCGAATAGAGGGTGAAGCAGATGGCGCCGAAGCCGGTCAGCACGCGGGCCGGAACGAAGAAGCGGGGCTTGAAGAGCGCCTCCTCGAAAAGGAAGGCGGAGAGGAAGAGGCAGGCGAGGGCCGTAATGACGGGGATGATCGGGATGCGGCGGGCCAGCGGGTAGTCCGCATGCCAGATCCGGGCCAGCAGGATGACCTTGCTCGAAATGCTCCAGCAGATCAGACCCAGGCCGATGAGGATGAAGCCCACGAAGTCGGTGGCGCCGCCCCAGCGGGCGAAGATCATGACCAGGCCGAAGAGGAACGCCGCGCCGCCCATGACCAGCACGAGCGAGCTCCAGCGAGCGCGCTCGCGGCTGCCGTAGGAGCCGCGGACCTGACGCGCGATGCTGGCCACGAGGGCCACGAGCGACGTGCAGACGCAGGCGATGCCCGCCATGACGCTGCCGGCGACCGTGTGTGCGGCCGTGGTGCCGGTGATGAAGAGCATTGCCGTCCATACCCAGGCTGCGAGCGACATGATGACCGGCACGGCGATCAGTGCCGCGACCGTTCCCCGGCCGAAGCCCCGGGCGTTGATCGTGCCGGGCGTGGCGGACGAGTTGAGGGGGATGAGGCTGAAGCGCGTGGAGGCGGTGGCGGCCGTGGCGACGCAGGCCGTGATGAGTCCCAGGCCGCAGACCACGTGTCCCGCGACGTAGGAGCCCGCGTTGCCGGTCGAGGCGATGAAGAGGCCGCAGACGAGCGTCGTCAGCGCGAAGGCGTACGCAACGGTCGGAAAGAGGTAGCGCGCAGCCTCGTTGTAGGTGCCGATGATCTGGCGGATGATGGTGGATGCGGTGCAGTAGAGCGCCGTGCAGATCGAGCCGAGGAAGAAGATTACGGGCCCGGCCGTGAGGCGTGCGGGGTCGTCGCCCGCGGCGTAGACGCAGGCGCCGTAGCTGAAACAGAACAGGGCCATGACCAGAGGTATGGCCCGGAAGAGGATGCTTATGCCGTGATTCATGGTGAGAATGTTTATCGGGTCGCCGTGCAAATCCCGAACCAAAGGGAATTTTTCGTATCTTCGCTGCCGTTTTCAAAACTCTTACAGATGAAGATCGCCGACATTGATCTGGGCCCCCGGCCGCTCTTTCTCGCTCCGATGGAGGACGTGACCGATCCGTCGTTCCGCTACATGTGCAAGCGTTTCGGCGCCGACATGGTGTACACCGAGTTCATTTCGGCCGACGGTCTGATCCGCGATGCGGCCAAGTCGCTGGCCAAGCTGCGCATCGACGACGCGGAGCGTCCCGTGGGCATTCAGATCTACGGCAATGCCATCGCGCCGATGGTCGAGGCCGCGCAGCGTGCCGAGGCCGCCGGGCCCGATGTGATCGACATCAATTTCGGCTGCCCGATGAAGAAGATCGCCGGGCGCGGCGCCGGGTCGGGCATGATGCGCGACGTGCCGCTGATGGTCGAGATGACGCGGCGGATCGTCGAGGCCGTGCGTCTGCCCGTCACGGTGAAGACGCGCCTGGGGTGGGACGACGAGTCGAAGAACATCGGCGAAATCGCCCTGCGCCTTCAGGATACGGGCATCGCGGCCCTCACGATCCATGGCCGCACGCGTGCGCAGCTCTACCGCGGCGAGGCCGACTGGACGCTCATCGGAGAGGTGAAGAACGATCCCCGCATCCGCATACCGGTCATCGGCAACGGCGACGTAGATTCGGGCCCCAGGGCCCGCGCCATGTTCGACCGCTACGGCGTGGACGGCGTGATGATCGGCCGTGCGACCTACGGCCGTCCGTGGATATTCCGCGAAATCCGTCATTTCCTCGACACCGGAACCCTCCTGCCCCAGCCCTCGGTGCGCGAGCGGGTGGCCATTGCGCGCGAACACCTCGCCAAGTCGTTGGAGGTGAAAGGCGAATATGTGGGTGTGATCGAGATGCGCCGTCACCTCTCCAACTACTTCAAGGGGCTGCCCGACTTCAAGGCCACGCGGCTGAAGCTGGTCACGTCGCTCGATATCGGCGAGCTCTTCGCCACGCTCGACTCGATCGCCGAGCGTTGGGGCGATTTCGACGCGAGCGGCGTGGTGCCTGCGCCGCTGTCGCACGACCTCTGACGGGGCGGCGTTCCGCCCGGCGGATCCTCTTTCCGGAGTCCCGGTGGCCTTGCTTTTGGCGGCAGTTGCCCTCGTCCCCGGTCCCCGGTCCCCGGCGTCCGGCCGGTCCTTTTCCGTGTGTTTTTCCGCGCTCCGCGGCGTTCGTTCCGGGCTATCCGCCCGGTATCGTTTGTTCCGGGATTGTCTGTCCGGGATCGTTCGTGTCGGAATCATCCGTTCGGTATTGTTCGTTCCGATATTATCCGCCCGGGAGAGCGTTTGTTTGGTGTCGTCCGTTCCGGGAGCGTCTTCCTGGCGTTGTTCGTTCCGGCGTTATCCGTCCGGTATCGTCCGCCCGCTCCGCGGTTCGGCAGTGCCGAAACGACGAGGCCGCACCCCGAAACGGATGCGGCCTCGCTGTCGTGTGCTGCCGGAGGGTTATGCCTCCTCCTGCGTCTCTTCTCCCTCCTCCGGAAGTTCGAACTTCGTGAATCCGGCCTCCACGAGGATGTTGTACCAGGCGAAGCACTTCTTCATGTCGGAGACGTGCACGCGCTCGCGGTCGTAGTCGGGCAGTGCCTCGGCGAAAGCGGCCTTGATCTTTTCGGGGGCCTCCTTGTGGCTGATGGCACGCTGGCCGCCCGTCTGCTCGTAGATGTTGGTGAATACGCGGGCGAGCGCAATGTCTTCGCCCTCGGTGAACATCGAAATTTCGGTCAGGGCGCTGACGCGGGCGTTGGCCGCCGCATTCATGCGTTTGCCGTCGGACAGCGACTCCACGATCACGCCGCGCGACGACTGTGCGACGTATTTGTAGAGGCCCGGCTGGCCCGAGATGGCTAAGATTTCTTTCAGTTCCATAATTTCCTATTGCGTGGTTGTGAATTATTCTTCGGGTGCGGCCACCGTGTAGGTGCATACCTCCGACGGGGTAAGGTCGCCCGCCATGTTGAGCGTCGCCAGCTGGAAAGTCACCTTCGTGCCCTCCTTCTGTGCGGGAATTCTGCCCGAGAATTCGACCGACTTCGTGCCGTTGCAGCGCTTTTCGGCCACGATCTGCGTGCGGTCGCTCGCATCGTCGAGGTAGTAGACGATCCATGCGTTGTAGATGCCCGACGGATTGGTCAGCACGGCCTCGATCTCGGCCTCCTCGTCGGGAGCGACCGTGGGGGCGTAGGCGATGCCGCTGAAGATCGTGGGCTCCGAGGCCACGGGCTGTGTGTCCGAATCGCAGGCCGCGCAGCACCATGCCGCCGCCGCCAGGACCGGGAAGAGAAGGTGTTTCATGCTTTTCAGTCGTTCTTCATGTGCACGTCCATCTGCGGGAAGGGGAAGTTCACGCCCTTGGACGGCAGCGTCTTGTAGAATTTCTCGTTGTATTCGAAGAATACGTCCCAGTAGTCGGCGTTCTTCACCCATGCGCGGGCCGAGAGGTTCACCGAGCTGTCGGCCAGGGCTGCGACCCACACCACGGGAGCCGGATCCTGCATGATGCGGGCGTCGGCGGTCAGCAGTTCGAGGATCGCGCGGCGTGCGTTGTCCACGTCGTCGCCGTAGGAGATGCCCACCGTCCAGTCCACGCGGCGCCGGTCGGCCGTCGAGTAGTTGTCGATGATGGCCGTGGCGATGGAGTTGTTCGGGATGTAGATGGTCTGGTTGTCACCTGTGGTGATGACCGTCGAGAAGAGCTTGATTTCGCGCACCGTGCCCGACTGTCCCTGCGCCGAGATGAAATCGCCCACGCGGTAGGGCTTGATCAGCAGGATCATGATGCCGCCGGCGAAGTTCTGCGCCGTGCCGCTCAGGGCCATACCTATGGCCAGGGTGACCGAAGCGAAGAGGGCGATGATCGAGGTTACGTTCACCCCGAGGGTCTGGATGACGCTCAGGATGAGGATCAGCGTCATGACCACCTTGAGCGTATTGCGCAGGAACGAACGCAGCGAGGCGTCGATCTTGCGGCGTTCGAACACGCTGTCGAGCAGCTTGACCATGCGGCGGATCAGCCAGCGGCCCACGGCGTAGATGGCCAGCGCCATCAGGATCTTGAGGACGATCCACACGGCGTCGCCCGCCATGTTCATGAAAAATTCCTTGTAGTCGAGGTTCACTACCTTTTCGATCGAGCGGGCCAGATTGGCTTTCTGCACGCTGTCGGGCAGCATCAGGGGCTGTACACCGTCGGCTTGGGTTAAGAGCGGCAACATGTCGTTTTGCTTTTTTAGGGTTTTCGGGAGGCAAAAATAACAAAAAAACGCATATTTCCCTCGCCCGCTTCGGGATAGGTGCTTTTTTTGTCCTGTCGCCCCGGCTCCGGGGACGCATACCGCGCGCCGGGGTGTCGTCGTCTCAGTCCGGAATGATCCATCCCATAGCCAGAATGCGCTCCTGTGCATCCACTTCGAGCATTAGCCGGTCGTCTGCGAAGATTTCGGTTCCGGTTATTTTGAACCATACTGCAAACAAATCGTCCGTCAGCCTTTTTATTATCATCTCGTCGGCGGGAATGCGGCGTTTCAGCTCCGCAATGGTCATTCCGACGGAAATGAAGAACTTTCGGTCGATAATGAGCGTATATCGGTCGGAATAGATCGCGAATTCGGAAGCGACAGAGTTGAAACTGTCGAATTCCAAATTGCCGTTATCGTATTCGTATTTCTCGATAAAACAATCGAAAAGGTCATCGTCGTACGCCTTGACCGGCCGTATCCCGAACCGGTTCCATGCGGTCTGGGGTGTCATACGCTCGCCGAGAGTAAGGATCTTGCTGGGGTCTTCCTTCGAACGCACGATAACCTGAGCGTAGGCTTGGGAGCATGCGATAAATGTCAGAATTAATAATGTTCCTAATGTTGTTTTCATAAATCAAGATTGAAGATCGGTTCAATCGGTCGGCTCCCAGCCGATGCAGATGATACGGTCCTGCGAATCTACATGCAGTATTAGCCGGTTGTCCAGGACGATGCCAGTCGGAAGATCTATGAATCGGATGACATACGAATTGTCTGCACATTTTTCCATCGTCCGTTCGGTTGCGGGAATCAACGATTCTATGGCACGGATATTCATGCCTATTGATAGAATGTATTTTCGGTCGATGATTACTACGTATTGTTTCGAGTCCGTGGCGAAGCTGTGAACGGTCGAATTGAAACAGGTGAATCCCAGCCCTTCGGTATTATAGTGATCTATGTGCCCGTAGAGGTATTCCGTGTCATCAAAGGAATAAGCTGCATACACACCGAACCGGTTCCATACCGTTTCGGGGGACATTCGCTCGCCGAGCGTGATCGACTTGGATGCGTTGTCGATCATGCGCACGGTGACCTCCTGAGCGTTTGCGGCTTGTTGCGCGAGGCACAGGGCTGCGAGAAATAACAGTGAGTATTTCATTGTGTTGGGTATTTTCAGACCGGAACCTGCCACCATATGCTTGTAATGCGGCCGCGTTCATCGGCGACCAGTACCAGCTGCTCGTCAGAGAACTCGCCGGAGCGGGTC
>Ga0209064_1000067_pt1 | contig 226227 bp, 217 predicted proteins | sample Inofromicrocosms_FD_187498 | JGI IMG/M metagenome (GOLD analysis project Ga0209064, IMG submission 187498) | Mouse cecum microbial communities from Vienna, Austria - Inoculum for glucosamine and mucus D2O microcosms (SPAdes) (version 2) | ecosystem: Host-associated > Mammals > Digestive system...
GGGTGCTGGGTGCTGGGTGCTGGGTGCTGGGTGCTGGGTGCTGGGTGCTGGGTGCTGGGTGCTGGGTGCTGGGTGCTGGGTGCTGGGTGCTGGGTGCTGGTACGATTTTTTTTTGCAGTCACGCCTGAGGAACAAAGTGAGAGAGGTCAGTGGCCATCCCCCAAATATCACCGCCTGAATGAGCAGAGCGAATGAGGTTGGCGGTCTTCTTTATTTTAATTTGTAGATGCCTAACCTCGATGTTTCGTGCCTCAGGGCATGACTAAAAGGGGTAGGGTGATGCTTAACCTCGCGGCAAGCCGCTCAAAGCATGACTATAAGAAAGAAATTCGGGGTGACAACACGGGAAAGTTTGAGCTGATATTAAGGAAAGCGAAATACTTAGACAATAAAAAAACTGTCTGCCCTCATCGGCAGACAGTTTTTTTTATTTAGTTCTGAAGCGCTTATTTGCTTAGCACTTCGTCGAAGAGTACATTTCCGTTATAGACTACTCTGACACGGACGGTGCCGTCGCCTTCGGTAATCTGGTACATGTCACCGTTCGGTTCGCCAAAGAAAGGCTTATCGAGCGTAACATCTTCAAGCTTTTCGATCAAGGTTCCATACACCTCGTCGCGGGTCTTGCCGTTAACATCTGTATATACCCAATGTTTGTTAGGTTTGGTTTCGATGTTAATGTAAGACGGTATGAGGTAATCAGAACTTTCGGTACAAAGAGCGTTGCCCAGTTTGTCGGTGATAGTGTTAACATCCATTTCATGGAAGTTGTAGCCACCGTTCCAGAACGAAATTACACCGGTTGTGGTGATGATTGTTCCGCTGACAAAAGGCTGTCCGTTTGTGTCCCATGCCCATGAGAGGCGGCCGAACTGTCTGGTCTTGCCAAGGTCAATAGTCTGATCAATGGTCGGATCAGCAGATTTCTCGACGTCAATATTGAACTTGTTGGAGTAAGGTGTTTGCACGTTTGAGTAGGTTTCCTGATAAGTCAGGGTATACTGCGAACGGTTGTATTCCTTTCCATTTTCGTTCACAACGCCCAAATCCAAGGGATTGCCCGCACCGGCGAAAATTACCGATGAAGCCGGAGAAATGAAGTCAATCCTTTCGCCGCGATACAGTGTGTAAGCGGTTTCGTGAATTGTTTTCACAGCTGAGTTGCCGACATTGAACTTAAAGTTGTTCGTTGTGGTAACGGTTGTGATGTAGTTTCCATTTTCCGTACGGGTGGTTTCCGTCGAAGAACTGTTCATTTCCTGATATATCAGAGCGTTGTTGGTGCGGACAAAACGTTTGTCGTTGTCAACAATGACTTGATGTGCCAGATTTTGCGTTGCAACAGAATCTCTTTGAGAAAGAGTTCCGACAATGTGGAAGGTTATTGTCGAAATACCGGTATTCGGGTCAAAATCCTTGCTGACTGTATGAGAAACATACTCGTCTTTCGGGTTGGCCTTCTTTACATCAATGTCCACTTCGGCAGTCAAATCGGTGGTTGCGCCATCGAAAGTTACCTTGTAGGTGTTGAGGTAATTTGTACGGTTATATTCTGTTCCGTCATCGCCTGTCACAATACCCATATCAGTCGGTTTGGAGCCGGCATAAGTCAGAGAAGTTGCTTCAGGAGCGAGGAAATCAATTTCCGTGCCCTGGAAGTTAATCTTGGCGGTCTGGTCTACCGTTGTCACCTCGTCTACATACAAGTTGTATACAAACTTGCGGACGGTGGTGGTGGTGGTGTATTCGATACCGTCAATGGTTTCAACTTTCTTCGTTATAATCGGGTCAAGAGCCTGAGACATCTTAAGCTCGTTGTTGTCAGCATAGAAATGACGCTTGAGAGTAAGGCTGTTTTCATGCTTAAAGTTTGCAATCAGAACAGAGTCTTTCTTTCCGGAAAGGTTGCGTTCAATATGCAAAACAATATTTGAAGCCAGCTTGTCTCTGTTGCGGTCAAAACTCCAGTTGATGATGTTATCAACTTCCGGTGCTTTGGTATCTTCTACGTCAATGTCCACGTTAGCGGAAAGGGTATTCAGCGCTTCCTCGTATGTCTCCTTGAACTTAAGGGCATATCTGGTGCGGTTATACTTCTTGCCGTCCTCGGTTACTTCGCCGATGTCGCTCTTCTCTGCGCCGCTGAATGCCACTTGGGGCACGGGAGCGATAAAGTTGAGCTGCTTGCCATTATACATGGTGTAAGCGGTTTGATAAGTTTCTTCAACATTGAATGTGAAGAAGTCAAAATCAAACCCGTAGCGGATAACGTTGGTTGTGATAACGTGGCCGGTCTCGCTGTCGGTGTTTGTTCTTTCCGACAGGGTTACAACATCCATAGCCTGTTTGAGGCCAAGATAATCATTTGAGCGGACAAAACGATTATCCTCGTCAATCTTGGTCTCTCTGATGAACTCCTGAACAGCAACTGAATCGCGGGTGCCGGTTTCCTTATAGTCGCGGCGCCAGATAATTCTGGAAATGATTTTGCTGTTGTTTTCAAACTCGTAAAGTATCGTTTCGGATACCATCGGGTCAACAGGAGCCGGAGGCAGAATGTTGCCTTTTTCGACCAGAAATTCCTGCTTCTGATTCAAATCGTAGGCGTCATTGTTATATGAGCCTTTGAAGTAAATCACACTCGGGTAGCTCAAATAAGTTTTTCCGTCAACGTCCTTGTCGGTTGCGTCGCCGTAAGTATACTTATCGTAGTTGTGCAAGTGTTTTGAAGAAGGCATTTCCATAACGCGAAGACCGTTGAAAAGCTTCCATGCTTTTTCCGAAGAAGCATGCGTTCCAATCTGATAATTGTAGGCATAGTTCCAAGTGTAAGTCCAATCAGAGGTTGTTTTTTCAAACTCATAATCGTCATTACCGTCCTTGGCATATGCGCCGCTGTTGTTATCAGTCTGGGCAATCTTCGGATTTCCGAACTCGATGTTAGGCACTTTCCAAGCTTCCTGCTCGTCATCAATCCATTGCTTGATTTCCAAGTCAACCGAATAAGTGACACGTTTTTTTCCTGAAACGGACCAGAACTCGTATACGTCTCTTTGCGAGGTGTAGATTGAGGTGTTGTTGTCAACTTTGGTCTTGAGGAACAGTTTTTCCGTACCGTTGATAGGTATGGCGCCGTTAAACATGTCTTCTCCGGTGTTCGGATCTTCAGGAGCATCAACAACAAGGTTCGGGTAAATCCTGTCCACGTGCTGTTCGTTGTTGTCCGTATGGTGGCGGAATACATCGAAAACCAGCGTCACTTTCGTGCGCAGATAGGGTTCGCCGTTAACCTCAAATCTTTCGAGAACTTCGTTTTCCTGGCTGACAAATACGATACTGTCGAGTTGGCAGTTGGGAAGATTGATACCGCTGTGCTTGTTGTATTTAACTTCTTGGTTGCGGGTTGACAAAGTCAGCGAGAAACCGTCGAAATTGAACATAAAGCTCTGGGTATAGGTCGAAAGGCCGAGGTTGTTGTTGGTTTTGGATTCCGAGAGGTACTTCTCCGAGGCGCTTTTTTCTTCGAGTTTGAATTCGGGAGTTGAACGAACCATACGCTCAAGTTTGTCCCAAGAGATTTCAAACGGGAGAACCTGATTGACATCGTCAGTCGAGGTAACGCCTTTTTCGGTGAGGGTGATGTTGGCCTGACATTTCTTGTAGTCTACAACCAGACCGTCGGAATATTCCCAAGCGTGGAAAAGGCCGGCATGGTTGAGAACTGCGGAAACAGTCGGATCTTCGGGATCTGGGGTCGGGGTCTTTTGTTCGTCGAGAAATGTCTCGTCGGTGCAGCCGGTGAGGGCAACTGCGAATGCGATAACTATCGTCATCATCATTCTAAAGAAAATGTTCTTTTCCATATTGATAAGTTGTTTTTATTGTTTTTAATTTTCTTTGGCCGTTGGCAGGACGCGTCGAGTCTGTACTCTTCGAAACTTTAAAATATGAAAATTTCTGCGATTGCGAAGCAATAACAGAGTTTTCAATTCAAAGCCCAACGTGGAATAATAAGGGTATATAGAAAAATTACCCGTCCTGTAAGTAATTCTTGATGTTATAATTGTATGTTTTGACAAAAATATGATAGCGCAAATTTGTTGAAAATGCAACTCTAAACATATATTTGGCGATGTCGGGATTCTTAATTTTAACAAAAGTGTAACAATCGGTTTTGAAAAACGATTCGACAAAAAAGATGAAATTGTATCTTTAAAAAGGGAAGAGCCGTGACCAAAGGTCACAGCTCTTTATATTATAATCGACAAAGATAATTTTTTTAGTGGGTAGCGTTGTAGTACTCACGGTAGGTCATCTTGTGACTTTTGTGAGAACCTTTGAATTTGTATACTACACCAACAAAGACCTGACCACGGCCGACCATGTTTGTCGTAACATGTTCGTAACCGGCTTTAACACCGATTGAGTGACCAAGGCTTGTGCGCCAAAGAGCCTGAACACCACCTTCATAGCTCACTGTGTTGTGAACCAACTTATCAAGAGCTTTTGCTCCAGCGTTAGGGTAGTAAGAGGTTAAGCGCGTATAACCGGCACCGCCATAAACAGCGAGCTGGCATTTTTTGTGTTTCGAGAGCTGGAACACGATGTTAGCGCCAACGGTGGGCACATAACCGGACTTCACGTAGGTGAGATCCTCGTATACCAGTTTCGGCATGTTTGTCAGCTGCACTTTGGCTTCCAACGAAATTGCGAAGTTGCGGGGCTTATCTCCGTCCTTGTGGCCGAAGCAGAAGTCGTAACCTGCAACGATTTCAGCACGGGCTGAAACAGAGCTGGAAGAGCCGGCTCCATCGTGGCTGAGGTTGGTATAGCCGGCGAAAACACCAGGCTGAATGTACCAACCGCTGCACTTCTCTGCCTTCTGATACAGCATTGCATCTTCAGACTTCGGAGTGTAGCCGTTCTTGCTTGTTTTGGTCCAGTTGGTATCTGCGGGGCAGATCTGGGTGAACTTGCAGTTCTTGGTCTCGTATTTGAACGGAGACTGTGCAAAAGCTGCGTTAGAAACGAGAACGGTTGCTACGATGGCGATATTTTTTACTATATTTATTGATTTCATATTTTGGGGTTTTTAAAGTTTGATGATAAAGGCCGCTCTCACCCCTGATGGATGTCACCGGGTGAGAGTTAGGCCGAAAATTGTTTTTGTTCTCTTAATTAGCGAAAACGTGATCGAAGACAACAGAACCATTGTAAACGACTTTAACACGAACGCTACCGTCCTGAGAGGTGATCTGATAAGTCTCAGAAGTTTCGCTCGGAGTGCCGAAGAAAGGCTTATCCAGAGTTACATCTTCGAGTTTTTCAATCAGAGTACCGTAAACCTCGTCGCGAGCCTTGCCGTTAACATCGGTGTATACCCAATGTTTGTTAGGCTTGCTCATTATGTCAATGTATGACGGGATGAGGTATTGGTTGTTGTTCTCAGGGTAGAGTGAATTGCCGAGAGGAGCTTTGATCGAGGAGGTGTTCATCTTGTGGAAGCAGTAGTTGCCGTTCCAGAAAGATACAACGCCGTTCTTTGTCACGATAGTACCGGAGATGAAAGCTTTGCCGCTAGCATCCCAAGCCCATGACAGACGACCAAACTGCTTTGTCTTAGCAATGTCAACGCCGCCAATTTCGTTCGGCATGTCGGGTGTTTGAGGTTTTTCAACCCAGAACTCCTGACCTACAGACAAACCTGAAATAGCGTTATTTAGATTGCCTGTAGCCGACTTGTGGTTTCCGTTGAAGTTTACTGTGCTGTTGAATGCGTTGTAGTTCTTTCCGCTTTCAGACTTCTCAGAAGAGTTGCCTTTAACGAAGTTCTTGAAAGAAGTGGTTGTTTCGCCATAAGGCATAGCAACTTCCTTACCTTCGCGAACGAAGAACAAACGCTCAACTTCTGAATATACTTTTTTAGAGAAGCCGTTTTTCCAAGTGTAAGTCCACACGGTGGTGTACTTTTTGGCATAAACGTTACCTTCTTTGTGGTACATATCAGATACAGTATTGTTAACAGAAACTGTCGGGTTACCGATTTCAATTGAAGAAACGATTTTTTTTGCGCCCTTAGCTTCTACCCAAGTTTTAACGGTAGCAACGCCGGATACAGTTTCCTGCTCCTGAGTTGTAACGCCGTCCTGAGTAAAGTAGTGTGTCAAGGTCAGCTGAGACTTGTAGCTGTTGTTGTCGATTTTGGTATATTTGCCAGAACCTTCAACTGCGCTTGAGCCGTCATAAACCTTTTCACCGGGAACAAAATTTACCGGAACGAGTACGGAGTAAACAATATCCATCTCTTCAACGTGCTCACTCTTCTGACCATTTTCATAGTCGTTGAAGTGGTTTTCTGCTTTTGCAGTTACGTTAACTCGATAGTATTTTTTACCTTCCTTTTCTACCTCAACTTTGGCACCGTCAACCTTAGCGGTATCAGAAACCTGAGTTATGATAGTGGTGTAGTCATATTCGCAGCGGTCAGCTTTTTTTCCGTTGAAAGAAACTTCTTTCCAAGAACCTTTGAGGACAACATCCATACCAACGAAAGAGAGTGTGCACTCCTTTTCAAATTTGGTAATGATGAGACCCTGATTGTTCTCTTTAGAGATTTCTTTTACGGTGCCGGCTGTGTAAGCAGTAAACTGCTTCTGAGCGGCATTGCTGATTGTTTCTTCGATGGGAGTCCATGTAATTGTCTGTTCGGCGATTTGGTCTTCCACGCTGATGGAACGAACCTCTTCACCGTTTTTCTTTATAACAACAAGGCCGTTATAGCTAGGTTCAGCTTTTGCCAGACCGTTGCTGTAAGCCCAATCGTTATGAGTGAAAGACAAAAACTGGAAGTCAGCGTTTTCTTCACCGGGGAGTTCGGGGCCTTCACCTATACCGTAGTGTTCTTCAGTGCAAGAAGATACAGCAACGATAACGAACAAAGCGACCACGAGGCGGATGGTCATAGATACTGCCTCTGAAAAGTTCTTTCTCATATGAGTTTTTTGTTTTTTTGTTATGTTGCTGGTTTTGTCCGACTTCGAGATGTTCTCTACTAATTTAAGTTTGCAAAAACAAAGTTCTCACTAACTCAAAAAACCAACGAAATTTATTTATGAAATCTTTCTTGATAATTATGGGTATTAGCCAATATCTGAAAGTATATGGGGGCTATTACCTCGGACCTGATAATAGAATATATGTATATGTTTGACAAAATTATAGTACCACGAATCAGAGGCTTTGACAATAGGTAACAAAAGAAAATTTTATATTTTTTTGCCTTTTAACAAAAATTTAACTTTGGTTAATCCGGCTGTTTTGTCCATATTTTGAGCCGTTGGCGGATTTATTCGGATTCGCGGCGAATCGGAAAATTTGCGCAAAAATGGTTTTTGTTAACCTTTGGCAGAGAAGAACGTCCGGAACAATTTGCTGCATTCGGGATAATAACCGCCGCAGGGAGATATGCCAAAAAAGGCGGAGCGTTTAAGGCATTGCAGCCGTTTCTATTCTAATAATTTTGTGTATAAAGAGTCGCTTAGCGAGTCGTTTTGTAAATTTTGCTTGCCAGAATCGGAATCATTGTTATAGATTTTCAACCAGTATTGAATTGGCAAGGGGCGAATCTGCCCTTTTGCCGTGTTTTTAACTTAAATAAGCTTAAGGAGCTAATTAAACCATGAGTAAATGGGTATATACATTTGGCAACGGCAGCGCCGAAGGCGATGCCAGCATGAAAAACCTCCTTGGCGGTAAAGGTGCCAACCTTGCAGAAATGAACAAAGTCGGCCTTCCTGTACCTCCGGGTTTCACCGTTACAACAGAAGTTTGCACATATTATTACAATAATGACAAAACTTATCCTGCTGATTTGAAAGATCAGGTCAGAGAAGCTGTTGCCGGCGTTGAAAAAATTATGGGCAAAAAATTTGCCGATGCCAACAACCCGTTGCTCTTTTCGGTTCGTTCCGGTGCCCGCGTTTCCATGCCGGGTATGATGGATACCGTTTTGAACCTCGGTTTGAATGACGAAACTGTTAAAGCTTTGGCTAAAGCTTCCGGCTCTGAAAGATTTGCATACGACTCTTACCGCCGTTTCATCCAGATGTTCTCTGACGTGGTTATGGGCGCAGATATTGATTTGTATGAAGAAGCTTTGGAAAATATGAAAAAAGCCAAAGGTTACAAATCTGATACAGATATGACAGCCGAAGATTTGAAAGAACTGGTTGAAGAATATAAAGCAATCGGTAAGAAAATCGGCAAAGTTGTTCCTCAGGATCCTTGGGAACAGTTGTGGGCAGGTATTGGCGCCGTATTCGGTTCTTGGATGGCCGCCCGCGCTATTACATATCGTAAATTGAACAATATTCCGGGTGACTGGGGAACAGCCGTTAACGTTCAGACCATGGTCTTCGGCAATGCCGGCGACGACTGCGCTACCGGTGTTTGCTTCTCTCGTGACCCTGCAACCGGCGAAAACCGTTTCTACGGCGAATATCTGGTTAATGCTCAGGGTGAAGACGTTGTTGCCGGTATTCGTACTCCGCAGCCGATGGCTTCAGAAGGCAAAGGCAACTCTTTGGAAGAATTGATGCCTGATTTGTATAAACAACTGGTTAATGCCCGCAATAACCTTGAAGCTCACTACAAAGATATGCAGGATATGGAATTCACCATTGAACACGGCAAATTGTGGATGTTGCAAACCCGTAACGGTAAACGTACCGCTGCCGCTGCTGTCCGTATGGCTGTTGAAATGGTTGAAGAAGGCATGCTCGGCAAAGAAGAAGCCATTATGCGCGTTGGTGCAGACCAGCTTGACCAGCTTCTCCACCCGATGTTGGATCCGAAAGCCAAGAAAAACGTTATTGCTACAGGTCTTCCGGCTTCTCCGGGTGCTGCTGTCGGCCGTGCAGTTTTCAATGCAGAAGATGCTGAAACTTGGGCTGCCAAAGGTGAAAGAGTTATCTTGATTCGTAACGAAACCTCTCCTGAAGACATTGGCGGTATGCATGCTTCTCAGGGTGTTATTACTGCCCGCGGCGGTATGACCTCTCACGCAGCCGTTGTTGCTCGCGGTATGGGTACTCCCTGCGTTTCCGGTTCTAATGATATTACCATCAGCTATGCTAACAAAACAATGACCACAAAATCCGGTGTTGTTATTAAGGAAGGCGATTGGGTTTCTTTGGATGGTGCCAAAGGTCAGATTATTGAAGGCGAAATTCCGACAGTAAACGTTGAGATGACAGGTAACTTCGGTAAATTGATGAGCTGGGTTGATGAAATCCGCACTTTGAGAGTTCGTGCTAATGCCGAAACTCCGAAAGATGCTCAGACCGCTCGTGACTTTGGTGCCGAAGGTATCGGTTTGGCCCGTACCGAACATATGTTCTTTGATGCTGACCGTATTCCGGATATGCGCGCTATGATTTTGTCTGAAAACGAAGAAGGCCGTCGCGCTGCTTTGGCTCGTCTGTTGCCTTATCAGAAACAGGACTTCAAAGACTTGTTCAAGATTATGGACGGTCTGCCGGTTACTGTTCGTTTGCTTGATCCTCCTTTGCACGAATTCTTGCCGCATACTGATGCTGAAATGCAGGAATTGGCAACGAAAATGGGTATGACTCTCGAAGCCGTTAAAATTCGTGCCAATGCTTTGCACGAAGCTAACCCGATGCTTGGTCACCGCGGTTGCCGTTTGGCCGTTACCTATCCTGAAATTGCCGAAATGCAAGCTCGCGCTATTTTGGAAGCTGCTATTGAATGCCAAGATGCCGGCATTAAAGTAACTCCGGAAATCGAAGTTCCGTTAATCGGTTCTAAGAAAGAGTTGGATTTGGTTAAAGCCGTTATCGACGAAACAGCTGAAAAAGTATTCGCTGAAAAAGGCAAGAAAGTTGACTATCTGGTTGGTACAATGATTGAATTGCCGCGCGCTGCTTTGCAAGCTGAATATATTGCAGAGTCTGCCGGTTTCTTCGGTTTCGGTACAAACGACCTGACTCAAACCACTTTGGGTATGAGCCGTGATGATACCGGTGCTATCCTTGACGAATACCGTGCTAAAGGTGTTTATGTTGCTGATCCGTTTGCATCTATCGATGTTGAAGGCGTTGGCAAATTGGTTCGCCGCGCTTCTGTTGAAGGCCGCGCAACCAATCCGAACCTGCACCTCGGCGTTTGCGGTGAACATGGTGGCGATCCGGCATCTATCGAATTCTTTGATGAAGTCGGTTTGGATTATGTCTCTTGCTCTCCGTTCCGTGTACCGGTTGCTCGTCTTGCGGCTGCTCAGGCTGCTGTTAAACACAAAGGCCAGAAGAAAGCAGTTGATGGGGCTAGTCACGGTAAGTGCTGCAGCAAGTGCGCCTAAAATTCGTGTAACGGGCGCCTAGAGTGATTTTGTGCTGTCTCTAAAAATTCATGTACTTTTTTGTACACTAAAATTTTTCTTGCATTCAAAATCGCTCTATCCGCTCCGTTCTCAGAATTTTATCTATAGCTAAATTGCTTTAAAAGCGTCTGATGGAAATCAGGCGCTTTTTTTATGTAATTTTTTTTTAATTATTGTTTGACAAATTTGTCTAAAGACTCTATCTTAAAGCCACTTAAAAAGATAATTAAGAATATTACTGTGAAAACTTTGGGAACATATCGGATAAACGAGAAGATGTTATTTCTTATTTGAGAGATATTTCTTTATTTTTGAAGATTGTTCGGAGACCTAAATAAATAATTATTTACTAAAAAAAATTCAAAGTATGAATTACGAATTCTTTTCAAACATTTTCTGCGCATTAGTTCATGCGGAAGAAGTGGCAGTCGAGATTCAAGATGAAAGTTTATTAGCTCAGATAGGCCAAGCAAAGGCAAGTCTTCTCGCCCAGTTTGACAGTTGTTTCCCCTCCTCGGTGGAAGATGTCATCAAACGTCCGGGATTTAGCTGTAAACCATTTTTTGAAATCGTTGCCGAATATCCTTTCTTATTGGAAGGACGGGAGAAAAAGTTCTTAAAGTTTGTGGCCAGTGTTGCCGACTATGCCCAAGTGCACAAAGGTGAAAATATTGTCCTCGATAAAAACGTTGTTAAGATAATGGGCAGCCGTTATATTGACGATTTCGTTTGGCGGCAGGTTGTCAAAGACAGAAACTATAACTACTTTGTTTCAGCAGTTAATAGCGTTTTGCAGTTCATTTTCGCCAAGAAAAGAGGACATGCGTCTAAGATGCTGACGGAAGAACTGTTGCCGTCTTGGACTCTCGCTTTTCCGGAAATAGTGTTTAATGAATCAAAAAGCTGATAGCGAATATCAGTACAATAAAAGGAGCTTCGAAAGCTCCTTTTTTTTTGTTTGAGAACCGGATTAATGTTTGGCGGTTAAAATGCCTTTGGCCTTGTCTATCAGATTATTATCTTTGGTTAATTCGTTATAAGCGTGCGTCGGGGCAACAGGCATCGGATCTGTCGGCGTAACGTTGATATAGTTAACAGATTTAGTTGCAATCTGTTTGAGGGCAAAGATAATAAAGCATCCGCTGACAGCCGAATATGAAAGCAAAAACCAAATATTGCCGAATGTTTGCATCACTGCGGAAATGATAATGGGCCCGATAATTAATCCCATACTCTGCAATAGAATCAACATGCCGCTGGCGTTAGTCCTTTCGGCGTCTTCAAGCTGGTCATTGACGTGCGAAACGCAAATCGGATACATAACAAAAGTTCCGCTGCCGAGCAAGATTGCAGACAGCGCCAATAGAGCGGTTCCGTCATGGATGAAATAGTGAATCCACGGTGCGATTAAGAATAAAAAGCCTGATGTCCAGAGCAAAACATAGCGCCTGTCTCTTTTATCCGAAAGGCGTCCTATGGGGAATTGTGCCAGCATTCCTCCGAAAATGCCGCAAAACATAAATACGGAAGTTTGTTTGACATCTAAGCCAATTTGGCGGGCATAGATTGCGCCCAACGTATAAAATGCGCCGACCAAAAAGCCGCTGGCAAAACAGCCGAAAACGCCGACCGGAGACTTTTTGTAAAGCAGGCGCAGCGACATGCTTTTATGTACGGTGATGTCCGGCGAGGGCAATGCCGTCAGAGATACCGGAACGAGAGCAATTGAAAAAAGAGAGGCGACCAGAGCATAGACAATCAAACCGTTTTTGTCGGGAATATTTAATAAAAGCTGTCCGAGACTTGATCCGAGATAAGTCGTAATCATATACAAAGACATAATCATGCCGCGGTTTTTATTGTTGGCGCGGGTATTCAGCCAGCTTTCCAAACACATAAAGCAAGTGCCGATGCAGTAACCTTCCATCAGACGGAGAATGCCCCAGTACGGCGGATAAGGCGAGATATAATGTAAAGGAACAAGTGCCGAAAAAGAAGATATGAAGGCGCAGAATGTACGGATGTGTCCGACGCGGTTGACGATTTTATAAGAACTTAACGAAGCTAAAACATAGCCGGCGTAATAAAGCGACAAGATAATGCCGGCTTCGGCAGTATCGACACCGTTACGGGATAAGCGGAGAGCCAATGTTGATGACAATAGCGAAAAGGCGCAGCAGGTTAAACCGGTGCCGGCAAAAAATGCCGAGAGCGGAGAAACAATGGTTCTAAAAAAGTTGATTGCAGAGGTTATGGCGGGCATTCTTGAAACTTTCCGTTAAATCGTGCTCAAATTAAATGTATTTTGGAATTTAAGACATATATCAAAAAGCAAAATAGTCAAGCGATTACATTTGCAAGCGTTGCAAAATACAATTGACTTTTGTCTTAAAGTGAACTGTTATAATCGGTAACGGTTAGATTATAAAGGTGAAAAAAGAAAATGCAAAAAAAGGCTATATCGGCAGTTGCCGCAATTATCATTTCCGCAGGGCTAGGCTACTGGGGATATGATGCATATACGGCCGGAGAGCGCGAGCGGTTGACGGAAGAACAAGCCAGACTGGCTGATGATTTTGATACAGGCAAGCTGATAGAAATTGCCCGAAATTTATCGGAGAATGCTTATAAAGCTCCGGATGATGATGTGTCAGACGAGTTAAAAAAATTGGATTACGATCAATATCGTGATATTCGTTTTGTTCGGGAAAACGGGCCGTGGTACCAGCAGAAGCTTCCGTTTGAAGTTCAGTTTTTTCATCCGGGTTCAATTTTTCAGGCTTCGGTTCCCGTTAATGAAATCGTAAAAGGAAAAGTGCAGCCGATTAAATATTCTTCCCGTTTTTTTGATTATGGCAAAAATAATCTGCAGGGCAAAAATTTTAAAGATTTGGGCTATGCCGGCTTTCGCCTGCATTATCCTTTGAATACAACGGAATATTATGACGAATTGATTTCTTTCTTAGGCGCAAGTTATTTCAGGGCGCTGGGCAAAGGGCATAAATACGGCCTTTCGGCACGCGGGCTGGCAATTGACACGGCTGTTCAGACCGGAGAGGAGTTTCCGGTTTTCAAAGAATTCTGGTTGAAAAAGCCGCTGAGGAAAGACCGCAATATTACGCTTTATGCTTTGCTTGACAGTCCGAGCGTTGCCGGAGCTTATACCTTTGTTATTACGCCGGGGCTTAATACGACGGTTGATGTCGATGCGGTTTTGTTTCCGCGCAAACCTATCGGCAAGCTGGGGATCGCGCCGCTGACCTCAATGTATTTGTTTGGCGAGAACAGCAAAAACAAATTTGATGACCATCGCCCCGAGGTTCATGACAGCGACGGTTTGTTAGTATGGAACGGCAATGACGAATGGTTATGGCGTCCGCTTGATAATTCAAAGTATCTGCGCGTTAGTTCTTTTTCCGACAATAATCCCAAAGGTTTCGGATTAATGCAGCGAGACAGAAATCCCGAACATTATATGGATTTTGAAGCTATGTATGAGCAGCGTCCGAGCGTTTGGGTCGAGCCGTTGGACAATTGGGGAAAAGGCGTGGTGCAATTGGTTGAAATTCCGTCTGCGCAAGAGATTCATGATAATATTGCTGCATTTTGGATTCCGGAACAAAAAATAGAAGCGGGCAAAGAATATCGTTTTCGCTATATGCTGCACTGGGCAAATAAAGTGCCGGTTGAAAACGGTTTGGCAAAAGTGGAAGCCACATATACGGGCATTGGCGGCGTTTCGGGGATGCTGGCGAATGAGAAACGCAAATTTGTCGTCGATTTTGCCGGTTTGAAAATGAAAAATGTTAAACAGGCGCTTGAGCAGGGCGATATTTATGCCGATATTTCTGTCAGCGAAGGGGCTGTTAAAGGACAACATATGATATATAATCCGTTAGACGGCGGCATTTTGGTTTATATGGATTATAAGCCGAACGGCAAGACTTCGGAAATCCGTATTTCGCTTAAGGACAAGAACGGCAAAGCGCTTTCCGAAACATGGAGTTACCAATGGCTGCCATAAAAATTCAAAGTTTGGAAGACGTGGTTGAAGCTTACTGCCGAAGCCTCGGTTATAACGGGAAAAATCTTGAGCAGGCTGTTGCGGCGATTAACGGACATTATCTTGAGAAAATTAATGCCGAAGATATTATAACTTCTTTGGACAATATTTTGTTGGAACGTATTCAGGAATTTTTTGTTGACGCGCAAATGAAAGATTTTCAAAAAACAGCGGTGTTTAAGGCTGTTTTTTTGTCTGTCGGCGGCGCTGACAAATGGGGGAATTTGCTGTTTGAAAAAGGCGAATTGCCCGAAGAGCTGTGCCGGCTGCTTAAAAAATATAAATTAGAGCCAGTGCCGGAAGTTAAAATATCCTGTATGCCCGCTCAAAAAGTCGATGTGCCGAGTTTTTCCGGCTTGTTTCATAAATTTACGCATTTTTTTCGCAAAGGTTAAACCTTCATGTCTGCAAAAGCTGATACCAACCTGATTAACCTTAATCCTGCCCGTGTGAGAAACCGCCGGATTAAGGTTTTCGGCCTGATGATAATTTCAACGCTTCTCGCTTCCGTGAAATGGATTTTATCTATTCCCAGCGACTGCGCATTGGTAACGAAAATTTTAATGACGCTTTTGTTTGTGTTGACGTTTGCCTGGATTGCTTTGTTTTTTTGGTCAAGCGTTTTCGGTTTTTTTGAATTGTGGCGCCGCCGCAAGGTTCCGGGGATTGAATGGCCGTCGGAAGATGAGCCTTTAACGGCGAGAACCGCTGTTTTGATGCCGGTATATAACGAATCTCCGGTTGATGTGTTTGCCAATTTGTCGGCAATGGCAGAAAGCTTATGCCAAACGGGGCAGGGAAGCCGTTTTGATATTTTCGTTTTAAGCGATACAACCCAGCCTCAAGTGTGGGTTGAAGAAGAAAAGGTTTGGTATGAAACCAAAAAGGCGATGCCGGAAGAAATAAACCTTTATTATCGGCGCCGTCCGAAAAATGTGGCGCGCAAAAGCGGCAATATTGAAGATTTTTGCACCAAATGGGGAGCTAATTACGATTTTATGATTGTTTTGGATGCTGACAGCCTGCTTGAAGGAAAAACGATGGTCAAAATGGCGCAGCTTATGCAGGCTAATCCGAAAACAGGTATTATTCAGGCTCCGCCGATGTGCTTAAACGGTCGCAGCCTGTTTGCGCGCGTGCAGCAGTTTGCCGGAAAAATTTACGGCCCTATCGTTTCTGCCGGTTTGGCTTATTGGCAGGTTGGAGACAGCAATTACTGGGGGCATAACGCCATTATACGGGTTGCCGCTTTTATTGACTGTTGCGGCCTGCCTGTTCTGAAAGGCAAAGCGCCGTTCGGCGGCCATATTCTCAGCCATGATTTTGTCGAAGCGGCGCTTATCCGCCGCGGCGGTTGGGCTGCATGGCTTTTGCCGGAGCTTAAAGGCAGTTATGAAGAATGTCCGCCGACGATGATTGATTTTGCCATGCGCGACCGGCGCTGGTGCCAAGGCAATATGCAGCATTTGAAAGTTTTGGTTTCCAAGGGGTTGCATCCTATCAGCCGCGTGCATTTTACAATCGGCGTCATGTCTTATCTATCTTCGCCGATTTGGCTGTGTTTTCTTTTGGCCGGCACGATGATTGTGTTGGGACGGGGAATTTTTCCTCCGGTTTATTTTCAAGATGTGCGCACGCTTTTTCCCGTTTGGCCGATTTTTGATAAAATCGGAACGATTGCCCTGTTTGCTTTGTCTATGTTTATGCTGATTTTTCCAAAGTTTTTGGGACTGATTATCTATCTTAAAGACAATAAAGATAAAAAGAAGCTGGGCGGTTGGTTCGGGGCGATTAAAAGCGTGTTTGTCGAGATTTTGTTAAGTGCATTGAGCGCGCCGATAATGATGATGTTTCAGAGCAAGTTTGTTTTTGATATTTTTGCAGGAAACGATGCCGGTTGGTCTGCCCAAAATCGCGGAGATCACGGAACATCCTGGGCGGAGGCTTTCCGGCGCCATGTATGGCATATGCTGCTCGGCATTGGTTCTTTGATTGTTATCCGGCTTTATGCGCCGTCTATATTCTGGTGGCTGCTGCCGGTTACAATCGGTTTGGTTTTGTCTGTGCCGATTTCGGTTGTATCATCCAGAGTTGCCGTCGGCAAATGGTTTGAAAAGCATAAGTATTTTATTATTCCCGAAGAATCAGATGCGCCGCATATCTTGCGCCAGGCAGAAAAGTATGCCGCAAAGCTGTCTATGGCGTCTTTCGGACGAAAAGGAGTTGAATTGGTCGTTTCCGACAGTATTATGAATGCCGTGCATCTGTCTATGCTTCCGTCCAACGGTCCGGCGCCCGAGTTCTCTAAGGAAGTTTTGCAAAATGCCCAGATAAAACTGGAAAATTATTTAAATCATGGCAAAAAAATGGAACTCAACAAAGAGGAAGAACTGGCTTTGCTTTATGATGCGGCTTTGTTAACTCAGGCGAATGTTGCGCGTTTTCTTAAGGCTTGAAGTTGGTGGATTTGAGTTTTTCAACTACCGGAATATCGGCCGGAGCAAATTCAAAGTTATCAAGCTCGGAAGTTTCAACCCAGCGGTAATCTTCGTGAGAATCCATTTTGTTGATGATATCGGTTTCAGAAGCGGCAAAGAAAACTTCCATTCGTATTGAACCGAATTCATAGTTGAATTCAGTTGTCGTAAAGAAGCCTTTCACTTCAATGTCTAAGTCGAGTTCTTCTTTTATTTCGCGTTTCAGGCATTCTTGCAGCGTTTCGCCTTCTTCAAGTTTTCCGCCCGGAAACTCCCATACCAGAGCCGGTTTTTTGGTTCGAATGCGTTGGGCTATCAGAAACTTGCCTTTGTGGCAGATTATTCCGGCCGTTACAATTTTCATTTTACAAATCCTTCAATAAGCGTTTATATAGAAGTTATATTTTTATTTTAGCTTAATGGCAAGAGGAGATTAAAATGCGACGTTTTTATCTGATGAGTATTTTAGGGTTGGCAATCGGCTGCTCTGATGCAGCATTTGCGCAGAATGTGACCGTGACGGAAGCTTCTTCTGACGCGGTGGTTAACAAGAGAATAAAGCCTTCGGTCGACAAGGTGGTAAAAATTGATAATTATGCCAAAAAAGCGGAAGAACTGAAAAAAAAGAATTTAGTTCGGGCAGAAGCCGAAAACTCGGTTGAAGAAGGGCTGAAAACGGACGCAGAAAATGCTGAAAAAAGCGGAGAGGCCCTGAAAAAAGAAATCATGGAAAAAGATATTCGGGAAGTTAAGGATAATGCCAAACTTTCGCCGCAGGAATTGTTGAATAAAGTCAGGGAAGAGCGCCGCCAACAGAAAGAAGAAGCTGCCGCGGCTCCGCTAAAGTCCAGCAAGGCATATAATGCCGAAGTCAAAGACCGGCTGAAGGCGCGCCGCGAAGAGCGGAAAGAAATGACCAAAGAGGAGCGCCGACAGGTTAAAGAGGAGTTAAAGACCCTGTATAAAGCCCGCCGTGAAGAGCGCCGCAATATGACCAAGCAGGAACGGCGCCAAATTAAAGAAGAGTTGAAAGCCAAAGAGAAAGCCCGCCGCGAACAACAGCGGGAGGATCGTAAAAAAAGGCGCCTGATGCGTAAGATGGACAAATAACAAAAAGCCTCTCGATTGAGAGGCTTTAATTTGTAATGTAACTTTCCGTAATATTTAGTTTTCTGGAAAATCAGAATCTTAACTTTTCGTTTGCAAATGATAGATTATATTCTATGCGAAAAAAATTTTTTATATAAGGAGTAGGTGCAACATGAAGTCCAAAAACAGTTGCGATGTTAATAAACTGGAAGAAAACGGTGCCAAGAGCATTGATGACCTGAACGTTGTTATTGACAGGGTCAAAAGTGCGCAAGAAGTTTTGGCAACGTATAATCAGGAACAGGTAGACCGTATTTTTGAAGCCGTAGCTATTGCTGCCAACAAAAACCGGATTCCGCTGGCAAAAATGGCCGTTGCGGAAACCGGAATGGGAATCGTTGAAGACAAAGTGGTTAAAAACCATTTTGCCGCAGAAGAAATTTATAACAAATACCGCTGTGCCAAAACTTGCGGCGTGATTGAGCGTGATGAAACTAACGGTTTGACCCGTGTTGCCGAGCCTTTGGGCGTAATTGCCGGCGTTATTCCGACAACCAATCCGACATCAACGGTTATATTTAAAACCCTGATTGCCTTGAAAACACGTAACGGCATTATTTTTTCTCCGCATCCGCGCGCTAAAAAATGCACGATTGAAACAGCAAAGATTTTACAGGAAGCCGCAGTTGCTGCCGGCGCTCCCAAAAATATCATCGGCTGGATTGAAGAACCGTCAATCGATTTGACGCAGCACCTGATGGGGCATGAAGGAATCAGCATGATTTTGGCTACCGGCGGTCCGGGCATGGTTAAATCCGCTTATTCTTCGGGCAAGCCGGCTTTGGGTGTCGGTGCAGGCAATACGCCGGCTATTATTGACGAAACGGCCGATATTAAAACCGCTGTCAGTTCGGTTTTGATGAGCAAAACTTTTGATAACGGAATGATTTGCGCTTCCGAACAATCGGTTGTCGTTCATAAAGACGTTTATGATGAAGTCAAGAAGGAATTTGAATATCGCGGCGCTTATATTCTTAATAAAAAAGAAAAAGACAAGGTTGCTCAAACGATTATTCAAAACGGCAAATTGAATGCCGCAATTGTCGGCCAGCCCGCTTATAAAATTGCAGAACTGGCAGGAGTTAAAGTTCCGGCTGATGCCAAAGTATTAATCGGCGAGGTTGATAAAATCGGTGTCGACGAACCGTTTTCTTACGAAAAACTTTCTCCGGTTTTGGCAATGTATAAGGTTAAGGATTTTGAAACAGCCGTATCCCATGCCGCCGAGCTTATTCATTTTGCCGGACGCGGACATACTTCCGTTTTGTATACGGCCGAACATAATGCAGACAGAATCACCCATTTTTCAAATATGCTCGATACCGGACGTATTTTGATTAATACGCCTGCCTCTCAGGGCGGTATCGGCGATTTGTATAACTTCCGCCTTGATCCGTCGCTGACTTTGGGCTGCGGTTCTTGGGGCGGAAATGCGGCTAGTGAAAACGTGGGAGTAAAACATTTGATTAATATTAAAAACGTGGCGGAAAGAAGAGAAAATATGTTGTGGTTCCGCGTTCCGCCGAAAATTTATTTCAAACAAGGCGCGACCGGTTTTGCCCTGCGCGAACTGCAAGGCAAAAAGAAAGCTTTTATCATCACGGACAAACCGTTGTTCGGTTTGGGCTATACCGATAAAATTACCAATGTTTTGGAAGAAATGGACATTGCTTATCAAATCTTCTCGAATGTTAATCCTGATCCCGATACGGCAACGATTGAGAATGCGTTGAAAATCGTCCGCAATCTGGAACCGGATGTGATTATTGCTTTGGGCGGCGGTTCGCCGATGGATGCGGCTAAAATCGTTTGGCTGATGTATGAGCATCCTGAAGTTAAATTTGATGATTTGGCTATGCGTTTTATGGATATTCGCAAACGTATCTGCATGTTTCCTGATTTGGGCAATAAAGCAACTATGGTTGCCATTCCGACAACGTCCGGTACCGGTTCTGAAGTTACACCTTTTGCTGTGATTACCGATTCAGAAACCCATATCAAATATCCGATTGCCGATTATGCTTTGACGCCGAATATGGCAATTATTGATCCTGATTTGGTTCGTTCAATGCCTCGCGGTTTGGCTGCCGCTTCCGGTATTGACTCTTTGACCCATGCGCTGGAAGCTCTGGTTTCGACTTTGGCAACGCCGTTTACCGACGGTATTGCTTATGAGGCCATTCATTTGATTTTTGAGAATTTGGAAAAATCGGTTAATGACGGCGCAAATAATCCGCAAGCCCGCGAGAATATGCACTATGCCGCAACCATGGCCGGTATGGCTTTTGCCCAGGCGTTCCTCGGCGTTTGCCACTCAATGGCGCATAAGCTCGGCAGCGAATATAATATTCCGCACGGTATTGCCAATGCATTGATGATTAATCAGGTTATCAAATTTAACTCCAACGAACGCCCGACCAAGCAAGGCGTGTTCTCCCAGTATCATTATCCGGAAGGCCGCCGCCGTTATGCACGCGTGGCCGAGGCTTTGAACTTGGGCGGCAAGACCGATGAAGAGAAAGTGGCAAATCTGATTAAGGCAATCGACAAATTAAAGAAAAGCATTTCTATTCCGGCTTCCATTAAAGAATACGGCGTAGATGAAAAAACTTTCTTGGACGGTTTGGACCGTTTGTCAGAATTGGCTTTTGACGACCAATGCACCGGTGCTAACCCTGCATATCCTCTGATTTCGGAGATTAAGCAGATGTATTTGGATGCCTACTACGGAAAACTCGCATAATGAGTATCTAGAGCAATTTTACGCTGTCTTGAAAAATTCATGTACTTTTGTGTACACTAGAATTTTTCAAGCAGCTAGAAATTACTCTATCTATCTCATTCTTCGAGTTTTCTAAAATTGAATATTGAGCACTCCCTTTTCGGGAGTGTTTTTTATTTTCAATAAGTTAAGAAATGTTTAGACAATTAAAATTATTGTTTTAATATAACTGTATCATAAATTTTATTTGACGGAGTGCCTGCTATGTTTCATGTTATTCAGGATGCCTATAAACTCTATTTGAAAAAACTGCCGGTTTGGTTTTTGTTTGTTTTGCCTTTGGTTGTTTATTCGACGGCAGACGATTATTTGCGCGTTTATTTTGCCGACAGTCAGTTCTATATTTATTTGTCAGTCGTTTTGAGTCCGGTTGTTTATGCCGCAGTACAGTTAGCCATATATAAATATGTGATGAAAACCGATTTGGGCAAAGTTTGGGGAACCGTCAAAAAACTGGTTTTGTTTACCGTTATTCAGTTTGCCATGGCTTTTGTCATGATGCTGCCGATGTTTGTTTTTTCCAGAATTGCAGACCATCATCAGCTTGGTTATTTGTGGGTTCCGTTTGGTCTGGTTGCCAACATATTTCTCGGTATTTGGCTTTTTGCAAAAGTCAACGTTGTTTTGCCTATGATCGTCAAAGGCAATAAAATTACCTTGAAGTCATATGGCAAAATGGCAAAAGGCAGTTATATATTTTGGGCAGCAGTTGCCGCATTGGTTTATTTTCCTTATATTGCTTCATATTATTTAATCAGCAATGCTTGGGCAGGAATTATAACAACAGGTATGTTATCTGTTCTGCAGCCTTTGTTTAACAGCCTTTACTATCAGGCTGAAAGCGATAAATAAGTTTTGCCGGAGGAAATATGGCGCAGGATTTGGAAGAACGGCTGATTGAAATTGAAACTGTTTTAGCCGTTCAGGAAAAATTTATTGACGACTTGAATCAAGTCGTTATAGAACAAGGCAGAAAGATTGATTTGCTAATCAAGCAGAATCAATATTTGCTGCAAACGATGAATGAAGATGTGGTTAAACCCCTGTCGGAGGAAACGCCTCCGCCGCATTATTAATTTTGGTGATATATAATGTTTAAGTCTTTGTTGAATGAATTTAAAAAATTTGCAATGCGCGGCAATGTCATTGATATGGCTGTCGGTATTATCATCGGTGCCGCTTTCGGCAAAATTGTAGACTCTTTGGTAAAAGACATTATCATGCCACCGATCGGCCTGCTTTTGGGCAAGGTTGATTTCAGCAATATGTATTTTGTTTTGAAAGACGGTGCCGTTCCGGCTCCTTATGCTTCATTGACAGCGGCTCAGGCGGCCGGTGCCGTTACCATGAATATCGGTATGTTTATTAATGCGGTTATCAGTTTCTTGATTGTTGCTTTTGCTGTTTTTCTGTTGATTAAAGGGATTAATGAACTTCAGGCCAAAATTGATGCCAAAGAAGAAAAGCAAGAAGAAACCAAAACCAAAGAATGCCCTTACTGTTGTTCGGTTATTCCGGTTAAAGCCGTTAAATGTCCGAATTGTACGGCTGATTTGGAAGAAAATAAGAAAGCTCCTAAATAGGAGCTTTTTTTATTGCCTGAAATTGGAAAGGCAAAAGTTTTACATACTCTTAACAATAAAATTTTTAGGCTGATGATGAATATCTGCTTGATAGTGTCTAAATTTATGGAATAATACGATTATCTTTTTATTTAATCTGGGGTTTAATATGAACTTGGCTTATAAAACCGCAGGCCAGATATTGACAGTTGATTTAAATGGCAATTTTTCCGGCTATGATGACGAGGCCGAAAAGGACCGCCTGTTTTTGGCCGCAGAAAAGGCAAAAGCAATCAGGGTTACAGGTAACGGGTTGGAGAAATGGGATTCAACGCTTGTGGTTATTTTATACGGGCTGGCTAAAATTGCCCGACAGGAAAATAAAGATTTTGATTATTCCTCTTTGCCGGATAATCTGCAAAAGTTGGTTCATCTGGCTTTGGAAGTGGATCGCAAGCCAACGCGGGATGAAAAAAAATCTTATCCGTGGCTTGAAAATCTCGGCGCTTGGGGACTGTCCGTTTATCAAAGCTTGTCTCGGGCACTAGGATTTATCCGGCAATCAATGGTTTCATTATTCAGGCTGTTGACCGGTACCGCAGTGATGCGCAAGATTGATTTTTTGTTTGCTTTGGAAGATTGCTCGTATAAAGCGGTGGGAATTGTCTCGCTGGTGAGCTTTATGGTTGGCTTAATTCTGGCTTTTGTCGGTGCAATTCAGCTGAAAACTTTCGGGGCGCAGATTTATGTTGCCAGTTTGGTAACAATCGGTATGACGCGTATTATGGGGGCAATTATGGTCGGCATTATCATGGCCGGCAGGACAGGCGCTTCTTATGCGGCGACAATCGGAACTATGCAGGTGAATGAAGAAATTGACGCTCTTAAGACAATGGGTGTTCCGATTAATGATTTTCTGGTTTTGCCGCGTTTGGCCAGTTTGGTAATCGCAATGCCGTTTTTAACTGTTTTGGCTGATTTTATGGGAATGCTGGGCGGCGCTTTTGTCGGTGTGTTTATGCTGGATATTTCCGTTCAGGAATATTGGAAATATTCTGAAGCGGCCATTAATCTGACAAATTTTCTGGTCGGACTGTTTCATGGTTTGGTTTTTGGCGTGATTATTGCCATGTGCGGTTGTTATTACGGTGTTAACTGCGGGCGAAATGCCGACAGCGTGGGTGTGGCGACGACTCAGGCCGTGGTATCTTCAATCGTAATCATGATTGTGGCAACCGGCATTATTACTTTGATTTTTGAGGTGCTGGGCATATGAGTAAAAAAGAAATCAAAATCAAAGTCGATAATCTTACAATTGCTTACGGCGATTTTGTCTTGATGAAAAATGTCAGTTTTGAAGTTAATAAAGGCGATATTTTTATCATCATGGGCAGCAGCGGCGGCGGAAAAAGCAGTTTGCTGAGGGCTTTAACCGGTTTGGTTCCTCCGGCAAAAGGCGACATTTGGATTGACGGAATTGATTTTACAAAAGCTTCTCCTTTGGATAGGGATGAAATTATGCAGCGCTGCGGTATATTATATCAAAGCGGGGCTTTGTTCAGTTCGATGACTTTGGCAGAAAATGTGGCTTTGCCGTTGCAACAATATACTGATTATTCCGAAAAGCTGATAAATGAATTGGTTTCATTGAAACTGGCTTTGGTCGGCTTAAGCGGTTTTGAAGAATTTTACCCTTCGGAAATCAGCGGCGGCATGAAGAAAAGGGCCGGACTTGCCCGAGCTTTGGCTTTAGACCCCGAAATTGTTTATTTTGACGAGCCGTCGGCAGGATTGGATCCTATCAGCTCCAAATTGCTGGATGATTTGATTATAGATATTAACCGCAGTTTAGGTACAACGATTGTTGTTGTGACTCATGAGCTCAGCTCAATATTTGCCATTGGCACAAACTCAATATTTTTAGATGCGGAAACGAAAGGCATTCTGGGAAGGGGAGATCCGAAAGAGCTTTTGAAAAATCCGCCGAATGAGAAACTTTTAAGCTTTTTAACCCGCGGAGAAAAAGGACATGCGTAGAGAGCCCAATAAAAAGATGATCGGATTGTTTATGGCAATCGGGATTGCCGTTCTGACAACAGTTGTCGGCATGTTTGTTAAGAACAAGCTGTTTTCCGATAATGCCGAAGTCGTGGTTATGTATTTTGAAGAGTCTGTCAGAGGGCTGAATGTCGGGTCTCCGGTAGTTTTTAAAGGTGTTGAAATCGGCAAGGTTTCCAAAATAGGATTGATAGCCAATCCGAACAGCCTTGATTTCAGCATTCCGGTTTATGTGCGAATGGAACGTCAGGGAATCCGTTCTATCGGCGAATATCACAATAAGCAAGAAGTGTTAGATGCTTTGATTGAAAAGGGGCTGCGAGCCAGATTGACGACACAGAGTTATGTAACCGGACAGCTGATGATCGAATTTGAAATGCTGCCGGGTACGCCGATTGTCTTAAAAAACAAGAATCCCAAGTATTTGGAAATACCGACAACATTATCTCCTATCGGAGAATTGTCAAAAGGGCTGCAAGCATTGCCAATTCGCCAGAGTGTTGAACATTTCAGCAAGTTTTTTGAAAATCTGAACGGCGAAATGCCCCGTATCCGTCAAATTATTACCAAATTGGATAAAACTGTCAGCGGCAGTTCGCAGATGACATCTGACACGATTAATAATTTTAATAAGGCTATGGTGAATATCAGCGAAGCCGCCAAATCTATCAGGAATTTTTCTGATTATTTAGAGCGGCATCCGGAGGCTTTAGTGAAAGGGAAAGGACGGTACTAAAATGAAGAAATTATATAGTTTGTTTTTATTGGCATTGGTTTCGGCTTGTATGAGTTTCGGCTCGACCCCGCCATCGAGATTTTTCAGCCTTCAGACGATTATGGAATCGCAGGCTGTCAGCAAAAGCCGGATTAGCATCGGCATTGAAGAGGTCAATATTCCCGAATATTTAGACAAACCGCAAATTGTGACCGTTGGGGATAATATGGTCGAGCTTAAAATCTCCGAGCAGAACCGTTGGAGCGAGCCTTTGTCAACGATGATGCAGCGGACGATTGCCAATGATATGGCATCCCTTATGCCGAATGCGGTGGTCAAAAGCCGAAATATGAGCAATGAACGTTTTGATTATGCTGTTTTTATTGAGGTTGATAAATTCGACGGCGCTTTGAACGGAAAAGCTCAGCTTAATGCCTGGTGGTATGTTTTGAATAAAGGCAGCCGCGATATTGTTTTGCGGCAGAAAGCCGAATTTGTTCAGCCGGTTGGCAGAGATTATGATGATCTGGTTCAAGCGGAGAGCCGTTTGGTTTCTCAGTTAGCGGAACAGATTGCGATGAGGATTTCTAATCTTAGCAAATAGTCTATATTTACTTAAAACGAATTTAAAATCTCCGAATAAAGATTACATCTTTAAAGTCATTTTAATTTTGTTTTAAGGAGAACAGCTATGGCTGATAAAAAAGAAGTGAAAGTTGTGACCCGCAATGTCAGCTTTTGGCACCTGATTGGCGGTGTTTTGATGGCATTGCTGGGAATTTATGTCTGGTTTAATCCGGAAGTTACCATGGTGGCACTGGCGTTATATCTCGGTATTGTTTTTATTGCCGTCGGCGTCGGCTATTTTATTGCCTCATTCTCGTTTGATTCCGGCTGGTATATGGTCGTCGGGCTTTTAGATATTCTGGTGGGCGTTATTTTTGTTGCCAATCTTGGTTTGACAGCCGCTTCCCTGCCGATTATTTTTGCTTTGTGGTGCTTGGCTGTCGGCGTTATTCAATTGGTAACCGCTATTCAATATCGCAGATATAACCGAGAGGGGTATATGTCTACCGGTTGGACAATGGCTGCCGGTATCTTGGGTATTGTTTTCGGTTTTCTTATTTTGACTTATCCGGCAATCGGAACCGTAACTTTAACGGCTTTGATGGGAACATACATTATTTTGTATGGAATTGTGGAGATAGCCGAATATGTTTATAACCGCAAAGTTATCCAATACTAATGACAGATGAAAAATAAAAGCCCGCATTATGCGGGCTTTTTTGTTATTTTATTTAGCGGTTGTTTTTTTCGGTGCAGCCGCTTTTTTCGTTTTTGTTGTTTTAGGTGCTGCGGCTGCCGGTTTCTTTACTGCAGCTTTTTTCTTGGCCGGCGCTTTTTTCTTTACCGGAGCTTTTTTTGCGGGAGCTTTAACAGGTACCGGAGCCGTTTTGCTTTCTTCCGGCCAAGCAGCTGAGACAGCCGTTGTGTCGGCGGTTTCCGGCACTATGGTATTTTCCTGACCGATAACCGGCGGAAGCTTTGCTATAACTAGTGTCTGCAATGCGATAACAACAGCAAAGAAAACCAGTTTCCCTGTTTCAATCCCCAGCCATCCAAGCAGTGCGAATATGATATAAGCGCTAATCAGGCACAGAACGCTGAGGCGCATTCTCAAATCAAAATCATATTTGCGGGAAAGAATAGCTGACAAGACATAAGAGCAGGTTGCATAGAAAATGCTCAAGATAAAATATGTGATGAATAAGATTAAACCGCCAAATATGAAGACCATAATCGCAGCCCAAAATAGAACAGATTTAAATTCTTGCCGGTAATCGCCTTGGGGCAGTTCGAAATCGTTTTCCAAGTTGTAGAGGCGGACTTCGTTGTTGTTTACGGTATAAAGCGTTGTGCGGGTCAGATAAACGCCGGATTTAAGCTGAGCCGTATTCAATGTATCAACGGTCGTATTAATGACCAGCGGCAGTTCGAGCGGGCTCATATTTTCATCAATGCGGAGCTGAGCCGTTTTGATTGTGTTTGCCGGTTCAACCACGATGCCGTTTTCGACTTTAATCGGCAGCATCTGGTCGGCAATGTCTTGAGCATAAGGAATAAGTTCGGTTCCGTTTGTGCGGATATAAACAGCGAAAATGAAGGCTGTGATTGCGGAGAAAATCAGCAGAAACCGGATGCCCAGCCCTTGTCCTGCGGCAATATAGTTAAGAATTTTTTTCATGATAGATTGACCTCATACAACAAAATGTTAATGACTAATATATATTTATAACCTGCAAAAGAATTTGTAAATAAAAAATACGGGCAGATTTTTTTTACAATGGTTTTATTGTTACTTCAAAGCCTTCGGGGCTGTTTCTAAAGGAGCAGGAACATTCGTGCAGGCGGGCAATCCGTTCAACTATAGACAAGCCCAGTCCGCTGCCGCTCTGAGTTTGCCCCGGCGGCCTGAAAAAGCGTTCGCTTAATCGGGGCAGGTATTTTTCTGAAACTTTTGTGCCGGTGTTTATGACGCTCAGGCTGCCGTTTTGTATTTTAATAAAAATATTTTCTCCGTTCGGGCTGTAACGCAAGGCATTGTCCAGAAGATTGCGCAGCAGTAAGAACCATAGCAGCGGGTTGCCGAGTTTGGCCGGTTGACTGTTATCTGTTTCAAAATTTATTTTTATTTGCTGATTTTGAGCAGCTTCTTTGTGTTCTTTTATGCTTGTTTCGATGATATTCTGCCAATCCAGTTTTTGTTTTTCGCTGTTGTTGCCCGTGAAAGATTCAAGGCGGGATAAAGCGAGCAGTTGTTCAACCAGCCTTCCGGCGCGGTCGACTCCCTGTCCAAGGTTGAGCAAAGCCTGATTTCTTATTTTTGCATCGTCATCGGCCAGCAAGGCAACATCCAGCTGAACTTTGAGAGCTGTCAGCGGGCTGCGCAGTTCATGAGCCGAATCTGTAATAAAGCTCCGTTCACGTTGAAGCATAGTGCTGATTTTTTGAAACAAATTGTTGAGTGCATTGACAACCGGCTTTATTTCTGAGGGAAGAATTTTGCTTTCCAACGGAGAGAAATCGTCAGGCGAACGCCGTCGCAGATTTTCGGCGATTGTTTTCAGCGGGCGCAGGCTTTTGTTTACAATAAAGATTGAGGCGATAAGAAGAATTGTCAGCCCGACAAACCATGGAATGAGCGTTTCTTCAACGAGTTCCCATGCCGCTTTGCTGCGAAATTTCATTTTTTGTCCGACAGCAATGCTGTATTGGTGGTTGGTTGTTTTGACCCATAAAATCCGCCAAAGTTTTTTCTTGTGCCCGATACGCATGTTTAAAAAGCCGGAAACTCCCGGCGCATAAGGAAAAATTCGCCCGTCATTGCCGTCATTGAAAATCATTTCGCCTTTGTTGTTAAATATGGCAAAACCTAATGAATCTTCATCTTCATCGCCGTCATCTTCCAGATTTTTAAGGATATTATCTATTTTAATTTGCGTTTCCGGCGTGATGTTGTCCCAGTCTGCCGTAGAAAGCTGGCGGGCCAGCAACAGCTGGTATGTGTCAAAAAATTCATCCAGTTGTTCTTTGCCTTCATACCATGAAATTGCGCCGGCAGAAAGCCATACCGTGCCGGCAATACAGATAAAAGATAAGATGAGTCTGAATTGCAGGCTGAGTTTTTTCATTCTTCTCCCAAGATATAGCCGATTTTGTTAATTGTTTTTATAAACGATTTTCCCAGCTTGCGGCGCAAATGGTGAATATGAACTTCAATGGCATTGCTGGAAACGTCTTCATCCCATGAATAGAGCTTATTTTCGATTGTTTCTTTAGACAAGACTTTATTTTTGTTATTCAGCAATAATTCCAACAGTAAAAGTTCTTTAGGCGCTAAATTAATTGTCAGGTTGTTTTGAGTAACTATCCTTGTGTGAGGGCTGAAAGTTATGTTACCGTGAGTAAGAAGCGGATTTAAATTATCGTTGCGGCGGCGAATTAATGCTTTGATTCTGGCAGCAACTTCCGCAAGGGCGAATGGCTTTGCCAAATAATCATCTGCACCGCTGTCTAAGCCGATAACTCTTTGGTCTACGTTGCCTTGTGCCGTGAGGATAAGAACCGGTTCTTTGCGTCCCAGGCTGCGCCATTCTTTCAGTATTGTCAGACCGTCTATTCCCGGAAGCCCCAAGTCCAGAATAACGGCTTCATACGGTGCCTGAAACAGGGCTTCTCTGCCGTCAAGGCCGTTTTTAAACCAATCGACCGTAAACCCCAGTTTGCCAAGCCCTATGTTCAGCCCGTCTCCGATTAAAGGATCATCTTCTACTAAAAGAATGCGCATCAGCCAAAACGTTTTAATAAGGATTATTTTTTGACAAAGGAATCAACTTCGACTTCAAGTTTGGTGAAGCCTTTGTCTATTTCGCCGTGAATTTCAATGGTGTCTTGGGGGGTTACCGTAACGCCGTTCCAGTCATCATTGTCAATTTCAATGGTGATTGTACCTGTTGAATCGCTGAATTGATACTTTTCGTTACCGAGGCTTTGTTCAATCTTTCCGGTTAATATAACCGGAGTTTCATCACTTAATTTTTTGGCTTCTTCAACAGTAACTTTCAGGTTGGGAGCCGCGGGACCGTTAAAACCGCCGCCGAGGTTTCTGCCGGCGAAAGCTGCCGAGGCCAAAGATGCCGAAAGCATTAGAGCCAAAGCGGAAACAGCAAAAGTTTTTTTCATGAAATTCTCCTCATTAAATGTTAAAGGGAATGTTTTGTTTAGGTTAAACACCGGTCCGGCAAGGAAAGCGCCGGCCGGTGTTAAGAATTCATCATGTTAAACTTAAGGAATGCTTAAGCCTGCAAAATATATTAAATTTTGTTATTCGTTATCTTCACGGACGGTGTATTTTATCAGGGTTTTAACGCGGGTAATGCGCATATTGTCCGTTGCAATAACTTCATAAACGCAATATTCGTCTTCAACCTTGTCGCCGACTTTGGGTTCGCGTCCGAGAAGACCGAACACATAGCCGCCGATTGTGCTTTCATCTCTTTCGCAGAATGGAAGCTTCATGCAGTCAAAGGCGTCTTCAAGCAAAACCAATCCGTCAAATTCGCAAACCGTGTTGTCGATGATTTTCATAGGATCATCGGTAATGTCATCGTGTTCGTCTCTGATGTCGCCGACCAATTCTTCCAAAATATCTTCCATTGACAACAAGCCGGCCGTTCCGCCGTATTCGTCAACAACGATTGCCAAATGGATATGTTTGGTCATCATCTGGTGCAGAATTTCGGAAATTGATTTGTTTTCGGGAACAAACAAAATTTTGCGAGCGATTTTGTTTAAAATATTTTTATCGTTCCGCTCCGTATCGTGCTCAAGCAAATCGCGAATATGAATCATGCCGACAACATGGTCTTTATCTTTATCGCACAAGGGAAAACGCGTATGATTATGCTTTTTGACAAACTCGAGCGCTTCATCAAAATCGGATGTCTGGTCAAGACATTTTATGTCTTGGCGGGGAATCATAATTTCATGGGCACAGATTTCTGAAAAATATATGGCGTTTTGGATGATTTCGCCTTCGGTATCATCAATAACTCCGCCTTTTTGCGAAGCGTCAACGATGATTTTAATCTCTTCTTCCGAATGTGCTTCTTCAATTTCGTTAGTCTGCTGAATTCCCATTAAATGCAAAATTCCGGCAGTTACATGGTCAAATATCCAGATGAACGGAGAGAAAACGCGGTTGAACGCATAAAGCGGAGCGGCAATGAACAGGACATATTTCTCTGTGTATTGAATTGCAAGAGACTTCGGAACCAATTCTCCCAAAACGACATGGAGCAAAGTGATAAAAGCAAAAGCAACACCAAAGCTGACAGAGTGCAGCAAGATAGTATTTCCTTCAAAAAATCCGGAAAACAGTTCTTCAAGGAGGTGGGAAACCGCCGGTTCGCCGATCCAGCCCAAGCCAAGAGATGCTAAAGTAATACCGAGTTGGATGGCGCTTAAATATGTGTTGAGGTGGTCATTGATTTTCAGGGCGATTTTGGCGCGTTTGTTTCCGGCATGAGCCAATTCTTCAAGTTTGGTTCGGCGGATTTTTACAATGGCAAATTCAGATACAACGAAGAAAGCATTAGCAAATACAAGCAGCAAGACCAATGCAAGATTGATGGTATAAACGTATGCGGGACTCATAATATTTTTCTTAAATGTTACCTTATATTTATTATAGATAAATCTATGTTACAGATTAATTTTGTTTTGTCAACGGCTGAGGAAGCCATGATTAAATTTTCCGCTTCTCTCAGCCGCTGTCAACAAGGGTCAGACAACCTGTTTTGTGTGGGGAATATTAATATCCAGCTCTTTAAATCGTTTGACGATCTCTTCCCTGATGCTGTTGGCTATGGCCGATTTGTTATTCACATTGGCGGTAAAGACATTAAGCTGGAAATTTAAGCTGCTGTCTGCCAATGCCGTAAAGGCAACGCTTGGCGCCGGATTAGAGAGGACATTGGGCGTTTTTTGCGCAATTTCAAGCAGGGTCGATTTAACGAGTTCAATATTGCTGTCATAATCTACGCCGATTTTGATTTCAACGCGCCCCATACGATTGGAGTAGGTGAGGTTTACAAGGCTTTTGGATAGAATGGCCGCATTAGGTATGATGACATGCGATTTGCTGGCTGTTTCCAATTCTGTCGAACGCATGCTGATTTTTTTGACAATGCCTTCTTGTCCGTCAATAATGACCCAGTCTCCGATTTTTATCGGGCGTTCAAACAAAATCGTCATGCCGGATACAAGATTGCTGACCATGCTTTGCAAGCCGAGGCCGACACCGAAAGACATGGCACCCGCGATGATTGCCAGACTGGCGAAACTGCCGCCCATAACCGCTATGGCAACGATTGCCGAAATAATAAATCCGACAAAGCCGACGATTGAGATAATTGAATTGCGGACGCCGTCTTCCATTTCTATTTTGCTTAAATTTCCTGAAACCAGACTGTTTTTGATAAGTTTGACAAAGGCCATGCTGATGAAAAAGCTGATAAGCCCGAGCAGTATTGAGGTTATGGAAATGTGGATGCCGCCGATATTAAAGCCGACCAGAAAATTTTTGACATTGTTTATTAAAATATCTACGGAAACTCCCCAAACAGCCAGCAAGAACAAAACGGCCAGGATAAACAGGAGCGGGTTTAATACCAGCCCAAACCAAAATTCGGCTTTGACCAGCGAACGCCGGTTGATTTTTAATGTGCGTATCCAGAATTTGAACAATAAAATCTGGTGGAATAAAACGCGCAGCAATTTATTAACAATGTAGAATGCTCCGATAACCAATGCGGAAACTATAAAACGGTTTACAATAAATTCCGAAAGCCGGATATAGCCGAACAAGGATACCGAAAATGCGGCAACCATGAAAAGGGTGATGCCCATGCTGATTTTTGACGATGTTGACAAGTTGCCGATTTCCTGCGGGGTATCGTTATTGTCAAGGGCTGCGATCTGATCATCGCTTAAATCCTGATTATCATAGAGGAAACGTTTGGTTATTATGATGATACAGAAAGCTTTGACACCGGTTGCAAAAATTTTCAGAGAATAGACGATGTTGGCATTGTAATTCATTTCTGCTGCCAGAGTTTGAAAAAAGGAAACGATGCAGATGGCTGCAATTGACGGTTTTAAGACACGGTAAAGCGCCGCTGCTTTTTCGTCACAAACTTCAATTATGCGCCATTTGGGGCTGTGCGGCGTCAGGGCAACGCGGACAACGGCTTTTGAAAAATAGTAGTACAGCAGGTAAATGGCTGCGGTTTTTAGCAAAAGCCCGAAAGAGCCGTCATTGATTATGGCGTTGTTTTTCTGCCAGAGTAAAAATGCGCCGAAGAAGGCTGCCGGAATCACGCCGCGGGCAACAAACATCCATAAGGCCGCACGGACTTTTTGATAGTAATCGGGAAATTCGATATTGTGTTTGTAGCCAAACCATTTTTTGATGTAACGGCTGAGGAAAGCTGCGGCTATGAGGGCTGCAATCATTGTGATAATGACATAAAAGATATTGTTTTTGACAACAGTCTGCTTTTCCGGTTTAAGATTTTGATACCAGAGCAGCGGAGATTTTGCCATATCATAGGTGAATCCGGCAAAACTGACAAGAGAATCCCAAAATTCCTGCGGATGAAAAATGGAGCTTTGTTTGGCCATGATATTGTCTAACAGGGCGCGGTTGCGCACTTTCAATATCAAACTGTTCAAGTCATCAATTTTGGTTTTAATCAAATCGGCTTGCGCAATTTGAGATTTATAGTTGTCTGCCTCCGCAGTAAATTGTTTGCGCTGTTTGGCTATTGCCGCCGGTTCTTTTTGCCCGTCTTCCGGAGCGGCGCCGAGCGCGTTTATTTTCTTACGGATATTTTCCAAAGCTGCGGCGTCCTGTATTCGGTTTTGGTTAATCTCTTCTTGAATTTGGGAAATTGTTTGCAAAAATTCTCCGGTTTGTTCCGACGCTGCTTTGCCTGAAGCCAATTTTGATGAAATCTTATCCAAAATGGCGTTGGTTTTGGCATAATCTACCGGCAGTGCTGCCGGAGATGCCTGAGTTTGCGTAATATATAGATTGAGCAATGCAACCAATAAAAAAAGTAAGATTTTTTTCATATTTTATTCCCCAAAGTGTATTAAATCTGAATATGGGGATGAAATAACGGTAATCAAGGGTAAAAAAACGAATTTATTTTTGCAAAAGTTCTTGGCAATTGATTTTATTTTGTGTATACTGATAACCGATCTTTTATTAAAATACACATTATTTTATCTTAATCTAAATTTTTTTTTAGTATGAAAAAAATCGTTTTTGCCGGATGCGTTCTGGTTTGTGCGGCTTTAACCGGATGCCGCAGTGAGAAAAGTAAGGCCGAAGAAGGGCAACCAATCGGTCGGGGTTTAATTATCAAAACAACGGATGAAGGAAAATTCCGTCTATATGATCGTGAATGTGGCGTGTTGTCTTTTGAGGATTATGATGTAATTAAAGATTATAATCATTTTATTTCAGCTCAAAATGACGGTGGGATTACATTGTTCGAAAATGACGGTTCTGTCTTTACTTCGTGTGATTCTTTTTCGATAAAGAAGTATTATCCTATTGCTTCGGATGAAAAGGAATTATTTTTCTTGGAGACTGTCGCAGACAGCGCTTATCGGGCTTTCAGCTTAGATGATTTGAATTCTCGTTCTGTCACGGAAGGTTTCAAGGATGGTATTTGGCCGACGGCCTGCGGATACAGCATTACCAAACAAGGTGATTTGTATCAGTTGGATTCTCTTAAATTGGATGATCCGGTGATGCTTGGATGTCAGGAAATGCACATCATTAACCAAAAAGGAAAAATAGTTTTGCTTGTCAAAACAGATAATTTTTCCGGTTACAGCACACTTGGCGGCCAGGGAATTAAAGCGTTGACACCCTCAAAATATGCCGCGGCGAAAAAGTCGGGAAATGTTTTGTGGACTGCCGAAGGCGGAAAAATTTCAGCAATTGAAAAAAATGAAATTTAATTTTAGAAAACAGGCTCGCACCATAATGTGCGAAGCCTGTTTTCTTTTTTATGCAGCAGATCATGTTGCTGATTTGTTATCTGCCGCCGGCTAATCTTTGTGCCGGACGTTTCTGCGGAGCCGGACGTTTTATAGGCGTCTTCTTTTTTACCGGTGCTGGGCGAATTCTTTGAGAAGCATTTAATTGTTTGTTTATTGCCATTTGCAGAGAATCTGTCGGGCAGTGAAAGTTGGATTCTTCGCTAAAACGGGATATAATGGTTTTCGGATTGCCTTTACATCCGTACAAAGTTCCCAGCACGGCTTTTTTCAGGTTGATAACATTTTCTCCGTCATTAGTGTTGTCATCAATAGTGATTTTAACGTCGCCGTGTAAAAATGTCAGTTCGTTTTTGCGGCGCTCCTGAACAACCGTATTTACTTTTTGTTTCACTTTGCAATAGTTTAGAAATGCTTTGTCAAATTCTTTGGCGATGCTGTCGCCGTGGGTTGTGAAATATTCCGAGGCTGTTTTGGCAAAACGGGACGGCGATTTATCTTTGTTGCGCAGAATTCCCGTACCGCAATTATAGCAAAGGCTGCCGATTATGGCAATTTCTTCTTTGCTCATTTTATGCAAAGGCAAATATTCAATCATATTGTCAGCCATATGTTTGTTAACATGAGCGCTGACATAGTCCAAAGCTTCCTGTCCATTATGAATGCGATCGCTGCTTCTGACTTTTTTTCCGTCCGGACGTACCGTATTGCCCAGATTTATTGTCCAAATTCCTGCTGCTTTATCATAATAGGCTTTGCTTTTCATTCCTTCAAAATGTGCAATGACATACAGCATAAGTTCTTGCGCGTTTTTCAGATTTTCTTGTTTTTGAGCCATAATAAGGCTGTCTTGGCACACTTCTTTATTTATAGCAATATTTGAACGAATGCTATCTTGGGATTGAGGTGCTGCGGTTGAATGTTGCAATGCTACAAAGTCTGCCGTTTTTGGCGTGTCGCCGGCAACGGGTTTGTAGGTCTGCCCTGTTTGTGTCAGAAGGCTGTCGGTATTTTCTTTGTTTGTTGCTGCGGCATTTGAAGTGCCAAACCATGATGACATGACGGTTAAAAATGCAGCTGCTTTAATTTTTAAGCTCATGATTTCACCCTTACTTAATACTATATGTTAAAAATAGCATAATTTTGTAGCCATTGCAAGAATTTGAGATGTTTTTTTGTCAAAAAATTTCGGGGTATGCCGGAACATTAACTATCGCTAAAGATTTTTTTGTTAATTTGTCTGATGTAAGATTTTAAGGAGGCAATAATGAAAGGAATAGTTCTTTTAATTGTTTTGGGCGGTTTGGCATATGGCGGCATGTGGCTGTATGAAAACCATTATTTTGACAGTTTTATCGGATCCGTCAATAATACGGTTCAACGGACGAGCGATTTCGCTACGGATAAGGCGGTAAACGAGGCGAACTATTAAACAAAACGGATGCCGGCCGTAAACTTGTTGCATCCGGCCGTTTAAAATTTTCGTCATAAATATATCTTTTTACAATTTAGATGAGGCATGGGATGAAAACGGGATTGTTTTTATCGCGTGCCTTTATTTTTTTTAAGGAGAACATATATTTAAACCAGAGTTTTTATTATCTGAAAGGAAAGCGGAATGAAAGTTTTAATATCAGTTGCCATATTGGCGTTTCTTGTGATTACAGGCGTTTCTGGCGTTAACGGTTTAGTTCGCCAAGATGAAGATGTGAATGCCGCATGGGCGCAGGTTCAGAACCAATATCAGCGGCGTATGGATTTAATTCCTAATCTTGTTGCCGCGGTCAAAGGTTATGCCGCTCATGAAAAACAGACTTTACAGGCTGTTATCGAAGCGCGTGCCAATGCGACGAAAGTTTCGGTTAATCTTGACAATGTTAAGGAAGTTCAAGAATATATGCAAGCTCAAAGCGGTATCAGCTCTGCTTTGTCCCGATTGATGGCTGTTGCCGAAAATTATCCGGATTTGAAAGCAAACCAGAATTTTTTGTCATTGCAGGATCAGTTGGAAGGAACTGAAAACAGAATTGCTGTTGCCAGAAAAGATTATATTGCCGTTGTAAAAAGTTTTAACCAAAATGCGAGAACTTTTCCCGGAATTATCTGGGCGATGCTTTCCGGTTTGAAAGCCAAACCTGTGTTTGATGCCGCGCCGAATGCCCAGACTGCTCCGATTGTTTCTTTCTAGGCAATTCATAGATGAAGAAGCTTCTTGCCATTTTGCTGTTTTTGCTCTTTACCGGAAATGTGTCGGCCGGAGAGGCTGACTATCCGGTATTGAGCGGGCAGGTGGTTGATGAAGCGGGGGTTCTGAGCGCAGAGACCAAAGCCAAGCTTTCCGGAATTTTAGCCACGGATAAAGATAATCAGATTGTCGTGGCTGTTCTGAAAGATTTGCGCGGCAAAGACGGACGTGAATACGGTATTGAGCTGGCACGCCGCTGGCAGCTGGGACAAAAAGGAAAAGACAACGGCGTGTTGATTTTTTTGTCGCCGAAAGACAGATATGCGGGAATAGAAGTCGGTTACGGTTTAGAAGGAATTTTACCGGACAGTTTAGTCGGGCGGATTTTGCGGGAAGCTGTTTTTCCTCCTTTGAAAAAGGATAATGATTATAATCAGGCGGTTTTAAACGGAGCGGCGGCAGTGATGTCGGTTGTTTCTAATCCGCAGCAGTTTCAAGACACTCCGTTGTCGGATGATGATTTATATACCATACTTCTTATCATCTTTTTGATTATGATGTTTGCCGGACGCGGACGTTCCGGTGGCGGCGGCGGTTTTATCTTTCCGGGCGGCGGACATTTCGGCGGCGGTTGGGGAGGCGGTTTCCGCGGCGGCGGGGGCGGATTTGGCGGCGGCGGTGCCGGCGGAAGATTCTAGAGAACCTTATGGAAAGGGACTGTTATAGTTTTTTCTTTGGCAGAAAAAGATATTTGCCTTTGTTAAAATTTGCTTTTAATATGTTTTCGACAGCAATGTTTTACGAAGAGGCATGTTTATGGTTCGTTTGTTTTTATGCTTTTCTTTATTATCATATATTTCCTTGGCCAGAGCTCAGGATTTGAGGCCTTATGAGCATTTTCAAGGAAAATGGCAGGCAGAAAAAAGTGATGGCAATATTTTTGACGGCAAGGTCAATATTGTTTATGTAAAATCCCGTGCCGGTTCCCTGTCTTCCGCAATGTTGCTTATATATGATGATAAACAAAGAGGGCTTTTATGTTCCGGAACAGAAAAATATAAAGAGCTTTTGTTTTGTGAAGCTGTTGAGACCGCTAAAAAACATATAAGCGCTGATGACAGGGCCGATTTGGTGACAAGAGAATTTGCAGATAACCTTTTCTTTGTTGTAAAATTAGAAAAGCATGATGAAAATCTGAATGTAATGGGGCATTATTTAACGGATGCTGCATGTCTTGAAGATAACAGCTGTTCTTACCAATCCTTAAGCGTATTATTGAGAGAATGATCCTCAATTTGTAATTCTGCAAGCGCTCTGCCGCAAAAAAAGAAAGGTGCGAATGATGAATGTTGAAAAAGACGGCGTTGTTTATTTGAGCAATGGTTTGGCCGAATGTAAAATTTCTCTCTTTGGCGGGAATCTTGTCTCATATCGTCCGAAAAATGAAGAATACGATGTTTTTTGGCTCGGAGAACTTAACAGATTTGACAATATTCAGGCCATTCGGGGCGGTATCCCCGTTTGTTGGCCGAGATTTGCCGAAGAAAAGTTAAATGATAATCTTCCCCGTCATGGTTTTGCGCGGCTTTCCGATTGGACTTTAAAAAATGTTGCGGTTGATGATGAGAAGATTGAGATTTGTCTTTCATTAATTCCTGAAGCAAAATTTAATGTTGCCGTGACGGCGGAGCTTGTTATGAGAATAACAGACAAGCTGGAGTACAGTTTGGAAACGACTAACCATGGCGATGAAGCGTTTAAGTTCAGTGAAGCGCTGCATGCTTATTTTAATGTCGGTTCCGTAAATGATATTGAAATAAAAGGTTTGGTGGGAAATCAATATCGGAATTCTTTAGACGGGAAGATTTACACTTTGAATAACAATTTGAAAATTGACGGCGAATTTGATTCTGCATTTTTGAATCATACGGGAGTAATTGAGATTGTTGATCCCATATTAAATCGCGTGATTTCTTTGAAAAAATCCGGTTCAAAAACAATGGTCGTTTGGAATCCGAATAAGGATTTGGCTGAAATGAGCGAAGGGCAATATAGAAATTTTGTCTGTGTGGAACCTGCTAATCAGGGAGATTCATTTGTTTGCCTGAATTCCAGAGAAAAACATAAAATCGCTATGGAAGTCGGCGTTAGGAAACTGGATAGGGCAAATTAAAAAGTAAAATCTGTAAATTTATGATGTATTAAAGATTGTGCAATGTACTAATTTAACTGGGATAAGGATAAAATTATGACAAAATATCGGATTATTGGCAATATGACTGGAAACTCAATGGATGCGGTTGATTTGGTGTTAACAGAGTTCGACGGTGATAGGATGACGGATGTTTGCAGCTATACAAAGCCTTATACAAAAGATATGCAGGAACGGGTCGAGGCATTGCGTGAAAAAACATATAACAAAACCCGCAAAGAAATTGAGAAATTGCCAGAGTTTAAAGAGATTCATAATGATTATATCCGGCAGATTGCCGAATGTGTTAACATGATGTGTAGGCAAAATGGTGTTGATAAAACGACTATTGATGCAATCGGTTTTCATGGAAAGACGCTGGATCATAATCCGCCTTCAAAAGCAAATAACGACGGTACGATGCCATATACGCTGCAAATCGGCTCTGGACAGATGTTGGCAGATTTAACAGGAATTCCAGTGGTGTATGATTTTCGTTCGGATCCGCTGATGGCTGGGTTTGACGGTGCGCCGCTAGTGCCACCGCATAATGCGCATATATCTGCGACAGAAGGAGATGGGTGTTATTATAACGGGGGCAATACGTCAAATTTTGCTTTAATTAACGATAGTGAGGCGCAGATTGGAGCAGATGCTGGTCCGTTTAATGAATATATAGATAATTATATCCGACAACATACGGATGATGCGTTTGATAAAGACGGTAAATACGGGCGAAAAGGGGGGCTTGATAAAGGGCTCTTGCAGGAATTGTTTAATTTCGGTCGGCAATATTATGAAGCGCCGCTGCCAAAGTCTGGTGATCCGGCGTATTATCATAAAAAAGAAATTTTTGAATATGTTGAGCAAAAGGGAATCGGGTTTGAGGATGCGGTTCATACGTTTGAATATTTTGCAGCATATACGGCAGTGCAGGCACTGACACTAGTGCCGGACAATATCTCAATGCCAAAAAATATGGTTTTGTTTGGCGGAGGGTGGAAAAATCCGGTAGTAAAAGAGAGTTTTGAGCGGTTGTTGAACGGTGAGGGATATGTTTTGCCAGAGCATATCGAGCAGTTTGACCGTTTGTACGAGAGGTTCGCTGACAAACCGACTGTTCGCAATTCGACATTGGGCGATTATATGGAAGCACGGCTCTTTGCAGATTTGGCACGGTATAAATTGGAGAAACGTGCTTGGGAAATTCCCGAAATTGTGCAAGTAGGGAAATCAGTCGTTTGCGGTAGGATGGCAACGCCGAAACAAATAAGCGAAAAATATTATGATTGTGTGAATAGGGCAGCCAAAGGTTGGCAGAGTGAACAGGTTACACTATTGAAAAATAGAAGAAACAGCGATAAGCGGTGTTTATGATTGTAGGGGAGTCAATTCCTGAATTTTGTTTTTAATCTGACATTTCATAACGATTCCAAAATCGTCGTAGATTATCGAGATTTAAGAAAAAGTGAAAAAGGAAAATTTTAATTAAATGATATCAAAGTCACTTAAAAGCAAAGTGACAAAGAGCTAAGTCCTTGTCTCTTGGTGACTGTCTTTGGCAGTTTTAAACTCCAAAAGCATATTGCCGCAATGTTTGTATAAAAGGAGTGCTGAAAATAACCTCGTACATAACTTTTTGTTATTGTCATAATCCCAAAACGACAAGCTGTATTTGATCTGATTAACTTATTGAAAAATAATGATAGTTGTGGGGGCATATAGGTAGTAAAAAGTCTAGTTTTGAAAATACATTATATGAACCATAAAATATCTTAAAAACAAGAGGTTAAATCTTGAAATCTAACCTCTGTATGCCTTGGTAGGAAAGAATTTTCAGATTTTGGAGAAAAAACGGTTATAAATTTCCGATTTGTTATGTTTTATCTAGAAGAAATCCTCGTGATGTAAGAGCAGGCTAAGTTGATAAAGGAGATGATGAGGCAGGAGCAATGATTTAGTTATTTTTGATTGATGATATCATAATAGTTTCTGGTTGAATTTTTGTTATTTTTTTATATGCTAATCTTGAGAGAGGTTTATTTTCATGCAAAAAGATGAAATCATTAGATATGTTGATATGACAATTGAAGAAGGGATGAATCTTCAACGAGGAATGAATTTCAATGTAATGAATAAAGAGTATCATATCATTTTAATGAGTGTTAGAAAAAATGCACCGTATGCTGATGAATGGCTGTTAGACGAAAATACTATTATTTATGAAGGTCATGATATCCAGAAGAATCATAATAAATCTTCTTTGCCAGCAAATTTGGTTGATCAGCCAATGTATACTCCTAGTGGTGGTTTAACGGAAAATGGGAAATTCTTTAAGGCTGCACTAGAATATAGGGATGAGCATAAAGCGGCACATATTGTTAAAGTTTATGAGAAACTTCAAGATGGAATATGGGTGTATAATGGTTATTTTTACCTTGTTGATGCTTGGATTGAACAAAAAAAGCGCAAAGTATTTAAATTTAAGTTGGTTATGTCAGATATTGAAAATGGAGAAAAGGTACTTGATTTATCTACGCTAGAATTAGAGCATAATAGACTTATTCCAACTTCTGTAAAGGCATTGGTTTTTGCTCGTGATAATGGGTGTTGTGTTAAATGTGGTTCAAATAAAAATCTTCATTATGACCATATATTGCCATTTTCTAAAGGAGGTTCATCTAAAGATCCCAATAATATTCAATTACTTTGTCAAAAATGTAATTTGGCGAAACACGACAAAATTGAGTAATTTTTTCTGAAACATTTCTCTCAAGACTCTTAATAAACATAGAGTTTAAAAATACTCTTTCAAAGCTCGTGCAGCGAAATGTTAAACTTTGTTTTGATTTAAGATGAAGTTTAACATCCGCATCGGTTTTTTACTTTATGGCAAGTTCTTTCATGTATTTGCCATAATTTGCCAGTGCATCGTCTGTTTGTTCGATGATTGCAGAAACTTTCTTCTCTGAAAATCCCAAAGGTGCGGCGGTTTTAATCAAATCGCTGTCGGTAATATCAGTCCCTTTGCCATTTACCATAGATGTCTGCTCTCCGTTAATGCCCTGCGAAGGCGTTAAATCATACGCCGGCGTCATTTTCCAGTTATTGTTTCTATCCAGCATAAAAGAGAAGTTTTTACTATGGTCATCTTTGTTACCTGCTTTGACATTAAAAATCATCAGCCGCACCATTTTCTCAACTTCCCGAACGTCTTTGGTAAGAATGGAGGTCAGTTTTAATAAACCGTCATAGTTAATGCTGGATGTGCGGTGGTTGGCATGCAATAACCCGCAGGCCGTATGAATATGCATTTTTTCCGTGCCAATCCGGTCAAAACGTTTGACGCCGAAATGACCGACGCAGTTTTTTGAGGGAAATAAATATGTTTCCGACATTTCAATGCCGGCGTCTTTGGCCATCTTTGAGTAAACATATTCCTCAGCGCCGATGTTTTTATTATCTAGAGAAGAGGCAAACTTAATTAACCACGGACTATAACCGGGTTTAGCCAAGTTTCCATGAATGAGGGTTTGCTTATCATCTGAAACTAACGCCACAATTTTGGGCCGCGCTCCACTGGATGAGCCATTAAGCGTTAAAAGCTTATCAAGCACTTCCGAACTTTTGTTGGCCAAAATATGATTAGCTTCTAAACAAAGTGAATCCAGTTCTATATTGCCGATAAATTCGTTGTTATTTTCAGTTATTGGCTCATATTCCAATGCCCCCATAGCATTAAACCCAATCATAGACAACCGTTGTAAAGGCGTGATTTGTTGCACACTCAAACCTTTCTTTTGTAATTGTCGGTCTAAAAGCAAGCAGCCTCAACCATCGGGCTAATAATCATTAAACACGCAGAAAAGGCCATTAAAGGTTTGTTTTGCATCTTAAGTTTTTCATAACTGCTTGATATATAACGGTTTTTGCAAAAGGATGAGGTAATAATGGTTTCCGTTTGAGGAAATATAAGTATCTGTTTTTAAGAAGGTGAAAATAAGTGTTTCCGGAGTTCTGAATTGGTGAAAATAACAATTTCCAGATTCATTTTTGCTAAAATCCGATCAAATCTCCCAATAAATAGATGTAGATAAATGATTTATTAAGGAGAGAACATGAGCAAAAGCAAGGCAGAATTGTCTATTACCAAGCGTCTGTTGCTAGATTTCATTAAATACAAAACCAACAATAACCATACATTTTTCATGGGGAATGATAAAATCGCCATGGCCTTGGGGCTGACGGTTAATTCTGCCAAAGTTCTGGTAAATGAGCTGATCCGCGAGGGATATTTACTCAAAGCAAAAGATAACTACGGCCGCAGAATATTAAACCTTTCCGGCAAACCATACCTGACAATCTCTTGCGCAGATTTAAGCAATATAGACAAGAAAATTATCGCCCAGGAAGCCGCCAACTATCAACGCGATGCCGAATATTACAAACAGCAGTATGAATTTGAAAAAGCCAGGGCTGATAGATTGGCGGAGGAGATTGGGAGATTGAATTTACAATCCTTATAAAGTAATCTTTTTTATAAACTCTCTTAATGTTTCTCTATGGACTTTAAGTTTATGGGCGATTTCATTTCTTGAACACCCCTTATTTAACATGGTTATAATTACATCTTCATAACCTGATAGCTTTAATTTTGAGTTTTTTGCACCAAATGGACGACCTAGTTTCATTCCTTTTGCTTTTCTGGCAGAGAGGGCATCTCGCGTGCGCTGAGAAATCAGGTTTCTTTCGATTTCTGCTGCTAGACCAAAAGCAAAGGCTAACACTTTAGATTGTATTCCTGCATCTAACCTAAAATTATCTTTAATTGTAATTACCGTTGCCTCTGTATTCATGCAGTGGTGTAGAATAGCCATTACTTCTAATAGCTTTCTTCCCAATCTAGAAAGTTCACTTGCAATTACAATATCGTTAGAATGCAATTTTTTAATCAGTTTGCCTAATTTTCGCGATTTTAAGTCCTTTGTGGCACTTATGGTTTCTTCTATCCATTTATCCACAACAATGCTGTGCTTATCACAATATTGCTGAATTTCCCACTTTTGGTTTTCGGTTGTTTGCTTATTCGTACTCACTCGGATGTATCCATATATCATAAAAAGTCTCCATTATTAAGTTTTCCTAATAATGCACATAAAATGACGAAAATAAACGACCGTATAAATCCTGGTTTAAAAGGATATTAAAAAGTATCCAAAACTTTGTCTTTTCATACCTTCAACAAGGAGGTTTGAAATATGCGTAGTACTTTTTGTAAAGTAAAGTTAAAGGATATTCTTTCTGTTAGACGTGGAACAAGTTTATCAGGACAATATTATTCTACTAAAGGTAACAAAATTCGTTTAACGCTAGGTAATTTCAATTATCCTAGTGGAGGTTTTAAGGATAATACATCTAAAGATAATATATTTTTCATAGGCCCTGTAAAAGAAGAATATATCCTACATAAAGGTGATATCATAACGCCTCTAACAGAACAGGTTGCGGGTTTATTAGGGGAAACTGCAAAGATACCTGCTGATAATATTTATATTCAGAGTGGAGATATTGGTTTAATAATTCCAAAAGAAAATAAATTATATAAAGGCTTCGCATACTATTTAATTTCCTCAAAACCTATTAAATACCAATTAGGTGCTGCAGCACAACAAACTAAAATACGTCATACTTCTCCAGAAAAAATTGAAAATTGCATAGCCTGGGTACCTAATGATTTGAATGTACAAAAAAATATAAGTGATTTTCTAGATGCCTTAAATAATAAAATTATGTTAAATAATAAAATTAATCAAGAATTAGAGCAAATGGCTAAAACACTTTATGACTATTGGTTTGTTCAATTTGACTTTCCTGACGAGAAAGGACGACCGTATAAATCCGCCAACGGAAAAATGATATATAACGAGGTTTTAAAGCGAGAAATCCCTGAAGGTTGGGAAGTTAAGAACATCTTTGATGTTCTAGACATACAATATGGATATCCATTTAATACAGAACTATTTACAGATAATGGAGGCTATTCTGTAGTTAGAATACGAGACATCTTAACAAATTCTATTTCGGCACATACATTAGAAAAAGCAGATGATAAGTATAAATTACACGAAGGAGATTTACTTATAGGAATGGATGGTAATTTCCATATGAACTATTGGAATGAAACTGGTGCGTATTTGAATCAACGTTGTGTAAGAATTAGATGTAAAGAAGAACAGGCATTGTCTATTATTCAAGCTAAATACTCGCTAGAACCGTTTATTAAGAAAAGAGAACAGAATATTTCACGAACAACAGTTGGACATTTAAGTGATAAAGATTTTAAATCACAATATATTTTAGCTCCAAAGGTAAATCCAAATTTTCATCCGAAAGAAACATTTAAAAGTATTCTATGTAGAATTACAAATAACAATAATGAAATCAAAAATCTAGTGATATTAAGAGATTTTCTGCTACCTTTACTTATAAATGGTCAAGTCAGTATTCAGAACTAACCGTAATTTGTCCGTTCATTAACAGAGGTAGTAAGAAATCTCTAACTGTCTGTAGCCAGCTATTTTCTTTGGAATTAAATTGAATTTTTTCAAAAATATTGCTTACATTATCGTAAAAAGAACTAATAACGTTTTTCGGTGGAATAGCGATTTTATATGATTCTACAAATGTATCAAATAGCAGATTTTTTATGCCTGTTGTTTTTCCTTCATAATTAAAGAAAACATCTGCTTTATACAATCTTTCCCACTCTAGGTAAAAGTTGTATAAAGCCTTATCATTATTTAGTGATATGGCTTTACAGAAATTTGATGTAATAATATCTGTATCAAATTTATCTAAAGCATGTTGATTTATATATCCAATTCTTCCTGTTGACTGAGTTGGACTTCCTCCTGAAATCTCTATTATTAAATCACCATATGACAATACTTTTGATGAATTTTTATTCAAAATATAACGAATTGGAGCATTACTACTAGAATGTCCCAGAAGTGAAGGAAAATCTGCTCCCCTTATGCAAGAGACCTTCTTTGTGTAATTTCCGCTGCAAGTATCTTTTCCCCAATCACCACCTTTATCCTGATGGATGTATGAAGAAAATGTTCCCACTTCCCAACCTTCAGGGATTTCTCGCTTTAAAACCTCGTTATATATCATTTTTCCGTTGGCGGATTTATACGGTCGTTTATTTTCGTCAGGAAAATCAAACTGTACGAACCAGTAATCATATAAAGTTTTTGCCATATTTTCTAATTCTGCATTTATTTTATTATTCAGCTTTATCTTATCGTCTAATAATGTCAAAAAATGTGCAATTTTATTCTGAATATTTATGTCTGGAAAGGATACTGTTATTTTTTTAAAATTTGGTAGAGGTTGTGATAGTGCAGGAACACCAACATAGTTTGCAAATGATAAAATTTTTTTCTGACCTTCTTTAGTATGAAAATAATATGTTAAATATTTTATATTAACTTTTGTTTCATCAAATGTTACCCGGAATTGTCTCTGAGAACACAAATATTCTTCATATTTGGAAGTTTCAGGTATGTAAGATATTTGTCCCAATGTTCCGCTAATTGTTACAATTACATCATGTTTTTTTGCAATAGATTTTGATAATGAACGAGCCTTCTGTTCTGAAACAAATTTGGTAATATTATCTGTGAGTGCAATCTCTTTTAAATTTGCTCCATCAATAATAGGAAAACCATCATGAGTAAAACATTCTACTTTTAGATTTGAGCCAAATGGCCCTGATGCGCAGTCTATTATCCAGTCTTCTAATTTATTCATTGCAAATAACTCCTCATTGCATCAATAGTTCTTTCTAGTGTAAGATTTGTATAATTTATATCTGTATTTTTAGAATTGAATCTGCAATGTATAACCACTTTCTAATCCTCCTTATTTCTCATAATCAAATCATAGGCTAAACTTGTTAATGCCAAATAATGGATAGCTAGGTTTCTACTTAAAGGTTTTGCTATATCATGCGCTTTTTCATTGCGGAAGTTTTGTATTGCCATATTTAAAAACTTAATTCCTTCAAAGAAATTGCGTTCTATAGGGTTTCTAGGTTGATGACCGAATATAATATCATAATTTTGTTCGTTGAAAGCCCGATGAGCTTGTTCTTCACCTGTTAATTCTCTTAGTTTATGACGAACAATCTTATATCCTTCTTCAACAGCATGAAAATAATCTTCATTATCTAAATAAGATTTCACATGATTATAGATTTCTGGCCTTAATTCGATTTTTAACTTATTATTGTTATTCTTTCTACTACGAGTAGGTTTTATTTCTACATCATCATACATCATAAGCTTACGGCCTATTTTTTCAATTTCCACGCTAAATTTTACAGATATAGGAAGCCTTAACTCTAAATTTCTAAACAATGAAGCTAATTCAAGAATTGAGCGTCCAACCAAAGAATTACTCTCTAGTTCCCAAAATTTTCTCATAAGTGCAACCTTAGATGTTCCTTCTTCTGCATATTTAGGGTTATTAATATCAATACCTAACTCCTTGAAGAATACGTGAAAATCAAAATGAACTAACGGACTGTTATCCAATCTTAGTGCATTTTCTAGATATTGCTTATCGGCCGTAGACAAATTACTCATACTTTAAGTTTCCCAGCTGTTTATTGATTTCATCTTCTAGCTTTCTGGACTGCTTGAAGTATTCATTCAAATTGGCTTTAAAACCATCCATTTTAGCTTTGAATTCTTCTGCTGTAATATCAACATATTCAATTTTAATATCAAAATATTGCCCAGCTGAAAAAGAATAGTTTTTCTCTTTTATTTCATCGTAACTTACAACAACTGAGAAATCATCTATTGCTTCCTTGTTGTGAAAAGCATCAATAATCTTTTGTTCTTCCTCTGATGATAGAACCGTTTTCTGGTTTTTGCCGTCTTTAACTTTTTCTCCTAATTTACTAGCATCAACTAAAATAACACTCTCATTGTTGCTTTTATCTAAAAATAGAACAGAGACATTTGTTCCTGTATTGGCAAAGATATTAGAAGGCATGGAAACAACGCCTTTTAACCATTTCCTGTCTACTAATCTTTGACGAATTTTCTTTCCAATTCCGCTTTGTGCTGTAATAAATCCGGTAGGGACAACAATAGCAGCTTTTCCTTTATCTTCTAATGAAAACATAATATGTTGGATAAAGAGTAGATAAATTGCCATTTTATCTTTATCTTTATTAGGAATAGCGGGAATGCCAGCAAAGAAACGTTCATTATTTCCAGGTTTGTCTAAATCAGCTCTAAAATCGCTAAAATCTAATTTGAATGGTGGATTTGACACAATATAGTTAAATTTTAATAAATTACCATCCTTATCGAAATGCCGAGGAGAAAGAATCGTATTACCTTGAATTACATTAGGAATTGAACTGACTAAATTATTTAATACTAAATTTAATCGTAGCATTCCAGATGATTTTTGGGAAATATCTTGAGAATATATAGTACATTTATTATCACCGATTTTATGAGCGATACTCATTAATAGAGTTCCTGAGCCGGCAGAGGGATCGTAAACTTTTACATTTGTTGGATTTCCTTCAACTAAAATGGCTGACATAATACGAGCTACAGCATGAGGAGTATAGTATTCTGCATATTTTCCACCACCGTCTTTATTGTAATCTTTAATTAGGTATTCAAAAATAGTTGCGAAAAAATCATATCCTGCATCAAAAATATGTTCAAAGCTAAAATTTATTAGTTTATCTATAACAGCCCTACAGAAACCATCTCTTTTACTTGGATCAGCGATGAATTGTGATAGTTCATCAAATAGTACTACCTTTGCTCCACTGTCAGTTTTAATGGAAAAGATTGCTTCGTTGAAGCGTCCAATATCTAATAATGTATCATCAAATCTTTTATGAAAGTCATCTTCGTTGGCATTATTTGCCAAAAAAGTAATAAAATGCTCTCTTTTAAGTCTTGCGGCAGATGGATGCAAACTCATTAGAAGCATTTCATAATCGTCATCAGAATATTTTTCTAACACAGCCCCGATGTCTATTGCCTTAGCAAGTGCTGTATCAGTTTGTTTTATTTCATGTAAAAATTTATCATTTAGATACTTATACAAAAATACCTGAGTAATGATCTTAAACTCATTTCCATCATTTCCTAAGCCATTGCTAGTGCAAATAGCTTTTAAATCATCAATTAATTCTTTGGTTTTACTTGTGTAATTTGTCATTCTGTAATACCTTCACGTTCATTTATATATTCACGTACAATGGCAGATTTAACCAATTTAGCCACTTCCGGATTGAGTTTAATGTCATTTGCTTTGAAAGTATTTACAACTTGTTGCTGAATGAAACTTTCAAAATATGCATCATTATTATTCAATATATCGGAATTAAGAAGCATTTCGTCGGTATTATGTTTGATCCCTGTTAAAATATTGAATATTTTGCGCTCATCTTTTGATAATTCTTTTCGCAGAAATTCGTGATGGAGACGAACATATTTTGAATCTCCATCATATTTTGCAGCAAGTAAAGATGCTTTGCGATTTAATTCTGCTATTTTATCGTATATATCTTCTAAAATTTTAGTTCCTGCCTCGATATCTTCCGCATTAGCTTCTTCCCAATTTTTGTCACGGAGAAGTCTTTCTATTTCATCTTTTAATAGAATCCATGCCGGATCTTTTTTGTCTGGAGAGTGTTCCATAGCTTCTCGAGTTTTTCTAAGAGCATCTCTAAAACTATTTGCGGCCAAGTCTAGTTGACTTTCTCCGGTTTTCTTAAAAATAAAGATAGAATCTTCTAGCGCTTCATTTAGTAAAGCTGTTATATCTTCTCCATTCTTTAAGGCTTCACTTTGATTTATTTTAGCTATTCTATTTTCTACTTCTGATAATAAGCGCTTAAATTTATTGAAATCTAATTTGGATAAAAGTTCATCGTATCCATTTAAGCGGATTAAATTATATAATTCTGAAGCTAGTCGTAATGATTTGGCGATTGCTTGCAAAAGTCCTTTATCTTTTATTTCGCTAATTTGTTGTTGAAATAATTCAGCATTATCTGTCGAATATTCCCACAATGTATCTTGAATATTTTTAATATCTTTTTCAATTTCATCAGCAGATTTAAATAGCTTTTCGTATCCTGTAATATCTCCATCCAAGTCTTCTTGCAGTTCTTTCCAATATGCTTGATTGGTTTTATCAAATTCTTTTTTGATGTCAGCAAAATCAACAACATAACCGTATCTGAAGTTCTTATAGGGTCTGTTAACACGCGTAAGTGTTTGTAATAAGTTGTGTTCCTTGATAATGCGCCCTAAATATAATTTTTTTAATCTGGGGGCATCAAAACCGGTTAAAAGCATATTATAAACGAATAATATGTCTATTTTTCCATTTTTGAAGCTCTTTACATCGTCTTTTCTACTTTGTTTATCACCTTCATTATGCAAAATTAAAGCAGATGTGTTGGGTGTATGTTTATCTAGAGCTTTGTTTTCGTATAATTCTTTGAATAAGGCATGTAATACTTCAGCTTGTTCTGAACTGTCACATACAACCATTCCTCCAATAGTGCCATTTGAATGTTGAATGCGAGCTTTTCTCAAATCACTTACAATATAATTAATAAGAGGCGTGCAGAAATTGTTATGTGCAAGTATTTGTTTCTTTTGTAGATCACCTTCTTGTATCTCGAGTTCTTCAAGTATTTCTTTTAATTTTATTTTATACTCTGTTTCAATTTCTTCTCTTATAAGTCTTAATGTATAACCATCAGCAATGGATTGATTATAATAGTATTTGTGTATGTAATTTCCAAAAATATCTTTACTTGCGGTACGTTTTTCTCCCTTACCTAAAATAGGAGTACCTGTAAGAGATATAATAATTGCATTGGGATCCGATTGAGTTAAGTTGGCAAGAAAGCTCCCGGTTGGATTATAACTACGATGAGCTTCATCTATAAAATAAATTCTCTGAGTATTTATATTGTAGTCTTTTTTTGATGTAGCTTTAGAATCTTCTGAAAATTTATGAATATTCAGAACTGTAATTTCATCTTCACCGGTATTTCCTGTACGTATACTATTTTTTTGTAAATCTTTTATGAAATCGTCTTTACTTTCAATGCTGTTAACTTTTAATCCTCGGATAGAGAATTCTGTAGTGGCTTGAATTCTTAAATCTATGCGGTCTACAATAAAGTAAAATTTTGGTAATATTTTCTTTTTAGAGAAATAATTGGTTAACCAACGAACATTAAAATATGCCAAGGCTGTTTTACCAGAACCTTGTGTATGCCATATAATACCTTTCCTAATGTTATTATCTAAAGATTTTTGAATGGCTTTGCTAGCAAAGAATTGAGGATATCTCATAATATGTTTTTGTAGAATATGTTTACTATCTTCGTCATCATATTCGACATAGGCTATTCCAAAGCGTAAGAAATCAAAAATTCTTACAGGGGCAAAGAGAGATATAATGGCTCTGTTGGTTGGACGGTCTGGATGTTTGTTCAACTCAAACTCTTTGCTTGATTTCATTACAGCATAGTTGGTATCTTTAAGGACTTTATTTTCGATATCTTCATTTTCATCTTTTAATAAACCAAATAGATATGCTTTATTTTCTTCCTTAAATTGATTGAAAAAAACTTTTTCTTTACTGGTTGTTGCGTAAAAAGCTCCTTGGATTGGCTCTACATCATCATCCTCATATTCCATATTATTAGAAAACATCAAAATTTGAGATATGTTAATAAATCTACGAAATTTTCGATTTTTAAATCTATCTTCAATTCTGTTGCGTTCCGCGATGATGCCTTCTCTGTTGTTTGGCTTTTTTACTTCAATGAAAGCTAAAGGCATGCCATTAATTAAAAGTGTTATATCAGGGCGAAAGTTGTCTTCTTCTTTATTGCCATAGGTTAATTCGGTACAAACATGCAATTTATTATTTTTAGGATTTTCCCAATCTATTAATTTCAGACCGGCCGAAGTTGTTAAATTTTTATAAAATTCTTTGCCTAAATCTTCATAGTCTAGCATTGTTTGTATTTTGTTAAAGAATTTTTGTAACTCAGCTTCATCAGTATTGGGATTTAGTTCTCTTAGTGAGGAAAAGAAAATATCTTTAAATATATTGGTTGAGGGGTCAATATCTGTCCGATTTTTAAGGGAAATATATGTATATCCCAATCTTGTAAGCGTCAGAATCGCCGGTATTTTAACTCTACTGTCTTCATTAAATGTCATTATATTCGCCTATCCAATACATCATATTAGAACAAGATTACATGCAGTCGTTTGAAAATCAAGAAAAAGTATCAATTAATCAAGATATTTTAATTATGATTAGGAAATTATTTTCATTATTGCCTAATTCTTTTAATCAACTGTCAATTTTAGCAGATTCTTGACGAAGCTTTTTTAAAGCCTCAAAGTAGTTATTTGTGTGAAGAGAATATCGTATTTCTTTTCTTTTTACAACTGATTGGAGTTTACGTGGGATAAATATTCTAATATAATAAGAGTGTTTCCGAAGAAGTAATCTAGGTTGATTTTGAGTCATCTGCTGTGTCACCTTGCTGTATCATTTAGCAGATCGCTAGTAAAAATCAAAAAAATAGCTCGTTATTTCAACGAGCTATTCATATATTTGGCTGGCCAAGGTTTATGGCCTTAGGAAAAAATACGAGCAGGAATTAGCAGAAATGTATCTTATTATTAACGGTATGGATGACGATTTGCGGCAGATGATGACAATAGAAAGAATTTGTTGATACTATTCATATTTTATGGTAGGTGCTAATTTGTAACCTATAATAGAGGATGCTATGACAGTTGTGAAGCCCCAGGAAAACTATGATGATATTTTTACAGATGATAGGCTAAATATAAAATCATCTGTGGTCGATTTTGCTCATTTAATAGAGCAAGATGCATATATTGAAGGTGGTGTTTCAAAGGTGTATTCAATAGCTGCTGAATTTGGCATTGGAAAAACATTCTTCTGCGAAAAATTAAAATGTGTTTTAGAAAAGGATAATGTTCAAACTATAAAAATGAATATTTGGGAAATGGACTTTTATGAAAATCCATTAATGCCAATATTAGCAACATTAAATGAAATTTATAAAAAAAATGGTGAAAATTTGCCTGCTAAGATTATTAATTCAACTTTAAATTTTACAAAAAAGTCTTTAGCAGTGTTATGTGAGGCAGCCGTCAAATCTGCTTCTAATCAAATATTGGATGTTGATATTGCGGAGGTATGTAAGAATAATTTTGTGCCGGAAAATATTTATGACGATTTCAAAAATCATCAAGAAGCATTATATGAACTTAAACAGTCGTTAATTAAATGGGCAAGAAAAGCGGAAAAACCGATTGTTGTGATTATTGATGAATTAGATAGGTGTCGGCCGGATTATGCCGTGAAAACTTTGGAAGTATTGAAGCATTTCTTCGATGTGTCAGGATTTGTGTTTGTTTTGGCATTAGATGAGAAGCAATTAGAAAGCTCTGTTAAATGCTTATTTGGTACAAATAATTTTGAAGGCTACAAAAGAAAATTTATTAATAATACATTTTTACTACCAGCTCCAGATAGAAAAGCTTTTACTGAATTTTTGTATGATAAATTTGGTATGACGATTCTGATAGAAAAAATTCAAAATGATAATAGGGATTTGGTATTTAAAATAAGGACTGATAGCTGTCGTGATATGATAGATCAACAGTTTATGGGAATACAAAATCAAGAAGATATTGCTCAAAAAAGAGATTTTAATAGTTGGCAAACTTCAGAGCTTATTATTAAACGATATTTTTCGGCATATAGTAATTGGTTCCAATTTACATTGAGGCAAATGGAACAGGTTTTTGACAGATTGGTTATGTTTACAAAGGAAATAGCCGCGAGCAGTGAATTATTTTCACCAGACTTGGCTGTATTATTAGTCTGTTTGCATGAATTTGATATTAGCATTTATAATAAATTACGAAATTATAATGGCAAAGTAATAAACGAAATTTCTTCTCAAATATTTAGGAATAAAAAAGATTTAGGCGATAGGGAGGTGGAGTTTGATCGAAGTTTTGTTCCAGCTGCACCTCATGTTCTGGAATATTCCATAGACCAAACACCTCCAAGTGTTGTTATAAACGTATTTATTGTAGATAATGTTGATCGATTTTTTAATATTGAACCAGCTCCGGCACATCCGCTAAAATGGATTGCTGAAGTAGATCAATATAATGTAGGCTGCAATGCTATATTAAATAATCAGAGAATAGCGCTGATAACACATTCAAAGAGAGATGCTCAATGGGAAAATCCCAAACTAGATATAAATACTGTAGATGCCTTTGATTTGGATAAATTTAAACAGTCATATTTTGCTAAAATGGATTTCATTTCTCATTTTGAATAAATTTAAAATGTTTTTATAATTCATTAAACCATTTTTCGTTTATTTCGACTTGTTCAATAATTTTGACACCTAAATTGAATTCTTTTAATTTATTGGCTAGATCATGCCCATCAATTAGGTCAATAATTAAAGCACCATCCCTTCGGGCTTCATCTTTGGCATCTTTAGAAAACACGCCAGTTGTAATAATTAAACCTTTGTCTGCCCGTCCCATTATAGCACCACGAAAATCTCTAATTACAGATGAAGGAACAGTTCCTTCATATCGTTTGCATTGAAAATAAATATTGAAGGAAACGAAGCCGGCAATTTTGAATACACCTTTGCCGTCTATTCCTCCGTCACCTGATTTCTTCGTTACTTCAACATTGTCAAAACCAGCTTCTCTTAATAATCTCTGAGCGAGTCTCTCAAAGGCAAAGGGATTCATTTTTTTCAAGGTCGCAATAAGCTTATCTTCCCATTTTATTTCTTCTGTTGTTTCTTCAATAAAATTACAAGCACTATCCTTTTCTTGTAAAGGGATATTTGTAGGCTCCTCTGCGTTTGAGGAATGCTCGCAGCTTTTTACAAATTTTTTTACCTCATTAATGTTGACCTTATCTGTTTTTAATCCTTTAGGTGTTAACGCCCAAACGCCCCGAGTAGAATTGGATAAGATACCATATACTTTAAGGTATGACTTGGCCCAAGCAACGCGATAATCTAAAACAGAACGGTTTCCTCCATTATAAAGTTCAGATGCCTCTTCATCGGTAAGTTTAAGAATTTTGCTGATTTCTGAAAGTATTTCATCGTTTTTTGCAGATCCGCCCAAGTTTTTAATTGCTTCAATAACGGGATTAAAAAGCTTATCATATGTAGGTATTGGCATTTAAGAATTCCGATAAATCAAGAATGATTTCAGTATATTTCATTAGATTCTGAAATACAATAAAAAAGAAATAAGAGCAAAACCCAATGCTCAATATTTTTATTATATAACCAACATCAGAAGGAAATAATAAAAATGATTAAGGACTTTTATATTTGTCTGGACAATACGGCATTAAATTATGCGCTAAAGCATTTCAGCAATCCGTTTACTAGGATAATGCGTTGCTATACAGGTCTAGAAGTTGAAATGATTGTCAAAACAATGGAATCAAACAAAAGCAAAAATTTTTACACACTCCGTGCAATGCAAAATAAGATACTAAAGGCCACGATTAAAAATCTTGAAGTCTTAGGTGCTATTTTTGAAAGAGCGGATAAAGGCGAATAACTTATTTTAATGTTGATTTAATGTTTGAATAATATTACTTTAATATTTAAATAATGTTAAGGAAATTGTCATGGCTTTTAATCCTAAATATACGGTAACTGCTCAGATGCTTACAGATCTGGCAAAAATTGAGGTTATTAAACAGCAGTTTGAAAATCAGCCCATATCGCCGCAACTTTTATTATCGTTGCGGGAAAGTGCCAAAGTAGCAACAATTCATTATTCTACGCAGATTGAAGGCAATCGTCTGACCGGAAAGGAAGTAGCTGAGGCTCTAAGAGGGCGAAAATTGCCACAGAGAGAAAAAGACGAGCAGGAAGTCAAAGCTTATTACAAGGCTTGGAATGCTATGGAAGAGGCTGTTGTCGCCAATCGTTCTTTTGATGAGAAGTTGATAGCCAACATTCATAGTTTGGTTGAAGCCAGTAAAAGTATAATTCCGTATCGGGATAATCAGAATGCGATTTACGACAGCGAAACCGGTGCTAAAATTTATTTACCGCCGGAAGCTAAAGATGTGCCGGAGATGATGACAGATTTTTGCCAATGGGTGCAGAATGCCGGAAATTTTCCGGTACCATTGGTGGCCGGAATTGTACATTATCAGTTTGTAACCATCCACCCTTATTATGACGGAAACGGACGAACTGCCAGACTTTTAACCAGTTTTATTATGCGTAAAGGCGGTTACGGGTTAAAAGGCATTTACTCGTTGGAAGAATATTATGCCAAGAATTTAATCCGTTATTATGATGCTTTGCAGACACATCCGCATCATAACTATTATTACGGACGACATGAGGCGGATATAACGTCATGGCTGGAGTATTTTATTGCCGGTGTGGCCGATGCTTTTGGCAAGGTCAATGAACATGCCAAAAATGAAAAGACAAAAGGATTTACGGCAGATAAAAGCCCAATACTGCGTGAGCTTGATATTAAGCAACGGAAAGTCTTGGAATTATTCGCGGAATTTAAGGAAGTCAACAGTACTCAAATTGCGGATATATTAGGTATTTCCGCCCAATCTGCCAGAGCCTTACTCCGTCAATGGATTACCGAAGGCTTTTTGCAATATGCTAATGAATCCAAAAAAGCAAGGACTTATAGATTGGCAGAAAAATTTGAAGGATTAGTTTAGATATGGATTTTGAAGCTTATGATTATATGGTTTTGATTGATGAAAGTGGAGATCCTGCATTTAATAAGTTGGCCGATGGTAAAGGCAATGGAAGTGATTTTTTAAATTTAGGAGCGGTTCTTATAGCAAAAAAAGATTATAAAAGTATTGATGACTGCCTAAATTATATAAAAAAGGTTTTAGGAATAAAAAGTCTTCATTTCACAGATTTAAAATCACATTATAAAAAATTATTTGCAGTAAAAGAAGTGAGCCGATTAAATTTTGTAGCTTTTTCTGTTGTATCTAATAAGAAAACCCTTAAAGAAGGAATGAATACAGTATATAATCCTCAAAGTCCAATGAGATTTTATCATAAAAATCTTTGTTTTTTATTTGAACGATTAAATCAATATATTAAAGACAATAAAATACCAAGTGATAAAATTCTTTTTATTATTGAAAAAAATAATGCTGTAAATGTACCGCAGTTTAAAAGATATGTTGATACTATCAAAAGAGATAAATCGTGGATGTTTACTCATATAAGTACAGGGCATATTATTGACATAGTAAAAAATGAAACGGATTTATTATTTCTCGCTGACATGATCGCAAGTACTTTATACCATATTACATTTGGTCAATATTTTGATGGAAAACAAATAATTGAAGCAAGGTATTTATTAGAGTTAAAAGATAAATTTTATCGACATAATAATGTTGCAATTGGTTATGGATTAAAATTTGTACATAAAATAGAAGATGTTAATCTTTCCGATGAAGCAAAAGAAGCCTTTTTAAAGTGTTAAATCATCTCTACAATTTTCTTCTGTGCGTCGGTATTGTATTCAATATAGCGTTGGGTGGTGGCAAGGGTGGAATGTCCGGCCAACATGCGGATATCGTTTAAGGTTCCGCCGGCAAGACTGATATTTTTAGCAGCGGTGGTAATGAAGGTTCTGCGGCCGCTATGTGAAGAGCAGCCCTCAAAACCGATTTCCTTATATAAATTATAAAAGAAATTGACGATTGCCTGTGGACTAGTCTTATTGTCACGTTCTGTCGTAATAATCCGATTCGCCAAATTAAAATGCTCATTTTTCTTCTGTTTGCTTAGCAATTCCACCAATAAGACAGCCAAATCTTTGTGCAGAGGAATAATCCGTCCGGATTGCTTGCCCTTGGATGCCTTATTAATAAGGTTAATTTCGCGGCTTAAGTTTCCTTCCGAGTCGCAAACCATCAGCCAGCTTAAGTTTGCTATTTCTTTTGCCCGCAATCCGGCCTTGTAACTAAGCATAAAAATAATTTTGTTGCGGAGCGGATATCTTGTCCGTTCCAAATAGCTCAATGTCAGTTCCTGCTGCTTTGGCGTGAGGATTTTTGCCTGTTTATTAAGTGCCATTTTTGCCTCAAACTCATTATGTTATTGAATTTATGTAATAAATTATAATGAGTATAAAATAAAAGTCCAGGCTTAAAGTCTTACAACGCTTAAAAAATAAGGACTCATTATAAAACTAAAATTATATAATGAGTTGACGGACTTGAATATTAAAAAAAATTCTTTGACTTTTTTTCTCGGTTTAACCTAATATAAAACTGGTTCGATTGTCGGACTGGGGCGTAGTAACCTCTTCACTATACGGTCTGAGATTTTAGAAGGCAGACCGAAATCAAAAAACACTTCTTCCGGTTTTTATGACCGGGAGATGATGTTATGTCCAAGCATTATGCCAAAAGCATCATGCTGTTATAGTGCAGTTACTAACTCCCGGTCGCCATGGAACTTTGGCGACTTTTATTTTTGTTAGAATTAGAAAAAGGGAGAAACTAAATGGAAAAACTAAAATATCTTTGGCATAAATTTCTTTATATTATTGGAATAATGGTCATAATTTTTGCTGTGTATGGTGCTTATCATGAGCAGTATGGTTTTGAAATTCCTGAGGCTAACTATATTTCGGCATGTGATGGAAAAGAAGTTGTTTCAAGCATTAAAACCCAATGTACAAAGATGGATGGCGTGCGGAATGACAGGCCAATTTATGCAGAAATAATAACTGATGTTTATGCAATCAGAGATGTATATAAGACAACTGTTTATAGAAGGTTTTGCTTTCCTCAAGGGGGGCGGAGTGTCCAGTTTGTTTTAAGAGAGTTTATTCAAGATGCTAACAACGGTGATAAACAAAGGGTAGAAGTTGGGGCAGATTTGGATTTGGAAGAAACTAATTGTGCCAGTATTGAAGCGTTGTTCTGGGATGTCGATGGCAAGGCCAGAGATGGTGTTTTATACTATCGAATGACAGAGAACGGCGTTGAAGATTATGAATAATTAGAGGAGAGGACTATGAAAAAGTTTTTAATGATAATGCTTATGCTTAGCGGTTGCGCCATAATTAATGATGAGAAACAGGGAGCCTATTTTAGTCAATTTAGCATTCCCACAAAAAAATTATTAGGCGTGGGAAGATGCAAAAGCTTTGAGAATAAGTATGTGGAAAATTATGATTGGGATAAACTCATAAAACTGGAAACAGAAATTCTGAATGTGAATGATAAGCTTAAAACAAGAAATGGTTTGTCCTCAGTCAATATCCCGCAAGCTAATCTTGTAATCAATAGCTATCTTGAAATGCCCTCTGTTTTTTATCGCGATAAGAAAATGAAAGACTTGAGCGAAAGGGATGGCGAAACTTATGATAGTTATGGAATCTTGAATGAAGTCGCCGGTTTTTGTTTAAAAAATGATTTTATTCAAGACAGGGAAAAAACGACAAAGTTAAAGAGCTACTGGGCTCATGGAGAGATTAAGGCCTGGATGGCCGGAAATCTTCGGCATAAACTGAAAATCGAACAAAATTACACGAAACAAAAAGCTGAATTTATGAAAACTTTTAATAAGTCGAAATTGTATGGCAGATTTAAAAAGTCTGCGCCATCTATGATTGGAATGCCAGTTGAAAGTTTGGTTAAAAAGGACTGCAAAATTGAGGATGTCATTATCGGTATGTCATTATTATCAATGGCATATAACAGATTTAGTAAACAAGAAAATTATTCATTTTCGGTTAAAGGTTCTGCCCTAATAATTAAAGTATCTGATATTTTTAGAATCAATTTTGAGCAACGAGGTGGTAAGTTGGTGCCGACTGAATATTATAGCAAAAATGAAAATAACCCCTTAGATAACCAAGATTATACCAACCGAAGTGTCTTGGGAGCAGTTTATATGTCTGATGCCCTATGCGGCAATAGTGAATTAGTATATTAATGTTATAAACACCTCAAATCTGAGGTGGTTTACCAAGACCACACAGGATTGATTAACGCTAAGTATAAATTTTAAGCGTTAAATCACTAAAACTAAGCAGCCCCGGATATTTTTTATTCGGGGCTGTTTTTTGTGGGAAATATTTCTAATAATTTGACTTTGAAAGGAAAACGGTTTTTGCTATTTTATAAACATTAAAGCAAGGCAATAAAATGACAAATAAATATAAATCAGAACAAAGAGAATATCGTAAAAAGAGATATATCGGTCGAGTAAAGAAAATTGGGGCAAAATTAGCGGAACTACGACAGAGAAAGAAATATTCGTTGCAGCTCTTAGCTCAAAAATCTCATGTGAATGTTAATACAATTTACAAGATTGAAAAAGGCGAGGTTGATGCAAGTCTACTTACATTAATGTCGTTGTCTGAAGCTTTAGATTATCAGTTTGATGAGTTCATAATATCATTATATCCAAAGAGAACAAGTACTACAGGGAAAATTATGAGTTTGTTAGAAAAAAGCGATAGTGCATTATTACAAGTTATGTTAAAAGTATTGGCAAATACATATGCTACATGGAATTTGTATAAGACAAGTCCAGAATGTACGAACCGAGATGCCTTTTATCCATTGGATGAGCGTCTAAAGAAAAGGCCCTAAAGCATTTCTTTAGTTGGAGAACACTCTTTCTTTTATGAAAGAGTATTTTTTTGATGTCTGTTATCATATTAAAATATATATATTATCCTATAAAAATAAAACACATAACTATTTGTAATTATGCAAATTTATAGGATTTTTTTTATCTTTTTTTTCTAAATATAGTTAATTTTCAGAATATCATCTTGTAAAGAGCCCCCGTAATTAACATCAACGGAGAGCTCTGTCTTGAATTACCAAGCGCTAAATAATGAGATTTTGAAGTGTTGTCCTGACTTGACGGCGGATGAAGCTGTCGATGCAGGCAAAAGTCTTGTTGCTCTGTTGAATATATTACATGAGGCCGCTCAGGAAAATCCTGAGTTGGAAGTTTTAATCAATGCTCAAATGAAAGGAAGGTCTGTCAATGAGCACAAATAATAAAAATGTCTGTGATACCTGCGTTTTGCTGGTCGATTACACGGACATCACAATAACAGAGCTTGGGCGTTTTAAGCCTAATCCGCAAATCCTCTGGGATATGCAAGGGGCGGAGGCTGTGACCTGCTATAACTTTGCAACGCGTGAAGAGCTGCAACAGCATTACTACCCTAAGCTGTCATTAAGCAGCGTACTGCGGCACGGAGGTTTCAGCGTTAAGTTGAAAATTGAATTTTCCGCACCGAAACTTCTGCATTTTCCGCCCAACAATCTGGAAGAAGTTTGCGATGCCGATTTTGAAGATATCATCAGCATTTTGGCTTTACGGATTCACGAGATGGGTGTTGATGTTTCGTCTCAAGTGTTGCGGTCAGCACAAGTTGTGAGGATTGACTATGGTAAGAATGTTCTGGTTAAAGTCGCACCCTGTGTGATTTTACAATATTTGAACAAAGCTGACATCAGCCGCCGGCTCGATTGTACCAAGGTGTCATACCGAAATGAAGGGCATTCGCTGCATTTCTTAGCCCGGCACCGGAATGTCGTTATTTACGACAAACTCAGGGATATTCAAAAGGCTCGGTATTGCAAAAGCCGGGCTGTCAGTTCCGAAAATGCTCAGGCGATTGATTGGGCAGTCTTAGGTTCAAGCCAATACTTACGGTTTGAAATTCAGTTAGGCAATTCTGAGAATATCCGCCAAGCCATCAGCAAAGCGGGGCTTCCAGTTCCGGAGCTGACATTCCAAAATCTTTTCAGCAGTCAAATTTGCCGAGCTATTACGCTGGTTTATTGGAATGAAATTTTGGCGGCTGTCAGATATCAGCAGTTAAGCGAAGAAAATTCGGCAGATTTATTCAAGCGTCTGCTGGATGCCAAATATAAGTTTCTAAAAGCCCTGCAGCTTGTCGGTTTAGTAACGATACTGAAGACGATGGGCAAACGAGAATTGCGGCTACATGCGGGGAACTCTTTTTCACCGGCAATTTATGAACTGTTTCGGCTGATTAACCGGCTCGAACCGCAAAACAACTGGCTGCAGCCGGATTTGGACGGCATAACCGCAGCTATTAATGAAAATCAAATCATAACTTTAACGAAAGGAAATAGAGATGGATTTTGCTAAAAATGCAATAATTATGTGCCGAATTTCTTCTGTAAAGCAGAATATCGGTAACTCTCTCTCTGAACAGGAAGCCATCTGTAAAGAGTATTGCCGAAGTAAGAATTTTGAAATCATACAAAATAAGCAAGCAATTGAAAGCGCCTTTACTAAAAGACGTCCGAAATTTAATGAGATATTAGATTTAATCCAGCAAGTAAAAGTAACGCCTGTAGCTTTGGTTTTGTCGGAATCTAGCCGTTTAGCCCGGAACTTTAATCACATGAGTTTATTGGACGAGTTGGTGCAAACAGGTAAAGTCGAAATTCACTTTGTCAAAGAACATATTGTAATCTCACTATTTTCTACAGCGGATGATATATATGAATACAGAGAGTTGATTGCTAAAGCAGAGCATTTTTCTGCAGACAAGTCTGAAAAGGATAAAAAGGCTTTGCAAACGATGCGTGAGAATGGATTTTACCCAGGCAAGGCACCGATAGGATATAAAAATTGCCGTCCAAGTTGGTGCCCTTGGATTCTGCCGGATGAACAGGCTGACAAAGTTAAGTTTCTATTTGATACCTATTTACGGTCAGAAATCAGTATCAAAAAGTTGCTTGAAATTGCTCAATCATTACCTCTGTATACAACTACTGGTAGTTTAATCAGTCGAAGAACATTAATTCATATGCTGCGCAATTCTTTCTATTGTGGACAGATGAAAAGCGGTGGAAAATTATACCGACATGGTTATGCGCTGTTGGTGAGTGAAGATGTTTTTGCTGAGGTGCAAAAGAAATTGGACAGGGAACTCGGTAGAGTTGCCAACAAGGAAACGGAGGTGAAGGTCGCAGCATAAAACAAATTAGGCCAGTGGAGGCTGGATAATACATCCGGCCTTCCTTGACCTGTCAAAATGATGAATCTTAAAATAAAGTATAATTTTAATACGGAAAGGTAAGAATATGGGAAGAAAAGCTGCAAAAGTTGTGAATGATAAAAATATAAAGCATGCCGTTTTATGGATACGAGTATCAAGCAGGGAGCAGAAAGAAGGTTATTCGCTTGATGCTCAGGAAGACCGGGTAAAGAATTATTGTATTCGGCAAGGGTTGACAATTATTAAGCAGTTTACCGTTGTTGAAAGTTCGACCAGAGGAGAACGAAAAGAATTTTATAATATGATAAATTTTATAAAAAAATATAAAAATCCGGTTGCTTTGGTTTGTGACAAAGTTGATAGGTTGCAAAGAAGCTTCAAGGAATATGATGTTTTGAATAAGCTGATTGAAAAAGAAAAAATTGCAATTCATTTTCAAACAGAACAAGCCGTTATGGCGAAAAATGCCAAAGCTCATGAGAAGATGATGTGGAACTTTCGGATTACAGTTGCGCAGTCGCAAACAGACACGATGAGTGATAATGTAATACGCAGCTTTGAAAAAATGCGTAAAGAGGGAAAATGGCCACATCACGCACCAGTCGGATATAAAAATGTAAAGGATGCTAACGGTAACAGCGATATTGTGCTGGATGAAAATAACCATTTCATCATTACGCGGTTGTTTAAAGAATTTTCGATTGGCACTTATAACCTTGAACAGATAACGCGGAAAGCCGCGGACTTGGGGCTTAAGATGAAAAACAGCAAGAAACTTCATAAGCAGACTATCCGCGGAATATTAAGCAACCGTTTTTATGTCGGGGAGATGTTCAGTGGCGGGCAATATTATCCGCATTGTTATCCGCGGCTGACGGATAGCTATACGTTTGAACGGTGTCAGGAAATTTTGGAAGGTAAGGCAAATCATAAGGTGCAGAAGCATGAATATGTATTCAAAGGATTGGTTCGCTGTAAAAAATGCGGTGGTGTTGTTTCGACAGATATCAATGTACATCCGGCGAAAAAGAAGGGCGGAGAAAAAGTCGTTTATAAATACCTTTTTTGTCCGCAATGCGGAGGCTATCGGACGAGAGAGGAAAATGGGGTTGAAAAAGTGAGAGAGGCATTAAAAACGTTTAAAAACATGCCTAAAAGCGTTGTCGAGAAATTGGTTGCCTGTTTGGATGAAGAAATTTACAAAGACCATAAAATGGAAATAGAAGCCAAGAAGGCATTGGACAGGCAGATTGCCGGTTTTGCAGAAAAGGAAAGCAGGTTGATAGACCTGTTTACGGAAGGCAGTATTACACAGGATTTATATACCAAAAAACTAACCGAATACAGACAGGATAAGAAAAAACTGGAAGAGCGATTAACCGACTATAGTCATCTGACTAAACAAGGTCTGATAACGCTCAAATACTTGGCTGGCTTGCTTTTGATGTCAGACCAGATATGGAATTTTCTGAACAACGACAAAAAACAACAGGTTTTAAAATTACTTTGTTCGGAAATTTTATTAGACGGTAAAAATGTAGATGTTTCAATAAGAAAGCCTATCTTAGCACTGGCTAAAATAGGCTCTTGTCAAGTTTGGCTGGCGAGAGCTTGCAGAGAAAGAACAAAAATTAGTTATAAATTATAGCGAACTTCTTGAACATCGTACAGAAATCTTGGCAAGAAAAGATATTATTCATCAAATCTGGCTGATGATGAAAGTAGGGTAAATTGTTTAATACTCCAATTATATAGCTAAATTTTTTTAAAAGAATTAGAAAACTGTGAATCTTTAATTTCTTTATTTTGTTTTTCTGCAAGTATTATTTTATAAAGAATATCAAAAATAGGGAAGCGATGAAAATATTAAAAAAACATAGTGATGTTAAACCATATATAGAAAGGGTATCGTCAGAAGCTGATAGCCATAGAAATTGCTTTGGTTTTTTACCAATATCTGTTTATGAACAACTTAGTAAAAAAAATTGTTTATGGATATTAGTGAATGATAAGGGGGATTACGTTGGTCATATTATGTTTAGCATTGCCTGGAAAAAATACAAAATAACTGTTAATCAAACATATATCTTATCAGAATATAGAAAATCACATTTTGCTTCTCAACTAATTAATGAACTAAAAAATTGGGCTGAAAAGCATTATATTACAGAATTACACGCAAATGTTGCTGCAGATTTGAAAGTAGCCAACTCATTTTACAATAGCATGGGATTTTCTGCCGTTATGCAGAAAGAAGGAGGAGAAACAACTCAAAGGCTAATAAATGTACGTATAGCATATTTGAATACACCAACGTTGCTAAATTTATTTACCCATAAAATAACCGATTTCTCTTATAACCAACCCATAAATATTTATCGTAAATATGTTATTGATATAAATATTTTGCTGGATTTGATTGAGAATAGAGCCTATTCCAATCAAGTTCAGGAACTCATTAAAGGAAGTTTTAATGGAAGTTTTAAATTATTAATAACTCATGAAACTCACGTTGAAGTTTCTAGAAATGCTAAAAATCCAGACCCTCTTGCAAAACTAATTGCTAATATCCCGTCTTTGTCTTTAATTACAAATATTGAAAACACTAAGGAATATAAAAATTTAGAAAAGTTAGTATTTGGAAAAATAGATACTGCTACAAAATCCGCTGTACACAAAATTTCAGATTTGAAGCATCTAACTTATTGTATCCTTAATAATTGTACGGGATTCATAACAAGAGACAAACAATTACTAAATAAAGCTAAAATTTTAGGGAAAGAATTCAATCTAGATATTATATCTCCAGAAGAACTCATACTAAATGAAGATTGTCTTTCCAATAGAGATACAACAATTAGCCTAAACGACTTAAATTATAAATTTATCAATATATCTGATGATTCTTCTATAATAAATGACTGTTTATCCAATCTTCAAATATCAAGGGAAACAGTACAGTTACCTGCATTTGACGGAATAGCAATTAAACAAGAAGCACAAAGCTATTTAGCTTGTGCTTTATGGCCAAAAACAATTATCAGTAATAGAGGTACTATTGCTTATATTTTTTCAAACACATTGTGTAACCACGAACTATTAGACCACATAATAGAAACAATTTTTAGAGTTATAAAATCAAAAAAAGTACGCTCTATTGCTATTTTCACTTATGGTCTTATAGCTCATATTGATGAAGTTCTTAAAACTAGAGGGTTCTCACAAACAACTGAAAATAATGGTATGATAAAATATAGCCATTTAATAACAGATAGGATTATTACAGAAAATAACTGGGCTAGTTTTAAACAAGTTGTTAATGATAACATGAGTCTATCATTACCTGAAAATCTTACTGAATATAAAGAATTAATAACAAATGGCATTTTACTAAAGAATAAAGATTACTACAATTTTTTTGAGTTTGAAACGAAATTTTCACCGTCCCTAATTATTCCTAAAAATAGAGACATATATGTTGTACCAATACGCAATACTTATGCTAAAGAGTTGATAGGTGATGATTTTGATATTCAGCGTAGCCTAAGCCTATCAAATTGTAAGCCTGCACTATTGAAAACAGAAAAGGCCTATTTTAATAAACCTGGTAAGGGAACAATAAAAAAAGGTTCTATAATAATGTTTTATGTTTCAGCCCCAATAAAATGCATAATAGGGATAGCCAGAGTAACATATTCTAATAAACTAAGATGCGAAGAGGCGATGGATATGCTGACCTTACAAGGCGTACTAGAAAAAGATAAACTGTTGGAAATCTCAAAAGATGGATTTATTGACGTATTTACTTTTGATAATTTTCATCAGTATAATAAAAATGTGGATATAAAATTTTTAACAACATTAGGCGTGGGAAAAAACAGTTTTGTTACAAAATTTAAAATAAATAGAGAGAATTTTCTCAAAATTTGTGCACAAGGAGGAATTTATGGTAAATAATGTAATTTTATCTATTCATCCCCAATATGCACAGCAAATAGAAGTAGGAAATAAAATTTATGAGGTTAGAACCAGAAAGATAAATTTGGAAAAAGGCACACGGATTTGGATATATAAAACTTTGCCAGAAGCCTGTATAGATTCTTTTGCAGAAATTGATGATGTTTTATTAATTTCGCCTCAATTAGCATGGAAAAAATATTCTTCTCAAATGTGTATCTCCAAGGCTATATATAATTCATATGTACAAAATAAGAAAGAAATCTGTTTACTAAAATTAAAAAATGTAAAAAAAACAAATAAAAAAATAACTTTAAAAGAGTTAAGAAAAAAAATTCCTCCTTTTTTCCCCCCTCAATTTTTTAAAAAGTTAAATCCAAATGAGGAAATACTTCAAGCACTTGAAAACTTATTGAAATAAAAAAATGTCAAAGAAGATACATTCTTTGACATTTCTTCTGAATTCCTTGGAAAATATAGACTTTTCAATTAGCTCTAAAATGCCACAATCATAAAATGTCAAACTTTGTTAAAAATCATAATCTTTTTTGACATTTTATTCTAAATTCTTACATTCTCCATAGTATTAGCGAGTAATTATAATCACGCACAAAATCCGCAAAATTTGCGGAGATTGAAAAAGCTATTCTCCGCAAGTTAAAATATAATGCGTACTGCGACCACTTCCTTGTTGCTCCAATATTCCAAATTCCACAAGTTGTTTGATAGAACGGCTTGCCGTATCTTGTGAACATTTGCAAATTTTGGCCCATTTGCTTGAAGTCAAGTTACCTTCAAATCCATCAAGCAACATATTAATCATTTTCTTTTGGTTCTTATCTAATGAGAATTTGTTATATTCTCTCCATCGTTCAGCTTTAACCATAATCTTGCCAACGGTCGTTTCAGCAGTTTCTATTGATTTGAGCATCATATCTAAAAACCACTTTATCCACGTTGTGATATCAAGAGTTCCTTTTTGCGTATTTTCTAATATTTTGTAATATTCGTTCTTTTCTTTTTGGATTTGTGCTGACATGCTATAAAACCGATAAGACGAATTTTCTGCTTTGGCTAACATATATTCCGTAATAGCTCTGGCAATACGCCCATTTCCATCTTCAAACGGATGAATGCTGATAAACCATAAATGACTTATGGCTACTTTGATAAGAGGGTTTATATTATCTTTTGAGTTTATCCAATTAAAAAAGTCATTCATATATCCATTGATAAAAATAGCCTTTGGGGCTTCATAGTATACAATTTCTCGCCCTCTGTTATTGGAAACAACTTGCATTGGTCCGTCTTTATCATCTCTATAACAAGCGGTCTTTATCTTATACATTCCACTGTACCCTGTTGGAAACAATGCTGCATGCCATCCACATAATCTCTCATAGGTTAATGGTTTATCAAAATTATGTGTCGCATCAATCATAATTTCAACCACACCATCAATATGATGACTGCTGCTGACAGATTTTTCATTGTGTATATTTAGCCGTCTTGCAATAGAAGAACGAACTTCCTCTTTATTTAATAACTCACCTTCAATTTCGCTTGATTTAGTTATTTCTTCGGTTAAGTTCTCCAAAAGAGCTTCTTGCTTAAAATCAAATCCCAAACTTTCCATTTTTCCTAAAAGGGAACCTTCGGCAAACGAAACCTTAGATAATATATCTAAAATCTCATTATTATTCCAAGTAAAACAAGGCCAGTTCTTTTGTTCATGAATATACATTGTTAATCTCCGCAATTTATGCGGATATTATAAGCTTTAATCTCCGCAAAAGTCAAGAAGATTTAAACTTTTTATCTTAAATCCTTACATTTTCAACGGCATTAGCAAGCATTTGTTCGTTGGTATTAAAATAATGTTGGGTTGTCCCAATGTGACGGTGATTAGTTAATTTTTGAATTAGAAATACGCTAACGCCTGCATTTACAAGTTTGGATACAAAAATATGCCTTCCTAGATGGCTTGCCCCATGAATACCAAATTTACGATAAATGGAAGCAAATAGCCTGCTGATGCTTGACCGTGCAAATGGCTTATTCTGTTTTTGTGAAGTAAAAATGTAAGTTTCAGGGGTTAATCTTTCCCCCCCACTTTTGTTGCAAATACTTCAAATATTCACCAAACTCCTTTTTCATTTGACTATTAAGGTAATATGAACACTTGTTTTTACCTTTGTTCTTATCATAGTCCAAGCAGATAACATCTTTGACTTTGAGGTTCTCGGTATAAATGTCCTTAATTTGCAGATAAGCAAAATTGATTGACCTCATACCATTATGCGAACATAAAAACATCATGCGGATTTGTTCGGAGTGTTTCATTCCGCTGATATAAGTCAGAATATCTTTTATTTTCTTATCATCTACGAAAACCTCATTAACCATTTTGGCTCTCCTTAATTATTGCTTGATAAAATACTTTATAACATTCACCTTCGGTTAAAATACCAATACCGCCTTGGCATAGCCATCCGAGTTTGAGTTTCTTATTAACTTCACTAATCAGGCCATCAATACTTTCATTGCAGATTATGTCATACTTTAGTATCAATATTCCTCCGCATACATAATAGTTAAAACTCTTGTGGTTTGGGTGGGGTCTGCAGCATCAGGAGAAAAATGTATCAAATCATTGTCATAGTAATCTATTTTCCAAAATATTTTCTTCTTTTTATACTCAAAGCTACCGAAATCATGCTCACCATATGGGTCATTGTTTCGTTTAAATGTCTTATAATTGCGAACAAGACTAATAATCTTATCAATATCCTCAACGGTGTTCAGATGAATACCTTGGCTCAACATAAGCATTCCTTTTGAAAAGTCCTTCCGAAACTCATCATTAAGTTTTGCAATATCTTCCGTTTTATTGTTATCCATTTGAATCTCCATGATTTTGCTCTAAAAAGCTTAAGTGAGACCTAACTCTAGAGAATGCTAAAGTCAAGGATTTTTTTTACATTTTTATTACTTAATTATTTGATTCTTAAAGATTTATTTTAAATTCAGTAGGTTAGATACATAAAAAAATATTTACAAAAAGCGATTTCTCATAAATCTACGGATAAATACCTATGTAGTAAGATTCTACGAGTTTCTAATAAATTTCATTAAAAAACAAGAGGCCTCAAATTGAGACCTCTTGTTTGAATAATTGACCTGCCTAAATTTATTATTCATCATCAGCCAAAAGCCAATCCAAAACATTAATGCGTTTTATGCCTTTGTTTTCTCCAGTTCCAAAATCCATAGATAGTAAATATTTCGGGTAATTATCATCAATCGCTTCCAAGGGAGCTAATTCTCTTTTTAATGTTGTTTCATCAATAAGAGCATACAAGGCAACTTGATAATACTCAATTTTCCCGCCACTTTTTTGAGCAACAAAATCAACTTCTACATTTTTACCAGCATTATACACTTTTCCGAGAGATACATTATATCCTCGTCTTAATAGCTCTAAATATACAATGTTTTCCAAAATATGCCCAAGGTCCGTATCTTCATGTCCTAACAAGGCTGTTCTCAAACCTATATCAGCAACATAATATTTAGGATTACTATCTAATATTTGTTTTCCTTTTATATCATAACGTTCACATCTATATAAGAGGAAGCTATCTAATAAACCACGAATATAGGTATCAATAGTTGGAACTGAGATATCAAATTTTCCTTGTTTTAACCCTCTTTCAATTCCTCGGGTAGATGTTTCATTGCCAATATTATCAAACAAGTAACGGACGACAACATCAAGTTTTGCAACATCAACATTAAACCTTTTAACAATGTCTTTCTGTATGGTGTTTGTATAAACAGTATCTAACAGATAATCGTTAATAAGCTGTCTGTCAAAAAAGAAATCCAAAGTTTGCGGAAATCCGCTTTCTTTGATATAATGGGCATAAACATCTTGCAATGAGGAGGCATGCTGTAGTGTTCCATCTCCTGTTAATCGTTTGTTATAAGCTCCGAAATATTCTTTAAAGGAAAATGGTTGAACTTTAATTTCAAGATAGCGACCACCAAATGAATTAGCCAAATCACTTGAAAACATGTAAGCATTAGAGCCTGTTATATATAAATCTACATTATCTTGCAAACGAAGGGTGTTTGCTACTTGTTGCCAATTACGGAGTAATTGTATTTCATCTATAAAAACATAATTTAGTTTATTTGGTACAAGCTTAGATAATACATAGTCTAATAACTTATCATATCCTAAAAGAAATTGTTTTTCATCTAATTGTAAGCCGATTTCTCTGGTTTGTATTCTATCTTCAAGATTAATATCTATAATTTGATTATCTTTGATTTTATCTTCTTTTTTCAGTTTTTGTTGGAAAAGTTTCAATATTTTAGATTTGCCACAACGTCGCACACCTGTTAAAACCTTAACCAAATCACTTTGTCCTTTTAAGGCTTCCAATTTTTTGATGTATCTTGGTCTATCAATTAATTCTTTTTCCATAACAAAACCCCTTTATGTGTATAAGTATAGTTTACAAAAATAAAAAGTCAATATGTTTTGTAAAATGCATTTAACAAAATGAGTGTGCTCGGTTAAATTGAAATCTCTGTTTTACATATCAATTGTTTTCTTATAACCAAATTCCTACCGAAAATCCCCATTTCTCTTGTAAGACCTTGCCAACATCGCTTATTTCCTTGATTTTTATTTAATTTACGTGAATTAAATCAGAGCACTAATTTGAGGTAGGAAATCTGATTTTCTTTCAGGAGTTCTATTTTCTCTTATAAGAAAAGAAGTCTATTATAATAGTATTTTATTTCTATTTTAATTCTATTATAGGGGTAAAAAAGAGCCTTCAATCCCTTATCCATCAATACTTTCATAAAAAAGCGGTGGTAATAGCCATTTCCGATAGTGGAAATATCCGTTTCCGCAGGTGGAAACCGTCATTTCCGTTTAGGGAATTAAGTATTTCCATTGGTAGATTTAGTGGCAATAGCCATTTCCAGTACAAATTTTGTTCAAATTAAATTCCGTAAAATTTCCAGATAAATAATTATGAAAATGAAATTTATAAGGAATAGAAATGACTACAAAATTATCGCTGACAGCAAGATATTTGCTAACTTACATCAGATTTAAGACCAACAACAATCATCCTTTTTTTGCCAGTAATGAAACCATAGCCAAAGTAATTGGCTGTACCGAAGCATCAACTAAGGTTATTATAAACACACTTATCCGTGATGGCTATATCATCAAAACCATAGATGATAAAAAGCGTCGTAATTTATCGCTTTCAGGCAAGGAATTTCAACCGCTGGACGGCGTGTATATGAACAATGTTGAAAAGCATATACTTAAACAAGATGCCCAAAATCAAGAGGATTGGGGCAAATATCTTCAAAAAGAAAATGAGGCCTATAAAGCAAGAATTAAATCTCTGGAAGATGAAATTACACGATTAAATCAACAAATCTTTGAACTTCAAAATAAAGAAACAACAAATCCAGTCCTTCAAAAACCAATACCTCAATCAGAATACATCCCAAGCGTTTCTCAAGACAGTGATGGAACTATAAGTCCTGTCATCGCAAATATTATGAAAAGATTTAATTTATAACAAGGAGTACAAAATGAATACCGATATAACAAATAGAAAAATTTCCGAGCAACAGCTTAATTTAAAACTCGCTGATACAATTGCTGTTGCCAAAGGTGTATTGCAGACCTTTAATAGCAATCTTATAGATTTGCATGAAAATGCCTGTTTCAAAAGCCTAACACAACAATTTTATGACCTGAAATTAGAGTTGATAGGATTGTTAAATTATCTGGAAGAAGAAGTCGTCATTCCGATGCAGCAACTATTGTTGCAAAATATAGCATCACCACATCGTTTTGCTTTGAGAGAGCTGGCCGATAGATTTGATGTTTCAAAGTATCGTGAACAATTAGAACAAATTTATAACGATACTGAAGAGCAAATACAAAAGCTTTGGAAACTTTGCCACTTAGCAACACGAGAAGCTCATGAGATGCTAACTATTGCAGATTTGAGAATAGCCGAAATTAATCCAGATTTTCTAGTTTAGTTTTTTTGAAAAATCAATAAATTAGAGATTTATGACAAGAAAATAAGGAGAAAAAATGAAAGTTTTAATGGAAACCATAACTGGAAGAAAAGGGATTAAGAATTTTGCCAGAATAGAGGATTTTGGAGATTTTATGGATGAAAACCAAAGAAAAATCAAGAAATATAAGATTTTTGAAGAGTATGAGAGTGAAAAAGAGCCTCAGAGAAACACAAATCCGAAGATTGATTTCACCAAAGAAGAAATTAAACATATAAACAACGAACTGAAAAAGCTGATAAACAAATGCTTTGAACTGAGCCAAGAAGTCCTTGGCGTGTTCTTCAACACAGCCAAAAGCCAAGAAGAATATACCAAGCTTCTTACAGCCTCTGGAAAACTAGGAAAAGTTATACCTATTATCAGGTCATGTATAAAGTAATTACTCTTTAAGCAACCAATCTAAAACATTAAGTAATGAAATATTTTATGAAAATCCGCAACGTTATTGCGGATTTTCATAAAATTGCTTGACTTTTTTATTTTGAGCTGTATCTTATAATAAAAGGAGAATTTGCCATGTTTTATGAAAGAACCTTATCAGATATTGTTGAAAAAGCTACAAAATCATTCAAAGTAATCTTAATTACTGGTCCTCGTCAGGTTGGAAAATCTACGCTTTTTGAAAAGATAAAAGAAGAAAATAGAACCAAGGTAACTTTAGATGATGGTGATGATTTAGCATTGGCAAAAACTGACCCTAATTTGTTTTTCCAAAAATACCAACCACCTTTATTGATTGATGAAGTACAAAAAGCTCCAGAACTCTTTCAATATATAAAGAAAATGGTAGATAACACAGATGAGAGAGGCCTATTCTGGTTAACGGGTTCGCAAAAATTTGATTTAATGAAAAATGTTACCGAAAGCCTTGCAGGACGCGTTGCTGTATTGGAGTTACAAGGATTTTCGCAATCAGAGAAAAGTCATGATTACACCAGAGGAGCATTTGTTCCAGATATTGATTTACAAACCAAACGACCTGTATGGACTGCCAAAGAAACCTTTGAAGTTATTCACAAAGGCTCGTATCCTCAGTTATTTGATGGCGTAACAGATTGGGAATTATATTACAAATCCTATATAGATACATATCTGATGCAAGATGTTAAAGATATTATTAAAATTGAAGAAAACACAGCATTTAGACGATTTATAAAAATATTGGCAAGCAGAACATCCCAAGTGTTAAATTATACGGACATTGCTCGGGATAGCGATATTTCTCCAAATACTGCTAAAGCTTGGTTAAGTGTATTGCAAACGTTGGGAGTAGTATACCTGTTACAGCCATATTTTGCAAATAATATTGGAAAAAGACTGTCTAAAACACCAAAAATGTATTTCATGGATACAGGACTATGTGCTCATCTATGCGGTATAAATACTTCTCAAATGCTTATGGATAGTTATTTAAGCGGAGCTTTCATAGAAACTTATGTCGTTTCTGAAATTGTAAAGAGTTATATTCATAACGGAAAAATACCGAACATTTACTATTATAGAGATTCAAATAAAGAAGAAATAGATGTTATCATAGAGGAAAATAATAAAGTTTACCCAATAGAGATAAAACAAACAGCCACTCCAACACTTTCAATGGCCAAAAATTTTAAGCTGATTGATGAGAAAAAAAGAGGTATTGGGGCAATTATTTGCTTAAATGACAAGTTTATCCCTATGAATAAAGATGTCTATATTATTCCGATAAGCTACATCTAGGATATTTTGCTTTTTTATAATGAAATTGAGAGATAATACTCTAAAAAAATCAAGAGTTTTTCCTTTATAAAAGAAAAACTCTCAAATTTTTGTAAGTTTTTAATAGTTGGAGCTTTATTTCTTATAATGTCTTCAACACCTCAATCAGCTCGTTTATGCTTAGATTTGATGCGTTTCGTTTGGGAACATTAACGGCGATGCATCCGCTAGGAACGATTGCGGAACCAGTTCTTAATAAGCAAATAGCCGATTTAATTTGTTTGCTAAAGGTAGTTGTTGATTTATGAGCAAATCCTTCTATATGGCTCCAATATTTTGAGGAATTGCTACCAGAGAGCGGGCTTCCTGTTATAGAGTAGAAATACTTGTCATCTTGTTTCCAATCGGTCGTTTTCCATAATCGCAACAAATCCCCGACAAATAAAGAAAAGGTTGGAATATAAAGGGCAAACACACCACAACCTTTGAGGTGAATATTACTGTATTTTGAATCATTTAAGATGAAATCTTGATGTGTAAGGATAAGGTCAAGATGAATAAAAAATGTTTCTAAATCTTGCTTGTTCGGTTCATCAGCCCGAACGAAATATCGTATTGTCATATAAAAATCTCCTGTTTAGTCCGCTCAAAGTGGGACAAGTTGGTTAAATTCACTTACATTAGCCTTATGGCTTAAGATTGATTGAAAGTCAATAGAAATGACAAGAAAATCATATTTTTGTAGGATTGAGACTTGACTTTAGAATGATGTTCCGCTAGTCCCAAAGTATAATTGGGTTAGGGGAGGAGTAAAAAATATCAATTTTAATTAAATATTAGGTTATTTAGAGATAGAATAATCACTATTAATTGATTATTAACTTTTTTTGTGAGCGTAAGATGATAAATTTGTTGTCTTTTCTTGGGATTTTAGGTTTTTCGCCTAAAGATGGTGCTGATAGGATTTATTCTAAGTCATACAAAGGTTATGAAATTAAGGTTAATTATAATGAATTAAATCCTAAAAAATCTGAAATTGATTATGGAATAAAAATTCTTTGCAATCGTAAAACCACCTGTAATTTCCATCAAGAAGAAACATTCGTCGTATTAGAGTGTGTAAATCGCTTGCTTGAAAAAGATTATAAGCCTGAAAATATAGAATTAGAGAAATCGTGGGGTATGGGACATACCGAAGGGTATTTAGATATTCTTGTCAAAGATGAACAAAACAATTCTTTTGCAATGATAGAATGTAAGACATGGGGCAGGGAATATGACAAGTATGTCAAAGAAACATTTACTCATAAAAATAAAGGTAAGGAAAACGATGGTGGTCAAGTTTTCACATACTTGCAACAAGAACCTAAAACAACCAAGGCTATTTGCTATTATACTTCGCATATAAGTGGTAAAGGTTTTGAATATAAAAATGCTATTATTCATAACAAGGAGGATTGGTCAGAATTAAATCAAGTTGAACGGTTTAATCGCTGGTCCAAGACTTTTGAGACCAATGGTATATTTGAAGATGATATTCCTTTATATAAAATTGAGTCCAAAGCAATAAGAAGAAAAGACCTAAAAGAATTAAGAAGAGAAGATTCTGAAGGAATATACAATCAATTTGCGGAAATCTTGAGGCATAATGTTGTTTCTGACAAACCAAATGCCTTTAATAAAATTATCAATATGTTTTTGTGTAAAATATGGGATGAAGATAACACAGCAACAAATCAAGAAGTGAAATTTCAAACAAGAACATTGGGACGTGATAAAACTAATGAAGAATTATTAGAGGATTTAAATGACCTATATAAAGCGGGAATGAATGCCTATCTTGAAAAAGATGTTTCTGATGTTACTAAAGATGACTTTGAGATTCTTTTGAATTTTGTAAATACCCCATCAAAGAAAAATGAATTTGAAGAATTATATAAGACTCTACGTTTATATAAGAATAACGAATTTGCATTTAAGGAAGTATTTGATAAGAAGTCTTTTAAGGACAATGCCAAAGTTGTTAGAGAAGTTGTTGAACTGTTACAGGATAAACAATTAAGGTATTCTCATAAACAACAATTTTTAGGGGATTTCTTTGAAAAATTACTCAATGATAGTATAAAACAAGAAGCTGGACAATTTTTTACGCCAGTTCCTTTAACACAGTTTATCATTAAATCTTTACCTATTAAGGAAATTATTCAAAATAAAATTAAAAATAATGAAGCAGATACGCTTCCCTATGTAATTGATTACGCATGCGGAACAGGGCATTTTTTAACAGAAATTATGGATAATATTGATAAAATAATTAAAGAGGATATTGATATTGAAAGCATAACAAGACCTGCAGTAATGCGTGAATTTAAGATATGGAAGGATAGTGAATTTGAATGGGCAGAAAAATATATCTATGGTATTGATTTAGATTATAGATTGATTAAGGCCTCAAAGATTAGTTGTTTTCTAAACGGTGACGGTAAGGCGAATTTGTTGCATGCCAACGGATTAGCTCCATTTAATAGTGAAGATTATATTGGCAAGCTCCATAGTAACACTGATAAACAAGATAATCAGCAATTTGATATATTGATTGCAAATCCGCCGTATTCGGTCAAGGCTTTCAAACCTACGGTTAAGGAGGGTGATAAACTTTTTGAACTGTTTAGCAACTTTAGCGAAAGTAGTTCTGAAATTGAATGTTTGTTCGTTGAAAGAGCAAAACAACTTATAAAGGAAGGTGGATATGCGGGAATTGTCTTGCCTGTAAGTTTGCTGACTAATGATAAAGTTTATATCAAAACTAGGGAGATTATCCTTAAATACTTTGATATTAAAGGTATTCTTGCACTACAAGATAATGCTTTTATGGCAACAGGAACAAAAACAATTATTTTATTGATGCAGAGAAGAAGTAATACATATTGGGAACAAATCAATTTTGCAGTAAAGAGTTTCTTTGAAAATTATCGTGATGTTACTGTTTCTGGTATAGAAAAAGCATTTTCTAAATTTGTAGAAACAAACTATGAGGATTTAGCATTTGAGGACTATGTTTCTATCTTAAAGAATAATCCTTCTGAAAATGCACAAAAATCTGAATTCTATGAAGAACATAAAAGCTTAAGTAATGATGCTCTAAAAGCATTAGAGCAGGATAAAATGCTTTATTTCTTTTTAGCTTATAATTCCAAGTTAGTGTTAGCGAATTCTGGAGAGAAAGCAGAAGAAAAGCAATTTTTAGGTTATGAGTTTTCAAATCGTAGAGGACAAGAAGGCATTAATATCTATAAAGATGATGATGGGCATATCCTTTCTAACCTTTTCTCTGATATAGATAATTTTGACAATGATAAATTAAATTCTTTTATATATAGAAATTTCATAAATGAAAATATAGAAAAGCGGATATTGGATATAAATCTACTAGAAGAGCATCCTTTGAAAAATCATATAGATTATTGCCGTTTGTCTGAATTGATTGATTTTTCGTTACCAAAATTTGAAAAAGTAATAAATTTAAATTCTAAAAAAAAATTAAAGTTTGAAAGCAAATATAAAAGTATCAAAATTAAAAGAGTTGAAGAATTAGAAATAATAAAAGGCACAAGTATTACAGAGAAAGAAACTGTAAAGGGAGAAGTCCCTGTTATAGCAGGAGGAATATATCCTGCATATTATCACAATGAAGCCAATAGAAAAGGTGATATTATAACTATCAGTGCCTCAGGTGCTAATGCTGGTTACGTAAATTATTTTGATATACCTATATGGGCGTCTGATTGTTCTACTATTACCTCAAAAAATCCTAAAAAAGTAAATGTAAAATATGTATATGAACTATTAAAATCAAAGCAGAAAGATATTTACTATTCACAAAAAGGAAAAAGCCAACCACATGTTTATCCAGAGGATATTGTAGAATTTAAATTACCTTTTCCTGACGTGGATATCCAAGAAAAAATCGTTGAAGAAATGTTGCCGCTATCAAAATCTGAGAAAGAAGCTGTAGCAGAAATTAAAAATAAAACTACTAATATTGAACAAATGTATATTTCTTTATACGGAAATGCAAAAAAATCAATCAGGTTGTCTGACAAAGGAGTTTTTGAACTTTCTATCGGAAAAAGAGTTTTAAATAAGGAATTGCTTAAACTAGGTAAAATACCAGTATTTAGTGCCAATGTATTTGAGCCATTTGGATATTTTGACAAATTACTAATTACAGATTTTAGTAAAAAGTCTGTTTTGTGGGGTATTGACGGCGATTGGATGGTTAATACTATTGAAGAAAACATTCCGTTTTATCCAACAGACCATTGCGGCATTTTGCGACTAAAAGATAATAGTAAGCTTTTAGAAAACTATGTGGCATATGCACTAAAAAAACTTGGTGCTGAATATGGATTTTCAAGAAGTAAGAGGGCATCTATTGATAGAATAGAAACAATTAAGATTCCTATTCCAGATATTGATGAGCAAAAGAAAATAGTTGCACAAGTATTGCCGTTAGAAGCGGAAGTAAAAAAACTTCAAAAAGAAATTGATAAAATCCCTGCTAAGAAGCAAGCTATCTTGGACAAATACCTCAAATAATGGAAGGACTAACAAATGATATTATATACAAATGATAAAGGAGATTTGAAAGAAGTAAAAGAAATTCCTTTTAAGTTAGAAAAAAACTTACAAAAGCTATTTGAAGATAATCTTTCTACAATTCTTGGATTGACTGTTGTGAAAAGTGAGTTCGTTATCAAAAATAAACGCTTTGATACTTTGGCTTTTGATGAAGAAAACAAATCATTTGTAATTATTGAATATAAAAGAGATAGAAGTTCAAGTGTGATAGACCAAGGTTTTGCATATCTTCATATGATGCTTGAAAATAAGGCCGAGTTTGTTTTAGAAATTAACGAAAGATGTAATCGTCATTTTAAACGAGATGATGTCAGTTGGGAACAAACAAAAGTTATTTTTGTTGCCTCTTCGTTCAATGATAATCAAAAGATTTCTACAAAATTTAAGGATATTGCTATTGAATTGATAGAAGTGAAACAATTCAAAGATGGTCATATTATAATAAATTCTTTGAAAGATGATAGTTCACAAGTTAGCGTTAAGACTATCACAAAGAATGATAAGGTTTTTGAAAGTGTCTCTCGTGAAATCAAGGTATATACAGAAGAAGACCACTTAAATAATGGAAGTGATAAGACGAAAGAACTTTATGAAGATTTGAAATCAGCTATTCTTAATATTGATTCCAGTATCAAAATTGAAGCAAAAAAGCTCTATATAGCTTTTAAGCAATCAACGAATATTTGCGATGTAGAAATACAAAAAGATAAATTGAAAATTTATCTGAATGCCAAATGGGGGACCATAGATGACCCGAAGCACTTATTCAAAGATGTGCGAAAAGTTGGCCACTGGGGTAATGGGGAATATCGTGCTGAAATAAGTGATGATAACAATATTGGTTATATTATTGATTTGATAAGGCAGGTTATTCAAAAACAATAGATAGAAATATAAATTAAGCTGTTGTAAGTATTTACATTTTTATCGTATTAATTTGGCCTTCGTGCATACTTGGAGGTGAAAGAAGTTTTCGGGGTGAGGGGCTTTAATTTTGTTTGGAATAATTGGTGTTTCCAGGCATATATATTTCTATATAGATTTAAACCGAATACGAAATTGTGCACCATGAAGAGACTTCATACAGTAACTGAAATAATTACATCAAGATTGTAGTATTTTGTATGATAATTTTTTCCTTTTGCGGTAATTGAATCCATTATAAGTGAATTTTCTATTTTATTCTTTCTTTTCCATCTCACGAGCCAATTCATTAACCTTTTTCATATCACCGCTCTTGTAGGCTATAAGAAGTGGATAATAGTATTTTGTGCTTTTACCTTCACCAATATAAGGGATTCTGGTGATGCCTGTTGCCTTATCTTCTTTTCTCATTGTGAGCAGAGTATTGTACGAAAATCCTAAAATATCGGCCGCTTGCTTAATGCTTACCCAGTCTGATTTGATAGCAATATCAATCTTGTCTTTATTCCTAGAGCCCGTAGCATCAGTTAAATAAAATTGCTCTAATTCTTGTGCATAGCTGTCAAGTTTATGCTTCTTCAATAGGTTAATAAAGCTTTTAATTGATTGAGGAGTAACTCTAATCATCTTTATGCTAAAAAGTATTTGTTTGAGTTTAGCAATAGCAGGAAGTGAAATATCTTTATTTTTTAAATCAGTTAAAAAGAATAGGTTACTCCAATTTACAGAGGTAAATCGTACATTTTCAAAAAATACTCCGCCATTAAAAATAATATTTTCAAAATGTGCTTTTAAGAACATAATGTTTGATAAGCGGAAGTTTGCTGTGTCAGAAAAACGACAATCTTTTAATATCAAAGTATTATTCATGTTTTCCGTTATGTCATCAATTGTCATATCAGCGTTAAATATGCACTGTTCAAACATTAAGACACCAACAATTTTCTGGTATGTGTCGTAAGTTTTTCCATTATAATCAAATGTATTGTTAAAAGTACAATTTTTAAAGAAAAGTGACCTTGAATTTTCATAAAAACAAAAGTTAAAAATACAATTCTCAAATTCTAACGTTCGTATAAAAGGACAGGATAAAAATAAATCGTTTACAGTATTAAATACATTTTCAGCATAAAAATTCACATCTTTGAAATGAACCTTAAGACTATTAAAATTTTCAATATCAATATGAACATGAGAATTATTTTGCTCAAATTCTATTTGTACAGCAGGTGTTTCAAATTCATATTCTGTTTCAAATTTATCAAACCAAGCATTAACTTTTTGTTGGTCTGTATTAATAAGTTCTTCTTGAAAACCAGTAAATGTTTTGGGCTTAGGTTGTTCTAAATATGTACTAAACACAGTTGTCAAAACAGATAGAAAGCAGCGTAGGGCATCTGTATAATATAAAGCATATTGGTCTAAATAATCCTGATTTATACGGATAGTTTCTTTTTGTTTAGAGGGGATTCTTAATAGAAAGTTTTTTAATGTTTCAAATTCTTTTGTTGAAAATATTCCTTCTTTTACTTTCTCTTCATAACAAGTTATTAATTCTTTTATTGAATTGCCTGCATTGTTAATATCTGCCTGCTGATATAAATGATAAACATCAGCAAAATCATTAATGAAATGTTTAGCAAAAGAAAATACATCATGTATATTGTTGCAATAAACAAACTGATTATTTGCAATCATCAGAGCCAAATTTTTAGCATATTCTCTTTTTAATAAAGCACGAATATAGTTTTCAAAATTTTTGTTTTCATTCGTTTTATAATCATAACGATACAGCGATGGAAAAGTGTATTCCTGAGAAATTCCTCCCATTGTATAAAGCTCATTTGTAGCATAAATGTCTTCTGTGAGTTGCTGAACTTTAATATTAACCAATTTTCTCATTTCATTTTCCATTGTAAAATTTAGATAGCAAAATCATATATCGTCATAAGTTTAATTTCGCTTAAAAATATCAAAATTTTATGATTCGTTATCTTTTTTTATCAAAAAACACCTTTTTCTTTCAAATCCTTTCAAACTTTTTACCCCGATAAATTCAGCAATACCCATTTAAATACATTTAAAAGTTATTTTGAATAAAATCGTTGAAAAACAAAGGCTTGACTTTGCTATTTTTAGTGGACATACTAACCACATCAAAGCAATAGTGCTTTTGAAAACAACTTAACGAAAGGAAACAAAAGTGAATTTTTTATACTGCATAATCAATTCTTTTTGGCAAGGATATAAAGCCAAGAAAGAATATAAACATTTAGAAAATTGTGTCCGCATGACACGCTTTGCTTATTAAAGCATTAAGAGTTAAAAAACTCATCCAATAATCAATAACATTAACCATTTAACCCAAATGGCTCGCAGGGATACCAAAGTGCCATACATAGTTATTATGCTTTTTTTTAATTAATAGTCTAAATTTGAAAGGATTAAAAAATGACTGAAAACAATGAAAAAAGATTAGAAAAACTGAATGAGATGTTTAATAAGCTGTATTCCATTCGTGAGAAGGAAATTCAAAGCATGAAAAGTATGTTTTCAACGGATGAAATTTACTTAATGACCTTCGTACCTCATCTAAATGATAAAAATAACATTGATGGAAAAATTTACATCAATACTTATGATGGATTAGAAAAACGTTATAAAGCTGAAATAACTTTAGAAATATCTTTTAAATTAGCTGATTTGATAGATAGATGCTTGACTAAGAATGTATTACCACCTCCCGCAATAGCCATTAAAGGGAAGCAAATTGGTCTAATTGCCAGTGATAAGAGACAACGCGAAATAATGGATGAAATTTTTGTACAAGAGGGAAACTGCAAATGGGGATATATATCAACTATATGCTAGGATTAGCCAGTTCTCCATCAGCTATGGAAATAACCAATGAAAACAAATATTTTGAAAGGAACCCAAAATGAAAGAATTTTTAGGAAAATATAAAGCTCAAAAGATTGAAACCTCGGAAGATGAGGGAAAACTTACCTTGGAAACAGCTAAAAAGAGGATTTTGAACCTCTTGGTAGAAAATATCCAACACTTCAAAAACGATAGTTGGGGCGTTGCTAATCGTATGAACAAGCTGATGAGTGATACTGAAAACAATACAATTTTCAGCTTGCGATTAGGGGGTAAGAAAATAGTTCGCTACTCGCTTGATTTGCTGGATACAATGCAGAAAATGCAGTTTCTGGCTGACTTTCACACAAGTGTATCTAACGGCGAGTTTGATGAGGATGTTGTCAGTTTCTTGGCCAAAGAAGTTGAAATTGCTAATCAGCGTAAAAAGGAAGCAAATGAACGCAGACGCTTGAAGAAACAAGTGGAACGGGAAAGAAAAGCTGAAAAGGCTCGTCAAAAAACTATTACCGCCGCAGAATCTTTGCTTAATCGTGAATTGATACCGAATATTTCACTTTATGAGCAACTCTAAAATCAGGTAACCATCAGAGGGGATGTTTTCCCCTCTGATAGAAAACCATGCAAAAACAGAACATTAAATAAGTTTAATGCTTGAGAACTTATAAGGAAGATGTAAAATGACAACCAGATTAAAAAAAATATTGCAGGATATTTCACCCAAACCGTTATCAGATACGGAACTAGAATCAGCTACTCGTAACTTGATAGGGTTTGCTCAATGTCTATTAGCGATGAAACAGGAGATTTTAAGAAATGAAAGCAGTCATACTCACGAGAGTTTCAACCAAGATGCAGGAAGAGGGGTTGAGTTTAACCGCACAGAGCAACAGGCTTTTTGATTATGCCGAGCGTAAAGGTTTGGAGGTTATCAAAACTTTTGAAATCATAGAAAGCTCCACCCGTGGCGAACGCAAGCAGTTTATGGAAATGATAAACTTTTGTAAACGCCAGCATGAAACAATTGCCATTATCGCCGATACGGTTGACCGTGTTCAACGCTCATTTAAAGAAAGTGTGCTTCTTGATGATTTGATGAAGAAAGATAAGATAGAGCTTCACTTTTATAGAGAAAATATGGTTTTGAACAGTAAATCACCCTCTACGGACATTATGCGTTGGGACTTTTCTGTTCTGGGAGCAAAAGCTTACGTTTTGCAATTATCGGAAAATGTTCGTCGTTCTACCGAATTAAAGGTTAAAAATGGAGAGCGGTGCGGAATTGCTCCGATAGGGTATGAGAATTATGTTGATGAAAAAGGGAAGCACAGTGTACGCATTAAGGAACCCGAGGCGAGTATCATTAGAAAAATATTTGACCTCTACTCTTTGGGAAATATGAGTGCTGGTGAGCTAACAAAATATGTAAGAATGATGGGATTGCGTACAAAATCTGGGAAAGAGGTATCACGAACAACAGTCTTTTATATTTTGGACAATCCCTTTTATTATGGGGAGATGAAAACCAAACACGGCTTAATCCGACATATCTATCAACCATTGATAACCAAAGAACTTTGGGACTTGTGCCAAGAGAAGAAAGCCGAGCGTAACCATAATATCTCCACCTCACTGGAAAGCAAAGAATCCTTTGTACTGAAAGGTTTAATCAGATGCGGACTGACAGGAAAGCTATGCGTTAATGAAATAAAGAAACGGCAATACATTTATATATATAGCTATCATCCAGATGGGACGAGGTGCTATATGTCCGAACAAGCAGTTATTAACGAAATAGCTTCAGTATTGAGCAGAATAAGATTGCCTGAAAATGTAGCAGAAGCTTTAAGGGAAGAATTGAAGAAAGCTAAATCTAACGAGCGGCAATATTGTCGTCAAGAGGTCGTTAAGCTGAAATCGGAACTGGATAACTGTAAGAGCAAATTAGACCATTTGTTTGATTTAAGACTTGATGGCGAACTTGACCGTGAAACCTTTGATACAAAGCGAAACGAAATACAATTGAAGATAAATCGCCTTAAAAGTAAAATTGCAGCCCATGAAAAAGCAGATGATTCGTTTAACATGACACTACTAGAACTTTTGGATATCGCAACAGAAGCAGGTTCGTTGTTTATTCGGTCTACAAATATAGAACTTAAAAGGATGCTAATACGGTTGGTTTTCAAGCATTTGGTGCTAACTGAAACAAATTTAAGTTATGAATTAAACTTTCCATTTGAGCTATTTGAAACAATAAAACCAAGGAAGGGGAGGCTGAACGCAACCGAACTCGTGAAACATAAGCAAAATAAGGCTTTGGAGCAAATTGACAGCAAAAATGAGCAAATTGCTAATAACAATTCACACGAACTCCAAATTTCTCATAAAAAACAAGAGGTTAAATCCGAAAATTTAACCTCTGTTCAGTCTGGCTGGGGTGGCTGGATTCGAACCAACGAATGACGATACCAAAAACCGTTGCCTTACCACTTGGCGACACCCCAATCTTTTCGTTCTTATATCTAAGATATATTTTTTTTTTTTGCAAGTATTTTTTTTAGTATTTTGTTTCTGACTGCATTTCTTTTCTTTTTTTACCGTTAAATTTATGCAATTGGACAAAAAATATATTTTCCTCTAATAATATATTGACAAAAATATATTATCTGTGTTACGACAAAGTGCATCACTTAACTTACAGTCAGAGGACAAAATATGAGAAAACAGTCAACAGGTGATGCTATCAGAAATTTTATGGAAATTACCGGTACCTCGCAAGTATTTTTATATGGTGGGGCAGCTATTGATCGCTATATTAATCCTGAAGCTGAAATTATGGATTATGATGTTGCAATTCAAAATCCTGATAAATATGTCGCGGTTGTTGAAAAGCTGAAAAAATTAGGTTTTGATGTCGGTGCAACAAGGGTTGCCTTTAATCTTTCCACTGTGGCAAAGCATTCTGAATATGGCATTTTTGATTTAGCCTGCATGAATATTGAGAAAAACGGCATTTATAATCTGGAAAAATTTTATATTGAATATTCGGAAGAATACCCTTTAGGAAAAGCAGTTGACCGTTATGGTACGGTTCATGCCCTGCGCGAAGGGAAGATTTCTCTGGTTAATAATCCCGATGAAGAAAATGCTTATGATTTGTTACGCCGTTTTTCGGTGTTAGCCGGAAAATACGGTTTTTCATTGGAACCGGACGGAATTAACAAAGAAACGATAGAAACTTTACACCGGCGTCTTGCGGAAACACCTGTGGATCAAAACAATGAACATGGACGTGTCAGATGTTTGGCGCGTTTTATGGGAGCTGTTTTACGTTCAGAACGGCAAAATAAAACAGGAATTACAGGCGAGGTTGACAAAGCGAATAAGAAGCAGAGTGAATTTCTTGAAGGAATGGGGAAAACTGAACTTTTAAGTTATGCTTATCCCGAAATTAATAATATTTTACATAACAGGCAGTTTCTTGACGGTGTTGCCGAACGTCCGTTTACCGACAAGTTTGATCTTATTGACCGTTTGCTTAATGCCGCACAGGATCGTGATGAAATTATTAATGAAATTTCATTGTTACGGAAAAGGGAAGCAGACAGAGAAGATGTCAGGGTTATTAATCGGGTTAACAGCCTTATGGAAGAAAAGACATCAAAGAAACGCTTGGTTAATCATGTTATTAATCCGGTCTTTTCATATATTATGGCAAAATCGGGAAAGGTGGAAAAATAGTGAAAATTACGATTTTGGGTTCAGGTTCTGCTTATGGCGTGCCGATGATTTTCAATCAATGGAGAAATGCTAATCCGGAAAATCCTAAAAATATAAGAACCAGAGCTTGTGTCTTGATTGAAGAAAACGATAAGTCTGTTTTGATTGATGCCGGTCCTGATTTGCGCCAGCAGATAAATTCTTTTAATATCAAGGATGTTGATGCCCTGCTTTTAACGCATGGGCATTATGATCATATCGGCGGTGTTCCCGAATTGCCGAGGGCGAGCACTCTTTTGGGACATGGAATAGATGTTTGGGCCAGCGAAGAAACAATGTCAGAACTTAAAATCAGTTACGGATATTTGTTTCGCGGAGAAGAACCCGAAGGCGTTGGCATACATTGGAAGACGCTGCCTGATTTGGGCAAATTTGAGTGTTGCGGTTTGAATTTTGAAACTTATCGAGTGCCGCATCATCATTTACATTCATCGGCTTTTCGTTTGGGCGATTTTGCCTATATGACGGATTGGGAAGATATTTCGGAAGACGGCATTAATGTTCTCAGAGGCGTGAAGTGTTTGCTTGTTGAATGCAATAACGGCCTTTATTATGAGAAGAACGGCCACAGCAATTTGGATAAAGTGAAAGAAATTGCGGTAAAAATCGGCGATCCGAGGATTGTTTTAACGCATTTGTCAGCCAGAGTAGATTATGATGAACTGGCAAAGTTTGTTCCGGAGCATTGGCTGCCGGCCTATGACGGAATGGTTTTGGATATGTAAACAAAAGCCGCAAAATTGCGGCTTTTGTTTTTTAGCGGGCTATAATTTTTTTCTTCTCTTCTTTTGCTTTTAATTCATCTAAATCGCGTTCGGTGGCAAGTTTATCAAGAATGGTCTTGACTACTTTGTCTATTTGATGATGTTCGCGATAGTCTGCCGGAAGGGCGAAGTTAACGCGGCCGTCACGCAACAGTTTCAGCGCGACTTCACGGTCTTTGTCTTTGGGATTGTAAACGGCAATGGCATTGCCGCCGCGTTCTTTGGTCAGTTTCATTGAGGGGATATCCGTACTGCCGTCGCCGAAATATATCATGCGGTTGAACGGAATGCGGCGTTTGTTGTCCGGCATAAATTCGTTTACGGCGCGGTCTTCAAGTTTTCCCAGCCCTTTATTGATTTTGGAAAGGTATTGCGTTTTGGTGGAGTAATTAATGACGCGCGCAGGCCAAACGGGGCGGCCGTCATCGCCGAAAGCAAAACTGCAGCCGAAAACGTCTTTAAAGTATTTGCGGATTTTGCAATGGCAGAGAATCTCTTCATAGCCGGCAGAGATGATATAATGTTCAATTTCAAGATTGAGCTTGCGCCCGTATTCGTTAATGCGTTCGAACCAACCTTCAACGCCGTCAAAATAAACGATATTTTCACCGGCATAAGCAAAGTTTTCACGGGTGAGGGCAATGTTTTTTTCTCTGGCGGTTTTTACAAAGTAATACATTGATCCGGTAACCTGATCGGCACAATGGTCAACACTCCATTGATTGGCGGCTTTCCAAAATTCTTCCGGTTTCATGCCAAGTTCGGGAATCAGCGCAAAGTTTTGCATGTCGGTCGTGCTTAAGGTTCCATCAAAGTCATAAATCAGGGCAACTTTTGTTTTTTTAGCCATTTTGTTTTTATCTCCACTTGCTTTTCGGAATTATTTATTATAAAACGAATAGGTTAATTTTTACTTATGAATTGAAAAGGAAGTTTGATATGGCTGCTACATCTATGGACCAATTGGTTTCTCTTTGTAAACGTCGCGGTTTTATTTTTCAGAACGCCGATATTTACGGCGGTTTGCAAGGTGTTTATGATTATGGTCCGCTGGGTGTGGAATTAAAAAACAATTTGAAAGCCGCCTGGTGGCGCGCCATGGTTTATGAGCGCGATGATGTGGAAGGTTTGGATGCCGCCATTTTGACGAATCAGAAAGTTTTGCATTATTCAGGACACGAAGACACATTTTCAGACCCGATGACGGATTGCCGCAAATGCAAAGGGCGTTTCCGTGCAGATCATATTAAAGACGGCAAATGTCCGAACTGCGGTTCAACCGATTTGACGGAACCGCGGCCGTTTAACCTGATGTTTAAAACGGCAATCGGTCCGGTTGATGACGGATCTTCTTTCGGTTATCTGCGTCCTGAAACGGCTCAGGCGATTTTTACGCAGTTTAAAAATGTGGTTGATTCAACATCCCGCAAGCTGCCGTTCGGTATTGCGCAAATAGGCAAGTCTTTCCGCAATGAAATTACGCCGAGAAACTTTATTTTCCGCGTTCGCGAGTTTGAGCAGGCTGAACTTGAGTATTTTGTGGCGCCCGGCGAAGATGAAAAGTGGCATGAAATATGGAAAGAAGAGCGCATCAAATGGTGGGAAGAGCAAGGTTTGAAGCGCGAAAACATTAACATCTATACCACGCCGAAAGACGATTTGGCGCATTATGCCAAGGCCTGCTATGATATTGAATATCAGTTCCCGCACGGCATGGAAGAACTCGAAGGCATTGCCAACCGCACCGATTATGATTTGGGCAACCATACCAAGGCCCAAGATGAAATGAATCTGACATCCCATTGCCATGCCAACAGCGATTCAACGCAAAAACTTTGCATTATGGACGATAGCAACAAATGGGTCGTTCCTTTTGTTATTGAGCCGTCTATGGGCGTTGACCGTGGCGTTTTGGCTGTCATGACCGAGGCCTATACCGAAGAAGATTTGGGCGAAGGCAACAGCCGTATCGTATTAAAGCTGAAAAAACATTTGGCGCCGATTAAAGTTGCCGTTATTCCGTTAAAGAAGAATAATGAGCAGATTATGGCCAAATGCCATGAGATTAAAAAGAATCTGCTGAAGCTTGGTATCGGCCGCGTGGCTTTGGAAAATACCGGAAATATCGGCAAAGCTTATCGCCGCCATGACGAGATCGGTACGCCGATTTGCATTACCGTTGATTTTGAGACAATCGAGCAGCAGCCGGAATCTGTTACAATCCGCGATCGCGATACTATGGAACAGCACCGTGTGAATATTGCCGATTTGGCCGCTTATCTCAGAGACTATTTCTTAGCTTAGGAAATATTTATGTTCATTAAAGCCTGCTTCTTAAATTCAAGAAGCGGGCTTTTTTCGTTTGTAATATGCCAATGTCTTGCTTAAATTAATTTGATGTAATAATATTGGCAAGGTTCGTTTGATGAAGGAATGCTGTTTTGGGTAATATTAAACAAGGGCTTGAAATTTTAAAGAATAACATCAAAATCGCGCCGGAAGCGCCGGGCGTTTACCGGATGCTGGGCGAGAATGACGAAGTTTTGTATGTCGGCAAGGCTAAAAATATAAAAAAGAGAATTGTTGCCTATTCGCATTTTGACAAGCTGCCAATCCGCCTGCAACGTATGGTTTCGCAGATTAAACGCATGGAATTTATCATCGTTGAGAACGAGGCTAAGGCTTTGCTTATGGAAAATGAGCTGATTAAAGAGCTTGAACCTAAATATAATATCCTTTTAAAAGACGATAAAACTTTTCCGCATTTGGTGATTGACGTTGCCTCAGAATATCCGTGCCTGCGCAAATACCGCGGAAAAAGGCAGGACAAAAACAAATATTTCGGTCCGTTTGCCAGTGTGGGCGCGGTCAATAATGTGGTGGATATTCTGCAAAAGGCGTTTTTGCTGCGTTCGTGTCGGGATGCTGTGTTCAAAAACCGGCAGCGTCCGTGCCTGATGCACCAAATTAAGCGCTGTTCGGCGCCTTGTGTCGGACGTATTTCTCCTGAAGACTACAGGCGCCTGGTGAATGAGGCGATAGATTTTCTGGAAGGGAAGAATACCAAAATTCAGGAAGAACTTTCGCAAAAGATGAATGAGGCCAGCGAAAAACTCGATTATGAGACGGCGTTGGTGCTGCGTGACCGCATTCGGGCTTTAACCAGCGTGCAACAGGGAAATAATGTTGAATATGCTGATATTAAATCAATTGATATGATCGCGCTGGCAAGAAAAAAGGATTTGGTTTGTATTCAGGTTTTCTTTATCCGTTCGGGGCAGAACTGCGGGAATGTCCCTTATTTTCCCAAGCAAACGGAGGGTGCGACGGATATAGAAATTTTAGAAGCTTTTTTAGGCGGTTTTTACACAAACCATATTCCGCCGAAAGAAATCGTGTTGTCGCAGGAGGTTGATAATAAGGAATTTTTGGAAGAAGCTATCGGCGCAAAAATCAATACCTATCAAAAAGGCAATAAAGCGCAGATTATGAAAGTGGTTAAAGCAAATGCCGAGGCTTCAATAGAGCGCCGGATTGCCGAGCAGGCGACCGTTAAAAATAATCTGGATGAATTTGTCAGGGTATTCGGGCTCAAAAAAATTCCGCAGCGTATTGAAATATACGACAACTCGCATAATCAGGGCAGTTTTGCCATCGGAGCCATGGTCGTGGCAACGCCGGAAGGTTTTGACAAGAAATCTTATCGCCAGTTTAATATTAAAGATCCGACAATTACCCAAGACGATTTTGCGATGATGAAAGAAGTTTTGCTGCGGCGTTTTGCGAGGATGTCGCCGGAAAATAAGCCGGACGTTATTTTGTTGGACGGCGGCCTCGGGCAGCTTCATGCCGTTCATGAAGCTTTAAGGGATTTTGATTTGAGCGATATTGCCATTATTGCCATATCCAAAGGTCCGGACAGAAATGCCGGCAAAGAGTTTTATCATCAGGTCGGCAAAGAGAGTTTTATGCTGCCGTTTCAGTCGCCGATAGCTTTTTATCTGCAAAATCTGCGGGATGAAGCGCATCGTTTTGCAATCGGCACCCACAGGGCACGCCGGGCTAAATCCATTTATAAATCGCGGTTGGACGAGATTGAAGGAATCGGAGCCCGCCGCAAGCGCGATTTGCTTAATTATTTCGGTTCGGTTGAAGAAATTTCCCAAGCAGGGCTTTCAGATTTGCAAAAAGTGTCGGGAATAAGTAAAAAAACGGCGGAAAAAATTTATAATTACTTCCATATTTAAAGTTTATAACCTAAGATTATGTTAATGCCAGTATAAATTTCAATTAAAGGACGAAAAAAGTGTATAATTTACCAAATATCCTGACCATTTCCCGTATTGTGGTTATTCCGGTTATTTTCCTGTCGATTTATATCCACGCCGTTTGGTGGTCTGTATTTGCAGCCGTATTGTTTATTATGGCGGCGATTACCGATTATTTTGACGGTTATTTGGCACGTTCGCGCAATGAGACTTCTGCTTTCGGACGCTTGCTTGATCCCATTGCCGATAAGCTTCTTGTCCTTTCGGCTTTGCTTATTATTGTTGCCAATCGCATGGTTGATGAATTGAGCTATATTCCGGTCGGCATTATTATGTGCCGCGAGGTTTTGGTTTCCGGCCTGCGTGAATTTTTGGCCGAGGTTAAGGTAGGTATGCCGGTGACGCGTTTGGCAAAATGGAAAACAGGTTTTCAAATGACTGCTCTTTCCATGATTTTGATGAGCCGCGTCGGCATTCTTGAAATCGGCGGCACATATGTTCCCGTTTGGGGCGTGCTGGGCGAAGTTTTGCTTTGGGTTGCCGGCGTGCTGACTTTTATTACCGGTTATGATTATTTCAAAAAGAGCCTTGATTATGTCCGCAGCGTCGAGAGCGAAAAGGCTGTTTTGAAAGCGCCGGCTAAAACTGCCGTAAAAGCTGAAAAAGCCGGTGGCAAAAAAGTTGTGAAAAAGTCTCCGGCTAAAAAGAAAGTATCTAAAAAATCTCCGGCTAAAACGGCAAAGACTGCTGCAAAATAATTTGAGGCTGAATGGAACACGTAAAAGCACATATTCTGGTTATTGATGACGATACAAGGCTCAGGTCTTTGCTTCAGCGTTTTTTGCGGGAAAATGACTTTTACGTTTCCACAGCCAAAGATGCGCCCTCGGCACGGAAGATGTTGAAAAATTATAAGTTTGATCTTCTTATTGCCGATATTATGATGCCCGGAGAGACCGGCCTGCAATTTTTGGGCAAATTGCGCGGTGAAAATAATGTTCCCGTGATTTTGTTAACGGCTATGGGCGAAACGGAAGACCGAATTGCCGGTTTGGAGACCGGTGCGGATGATTATCTTCCTAAACCGTTTGAACCCAAAGAACTGGTTTTGCGTATTCGCAATATTCTCAAACGAGCGCCGCAGAAAGCCGAAGAAGGTGTTGACGTTTTGGACTTGGGCTTATGCTGTTATGATATGTCTAAAAAGGAATTGGCTACCAAACAAGGGCTGATTATCCATATTACGCCGGTTGAACAATTGCTGTTAAATATCTTAGGGCAAAAGTCAGGACAGGTTTTTTCCCGCGAGCGATTGGCTGAGATTTTGGGCGCCGGACAAAGCCCCCGTTCGATAGATGTGCAGATTACGCGTTTGCGCAAGAAAATTGAAAAAGATTCAAAGAATCCGCGTTATTTGCAAACAGTCAGGGGGAAGGGGTATATGCTGTTGCCTTCTTGATGATTGATTTTATGGGGCTTTCGGGGGTTATTACGCCGTCTCAGAAAATTCGTGTACTTAAATGTATACTAATCTTTGCAGCCGGAAATTACTCTTTCAGTTTTCCTGAAATCAATCTTTTTCTGCAAAGTGTGACCGGGGCCAAGAAATTTTATTATTTTATTTTTTAAGGAGAGATGAATGCATATTAAATTTCCATCAAAAGTGGACAATGTTTTGCGGTATCTAAAACTTAAGTTTTTGCCGAAAACGTTGTTTTTCCGTACCATGTTGCTGATATTTATTCCGCTGATTGTGGTGCAAGTGGTGTCGATTATTGCCTTTTTTGACGGCAGCTGGGGAAGGGTCGGCAAGCGTTTGTCTGCCAATCTGACATCAGAAATGTCTTTTATTATGGAACTTACCGACAAGTCTTCAAAAAATGTTGCCGATATTAAAAAACTGGCGGCTAAGAATTTTGACTTGGATTACAGTTTTTACAGCAATAAGCAAAAACACAATGTTATTAACAAAGCCAGCCGCAACAATAAACTGGTTACCGGTTTCTTGGAAGAATCTTTAAGGTCGACTTTTCCTGATGCCGTTACCAATATTTATATGGGCGAAGACGGCAGGGATTTGATGGTATTGATTGACCGTCCGAATGGGTTGTATGAATTTAAAACGTCTTCCAAAAACATTTTCAGCAGTTCTATTTTCGGCTTTGTTTTATGGATGATAGGAACTTCCGTTTTGCTGTTTTTGGTTGCGGTTTTGTTTCTGCGTATTCAAGTCCGTTCGATTGCAGAGCTGGCTCAGGTTGCCGAGGACTTTGGCAAAGGCATTGACAATAAAGATTTCAAACCTTACGGTTCATCAGAGGTTCGCAAGGCTGCCATTGCTTTTATTAAAATGAAAGAGCGCATTAACCGCCAGATTAGCGAAAGGACACAGATGCTGGCCGGCGTATCTCATGATTTGCGCACGCCTTTAACCAGAATGAAACTGCAAAGCTCGATGATGCCGGACGGTCAGGACAAAACAGACTTTCTTAATGATATCAGCGAAATGGAGAAAATGCTCGACGGTTATTTGGCTTTTGTCAGCGGAGAAGGCGGCGAGACGGCTTCTTTTGTTGATATGAACGAGATGATTTTGAGCATTCTTAACAAATTCCGCAACACGCAGGCGCTTATCCGCTATTCGACCAATGATCAGGTCAGCGCCATCCAAGGGCGCGAACAGGCTTTGAAACGCGCTTTGACAAATGTTATTTCCAATGCATTCCGTTATGGCAAAACGATTGCCGTTAAATTGGAAAGCAACAATAACAAACTGGAAGTGACCATTGACGATGACGGTCCGGGGATTCCCGAAGACAAGAGGGAAGAAGTCTTTAAGGCGTTTGTCCGTTTGGAAGAATCGCGCAATAAAGAGACCGGCGGCGTCGGTTTGGGATTGTCCATTGCCAAAGACGTGATTACGTCACACGGCGGACGCATAGAACTCTTCGACAGCCCGATGGGCGGATTGAGAGTTCTGGTCTCTATTCCCTTATAAGACACCTTTACGAAAGTTTCTCGGATTTTACAGATAATATTCGGGAATTGGGTAAATTAATCCAAATTTCGTTCAGGTGGCGGAGAACTTAACCAAGACAGCTTTAAGCGGAGACGTTTAAAGCTGTTTTTGGTTTGTTAAAATGATTTTAAGACTCTTTGTATTATGATTAGTTATCTTTATATAAAAAAATACAGTTATTTGGGGTAAGGGCATGTCTGAGATTAATGAAAATCCGCAAGCTGAAAATGAAGAAAACGTTGTTTATGAATATGTTGAGCTGGAAGAAGGGCAAGAGCTTCCCGAAGGCTATGAATATGAGTATGAATATGTAGAGGTTCCCGAAGGCGGCAACGGAGAAATTTCAGAGCTGGACGTTGTCAGCCAGAAAACTGAGGAGGTTCCAACCGAGGAGATTGAACTGGCTTCGGCCGCAGAAATTGAGGCAGTTCTCAGCCCGAGAAATTTGGAAGCGGAAATTGAAGGAACGAGCGTTACCGTTCCCGTTCAAGAACCTCCCGCAATGACAGACGCGGTTTCTGCGCCTGTTAACGAAGAACAAAGAATGCCTCAAATAGCGGCTCCCGGAAGCGATATGGATTTGGATATGCAGCTTAATGATGTGCAGGAGTCTAAGTTTGATATGCCGCAACTGGAAGAAATTACCGAAGACGTGCCGATGTTTGAAGTCGGTGCTCCCGAGCCGGAACAGGAAGAGGCCGGCATTCCGTCTTTGGATAGTTTGCCAGATGTTGCGGAAGCTGATATTTTCGCAGAAATAAACGAACCGGCAGAAGAAACTGTTATCTCGGCGGTTGAAGAAAACGCTTTTATCTTGCCTGAGGATATTAAATTTCAGAACAATGATGATGACAATGAACCGAAAGACTGGTTTGACCAGAGCCATTTGAAGAGTGGTGCCGAGGTTGGTTCTGTTGATCTTGACGCGTATGTCAATGTGCCGGCGGAAAATGTTGCAGAGCCGCAGAGTGCGGCCGAGCAGCCGGATTTGGACAATCAGGAAGTTACAGTTGCCAAGCCGGTTGCCGAAGATGCTTCCCTAGCGGAGTTAACGAATTTATTATCGGAAATGAACGAGGAAATTAAAGAGCCGGAAAAGGTTTCCGAACCTACAGTTATTTCAGAAGACGTTACTCTGCCGGAGGTTCCGGAAGAAGTTGCTGTGCCGGATGTTGAAACGTCAGCTCCGGCACCGACGGTTATTGAAGAGGAAGTTTCGGCGGTTGATGTCGAGCCGGTTTCGGTTGAAAGCGGCGTTGATGTTTCCAATGATATTTCTATCGATGATTTATTAAATGAAGATTCTGTTCCGGCAATTGATGCCATGGCAGAAGCTGAACCGATTGAGCAAGCGCAACCAGTTTCAGGTGTTTCTCCTTTACCGGCAGAGACAGAAGAGCCGGGTATTCCCCAAATAGGAGAAATTCTGCCGGTTGTCGAGGGTGTTTCCGAATCTGTTGTCGAAGAAACAAAAGAAATTGCTTTGCCTGAAAAGATACAGGCGGAAACAGAACCAGCTGCGATTGCGGAAGTTCCTGTTGTTGAGGTGCAGGCGCTTGAAGAACCTGTTATCGAGATTGTCCCCGAACCTGCCGTTGAAGAAGCCAAAGAAATTGTTGCCGCGGTTTCCGAAGTTAAAGAAGAAATAGAACAGGCTGTGGTGGCGGCTTCGGTTGCTGCGGCAGTTATTGATACGGCGCGAGAACAGGAAGTTATTATTAATCCGTCGACAGCGTTGCCGAAGGTAACGGATTGTTCTGCCGATTTATTTGCCGTAAAGGCTTTGGCGGCGCGTATGGTCAGTAAGAATGACGGTATCCAGTCGTTCAAAGGAACCGAGGCGGTCAGTGCGCTGGCGCTGGATGACATCAATTTTGAAGCAAATGAGCTGAACGCATGGAATTTGGTTCTTTTCAAGCAGGAGATTATGCCGTTGACTGCCAAGGTCAGCGAATTGGAATTGCCGCATAATCCGCAAGTGAACCGTTTTGTCTCTTTGGTAAAAGCCGGAGAACAAAAGGCGGAATTTTTTAATGAAGACAAGCTTAAAATTCTTAATACGACAGACAGTTGCGTTGCCGTGCAAGGACGTTTTGTCTGCGGCGATTTGCATACGAATTCCGGTTTGATTGTTAATGACATGCTGACAATTCCGCTGCGCGATTTTGCCGGCAAGGAGTTGTCATTTGACAAACCTGCTTCGGGCTTGTTGAGCGGGCCGAACGGAACATTGTTGTATTTCTTTAATCTTCTCAGCCTTTTGGTTCCTAACAACGAGGCGGCTAAAATAGATGCCGAGAAGCTGCAATATAAAATTTCCAAATGGTACAGCGGCAGCTTAAACGACAAGTATTTTGAATTTAATGCCCAATCGCCAAGCGGCAGTTTTGAGGGTAATGACGAAATCAAAGCGATTCATGTCAATGTCAATAATTCTTCTTATGGCTGGAATGTGACTTTTGACAACGGCTTGTCGATGAATCTCCGCGATTTGCGCGAATATCAGACCCGTTTCGGCAAAATGCCGTCACCCAACGGCGTTATTTCTTACGGGCAAACCAAACTGACTTTCAGCAAGGTTGAGCGGATTGTAGTGTATGAGAGTGCGCAATACTATTTCTATTCTTAGTTTTGCTATATAAGGAAAAAATGAAACTCTATCATTATATAACCAAGGGAAACACTGCCTTACGGGACGGAATATTGTCGTTTGCCAAAAATCCTGATACCGATTTGCACTATTATTACAAAAGAACCGGCGGTGAAACAACACATGCAGGGATAGTCAAATGGATGGAAAATTGTTTTGAAGGCCGAAGCCGTGCTATCCGCGGTTTTTCAGAGCCGATACAATGGACTGAAAAAAGTGTTAATATGTTTAAGCCTTTTATTGAAAATGCTGACTTGTTTTCAATTGATTTGGACTGTTTGCAAAAAGATGGATTGATTGAGGATGTCTACGTTTCTCCGGCTATCAGGCCGAATTTGGATAAAGATTTTCCGCAGGATGTTGATGAGCGTTTGGTTAAATTGGCTTCAATTGCCGAGATTGACACTTCTCCCGTGGATTGGTCTTTTTGTGATGAAAAATTGGGGCTGCGTTTTGCGGTTGTGCCGTATTATCTGATTGTTGTTAAAGGCGGCATTATTCTGCCCAAATATATTGTTAAGGAAAATCAGCCATTATAAAAAATGCGGCAAAATGCCGCATTTTTTATAATGGAAAATATTATTTTTTGATTGGGAAGACTTTGACGTTTTCTTCTTCAAGCCCCAAGGCCGTATCGCTGGAAACGCTGACTTCAATTTCTTCGCCGGCCGGAGTGTTTGTTACCGGAGAGGCCGGATTGGAACGGGCGCTTCTTTTGCGGGAGGCTTTTAATTCGGGCGCCAGCGGATAAGCGTCTTTGGGCAGGCGAAGGAGCATGTAGCCGGTGCCGCCGCCGTAAGCCGGACCGGACAAGCCGATTGAATAGTATCCGCCGATGAAGCCGTAATCCAAATCAATATAATCTATGACGAATACCGTTTTGACACTGGTTGAGCCGATAGAGGTCATTTTGCAGCTATAGCCCGGATCTTCAAGCAAAATATGGTTGACGTTGCGGACATATAAGATTGACTGGGCGGGCGTGCAATCCGGCGTCTGTCCGTTATAAGTGACGTTATAATTCAAAATCAGATTAAGGGTATTGCTGCCTTTATTGATGATAACGTCAGTGATTTTAACGGAATCTATATACATATAAGCCGGCGTAATGCCCACTTTTATCGGCAGGGTTACATAGTTTTCCAAACAGGTTTTGGAAGACGGATTAGCCTGACAGACAAGCGCTTTTTTATGGTTGTTGTTTTCAAACAGGTGCAACAGGCTGTTGTAAATGTATTCGTTGGACATGGATAATTTTGCCGGAGCGCATTGTTTGCTGCGGCAGACGACGACAGAACTGGCTTCGCGCAGCGGCGTGTTTTCAACGGTTGTTGTCGGTATGCGGTCGCTGCCCAAAATTTGCGACAGGCTTTTATAGCGCCATTCGCAGCTGCATAATGCGATGACGGCGGCAAAAAACAAGCTTATTTTTATCGTCTTATTAAACACGGTTCCGGTTCCTTATCTTTAAATATGTTGCTATATTATGTCAAAGATTGCCAAACAACAAAGTTTTTTTTGCGGTTATTAAACAAATTTTTATTGTTGCGCGTAAAAAAATCAGCCGCTAAGAAATAATCAGGTGATAAATGCAATGAAAAAATTGAAAACTTTGTTTTGTGCCGCCGTTTTGGCCGCTTTGCCGATGAATTTGTCCGCAGCAGGACGGATAAAGGTTGTTGACGGCGACAGCCTGTTTATCGGCAGCCGCGAAATCCGCCTTTCGGGAATTGACGCGCCGGAATATCATCAGTTGTGTTTTGATAAGGACGGCTTTAAATACGAATGCGGCAAAGAAGCCCGCAAGGCTTTGGCGCGGCTGGCTGGCCCCGATTTGAAATGCAGAACGTTGGTGCGCGACAAATACAAACGCGACGTGGCCGTTTGCGAAAGCAACGGCATCGATTTGAACCGGAAAATGGTCGAAACCGGCTGGGCCGTCGCCTATAAACGCTATACCGACGAATATGACGCGGCGGAGAAAAGAGCCAGGAAAAAACGTCTGGGCATTTGGCAGGGAAAGTTTATGAAGCCGGAATTATACCGTATCCTGCGCAAAAAAACGCAGCCAAGGCATTAAATGGGGCAAATTGTTAATTTTTTCTATAGATTCTTATTGACAGCTTAAAAAAGTTATGTATATTGCAAGCAACGTTTTATGTTTAAAATAATCTGAAATTAGGTGAATAAAAATGTACGCAGTAATTAAAACAGGCGGAAAACAATATAAAGTAGCATCTGGTGATGTTGTTAAAATTGAAAAAATCGCCGGCGATGAAGGCAGCGAAGTAACTTTTAACGAAGTTTTGGCTTGCGGCGAAACCATTGGCACTCCTCTGGTTGCAGGCGCTTCTGTCAAAGCTACCATTTTGAAACAGGCAAGAGATGCAAAAGTTATTGTTTTCAAAAAGAAAAGAAGACAAAACTATCGTCGTAAGAACGGCCACAGACAAAGCATTACATTGGTTAAAATTACCGATGTCTGCGGCAAATAGTAGAGAATAAAGGGAGAATTTAGTTATGGCACATAAAAAGTCAGGCGGTAGTTCCAACAACGGACGCGATTCCGAAGGCCGTCGTTTGGGCGTTAAAAAATTCGGCGGTGAAGCCGTTATCCCCGGCAATATCATTATTCGCCAGCGTGGTACTGTTTACCACCCGGGCAACAATGTTGCTATGGGTAAAGACCATACTATCTTCGCAGTTGCCGAAGGTAAGGTTGAATTTTCTAAAAAAGCCGGCGACAAAACTGTCGTTTCAGTTGTTACCGAATAGTTTTTGGAAAAATAGCAAAGATTTGGCGGAGGGGGTGTTTAATCCCCCTTTCGTTTATTATATTAATGAATGTTGAAGCAGTTTATCAAAGTTAGAATGTTATGAAATTTCTGGATCAGGCAAAAATATTTGTGAAATCAGGCGACGGCGGTGCCGGCTGCGTTTCTTTCCGCCGTGAAAAATATATTGAATTCGGCGGTCCGAACGGCGGTGACGGCGGCAAAGGCGGCAGCATTTATTTTGAAGCGGTCGAGAATCTCAATACGTTAATTGATTTTCGCTATCAACAGCATTTTAAGGCGCATAAAGGATACAACGGCAGCGGTTCGGACAAAACCGGTCCGAAAGGCGACGATATTATCATAAAAGTGCCGGTCGGCACCGAAATTTTGGCAGAAGACGGCGAAACGGTCATTGTTGATATGGTAACGCCGGGGCAGACATTTATGATTGCCAAAGGCGGTGACGGCGGACGTGGAAATGCGCAATTCAAGTCTTCGACGAATCAGGCGCCGCGATATGCGGAACCGGGATGGCCGGGCGAAGAAAAATGGGTTTGGCTGCGTTTGAAAGTGATTGCTGACGTCGGGCTGCTCGGGCTTCCAAATGCCGGAAAATCTACTTTTCTGTCGGTTGTGACCTCTGCTCGTCCGAAAATTGCCGATTATCCGTTTACGACTCTGCATCCGAATCTCGGTGTGGCATGGGTTGACGGTTATGAAATGGTGATTGCCGATATTCCGGGGCTGATTGAAGGCGCGCATGAAGGGACAGGCCTCGGCGACCGCTTCTTAAAACATGTTGAACGCTGTGCTGCGTTTTTGCATTTGATTGACGGAACGGCAGAGGATGTTGTTGCTTCTTATAAAGTCATCCGCCGCGAATTGGAACTTTATAATGGCAAGCTGTCCGGCAAACCGGAAGTTGTTGCGATGAACAAATGCGATTCATTGAGCGAAAAAGAGATTAAAAAGAAAATCAGCGCATTGGAAAAAGCTTGCGGCAAAAAAGTTTATGCCGTTTCAGCCGTTGCAAAACAGGGGCTTTTCGAGTGCTTGCTGGAATTAAACAAATATATTACCAGAGACCGTTTGAAAAAAGCCGACTCCGGTAATGAACAGCCAAAAGACGAGGAACCTGTCCGCAAGACATGGTCTCCGATTTAACGATAAAATTCGGGAGTTTTGATTTGACAAAGAAAACAATAAAACCGGCAGCTGACGAGGCTGAAGAAATCTTGAAGATTGTGGTTGAGACCTTAGATGACGGCAAGGCCGAAGATTTGACAATTATTGATTTGCAGGGCAAGTCTTCAATTGCCAACCAAATGGTTATTGCCAGCGGTACATCGCAGCGCCATGTGGCTTCTTTGGCAGAAAAAGTTCAAGAAAAATTGAAAGCCGCCGGCTATTTCAGCATGTCTGAAGGCGAAGAAAAAGCCGATTGGGTTTTGATTGATGCATTTGACGTGATTGTCCATATCTTCAAGCCTGAGGTTCGGGAATTTTACAATCTTGAAAAAATGTGGGCTTCAATCGGAACAATTAAAAAAGCCGGCGAGTAATGTTAAAGCCTTGGAGAAAAATTCTTCAAGGCTTTTTTGAGGCTTATAGAGGTAATCAATGAAGGTTTTTATTATTGCTATCGGCAAATGTAAAAAAAATTCTCCCGAAGCGCAGATTATTGCCGAATATGCCAAGCGTTCGGGGTGGGAAATCATGATTAAGGAAAAAGACAATTCCGATCAGGCTGATGAGGCGAAGTTTTTGCAGTCTTCAATTCCGGCCGGGGCCAAAGTTGTTGTGCTGGACGAGCGCGGCGAAAATTTGAAAAGTCTGGAATTGGCGAAAAAAATCGAAAACTGGCAGATTAACGGCGCGTCTGAAATTTGTTTTTTAATCGGCGGGGCAGACGGACATCTGCAGTCAACCAGAGATAAAGCCGATTTGCTTCTTTCTTTTGGCAAACTGACCCTGCCGCATATGCTGATGCGTGCGGTTCTCTCCGAGCAAATCTATCGAATCCAAACTATTATCAGTCATCATCCCTATCACAGAGAATAAGCTCGTCTAGCGGTTTTCTAGAGCAATTTAGTGCGGTCTCGGAAAATTCATGTACTTCTTTGTACACTAAAATTTTCTTCGCCTTCTAAATCACTCTATAAATTCCGCTATCCGAACTTTCTCAATTTGCCCTATGGTCTGCTCATACAGGGCATGAAAGTGTCCTTACCTACTTATTGTCAGATGCACATAATTAAATTTTGTTGTGGAGGCGGCAGGCAGAAAATACGAATCGTAAAATTTTTTTTCAAAAATTAAAACAGAAGTTCTATTTAATATTTTAAAATAGCATATATTTGATTTGTATAAGCATTTTAGTTTATCGGCATCAATAATTAACAGTTTTTCTCGATATTTTGATTGCTATTAATTTTTGTTGTTGAAAAATTAATTTTTATTGCTTAAGTTAATGCTGTATTAGTTGTTTAACAATTACAAAAATAACCCATATGGAGATTAATAAAATGAAAAAACTTTTAAGTTTGTTCTGTGCTATTGTTGCTCTGTCAGGCTGTTCGTCTTTAGGTTTTGACGGTGGTTTGTTCGGTGGCAGCGAATGTGATTCTAGAGAAGCTCGCGACTTCATGGCTAACGCTGAAGACAGAGTTTTCTTTGCATTTGACAGCTCTGCTATTTCTAACAATGCTGCTGAAGTATTGGATGGTCAGGCTAAATGGCTGAAAGACCACAAGAGAGTTAACGTAATCGTTCAAGGTTACTGCGATGAAAGAGGTACCCGTGAGTACAACTTGGCTCTGGGTGAACGCCGCGCTAATGCCGTTAAACAGTACCTGGTTTCTCAGGGTGTAGCTGCTGACCGCATTTCTACCATTTCTTATGGTAAAGAAAGACCGGCTGTTCTGGGTAACAACGAAGCTGCTTGGGCTCAAAACCGTCGTGGCGTAACTGTAGTTAAAGCTTCTTCTGCTAACTAATTTACGGTTGCAAAACAGATTAAAAACGTATCCTAATTTGGGATACGTTTTTTTTATGTCTTGTGATTATAGATATTTTGTTTTAACTTAATATCAGTTTTTAATCCTTTTATAACAGAGGTTTTTATGCAGATTTCAAAATTTTTAAGTTTGTCTTTTTCTTTTGTTTTGTTCTGTTCTGCCGCTCAGGCTCAGATGCAGCAGTTTGGCGCTCTGGAAGCGGATCTTGAAGCATTGAAAGAAGATGTCAGGGCTTTGCAGCGCGAATCTTATCGTTCTAAAAACGGCAATTCTTTAGCTCCGGCATCAGGGGCGGACATGGCTTTGCGCATGGGTGAATTTGATGAAAATATGCGTGATATTAATGGCCGTCTTGATGAAATTAATCATAAAATCAAGACGCTTGATGACCGTTTGACCCTGATAAATAAGGATATTGACATCCGTTTGAAAATGCTTGAAGGCAGACCTATCGGCGGCGGAGCCGGCGGAGGAATCCAAGCGCCGAAAGAAAAATTTAAGGCACCTGTTGCCCAAAATGCCCCGAAGTCAATTGTCGGCGATACGATTGCCTCGGGAAATGATTTGCCGAATGTGCCGACACGGTCAGCCGATGAAATTTATCAGGCCGGTTTGGATGCTTTGAAAGCCAATGATTTTGCAACGGCAGAAAGCAGTTTTGATTCCGTTTTACGGCGTTTTCCTAAAGATAAATTAGCCGGCAATGCACAATATTGGCTGGGCGAAGTTTATTACGGGCAAAAAAACTATAAGGATGCGGCCATTGCTTTCGGCAAGGCTTACAAACAATACAAAGACGGTCCCAAAGGCCCGGACAGCTTGTTGAAATTGGGCATGAGCATGAAAGAATTGAAAAAGAAAACCGAGGCTTGTGCCGCTTTTACAAGTATGACATCAGAGTTTCCCAAAGCGGAAGACCGTGTTAAGAAAAAAGCAGAGCAAGAGGCGAAGAGCCTTAACTGCAAGTAAAATTTATTCTATGGGCAGCTCATACAGAAATTGCGGATAGTCAGTTCAATCATGCGCTTTTTTGTACGCTCTGTCGCTGATTTCTTGTTATTTTCCGACAGGATGAATTTTAGGTAAAGGTGTTTTCATTTTGTTAAAAGAGTTTTTATCACATCATTTATTGTCTCATTTAGACAAGCTGGCAGTAGCGGTTTCCGGCGGAGCAGATTCACTGGCTTTGGCTTTAATGATGAATGATGAATGTAAAAATTTGGGAATTAAGCTGACAGCCTTAACTGTCGAGCATGGATTGCGCGAAGAATCAGCCGCGGAAGCTTCTTATGTGGCAAAGCTTATGAAAGAATGCGGCATAGAACATCATATTTTGGTGTGGAAAGGCCAAAAGCCGGTGACCGGAATTGAAGAGGCTGCGCGTGAGGCGCGTTATGCATTGCTTGAAGAATGGTGTCTGGCTCATGATTTTAAGGCAATAGCCGTAGCGCATCAGGCTCATGACCAAGCTGAAACTTTTTTGATGCGTTTGCAGCGAGGCAGCGGTTTGGACGGCTTGAGCGGCATGAAACCGGTTTCCCTGCGTGGCGGGCTTTTGATTTTGCGGCCGCTCTTAAATGTTATGCCAGAAGAATTAAAACGCTATCTTAAGCGCCGGCAAGTGCAATGGGTGGAAGATCCGTCAAACCAATGTAATGATTTTTTGCGGGTGCGGGTTCGCAAGTTTTTGCCACAGCTTTCTGAAAAGTTAGATATTACGCCGATGCGTCTGGCCGAGACCATGAAGGTTTTGCAGCAGACGTTGGCTTATGTGCAGGAACAGACCTCCAAGTTTATTAAAAACCATGTGCGCAATTGGGATGATGCCGGCGTTTCGTTCTCAATTAAAAATCTTGGCGAAATGCATGAGGAGTTGTTGTTCAGGGTTTTAGGAACGCTTATTTATCAGTATGGCGGTGCCAAATATAAAGCAGAGGCGGCTGAACTTGAGCGTTTAATCCGGCGTTTATCCGAAAAAACGTTTAAATCCTGCACTTTGGGCGGTTGTGAAATTATAAGGGATTACGGGCAAATTTGGATTGTTCCCGAGCTTAAAATAAAAAAACGGCCGGCCAAAAAACTTTGGGAAGATTTTGTTGAAGCTAATCCCAAATATAAAAAAATTAAAATACCTTACAAATTGCGATTGTCTTTGCTCAAATTAAACCCTATATATTAATAAGTTATATTTTTAGCAATAAGGAAATACGATGAAATCAGGAAAAAGTATTATTGTCTGGCTGATAGCCATTGTCTTGTTGTCTTCGGTCATGAACATGTTCAGCGCCGGAGTTAAACGTTCAAATTATGAAACTCTGGCTTTTTCGGATTTTATGACTGACGTTGAAAATAAGCGGATTTCGGAAGTGAATATTGCCGGTCCCGATATTGCCGGTTCTTATACGGACGGACGCAAGTTTACAACTTATGCGCCTTATGATCCGACCATGGTGGAGACTTTGCGCCACAGCGGCGTCAAAGTGACTGCCCAGCCGCAGGATAATTCTTCTGACACATTTTGGGGTGTGGTTATTTCCTGGTTTCCGATGATTTTATTAATCGGCGTTTGGATTTTCTTTATGCGTCAGGCAAATTCAGGCAACAATAAAGCCATGAGTTTCGGAAAATCACGCGCCCGTTTGATTGAAAATACCAAAAAGGTGACCTTTGCCGATGTTGCCGGTTGTGACGAATCCAAGCAAGAATTGGAAGAAGTAATTGATTTCTTAAAAGATCCTTCAAAATTTCAGCGTTTGGGCGGAAAAATTCCGAAGGGCGTTTTGTTAGTAGGCCCTCCGGGAACCGGTAAGACTTTGTTGGCCAAAGCCGTTGCCGGCGAGGCGAATGTGCCGTTTTTCTCAATTTCCGGTTCTGACTTTGTCGAGATGTTTGTCGGTGTCGGTGCGTCACGCGTTCGCGATATGTTTGCGCAAGCCAAAAAGAATGCGCCCTGTTTGTTGTTTATTGACGAGATTGACGCAGTCGGGCGGCATCGCGGCGCCGGTTTGGGCGGCGGCAATGATGAACGCGAGCAGACATTAAACCAGTTATTGGTTGAAATGGACGGTTTTGAAGACAATGAGAATGTTATTCTGATTGCCGCAACCAACCGTCCGGATGTTCTTGACCCTGCTTTGCTGCGTCCGGGACGTTTTGACCGTCAGGTAACCGTTACCAATCCGGATATTCGCGGCAGAGAAGAAATTTTAAAGGTTCATGTTAAAAAAGTGCCTTTGGCGAAGGATGTCAATTTGTCGGTTGTCGCCCGCGGAACGCCGGGGTTCTCCGGTGCCGATTTGGCGAATCTGGTTAATGAAGCCGCTTTGCTTGCCGCCCGTAAGAACAAGCATAAGGTGACTTCCGCTGATTTTGACGATGCCAAAGATAAAGTTCTCATGGGTAACGAGCGCAAATCTATGGTGATGGATGAGAAAGAAAAAAGCAATACCGCTTACCACGAGGCCGGACATGCGATTTGTTCCCTGAATGTAGAGGAAGCAGACCCAATCCATAAGGCGACGATTATTCCGCGCGGGCGGGCTTTGGGTATGGTGCAGCAGCTTCCTGAAAAAGACCAGCATTCTTATTCGCGCGCCAAAATGCATTCGTTGTTGACGATCATGATGGGCGGGCGTGTTGCCGAAGAATTGAAAATGGGATATAACGCCGTGACTTCAGGCGCTTCTTCTGATATTTCCGCGGCGACAAATTTGGCGCGTTCGATGGTTATGGAATGGGGGATGAGCGATAAGCTCGGACCGATTTTGTATGCCGATAATTCTAATGAGGTTTTTCTCGGGAAATCGGTTACCCAAAGCCAAAACATGAGCGAACAGACGGCGGCATTGGTTGATTCCGAAATCAAGGCTTTTATCACTCAGGCGCATGAACGGGCAACAAAAATTTTGACCGAGCATAAGGAAGATTGGGAAAAATTGGCGCAAGCTTTGATTGAATATGAGACTTTAACCGGACAGGAAATTAAAGATTTGTTAGCCGGAAAACCGATTGATAAGTCGAAAGAACAGCCGGTGCCGGAGGAGAAGAGGGTTCATTCTTCTATTCCCGAAGTGTAGGTATAAAGGCCATTCTATGGCCGCCTAATACAGAAATTGCAGACAGTCGGCTCAGTTATGTACCTGTTTGTACACGCCTTTGCCGACTTCTTTATTTCTTATTATTCGGCTCATATAACGGTCTTTATAAAAAGAGGTCTGCTCATACAGAAATTGCGAGTTGAAAGTTTCCTCATATACTTTTATGCATATTAAAATTCATTGCCGCTAGAAATCATTTTATTTTCCGCATTATCCAAGTTTACAGGATAGCCTCATGAATATCTGTGAAAAAACACGTTCGACTATAAAAGTTCGGAACGTGTTTTTTTATATGTCAGCGTTATTTTTTATTATGATAGGCAATAGAATTCTATATTTCCCGGCCGAGTTCTTTTAAAACTCTCAGTACATTTTCTTTATTGCGTTTTTTTATCGGCCGTATCGGCCGTCCGGCATAAACCGTCCATGGTTCAAATTTATAATTTGAGGGAACGAAGCTTAAAGCGCCTATGCTGACGCCTTCGGGAATGTGATTGTTGGGCATGATAACCGAGTTTGTGCCGATGCCGGTGTATTTGCCTAAAGTCACATCGCCTTGGATTTCTTTTACGTTTGGAACCGAATGGGTTACGAGCTCATTTACATAGTCATTGCTCGAAAGCCAAATTCGGACACCTGCTGCCAGACTGGAGTAACTTCCCATTTTGAATTTATATTTGCCGTCACCGCCGGAGATGTATGTTCCTGATGCAATTTCACAATCGGAGCCGATTTCACAAGCGGAAGAAATTCGGCAGAAATCTGAGATTCTGACGTTGTCTCCGGTTTCGACCAGTTCCGGTTTTTTTATGATGACATATTCTCCTAATGTAAAATTTTTTCCGCTTTTCATGGCAGCTCTCCCGTGATGTTTCATAATTGGAATCATGAAAGGATTTTCACGGGAAAGCAAATCACTTAAAATTAATGATTGTTGCGTGCATATTTTTTTTAATATTCGGCAAATTATAAACTTTTATTAATAATTCAATTATAGATTGTCTCTGATTTGTTGAATATTGGAGAAAATAAATGACTAATTTTAATGAAAATGCTATTCGCGAAGCTGCATATTACATTTGGAAAAATAATGGTTGTCCGGCTAATACCAGTGCTCAGGACTGGTCTGCCGCTATCAGCCAGTTGAATGCGTTGAGCGCTGCCGCAACATTGAAAAACGGCCGCAAAAAAGCTGCTGCTTCCGCAAGCGGTTCCAAATTGGCTAAAGCCGCTGTTGCTTTGAAAGCTTCTGCCGCTTCCAAAAGCCGCAAAATGCCGCAGACTGTTTTGACTTCTAAAAAGTCTAAATAGTTTTTTCATAGTGTTGAAAAGTTTTCAAGGCTCCGAATAACGGAGCCTTTTTGTTTTTTTTGTTATAAATTGTTATTATTTTTGAAAAATAGACTAGACAATCAAAAAAATATGCTTTATAAACTGCTTTGTTCTATTGAGAAACCTAATGCTCAGGTAGCTCAGTCGGTAGAGCAGAGGACTGAAAATCCTCGTGTCGGCGGTTCGATCCCGTCCCTGAGCACCATTAAAAAACCCTCCCTTGCGGAGGGTTTTTTAATGGTTGCAAAGGCGATTGAAGCGTCGACACGATGTCGGCGGCTGTAGGCAGAAAAAAACTCCGGTGGAGATTTTTTCAACGGAAGGCGAGAAGTTTGTCAGCTTGCGCGCAAGCGGCAGCGAAGCAAAGCAAGCGTTACAAACCGAGTGCCCGAAGCGGAGTAGTTAAGCTTATGAAATAAGCGCAACTTACGCAGCAAGACGATCCCGTCCCTGAGCACCATTTATTTCAAGGCCCTGCGAGAAATCGCCAAGGCCTTTTATTTTTGCCTGTTATGTAAAAAGAATACTGTGTGCGGGTTAAGGCTCTGGAAGCGGTTAAGTTGACAAAATTCCCGTAATAGATTATATTGCTGAAAAATTCAGTTATTATAATTTATCATTTAATTCGTATTAGTATGAAAAAAATTGGTTTTTATGCCGGAAGTTTTGACCCGTTTACAAAAGGCCATCTGGCAATAGTTTGTGAAGCGTTATGCGCTTTTGACGAGGTCATTATCGGCATCGGTGTTAATTCTGCTAAAAAAACATTGTTTAATCATCAAGAGCGGGAAAAGCTCATAGCTTCGTCTATAGATGATTTTATTTGTTTTTTTCGTTATCGGCAGTTAAGCAGAAAAATATTTTCAGAGACGGAGTTTAAGGCCGCTTCACGGTTGATTAACGAGCCTGAGTGTCTGAAAATAGTTTCCTATGACGGATTGACGATTGATGCGGCTATTCGCAACGGAGCTAATACTCTTATTCGCGGAGAGAGAATTGTCGGCGATCACGATTCTGAAATGGCTCTTGCTTTTGTCAATAGGGAACTCTTGGCTATAAGAAGGCAGCATTTGGATTTGATTACCCTTTCTGTTCCTGATGTTAAGTTGACGTATATTTCTTCGACGGCGGTAAAAAACTTATGTTCTTTGGGCGAATTTATTGCCGCTCAGAAATATGTTATGCCGTCGGTTCATCAGGCTCTTATGATAAAATATCTGAATCCGTATTATGTTTTGTTTGCTTTATCCGCATGCGTGCCTTTATGGACTGAACTTTGCCGCGCTTATTCCGAAGGCCGTTTTTATCATAATTTGTCGCATATAGGCTATTGTCTGAATTATGCGAATATTTATGCGGGCATTATGCGCGAAGAATGTGTTTCTGTTTTATCTAAAGATGAAAAACCGGCTCTTTATGCTGCAATATTCTATCATGATTATTTCTGTTCAGGGCGGGAAGATGACGAGGTCCGTTCAGCTCAAAAAGCGAAAGAGGATTTACAAATCGCCGGTAATAGCTTTCCGGACATTGAACAATTGGTGATGATGACGAAGCATACGGGAAATTATATTGAGGTTCCGCTTGTTTATCAACTTATCCATGATGTTGATCTGGCTATTCTCGGCGATAGGGATAATTATGGCACATATGCGATGCAAATCCGCCGCGAATACTCTCAATATGACACGAAATCATATGCCCGAAAGCGGTGTGAAGTTTTAAGACAGCTACTTGATACCGATTATCTTTATCTGACGGAATTTTTCAGAAAGGCTTTTCAGGAAAATGCCGAGCTGAATATAAAAACCGAATTGGCTTATTGGGAAGAACGTATGTAACGGCTTCTTTTAATTGAAACAAGGCTTCTCTTATTTGAGAAGCCTTGTTTTTTTTGTGTTAAAAAAGAAAAGGCGTTGTTTGTATTTTTATAAAAACAAACAACGCCTGATATGGTTTCAGTTAATATCAGAGAACCATGTAGCCGCTAGCTGTCGTGACGAATTTGCGCTGACGGCCGTTGAGGTTGACAATCCAGCCTTTTTCTCCGGTTGCGGAAACCGCGTCAACCGCTTCTCGCAGAGATTTTTTTCCTGAATGGATGACTTCGCGGACCCCGTATGTTCGCTCTTTCATGTGAATATTACGAGGCTGGGCGTAAAGACGGAATTTCTCAAGTCCGGCTTCTACAGCAGTTGCTACGATTTCTTTCTCTTTTAACTGTTTCTTTGTGTACTTTGCCATAAGCAAATTTTTTATCCTTGCGGAATGGGGCACTCCTGAATGTCCCTTAAACGTTTATAATATAATATCTATACTTGAATGGTTAATATATATCATCTTTTTTTTCTAAAATCAAGCTTTTTTTGTCTAAAAAATTCAAAAAAATACAAAAATATGGAAATTCAACGGGTTTTATTATTTGGTATTGTTTTTCGTTTTTTTATTACAGGGATTTTCTTTGTAAGAAATTTATGCTAATATATTTGTTATATTTTAATGAGCGGTGGTTTAGACAGTATGGCAGAATTTCAGAAAAAAGTGAAAGATTTAAAAAAGGCTTTAACCCGTTGGGGAAAAATTCTCTTGCTTTTGGGGGCTACACAGTTAGGCGGAGGGTGTAAAGAAAAAGTACCCGAATCGCCTAAACCTAAAAAAGAGGTTGTCATTCCTCCGAAACCGGTCGTAAAAAATGCCGTCAGTATGAGCACTTATGTTGTTGACAGTATTGATACTCCGCGTAACGGAACCTTGCTTTTCTGCGCCGGAAGGACGATTGTGCGCTATTTTATTGAAAATAATGACAGTTACCGCATGCGGCTTTATTTGTTTGTGCATGAACAAAAGCACAAGGATAATTTTGTGAAAGGCTTGAGGTCTGTAAAGGTTTCTCCTGGGCAGTTTGCCAAAATCTGTATGCATGACGAGATTTCTGCCAATATTGCCGCGTTATTGACGTTGCGTTACGAATATTTGACAGCGGATGATAAAGAAAGCGTTATCAAAAGATATGAAAAAAACGAATATGCTTATTATTTCCGTGCGATTAAAGAGAAAAAGATTTTCCCTGAAAAAAAAGATAAAGCCAGCCGTGATGCCGAATACTCTTTTATTATGAATAAAACGCGGGATATGTGGATGCGTCGCTATGCTCCTGTTTATCAGCCGTCAATTATGAGAATGGTAGAAAGGTATACGCGTTATATGGATGTAAATATTTCCTCAGAAAAACAAAATAAATATTATCAAAAAGGCATTAAAATCGCTTATGATATCGGCGGAATTGATTTTTCTAAATATATGGATAAGGATATTGAACCGAAAGATAAGAATTTTTCTTTATTAGATCAGACCGTCAGTTTGAATATTTTTAAGAATAATCCGGCTGAACATTATAAAGCCATACAAAAATACCTGAAAGTTTTATACGAAGAAAATTTTCCGATGACATATGAATATGTTTCCCAAATGTATTTTGCTGAAGGGATTAAATCGGCATTGGCAGATATTTCACCGGAAGAAATTAAAAAAAAGCCGGAAATAGTCAGCATTTATTATAACAAAATTTTTAATTCTTTTTCTAAGAATAAGGATTTTCATACATTGATTTGGGGTGTAGCTAACGAGAGGCCTTTCTTTTATGAGATGATGGAAAAAAAGGATGTTGCCATATCCGAAAAATTTTATGAAATGATTTATAATTATAAAGGCCTTGATTTAAGCAAGATGATTCCCAGCCTGCCCAAAGAGGTGTCTAACCATTCGAAGTGGGATGAGATGAACAAAGGCATTGACTTTAGGGATCTCGCATATATCAACATGCTTGATTTTGAGCTTGAGCAAATGCGCAAGGACAGTAAGAAAGTTTCTCTTCAGGTTGGGGCTGCCGACAAAAAACAAGATAAATCGCGCAAATCCGAACCTCAGGTTATTGCTATTCCTGATTATACGCAGCCGATACTTGTTGCTTCCACACGGGAGGATATGCTTGAAATTAAAAAATGTATTGATGATTTTTATAATATCCCCCATGTGATGAGGCATTGTAATTTGAAAGCGCAAAAGAAATTCATGGAAGAGCAAGATAAGAACAGCAAAACAATGCTGCGGCGCCAAAATCAGTCTCTAAGCAGATCGTGAAGGTTATTTTTTGAGATAACGCATTTTGACGGATATTTTGCATCCCGGCAGTGAAGACAGAAATGAAAAAGGTTTGTCTTGAGATGTTTTACTGCGCCAAAACAGCGGGATAAATCCTAAAAGGTTGTAAGTGCGGCGGTTATGGTATTCTTTGGCGGATATTAATGTCAGAAAGGAAAATAGTTTCAGACGGTAAACCGTTACGATGTTTTTCCGGGCAGCTGTCCATAAGGCTTTGTTATTTTCTTTGTAAAGAGAAGCTATGTTTTGAGTGCTTTCTTTCATTTTGTTTCTTTGTATTTTTGAGGTGTTTCCCGAATGCTGTCTGTAACGGAATAAAATATCCGGCAAATTGGCAAAACGGGTAAAAGGCACAAGGCTGCACCATAAGGCATAATCTTCTGCCGGCGTGTATTCTTGATTATAGCGGATTTGGTTTTCGGCCAATATGCTTTTGCGGATCATTGCCGACGGGTGCAAAAGTGCACAGCGCGTAAACAGACTGTATTTGATGTCGATGTCCGTTATCGGCATCTTTTTTATTTTTCCGTCGGGAATTCTTTGATAGCAGCAGCCGACAACGCCGATATCTTGGTGGCAGTCTAAGAAATCCACTTGTTTGGCAAGCCTTTCAGGCAAAGAAATGTCATCGTGATCCATAATGGCGATATATTCGCCTTCCGCTTTGTCGAGCAGTAAATTTCTTGAACGGGCAATACCCAGATTTTCGGCGTTGACGCTGTATTTTATACGTTTGTCGTCAAAGCTGCCTATTATGGCATCAAGTTTTGTGTTTTGCGGACTGTCATTGACAATGAGAAACTCAAAATCAGAAAAAGACTGATTCAATATGCCGGAAACGGCTTCCCGCAGGTAAGCTTCTTCAGTGTTGTACAATGGCATGCATACAGAAACTTTGGGCTTGCTCATTCATTTATCCGTTTGATTTTGTTATCTGACAGAGGGTAATATATTGCTTATCGTTTAATAAATCAATCTATACTTGTTTCATTGTTATTAAATCAATAATTGTATGGATCGGTTTTTGTAAGACCAATCGTTTCTGTCGATCTCAATATTAAAACCAAACGAATCTTAAAATTTGCGGTCAATGATATATTGGGCTAAATCTTGCAGCGTCTTAGCTTTGTGTCCGAAAATGCTGATAGATTTTTGGGCTTCGTTTATTAAGCCTGCGGCAATCTCTTTAGCTTTTTCCAAACCGTAGATGCTGACAAAGGTTACTTTGCCTTGAGCTGCATCTTTTTGCAGTGTTTTTCCTACGAGACTCTGATTCCCTTCAACATCCAAAATATCATCGGCAATTTGAAAGGCTATGCCTATTTTGCGGGCATAGTCAATGACGGCTAAACGCGAATCCATATCGGCACGCCCCAAAATTGCGCCGGCTTCGCAGGCAAAGCGAATCAAACGTCCGGTTTTCATTTCTTCGATACGCCTGATTAATGCTTCGGAATTCTCTTCTTGGGGGAGCTTTTCGGCATAGAGGTCAAGCATTTGTCCTGCAATCATGCCGTTATAAGCTCCGGCGGCGTTGGCCAGCAGGTTGATGAGTTCACAGCGGATATTGGCGTCTGTAGAAACGGCTTTGTGGCTCAAAACCTCAAATGCCTGTGTCAACAGTCCGTCTCCTGCCAAAATGGCTGTCGCTTCGTCAAACTGTTTATGGCATGTTGGTTTGCCGCGGCGCAGGTCATCGTTATCCATAGACGGCAAGTCGTCATGAATCAGCGAATAAGAGTGGAGCATTTCCAAGGCAACGGCAACATTCACAGGGGACGGGCGTACCGGAACGGCGAAAAGTTTGGCCGTTTCAATAACCAAAAACGGGCGCAGGCGTTTGCCGCCGTTCATTACGGAATATTTCATAGCTTCGACAACGCGTTGTTCCGGGCCTGTCGACTCAGGAAAAAACGTGGCGATGTAATCGTTAAATTCTTTGGAAAAATTTTGGAGTTGGGTTTTAATATCAGACATTAGGCTTCTTCAACATTATCTAACGGGGCTGTTTTCAAATCGCCGTTTGGCGAAACTTCTATTTTTTCAATTTTCAGTTGGGCGCTTTTCAGGCGGTTTTCGCAAAGCTGTTTCAGGGCTACGGCTTTTTCATAAGCTTTGACGGCATCATCAAGTTTTATGCGTCCACTTTCCAGTTCGCGTACTATATTTTCCAGTTGGATTAAGGCATCTTCAAAGCTTAAGCTTTCGATTTCATCGTTAATCATTTGTTACTCCTTTTTAACTGAATGCATATTATTATATAAATCGGTTAATGGCAATTTAAAATTAAAACTAAGGGATTATATATATAATCATATATACCAATTGGTTTTATTAGAACTGTTCTGCTAATTGAAAATATGCTAAATTATTGATGTACAGCATATGGAGGAAAATGATGAGAAATTTAGCAATTACCGGGGGAGCGCGCCTTTTGAAAGCTCTCGGCAATGAGAAAAGGCTTGAGGTTTTATTTCATTTGAGAAACAAGGAAATGAATGTTGGAGAAATGGAAAAAATCGTAGGGTTAAGCCAATCGGCGCTGTCTCAGCATTTGGCTATTTTACGAGCAGAAGGCCTTGTAAGGACAAGGCGCGAAGCCCAGACGATTTATTATTCTATTAAAAGCGACAAGGCCGCCGTACTTTTGACACTGCTGGATAAATTGTTTAACCAGCGTTACAGAACCGCTGATGTCGGATAAAAATAAGATTTCCTTTTTTAATTTTTTACAGCTTCGTTTTCCGAGGCTGTTTTTTTCAAAGCAATGCTGCGGGTTTGGGGATTGAAACAAATACTGAGGTTTCCGTTGCGCAGTTCAAGGGCATCTTGTCCGAAGATTTCAAGCCGCCAGTCTTTTAATACCGGATTATTTTTATCTTTGAATGTGGCAAGTGCCTTCAGCTCATCGTCGGAAGCAATGAGTTTTGCAACGACGCCTTTTTCCTGGCTGCGTATTTTTAGCAGCAGTTTCAAGAGTTCGTACAGGGCTTGCGCTCCGGCGGAAAGAGATTTTTCTTTGGGCGGGGTAACGTAGTTTTCCGGTGTTATTTTTTCACAGGCGGCAATCACATCCAAGATTTCTCCGGCCAGTTTGCCTGAGGCAACGTCTTTTCGGATGTTGCGTATCTGAGCCAGTTCTTCGCCGGTGTGCGGGCAAATGGCGGCAATATTTACCAGACAGTCGTCTTTAATGATTGATTGGCGGGGCGTGTTTTTTTTCTGCGCCCTCAGTTCTCTCCAGGCGGCCAGTTCGCGAAGGACTGTCAGCATATAGGCATTATGCGAACGGTGTTTGATTTTGTGCCAGGCTTCAAACGGGTCAATGTGATATGTGTCGGGAGAACAAAGCAAAGCAGTTTCGGCGTCAAACCAATGTTCCCGTTTTGATTTAGCCAGCTCTTCTTTTAAATGGGCGTAGACGTGTACCAAATGCGTTACGTCAGCCAGAGCATATTTCAGCTGCTTGCCGTCAAGCGGGCGCAAGCTCCAGTTTGAGCAGCGGCAGGATTTGTCTAACTCTATTTTCAGGATGCTCTTAACCAGGCTTTCGTATCCGACTGATTCTCCATAACCGCAAACCATGGCTGCCAATTGCGTGTCAAAAACCGGTGCAGGAATTTTGCCTGTCAGTTTATATAAAATTTCAATATCCTGGCGTCCCGAATGAAATACTTTAACGATTTCGGGAGCGTTTAGAATTTCAAAAAAAGAGGATAAATCCAGATTGGGCGCCAACGGGTCAATAATAGCCGCGCGTTCCGTCGTGCCGACTTGTATGAGGCAAAGTTCGGCATAGTAAGTCTTTTCGCGGAGAAACTCCAAGTCTACGGTAATAAAAGGCTGTTGTTTTAAGCAGGTGCAAAATTCCTGCAGGTCAGGCGTTGTTTCAATCAGATGTATCATAAGTCTTTTCTCTGTTATTTTTTTTCATTTTATAGACTATATAGCCGGAGGATTCAACTGTTTTTGTGTCGGGAAAAAATTATGTTGATTTTGTCTAAAAATGTGATAAAAGAAGATTTGCTAATCTATTTTTTTAGGTGCTTTAATTTAATAATTAATCTTTTCAGTTATGAAGAAATTTGTAATGACTGCTCTTTTGCCTGGCAATTCGGCAGAAGCTTTCAAACGCGATGTTCTGGCAATTTGTCCGAATGCTAAGTGTTATAACGCTTTAACCTATGGCATCCGCTGCCAACAACAAGCTGTGGCCGTTGAACTTTCGGGTGATTTTGCCCAACAAGTTAATGTTTATGATCTGTTGGCTTCCGCTTATCGGGTTGAGTTTCCTCAGACGCAACCGCTAAAAAGGGATTTTGCCGACAGGGTTTGCACATTCAGCGTTACATCCCGTTTGCACGATTCCGGAGACGGCCTGCTTGCTATGTGGGAACGTTGCCAGAAAGCATGTGCTTCGTTGTCGGATGAAGCGCGCCAACAGTTGAATTTTGCAATCTATGTTGACGAGGCCTCGAATAAAGCTTACTTTCAGGCTTGCTATTTGTCCGTAAATGATTTTCAGGCATGGCAACAAGCAATCTCTGATTTCTGCCTTGCCTTTATGGCGGACTACAGCGGCCAAATGAAGGTGAGGTTCGATAAATGCAGGCTTCATATTCGCGCCAAAAAGCATGCGCTTCGCGGTCGGATGCAGCATGCCGGCAATTGAGTTTTGAAATCTATGTAGGCGTCGAATAAAGCTTACTTTATATCCGCCGTAGTTCTTGCATCATTTGATGTCGTTTTCAGAGCTGTGACTTTTTTGTCACAGCTCTTTTTTTATGCCACACAAAAGATATTATCTGTTGCTTTTATTTGATTTTGGCTCTAAAACATTAGCGTTGCAGGCTTAAACCTGCCGAAGATGATAATTTTTGATGAGGTTTTATATGAATTGCTATCGTACCCATACCTGCGGTGAGCTTCGCGCTGCAGATATAAACAAAGAAGTAAAGCTGGCCGGCTGGATTCACCGCAAACGCAATCTTGGCAATCTTTGTTTCGTTGATTTGCGAGACCATTACGGCATTACGCAATGCGTGGTCGACAGCAGTTCCGATTTGTTTGAAAAGATTGAAGGCCTGCGTCCGGAATCCGTTGTCGGGTTCAGCGGCAAAGTGATTGCCCGCGAAAGCGTCAATAAAAATATGCCGACAGGCGATATTGAAATTGCCGTCAATGCCATAGAAGTTCATTCTCAGGCAGAAGTTCTTCCGTTTCAGGTTGCCGTTGAAGACGATGCGCCTGAGGAAATGCGTTTGAAATACCGTTTTTTGGATTTGCGCAAAGATCGTATTCATAAAAATATTCTGCTGCGTTCCAAAGTTATTGAGCGTTCGCGCGAATTGATGCGCGAGCAGGGCTTTACCGAATATCAGACCCCGATTTTGACTGCTTCTTCGCCGGAAGGCGCCCGCGACTTCTTAGTGCCGTCGCGTCTCAATCCCGGCAAATTTTATGCTTTGCCGCAAGCGCCGCAACAGTTTAAGCAGTTGCTTATGGTTTCCGGTTTTGATAAATATTTTCAAATTGCGCCGTGTTTCCGAGACGAAGATCCGCGTGCTGACCGTTCACCGGGTGAGTTTTATCAAATGGATATGGAAATGAGTTTTGCGACTCAGGAAGACGTATTCAAAGTGATTGAGCATACGCTGGGCAGTATTTTTAATGAATTTGCGAATGGTAAAAAAGTTGACCAGGCGCCATATCTTCATATTCCTTTTCGCGAAGCAATGCTCAAATATGGTTCGGACAAGCCCGATTTGCGCAACCCTTTAGTGCTGCAAGACGCTTCTTCTTTATTTGGCGACAGCGGTTTCGGCGTTTATGACGGTATGGTAAAAGAAGGCAAAATGGTCAAAGGCATGCTGGTTAAAGGGATTGCCGAAAAGCCGCGTTCTTTCTTTGACAAACTGGACGGTTATGCCAAAGAGGAAGGTATGGGCGGCATGGCTTATATTGCTTTCGCTTCGGCCGGAGCAAAAGGCATTGCCAAGCTTTTGAGCGAAGCTAAGCTTAATGAAATTAAAGCTGCTTTTAATGCCGAAGACGGCGATGCTGTTTTATTTGTTGTCGGCAAAGGCGTTAAATTTGACAAGTTCAGCGGCCGTTTGCGTAACAAAGTGGGTGAAGAGCTCGGCCTTGTTGACAAAAATTCTTTCAGAATGTGCTGGATTGTCGATTTTCCGTTCTATGAAGAAAATGAAGAAACCGGCGCTGTTGAATTTTCCCACAATCCGTTTTCAATGCCGCAAGGCGGAATGGATGCCTTGTTAAACAAGAATCCTTTGGATATTTTGGCTTATCAATATGACTTTGTGTGCAACGGCGTGGAACTCTTGTCCGGCGGTGTGCGCAACCATTCTCCCGAAGTGATGTACAAAGTTTTTGAACTGGCCGGTTATGGCAAAGAGGTGGTTGAAAACAAGTTTGGCGGTATGCTGAATGCTTTTAAGTTCGGAGCTCCGCCGCACGCCGGTTCCGCTTATGGCGTTGACCGTTTGATTATGTTGCTTTTGGATGAAGAAATAATCCGTGACGTTATTGCATTTCCTCTGAACGGTAAGGCTCAGGATTTGATGATGCAGGCGCCGAATTTTGTGACGCAGCAGCAGCTTGACGAACTTCATATCAAACCGGTTCCGGTTGAAGACAAGAAATAAGCTTTTAACAATCCCCGAAATAATTCGGGGATTGTTTTTTAAAGCAAATATTAAGATGTGTTGATTATTATATATTGTGTATTTTTGTCCAATGTGTTATTATGGACAAAAAAGGAAGGCGAAATGGCATTTTTTAAGAACAGATATCATCAACCGATATATAATGAAAGCGGAAAGCAAAAACGTCCGGCTGAAGATATTGGCAGGCTAATTCAAAATAATCAGAAAGAATGTTTCGAGCTTGAGGCATTGGCCGAAGTTTACAAGATTTTTCTGGCGGTTCCCGAAGTGGCGCAGGATAAAGAAAAATTAAAAAAAATGCTTTCTTCACAAGATTCATATCGTGATGATGTTGTTTTCTCCGATAGCAGAGAATTGCGTAATTTGCCGTTGAATCCCCGAGTTGACGGCAAGAATTTATTAGATGCCATATCTCCGCAGTTTCAGGAAGAGCTGCTTAATATTAAAAGTTTTGATGAAATTGAAGCTTTGTTTAACAAGCGTTTGCAGCAAAACGGCATTGAACTGAAAGAATTTGACTTCAAAGTTCCGATTCCGGCAGATATGCGTCGGGTTATCCGTTTGGAGTTCGACGGAGCCGTTGAAAAGCAAGATGAAGACATTTTGTCTCCGCTTTATCGGGCGCGTGAACCTAAAGTTCTGGATAAAAAGGAGTTTTCTTTTGAGGGTTTTGAAAAACTTTTGGATGATAAAAGTGCCGGTATTGATTTAGACAAGTTTCCTGCCTGGCAGAAGTTTGCCAAATTTGAAAGCTTCCGCCGGATTGAGGATGATGCGAAACATGCTTTGGCATTTGCCAATATTTCGCCGGATATGGCGGATACGCTGCGGGTTGCCGATATAGAAGATGCGTTATGGCTGTATAAGAATCACCAGAAAGAAACGGCCATGGCCAAGAAAAAAGCGGAAATGGAAGCGCATGGCATCCCGACGGATGACAGAAGTTTTGAGGTCTCAGACCGGATTGGCGTTATTGAAGGCGCCAGAGCCAAGACAGTGAAGATTTTTGAAAAGAATCACGGCAAAGAGTTTACGGCTATGCTTAAAGAATTGAATGTCGACGGGGCGGATATTGCCCGCGCCGTTTCTCAAATGCGCAAAGGCATACTTCCGAAAGTTAATCTTCCCGACGGCCGCCGGCTGGTTCCTACCGTGCATCATGACCATGCAATACAAGATGCCGGCTATTTGCAGGATATGACGCAAGTTAATCATATCAAAAATTTCAGAATAATGTTCGACGTCGAACAGAAAAAGGTTCGCGGCGGGTTTTCCAATAGCGGAAATTATTCTTCGCGTGAAAAAATTGAACTGCAGGGCGATTTTGATTTAAATATGCTGAGAAAAGACGAAGAAAGCCGTAAGCAGGCTATTCAGAAATTGGCGCTTGAAAATATTGAGCCGATTTTTATGGGCTTGCGGAAAATGGGAATTCCGACCGAAGCCGTCCAAGAGCTGCTGTTGACAATGCATAAGGAAGGCGTGGTTAATAATGTTGAATTTGAATCGGGAAAATATGTCGGACTTGATTTGAAAAAGACAGAATACGGGGCGCGTTTGATTTTAAGCAAGAGAAGTTTTCCTCAGAATCAAGCACCGGGAATGCACAAACAGATTATGCACGCGATTGACGGTGCGCCGCAAAGTATTGATTTCAGCGCGCCGCAACATGAGGTTCTGGCAGCCGGAGAAGGGCGCAACGGAGAAGAGAATTACGATGTTAAAGGCGTTAAAAGTGCTTTAGGGCGTCTTAAAAATAAAATTTCCAGGATTGCTTTTAAGGCTAAAGATGTTATGCCGATTGCCGTTGTCGGTGCATTTAAGAAGACGATTGAGCTAGGCAAACAAGATTTGGAAGATTGGGACAACCGTTTTAATTTGCCCGAAAATTCCAACAGAAGAAATTATCAATCCAGCAGAGGTTTATGATGCAGAATTTGTTAGAAGAATTAAAAGAAGCGGATGCCGAGTGCAACGAACCGGCGGATGAGAGAAAAATTCTGCTGGATAATAAAACTCTTGAAGAGGCCGGTTTCTTAAAAATTCCGGAAGTTTGGCTGAGCATTCTTCGGGTGGCTAACGGCATTTGGTTTAACGGCGGTGAAATTTACGGCGTTCAGCCGGAAAATCCGTCTTTTCGCGATATCATAGCCGAGAATCAGGATATTGTATGGGAAAAAACAGACGGCGTGTTGCTGTTGGGCGAGAATGATGACGAGTTACTGGCCTGTGATGAAGACGGCTGGTTCTATGTTCTGGATAAAAATGACGAAACCCTTTGGAATAAAACCAAAGATGCAAAAGCGGCTGTCAGATATATTTTGAAATTGTAATCTGACAGCCTGCTTAATTGTCTTATTCCGCTGCGCTCTGAATTTGCAAATCTTTGTTGCTGTTATCCAAACACATACCGTAGATGCAGCAGTCATCATGGCTGCTGTAATATTGTTTCAGTGTGGCTTCCAGCGTAAAACCGCAAGAATCGTAAAAGCGCCTTGTTGCTTTGTAACGGGGACAGGCTTCCGTTTTGATAAACAATTTGCGCGCCCCTTGTTTTTTTAATCTTTTTATGAGTTCGGCAACCAGAGCTTTGCCAATACCTTGTCCGCGGCAGTTATTGTGCGTTGCCAGCCAGTAGAGCTCATAACTGGCATCGGAATCGGCAATTTCGCCGTAACAGGCATAAGCGCAGGGTTTTCCGTTTTGTTCGGCGAACAGAAACTTGGTGTCATGCGGGTAATCATCATCTTCAGGGTGCTGAAGCTGATATAAGGCGTCATCTGCAAGACAAACGGTTATATCAATATCGTCTTCGTCAAACATTCCCGAAGAAGCGGATATTTCGCGGACATTTTCTAAATCGCGGCTGTTAATTCTTGAACGAAATGTAAGCATAATTACACCTCCTTCAGAACTTTTGAGCCCTCGCGAAAAATGTTGTGGTGATTGATTGGTTGAAAAAAATTAAATCTTGGAGGCTCGGCTTTTTCGGCCGTCGCTCCTTGTGAATATCGGCATTTGCCGGACAGTTTGTTCATAACACATTACCTCTTTTTTTGTTTTGGAGAAATCTCCTCACTCTTATATTTAATCATGAATCTCCGGTTTTGACAAGGGGGGAGGCAAAAGATATAAAAATATGGCGGGTTTTTGATAAAAATATTTGACAAGTATAATAAAAAGACTTAAATAAAGAGCGTTAAAAGCGATTATTGCTTCGTCGTCTAATGGTAGGACAGCGGATTCTGACTCCGTCAATCTTGGTTCGAGTCCAGGCGAAGCAGCCAACGGGAAAGCCGCCGATTGAGGGCGGCTTTTTTTGTTTGCGTAGTGTAGCCCGACGAGAACCAAGATTTGGTTCGGAATCGAAAGTTGGCGAGCGCAAGCGGAGAGCAGCGCGAGGCCTACGAAGATGAAAGGGGCCCATTGGCAGTCCAATGGGAATTTACAGTCCAGGCGAAGCAGCCAACGGGAAAGCCGCCGATTGAGGGCGGCTTTTTTGTTTTTGTGGCGGTTTGTTTCTTATGAAGAATCAAACAGCCAATCCTAAAGTATTAATTGAAATCATCTGTTTCGTGTTTACCTTATTTCGTACAGCTTAAACAAGAAGGAGATTACTCATGAGAACAGTATTTAAATATACCTTATATGCTCTGTTGTTTGTTATTGTTGCGTTGTTTGTAAATAGTTTGTTTATGGGAAATACAACAAGAAGTTCGGGAACAAATGAAACAATCAGCCGTTTAGATAGCAATACGAAAGAGTATAAAATGTCAGCTAACGAGACAGCAAATACTTGGGATAAGACTAAAGAAACCAGCGCCAAGGCATGGGACGCAACCAAAGAAGGCACGTCTGATGCGGCTGAAGCGGTAGCGGATAAGAGCGGCGATGCTTGGGATGCGACTAAAGAGGGAACAGCCAAAGTCTGGGATAAGACTAAAGAAACCAGTGCCAAGGCTTGGGACGCAACCAAAGAAGGCACGTCTGATGCGGCTGAAGCAGTAGCTGATAAGAGCGGCGATGCTTGGGATGCGACTAAAGAGGGAACAGCCAAAGCCTGGGATAAGACTAAAGAAACCAGCGCCAAGGCATGGGACGCAACTAAAGAAGGCACGTCTGATGCGGCTGAAGCAGTAGCTGATAAGAGCGGCGATGCTTGGGATGCGACTAAAGAGGGAACAGCCAAAGCCTGGGATAAGACTAAAGAGACCAGTGCCAAGGCATGGAATGCAACCAAAGAAGGTTCAGCTAAAGCCTGGGATAAGACTAAAGAAACCAGTGCCAAGGCTTGGGATGCAACTAAAGATGCCGTAAACGCAGATTAGTTGTTTTTTTACAAACGGCCATAACCGCCGGAATAACAGAATCCGGCGGTTATTATTAAAATTATAAGGATTTTTTTATTGACAAGAAAAATTCGTTATTATATAAAGCTTCCAGAATAAATGCCGATTTAGCTCAGTTGGTAGAGCTACTGATTTGTAATCAGTGGGTCGGGAGTTCGAGTCTCTCAATCGGCACCATTAAAAACCACCCCGTCACGGGTGGTTTTTTTGTGCATTAATTAGGGAAATTCAGAACTCCCGAATGAGGGAGTTCGACTACAAGCGAAAGGCGGGCGGAGAACGCCGGTGAAGCTCCGTGAAATGGGCGCCGAGGAACGAACAAGGCATTGTGGTCGGCTGTTATAAAAAAACAGCGGATTTTATTTGCCGCTGTTTTTTTATTAAGAAAGGATGCTTTAGTTTTGGGTGACATATGTGTTTTGTTTTTCCGCAAGCATCAGAATTTTGGCTTCTTCTCGGCTATATGGCCAAGGACAAAATTGCGTATTCCAACTATCAGGATGTTCTTCAATGATGCTGAAAACAGAAACCGAACCATCATCTAAAAGAACATAAGCCATAGAAATCAAATTGTCTGAAGCATTGCCATGGGCAATCAGTGTATTAATTACTTTGTGACGTTTCCCTTTTTTGGTAAGATAAGTCGTATTCGGATGTTTCTTAGCCAGAATAAGGATTTTAGCTTGCTCGTCCGTAAACGGGCGCCGTTTGCTTTTGCCAAGGTGAATAATCTTGCCGCTTTCTAACAATACGTAGCAGGAGGAAACTCTGTTTATTACAGGCAGAGTGCCGATGACTTTTTCGCCAATGCCTTGTACTGAAAGAGTTAAACCGGACTGTTGAGCCTGTGCCACAGGGGCAAAAAACAAAAAGCTCCAGAGCAGTGCAAAGACCACCGTGAGAGGGAAATAATTTTTGTAATGCATAATACTAGTAATTTAAGTTTCGGTTTTTTATATGTTTTATCTGTTTTTTTGTCAATGTTTTTAGATAAAAAATTCTGCCATTTAAAGCAGAATTTTTGTTGTTTAGATGATTTTTAGCGTGTTTATTCACCGAAAATCCGTTTTTTCTCTTTTGCCAGAGCTTTGTTTGTTTCCGCTTTGTCTAATCCGCCGCGTTTGACGGCTTCTTCGTATAAATGAATTTTGTAATCTATTTTTTCCATGTGCTTTTGCAGTTGAAGCATTTGTTCCTGCAATTTATGTTTTTGGTCTTTGAACATTTGCAGTCTTTTTTCAAGAGTGGAATCGCCTTCAATAAACCAGTCTATATATTGTTTGATGCCTTTTAAGGGCATGCCGGTTCCTTTCAGGCACTCAATCATCACCAGCCAGCCGATGTCGGTATCGGAAAACACTCTCAGACCCGAACTGTTTTTTTTGACGAACGGCAGCAAGCCTTCTTTTTCGTAATATCTGAGCGTATGTGCGGTTAATCCGGTTTTTTTGGCAACTTGCCCGATTGAATATCCCATTTTTTATCTCCTTTATCATAAAGGTTATCTCTAAAAACGAACAGCTGTCAATAAATAGTTATATTTAGAGCCAGCTCTAAATGTTATTTTTTTATCAGGCGAAAAAATATATTGACTTAGAGCAAACTCTAAAAGTTATGATGATTGCAGAATCGAAAAAAGTTTTAAGGAGCGTTTATATGATTACTTGTGCGGTTATGACTTCTGTTTTGGGCTGTATTGTCACAACTTATTTGTTCTTCCGTTATACTTGGTGTTTGGATTTGCCGTTATTGCAAAAATCTCTGGTTTTTGCATTGTTTGTCCTGATAGGCTGTATTCCTTTGTTTGTTTCTTATCAGACGGAGCAGTTTTTTGGCAAGTTTTATCCTTATTACCGTTATGTCCTGTATTTTGTTTTTATCAGCTGCATTATTCTTTTTTCCATGACACTAGCGGTGGATGCCGTTTTATGGCTGCTCAGCTATACGCCGTTAATTGCCAAGCTGAAATTTATTTGTTGCTATCTGAATTATATTTTAATCGGCGCGGCATTGCTTTGTTCAGCTTATGCTTTATATGCGGGCGTGAAAATTCCCGCTGTGAAGGAAGTTGCTATCGTTTCCGAGAAAATTAAAAATGAGCATAAAATTGTCGTGTTGAGCGATATTCATATTCATCGGGCAATTAATCCGGAAAAGGTCAAGGGAATTGTCGAGAAAACGAATGCTCTTGAACCGGATATTATCTTACTGGTCGGAGATATTATTGACGATGATATTGACGTTGTGGCAGAAACAAGTACTTTGTTAAAGGGTTTGAAAGCAAAGAAAGGCATTTATTTTGTTACCGGCAACCATGAGTTTTATTCCGGCTATAAAGAGACGGTTGCGGAGATGAAAAAACTCGGTTTTCTGTTTTTAGAGAATGGCGGCGTTTCTTGGGGCGATGTTTATCTGGCCGGTATTCCCGATTTGTTTTCCGGCAGAAGTTATCATAAAAATGCTGATATCAAGAAAGCTTTTGCTGCCGCTGAACCGGAGCAGTTCCGTCTGTTGATGTCGCATACGCCGGCAGATTTCGGCAAAGAGAACAATTTTGATTTGGAAGTTTCCGGCCATACGCATGGCGGGCAAATCTTTCCGTTTCATGTTTTTGCCAAGCTGCATAATAAATATTTGGCCGGCCTGTATGAAATGGAAAACGGGGTGCGGATTTATGTGAGTCGCGGTGCCGGCCAGTGGGGGCCGCAAATGCGATTTTTGGCGTCTTCTGAAATTTCGCTGATTAAATTAATTCCGCAAAAATGAGGAGATTTGTATGAAGAAATCAACAATTGCCGTTGCGGCAGGAGTGTTAATGTTTTCAACTTTGGCAGGAGCGCAGGAGATGAAAAAAGCTGAAATTGATACTGTTTTTGAACAAGGGGAAGTTAATCCGTATGGCAGATTTTTTACCGGACAGACTTATTTGAACATGTTGAGTGCAAAAGATGATGTTTTTAATGCGCCGATTGGCAACGTGACTTTTGAACCGGCGGCCAGAACCAATTGGCATAAGCATTCCGGCGGTCAGATATTATTGGTTTTGAACGGTGAGGGGCGTTATCAGGAAAAAGGCAAAGAGCTTCGGGTTTTGCGCAAAGGCGATGTTGTCCGCATTGCGCCGGAGGCGGAGCATTGGCACGGAGCTGCGCCTGACAGCTGGTTTACGCATATTTCGGTTGAAACCAATGTATCGGATAACCGGACAACTTGGCTTAATCCGGTGACAGATGAGGAATATAAGTAAAATACAGAAAGGGATTAAAAATGAAAGCAAAGACAGTTTTAAGTTCAATTTTTGCCGGTTTGGCTTTGGGTGTTCAGGCGCAGGCAAAAACGATAAATGCAGATGACAGGATTTTGGTGGCTTATTTTTCTCACAGCGGCAATACCCGCGAGATTGCGCAGCAAATTTCGCAAGCATCCGGCGGCGCGCTTTTTGAGATTGTTCCGGCAAATGCTTATCCTGAAGATTATCAGGATTTGACGGCTGTGACAAAAAAAGAAATCCAAGACGGAATAAAGCCCGAATTACAGGCAAATGTTGAGGATATCGGCAAATATGACGTTATTTTTATCGGTTCTCCCTGTTGGTGGGGAACAATCGCCGCTCCGGTTTCGAGCTTTTTGGCCGCAAATAATTTGTCCGGCAAAAAAGTTATTCCGTTTATGACGCATGGCGGCAGCGGTCTGGGGTACAGCGAAAGCGATATTAAAAAACTGGTTCCCGATGCCGAGCTTGTGTCGGGCAAAGCTTTTTGGGGCAGCCGGGTTAAAAACGCGCAAGATGATGTCAATAATTGGGTGAAGGAATTGCAAAATGACTAAAAAAGTTTTGGTTTTGTCGGCAAGTTTCCGTAAGCACGGCAATTCTGATTTGCTTTGTGACGAATTTGTCAAAGGGGCTTTGGAAGCAAGAAACGATGTCGAAAAAATCTATGTTAATGATAAGCATATCAATTATTGCCGGGGCTGCGGCGTGTGCAATAAGACGCATAAATGCGTGCAGAATGACGATATGGCAGAAGTTCTGGCTAAAATGGTGGCGGCAGATGTGATTGTTATGGCGACGCCGGTTTATTTTTATACCATGAACGGGCAGATGAAAACGTTGATTGACCGTACGGTGCCGCGCTATACGGAAATCAGCAACAAAGACTTTTATTTTATTGTGTCGGCGGCGGATGAGAGCCATGCCAATATGGAAAAGACGCTACAAAGTTTTCGCGGATTTACCGAAGATTGTTTGGACGGGGCGAAAGAAAAAGGCGTGATTTACGGAACAGGCGCTTGGAATATAGGAGATATAAAGGGCAGTCCGGCGATGCAGGATGCTTATTTGGCAGGCAAGAACTGCTAAAAATAAAACCTCCGGCAGACGGAGGTTTTTTATTGTCAGTTTTTTAAGGAAATATCTTTATGATGATTCTTAATAGTTGAAAAACGGGGGATTGCCATGAAAAAACTCAAAGATATTTTGCTGCAGATTATTTTGCCGGCGGCTGTCGTTATTTTGGCTTATATCGGTTATGACTGCTGGTCTTGGCGGCAAAAGGCCTTGAATCCTCAGCCGGTTCTGAGCGCGTCTGTTTTTCAGCTGCCGGTTGTCGGGCCTGTGATTCCGCACGATAAGCTGCCCAGAAGAAAATATGTGGAGATTAACGGAAAGAACATAAACGAAAAAGACTTTACCCGGGTGTTAGTGCTGGATTTGAACGGGGACGGCATTTCGATTTGCGGATTGAATAACCTGAAAAAATGTGCCCAATGGCCTAAGGATAATTTTTTTGATTTCAATCAAGACGGGTTTAGAGAACAAACGCCTTACTTGGGTACTGATGATGTTTTGCTTTTGTATCCGGCGCAAAAAGATACAAAAGATTCTAATATTGCCGGAGATATAATCGGAACTTATTTTCAGAATAATAAAGATAAAAGCCTTGGCGCATTTGATGTTTTACGCGGGTTGGCCGGTGAAAAAGATGTTTTGAAAAAAGGGGACGATGTTTTTGAAAAGCTGTACGTTTGGAAAAACGGTTCAGGGAACAAAGTTAAAGCGTTTAAGAGCCTGAGTGACGCCGATGTTGAAGAAATTGGTTTGAATGTCGTTTCGAATCGGGAAATATTACCGTCAGAAAATATGTTGGGCGATTATACCGAGGTTACTCTTGCAGACGGCAGCAAAAGAAAACTTCAGGAAGTTTGGCTTCATAATAACAATGAGGTAATTAACCGTACACAATTGACAGAAAATGAAAAAACAAAAGGTATTCCTGATATTTCAGGTATGGGGACTATTTTACCGTTGTGGGATGCCGTTACTCAGGATGAAAGCGGAAAACTTGAGAACTTGGTCCGAAAATATATGCGTGAGCCTAATTTCTTTATCCGCGAGGCTTTATTGCCTGAAATTATTTATCAATGGGCAGGCGTGGCAGATGTTGATCCGTTATCGAGAATTTCGGAAGACGGCATAAACCATATCGGTGATGCCAGAAAAGTGGCCGCCGTTGAGAAATATGTAGGGGATCCCTTCATCGGCACACATTCCTGGGAAGAAGAAACGCCTAATCCGCATTATCAATCTACTCCGTATGTATGGAAAGCTTTTGATGATATGATTAGCCTGCTGCGTTTGCGATTGGATATCTCCGGAGTTTTAAATTCGGTTTTAACGGCGGTAAAACATTCAAAAAATAATGGTGAAGAGACATTAAAAAACGAGATTAGAAAATTTGAAAATGAACATGGAACGCTTCAGACAAAATTGTTAATGAGTTCAAAGTGCAGAGTTTTTTCTATGGCCGGAAAAGTTTCTCCGCAGCTTAATTTGGCGGATTGTGACGAGTTTGTCATCAGAGGAACGGTTGAAGACGATATTTTGAACGGAAAAAAGAATAAGGATAATATTTTTATCGGCTCTTACCGGAAAGATTTGCTTAACGGCGGCCAAGCAGATGATGTTTATATTTACGGTTTGCACGACGGCGGCGATATTATCATTGAAAAAGGCGGTTATGACAAAATTATGCTGTTAGGCGATATAACGCCGGAGATGGTCAGCTTTGATAAACATCAGTCGAATTTGATAATCAAAGTCGGCAATAATGGCGGCGGAATTATGATTAGCGATTTCGGCGTCTCAGAAGACAAGCAGGTGGAAGAACTTGTTTTTGCCGACGGAAAAACGGTTTATTTGTCTGAAATTTATGCTAAACTCCTTAAAACAAAAGAATCTTTGTCTCTTAAGCCTGAGTTATTTTTAGAGGCAAAATATCGTTTAGAGGCCACTAATGACTGATATTAAAGAATTACACCGCCATTGCGGCGATACGGAAAAAATGCTGCACCAAATGCCGGATGACAAGGCTTTTGAAAAAGTTTCCGATACATTTGCCCTTATCAGTGACCCGACGCGTTTGAAAATCCTTTGGCTGTTATGCCACTGCGAGGCATGTGTTAATAATATTGCCGTTGCCGTGAATATGAGTTCTCCGGCGGTATCGCACCATTTGCGCCTGTTGAAGCAGGCTGAGTTGCTTAGCAGCCGGCGCGAGGGCAAAGAAATGTATTATAAATTGGCGGAAACCCCCGAAGCGCAGTTATTGCACCGTTCCATTGATGATATTTTTGATATAAACTGCCCGAACAATTAAGCGCTTGTTTAATTGTTCTTGACAGGAAGGTTCTTTGTGGTTACAATTAAATACATGTTTAATTGTTTAATGGAGATGGCTATGAAAAAGGTTTATAAATTGGAAAATTTGGATTGTGCCAACTGTGCTGCCAAAATGGAAGCGGCAATTCGCGAGATAGAGGGCGTTTCCGCGGCTACGGTCAGCTTTATGACGCAGAAACTGACGATTGAAACAGACGAAGCTTCTCATGAAGAGATTATGAAAAAAGTTGTTCAGGTGATGAACAAGGTTGAACCGGACTGCGAAATTATTTTTTAGAGGATTTGCAGAATGACAAAGGCTTTGAAAAAACGTTTGCTTCTCATCTTATCTGCTTTAGCCGTTTTTGTTTTGGCATTGGCGCTGCCGTTGCAATTTGAGTTTAAAACCGCTTTGTTGATTTTGAGTTATCTGGTTGCCGGACTTCCCGTTTTAAGAAAAGCTTTCAGAAATCTCAGACAAGGACAGGTTTTTGATGAGAATTTTTTGATGATGATTGCGACATTCGGCGCTTTTTATCTTAAGGATTATGCCGAAGCGGCAGCGGTTATGTTGTTTTATCAGATTGGCGAGTTTTTTCAAAGCTATGCTGTCAACCAATCGCGTAAGTCTATTGCCAAATTGATGGACATTCGTCCCGATTATGCGCACGTGCTTAGAAATGGCAAGCCTGAAACGGTTGATCCGGAAGATGTTGTTGTCGGCGAGGTTATTTTGATTCAGCCGGGGGAGCGTATTCCTTTGGACGGCAAGGTTATTGACGGCGTTTCAACGATAGATACGGCAGCTTTGACCGGAGAATCTCTGCCGCGGGATGTGGAAAAAGGCGATGATGTCATCAGCGGCTGCATCAATTTGACCGGCGTTTTGCAAGTGAATGTTATTAAAGAATTTTCCAATTCTACTGTTGCCAAGATTTTGGATTTGGTTGAAAATGCTTCTTCTCAAAAGGCCGATGTTGAAAATTTTATCACCCGTTTTGCCCGTTATTATACGCCGGCCGTTGTTATTATTGCGCTGCTGTTGGCTATAGTTCCGCCGTTAACTGTTGCGGGGCAGAGTTTTCATGAGTGGTTGTATCGCGCGATTACATTTCTGGTTATTTCCTGTCCCTGCGCTTTGGTTATTTCTATTCCACTCAGCTTTTTCGGCGGGCTGGGCGCGGCGTCCAAATGCGGCGTGCTGATTAAAGGCAGCAACTATCTGGAAGCTTTGTCTCATGCTGAGATTGTGGTTTTTGACAAGACAGGAACGCTGACAAAAGGCAATTTTAAGCTTGCGGAGATTTTTTCTGAAGATATGGAACCGGAAAAGCTTTTGGAATATGCCGCTTTTGCCGAAGCTTATTCCAAACATCCGATTGCCGATGCAATCAAACTGGCTTATGCTAAAGAAATTGATTTGCAAAAAATCGAAAATCCTCAAGAGATGCACGGCTATGGGCTGACGGCAATTGTGAACGGTGATGAAGTTTCTGCCGGAAACGAGAGACTTATGGCAAAAACGGGGATTTCCGTAAAAGAGCCTAACGCGGCCGGAACCGTTGTGCATATTGCCGTAAACGGCAAATATGCCGGACATCTTTTGATTGCGGACGAAATAAAAGAAGATGCCGCTCCGGCAGTCGAACTATTAAAGAAACACGGAGTGAAGCAAACGGTTATGCTGACCGGAGACCGTAAGGCAATCGGCGAAGAAACGGCTGCAAAATTAGGTCTGGATAAGGTTTACTGCGAATTGCTGCCGGTTGACAAGGTTAGCCGGGTTGAAGAGTTGTTGGCTCAAAAGCCAGCCGGCAGGAAACTGCTTTTTGTCGGTGACGGGATTAATGATGCGCCGGTTTTAGCGCGGTCGGATATCGGTATTGCCATGGGCGGTGTCGGTTCCGATGCTGCGATTGAGGCAGCTGATGTTGTGATTATGAATGACGAGCCTTCTAAGATAGCTGCGGCAATCAATATTTCCAAACGAACGATGCATATTGTCCGGCAAAATATTGTTTTTGCGATAGGTGTCAAGTTTTTGGTTTTGGGTTTTGGCGCGGCCGGTTTCGTTTCTATTTGGGCTGCGGTGTTTGCCGATGTCGGCGTTTCGGTGATTGCCATTTTGAATGCGATGAGAGCGTTGTTTTTTCATACAAAACGTTAATCTTTATTTTAGCAAATTGCGCCATACTTACGTTAAGAGGATGTAAGTATGCGCAAAGTTAATCATGAATTAGCGGAACTGCAAAGCCGGTTTCTGGAATATTATAAGCAGAATCTCGGGCATAAGTTTGCCGGACTGGAAGATATGAGAAAAGAAAACCTGTTTTTCTTTTGGAAATGGCTGGTTATCTTTGTTTTAATTGCAGGCTTTTGGATAAGCCTTAATTCTTTCGGGGTTTTGTCTGCCGAAATTTATGATGATAAAAACTGGGGCTGTTATGCCGTCGGACTATATCTGGTTGTTGTTTTTGAGGTTTTAAACCGTCCTGTTGCCGATTTTAAGATTAAGACAAAAGTGATGACAATGGGAAGAATTCTCGATTTTTTCGGGAATTTTAAATATCAGGCAGGAAAATGCACGCGGGCTTGCGATGTGGAAAAATGTAAGCTGTTTGGCCCTTTTGATAAACAGCATGGCGATGATTTTTTCTGCGGCAGGTATAAAAATGTGCAAATTCAGGTTTCCGAAGAAAGGCTGACCAAAAGGGTGCGGACTAAAAACGGTTATCGCGATGCAACGATTTTTGGCGGAATTATTATCATTTTGGAAATGAATAAGAATTTTTCAGGCCAGACAATTGTCCGCAAAGACTGGGGAATTTTTAATTTTTTGATGATTGCGCCGCGTTGCAGCGTTCAGCAACAAGAAATCAAAATGGCAAATGTCAAGTTGGAAGATTGTGTTTTTGAAAAGAAATTTGAGGTATTTTCAACCGATCAGGTCGAAGCCCGCTATTTATTGACAACAGCATTTATGGAGAGGATATTAGAAGTAAAAAAGCGTTTTCACGGCAAAAAAATCCAATTAAGTTTTTTTGATAACAAATTGCTGATTGCCGTTGATACTTCTAAAGATATGTTTGAAACAACATCTTTGTTCGGAACAACGGCGCGTTACGGCCGCATGCGTGACGTGGTCGGCCAGTTTCACAGCATTTTTTCCGTTATAGATTTGTTGAAATTAAATCAAAAAACAAATTTGTGATTTTCAAAAAATATATTTTTGTGGACAAACTTCTTTTATTGTTATTGTTAAAATCAATAGTAGTGTTATTTATTAAATAAGACAAATATATATTGTGAGGATTGAAGTTTAATGTCGGTTAAAACAAAAAGATTTTTAAAAAAAATGGTTTCATGGCTTGGCTTGTTCTTTTTTGCTTTTGCCGCTTATATGCTATATAACCAGTTATCAAAATACTCATGGGTTGATATTAAATCTGCGCTGCTCAGCATTCCGAAAAAGAATTTGATGTATGCCTGCATCGCTTCGTTTTTGGGGTATGTGGCTCTTTCTTCATATGACTATTTGGCGCTTAGATATATCGGGCGCAAGCTGACACCGTGGAAATGGATTTTTGCCGGTTTTATCGGTTTTTCAATCAGCAATAATGCCGGACATGCCATTGTTTCGGGCGGTTCAATCCGTTATCGTTTGTATACGCGCTGGCGTTTTCATGCTTCGGAAATTGTCAAAATGGTGACCTTTTCCGGTTTCACTTATTTGTTCGGCTGTTTCTTTTTAATCATCCTCGGCTATTTTCTGACGCCTAACCATGCTTTTGGCGAAGGTTCCGTATCAAAAATGACGACTTTGGTTACGACGGTGGTTTCGGCCGCCGGTTTGGCTTTGTATTTTTGGGCAACTTTGTTTTATAAAAAGCCGATTGTGATTAAAGAGATTGAATTTGATATTCCGAGTTTCCGCATGGCTCTGGCTCAAACCTTTTTGGGCGGCGCCGATATTTTGCTGGCTTCTCTGGTTTTGTATTTCTCCCTGATTCCGTTTATCGAAATTCCGTTTGACGTGTTCATCGGCGTGTTTATCATTGCTCAGGTTTTGGGCGTGTTCAGTCAGGTGCCCGGCGGATTGGGCGTGTTTGAAGGGTTGTTTTTATTTATTATTCCCGGCGGTGAAGATAATACGGCAAAATTGTTCGGCGCTTTGATTGCCTACAGGATTATCTATTATCTGTTGCCGTTGGTGGTGTCCGGTACGGTTTTGCTGGTTTATGAATGGTATCTGAAATTTGACAGAAAGCGCCGGCTCGGAAGATAATCTTTTCATACGGCAGGGAGCTGTTTGATGTGGTTTTTGTATGCTGTTTTATCGGCTTTGTTTGCCGCGTTGACTTCGATTTTTGCCAAGATCGGGATTGAAAACGTCAATTCCAATCTGGGGACTGCAATCCGCACGGTTGTCGTGTTGGTAATGGCTTGGGGAATTGTTTATTTGACCGGCGTTCAACATCAAATCAGCAATATCTCGCAAAAGAGCTGGTGGTTTCTTCTGTTGTCCGGCGTGGCGACAGGCGCTTCGTGGCTGTTTTATTTCAAGGCTTTGCAAATCGGCGAAGCTTCAAAAGTTGTTCCTGTCGATAAATTCAGTTTGGTTTTGACTGTCATTTTGGCTTTTGTCTTTTTGCATGAAGCCATTAGCGCCAAGGTTATTGCCGGAATCACGCTGATTATGCTTGGAACGCTGATTATGGCTCTTTGACGCTTATTGCCCCAAATAGCTGTTTACATCCGTTTCAAAGGTTTGTTTAAAGCTTATCGGGTCATCATATTGAAATTGCAGGTTATGGAGCTTTTTATAGCCGGTTTGTTCGCCGTCTTCAATTTTAACCAGCACAATTTCCAACGGGTCGCTCAAATTATATGCCTGCGTGTAGTTATATTCCTGATCCTGCTGATAATTAATGACCTGAAAATCATAAACATTGGTATATAGTTCATTGTAATATTGCTGAATCAGGCTGACGGTCTGCGGGCAGCCATAACACGGATTGTTGCTGGTAAAAACGTATATAATTGACTTTCTCTCCTCAGGATAAGCCTGCTCAACATACTGCTGAAAAGACAAATCGGGATTATAGCCGCCTTCATAAATGAGTTGCTCTGCTTGAGCGATGAAAGGTGCGGCGGTCAATATCGCGGCGGTCAGAAGTGTTTTTTTCATTGCTGTTCTCCCATTGTTAAATCGGGGAGCAGGCGTCCTTTAACCAGTTTTTGACTTTATCATCCACCAAAGGGCTTATCTTGTTATATACGGTTTGGTGATATGAGTTCAGCCAGATTTTTTCCCCGTCGTCTAAAAGATATTTATCAATCAGGCGTTTATCAATGGGAACCAAAGTCAAATATTCAAATTTCAGCATCGGAATATCATTATTCGGGTCTGATACTCTGTCAACATAAACCAGATTTTCTATTCTTATGCCATAGTGATTTTCTTTGTAGTAGCCTGGCTCGATTGAATTAACCATATTGGGCTGCAACGGATAATATGAGGCGCCGGAAGACAAGTTTTGCGGGCCTTCATGAACATTTAAAAAGCAGCCGACGCCGTGTCCGGTGCCGTGATTGTAGTTTTTACCCTGCTGCCAAAGGTTGCGGCGGCAAATCGCGTCGAGGGCATTTCCCGACGTTTTTTCGGGAAAGTATGCCGAAGCTAAAGCGATATGGCATTTAAGGACGGTTGTAAAATCTTGAACCATATCGGCGGAAGGGGTGCCGATTGCCATTGTGCGGGTGATGTCGGTTGTGCCGTCAAAATATTGGGCGCCGCTGTCGAGCAAAAGCATTGAGCCTGCTTTAAGCTCAAGATTAGTATGCGGTTTAGGCTGATAGTGAACGATGGCGCCGTTGGAGCCAAAGCCGGCAATGGTCGGAAAACTGTCTGAAAAGAAAAGGCTTTGTTTTTCCCTGAACGAACGCAGTTTGGCAACGATATCCAATTCGGTTTTGCCTTGCCAGTTATCGTTCAGCCAGCAAAGAAAACCGCACATGGCGGCGGCATCGCGCAAATGGGCGTTTTTAATGCCTTGAAGTTCTATCGGATTTTTAATTGCTTTTTCTGCGGATACAGGGTCGGCTGAGTGAGTGTAGGCATCATCCGAAAGAAAAGAAATAATTTGTTGCGGCGTTGTCCGCAAATCCAATCCCAGATTTTGTTTTTTGAATTTTTTTAAGTAAGACGGCAATTGTGAGAAGGCAACAGCATTTTCATAATCCGTATTTTCTGCAAAAAGTGTTGTTTCTCCGTCATCTTTGACCAGTGCGTAGGCGCGCAGGACCGGCGTATCGGGCAGGGCGTTTGAGCGCAGGTTAAACAGCCAGGAGACGCTGTCGGCGGCGGTGAATAAGTAAGCTTTCAGGTTTTTGCTTTGTAAATGTTTGGCAATTTGAGAGATTTTTTCTGTGCTGCCGATGCCGCAGAATTCAATTTCATGCGGAAAAACATGAACCGGATTATTTGAAAGAAGTCCTCCCAACAGATTTTTTTTGTCGGCAATGAACTCGGCCGGGCTTGAATCTGTTGAATGAGCTGCATATTCTCGGGCAGACCAGCACCAAGGATTAAAATGAATTTTTAATTTTCGGTTTTGGCAATTTGCATTAAGCCATGGAAAAAAGTCGGAAGCTTTGACGCATTCAACCTTAACCTGCTGCGGATTTGTTTCAAGCTTGGCCTGAATTTCATAGCGCCCGTCCGTAAACAAAACTGCTTTGTCCTGAAAAACCAGCAAATTGGCGGCAGATCCCGTAAATCCGGTGAACTCCATAATTTTGTTTTCTTCCGGCAGAATATCTTCGGTTAAAAACATGTTGCGGCGGGTTACAAGATAAGCTTCAATTTTATGTTTTTTCAGGAGGGTCTGAAATTCGCTTAAAATCATTTTATTTCTCCATGACGGCGGCGCGCCAGTTGTCAAGTTCAAAGAGTTTGACTAATCTTAATCCTTGCTTTTGATGTTCTCCCAAAACCCAGTCGACTTGGTCGTCAACAAAGCCGGAGAGAATACAATAACCGCCTTTTTTCAGACTGTTATATAAGTCAGGCGCCATTTCAATCAGCGGACGGGCCAAAATATTGGAAAAAATTAAATCATAAGGCGCATTATTTTTAACAAGTTCGGAATTGTAACCGTTGCTGACTTCGACATTGAATTGATTTTGCAAATTGTTGTCCAACGCGTTTTGACGGGTGACCCAAACGGCTTCTTCGTCAATATCAACAGCGGTTATTTTGCTGTCCGGCCAGAGTTTTGCCGCAGCAAGCGACAGAATGCCCGAACCGGTTCCGACATCAAGAATATTGTGATGAGGAACATTTTGTTTATTCAGCCGGCTGATGGCGCGCAAGCAGCTTTGGGTCGTCTGGTGGCTGGAGCCGAAAGCGGTGGCTGCATAAATTTTCAAAGCCAGTTTGTCTGTCTGCGGCGTTTCTTTTTCGTGGATGCCGTAAATATAAAAGTCTTCAACCTCAACCGGCGGAAATTCTATAACATAATCTTTAAGCCAGTTTTGGCTTTCCAGAAAACCGATTTGATATTCGGGCAGGGAAATGTTCTGCCGTCGTGCGGCGGCTTTGAAATCATTTTCGTCAAAGGAAGCGTTTTGGTAGGCAATATATTGTTCACTGCCGTCATCCTGATAGTCACAGGAAACAACGTTAAAATATTCTTCCAAAAAGCAGACCAGCTGTTCGGGATATTCTTCCATGGGCGCAAAAGTTATCTGCCAGCAGGAGCCTGATTTCTGGGTTTGCCAGCATTCATCTTGGTTGTTCATCATTTTTCCTAAAAAATAATCATTTGTTTACTAAGTTTAATTTATATTATAATTAATTATAAAAGCATTAAAATTTTAGTGAGAAATTTGATGAAAAAAACCTTTGTTTTGTGCAGTTTGTTTTTTCTCGGTGCCTGTGTTTATGCCGGGGAAGTCGATGTTATGGATAACCGGCGCGCTTTTTTTGATTCTTTCCAATCTTATGCGATAAACGTTCATAATACGGCGCCTAAACTGGTTAAGAGCGAAAATATTAATGAAAAGAGTTTTAAGAAAAATCAGATTTTGACGGCATTCAAAGGGTATTCCGTATTGAGTGACAAAACTTTCGTGCGTAAATATTATGTTGCAGAAAAAGTCCGTGCAGCCGGAAATGTGGTTATGAGCAATGTTTCGGCGCCTTACGGGTTTAAAAACAACCAGACTCTTGATATTATCGGTCATGTTAAGATTGACGGCGTTAAATACGGATTGGTTCAGACGAACGAACTGCCGAATTTTGTTGTCTTATATAATGTTGAAAACGGAAAAGTTTATAAGCATACCGGACAGATTAAAGATGGGCGCCTGATTTTGCTGCGTCAGGATTTTATTCTCAGCAATCCCGATTTCCGTTTTGAACCGGTTTTCATTACAACGACAGAACAAACGAAACCGATTAAAGGTTTTGACATTAAATATGACGGAGTCCGGCTAAATCGTATGTGGTTTATTTCTTATGATTATGCGTCATCGACTTCCGGAGGCTTTAAAGAATATGATTTTCCGAATAAGGCCGGATTGCTGACGATAGACAATGTCAGAATCAGAGTGTTGAGCGCGGATGACCAGCGCGTTGACTATATGGTTCTTGACGATTAGTCTTTTTCGTGTTGCTTTTTATAAAAAATTCTTGCGAAAACAAACGTATTGTAGTATAAACTCTGCGAATTTAGAGTTTTTCAGCCGTTACGGCTTTTTGTTAGGAGTTTAATAGATGTCTGGACACTCCCAGTTTAAGAATATTATGTACCGTAAAGGTGCCCAAGATGCCAAAAAGGCAAAAGTTTTTGCCAAATTGGCCCGTGATATTACCATTGCCGCCAAAAGCGGTTTGCCCGAGCCGGATAAAAATCCGCGTTTGCGTTTAGCTATTCAGGCTGCCCGTGCCGAAAGTATGCCGAAAGACAATATTGAACGCGCGATTGCCAAAGCCAGCCAGACGGCCGGCGGCGCCGATTATGTCAGCGCGCGTTATGAGGGTTTCGGTCCCGGAAAAGTTGCCGTTATTGTTGAAGCTTTGACGGATAATAAAAACCGTACGGCCGGCAATATCCGCACGATTTTCGGAAAACGCGGCGGCGCCATGGGTGAGAGCGGTTCGGTTGCTTTCAACTTTGAGCGTATCGGTTTTATTCAATATCCTTTGGCAACGGCCGAAGCAGACAAAATGTTTGAAGCAGCTTTGGAAGCCGGTGCCAATGATGTTGCCAGCGATGACGAACATCATGATATCGAAACCCTGCCGGATGATTTGGCAGTTGTTACCGAAGCTTTGGAAAAGCAGTTCGGCACGCCGTCTGCTTCCCGTTTGGATTGGAAAGCCAATGTCAAAACGGATATTACCGATGTCGAAACAGCTCAAAAACTTTTGGACTTTATTGATGCGCTGGATGATGATGACGATGTACAGAAAGTGTATCATAATGCCGAGTTTTCGGACGAAGTTATGAACGCCCTCTCCGGCGAATAAGCGCAAGCTCATAACTTTTTGAAAACGAAATTTTTAAGGCGGGGGTTGCTCCGCCTTTTCCGTATGAAGGGAAACAGAATGCGTATTTTGGGTTTGGATCCGAGTTTGTCTTCAACCGGCTGGGGTGTGATTGAAGTGGTTAATAACCGCCTGCGTTATGTGGCGGACGGTTTTATCAAGACCAATCCAAAAGATCCGTTGCCGGAGCGTTTGGCGCTTATTCACAGGGCGCTTAACGACGTGATTTCCTTATATAAGCCTGACGAGGCGGCGATTGAGCAGGTTTTTTTGAATGAAAACCCAATGTCTACAATCAAGCTCGGTATGGCCCGCGGCGTAGTTATTCTGGCGCCGGCTTTGTTCAATATTCCGGTGACGGAATATGAGCCGACAAAAGTTAAAAAGGCATTGGTCGGCGTGGGGCGTGCGGAAAAAAGTCAGGTTGAGACGATGGTTAAAGTCCTGCTTCCCGGTTGTAAACCGAAGAATAATGACTCTTCCGATGCCTTGGCAATTGCAATTACCCATTATAATTACCGGCAATCACGCGCAATAGGGATTTAAAAATGTTAGAGCGAATTAAAAATGATGTCAGGCAATTGATGTCAGGAAACAATGACGGGCATGGTTTTGACCATATTGAACGCGTCTATGAGTTATCTATGAAGCTGGCGGCAGAAGAAAAGGCGGATAAACAGATTGTCGGGCTGGCCGCTTTGCTTCATGATGTTGATGATTATAAACTTTTTGGCGATGATAATGCCGAGAATTTGACAAATGCGCGGCGGATTATTGAAGACAACGGCGTTGATGCCGAAACGGCGGCAAAGGCCTGCGATATTATTTCAAATATGGGCTACAGCAAGGCTCTTAAAGGTATTCGCCCGCAGACGCTTGAAGGGCAAATAGTTTCCGATGCGGATATGCTTGATGCAATCGGTGCAAACGGCATTATACGGACTTTGGCTTATGCTTTGGAGCGGTGCCGTTCGGGAAATCATCAGATTTTTGACGAAAACATTTGGCCGGAGTTGAAACTGACGGCCGAAGAATATAAAAAGCCCGATCGGCAATCGGATAATTTTATCAATCATTTTTTTGAAAAACTGTTAAAGCTTAAAAATATGATGTTTACTTCGGCCGGACGGAAGGAAGCGGAAGTCCGACACAAGCTTATGGCAGGCTTTTTATACGAATTTTTCAGGGAAAACGGTTGCCCGAAATGGATTGGTTATCTGAGCAATTATGAAAATTCCGAATCTTTGTAAATGAAATTTATTTGTTTTTATTTTGTTCTTAATCTCAAATAAGTATTGCAGTGTTTTTTATATTTGTATAATCTGTTGTCATAATAAAACGCAAGGGTAACAAAATGATTGCTAAACTTAAAGGGATTGTTGACACTGTCGGTGACGAATATTGCATTATTGACGTGAACGGCGTCGGGTATCTGGTTTTTGCTTCATCAAAGACTTTGGGGCGCTTGAAGATCGGCGAGGCGGCCAATATATTGATTGAGACCGTTGTCCGCGAAGACAGCATTTCTTTGTTTGGTTTTGCTTCCGCTTTGGAAAAAGAGTGGTTTTTGACTTTAACAAAAGTTCAGGGCGTCGGCGCCAAGGTTTGTTTGAGCATTTTATCGGCTTTGGCGCCGCAGCAGCTGGCTCAGGCCGTTGCCGCGCAGGATAAGGCTTCTTTTACGCGGGCAAACGGTGTGGGACCCAAATTGGCAGCCAGAATTGTTACCGAGCTCAAAGATAAAATCGTGACCATTCCGGTTGCGGCGGCAGCAACAACTGCCGAATTAGCAAAGGAGCTGGATATGGATGCTGATCAAGAAACCGAAACTTATGAAGATAATCTGATGGCGCGGGCAGATGATCCGACGGCAATGGAAGATGCATTGTCCGCATTGGTTAATTTGGGTTATCAGCGTTTGGAAGCATACAGAGTGGTTAATCAAGTTTTGATAGCCAATCCGAATGTCGATGTTTCGGAATTAATCCGTTTGTCATTAAAAGAATTTGCCAAGAAGGACTAAAATTTAAATGATTGAAGAAGAGAGGCTGGTCAGTCCCCGCGAAACAGATGAAGACGGTCAGGAGAACGGTCTGCCGGTTAGTTTGCGTCCGACATGCCTGGCTGATTTTGTTGGGCAAAGACAGGTATGCGAAAATCTGAAAGTTTTTATCGAGGCGGCTAAGAAACGCGGGGAAGCTTTGGATCATGTCTTATTATTCGGTCCTCCGGGGTTAGGCAAAACCACCCTTGCTTCAATTGTTGCCAAAGAGTTGGGGGTCGGTTTTCGGGCAACCTCGGCGCCTATGATTTCAAAATCGGGCGATTTGGCGGCAATTTTGACGAATCTGGAACGCAACGATGTGTTGTTTATTGATGAAATCCACCGTTTGAATCCGGCAATTGAAGAAGTTTTGTATTCCGCAATGGAAGATTTTCAGCTGGATTTGATTATCGGCGAGGGGCCGTCCGCCCGTTCCGTCCGCATTGATTTGCAGCCGTTTACGTTGGTTGGGGCAACGACGCGTTCCGGCTTGCTGTCCACGCCTTTGCGCGAGCGTTTCGGTATTCCGCTGCGGTTGGATTTTTATACTCCTGAAGAATTACAGAAAATCGTTATCCGCGGAGCAAACCTGTTGGGAATGCCTATTTCCGAATCGGGGGCGGCCGAAGTGGCCAAGCGCTCGCGCGGAACGCCGCGCGTTGCCGGCCGTTTATTGCGCCGTGTGCGTGATTTCGGTGCGGTTTGCGATGCTGCGAGCGTTGATAACAAAATTGCCGATAATGCTTTGCGCCGTTTGGATGTTGACAATTACGGGCTTGATGCTTTTGACAGGCGTTATCTGAACTGTATTCTGCAAAATTACGGCGGCGGTCCGGTCGGTATTGATACCTTAGCGGCGGCTTTATCGGAAGAACGCGATACGATTGAAGAAGTGATAGAACCGTTTTTGCTGAAACTGGGGTTTTTGCAAAGGACGCCGCGTGGGCGCGTGATTTCTGATTTGGGCTGCGAATATATGGGCGCCCCGAGAATTAAAAAATTCCGCCCCGAGGCAGAACAATTTGATTTGCTGAGCGTGATTGAATCAGAATAAAGGAGATGAGTATGGCTATGGATGTGCAGGCGCCGCAAGGAATATTTTACGGCAAAACTTTTGTTTTTCCGGCAAGGGTTTATTATGAGGATACCGATGCCGGCGGCGTTGTTTATTATGCCAATTATCTCAAATATGCCGAACGTGCAAGAACAGAGTTTATCCGCGCGCTTGGCGTCAATCAGCAGGATGCTTTGTCTGAAGACCGCTGCGGGTTTATGGTTCGCAGCCTGAATATTGAGTACAAGGCGCCTGCGGTTTTGGACGATTTGCTTTCCGTTTCCTGCGAACTGTCGGAAATGAAAGGCGCCGGAGCCGAGATGAAACAAGAAATCTATTGTGGGGAAAAGCTGTTGGCAAAAATTGAAATCAAATTGGCGTATGTCAGTTTGTTGAAAAAACGTCCGGTGAGAATTCCCGAAACTTTGTTGGAAAAGGTTGAGGCGCTTTAATATCTGAAAGCGAGCTTGTTGACGTTATTGATTTGTCACGGCGCAAAACGGGCGAAGTGTTGTCTCGCGGTCGTTTGTTTGCGCAAAAGAAACATTTTTTATCTGTGCATGTGTGGCTTGTTAATTCACGAAAATAATTTCTGTTGCAAAAAAAGAAATTCAGATAAAAAGGTTGATCCCGGTTTATGGTCTGTTTGCGGCGGTGTGGCGGAGAGCGGGGAAACTTCTTTGTAAGCATCGCAATCAGGGAAACAGGTGAAGAAATCGGATTGAATTTGCGGCCGGAAGATATGCGTTTGGTTATGCAATGCCCTGAATGCGACAAATGGGGCAGTTTGGTTGACGTGTGGCTGGCAAAGGTTGATGTGCCGCTGCAGGATTTGAGTTTGCGGAAGAATGAAGTTTCTGATGCCGGGTGGTTTGATGTTGAACAGATGCGGCAGATGTTTGCCTCAGGCGAGGCTTCTCCAAATATTCTGTTTGCATTTTCCGAGGTTTGCAAATTTCTCTGAAATTTGATTAAAATAAAGGCGGGATAAACCCGCCTTTATTTTAATTACTTCTGGTTTTTATTGCATCTCCAGATACTTCCCATCCCATATTTCCATAAAGATAAGGTATCCACCAAAACCAAGTTTTAACAGTAACATCGGTCATAACATCTGTATCTGTTTTTTGAAAAGCATCATTCAATGCGGCTTCCAATCTTGGTGTTCCTGTTGGGAATAAGATAATCATATGAGCCATATCTTCTCCTTTGACTTCTTTGATTCGTTGAGAAGAGCCCATATCAAAATTTTTAGTCGATACAATTTTGTTACTTAAAACAGTAAAATCACCATGATTTATAGTGCATGCTGAGAGTAGCATTAAAGAGATGATGGATAACAATTTGATTTTCATTTTTAATTACTCCCTTTGGTATTGACAACATTACCTTTGATTTTTATTCCGGTTTCACCGACTAAAAACCACCACCCTGTTGTGGAAACCGAGGCATCAGTCATTAAATCTCCGTTTCCTTTTTCGAGAGCATCGTTTAATGCTCCTTTAAGCGTGGGTTGTCCGAAGGGAATAAAAAGAAATACGAATTTTGAGTCTTTTCCTTCGATATTCTTTTTTTGGGGGAGTTTATCAATATCGACTTTATTTAGGTTGATATTTTTGTTTGATATCATTGACAAATCTGTCAGATGAGTTGTGCAACCGCTTAAATATAAAATAGCGATTAAAGTCATTAACATATGCTTCATCAGAACATCCTTATTTGATAGTTAAAACAAAACCCGCGTTGAAAATTTCAAGGCGGGCGGATGTTCAGAAACCATTGAATGTTATGGCTCGGCTTATTCAGCGCGTAACCTTATTTAGCCGACATCCGTCCAAGACAGAAATCGACATAAATATTTTAAGTCGTAATGTTCCGACTACATTCACAAGGGTTTCTGACGCCCTAGATATACGATTGCATATCCGATGAAAGGTTACAGGTTAACAATGATTTTGTAAAGGATAAAAAACGAATGATTTTCTTTATTTTGTTGTCGATATGTCTTAAAAACGCTTTTTAATTAATTGAATCTTTAATATTTTGTGCTAAATTCCGATTAACTTTTCGGAATGGAACTTTTTTGCAGACAGAAAGAGATAAAAATGGAAACAGAGACTTTAAGCGATGTGACGACTAATGCAGCCCAAATGTCCATGTGGGATTTGGTCTGGGCTTCAGATACGGTGACAAAAGTAGTTATGCTGGGTTTGATTGCCGCTTCTGTTTGGTGCTGGGCGATTATTATTGAAAAAATCGGCACATTGCGCCAGGTTAAGCAACGCTCCCGCAGTTTTGAAGAAAAATTCTGGTCCGGCGGTTCTCTTGACCGTTTGTATGATTCTATCGGCAACCGTCCGGCAGATCCGATGTCGGCAATGTTTGTGGCTGCCATGAAAGAATGGAAACGCACAAATATTCTCAAATCAAAAACCGATCGCGGTTTGCGCGGCGTTTCCCTGCAACAGCGTATTGAAAAAGCAATGATGGTTTCCATGGACAAGGAACTTGACGAACTGGATACGCGCATGGGTTTTCTGGCGTCTACCGGTTCGGTGGCGCCGTTGGTCGGTTTGTTTGGTACCGTTTGGGGCATTATCAACAGTTTTAATGCAATTGCCGCAACACAGAGCAACTCTTTGTCTGCTATGGCTCCCGGTATTGCAGAGGCCTTGTTTACAACAGCCTTTGGTTTGATTGCCGCTATTCCGGCTGTGGTTGCCTATAATAAAATATCCTCCGATATTGACCGCTATGCCAAGCGTTTGGAAAACTTCATGGCTGAATTTTCAAGCATTTTATCCCGTGAAATTGACGATACAGCCATAAAAGCCGAAATGGCAGGAGAATAACATGCCCTTAGTTCAACAAGTCCGCCGTTCGCAAAGAGCCAGCCGCCGCAATGCGGAAATCAACATTACCAATCTTATGGACGTGATGATGGTTTTGCTGGTGGTGTTCATGGTTGCCGCGCCGCTGATGACTTCCGGCATTGCGCTGGATTTGCCCAAAGTCGGCGGAAAGTCTATGGAAGGCAAAGAAACTTCGGTTAATATCAGCGTGGATAAAGAAGGCTACTATTATATCGGCGAGACAGAGATTCCTGCTGACAAGATTGTTGACAAGCTGAAAGCAATCCGTAATGAAAACAGCGAACTGAGCGTTACGATTTCCGGAGATACCGGCGCTGAATACGGCCGTGTTATCGGGTTGATGGCTATTTTGAAAGAAGCCGGTTTTGAAAAAGTCGGATTAAAAACGGAACCCAAGCCTTATGCAGCTCGTAAAAAATGAAAATATGAATAAGGCTCTGAAAAAGTCTTTGGTGCTTCATCTGGCCGTGTTTTTAATGCTGGTGATTGATTTGCCTTTGTTTTGGTCAAATCGCGCCACGTTAGAACAGGTGCCGATTATTGTCGATTTAAAAGATATTAAAATTTCCGAGATGACCAATTTGCCGCCAAAAGCGAAATTCGGCAAAGAAGACAAGGCTGCCAGCAAAGTCAAACGCAAAATCGAAGAAAATTATACGAAAGACGAAGCCCCGCAAGAACAGCCGAAGTCTACACAAAAAGAAACCAAGGCGGAAGAAGAAAAAGTAGAAACCAAGGAAACTCCGAAACCGCCGAAACAAGACTTTTTAGTTGCGCCGCAGCCGAAAAAGCCGAAAGTTCCCGTTAAAAAAGTGACGCCCAAACCGGCTCCGAAACCGCAGCCGAAAAAGCCGGAGCCGAAGAAACAGCCGCCGAAAGCAAAAGATGAGCCTAAATTGGCTAATCCGTTGAAGAGTTTGTTGGCTTCTGTTGACGCTTTGGAAAAAGAAACGGGCAACACAAGCTCGACTGCAACGATTAAAGAAGGAACAGATGTTGCCAATATGGGCGTTGAGGGCGGAACCGGCGGATCATATTTCAGCGAGCTTTCAATTTCTGAAATTGATGCGATTGCCGGACGATTGCGCGCCTGCTGGAATCTTGATCCCGGCGCAATGGGCATCAAAGACATGATTATTGAAATCCGCGTTTTCTTAAACAAGGACGGTACTGTTCGCGATGTGAAGATTCTGGATACCGGACGCTATAACAGCGACAGGTCTTTCCGTTCCGTTGCCGACAGTGCCCGCCGAGCCGTTTATGTCTGCGCGCCGTATTCAATTTTTGCCAATCGTTATCTTGATAAGTACGATTTGTGGAAGACGATGAAGCTGCGGTTTAATCCGTTTGATGCCAGCATAAAATAATTTAATCGGCTTGTTATCGTGTTATTGCTGACTATATCAGTTTTTAGGAGAACGGATATGGTTACAATTTATGTGAATGACAAAATGCAGAAAGGCTATGCCTATGAATTGAGCGAGCCGGTCGGAGAGAATTTTTCGCCGGATTTTCAACCAGAGCTGACGCCACCGGAAATGCTGCGTTTAGGCGTTTTTGAAGGGCATTATCTCAATGACTGCGTTAATGAGTTTCCTGCATCTTGGTTTGAAGGGGCTATGATTTCAGAACAAGGTCCGGATGTAAATAAGAATTTATTTCAAATTAAATCCCGTTTGCCGTTATCCGAATGGAAAAAGCGCGGCTGGATTATCGGCCCTGATCCGCGCGGCTGGTTTCAATGGTATTGCCGTTATTATATGGGAAGACGCCTGCCGGAAGTTGACGATATTCAAATGAAACGGTGGCGGGCGTTCCGCCGTCATCAGGCGCAATTAAAGAAGAATTGCATTTGGGGCGATTGGGGATGCCGCCCCAGACAGAGGCAGGCTTTGCTGCAGTGGGGGTATAGTCCTTTCATCTAGGAAAAGAGTTTGTATAATGGTCTGTTAATACAGAATTGTCGGATATTTTGCTCAGTCATGTACCATTTTGTACACTCCGTTCGCAAAATTCCTAAATTCTTATTATCAGTCTCATTCTCCAAACTCTTTAGAGAAACAATATAAAAGGGGAAATTTTATGGAATTAGAAACAAAACATAAAATAATTTTCGGTATAGCGCTTGTTTTGGTTGTTATTGCGCTTATGTTATTTAATTAGAAGCACAGAACCAAGGAGGAAAATATGAGGTGGTGGCATTGGCTGATTTTGGCAGTTTTTGTTTTTGCAGTAGCAATTTCGCTGTTTTTTTGATTATTGCAGCTGATTTGCTGATAAATTTGTATGTTTTGCAAAAAAATCAGACATTTTTGCTTGACAATGCCTGTAAATAAGCGTATCAATACGCATGTTTTCAGAAATGAAAGCATTTTATCGCGGGGTGGAGCAGCCCGGTAGCTCGTCAGGCTCATAACCTGAAGGTCGTAGGTTCAAATCCTGCCCCCGCAACCAAAAATAAAAAACCAGCCCTTGCGGTTGGTTTTTTTGTTTTTGAATTGCATGGCCAGAGTTGGACCTGCGAAAGAGTAGGTTCACAAAGACGAAAGGCGGGCGGAAGCATGCCGGTGAGCTTAAGCGAATGAGGACGCAGCACGAGCTAAGCGAGACAATCCAGACTCCGCAACCAACAAAATAAAAGGCCGCCTTAGGGTGGTTTTTTGTTTTTAAATTATGCGATGAGATTGTTTGAGAAGAACCGCTTTATTGCAAACTGAAAATGATTAGAAACTTGCCGGCGGATGTGAACGGATGAAAAAAATGATTAAATATTTTCAAAAATATGTTTTAGTTTCCGTATCTGTTTTTGCTTTTTTATTTGTTTTAATATGCGCTTTTTTATTTTGGCAGGGACTGATGTTTCGGCAATGGGCATATTTTCTCTTCATACCGGCAATGTCTTTAGGTTTTATTGTTGGGGTTGGGCAGCTTGTATTCAAATTGAGACAGAAGTTTTGGAAAATTTTGGGTATAGTGCTTTGGGGCATTTTTTCATGGTTTTTGGTTTCTATTTTGTTTGTTATCGGTATTTTTTCTTATATGCCCGAATATGTTGTTGAAAAAAACGGGCGTAAATATGTTGCATATGTACATACATTTCATAAAACCAGAGTTTATTATTATGAATATAAAAATTTTCTTATTGTAGGGGGCGATAAAAGGTTTGAAGAGTTTTACGGCAAAACATTATTTTATCCTGACAATATGGATTTGAATGAGAAAAATGTGAAGTCTGTTATCTATTTTAATCAAAATTAACGGTAAATTTAATCTTCGATTATCTGTATAAAAAAAATGTTGCAATTAAAAGTAATTACATGTATATATATATTGCAAATTTCTAATGCGAGGGTGAAATGTTTACCAAAAGAGATTTAATGAACATGGAAGGCATTATGATGCTGCATGCCATTAAGAAAAGCGCAGGAAAAAGGAATGCCGCAAAATTTCTTAATACTTCCGTTGAAACTTTAAACAAATATCTTAACAATCTGGAGCATGAATTGGGCGTTAAGCTTGTTTCTTCTTATGAACGCGGATGCATTTTAACGGAGAAAGGCGAAGCCGTTGTTGAGATTGCCGATATCATTAAACAAAATTTGCAGCAGGCTTATGCTGTTGTTCCGCTGGAAGATGACGTCAGGGGCGAAGTGCGCATAGCCTATGAACGTGACGCCAGAAGCAATATGTTTGTCTGTTTGGCTGAAGTTTTAGAACAATATCCTGATATTACCTTGTATATTGATACCGTTGATACGGTTCCTGACATGACTAAAATGGCATATGATATTTGCATGTGCTATAGTGTTCCCCGCGGGGATGATTTGGTTGTGGTATATAGCAGAAAAGTTTCTTTCGGGTTTTTTGCTTCATCTGATTATTTGGCTAAACACTCTTATCCGAAAGATAAATATGATTTATTGCAAAATCATCGTTTGTTAGTCAAAAACAGCGGGTGGTGGCAGACGCCGGAAGGCAAGAAAATGATTCAAATGGCGAAAAAAGGCATTTGTTTTTCCAACAGTACGTTTGTTATTAATGATTTGGCCATCAGCGGTTCCGGTGTTGCAATAATGCCGATGAACTTTATTCGCGGCGGACATGGCATGGTTTGTCTGGATAATATTGTTTGTGATGTTGACGCAACGATTTATCTTGTTTCTCACCGGACGGTTAAAGATATTCCCAAGGTTCGCGTGGTTTTAGATTATTATAAGAAGATGCTTGAAAAATTATAATAAAAAAGGCTTTGAAATGAAATTCAAAGCCTTTTTTATTTGGTTAAATATATAATTAAGAATATTCTGCTTTTATATATAAAATTGGTTTTGTAAGGGTATAAGTTTCTGATGATTGAGATTGTGTTGGATGAAAACGGCGGCGATACTTTTTTAGATAAATCCCGTCCGGTATTTGCAATAAAAGTTCCGTTGGCATATGATTTGGCCGCTTATCAGACTATGGCGCGGCAATTGATTGAAAAATATGCTAAAACGCCGATTGTAATTATTCAGGCAGATCATCAGGATTTTTCAATTAATTTGTTTGCCTTGGCTTTGTTTCTTGAATCTTGTTTTGTTGAAAATAAAATTGAATGCGCTGTTTTTAAGGTGGCGGATTCAAAAAAAGCAACAGAAGCCTATAAACCATATGTTGCGCTGACCATTGCTTTGAAATATGTTATGCGTCTTATTTCCGAAGATGTAAAAATGATATATAAAGAGATTTCAGGGCTTGGCTATTTGGGGCTTGATATTCGAAATGACTATTTGGCGGATAAAATTTATTTAAAACTGCAAGGAACGGCACCTGTCCGCCGGTTGTATGCCGAAACTGTTTCCGAAGCGTTGGTTTGTGCCGGAATTTTGAAAGCTTTGGCTTTGGCAAATACCGGAGCTTCTTTGGAAGCTGAAGTAAAAATTCAACAACCAAAACAGGCCCTCAATATGGATGAAATTATCATCAAGATTATTGAGGGCGTTCGGCCGTGGATTAACTGACCGGTTCTGAATAATTATTTGCGCGGATTGTTTATGCGGTTGATAATGGTTTCGGCAAAAACACGCAGCGGGCTGGAAAGAATTTGCGGATTTAAATCTTTCGGTTCTATGCGCATATGGCAGGCCAGTTTGATGAAATCGTCCCAGTCTATGGCATATTTCGGACAAAGAAGCTTTTGCAGATTTAAGCAATCATAGCGCAGGGAAGCGTCAATATACAGGCCTTTACTGCTGATTGCGGTCGGAATTGCGGCATTGGCAGTTTCACAGCAGGAATAGCTGTCAATTGTATGCATGACCAAGGTATTGTCGAATCCTAAAATACCAGGGTATATATTGCCGATTTTTTGCAGATTTTTGAAATCGGCTTCATTGTTTCCGGAATAAATCCGCCATCTGAGCGGCGTTCGGTCACAGTCGTCTTCTGCCACTTTTTTACAGTTTTGGAAGATGATATGCGGGGTTTGCAATGATTTTTCATAAAGAAAGTCCGTTACATCATTAGGCGTTCTCGGGCCATTGACGATTGCGACGCCGTATCCGTTTTGGGTGAGCCTTGTGACATCATCGAATATTTTTTTTGCATAGTTGATGTCAAAGATGATTTCAGATCCTTCAACCCTGCCGCCCAAACAGATGACGACTTTTTTCGGGTTATTGATAAACCATTCAAGTTTTTCAATTTGAGGCTGAAGGAGTTTGTCTTCTTTATATTTGTTTAAGGTTTTTAACAGTTCCGCATTTTTATCTTTAATCGTGCGGCGGTTAAAATTATTGATTGTACCGACGGTTATCAGGGTTTTCTTTTTGAGTTTCTTATTCTGGAGCAGGCGGATTCTGGCATTTAAGGTTAAAAGGTGTTTGGGAACATGAATCAGGTCAACATATTGGTATTTGTGCAGGCGGCTGGTTAAAACCGCGGTCATGATATTGCCGAGATTATGCTCGTGATAATATTCTTTGACGGCACGGCAGGCCATGTCGACATTTTCACCGGCGGTTTTATTTTGAGCCGGATTATAGGCAATCAGAAAAATGGCGGGAACAGAAATGTTTTTTTGCAGATATTTATCAATGGCGGCATGAATATCTTGACGGAACTCTTTGTAAGAAGGGTATTTTGAATAAGCGAAAATCTCTTTTACGTCTGAAAGTTTTTCTGTTTGCGGCGGAAGCAAAAAGTTGTTTTCTTCGCCATTCGGCATGCCGGTGATGTCTGATATGGATTTAAAAGCACCCAAAATTTGATTTTGCTCGCCCATATTCGGGGTTGCGAGAGCAAAAGCCGAGATTTCCAGATTGTTCATTTTATTTTCCTGTGATTATTAACCTTTAAAATCATAAGGAAAACTCGTTAATATTGTTTTAATTGATTACTTGAATGAAATTTCGGCAAATTTTGTCTTGATGATTATGTTGTAATGTGTTATGGTATGTCTGTTTTTAAGTATTTAGGTTATTACTGTGTCTGATTTTCATAACGGGTTTCCGTTTAGAGAGTTTTCGAACCGTAATTTCTTTTGCTTAAGACAAAAATTTATTTATTAACTAATCAAAAGAGGGAACGGGACGTATAAAAGGATACACCCTCTATAAACAAACCCAGACAGACTATGGCAAAATTAGAAGTAACCGTAGACGACGTAAAGAACACAATCCGAGATTTGAAGCTCTATCGCAGCGGCTGGGCCAACGACATCCGCGAAGGCTGGAATGTTGCAATGCCGGGAGCTCAGGAAATCTTATTTGATTTGTATGAGATTTCCGGCAGTATCATTTTGTCATTGGAAGATGTCCTCGACGGACATTTTCGAGATAAAATGGCTCTCCACTTGGTGAAACGCAGGCTGGAACGTCTGGTTTCATCCAAAGAGTTCAGAATCTTTGATGAGTTGGGGCGTGACGGTTTCAGCCGCGTGGTGACTGCCGGAACCAAGCATCACATCCGTGTGATGACGGAAACGTTGGAAGTTCTCACGGCCTGAGCAAAGTTTTAAATAAAGGGAGAGAAATGCTGATTGGCATTTCTCTCTTTTTTTTATAGTTTTGTCTTATTGCTATTGACAAAAGGAAAAACAGTATTTATTTTCTGTAAAAAGTCAGTAACCGGAGATGAAAATGATATTTCATTTTGCAACAGTTGAGAAAAAACAGAAGTCGAAACGTCGTTTTCGGCCTGTCTTGCTGTGCGTAGTTTAGTTACTGGACGTATAGAGTTTTAACCGGGCCGAAGCTTTTAGAGTTTCGGCCTTTTTTTATGAGATAGAGAAATGCATATTTATACACGGGGAAATAGAGTTCTCGCTTATGATGCCATAAATAAAATCAATCATCATCCGGTTGAGGAGCCGAGGTTTTATCATATTCGGAAACTCAGCGTACAGGATATTTCCGCTATGGTTGAGCTGTCTTCATGTATTTATCGCTCGTTAGGCGAAGGGCAGGAGTGTTTTATTCATCAGCATGACCGTTCATATTACGAACAAATGATGAAAAATCCCCGTATGCATTTTGTCGGCGCATTCAACGGACGCCAGTTGATTGCAATGTCTTATGTGCGGGTTGTCCGCAGCCGCAAAGAACTGTTTGAAGAGTTTCCGACCAGAAACAATGCGTTTTTGGGAAAAGATATTCAGGTCGCCTGTTTGGGAGCGGACAGTGTCCACCCGTCATACCGCGGAAACAAAATTAACGAAAATATGATTCGTTATCGTCTGAAACAGGCCGAGTTGCTGGGTATTTCGGATAGCGTTTCGATTATTGACCGTAAAAATGTTTGGAATATGCGCCCGTATTTTTCCAACGATTTTGCCATGATGGGCGCTGATATCGATCCTTCTGACGGCGGCGATATTGCCTTGATGCACCGGCGTTTAGGCAAAGCAGGCATTTCTCGTGAAAATGGGTTTACGGAAGTTCCTGTTAATGATTATCGGAGATTAAACCAAATGTTTGCCACCGGACATATTGCTACCGGCTATAATTCGGATAGTCAGGCTTTGCGGCTTGTCCGCTGTGATGATTATGTCCTGCCGAGAATTGGAATGATGCTTTTGACAAGGAGAAGCTATGTTAAATAAATATGTATATGACAGCAAAATTTCCGGCCCGCGCCTGTTGCTGCTCGGTGCCGTTCATGGTAATGAAACTGCCGGAAGCAAAGAGATTTTGAAACTCAAAGAGGCTTTAGATAATAAAAAAATCTGCTTGAAATCCGGATGTTTGACTTTAATGCCGGTTTGCAATCCGCTTGCTCATGCCAAAGGGGTCCGTTATGTTGAAAAGAACCTCAACCGTCTTATCAGGCTCTATGAAAAACCGAGTTGTCCTGAAGAGGAATTTGCTCATGAGGTTGCAAGCGAGATTTTGAAAAATGATTATGTTTTGGATTTGCACTCAACGCATAATGCCGGCGAACCGCCGTTTGCGTTTCTGGACTATCCGAGTGCAGAAAATCAGAAACTGGTTGCCGCTGTTGATGTTCCGTATGTTATCTGCAATTGGCCGGAAATTTATAAAAATGCGCCGATAACCGATTATTGCACCGAATATTTTGCGCATGCTTCCGGAAAATCGTGCATAACTTTGGAGTGTGGCTATCACTATGATGCGGCGTCGCAAATAACAGCTTCAGAAAGCATTTATAATTTGCTGGCAAGGTTCGGAATGATTGACCGTCAAATTAAAGAGCGGACAAAGAAATATTTAGACTTGCAAGAGGTTGTCGTAAAAAAACGTTCCGGCCGTTTGCAAAAAAATTACCGGCATTTGGACAGAGTGTCTGCCGGCGAGGTTATCGGCATTTATGATAACGGGGAAAAAGTTGTTGCTTCGAAAAATGGTTATATTTTGATTCCTAACCACGAGGCGGCAGATAATACCGAATGGTTTTATTTGGCTGTGGCGAAAACAGCGGATTAGAGCGCAGATTACAAGAGCAGCCGGTTTTGTTTGCTCCAGTTAAAGTTTGCCGGAATGACTGGACTGGCTAGTTCGTTTTCACTCACATACGCCGGCCTTGATTTTCCGGCGATGCCGTCGGCATGCTCTGCCTGCCTAAAATCGGCGTTTCAAACCAGCTTTCTCGCAGGTTCGTGTCCGGCCGCTTGCGGCCTTTAAAAACAAAAAAAACCACCATAAAGGCGGTTTTTTGTTTTTATGGTCGGAATGACTGGACTCGAACCAGCGACCTCTTCGTCCCGAACGAAGCGTTCTACCAGGCTGAACTACATTCCGTTTGAACACAGATATAAATACCTCAAAAAAAAAATTAGACAAGCATTTTTTTTGAGATTTTGCAAATTTTTAAGATTATATGAATATAATCTGCAAAAATTGAGGCAAATCCACATGAATCAGAAAATTAAAAGCAAAATAAACAATACGTTTCGGGCGCTTTATCAGCGCAATTACCGCCTGTTTTTTATCGGACAGGGGATTTCTCTTATCGGCAGCTGGATTCAAAACATTGCCATGAGCTGGCTGGTTTATAAATTGACCCAGTCTGCTTTTCTTATGGGAACGATTACTTTTATCAATAATCTGCCGTCAATTTTGGTATCGCCGTTAGCCGGCGTGATTATAGATCGGGTTAATAAATATAAAATGCTTATCTGCCTGCAAAGTTTGTTTCTTTTGCAGGCTTTGATTTTGGCACTTTTGACATTGCTCGGCGTTATTCAAATCTGGCATATTGTGGTTATCGGCGTTTTGACAAATGTAATTGCCGCTTTTGACATGCCGCTGCGGCAATCTCTTGTTATCAATCTTGTGAGCAATCCCAAAGATTTGAGCAACGCGATTTCTCTTAATTCTTCAAATTTTAATCTGGCGCGCCTCTTGGGGCCGGCCATAGCCGGCGTTTTGATTGCCAAATTCAGCGAGGGAATCTGCTTTTTGATTAATGCAATCAGTTATCTGGCCGTGATTTGGGCTTTGCTGCTGATGCATTTGGAATTGCCGGAAAGCAAGCCGGTCAAGCTTAAGAATCTGAAAAAGGAATTTGTAGAAGGTGTAAATTATGCGATGCATTGCCCGCCGATAAAAGTTGTTCTGCTCTTTTTGGCGTTTGTCAGCTTTATCGGAATTTCTTATCCTTTGCTGATGCCGATTTTTGCCAATGAGATTCTGCTCGGCGGGGCAACTACTTTGGGAATATTGATGAGCAGTTCGGGGATCGGCGCATTGGCGTCTTCCTTATTTTTGGCTTCGCGCAAAGATGCACGGGGGTTGCAAAACCTGATATTTTACGGGGCAGTTATTTTTGCTTTGAGCTTTGTCAGCCTTGGCTTTATCCATAATCAGACAGGCGCCGTTATTGCAATGTTCTTTTTGGGGCAGGGAATGATTATGGGGTTGATTTCGACCAACACGCTGCTGCAACAAGTGGTTGACAATGATAAACGCGGCCGGGTGATGAGCCTTTATACGATAGCGTTTATAGGAACAGTGCCTTGGGGAAACCTTTTTGCCGGAACCATTGCCCAGAAAATCGGCGTTTCCGAGACTTTTGTGTTTTTAGGATTGTTGCTTTTAGTCGTTTCTTTTCTGTTCAGAAGCAAGACCGTGAAGATTAATTTTGACGATTATCTTAAAAATTAATATTTGTATTTTTTATAAAGGTTGCCTTTGCGTTTGGTTTGTCTGTAAATAAACGGTTCTTCGGAATTCATTTGCAGTAAATCTTTGTAGAGTTCTTCGTTGTGCGGCGGCTCCCCAGTTAAAAAAATTTTTTCCAAGTCTCCTTGGTAAGTTTTGTATGCTCTCTGAAATTTTGGCTTTTCAAGCTGCAGATATTCTTCCATAAATTTTTTTGCGTCTTTTTGTCCTGCTTCCTGATATTTTTTTCTGTTGTAAACAGGGTCTTCTTTTATCTCGGTGGCATGAATATTAAAGGATAGCAGTAAAAATCCGGCAAGCAGCAATTTGAACATTTTTTCTCCGTTATTTTTTTTAGTAGTTTCTAGTATAGTAAATTTTTTTTAATAAATTGATAATAGTCTGAATTTATTGGAAATTGTTTTAGGAAAATCTTGTGGGCCGATTAATTTTCTTTTTATTGTGTTTTCTTTATCCGTTTTCTGCCAATGCATTCAGTTATGGTAAGTTTATTTCCTGTAATTCGATTAATCCAATGCCTAAAGTTGTTTTTAAAGCCTCTTATGGTAAATTGAACTATCATTTTGATAAAAATGTTGACCAATTGTCGGCGATGTTAACGGATGAAAATCACAAAGACGGGACATTTCGAGCAGGAGGTTTAGCTATGAGGCCATTTTTTTGGTATGTTCGCCTCAAAAAGGGAGAAACAAAATATATTGCCAAAGATGTCTATTGCGTATATCCAACTGAAATTGAAGTTTTTGTCGGATATAAAAATCCGACTATTTATGTAGCGAATGACTATCGTCCCGGGGATTTTTGGTATGCATTGACTTTGCGCCATGAACAGACGCATCAATGGATTAACAAGCTGACGCTGGAGTATTTTCTTCCGTTGTTTTATAAGAGGGTGGTTGCGGCTGCGCGTGAAGTGCGAGCCGTAAAAGTTTATTCTTCTTCTCAAGAGGACATTAATGCCGGATATAAAAAAATTCGTGAATATTATGAGGCTAGATTGGAACCTGTCGTTGATGAATTTAAAAATATTTTGAAAAACGAGCAACGCAAGCTGGATAACAAAACGAATTATGGTGAAGAGCAAGAATTGTATAAGAAATTCAAAGCCAAGAAAAAATTGATGGAAAAATACGATACTTAGTTGTCGTTGTGAATATGAGCTTTTAATATCCGTTCCAAAACAAAAGTTCGCTGTTCTTGGCGCTGGGTGCAAAAAGCCAGAAGTTTGTCCTCTTTAATCTTTAACGGAATAATAATGCGGCGGGAAAGTTCTCCGTTGGCTTTGGTATAGGCAATTTCCAATTTTGAGCGTTTGGCAATTGCAGACAACAAAAGTTGTTGCCGGTTTTCATTTGAGAGTTCTTGCGGGCTATATTGGGACATAAAGCCAAAAATACGCGAATCGGTCAAGACATTGTGCCTGTTTATCGGACGTGTCAGGCTTAGCCCTTCAAAAGATGTGCAGCGGCTCAAAGCGACATAAAGCTGTCCGGGGGCAAAAGTGCCGCGGCCGATATCAATCACAACATGCTCAAAGGTTTTTCCCTGGCTTTTATGGATTGTAACAGCCCAAGCCAGGCGAAACGGAAATTGGGCGAAAGAGCCGATAACCTCGGAAATGATTTCTTTGCCTTCCAGAGAATATTTGTATATTTCCCAACTGTAAGGGAAGACTTCAACCAATTTATGATTGGTATGCAGGCGAACGGAAATGTGTTTGACGCGTCCGCCGTCCAGCGTGATTTTTTCAATATATCCTAAAGAGCCGTTGACCCAGCGGTTTTTGGCATCATTATTCAAAAACATTATCTGGGCGCCGATTTTAAAGAACAAATTTTCCTGTGTGGGGTAATAGTCTTCATTAAAACTGCCGTCAATAACGGCTGTTGCGCAATAAGCAACGCCGGTCAGGGATTCCAGACGCTGTTGGTTAATGGCGTCAGCCTGTTGGTTTGTGGTTGTTAGAGAAATCTGATAGTCTGTCAGGTTATAAAATTTTTGTTCGGTGTTCAGGCGGCTGTTGAGAAGGATAATATCTTGTTCCGTAATGCTGTTGCTGCGGAAACGGTTTAAGAGTTCTATAAAATTTTGGTCTTTCTGGCGGTATATTTTATCAAGTTCGATAATTTCGAGCGGCATTTTGCGAAAAACATCGGCGCTGAAAAAATACGGCGTGTCGTATTTTTGATAAAAACAGCTTTGTTCCTGCGGGTGAATGACCGGCGGCAATTGATATAAATCGCCGACAAAAACCAATTGGACGCCGCCGAGCGGTTTGCCCGGTTCGGGTCCGTAACGTTCCAAAAAGGCATTGATACAGTCAAGCAAATCGGCACGAAGCATGGAAGCTTCATCAATTATAATGGTTTCCAGATTTTTATAAATGCGTTTGGCGCGCGGCATAAATTGCTGCGTGGCTATTTTTTCCGCGGTGATATTAATCGGAAAACCAAAGAAGCGGTGGATTGTCTGCCCTTTGATATTTAAGGCGGCAACACCGGTCGGAGCTAAAAGCACAATGTTCTTATTGCAATTTTCATAGCAATATTCCAACAGGGTTGATTTGCCGGTTCCGGCTTTGCCTGTGATGAACAAATGGCTTTGGCTTTCGGCAATGATTTTCATTGCTTGTTCAAATTTCGGGTTTATTTCAATTTGCTGCGGCATTTATATCCAATTCGGAGTTATTCATAGCCTCTATCATAACATTATTAAATATTCGGACAAGGAAAATTTGAAAAAGTGAATCCGCCGCTTATATATATTTTATAACTGATATAACTAAAAGGATTATCATATGAATTTAGATGCTTTGTTTGAGTTGACCAACGGTTTGTATGTTTTGGGCGCAAACGAAAACGGGCGCTATGTCGGCAGCCTTGTCGACGCAGTTACCCAAGTGGCGCATGATCCGGTGGTTCTGGTTGTTTCTTGCGGCAATCACAGTTATACCAAATCTTGCATAGAAAAGAGCGGCGTGTTTTCTCTCAGCGTTTTATGCAAAGGGGTAGATCCGTTTGTTATCGGCAATTTCGGTTTCCAGTCAAGCCGCGATGTCAATAAATGGGACAATGTCGATTTTTATGTGACAGACGGATTGCCGTATTTGGCGGACAATATTGCGTCTATCCGCTGTAAGGTTCTGAATAAAGTCGAATTTGTAAGCAATACGATGTTTATTGCAGAAGTTCTTGATGCGGACAGCAAGAAAGATGCAGATCCCCTGACTTATCGCGATTATCGCGGTTATTTCAAAGCAGAGGTTCTGAAAAGTTTTGAAGCTTATAAAAAAATCGGTTCTAAAGCCGAACTTTCACCGGCGTCTCAGACGCAAAAAAACGAAACACTTAAGGAGGAAAAAATGACTGAAGATAAAGAAAACGGCAAAAAATGGGTTTGCACCGTCTGCGGATATGTTTATGATGGGGAAGTTCCTTTTGAAGATTTGCCGGAAGACTGGCTTTGCCCGTTGTGCGGGGTTGACAAGTCTTTCTTTGAACTCAAAGAAGTATAAGCTGAGGTATTAAAGGGTGATTTGAAGCGCGGTTACAGCTGTCAGGCAAACAGCCTTAAAACGCTCTGGCCGGACTGGGAAGCCAGGCTCAGGGAATTAATCGCCAATTGTTGTCTGGTCTGCAAGGCCAGCATGATTGCCGACTCTTCGTTCATATCTGCCAAAGTCAGCTTATCCGCGCCTTCTGTTAAGATATTTACCAAGTTTTCGGTAAAGTCCTGACGCCCTTGGACAACAGAATAGTTATTGCCAAGCTCGCCCGATAAGCTGCGCAGCGTAGCTGTAGTTCGTCGCAAATCGAAAATTGAGACGGATACATCGGCAATATTTTTCCAGTCTGCTGTGCTTAAACCTAATGCGGCAGAGCTGATATCTCGTCCGGCAATATTTAAGCGGCTGGATTTATTTTCGTTAAAAATAACGTTTAATTCTTCGCCTTTCAGCAGGTTTATGCCGCGATAAGAGGCGTCGTTTATCAGCATGTCATATTGAGTTAAAATGCTGTTATATACCTTTGACCATTCGGATGAAATATTAATATTTTCATTTGGGGCAGAGACATTTTCAAAGGTAATTTTTCCCCCTGACTTCATTGCATTCAATAAGTCTATGGAAGTATAATTAGTGATACCAGCGATATCCGTAGTATACTTAGCCGGCGTTGTATGCTGAGTTGTAAGACAGCTGCCACCGAAAGGGGTGTCGGGATCGAAGTTGTTTACCTGATTATACGAATTGAAAGTCAAATCTTTAAGATTCATAATTTTGGCGGATTTGCCGTCCTCGGAAACCCAAGTTACTATGCCGACCGCAGTTTTGCCGCCGTTATAATCATCTGCGGAGCCGTAACTTAAATCCGAATACATCACATCGCCGATTTTCGGTGCCGTTTCCCCGTTTGACGGATTGAATTTATTTTCTAAAAACTGAAAACAGCGGACGTAATAGTTGCTGCCAATCTTACCGTAGCCATTCCTATAGCCGCCAGCCATATCGAGTATCCAAGAACCATCTTTTTTATATTCAGAAGAAGACCAATAATAGCTATTTGTCAGTTTTTCAGCCTCAACGCCTGCGGCTTTTAATGCTGCTAAGCTTTTATTAATGATGGTTCTGTTGGTTCCGGCCATGCCGCTGGTTCCATTGCCGGATGTTATTTTATCTGTATCATAGCCATAAACTTCCATTAACTCGCCGATTGCCGGTATATACCAATTTCCCTGTCCGAAGTTTGCATCCGTCTTGCTGCCGACATAAAATTGGTTAGCCGCATTAGCAACCAGCCCGTCTGCTCCAATTTGATTTAATATCGCCTGAGTATTTGCTTTGCCGTTAAATAATGCTTCTTCTCTGCCACGGAACGGCATAGAACCGGTTCCCGAAACGGATATTCTCACATTCGGATCTATTTTGATATGTCCGCTGTCTTTGGCTTGTATTCCGCAAATTCCTGTTCCTTCCGCCTCTATTTTGATATTGCTTATCTCCGCGCTGCCGCTCACTGATATGGCGCTCTTCCCAGTATTTCCTTTGAAACTCAGCTTATGGCCGTTGCCGTTTATTACAACGTTGTGGGCTTTGATATTTAACGTTTCGGATAAAATCATGTCTCCCGCCAGCACCAGTTTGGCGCCGTCCGTTATCAGCGCTTCTATCTCGGACGTACTCATCTCGGAGTTGATGACTTTGTAGCCTTCTTTAATAAATTCTTCTACCGGACGCCCCTTTATCGGCACCGGCGATGAAGTTGCCTGTTCGGCAATTGAACTCATCTGTTCCAAAAATGCCGTTGCGCTCGCAATTCCTTCCACTGCCGCTTTGACGGTCTGGATTGCCTGTCCCATATTGTCTAACAAGGAATTTAAATCTGATGCGCGGTTGCTTAAACTCACCGCGGTGTAATAGGATGACGGATTGTCTATTGCGGAATTGATTTTTAAGCCGGTTGCCAAATGGTTCCGGACCTCTGACACAGACGAACTCGTCCGCTTTAAGGAAAGCAGATTCATTCTCATCGCCGATGTCAGGGATACCACACTCATTCCACACACACACTTCTTCTTATCCCGCGTAACTTTCTGTTCTGCCTTTCAGTATAACGCCTAAACGCGCCTTTGTCCATAATCAATAGCCAAGAAGGCGCCAATTCTGTTGTGTAATGAGCTTAACAGATTGTTTTTATTTGTTTGTAGAAGTGAAATTTACGCCGCGGCAGATAATGCCGATCATAATACCCAGCATAATATAGCTGGTCAGGCATTCAAAACAGACGGCAATGCGGGCTATAATCGTATCGGGAATGATATGTCCGTAACCTACGGTCGTCATGGTAATGATACTAAAATAAAGCGCATCGACAATTCCCCTGATGCCTTCGCCGAAGTTAAAAGCGTTATTATTGCCGAAAGTGATGTTCAGCATATTGATAGAGATATTAATAACCGTGAAGCTGATGATGAGGTTGATAAAAAAATTGGCAAATTCGCCTAAATCTGCGGCGGTTGCCATTTTATCCGGCTCCAGAAGAGAAGTTATTTGCGAGGCGAAGTTTTTTACGCTGACATAAGCCAGATAAACGATTCCCAGACTGACAGCAAGAGTTCCCCAAGCGGAGAAGGTCAGGTATAAACTTGAAAATCCGGCCAAAAATGCAACCAGAACCAGCGAATTTGTATCTTGCGTGTAATAACGTCTGGTATAATTTTGTTTGGCAAAGCGGCGGTTTAATCCTAAAATGACAAGCATTGTCAAAATACCGTTTATTGCCGGAATAAGCAGATATGAAAACCAGATTTGCCCCGGATATTTGCGCATAAATATTTCAGGATCCGGCAGCAAAGATAAGATAATCATGCCGACGAACAAGCACAGGTTGAAGTTGGCAAATAAAATGGGAATAAAACTTTTTTTGTTAAAGAAACTCATGTCAGGCCTCGTTTTTTTATTTTAGATAGGCCTTCCTTTTTGTTTTTCAAGTCATTGCCGGTTTCTCAAGTTTTAGTTTTTTTGCCAGCCAGCCGAGGCTTTTTCCCTGCATGGTTACAGAGATAATAACAAGGAAGAAAATCAGGTTAAACAAAAATTGCGAGTTGGGAAATCCGTTCATTAAAGGATAGGTCGCCAAAATAATCGGTACCGCGCCTTTAAGCCCAGCCCAGCTGATGAGGATTTTTTCATTATTGGTAAAGTCGCTGCGGATTAGGCTGATGTATACCGCCAGAGGCCTTGCGGCAAACATCAAAAGCAAGGTGCAGGCAAAGCTGACGCCCAGAACTTCTCCCAGTTCCCGCGGGTTAACGAGCAACCCTAAAATCAGGAACATGCTGATTTGCATTATCCAAGCTAACGCATCGTTAAATTTTATAAATTGGCGGCGATAATTAAACGGGCTGTTGCCCATGACAATTCCGCAGAGATAGACTGCCAAAAAGCCGTTGCCGCCGATAAGCTGGGTCAGGCTGAACGTGAGCAGGATAATGCTTATGCCATAGACCGGATACAAACCCTGATATGGCAAAGACCAGCGTTTGAGAAACATGATTCCGGCTTTTCCGAAGATAAGCCCCAAGGCAATGCCCAGACTCATTTGCAGAATGAACATGATGATAAATTCGCCGGCATTAAAAACCGGAGAAGAGACGATGCTGATGGCGCCCATGGATAAAAATACGGCCATAGGGTCATTGCTTCCGGATTCAAATTCGAGCAGGGATTGCAGGTTGTCTTGCAACCGCATGTTTTGAGAGCGCAAAATCGAAAAAACGGCCGGTGCGTCTGTTGAAGAGACGATAACGCTTAACAACAAAGCGACTTCAAAATCAAGCCTGATGATATAACGCGAAAATATGAACAAGAATAAGGCCGTTAAAAAAACACCGAGGGTTGAAAGGGCTGCGCCGCGGAAAAGAATAGGGCGGATACTTGTCCATTTCGTATCCAAACCGCCGGAATACAAGATAAAAATGAGGGCAACCGTTCCGACATAATTTGTCAGCCGCGAATTTTGAAACTGAATGCCGCCGATGCCGTCAGAACCGGCCAGCATGCCAAGCCCTAAAAACAGCAATAATGACGGAATTCCGAATTTTGCGGAAATTTTATTGGCAAATACGCATAAAAGCAGCAAAAAGCCGGCAATGCCGAGCAAAACATCTAAACTCATTTTGTATCCTTTGGTTGCAGATGCAAAATTATATAATCCTTATCTCCCTGATTACTATAGTTTTTCAAAGATTTATATTTTGTTAATTCCTTGAAAAGCACATAAATTTGCATATATTTTCTGCGAAAAAATGATTAGAGGGAGGATTTTAATGACTGAAGATGTTTTGTCTGATTGCAACCGTATGCCGCTGATTGGCGATGATGCGCCCGAATTTGTGGCCGAAACCACGCAGGGAACGATACATTTTCCTGATGATTATGACGGAAAATGGGTGATTTTATTTTCTCATCCGGCTGATTTTACGCCGGTTTGCACGTCGGAAATTGCAACCTTTGCCGCAATGGCTGATGATTTTAAGGCTTTAAATACCGAGCTTTTAGGCGTTTCCGTTGACAGTATCAGTTCGCATATTGCCTGGCTGAACAGTATTCAGCAGGATGTACGTTTTAATGATTATCACGGGCAGCCGGTTAATTTTCCGATTATTGCCGATATGCGCATGGATGTTGCCAAAAAATACGGCATGATTCAACAACATGCCAGCGATACAAAGGCTGTGCGCGCGGTTTTCTTTATTGATCCCAAGCATAAAATCAGGGCGATTATTTATTATCCTTTGTCTAACGGGCGTAATTTTGCCGAAATCCGCCGTTTGCTGCTCGCTTTGCAAACGACGGATCAATACGGCGTTTCAACTCCGGCGGATTGGACGTCAGGAGATCCGGTTTTAGTCGGCGCTCCGGCAACGATGGAGGCATTGCATAAGCGTCTGGATGCAGAAAAAGACGGTGCCGGCGATTTGGAATGCGGCGGAACCTGGTATTTTTGCCGCAAGCATTTATAAAATCAGGCATGCGCAATTGCCAGCCCGCTCCATGAGGTGGTGTAGCTTGCAGATTTGAATTCCCGGCGGATATAATGTTTTATTCCGCCGGCTTGAGCGCCGAAATAAATGCTTTTGCGCCCCATTTTCCGATTAATGGCGTCAAAAGCTTTCATTAAATTTTGTTCTTTGCCGCGGTTTTCTTCTTTATCAAGCAAATCCGGCTGGATTGTATGTAAATTGCTGACGTGAAGCAGAGTGATGCCGGCCCGTTTATAAAAAATGCCGTTGCGGAAAATTTGTTTTAATCCTTTATCCATGGCTTGTAAAAATTTTGCCGTATTATTGGTTGGGGATTCCAAGTTGATAAGGGCGGAATTGTAATATTGTTCATGTGTGTGATTAAAACGGTTGGTACTGACAGAAACGATAATGCTTTGCGCCAAACTTTCTTGTTTCCGCAGCCTTTGGCAGGCGCTGTCTACAAATTCGGCAATTATTTGTTTTAACACATTATAATCTTTTATTTCGTATTCAAAAGTTCTGGAAGAGATAATGCTTTGCTGCGGTTCTTCGCTTTCGGCTTCCAGACAAGGCAGGCCGTTTAATTCCATAATTGTTTTTTCCATGCCGATACCAAAGGCTTTGCGTAACATTTTCGGCGGAGCGGTACGCAAATCTTCTCCGGTAAAAATTCCCATGAATTTTAGTTTCGGAGCGGTATGGCGCCCAACGCCCCAAATGTCGATCACCTCAATTTTTTTCAAAAGTTCGGAAATTTGCGGCATTTGGTTGAGAAAATAAATTTTATCGTGCTTTTTGGCGTATTCTCCGGCAATTTTACAGAGTGTTTTGGTGGGGGCAATGCCTATTGAAACCGAAATGCCTATGTATTGCAGAAGTTTATTGCGGAAGCTGCGGCACAGCGTTTCATAATCAATATTATCGGGCAGGCGGACAAAAGCTTCGTCAATCGAATAAATTTCCAGATTTTGAAACTCTTCGCGAATCAGCTGCATGACACGTTTGGAAATATCGGCATAAAGCTCATAATTGGAGGATAAGGCTATTCCGTTATTGGCAGAAAAAAGGCGTTCGACCTTGAAAAAAGGAACAGCCATACCGATACCCAAGGCTTTTGCTTCATATGAACGGGCGACAACGCAACCGTCATTGTTGGATAAAACGACGACAGGACGGTTTTTTAATGCGGGCTGGAAAATCCGTTCGCAAGAAACGAAGAAATTGTCGCAGTCAATGAGGGCAAACATGGTCAGAGTTTGCGGAAGACTGCCGATACTGCGCCCCAAATGACCAGATTTTGGTTTTTTTTCAAAAAAACGGGGGCATATTTTTCATTTTCCGGCATCAGACAGATTTGGTTGTTTTGATTTTTAAAACGGCGGACGACCAGTTCGTCATTTTGTTCCACAACAATTATTTGGTCGTGGGCTATGCTTCGGGAGCGGTCGACGACCAAAAAATCTCCGTCTATAATGCCGGCGTTTTTCATGGCATCGCCGCTGACTTTCAGAAAATAAGTCGAGGCTTTATGCGGAACCAAAAAGCGGTTTAAATCCAAATTTTCTTCAATATAATCGCTGGCAGGGGAACCGAAACTCATTTTTTAGACTCCTTAAATGTTCTTATTTTGTTCTCATAATAAATAACTGTTTTCAGATTGCAAGAAAAAAATGTTATCTTTTTTTTTATTTTGTTTTATGCTGGGTACAGCTTGTTATTTTATGGAGGAAAACAAATGAAAAAGATTGTTCCGGCAGGGTTAAAACAAGGTGATGAGGTCAGGGTGATTGCGCCGGCACGCGGTTTGAAAATAATCGGCCAAGACAGCAGAAAACTTGCTGTTGAGCGTTTTGCCGCAATGGGGTTGAAAGTGACTTTCGGCGAAAATACGACAGATGATAATTTTGATTTGATGGGGTCGTCAAGCGTTGAAAAGCGTGTCTCCGATTTGCATGATGCGTTCAAAGATCCGAATGTTAAAGCTGTTTTTACCGTTATCGGCGGAGCAAATTCAAATCAGCTTTTGCCTTATATCAATTATGATTTGATAAAGGATAATCCAAAAATATTCTGCGGTTTTTCTGATATTACGGCTTTGTTAAATGCTATTTATGCCAAGACCGGTTTGGTTACGTTTTCGGGGCCGCATTTCAGTTCGCTCGGCATGGCGAAAGGCTGCGAATATACTTTGGATAATCTGCAAAAAATGATTTTGGGTGAAGGCAAAAATCAGATTATCCCTTCAGCCGAGTGGAGTGACGATTTGTGGTTTTTAGACCAAGAGAATCGCAATTTTATAAAAAATGACGGTTGGTGGATAATTAATGAGGGCAGCGCCGAGGGCAAGATTATCGGCGGTAATCTGGGAACATTTGATTTATTGCTCGGAACATCTTATCGTCCGGTTTTTGAGGCAGATACGATCTTGTTTATTGAAGACTGCTTTACTTCCGGCGGGGATGCCGGCGCATTTGACCGCAATTTGCAGGCGCTGATGTATCAGGAAGATTTTAAGAATGTGACGGGAATCGTTATCGGGCGTTTTCAAAAGGCTTCCGAAGTCAGCCGCGAAAAGCTTGAGTTTATTTTGGACAAGCCGGAATTGAAAAAGCTGCCGATTATTGCCAATGTCGATTTCGGGCATACGACGCCGTTGTTGACCTTGCCAATCGGCGGAACGGCAAGAATAAGCTCTGCGAGCGGAATTTTTGTGCAGATTTAAGTTGCCTTATTTTATAATAAAACCTCTCCAAAAGAAACTTTGGAGAGGTTTTATTATATGTATCAGGGGTTAATGGCGGAAAGAGTATGTTCCTGTTCTATCAGTACAGACTGCGCACCATTGTCTGCTGAATTTATGATATTCGTAGCAGCGTTCTCCGATGACAGTGTAAATATTTCTGTCGCACAGGCAGTCTTCCGCAGCATCGGAGTAAACGGTTATACCGGCTCGATTGACGCATGATTTGCTTGAATATAAAGTGTTGGCAGACCAATCAATACATCTTTTATCGTAGTAAGATGCGGAACCGTCCCTTTTGCCGTGTCCGTGTTCATAGCAAAACGGCAGCGAGGAATTTTTGGGGCTGCTTTTATTCATATAATATGAACATTGGCTGCCGCTTTTATAAGCAGAAGGGCAATCGCATATGGTGTAAAGCGTGACGATGTTGCCGTTGCCATTACTAATAGACTTGCCGGAACCGGAAATGACCCAGCCGGTTTTTTCCTGTTGGCAGGAGGCGGAAGTATATTTATAAGCAGGGTCGGTTATGGCGCAGTTAAAATATACTGTCGGTCCGTCATTGTCGCAGCTGTAGAAATTTTCTTCGTTGCGGCACTGGGCTTTAACCGCGTTTTTGAAACCGGCGGAACGGGAGTTTCCTCCGGTGTAGGAATAAGGATATTTTTCAGGGTTGCACTTGCATTTTTCATAACGGGTTTTATTATTTTCAGTACAGGATGAGCTTTCGTCTATGATCTTTTTCGGATCGCCGCAGCTGGTATTGTTTGTGTAGCTGAAACGCTCGGAGCACAGACATTCGTTTGAACGCGGCGGTTGGTTATCATCCAAGCAGCGTTTTGAACCGAGCATGTAATTTATAGTGTGTTGTGTTCCTGAATAACTGCAGTTTTCCTGATTGTATTTATAGATGTTTGTGTTGCAATGGCAATCTTTGTATAACTTGCCGTTAAACGGGCATTTGGCGTATGTTGTACGGTTGTTTGTACAGTTTGCTTTGGTAAACTTATAAGCGGAGCAATCGTTTTTGTTATAGGCGCTGCCGATGTTATTTCCAGCCCAACCGTTTTCACTGTCTTTCAGGTCAGGAAGAAATTGGAGCTTAGCCAGCTTGTAAGAATCGGATATAGGCTTTAGCCTTTGTGTTGTGTATATAGTGTGTGGGTTATTATTTAGAGAGGCAAACGCTCCAATCTCGTCTGCATAAGTTAAATTAGAAATTAAGATAGCAGAAAATAAGCCCAAACAGGCGGATTTAAGATTAAACATGACACACCTCTCAAAAATAATCAGAACTAAAGCCTATAATATCAATGATAAGCGTTTTTTTTTTTTTGCAACCGAAAAATGCAAAAGAGATAAATTATCATATTTTTGTAATAAGTTGGATTTAAAGGGAAAATGGTGTGTTTGTGATCGCGGGGCTTAAAAAAGTTCGCCTTGTTGGTTGTCATTTAAGGAAGCAAGGGCTTCTTTGATTAATGGAATTGAAACGGCGCGTTTGCGTGCCAAAGAGATATTATCTGTTTCGGCAACGATTTTGCGCGCATAAGCAAATGAACGCTGCATATTGTTTAACAAATAACTGATGACTTCCGGGCTGACAACAATTTGTCTGTCCATAAACAATTTGATTAATAAAGCAGATAAAAGCTCATCGTCGGGCGCTTTTATTTCAATTGACGGAACAATATTCAGGCGCGATTGCAAATCTTTTAATTTAAGGGGCAGGCGGGCAGGAGCTTCCGTCGAAGTAAATAAGATGTTTCCGCCTTCGTTGCGATAAAGGTTGTAGAGGTGAAACATCGCTTCTTCATTGATTTCTGAATTTAAATTTTCCACAATCAGGCAGGGATGCTGGGCAAAAAGGGGGTGAACCGTTTCCAGTTTTAATGAAGAGGCTTTAATGCAGGGAATTTTATACGGATAATTGCTCAGCAGAGAAACCCGGTTGGAGAAAACATTTGCCAGATGGGTTTTTCCGCATCCTTCGGAGCCGTATATGCAGGCCGCAAAGAAGCTCCAGTTCGGCCATTGGTCTATCAGCCTGACGGCTTCTTCATTACACGGGGCAATGAGGAAGTCTTCTTTGCCGAGAGCCTGACGGTGCGGCAGCTCTAATGGGAGTTGTTGAGCGGGTGCTGACATTTTTTTGTTTGACCTTAATTGCTGTTGTCATTATTTAATACATCAAAAACTTTTGCCGTCAAGTCTCCGAGACTGAAAGGTTTGGCCATGAACTCAAAATTTTCGGAATCGGACAGTTCTCTGCGGGCAATTTCTTCAGAATAGCCGGAAGCCAAAATAACTTTGATGCTCGGTATTTTTTCTTTGACAATTGCCGCCAGTTCGGCGCCGGTCTTGCCGGGCATGACCATGTCGGTTATTAAAAGGTCATAGTTTGTATTTTTTTCCAATTGTTCCAAAGCGTTTTCTGCCGAATTGCAACCGGTGACATCATAGCCTTTTTTCTTTAAAGCGCGTACGGCAAAAGTACGCACCGAATCTTCGTCTTCAACAAATAAAATATGCGTGTCAAAAGTTTCTTTGTTTGATGTTTCTTTGCGGTCAATGGTTGTTGACAGGTTGAGGCCGAAGATGAGTTTTTCGTTAATGGCAACCGGACTTTTTATTTTTTCCTGAACGGTCAGAATCGGCGTACCGTCTTTGGCGGTGACTACCTCTTGGGCTTCATGTCTGGTTTCGTTTTCGTCAATATTGGTTTCAAAACGCGGCAAATGGATAGAAAAAGTCGTTCCTTCGCCGACAGCGCTGTCAACCTTGATAAAGCCTTCCGTTTGGCGGACAATGCCGTAAACCATAGATAAGCCCAGTCCTGTGCCGGAACCGACGACGTTTTGTTTGGTTGAGAAGAAAGGCTCAAAAATGCGGTTGAGATTTTCTTTGGGAATGCCGCAGCCGGTATCTTTGACGTCTATGACAACAAATTCTCCGGGTTTGACAATATCCGAGCCGAATTGGTACGGTTCGTTCATCGGTTCTGTGCGGGTGCTGATTATTAACGTGCCGTTGCCTTTCATGGCATCTTTTGCATTAACGGCGAGATTGATAATAACTTGTGAAAACTGAACCGGATCAACGCGGATAAAGCCCAAATCGGTGCCGTGGCGGAATTTTAAAACAATTTGTTCGCCCAGAATGCGTTTCAGCATGTGGCTTAATTCGGTAAAGTTTTCGGTTACGTCAATTAATTTCGGTTTCAGCGGCTGCTTACGGGAGAAAGCCAGAAGCTGTCTGACTAATCCTGCCGCGCGGTTGGCGTTTTGTTTGATTTGGATTAAGTCGGCAAAAGACGGATCGCCGACGCCGTGGCGTTGCAAAAGCAGGTCACAAAAGCCGATCATGGCAGTCAGCAGGTTATTAAAATCGTGGGCGACGCCGCCGGCCAATTGTCCGACAGCCTGCATTTTTTGCGCTTGGGCAAACTGGATTTCCAAAGATTTTTGCTTGGTCGCATCAATCATATAAATAACGAGGCCGTCTATATTGCTGATGTCGTTTGAATAAAACTTTTTCATCGGGCAAATATAGGCGAACGCGGCTTTGTCTTCGTTTTTATCTTTTATGCGGACATCAATTCGGGCGGTTTGGTTCCTTTTGCTTGAGATTTGGGCGAATTCTTTTTGCAGGATTGAAATATCGTCATCATTGACAAAGGAATAAAGGCTTCGGTTTATAAGGCTGCTTTTATCCGTGTTTTCTGTCAGGAAACCGCAGGCTTGCGGATTGCAGTCTTTGATTTGCCCGTCGTTATTGACGAAGATAATGCCGACAGGGGCAAAGTTAAACAGCCAGCTGATTTTGTCATAGGCACTGCTGAGGCTGTCTTTAAGCTCGGCATTGCTCGGGATGCCCGAAACGACCACGCCTCTTGCTTTGGAAATATCTTTGTCTTTGAAACGTTCTTGAAAAACCAGCGTTTCGGTTACGTTGTTATCCGGCGTGTTGAAAAAGACAGAACCGTGCCATTGTGATTGTTGTTGAGGAATTGACGAATTAGTCGTAATAAAGTTGTTTAAGCTGCGTCCGTTTAATTCTTCGCGGCTTGTTCCCAAAAAATCGGCAAGCGCATGGTTGGCATATTCAATTTCGGAGGAGGCGCCGCAGATATACAGCCCTATCGGCAGGTAATCAAGAAAATCATGCAGAGATTTGCGCTCTTCCTGAAAAATCTGTTCCATGTTTTTTTCAGCGGTAATGTTTTCCAGACTCCAATACAAGAACGTATCTTTTTTTATGGCTTTAATGGAAAAAGGGCCGTTAAATATGTCGGTTTTTTTCAAAAATATCGGGCGGACACTGATCTTAAACCATTCTTCATCGCTGAATATTTTGCCGTTTTCGCTTTGCAAAGACAATGAAAGCGTGACATCTTCCTTGCAAAGGTTGCTGCAGGCATTTTGCAGCCGTTGGAACGCTGTTTTGGCAGCAGTATTGTCTGCCAGGCGCTGTTCTAAAAATGTTAAAATCGGCGTTTCTGCAAATAATTCTTCTGCCGGATTGTTTTGAATGACGGCCATGCCGTTTGAATTTTCTATCCTTTTAATTTTGAAGTCATTTTTTATAATTTCGTTGGCAAAACCGCCATAGCTCATGGCTTGTTCTGCCGAGTTAAGCGTTTTTATTGTCAAAAGCAGGCAGGTTGTTGTGAAAACAAGCGTTGCAAAAAACAGGGCCATAAAGTGTTCGGGATAAACAAACAGGGCAATCAGGGTGACCGCAAGTGCAACGAGCGCATATGCCAGCATTATCAGACAGGTTTTAAGCTGTTTATCGGGGCGGTTATTGATTTTTGAGCTGCATAACATATCCAATTACCTCAGCAACGGCTTTAAAGTGTTCCGGCGGAATTGCCTGATCAATTTCTACGCTGGCAAATAATGCCCTTGCCAACGGCGGATTTTCAACAACGGGAATTTCGTTTTCTTCGGCGATTTCCCTAATCCGCAAGGCCAAATGGTCAAGACCTTTGGCCAAAACGACCGGCGCATCCATTTGCTCCATTTTATATTCCAAAGCAACGGCATAGTGCGTCGGGTTGACGATAACAACATCTGCTTTGGGAACATTTTCCATCATGCGGTGGCGGGCGCGTTCCATGCGAATCTGGCGGATTCTGGATTTTACCATCGGGTCGCCTTCCATTTGTTTGTATTCGTCTTTGACTTCCTGCTTGGTCATACGCAGTTTTTTCAAGTGCGTGTAACGCTGGTAAACATAGTCGGCAACGGCAATGATAAATACGGCAATAACCACCGTGAATATTAATAGTAACACAATTTTATGAATAAAAGATAAAATTGCTATCGTTCCCATAGACGGCATCAGGTTAACTTTTTCAAGATAAGGCCTGACGACCAAAATCGCGACAAAAGTTATGACAGAGATTTTAATAATGCCTTTTAAGCTTTCTACCACTTTTTTCATATTGATAAAGTTTGGCAGGGCTGCAAAGATATTTAATTTATTCCAGTTCGGCTCCAATTTTTTCGGAGCATAAATAAAACCGGTTTGCGAAATGCTGGCAATGATGCCGAAAATCATAAAAACGGCAAAGGGAATTGCCATTATTTTTAACAAAGCCAAGCCGGAGCTGATAAGCAGGCGCTGGAAATGCATCTGGTCGGTCGGAATACTTTCCGGATTTTCAATGAATTTGAGGGCATATTGATAAAACCATTTCATCATTAGAGGCAAAATGAGCCAGACGACGAACAGCATGCCGATAAACATGATAAAACTTTTGGCATCTTGCGAGACTGCGGTGTCGCCTTCTTCTTTGGCTTTTTCAATTTTTCGTTCCGAAGGGTCTTCGGTTTTCGAGGCTTCGTCTTCTTCTTCCGGTGCAACCATATTGCCTCCTAATGCAGCAGCAACTGCAAACCGTTTTCATAATATCTGATAAACCAAAGCATTATGACAGGAACGGTAATGAATAAAAGCCCTACGCCCAAATAAATTTGCAGGGGGAGCGAAAGAAAGAAAATGTTAAGCTGCGGCATCAAACGGGAAACAAGCCCCATGCCGACGTAGAAAACAATCGTAAAAGCGACAAAGGGGGAACCGATTTTGAAGCCGGTGATAAAACTTTGATTAAGCGTTTGGCTGATGCTTTTGGCAAAATCATCGACCGGAAGCGAGGTTCCGGCGGGGAATAATGTATAGCTGTCAATAACGGCTCCAAGCATCAGATGATGCAGGTTGGTGATAAAAATGACGGTTAAGGCCGTAATGCTTAAAAATGTTTCAATAACAATAGATTGCTGTTGAAATGCCGGATCAAACATTTGGGCGTTTGAAAATCCGATTGCCTGTCCGGCCAAATTTCCTGCCAGATTCAGGGCCGAGAATAAAATCTGCATGAAAATGCCGATAAAAACGCCGTAGGTGATTTCAACCAGAATCATTTTTAATGCTGGCGCAAAAGAGGTGAATACAACGGGGAGCTTGTCTCCGATAACGGGCATTAAAACAAAAGCAACGGCCAGAGCTATTGACAGTCTGACTTTGGTGTTGACATAGCTGGTTAAAAATCCGGGCATTAGCATAATAGCCGCGCCGACGCGCAGAAAGACAAGTAAAAATTTATAAAGTTCTAAATTCAGCAAATCGGTCATAGCGTTATCCGCCGTTGGCTATCTTGTCAAACAAACCGTCTGTCAGAGTTTTCATCTGATTTAACATGAAAGGGAACAAAATGATAATTGTGGCAAATACCGCAATGATTTTCGGTACAAATGCCAAGGTCATCTCTTGGATTTGAGTCAGGGCTTGGAATATACCGACAACCAAACCGATAAACAAAGCAACCAGCAAGACCGGCGAAACAACTTTAAGCAAAGTGAAAATAGCGTCTCTGGATATGTCTAATACTTCAATCTCGTTCATGGTTTTACCTTATTCCAGCGGTGTTTGTTTTTCAAAATAACGGTGGTTTTCCAAGCCTGTTAAAAAGGCGCCGTCAAAACCGGAATCAACAATTCCCTTAAAGTAGCCGGAGATAATTTTTTGCCATTCAGGGTGCCAATATTCGGTGATAATTCCTTGTTTGTCTGAAAAAGACAGGCGTTTCAACCAAGAAGGAGAACCGATTTTCCAGCCTTTTTTCCAATAATATTTGCCGTCATCGGCTTCGGAAATGTTAAAAGCGGCAATGACACGGCGAACCGTACCGTTCTTTTTGAATTTCAGGCTGTGAATTTCCTCTTGTGACAGGGGTTTCCCTTTATAAAAAGGAGAAATGACAATTATGTCAAAATTAGAGTTTCTGATATCCTGCAAATAAGAAAAACGGTCGTTGTAAAGCGAGGAATCCAATAAAAATAAAATATTCTGCGCATCGCCGATATGGCTGATGTTGTCGGCATTTTCATTAATAATGACTTGGTTTCTGGTGTTTTTGAATGCAAATTCGGGTTTGACAAAGCCATACATTAATGCATTTTGTCCGACGGAATCCTGAATGGCTTCGTCAAAAGAGTCTTCAGTCGGGCATTGATCTATCGAAACCAGTTTAAGCTTGCTGTCAGGAACAAAATCGCCATTGCCGCAAAAATAATTGTTCAAGACTATGGCATCAATATTTTTCATGTATTCTCTGGCATCGGTCCCGACAGTTTCTTCTTCCGGCTTCATTTCTTTTAATTTTGCCAAAAAACTCGGGTCAGATGCATCAATGCCTTTTTTGCGCGCTTCATTATAACCGTCAAGATGATATTCCCACAGGCTTTTTTTCATTAAATCCCGACCGTCATGTACCATTATTTCAAAGTCTGCATTGCGCCCTTTGGCATAGCGGCTGAGCATAATAACATTATTCCGCATTTGGTTGCGGTAGTTTATTATATGCTTCGGCGCGGCAGGGAGGTCTAAAATGAGCTCTTCACGCGTATAAGGATTGGCGGAAGTAAATCCGCTCAATCCCGCATAGGCATTCAAGGAGACAGATAATAAGCCTGCCGTCAAAAAATATGTTAAACGACTAGGTAATAACATCAGCTTCGTTTTTTCCCGTTCTTGATGGAAGTTCTGCTATTTCCATGGCAATTTCCAGAATTTCTTCCAACATATCTCTTGGATTTTCATTAAAATCGGTATTGTTGAAGTTTTCCAGATAAATACGCAAAGTCGCACCGCTTGAACCGGTTCCTGATAAACGGTAAACAATACGAGATCCGTCCGTAAAACTGATAATTAAGCCGTTTTTCGTGGAACTGCCGTCAACCGGATCGTTGTAGATGAACGGGTAAGCTTTTTCGACTTTGTAATCGCCGTATTGGTTGCCTGCCAAAGAAGACAGTTTTGCTTCCAAATCAGCCATAAGTTTGTCGGCAACAGCCGTATCCAAGCCTTCAAAGTCAAAACGCAGATAGTAGCTGCGTCCATATTTTTTCCAATGGTCGAGCGTGATTTCTTCAACAGACATGCCTGTTTTTGCAATGATGCTGAGCCAGAACAAGACTGCCCAAATTCCGTCTTTTTCACGAATGTGGCTTGAACCGGTGCCGAAGCTTTCTTCTCCGCAGATTGTGATACGTTTGGAATCCATTAAATTTACAAAATATTTCCAGCCGGTCGGCACTTCGTAATAATCCAGATTATGCGCTTTGGCAACACGGCTGACTGCCGTTGATGTCGGACAGGATTTGGCAACGCCGTAAATGCCGTCTTTGTAAGCCGGAATTATTTTATGATAGTCTGTCAAAATTGCCAGAGAATCGCTTGGCGAAACAAAAAAGTTTCTGCCGAGAATCATGTTGCGGTCGCCGTCGCCGTCGTTTGCGGCGCCAAAGTCGGGCGCATTGTCCGAATTCATAATGCCGATGAGTTCTTTGGCATAGGTCATGTTCGGGTCAGGGTGCAAGCCGCCGAAATCGGGCAGGGGAACAGCATTGATAACCGAACCTTTGGCCGCGCCCAGGATTTCTTCGAAAATGCGGATGGCATAAGGGCCGGTGACGGCGTTCATTGCATCAAATTTCATCGTGAAGCCGTTTGAGAAAAGTTTTTTCAATGCGTCAAAATCAAAGATTTCTTGCATCATTTCTACATAATCGTCAACGGCGTCGATAATTTCGATGTCCATATCACCCATTTTGAATGAGCCGATTTTGTCGAGTTTGACATCTTCCGCGTCATAGATTTTATATTCGCTGATTGTTTTGGAATTTTCATAAATTTTATCGCTGATTGATGTCGGAATCTGTCCGCCGGTTTCATTGGCATATTTTACGCCGAAATCGCCGTTAATGCCGCCGGGGTTGTGTGACGCAGAGAAAACAAATCCGCCGTCAGTCTTGTTTTTTAATAGAATATTTGATGATGCCGGAGTTGAGAGAAAACCGTTCCGGCCGATAATCAGTTTGGCAACGCCGTTGGCTGCCGCCATTTTAATGAATTTTTGAATGGCCTGATCGTTAAAAAAACGTCCGTCGCCGCCAACGACAAAGGTTTTGCCGCTGAGGTTGCCGATAGTGTTGAAAATGCTTTGGATAAAGTTTTCAAAGTAATTCGGCTGCATTATGACTTTTGTTTTTTTGCGCAATCCGCCGGTACCCATTTTCTGGTCCGTATAAGGCGTGGTCTGAATGGTTTTAATCATAATATTCTCCGTTTAGGGTTTTATCGAATGCCTTAAACATAACACTTTTGCACTGAAACACAAGTGTTCATTAGAGTTATTATACCATTATTAGATAAGGTCCGGCTTAAGATTCTTCCGGTGAAATAAATTCGGCAAGCGCCCTGATTTCGCGTTTGGCAGACAAATGCGACATAGTCATTTTCATTTTAAGGGTGTCATTATTCATGTCAAGGACGGTCAGCCCTTCCAAAAACAATTCTTTATAAATTACGCGGTCTTTCAAGCCGGAGGCAAAGCGAAAGCCGTAGAGTTTGGATAAGCGCTCCAAATAGGAAAAAACAAGAGCTTTGTTTTTTGAATTATAGCTTGAAAGTTTGTTGCCGACAACAATCCAGTTAAGGTAAGATTTTCCCTGAGATGCCAGATATTTTTTTACATCCCAGATATAGTTGGCATAGTGTCCGGGCATACGGATACGTTCAGAATCGTAATCAATGTCAGCCAAGACGTTCAAATCGATTAAACTGTCGGATATCGGCGTTATTACGGTATCGGCATATTTATGAGCTTCTTCAAAAAGATAATTTTTTGTGCCGGGGGTGTCTATAATAACGGCATCGAATTTTCCGGCAGCTTCAAATATTTGAAAAGACAGTTTTTCCCGAGCCTGCGGGAGCAGATAATGGTTATCTTCGGGATAAACTCTGGTGTGGGCCGGAACAGGGAGTTCAAGGCCTTTGGCTTCGCAATATTTTATGCGGTTGTCAATATATTTTGACAAGCTGCCTTGGCGGCCGTCCAAATCAAAGGTGGCAACGGAGTATCCTTCCTGCATCAGTTTTATTGCCAAATGCATGGAAATGGTTGATTTTCCTGTGCCTCCTTTTTCATTACTTATTGTAATGATATGGGCTTTTTTATTTTCAGTTTCGTTGCTCATTAAAATTTATTAGCCAAAGTAAGTTCGGTTTTGTTTGCTGCAACCACTATACAAGATTTATTTGATTTTTTCAACTTGCTGCAGGCGGTTTTGGCTTCGTTTTTTTCAAAACCGATGATTTTTGAACGGTAGACTATGGCCGCGCCTTTTTGATACGGTTCAATATTAACGGTCTTTCCGGCATCTTTTCTGGCAACTTCTTTCTTTATGTTCAAAGCATAATTTCTGGCTTTGGCATAATTGGAAAATGCGCCGATTTGAATTCCCCATGTTTCAATAATTTCTGCGCTCGGCTGAGCGTTTTGTGCTGTTTTAACTGAATTATCTTCTAAAACGCTGCCGTGAAGCGGCTGCTCGATTGAAGCATACATGTTTGAATTGTTTACTTTGTTGTTCAGGGCTAATTTTTTTAACCCTTGGTTCATTAAATCGGCAACTTTTTTGTCGCGCAGTTTAGCCGTGTTGTGTCCCATTGTGACGGCAATAACGCGATTGCCGTTGCGCTCGGCAGAGGTCACAATATTGTAGCCGGCGGCATTTGTGAAGCCGGTTTTCATACCGTCAGCACCTTGAAAAGTTTTCAAAAGGTGATTGTGGGTATATATCGTGCGGCCTTTGTAGGTGAATTTTTTTGCGGAAAAAAGTTTGTAATATTGCGGAAAATGGTGATACATTGCGGCGCCCAGCATAGCCATGTCTCTGGCGGTGGTTTTTTGGTTTTTGTTGGGCAAACCTGAAGCATTATAAAAAGTCGTATTGCTCATTCCCAGTTCGCGGGCGACTTTGGTCATGGTTTGTGCAAAGTTCTTTTCGGTGTAACCAAGCCCTTCGGCCAAAACGGAAGCGCAGTCATTGGCTGATTTTACGACCAATGCCATAACGGCGTCTCTGACTTTTATTTTTTCTCCGGCTCTCAGTCCGAGTTTGGACGGTGCCATATTTGCCGCATGGCGGGAAACCGGCAGCATGTCATCCATTTTTATGATGCCTTTTTCCAAGGCGTCAAACGTAATGTAAAGAGTCATCAATTTTGTCAAAGAAGCAGGGTATCGTAAGGTATCAGCCGCGCTGGAAGATAAAACTTCGCCGGTCTGGGCATCAATTAAAATAGATGAAACAGAAGCTTGTGCCGTACCTGAAAGCGATAAGGCCAAAGCTATGGCGCATGCGTATACGTTTATGCGAATCCGAGATATTGCTTTTTTTATTAATTGCTTGTTCATATCTGTTTGCTTTGCTAAAAGGTTCTTTGCATAAATTTTAAGCACAAATAGAAAACAAATTGTTAATTTTTGAAGAATCAATAATAAAAAAATAGTTCTATTTGAAAGAATTTTTTTCTAAAAAAGTTGAGCTGAAAGCCTTATTTCCTTTGTGTAAAAATTTTGAGTTTTTTACTTGACTTTCTGGAAGATTGTTTGTACAAAGCTTATCTGTAACTAATGGCGAACGTAGCTCAGTTGGCAGAGCCCCGGTTTGTGGTACCGGTTGTCGTGGGTTCGAGCCCCATCGTTCGCCCCAGTTAAGAAAGCTCCCGAAAAGGGAGCTTTTTTTTGTGATAATAACGGGGCTCGAACCGAGGTTCGTCTGGCTTGTAAGCTCGGCTTTGCCTTGCTAACGCGCTGCGGTCACTCGATTTGTAACGTTTGCGTTCCGGCACTGCCGTTTGTTCGCAAGCTAACAAATCTTCGCCTGTTGTCGCCCCAATCTCCAGCGGAGATTGGTTCTTCCGCCAGCCCCATCGTTCGCCCCAGTTAAGAAAGCTCCCGAAAAGGGAGCTTTTTTTTATGATAATAACGGGGCTCGAACCGAGGTTCGTCCGGCTTGTAAGCTCGGCTTTGCCTTGCTAACGCGCTGCGGTCACTCGATTTGTAACGTTTGCGTTCCGGCACTGCCGTTTGTTCGCAAGCTAACAAATCTTCGCCTGTTGTCGCCCCAATCTCCACCGGAGATTGGTTCTTCCGCCAGCCCCATCGTTCGCCCCTGTTAAGAAAGCTCCCGAAAAGGGAGCTTTTTTTTGTGATAATAACGGGGCTCGAACCGAGGTTCGTCCGGCTTGTAGGCTCATCCTATGAATAATACTGCTATATAACCAATTTATTTGTGTAAATATATTTTGACAAAATATCATTCTGTGATAAATTTTTTTTAGTTAATATATTTATTTTATTTTATTACTTTAATTTATCTAACTTATTATGAATGGTAAAAACTTTTGGAGAAAACTTTTTTTCTTTCTCTTGTTTGTTTTTGTCGGTGTTTATCTGTTGCTTTTTATTTTACAGAATTCAACCAGTGTCGCTCCTCCGGGAACAACTGCGGCAAAAGTGACGTTAGGACGTGTCAGTGACACGGCTTATCAAGGCTTCTTTTGGCGCGTTCCTTTCTGCTCTTATCCTGTGTTTGTGAACACCAAGCAGCAAGTTAACGAGTATGAAACGAAGGACATCAAAACGCAAGATTTGCAGACTATCGGTCTTAATTGTAAGGTAATCTATCAGATTAATGCTGCAAAGGTGCCTGATATTGTGCGAAATGTTGTGCCAGAACAGATTGATTCTGTTATTTTGTTTCCGCGTATTGCGAGTGCTTTACAGGAAACAATCGGAAAAAATGATGTCTTCCTTTTGATAACCAGACAGGAGATGGTGCGTGAAGCTACAAAATATATCTTGGCAGATTTGCTTTCTGCTGACGGATATATTATCATTAAAGATGTGTTGTTTTGTCGTCCGAAATTTTCTCCTCAGTTTGAAAAAGCGGTTGAGGATAAGATGGCAGCCGGACAGCTTTTGGAGATTACACGCCTTCAGACACTCAAGGTTGAAGAAGAAGCTAAGCAGCTTCTGGCAATGGGGGCGGCTGAAATGGAACTGTTGAAGCAGAAAAATCAGCTGATGACCAATCCATTGATTATAAAGTATGAAGCTGCAAAAGTATTGCAAAATTGGAAAGGGGATATGCCCTCTACATTGGTAGTTTCCGGAAATGGTGCTTTGCCGATTATTCCTGTTGCAGGAAGTGTTAAACCTTAAATGACAATGTTATGGATAGTTATATCATTTGGCCGAGTTTTTGGTGGAACACCGCTTTTATTATAGCGTGTCTGATTTTGATAGCAGTATTTTTTTACCGTAAAATCAATAGGGAAAATTGTAAAGAGAGTGAGCTAACTCTTCGCGATGTGAAAGATTCCTTCTTAAAAATAGTTATGAACATGTATGTTTTGGCAATGGCGAGCGTTTTCAGCCTGTTGGTTGGTCTTGTCGGAACAATTTGTTTATTGCATTTTTCTGATATCAGTGGTCTTCTCTTTGTCATTTATCTTTTGTTGAGTTTGTTGGTTCCTATAGTGCCTGTTGTAATATTGGTGGATGATGAAACACCATTCAACCCAACCGGTATTTTGTGTTGTTTTGTTTATGCTGCCGGACAATCGGTTATCGGATTTATTTTTTTGGTCTGCAACAATTTCTCATATATGTGGTATGGTTTGTTGTTTATCTTTTTGAATTTGATCGGAGCATTTCTTGAATATTACCGTTTAAGAAAAAATTGAATTCAAAAGTCGTTATGAATCTCTCTGTTGTTTTTGCAATAGAGAGATTTTTTTTATTTAATTTTTGCAAATATCCAAGAAAATTTGTAATATTTCGGCAAAGGTTTTGACTTCTCGGCGGGAACGCAGGGATAATCTGTCCGCTATTGCATAACGGCCGCTTGTTTTATCATAAAAGATCATACTTTCGGAAACGCGTCCTAAGATAATTTTTCTTCTGAAAAAGTCATAATCTTCATAGTGGAACGTTGAGGCTGCGAGATCAGGAAATGTATATCCTTTTTCGGGGCGGTTGTGGCTGCGTGCACCAAAAAATTCGATGCCGTTGTAAGACAATCCGTCGGTTATTTTCAGAAATTCTTTATATTCTGCCGGAATTGTTGAAAAACCGCTTGCAGAGAGCAATGTGCTGACATGCGTAATGCTTTCTTCTGTGCATGGGGGAAAAGTGATGCAGCCGGGAAATTGTGAAAATTGTTTGATATAGTCTTTAATCATAATAGAATTTTCCTTCAAAAGCCGGAACAAATATTTTTTGATGTTTGAGGAAAAATCCGTTCGTTATCTGCATATCTAAAACTCGATGAATGTTCGAATGAGTATGGTGGGTTCTGATAAAGCTGAAATTTTCGAAGTCTAAAGAGCCGCCGAAATCAAAGGGGATTTTAATATGGGTGTTAAAATTTTCCGGCGTGACGCCTTCTTTCAAAAGAGCGATTTCGCAGTTATCCAGCCCTAGTTTTATCAGGTTTGCCGTTTCTGAATAAGCAATCAGTTTAAGAAAATTTTTTCTGGCTCTTTGGTAGTCGCTGAAAGCGCTGCGCATTTCTTTCCAACTTTGAGATGTGTAATCTTTTAAAATAAGTTTCATTTTATGCAAGCCGTATTGCGCCAGAACAGGCTGAAGATAATGCCGCATTTCTTCCAAGGTGTAATTTTCAATATTTGTGTTTGGACGGTAAAAGGCGGGGGATTGAGACGGACGGCTGAGGCTGATTTCTTCATAGACACTGGTCAACGACCCGTGAGCGGGCGTTTTTTTCTGTATAGGCTGATTTGACCAATCCCACATGTTGCAACCCTTTGTTGTGGTGTGTCTTGTAATTTTATGATGAAAATTGTTTTTATGCAAGAGCATTTATCACGGAAAAAGAATGTAAAAAAAAGGCAGAGGAACAATCCTCTGCCTGAATATGGCGGGATAATAAGCCGATATTATTTGGCGAGTTCTTCGTCGCTGAATTCCTCCTCGCCGGTGTCTTCGTTCGGATCATAATCAATGCCGAGTTTAGAGAGCATATCGTCATTAATGTCTTCGCGCTGAGCGACAATCCAATCCGGAACGTTTGGCGACGGCGGCATCTTGGCCATGGCCGTCATTTGTTTATCCCAGAACCAACGCGGGGCATCAGCCATAATCGGGCGGTCAATAAAGCCTTGCATTAACACAACCTGTTTGCTGGTAGGCAAACTCAAAAGCTGGGTTGTGCTGATAACCGGCGTTCCCTGTAATTGGTAACTGACGTTTTTGGCAAACGGATTTTGTCCTTTGCCAGCGCCCCCTAAGCCGTTTTCAGTCTTGGAATATGACGAGGTTTGAACGGTTTTGTTGCCAATCATTTTAGAGAAACGCTGAGCCGTAACCTCGTTGTTTTGAGACAAAATAACTTTGCAGGCTGTAGTAGAGATAACGGTTTCAAGGTCATCTTTACCGTATTTGCCTGAGATTTGCCCCAAGTCTTGTCCAATCAGCAAGTATGAAACTTTTTGTCCGCGTCCGACCGCCGGCCCTTCAATAATAGCGCTGAGCTTAGGCATGGTCGGAAACTCGTCGAGCACAAACAGGGTGGGGAAGGGGCCCATTTTACCGTCACTCTTGTTTACAAGGTTTGGCGGGTTGGCAATCAGATAGTTGGACATCAAGTCAATAAAGGTTCCTGAAATAACCGACAAAGCTTTCGCGTCAACCTGGTTAACCGACAGATATACCGAAATCGGCTTATATTGTCCGGTAATCGGGTCTTTCATGCCGCGCAGGTCTTTGAAGTTAATGTCGCTGAAGCTGGTTCTTGAAACCACGGCTGAGTTTTTGAAAATGCCGATACCGCCGAAACCGGTTGAAAGTACGGAACCGCGTTCTTTATCCGGCATGGAGCTTAACTGGCTCAATTCAACGATGCAGCGTTGCGAGTAACCGAATTTGCGGGCTTCGGAAATGGCTTCTTCCAACAAGTCGCGCATAGGATCAGCCATGGCGGCCATTTGGTCGCCTTCTTCCAAACGGCGTTTGATGTCTTGAGACTGCTTAATCTGCGCTTCGGTAATCCATTCCAAAATCATCGCAATGCAGGCTTCGCGGCCAATCCAGCGTTCAGGCAGCAGATTCCAGGTGCCGATCGGCAGGTAATTGTCAATATTCAGGTTGCCGGAACGAAGATTGGTAATGGCGCGGGCGGCCATCGGGTCATTCATTTCCAGATAGTAGCCTTCAAGGACTTTTTTGTCCTCTTCATCCAATTTGCCTTCGTAAATGCGGCCGATGAAGTAGTCGTTGGCGCGAGCTTTTTCGCATTTGAATGCGATGAAGTGCAAAAAGCCGGTTAAAGCTGCACGACCTGTTTTAGACCAGTGGGGGTCTGCGCCGCCTTTGGGGTCTTCAACCAAAACGTTACACATAGAGTCGATATACATATCGCGGTCAGGGCCGGGAGCCGGAATTGCAGACGGAGACAACGGGTTCCAGCTCGGATAATAGATGCCTTCGGCCGGATTGTCTTCCGCACCCCAGTTGATGACGAAAACAGGGCCGACTTTAGCTCTGGCGCCGGTGGTCTTGAAGCATAATTCCGGTTTCGGGTCGTTTACGACGATACTCATCCCGGGAGAGTGGAAAATTGTCGGCATAACCACGCCGACGGTTTTACCGGTACCCGGAGGGGCGCAACACAAGGTTGAAAGTGTTTCCGGAAGTTTTAACAGCTGCCCTTTGTAGCGGCCGATTACCTGACAGAAGCCGTTGAGCAGCCCCATTTTCTTAATGTCGCTCAGTTCGGCAATGCGGGCTGAACCGTGAATGTTTGACTGAAAACGGTAAGGGTTGGTGATGACGCCGGCAATGAGAATTGTCGGAAAGCTGATAAAGGGCAATATCGGCAGCCACAAGCTGAATGAAAACGGCCCGTCATAGCTCATCAGCTGTTTAAACCAATTCCAATATCTTGAAAACAGATAGTCCGGATTACTGACGATAGTGCTGATGAATCTGCCAACGTCATTTATGGTTTGTTTAGATATTCCGCTGCCGATAAGATAGCCGAGCGGCATGGAGATAATTGCCAAAATGATTGTGATGCCGAAAGTGAGCAGGACAGTAACCGTCATCCATTTGACAGCGCTGTTATATTCTTCCCATTCTTCGCCTTTTTTCTCAATAGCCATTTCTTTTCCTTATTATCTTGAGGGATTAAGCTAATCCGCGGACAAGTTTTTTAATTTTTTCAAGTTTTTCTTTATCTATACTGTCGATAGATTCTTCCAAGCTTTTGGAAAACAATTTAAGCTCTTTCGGGGTCCCCCTGTCAATTCTGGTAACATTAATGCCCAGATCATCCCATATCTCAAACATGTCTTCTGCATTGATGATATTGCCGATTTGTTCAATAACATAAGCTTTAACATCAAAATGCAAATCAGCATCGTCAAGCTTTTCAATTAAATGCTGGCGGGCGATGTCTGCTTTCCGTACCGGAGAAATGCGGTGCGAGCTTTCCGAAAACCATAACGGTTCTTCGTCATTAAATCTTTCTTCGTCAGCCAGCCAATCTCCGGGTTCTTTGTCAATGAGGCAGAGGCAGATTTGGTTGGCAGCAACTCCAATGAAGTCAATCAGGTTGTTTTTGATGGTTGCGCCGGTAATAACTTCATAGCCTTTCTGCTTGATAACATCAAGCGTAGAATTGCCGTTAGAGCGCTGTGTAGGTTGAGAAGCATTTTTCTGAGGTTTGTTTTTAGCTTCTTTTGTCTGAGGAGCATTTTTTTGCGTATTGCGATCTTTATTTTTTGTTTTATTTTCTTTTGCGGCGGGTTCTTCGGCCGGTGCTTCTTTAGTTTTTTCTTCTTTTTTATTATCGTCAAATGCATCAAAGTCGAAATCAAAATCGTCGTCATCGTCAAATTTGAACAAAGAATGGTCAAATTTGGTTTCTTTCGGGGTTTCTGTCTGAGCCGGAATTGCTGCGGCTGCCAAAGAGGGTGTCGGAGCCGGAGACAATGGTTTAGGCGCAGTAGTCTGGTTTGCCGTTTCGTATATTCTTTCATCAAGCGGGGCGCGAATGCTTTTGGGGCGAATTTCTTTATAGGATTTTCTTTTTTTGATTTTTTTTACACCGGTTGAAACGGCAATGATTTTAACCGGTTGGAAGAAAATCTTTTTAATTGCCGTAATGGGAAAGGCTGCGATTGCGGTAAACATTTTTTCCCAGGCGATTAAGCTTAATGCTGCCCAGCCTGTGAGCCATAGCGGAATAAATGTAAGGATAATCAGGACAAACGCCCATTCTTTTGTGTCATCAATAACCCAGCCGGAAAGCCACAAATCCCACGCATATTGCCAGTGTTCTTTGCGGATAATGTCAAAACGCCAGTTTTTGAGCATTATAACCCGAATACCTTCCAGAAAGAATATACTCCAGAAAATACCAACAAAGACTATGCGCATCAATATCAGTAACGGTTTCAAGTTAAGCTCCCAATGAATCCCCGCTAATTAAACGGATTCTTTTTTATATATTATACACTATTGGTTAATAAGTGTTTATTTTATTCATGTTTTACAGAATTTATTTTTTCGGCGATGGCGTTACGGATTTTGTTAACTTCTTCATCGGTTTTGACTTGGTTCGTCGGTTTTGACATTTCTTCAATCTCTTCTTCTATTTTTTTGCCGCGCCCCATGTTTTTTAACAAAATACGGCCGGATGAGGCCCCGTATTTGCGAATGACATAGTCATTATACCAGCGAACCGGCGCCAGCAGAAGGTTTAAGAAATTTACTTTAATCAGACGGCGCCAGCCCCATATCCATAACGGAATATACAGTAACAAAATTGTGAGCAGCAGATAGTCTTTCCCGGCCTTGATTGTGCCGCCGTTTTCCCAATAGGAATTCAACAGTGTCCAACTTGAAGATGAAATGATACTGAAATTCCAGAAAATAATCAGCAGACTGTTTACTATAATGAAGTAAACATAACTCCAAATTGTGCCAATGAGAATTGTTCTGATAAAATTAAGTATTTTTTTCATGTGACAATATTTCTATTCTCTTCCCTGCGGTTTAAAAGGAGGCTTGATTTGCGGTTGCTGCGGTCTGGGCTGTTGTTGTTCCTGAAGCAATGGCGGCCGATTTTGTTCAAAACCTCCCAGAATAAAATCTTTTGTCCTTTCGAGATTTTGACGGCGAGTTAAGACATCTTGTTGCCTTCCGTCCAGATTTGCCCCTTCCATTTGCAAACCGTTTTTAATGTATTCTATTCTGGAATCTTCATGAGCTTGTCTGTCTGCTTCATCGGCCATGGGAGTCGGTTCATCCGTACGGTCAGGTTCCGCAGGGGTTGGCGCGGCCGGTTCTTCCGTGCGGTCGGGTTCCGCAGGAGTCTGTGTGGCCGGTTCTCCTTCCCGAGAGTTCTCTTGTGAGGGCGGGGTCTGTTCTAAACCTTCATATGCCTCTAAGATTTCGTTCCTGCGAGGATTTTTTCCGTTTTCGACATAACGTTTGTTATTGAAATCTTCAATAGCCATTCCTTTTGCTTTTTTCATGTCATCCGTACATGACTGTATTGCGTTATACATGGCGTTTGCCGGATTTTCGTTCGGATGCTCCTGTTTGTATGCAAGCATTTGTGTTTTTAACACCTGTTGGGCTTCCAGTTGTTTAGATGCGTAAACCTGTTCCATATTTTGGCCTTTAAATGCCTCCGGATTATTCATTTGGGCATTTAAAATACTGGCTTGAGCATAGTCGTCTGAAAATGTGGCTGCCATTAAGGCCGTACCCATTACAAAGGGAACATTTGTTTCCGGATTGCCTTGGCTTAACAGGGTTTTAACGTCGGCGTAGGTTCCAAGGCTCTGTAAAAGTTTGTGATCAGCAATGGCTTCGTCAATATTTCCGGCTTTGACGGCGTTGATTATATTTTTTTCGGCACTTTTGTTATATTCGTCAGTAAGCGGTTTCATGTGCTTATCGCTGGCGGTTTTGACGTCTTTAAAAAGCTTTTGTGTCTTATCTTCTTTTTCTTCTTTTCTTTTTTCTTTCAGCTCGTTTTTTCTGGCGTTAAATGCGGATTCAAATTCATTCCAGATGCCGGTGGCGGCATATTCTATTTGGTGAACGACCCAGTTCGTGGCTGCATTGGCCGCTTTCAAAAACCACTCTTTAAACATGGTATCAATGATATCTGCTTCTACCCAATAGAGTTCGTCTTCGGGTTTGCCATGTTCATTTTTTGTGCCGCTATTGGCTTCCCCTTCATTTTTTTCTTCGCTCTTTTCTTCGTTGAAAGTTGTTTTGCTCAGCGGGTCATTCTCGTCATTACCCTCATCAACTTTGGTTGTTTCTTTGGTTTCATTGACGGTAGTTTTATTTTTTTCTTCGCTGATTCTTGTTGATTTTCCGCCTTCTTTAACAGTTATGCTTTTGTCAACGGCATTGTCTAACTCGCCTTTGCTGTAGTTTTTCCAAACTTTTTGGGCTGAGGCGGCAAGACGCATAGCGCGAATAGGGCCTTCTGACTTCTTCATTTCTTCAGAAATCTGTTGAGGTTCTTGTCCTTCGGGTAAATACATCAGGGTACCGTCAGCTGATATTTGATAATGCTGCGCTTCATTATTTTCATTGGTAAAAGTGATATCGGCGATGCCCTGTTCGTCAAAGGCTACGGTTCCTAAATCTTTGTCTTCGGCGCCTTTGAAAGAAATTGTTTTGCCTTTGGCCGAGGTCTTGTCTTCAAGCGCGTCTACTTTTTCTTTGTCTCCCTCGATGACAATGCTGTCCAGTTCTTGTATGTTTAAGTTTTCCGGCAGTTTGTCATTTATGATTGTGACCGGATTTTCGACATCGAGCCTTTTTTCTGCCATGCGTTTTTTCATCTCGCTCAATGTGGCCTTGACGGCATCGTTTTGAAACTCTTCGCTGAAACTGTCGCAAAATTCGCTGATTTTGCTGAAATCTGCCGGAGAGTAAGAACCGTTGGCGAGGCCTTCCATATATTCATTGATTTGGGATTGAAGTTTTTCCGGCGTGACAATTTCATGCAGGGCATCGCTTTTCTCTTTGAAGTCTTTTTCTTGCGCTGCTTTGTCTTCTGCCGGAGCTTCGTGTGCCGTTCGGATATCTGACCAAACCAAAGCCATTTCATCAAGAGACATGTCCGACAGAACTTCTTTGATTTTTTTATCTTTGAAATTTGCTGTTAAATTTGCAATATCTTCAGCTATTGACATGGCCGTATCCTCGTTGTTGCATATTATTATAATGATTTTAGCATTGTTTGGGGTTTTTGTCTATAATTTTCTCCAAAATCAAGCCTTAAGTTTTTTTAGGAAGTTTCCCAATTCTTTATTAACGCGAATTCCGTCTTCGGGTTTGGCTTTAATCATTCCGAAAAAGCGCGCTTTGATTCTGCTGATGTCAATCGGCGCAAAGGTTGCCGGATTATTGGTCAGCATTTTATAAGCCCCTTCGGCATCTTTGCGGGAAGTCTTGAAGTAGTTGTTGACCAGACGTTCTGCGTCTATGGGGAATTTTTTTGCCTCAATGGCCGAAATGTATTTTTTCATTTTGTCAATGCGGCGTTGATGTTCTTCTATGACCTTTTGCTCTATTTTGCGGCGTTTGGCTTTTAGGCGGCGTTTTTCATAGGCAATTTCGCAGCTTTCAATTTCAATTAAAATTTCGACATAGGCAATTATTGCCATTTGTAGAATATCGTCAGTTGTGCGTTCGGCAAACTCTAAAAGCTCTTCGTCTTTGGCATTGGGATTGATGTTCATAATGCGGGTCGGGTGGACCTGAATCATGATATCCCAGCCTTTCAGCGTATCTAAGGCAAATTTTTCGCCTAATGTGGGCTTGTAGCGAGGGTAAAGCATTTCCGCGGTTATGGAAAAAACAGGTATGGGCAGCTGATTGTTTTCTGCCATTTCGGAGATTGCCGTTACGAAATTATTGTGGGCATTGTAAAGCGCTTTTTCTTCTTCGCACAATTTAGCCGCCGGAGAATTATCTGCGGAAAATTCGTTAGTATCTTCAGAAAGGCTGAGTTTTTCTTCCGCTTCTTTTTTGTCATTGGCGATAGTCGTTTGATCATCTTCCGTCAGCTCGTTGGAGATAAATTCTTGCAAGAGCCTTTCAAACTCGTCATCTTCGTTGCCGGTTGATGCCGGAGTTGTGATATTTATATTGTCGTCAATATCGTCAAGATATTGCTTTACTTCATCGTGAACGTTCTTAGAAGCCATGATTATCCCCTAATTAATATTAACCGTTGTTTCGGTTTTTCCCGCGTCCGTATTAAAAATGATTACTCTGTCTTCCAGTCCGCCGCCGACGGTTAAAAGGTATAAGCGCCCGCCTTCCTGGCTGATTTGTTTGATATAGCTGCCCATCGGCTGGCTTAAGCTTATGGTTTCCGGCAATGCCGCTGTATTGTTTTTGCTCTTTTTCAGCAGCAGGCTTATAAAAGTGAGCGTTCCGAAAATCAACAGGAAAGTCAGCAGTATGACGATTGTTTTGACCAGTTTCAGTTTATTCATTTTCTTCTCTATGCAAAAGCGAATACAGGTTGCAAAATTGCAAATTATCTGTATGTTGGTTTTAGTTAAAATCTTTACCTGCCATAAATGCACATGATAACAGATACTAATATTTATACATCAAAAATAGTTAACAAAGAATATAAAGGGCTGAGGATTGATAAGTTTCTGGCCCTGAGTTTTCCCGAAATGTCGCGTTCTCAGATCCAACGCTTGATTAAATCGGGCAATGTCAGCTGCGATGATGATATTATTGCCGACAATTCATTTAAGGTGAGGGTTGACGACAGTTATCAGGTTTTTGTTCCCGAAGCGGTTGACGCAGATCCGGAGCCTGAAAATATTCCGCTTGAAATCGTTTATGAAGACGAAGACATTATCATTGTCAATAAGCCGGCCGGAATGACAGTGCATCCGGCGCCGGGTTCTCCTAACGGAACATTGGTTAATGCCCTTTTATATCATTGCAGGGACAGGCTGTCCGGTGTAGGGGGAGTCAAGCGTCCGGGAATTGTTCACCGAATCGATAAAGATACCAGCGGCCTGCTGGTTGTGGCAAAAAACGATATGGCTCACCGACATCTGAGCGAACAGTTTTTTGAGCATTCAATTGAGCGTACTTATTTTGCTTTGGTTTACGGGCTGCCTAATCCGCCGGCAGGACGAATCGAAGCCAATATTGGCAGAAGCCCTTATGACCGTAAGAAAATGGCGATCGTGCAAACTGGCGGAAAAGCTGCCGTAACGAATTATAAAACAATTGAGAACTTCAAAAATTGTGCCGCTTTGGTGCAATGTAACCTTGAAACCGGACGGACGCACCAGATTCGGGTGCATATGTCGTCTTTAGGCTGTAATCTGATAGGAGACCAGCTTTATGTTAAATCTAAAAAGACATTGGCCAAGGGTATTGACCAAGACATAAAAAAATATGTAAACGATTTTCCCAGGCAGGCGTTGCATGCAACAACGCTTGGCTTCAAACATCCGCGCAGCAACGAATTTGTATCATTCTCATCAGAATTTCCCGATGATTTTAAACAGTTATTAGGTTGTCTAAAAAATCTATAACTGCCTGCTGAAATCTACGCTGGTGCGTGCAGATTTTTAGTCATCAGCCTCCTAATTTCATGGGATTGTTGTTATTCACAATCTTCATTATAGTTATTGACAGAAGGAATGGCTTGTAGTTGCAGGCTTATGATCAATAAGGAGTAGTTCTATGGATAAGACATTTGCTTTAAACGGATTTGACTTTTCGCCGGAAATTAATTTAGCCAGATATTTACAAAGTATCCGCAAGTTTCCGATTCTTTCTCAGGAGGAGGAATTTGAACTGGCTTCAAAATATAAAGAAACAAAAGATCATAAAATATCTTATAAACTGATTACCTCTCACTTGCGTTTGGTTGTGAAAGTCGTTTCAAAATATAAAGGCTATGGTTTGCCGCTTGCTGAAATGATTGCGGAAGGAAATATCGGCTTGTTGTATGCTGTTGACAAATTTGAACCATCTAAAGGCTTTCGTTTTTCTACTTATGCTTTGTGGTGGATTAAGGCTTCAATCCAGAAGTATATCTTGAATTCTTGGTCTTTGGTTAAGATTGGAACGACTGCCGCTCAGAAAAAATTATTTTTTAATTTGCGTAAGATTAAAAATAAACTGAATCTGACAGATGACCGTGAGCTTTCTCATGAGATTCTCGGCGATATCGCATCTTCTCTTGATGTGAGCGTTCAAGATGTTACCGATATGAACATGCGTTTGAAATCCCATGACGGTTCTTTGAATACGGTGATAGATTCTTCTTCTGAAAGCGGTGCCGAATGGATGGATTTTATTGCGGACAATAAACCTAATCAGGAAGAAGTCCTTGGTTATGCCGAGACACTCAGCTATCGCAAAAAATTGTTCAATCAGTCTTTGGGCTGTCTGAATAAAAGAGAAAAGGATATTTTGTTCAAACGCCGTTTGGTTGAAAAATCCGTAACTTTGGATGATTTGAGCAAAACTTATAACATCTCAAAGGAAAGAGTTCGCCAGATTGAATTAAATTCAATTAAAAAGCTGCGTAAGTCTGTTGCCGTGCTTCAGTAACATTCTTTTCGGAACAAGTTTTATACACACACATATTATTATCCCCTCTCAAAAAAATACTCTCAAACAAGCCAAACCCCGAAGACAGAAAGTTTTCGGGGTTTTGTTTGTGTTTGGAATTGTTTTTTTATTTGGCTAATTTATTTGGTTGTCGATAATTTCCGGCCCCCATTCTTCTTTAATTTTTTGTAGTTGTTTATCAATATTTTCCAAACGTTTGCGCGCGGAAATTTTAGACAGGAAAATAAACAGATTCGGGATTTCATAATAAACGATGAAGCCGAGAGCTGCAGAACCAAGCATGATAATCAAGTTGAAAGCATCGCTTAAAATGGAAAAGGCGCCGTCTAACGTGAAATGGTTAATGACGTTTATCAGGTAAACAAACAGGCCGGCAAGATTAAAGCAGCCGATGACAATCAGTTTGCCTGAGTTTTTTGAATCTGTTATCAGAACCGTAATGGTCGGCAGCAAGCCTATAAATAAAATTATAATTGCGGGAAGAGTCGAACTGACAGCCAGAGCCAATGCGCCGAACAACAGCCACTTACGCGCCGAAGATAAGGCGTTGAATGAATCTTTTAAACCGTTTGGCGCCTTTTTTTTCTTAATTTTGTTCATTTGGAAATCCAGTATATCAGGTTAAAGACGAATGAGGTTATCATTGTTAACACGGCTAAAATGCCGGCAAATTTCAGGGCTAATTCCTGAGCTTCTTCATCCAGCTTATAGCCGCCGTTGACCAGTCTGTTTTTTTCGCCCAAAAGCACGGCGACTTCTTTTTCGGCGGCGCGGAATTGTTCCTTATCTTTTTGTTTGGTTTCTGCATTTTCCAGAACTTTGCAAATTTCTATCAGTTTACCATCTTTTGAGACTTTCAACAGTTCACGTTCAAGGGCTTTTTGCAGTTTTAAATTGTGATAGCTTTTTATAATAGGTTTAGATGAGGCTGCAAGCCATTTCCCAAGATTTATCAGTTGAACCGGCCCGTATTTATTCTGCATATCTGTATAAAGGCGCAAAATAGCAGAGGTTTGGATTCCTTCTTTTTTGGAATTTAAATCAAGTAATATACCATCTATTTTTTTGCCGAGTTTGCAACGGAGAAAGGCGATAATGTTTTTATCGTAAGGCAGAACCTGACCTTTCAAATTGGAATAATTATTGTCCAAAGCCTTTAGTATTCTGGGGGCGGTATTGACATATTCATCGTTAATCAACGGGCTGATACATGGCAGGTCGTCATCAAAATCATACATAATACGGTCCAACCCGTAGCCGATGTCTTTGCGCATGATGTAATTTTTAAACTCAGAGGCATTAGCCGGCGAACGCAGATTTTCCTGTTCAAGATACCACATTTTGATGATGTCTGTTCCGAACAAATCATAAAAATCATTAATGTCCAGTTGGTTTTTCAGGCTGTAAAATATAGCTTTGGGCGCGCCATCTGGAAAAACGGAAAGCCCTTTGAGGCGTATCGGTGCAGCGTGGTCAATCAGAATGCAGATTTTGGCGATGAGAATATCATGGCTTTCGTTTTCGTCGTTTTGGGCAATCAGTTTTTCAACTTCTGCATAAATTTTATCATTTTCAAGGCCGTTTTTAATCCATTCGAGCAGTTTTCCCGATTTTATCAAATCCCAGCTTTCATCAGGATACATATATAGCGAATAAGCTACTTCTTGCGCCGTGTTGCATTTTTCTCCGTTGATTGTCAGGATGCGTTTGGGTTTTTCACTGATGATTTGCGAGGCAAAGCTGTTTACTTTTCCTTCCATATAATTGTATGTCTGGATAAAATTCCAGCGGGAAGCCGCATCATCAGAGGTCAATCCTTTTAATATATTTACAAAATTATTGGGAATCTTTTCGTCTTGCGTCAGGGCTGCGTAAGTGCCTTTTTTCATTTTCAAGCGGATAATTTCCGGTACGGATAAATCGCTGAGCGGTTCTTTGCCCTGTAACAGGCTGATGCATGTCGTGCCTATTGCATAGATATCATTTTTTTCGCTGCCGTTGCCGCGTCCGGCCGGTATTGCCATCAGGCTTTCAATCGTTTCATGAACCGGCGGCTGGTAAAAAGCCGGAAAACCGGCTATGCAGTCGCCGACCATAACTTCCGAATGCTCTTTGTTTTTGAAAAAAATATTGTCGGGACGGATTGCCCTGTGGGTGATTCCATATCCTTTCAAGGCTTCTGCCGCAGAAATCAGCCCAATAATAACGGTTTTGAATTTGCTTTGGTTTGATTTGTAATTGACTTCTTCCAGAGCGTCGACCACTTTTCCGCCTTGGGGCGTGGCATAAATCAGGGCTACTGCGCGATTGTTTTTTTGGGGATTGTTGACAATTCCGTATTCAATCAATTTCATGATGTTCGGGTGGTCAATTGATTTCATGTAAGCGAGCAGGGAGCTGCGCGGAGCTGTTTCGTTGCCGCAGACAAGAGCGAAAAGATCGCGGCGGGGATCAATACGGTCATTGACTTTATATGCTTCGCCGCCGTTGCAATTCAGCCATTTGAGCGGTGTTTCGAAATTGATTTCGAAGCGTTCTTTGACCAAAAATGTCTGTTTACCGGATTTGTTCTGGTTTTCTTCTGTATTTTTGCCCGGTACGGATATATTCGCATCCTGCGGTTTTTCTAAGTCTGCCATATTAAAATTCTCTTTAAAATCTTTGCTATCATGGCTTATGATATTATATATGTGTTAATAAAGAACAAATAAATTGTTAATTGTCTTTTTAAAAGGTAATATTTATCTTAGTTTAAAATGTTAAAAACGACGGAATATTATGGCAGATGAAATAAAAGGCATTAATTTTGATGTCGGCAATCTTGCTTATCTAGAGCAGGTTGATGATGTTTCTATGCCAATTCCTGAGATTGACGCGATTAAGGAAGCTGCGGCAAGAGGGATTGATTTAAGCGCCCTTGAAGCTTTGGACGAAATGCCGGCAGTTCAGGCACGGAAAATAACGGAAGGCGTGCCGCTGATTGTTAATCAAAATGCCCCTGACGCTGATAGCCTTAAAAATGAATGGGGAGCCTTTTCTTTGGCTATGGGCGATGCCGTGCCAAAGATTTTTGAGTTGTCAGACCGTCCGTTTTTTATTATCCGCGATGATAAAATTGCTTATATCAATAAGACAGCAATGGCAATTTTGGAAATTTCGAATGCCGCGGATGTTATCGGTATGAGTTTTTGGCAGTTTGTCGTTAAAGAAGATTGGAATTTGCTTTCTCAAAATATCGGAGCGATGCTGACGGATGGCATGATTGTTTCAGCCCGTTTGCGGACGGTGAAAGAGCGGATTTATAAAATAAGCCTGCAGGCAATGTATTTGGACGATGAACAGCATTTTACCTTTGTTTTGGTCGGAGACCGCAAAATAAAATATAATCCCGGCGCCGGTTTATACGATGCGGTAACCGGACTTCCTAACTTTTATTTGTTTGAAGACCGGGTACAGATTGCAGTTAATAATGAAAAATATAAGGATGTTCGCCAACGTAAGAATATGTTGGCGGTATTGGGCGTTTCAATTGATAATATGAATGAGCTTAAAGAAGTCAATATGGTTGATTTTGTTTTGAAAAAACTGGCTTCCAAGCTTGTGTTCCGTTTAAAGAAAAGCTATACGGTCGCCCGCGGATTGAAGTATCAATTCTGGATTTTGCTCAATGATTTTAACAATGAGCATGATTTGAAAGTGGAAATTGAGAAAATCAAAGCTATATTTGATGAGCCGGTAGCCGGAAATTATATGGATTATAATATCTCTACCAGCTTGGGGTATAGCGTTTATCCTACAACAGCCCAGACTTCAAACAAGCTGATTGAAATGGCGATAGACGCCATTAAAACGGCAATGTGTTACAAACAAAATTAAACTTCGTCAAAACCGCTTCCCGACCGCAGTATTTTTTGAGCTTGTCCGGTATAGCTTCCGTCTGCTTCGTGAATGATAAAAGGCGGCAAGACTGCCGTGGCCGTATGGTTGTCTTTTTGGGCGCGGATTATTACCCTTTTAGCTTTTTGTCCGGTTTTGGAGTAAAGCGGGATGATTTCAATATGTCCGAGTTTGCCGTGAATGTCCGATAAAATTTCGTTGACAGCCTCAGCACGGTTAACAATATAAAACCAGCCTTTGGGTTTTATCATTTTAATGCAGAAATCAATCCAGCCTTTCAGCGAAAAGCCGTTATGGTTATGGGCGGTTGCTTTGCCGGCATTAGGGGAAGGCATGTCTTTTTCGGCATAAGGCGGGTTGGTAATCACATGGGTAAAAGAGCAATTTTCTATTTCTTTGGGTTTGTTGCGGATGTCGCAATTGATGTAATGCAGGAAACCGTCAAAGCCGTTTGCTTCGGCACTTTTATTGGAAAGCTCTGCCAGTTCGGGTTGGATTTCAAGTCCGGTAATTTGTGGCTGAATGCTATAAAAGCGGGAGGCCAGACATAATGAGACTGCGCCCGTTCCGGAACCGACATCTAAAATAGTGTCGCCGTCTTTGACTTTTGAAACCGCGGAAGACAGCATGACGGCGTCCGTTGACGCTCGGTAGCCGTTTATCGGTTGAAAAATCTGAACTTGCTTGTCTAACAGATAATCTTTGGTATACTCGTTCATAATGTCATCTTTCTTGAGGGCTTTGCTATAAATTTTTCATGCTTGACCAAACTTGACATTGTATATTAATGAGGAATGAAAAAAAATGCCAGACAATATTTTAAGTCTGAAAGATAAATTTGATGTTTTTATTTTAGACATCTATGGGGTTATCTGGAACGGTAAGGCGCCGATTAAAGGTATGCCCGAAACAATGATTGCGCTGAGACAGGCCGGCAAAAAAGTTATTTTGCTTTCGAATGCCCCTCAGCGGCAGCCTGATGCTGAAGACAGCAATGCCAAACGCGGATTTATAAAAGGCGTGCATTATGATAAGGTTGTTACTTCCGGTGATTTGGCTTATGAAGCTTTTTCCGAAGACAGGCGCAAATTAAAGTTTTATCAATTCGGCCGACGGACAGACGAGCTTTTTGCCGACAGCCCTTATATTGAAGTCAAACATCCCGAAGAGGCAGATTTTGTTTATATCGGCGTGCCGCAGATATTTGAAGACGGCATTTGGAAAGACCTTTTAACGCTTAAACCTTTTGAAGCGGAATTGAAAAAGCTCTTTAGGCTCGGTTTGCCGCTGATTTGTGCAAATCCTGATTTAAAAGCTCATGAAAAGCAATATGATGAGGCTGTTATCCGTCAGGGAAGCGTTGCCGGTTTTTATGAAGGTCTTGGCGGCGATGTCGAATATTTTGGCAAGCCGTATCCGCAGATTTTTGATTTCGCGCTGCAAGATGTTTATGTTTCCGACGAGCGGATTTTAATGGTAGGCGATACATTGGAGACGGATATTCTCGGCGGTAACAGTTACGGTATTAAAACGGCTTTGGCGATGACAGGCATTGCCAAAGATAATATGGAAGCGGAAGGATTTTCTTCAATGGAAGAATATTGTCAGGAAGTGCAAATAATCCCCGATTATATTATAGCCTGATTTTGCTATTCCAGATAAGAAGCGCGGCGGATACGGTCGTTAATAGCCAAGCCCAAATCATTTTCGGGTATCGGCGAAACGGCGATGCCTTGAAAATTATTTTGCTGGTCGGCAAAGCGCAGATAAGCAAACAGGTTGGCCGCCGCTTCGCGCAAATCTCCGTTCGGGCTTAAATTCAAGTGGGCATTCGGAACATTGCCGAAACCGATATAAAATTCGTTGTCTTTCGGTTCTGTTACGTTTATTCGCAATGTATGCGACGGGGCATAATGCTTGAGCAATTGTCCCGGCGCGCTCGGTTTATTGGGGTCTCCGTGAGAAATGGCCACTTTTTCGCCTGTATAAGTTTCCAATTCTTCTTTGCTTAAACCGCCGGCACGCAGCATAACGATTTCTGTGGTGGTTAAATCAATAATTGTTGTTTCAACGCCGATTTGGCAGCGTCCGCCGTCTAAAATCATATCAACTTTTTCACCTAAGCTGTTGAGTACATGGTGGGCCGTTGTCGGAGAAATTGATTTAAATTTATTGGCGGAAGGAGCGGCAATCGGCGTGCCTGATTTTTTTATCAGTTCCAAAGCGACGGGGGAGTTCGGCATACGGACGGCAATTTTCGGCAGTCCGGAACAAACCAAATCAAGCGCGTGGTTTTTATCTTTGCGGTTTAAGACAAAAGTCAGCGGTCCGGGCCAGAAATGGCGCGCCAAATCCATAACGCGGCTGTCTGTTTCGGCGTATTCCGGCAGAAAATCAATTTCGGCAATGTGAGAAATCAGCGGATCAAAGCTCGGGCGCCCTTTGGCGGCAAAAATGCCTGCAACGGCCGCCGGATTATAAACATCAGCGCCTAATCCGTAAACGGTATCGGTCGGAAAAGCGACTAATCCGCCGTTTTGGATTGTTTGCGCCGCTTTGGATATGTTTTCCGGAGTGGCTTCGAAAATGTTGTGCATCGCTGGTTTCTTTCATTGTTAAGTTTTTTGTTTTTTTTAACACAAATTGTCGAATTGACAAGTTTTTTTAATCTATTTTTATGCTTTGGGAGATATAGTTATGCAGAATCATATGATGAGATTGCGAATGTTGGAAATTGTGTTTGACGAAAATGCCTGTTGTGAGTTTTTAGGACAGAAGTGTGAGGAGATTTTTCCGGTTTTTCCTGAAATTTCCGATTTTTCATCATATCGTAAACTTGCAAAACAAATTATTGATGATAATCCGAATCAGAGGGCTCTGGTTATTCATCCGGCAGACGAAGGCGAACAAATGAACTTGCTGGCTTTGGCCTTAAGTGTTGAAACCTATGCAGAGCAGACGAATTTGGAAGATGTGGTTTTCAAAGTCAGAGACTGCCGCATGGCAATTGAAGCATACAGGCCTTTTATGGCGCTGGCAAATTCGCTCAGATATGCGCGCGATTTGCTGCGTTTGGATGCGGATGAACGGATTGCGGATATAAAACGCTTAGGGTATCTTGGTTTGAAGATTAAAGAAGATTATATCAATAATCGTCTTGAGCTTGATTGGGCCGGAACGGAACCGGTAAGGAATTTAAGCGCTCGCGAAATAAATTCCGGTTTGGTTTTGGTCGGTTTGATGAAAAACTGGGCTATTTGTAAAGAAAAATTTGCTGTTCACGGGATTATCGGCGGCGAGGCGTCGGGATATGAAATTCCGGTACCGGCAGATGAAGATGAAATGATTGAAAAGATTATAGAATTAGCGAGGAACAATAACTATGGAAATTGATGCTAGATTGGTAAAAATGGCAGAACAGATTGTTAAGAAATCGTTGCGGCTGAAAAAGGGTGAAAAGGTTTTTATTGAGGGATTCAGCGATTCAGTCAAAGATTTGTTTAATGAAGTTATCCGTCAGGCGACCGAGGCAGGAGCCATTCCGTTTTGGTATTTCAACGATAACAATTTTATTAAAAGTTTTGTCGATGCAGCCAAAGAAAACCAGATGAAAGAGTTTGGCAGGTTTCATGCCGAGATTATGGCCAAATGCGATGCTTATGTCGGTATTCGCGGTTATGACGATATGTTTTTGCTTTCAGATATCAAAGAAAAGCAAATGAGTTTGTATCAGCACCATTATTATACGCCGGTGCATTTTGATATTCGCGTTCCCAAAACCAGATGGGTGGTTTTGCGTTATCCGAACAATACGATGTCTGCTTTATCGAGAATGTCTACGAAAGCTTTTGAAGATTTTTATTTTAATGCCTGTCTGGTTGATTATCAAAAAATGGCGAAGGCTATGGCACCTTTGAAAAAGCTTATGGACAAGACAGACAAGGTTCGGATTGTGGCCCCGGGAACAGATTTGGAATTTTCGATTAAAGGGCTGAAATCCGTTATTTGCGACGGCGGCCTCAATCTTCCCGACGGCGAAGTTTATACGGCTCCGGTAAAAGATTCCGTTAACGGCGTTATTCAGTTTAATACCGATACGGTTTATGACGGGGAATATTTTTCAAATATCCGCCTTGAATTTAAGGGCGGCAAAATTATTAAAGGAACTTCCATGGCGAATAATGCCAGATTTCAGAAATTATTGGATACGGATGCCGGCAGCCGTTATATGGGTGAGTTTGCGCTGGGCGTTAATCCGTTTGTGACAAAACCGATGCTTGATATTTTGTTTGACGAGAAAATTTCCGGTTCACTGCATATGGCTATCGGCAATTCTTATGAAGACGAAACGCATAACGGTAACCGTTCAGCCATTCACTGGGATTTGGTTTTAATTCAGACGCCTGAGTGGGGCGGCGGCGAGATTTGGTTTGACGGCAAACTCATTCGTAAAGATGGGCGTTTCGTCTTAAAAGAGTTGGAAGGGCTTAATCCTGAAAACTTAAAATAAATTTCAGAAACAAGAAAAGAGGCTCTTAATGAGCCTCTTTTCTTTGGCCGTTAGTGTTTTTGGCTGCCGGAGATGATTTTGAAAGGCTTTAGTTTGTTGATGAACAGTCCGTTTTCATCATCTTCGCCAAGCTGCCATATTTGCTGTTCATATAAAAACTTATCTCCCGCGTCCATAAATTCCCAATTCAACAAATTAAAGTCAATGCTGTTTAGAATTGCCGCATCGCTGAGGAACATGGGAACAAGTAAGTTCTGATAGTCTTGATTATCAGGAAAGTTAAGATACCATATCGGAAAAAGGTATTCATGCCGTTTGCCTATTTTATATAATTTTGCGGCATAAATATCAACTTCGCCATATTCTTTGCACTGAGCATATCCGTATACGTTACTTTCCGTTGAAAAGCAACATACCTCTTTAATGACAAACATCAACTCGTCATCTTCAATAAATTGGAAGTATTTGCCTTTCCAAATGAAGAAACTGTCAATGGCAATTTCTTTAAAGTCGGTGACAGGTGCATCTGAGTTATCTTCGAAAGCTTTGAGCGGCAGAAGCGGACCTTTATCCGGTACGAGAAGCCAGCAAAGGCAATCTCCGTCATCTGTATGGGCAACGCCGAATTTTATTATTCCTAACAGGCCGTGTTCGGCAAAGGTTCCGATTGCTTCCAGCATTGAAGGTACGACACATTCGTTTCCGACCGGAATCAGGTACTCTTGTTTTGATAGCGGTTTCATAATTATAATTTTTTATGTTACATATTTTTAGAGATAATTACTTGTTTTGTCTAAAAATGTTAGCATATGTTTTTTATTAATCAATAAAAATGATTCCGAAATTGTTTTTTTATCAGCGTCCTTGGTTTTGAAGAACTTGATTCAGGCTCATCTGATTGACGGTTGTCCTTTGGGCAGATGTTTTTTCAACAGGCGTTAAGTTTGTATTGAGGCCGTTTCGCAGGTTTTTGATATGCTTTGACATGGACTGGTCTTTGGTTTTGGCTTTTTCTCCCATAAATTCGGGAGGAACTTTGGCTGTGAGTTTGTTCCATTGTTCCATGTTATGTTCGGGATTTTTCAGGTAGTCTTGTTTTAACTGCTGCCAAAATTGCGGGTCGTTCGGCAAATCTCCGTCAACTTGAACGCCGGCATTGATAAAGTTTTTGGCAAAACTTTTCATCCCTTCCGGCCTTTTTTTCGTGTCTGTATAATGGGCGTAAGGTTCTTCTCCGGTCTTTTCAGCGTGTTTTAGAAATTCTTGTGCCGGTTGGCTGGTTAATTCGTCTTCGGTTTTGGCTGTTATTACTTTTCCTTCCGGGCCTCGGGCGACATGCATGCCGTTTTCAAAACGGCATTTAAAACCAAAACCTGAACGGTTTGAACATTCTTTGTTGGGAGCTTCTTCATTTTCGTCATCGTCTTTTTTGCGATAATCTTCAGCATTAAGTGAATCCAATGAAAAACCATTGAGTTGCGCACGTTCCGCATCATCGTCAAATCGGGTGTTGTCAAATTTTTTTTCGCCGCCGAGCTGGTCTTTAAAAGAGGATGCTTTGCTTGATATTTCAGCTCTGTTAATTTCTGTCTTGTCCATTACACATCTCCACAATACAATAGTATTTTATCAAATTAAATGTTTAATTATAACCAATAAATGTTTTTCGGAAAAATATAAAAAAAGTGCAATGAAATTAATCATTGCACTTTTTGTAAGTTTGCGGAGAACTACTCTGCTGTTTTGAACTCAGACATATGTTCAAGGAGAGAACGTTTTTCATTAACGTTTTCCTGAGCTTTGTTCAACAGGGTTGCGTAGCGTTCCGGGTTGGCTTTGTTGACAACTTGGAAACGGGTTTCGTTTGCCATGTAGTCAGCCAAAGGTTTGCTTGGTGCTTTAGAGTCAAGCATCAACGGAGCTTTACCCTGAGCAACGTTTTCCGGATTGTAACGATACAAAGGCCAAGAACCAGATTCAACGGCGTCTTTTTGGTGAGACAAACCGTCAGCCAGGTTGAAGCCCTGAGCGATACAGTGTGAGTAAGCGATGATGATGGACGGACCGTCAAAAGCTTCTGCTTCGTTCATAGCTTTGATTACCTGAGCGTCGTTAGCTCCGAAAGCAACCTGAGCAACATAAACATTGCCGTAAGACATGGCAATCATGCCCAAATCTTTTTTCGGCAGAGCTTTACCGGCAGTTGCAAATTTAGCAGATGCACCCATCGGAGTAGCTTTGGACTGTTGGCCGCCGGTGTTAGAATATACGCCGGTATCCATAACCATAATGTTGATGTTTTTGCCGGAAGCAATAGCGTGGTCAAGACCGCCGAAGCCGATATCATAAGCCCAGCCGTCGCCGCCCAAAATCCAAACTGATTTCTTAATCAGGTAATCAGCCAGTTTGTTCAGGTGTTTTGCTTCTGCCGTATCAATTGAAGCCAGTTTGTCACGCAGAGCTTTAACGTTTGCGCGCTGGTCGTCAATTTCAATATCGGTTGACTGCGGGTTAGACAAGATTTTATCAGCCAATTCTGCGCCGACTTTGTCTTTCAGCCCTTCAAGCAGGTTTTTGGCAAAGCTGGTCTGCTGGTCGATAGAGAATCTCATACCCAAACCGAATTCGGCGTTGTCTTCAAACAAAGAGTTAGCCCAAGCCGGACCATGGCCTTTTTCGTCTTTGGCATAAGGAGTGGTCGGCAGGTTGCCTGAATAGATTGAAGAGCAGCCGGTTGCATTGGCAACAACCATGCGGTCACCGAACAACTGGGTCAACAGTTTGACATAAGGCGTTTCGCCACAGCCTGCACAAGCGCCGGAGTATTCAAACAGAGGTTGAATCATCTGGGTTGTTTTCGGCAAGGTTTTAGAAACTTCCGTACGTTTTACATAAGGCAGGGTTTCAAAGAATTTCCAGTTAGCTTTTTCAGCTTCCAAATGGTTTTCAATATGATCCATATTGATTGCTTTTCTTTCCGGATTTTCTTTGTTCTTCGCCGGGCAGGCGCTGACGCAAATGCCGCAGCCTGTGCAGTCTTCGGGAGAGATTTGCAGAATGAATTTCTTGCCGGCAAACTCTTTGCCTTTGTAATCGGCAGATTTCAAAGTAGCCGGAGCATTCTTCAATTCTTCTTCCGAAGCGACTTTCATACGGATAACGCCGTGCGGGCATACCAGAGAGCACTTGCCGCACTGGATACATGTGTTCGGATCCCAAACCGGAATTTCTGTTGCGATGCAGCGTTTTTCGTATTGGGTTGTTCCTGTCGGCCATGTGCCGTCTACAACTTTTTCAAAAGCAGAAACGGGCAGTTCGTTACCGCGGTCGGCAATGATTTCGCCTGTCAGCTTTTTAACGAATTCGGGAGCATTTTCCGGAACAGGAGGCAGACGGTGGAATTTAGACGTTACATTAGCCGGATATTCTACTTTATGCAGGTGTTCCAAAGAGGCGTCAACGGCGACAAAGTTCTTTTGAACGATAGCATCGCCTTTTTTGCTGTAGGTTTTCTTAATTGCATTCTTAATCTGGGCAATAGCTTCATCTTTCGGCAAGATGTTGGAAATTGCAAAGAAGCAGGTTTGCATAACGGTATTGATGCGCTGGCCCATACCGGTTTCGCGTGCAACTTCAACAGCATTAATTGTGTAGAAGTTCAATTTTTTATTGATGATTTCTTCCTGAACTTCAATCGGCAGATGATCCCAAACTTCTTCAGCTTTGTAAGGAGCGTTCAACAGGAAAGTTGCGCCCGGTTTGGCAATTTTCAGAATGTCTACCTTGTTCATGAACGGGAACTGGTGGCAGGCAACGAAATCTGCTTTGTTAATCAGGTAAGCCGATTTAATCGGATTGTCGGAAAAACGCAGGTGGGAAGTGGTCATAGAGCCTGATTTGCGAGAATCGTATACAAAATAACCCTGACCGTATTTGCCGGCGTCTTCTGCAATAATTTTAATAGAGTTTTTGTTTGCACCGACGGTACCGTCAGCACCCAAGCCGAAGAATACGGCACGGACAACGTCTTTGGGTTCGGTATCGATAGAATCGTCAAACGGCAAAGAAGTTTTGTTGACATCGTCGTTGATACCGACAGAAAAACTGTTGATTGATTTAGCGGCAGAACCGTTGTCGAAAACGGCTTTAACCATACCCGGAGTGAATTCTTTAGAAGACAAACCGTAGCGGCCGCCGACGATTTTCGGCATAGACGCAATATCGCCGCGGGCAAAAGCCTGAGTCAGAGTTGCGACAACGTCGAGGTACAAAGGTTCGCCGGTTGAGCCGGATTCTTTGGTTCTGTCCAAAACAGAAACGGTTTTAACCGTTTTCGGCAGAGCTTTTAAGAAAGATTTTTCAGGGAACGGACGATAGAGATGAACTTTCAAAACGCCCAGTTTGGCGCCGTTGGCATTCAGGTACGTAATGGCTTCTTCAACGGTTTCGGCACCCGAACCCATAATAACGATAACCTGCTCGGCATCGGCAGCGCCGAAGTAATCAACAACGTTGTACTGACGGCCGGAGATTTTGGCAAATTTATCCATTTCTTCCTGAACAATACCTTCAACTTTGGCATAGAACGGGTTAGAAGCTTCGCGGCCCTGGAAGAATACGTCAGGGTTCTGAGCCGTACCGCGGATAACGGGAGCTTCAGGACGCAGAGCATTTTCAGCGTTGAAAGAGTAGTTAACGCCTTCCAGCATTGCTCTCAAATCGTCATCAGACAATAATTTGATTTTTTTGATTTCGTGAGATGTGCGGAAACCGTCAAAGAAGTGCATGAACGGAACGCGGGCGCGCAGAGTAGAAGTCTGAGCAATGGCAGCAAAGTCATGAGCTTCCTGAACAGAGTTGGAAGCCAACATGGCAAAACCGGTCTGACGGCAAGACATAACGTCGGTATGGTCGCCGAAGATTGACAAAGCGTGGTAAGCCAAAGAACGTGCGGCAACATGCATAACAAACGGAGACAACTCACCGGCAATTTTATACATGTTCGGAATCATTAGGAGCAAACCTTGGGAAGCGGTAAATGTAGTGGTTAAAGCACCGGCCTGAATTGAACCGTGGCAGGCGCCGGCAGCACCAGCTTCAGATTGCATTTCCTGAACTTCAGGGACAATGCCCCAAAGGTTTTTTTGTTTGGCAGCAGACCACGCATCAGCCCATTCGCCCATCGGAGAAGACGGGGTAATCGGGTAAATAACGCAGACTTCATTCATGCGGTGGGCAACGGAAGCAGCTGCTTCGTTACCGTCCATCATTTTCATCTTAACGTCAGACATATTTTATCCTTAGTTGAATGTTATTAACAAAAAAGCCTTCAGATTAGACGGTTTTATGCCTGATCTGCCGGCTTGGTTGAATGCCCTTGCGGGGCATAGAATCTCTCTGCGCGTTTTATAGCACGGTTAATTTGAAAAATCTATTAAAAAATGACTCTAATTCAGGCAAAAAACGAATCGCTGCAAGCTTTTGGTTATTATGTGTTTTTTTATAATTTTATTTTTGAATTTTTTTTGTTTTATAGAGCTTCGGTCGAAAATAACCAGTTTGTTTTCTTTGATTATTAAGTTTATGAAAAAAGTTTAATTGAAAAGTACGGCGTGTTTAATGTTGCTGCAACTCGCAAAAAGAAGGTTCTGGTTAAAATGTTTGAACTCGGAAATGCATGGGAATTGTTTTAAGCCGCGGGCGGTGAAAGTTATTCACCGCTTTTTTTGTAGAAAAATTTTTTTATTATTTGATGTTTGGCGGTAGATATTTATACTGAATATGTTTTTATTAAGGAGGTATAAAATGAAAAAATTGTTTTCTTTATTGGCTGCTGCCGGTATTTTAGCTGCCGCAAATGTTAATGCCGCAGAAGTTGATTTGGCAACAGCAGCTCAAAAAGCTCAGAGCAAAATTGATGCCGCAACACAAAAATTGGAAACAGCCAAAGCTGAAAGAGCCAAAAAAGCAGAAGAAGCAAAAGCTGCCAGAGAAGCAAAGAAAGCTGAGCAGAAAAAAGCTTTGGAAGAAACTAAAAACAGTATTAAAAATTTGAAAAACAGTTTTGCCAAATAGGAATCGAATTAATGAGTAAACTCTATTTTTGTGCTGTTGCGGCTCTTTTGGCGGCCGGTTGTGCCGACGTTTCCAAATACACGTCGGCAGATGCCAATGCTTCAGCCAAAACAAGAATGCGTGCCTGCATGGTCAGCGAGGCAAATTCAAAGTTTCAGGCAGGAAGCTTGTTTACCAAAACTCTCAGCGCTACAGCCGATGAAATCGTAAATGCGTGCATTAAAAAATTAGCTTTGCAATCTGCCGGAATCAGTGAAGAATCGCAATCAACGGCAAAAAATATTATTAATAACTTGCAAAATTTAAATTTGGGCGTTAATAATTAACCCCGTCGGGCGGTTTATTCGGCCGCCCTTATATGCGAGTATAATTCAATGGTAGAATGTGAGCTTCCCAAGCTTAATATGCGGGTTCGATTCCCGTTACTCGCTCCATATATAACCCCTCATTATTGAGGGGTTATATATGGAGTTGCCAATCGGCCATCGCAAACTCGCCCTCTTGGACGGGAATAGATCTTAGGCATCTAGTTTCGCTGCAGTTGCTTGCGCAGCCTTTGCTTAACAAGATGTTCCTAAGACCTTGCAGACAAAAACAGCCGGAGCAGCGGTTGTTTTTGCGTAGCGGTTCCGTTACTCGCTCCAAAAATTCGTTTAGCGGTTTTCTAAAGCAATTTAGTGCAGTCTCAGAAAATCCATGTACTTCTATGTACACTGGGATTTTCTTCGCTTTCTAAATTACTTTATAAATTCCGCCATCCAAATTTTTTGTTGAGTTGTTTTTTTATGATTAACGAGCAATATAAACTTTTGGGGCGTAAGGTTGAAGATTTGCGCCAGAAAGAAGATTTTTATCCGACCCCGCGTTATGTGACGCAGGCTTTGCTTGATAATTATCAATTCAGCGGAAAAATTTGGGAACCGGCTTGCGGCGATGGCCGCATGGCAAAAGTTTTGCTCGAAACGTATCCTGACGTCGAATGCAGTGATTTGATAGATCGCGGATACGGGAAGAGCGGCGTTGATTTTCTTAATTCCAACAAAAGATCCGATAATATTATCACTAATCCGCCGTTTAATCTGGCTTATGAGTTTATTGTCCGAGGGCTGGAGCTTTCTGATAAATGTTTGGCGCTTTTGCTGCCAATTCGTTATTTGACAGGAAAAAAACGCGCTAAATTGTATGCAAAATATCCGCCGGCCAAGGTTATTGTTATTCCTAATAAAGTGGATTTTCTCGGTTTTGGGTCGCCGGCAATGGAGTTTGCCTGGTTCGTTTGGGAAAAGGGCGTTAGAAATACGACAATTGTTTGGGCGGATGTTAAAGACGCCGATTTGAAAAAACGGCAGCGGAAGCCGGTACAGGAATAAGGATTATATTAATGCGCAAAGATTTTTACGTTTTCCGCCACGGGGAAACGGATTTGAATAAAGAAGGGCGCTGGCAGGGTTCGGGTATGGATTATGAGCTTAACGAAACCGGACTTGTTCAAGCTCAAGGCCTTATTGATAAGCTGAAAAATAAAGGGTTGGAAATTATTTTCAGCAGTCCGCTCAAACGGGCATTCCAGACAGCGGAAGTTGTCGGAAAGGCTTTAAATATTCCTGTTACCGTTAAAACGGATTTGCGGGAATGTTTTTACGGCGATGCCGAAGGGCAGTTTATTGCCGATTTGCAAAAGCAGATGCCGGAGATTGTCAATAACTGGGCTAATCCCGAATATTTTGATATTCGTTTTCCAAACGGCGAAAGCAAGAAAGAAGCCCTCGACAGAGTATTAGCGGCGCTAATAGAACTAACTTCTGAAGATTTTAATACCGCCGGAATAGCTATTCACGGCGGAACGATGGCTGCTATGTTAAACTGTTTGCATTATGATTTTGATAAACTGGCAAATTGCGCCGTGTTTCATCTGGTTTATGAAAACGGCGCTTGGCATATCGACGGAGATGTTTTTTAAGAGCAGTAACAAAAAGCCCCTCTTTTGAGGGGCGGGAGTTATTTCTTGGCAATAACAGCATTTTTGTTTCTGGTATAGTAGTAGGATAAAACAAGCAGGGTTATGCCTATGGATAAAAATGCTATCGTCTTATATAAAGGAGCCATTGAAGAAATATCAAAAAAGACGATTTTGGTGACGGCGGCCAAGGCTATCCATATTCCAGATTGTTTCAAAATGCCTTGTTTTCGAATGATGCCGCAGATAATGAGGCCTGCTGCATAAAGAATCCAAGAGACGGTGGTTGCTGCATTCTGAGCTGAGATTAGGCGGAATTTATCCATTATTTCAGATGTTTCCGTATTAATGGTTATGAAGCCCAGAATAATTGCGATGCAAGCATGCAAATTGTTTTTTTGCCAATGTGCCCAGAGCGCGGAAACGGTAATTCCGGCAGCAAAAGCCAAAAAACGAATATTGAGAACCGGGATATATGCGTGTAAATCCGGAAATTTGAAACCGTTTAACAAAATATAAGCCAGACTGACATAATAAACAACTATTGAAGCGATGTTGGCCAGCCAGAATTTGGAATATTTATAAAAGCCGGAAATTTGCAGCGCATAAATAAAACCAATTAATCCCCAAGTCATATTTCTGGTAAATTGGATATGTGCATAGGATATATTTTCATGGCTGAGATATTTCAGAATACTCATACTAATTTCAAATGAAAAAAACAGATAAGCCAAAGATATTGCCGAGAATTTATAAAGTGCGGAAAATTCGGGGCGTTTGTTTTTAAGCATAAGCCAAGCAACGATGCATCCTGCGAACGGAATTCCATATAAGCCGGCACGGAAATTGAAAACCGGCATGTAAAATTCGCTTGAAAGATAGTAGGTTGCCTGCGGGGTGGTAAAAATTTTGATAATAGCCAGGACAAGTAACGGTACGGACCAATTTATCAGTTGCGGCAGTTTCAATTTTTGCGCCAACAAGATAAGCAGCAGAGATTCAGCTGTCCACGCGGCAATTGTATATGTGCCGGAAGTGAGGTCATATAGGGATAAGGCGGAAGTGATTATTGCCGAATAGATATAGGGCATAAAGGCTTGGCGTTTCAGTTTTCCCGTTATCAGCCCGAGAATAAGATAAGCCAAAGCAACGGCCGCCGTTAGCATGCCGGCCTGTTCGGAATGTTCGGACAAAATCATTCTGCCGAAGCTGACAAATACAGCCATATTGAACCAGCTCAGAATGTTGTTGTTATCATTTTCATTCGGAACGGAATGATAATATAGCCTGATTTGGTCATAGGTTATGTATGCAGCCCAAAGCAGGAACGGGTATATTATGCTGACTTTATTTAAAGAGCCAAAAAGGGTATAAACGCATATAATTGCGCTGCTGAACAACAGGTTAAATATATTCAGCATTGAAAGCGATTGTTTGCGCAGCGTGAAGGTGATAGAGAGCAGGTTAATAAAAATAAAGTAGCCGAACAGAAAATCAGCTGAAATTTTTGTTCCTGCCGTAAAGAACGGATTAAGATAGCCGGCAATGAGCGCGATAATCAGAATTGTCCGAGAGTTGTTTCTTGCGGCGAGAAACCATGATCCGGCGATTAACGAGCCTGAAATGATGACCGCCGTTTGGACAGAGAATAAACGATAATAAGCCGAAGCAAACCATGTTGAAACGAATAAAATGCCCAATCCGGTTCCGGTAAGGACATTAGCATAATTTCTTGTTTCTGCGCGATTAAGCTTTTCGCCGAATCCGAGCATAATAATGCCGAAAATGCCGCCTGAAACAATTTTCACTGCCGGAGACATTGTAAAATAAGGAGAAACCAGTTTTATGAATACGGCGATGCCTATAATTAAGGCAACGGCGCCGATTTTGTTGAAGATATTGCCCAGAAAGAGATTTTCAAAATCTGCGCTTTCAGTCTGAGTTACAACGGGAGCCTGCGGAACGGGAGACGTCAGAATTTTTTGCGGCACTTGAGCTGCCGTTTGTTCGGTAATTTTTTCTTGTTTTGATGCGGCAGCCGCTTTATTTTGTCGGCCTTTTTTTCGCGGGGTATTAAGCTGTTCTAAGGCTGCTTTAATTTTGTAAACTTCATTGTTAAGGCAGCAAAGCCAAATAAAAAGTATTAACAGGGCGGGCAAAATCAGGTTATCCATTAGCAGTCTCCAATTATTCTAATGGTAACAGCTAAGCATAAACCGAGAGTTTTGTTAATGTTTTTTTCGGTTCTCTGTAGATAAAAAAATGCCGGAGTTTGTTTCTCCGGCATGCAAAGAGGCAAAGATTGTTTTATTGGCAGATTTTCTTTTTGCTTCTTTTTCTTTTATCGTCAAATACGGCTTTGGCAAAAGCTTTTTTAGCAACATAAGTGATGAACAAAGGTTCTTCCAATTTCAAGCCGCCGAGAGTTTCTTCAAGAGCTTCAAAGCTTTCATAAATTTTATTAATCAGGGCAATATTGGTTTCGGCGTTGGTGTTTCTGTCGTTCTTAATTGTTCCCATGTTTTTCCTCCTTGTTAAAACTCTATTGTTTTCAAAAAATATTTCTTTGTTGTTTTTGATATTATCGCGATATTCTAGAGTGAGAATATACTAAAATGCGATGACTGGTGTCGAAAAATTTGGCTACTTGAAATTTTATGTACATGAAAGCGGCGGTTGTATTGGGGTTTGAGGGTTTTAAGCTGAAAAGCTGTTAAAATTTTATAAAAAAATGCCTCAAATTTTTATTTTGAGGCACAAATTTTTTATTTATATGACGGTTCTATATGAATTACGACACGGCGATTCCGTCTGCGGTTTTCAGGAATCGGTTCGCCATACGGATCCATATTCGGATATTTGGGGGCTACGTCATACAAACCGACAGCCTGCATTCGTACTCGCGGAATGCCTCTGCTTTCAAGAAAACGGACAACGGCGGCTGCGCGCGCTGCGGACAGCTCCCAGTTTGAGGCGAATTTTGAGCCGGTCAGCCTTTCGTCGCTGGTATGCCCTTCAATGCTGAATTTAAAGTTTTTATAGCGTTCAGACTGCAATGTTGCGGCAACTCTTTTTAAGAAAGCGATAGCGACGGGGCTTAAATCCGCAGAACCTTGGCTGAAAAACGTGTCACCTTCCATTTCGAGCACAACGCCTTGGGTATCGCTGCCGAGTGATAGTTGGTCGCTGATGTCTACAGATTTGATGTCATCGTCCAAATCTGCCATCATCAGTTCAATCGGACGCTGGTTGTCTTTGTTTCCCAAAGCGTCGTTCATGCTGGCTTGAATTTGCTCAAACAGGGCGATATCCGGTTTGGATACGGAAGCCATCATGACGAAAAAACAGAGCAATAGGGTAACCATATCGCCATATGTGGCCATCCAGTCTTCATCAACTTTTTCTTCGGGCTTCTTTTTCATAAGCGGCTCCTAGTTTTCGGACTGAGTGGCCGGGTTGTTTAAATCCCGGTCAATCAAGAATTGGTCTTTGACATCGACGAATGAATTTATTTTATCTTGTATATAACGCGGGCTTTTGCGTTCAGCCAAAAGAACCATACCTTCTTTAAGCATGGTATTTTTGAATAAAGTAACGTCATAGCGGGCAGACATTTTGGTTGCAAGAGGGATAAAAATCATACGGGCAAGGATAATGCCATAAAATGTCGTGATAAGGGCAACAGCCATGCTGGGGCCGATTGCCGAAGGGTCGCCGCCCATTTTTCCGAGCATGATAATCAAACCGATAAGCGTACCCATCATACCGAAGGCAGGGGCGTCACCGCCCATTTTTTTCAAAGCATCTAAAGAAATTTTGTTTCTGTCAGCTTCTGCTTCGAGCATTTGTTCCAAAATCTGGTTAATTTCAGCGCCGGTATATCCGGTAACAACCAAATCGGTAGCATAAGCCAAAAACGGGTTCTTTTCTCTTAGTTCGGGCGTGATTTCATTTTCCAAGCCTTGCAATCCGTTTTTTTGAATAATGTATGCCCAGCGGACAATGCGGCCGATTTCGTCTTTAAGCGAATTTTCAGAGTCAGCGTGTTTGGAAAAGGTTTTTCCCATCAGGCGCAGAGCTGATACCGCTGTTTTAATCTCATAAGAGATAAACAGGGCGGCAAAGGTTCCGCCGGCCACGATAATCATGCTGGGGATATCAACAAATGCGGACGGCTTGTCCGTTGCGGTTATAATGGCGCCTAAAACCACGACTACGGCGGCAATAAAAGAAAAAATTGTTCCCATTGACATAACAAAAAAATCCTTCCCGGTATGATATTCTTTCGTACCAGCGTAACATGCAAGAAGTTAATATTTTACAAATGATTATTTTTTATTGGCTTTGACGTAAGCAATATTAGCGTGTTCGTCGCAATAAGTTTGTCCGATACGCACTTTCCTTCCGCAAAAGTGAAAATTTTCGTCTTTCGGGTCACCGAGCGGCCAGCGGCAGGTGTGGTTATCCAAATCTGTCAGCATGGTTTTTCCATTGTGAGAATGGGGTTTGGGGTGGCATTCTGCTTTTTCCGCAGCCTTTTCAGCCGGCGCATCTGCCGGAACAACCGTTTTTTCCGCTTTGGGTTTTGTTGCTTTCGGCTCTTTTGCAACGGTTTTTTCTTTAACCGGTTTGGCAGGCGTTTCAGTTGTTGCCGCTATGCTGTCATTTTCTTCTTTTTTCTTAATCGGAGACGGGCGTCCGGATAAACCCAAGCGATGAACTTTGCCGACAATGGAATTTTTTGATACGCCGAGCCGCTTGCCGATTTCGCCCGTTGTCAGGCCTTCAACCCACATTGCTCTCAGCTGGTCAACCATTTCATCCGTCCAAGCCATGTCTTGTCTCCTTAAAATTTGTTGTTTTGCTTGTATCGGCATTATCTTATTGCAATAATTTCCGCGAGTCTAGCAATTTATCACTTCTTTTTTAATTTTTTTTAGATTATATTAATGGACAGGTTAATTTATGGAGGGCTTGTGATGCAATTTAAGAATGCCGCGGCAGTAGCCGTATTGAGTAGTGTTTTGATACAAAATCCCGTTCAGGCGGCGGAAGAAATTCTGGTTGAAAACAATAAGAATGTAGATATGGTCGTCAGCATTTATAATAATAACCTCGGTTTTGTCCGCGATACGCGCAATGTGGCTTTAGGCGCGGGGCTGAATTCGATAGCGTTTGAAGGCGTTGCCAGCCAGATTAAAGCCGAGACTGCCGTGTTAACCGGCAGCGGCGTTAATGTTCTGGAACAAAATTATGACTATGATCTGCTTACTCCGAATAATATTTTGGAACAGTTTGTCGGCAAAGAAGTTAAAACCGTTATTCAAAATCCGACAACAGGCGAGAATATTTTTGATAAGGCGGTTGTTTTGAATAATAACTACGGCGCGCCGATTTTGCGTTTCAGTTATGGCGTCGAAGCTAATTTTCCCGGCCGTGTGGTTTATGATAAGGTACCGTCAAGCTTGAGGGTTAAGCCGACATTGGTTGTCAATCTGAATAATGCGGATGCCGGCAGCAAAAATCTGGAATTGGCTTATTTGACAAACGGAATCAGCTGGAAGGCGGATTATATTGCCGAGATAAAATCTGACGAAGAGCTTGGTTTGAATACATGGATTACGCTCAATAACGAAACGGGAGCCGATTATGAAAATGCAACGGTTCAGCTGGTTTCGGGAAGCGTTAATCAGGTTTATGATGCTGTAAATACGGTTCGTCCGATGCTGCAGATGAAAATGGCAAGAGGCGCGATGATGGACGGTGCTGCCGTTATGGAAACCGGCAGTGTGGAGAGAGCAAGCCTTTCCGACTATTATCTTTATACATTGCCGCACAAGACCACGATTAAAGACAAGCAGTCAAAACAGGTCAGCATGATGAATCTGGAAAACGTCAAATATGAGAAAGAATATGTTATGCAGTCTCCGCTTTATATTAGTGTCGGAGCCCGGAGCAGCGATTTTGAAAAAAGCAATCCGAATGTCGTTTTCAAGCTGAAAAATGAAAAGTCAGCCAATCTGGGCGAGCCTTTGCCGGGCGGCGTGGTCCGTTTTTATGAAAAAGATGCCCGTCAAAATCTGCAGTTTATCGGCGAGAGCAGGATTGAACAGTCTGCCGTCGGCGAAAAGATTGATTTGACAATAGGCAAGGCTTTTGACGTGTTTGCCAAAGGAAAAATTGTCAATATCCGTTCTATTTCGGAGAATATCAGCGAGTTTGACGTGGAAGTTGCTTTTACGAATGCGTCTGAAAAGGTTAAAAAAATCGTTTTTGAGCAAAATATTTATGATAAATGGGATTTGCTTAAAGAAAGTATGAAAAGCGAGAAAAAGAACTCATCGACGCTTAAATGGCGTTTTGATTTGCCTAAAAACGAGAAGAAAGTTTTAACTTATACCGTAAGGGTTACTCGGAACAAATGATTAAAGCCGCCGTTTTAGCTTTTGCCTTCTGCCTGCTGCCGTTAAATCCGGCAGCGGCAGAGGATATTTCCCCTCAAGATTTTGCCAAGTATTTCAAAATTGATTTGGAAAAGCCTTTGCCCAGTTTTGAGGAGTTAAATGCAAAATATGCCAAGCCGAGCGTTATGTATGACTATAAATATGACTATGGCTGGAATATTGAAGAAATTTTCGATACGGCTTTTCGTTTAACGATTGCCGAAAACGGAACCAGAGAAAAACGCTTGCCGGAGCGGAATGAAGAAGCCCTGCTGAGTATGCTGAATAATATTCCCAAAGAGGTTTATCCTTATATCGGCCCTTATTTGCATACGGTTCCCGGAATTTCGGATAAAATTCTTAATCTGCCGGGGATTAAGGAAACGAAGAACAAGTTTCCCAGCCGGATTGCGCCCCAGCTCAAGGGAATTCCCGATTTAGAGTTTTTGTCGCCGAATTTATATTTTATTTTGATGCCCGAAGCTTGGCCGCAAAATCTGCAAATGACGGAAATGCCCAATCTTTTTCCAAGCTATCCGCAAGTTAAATTTGACGCAGACTTTTATGAAAAAATCAAAAAATTGGTTCCACCGGAAAGTTATATGGGCGGGATAAAGAAGCCTAATAAAGTGACACGCAGCGATTTTCGCACTGTCCACCCGACGCCGACCAGCCTTTTGACCTCTGCCGATGTCAAGGCTTTTGCCGATACGCTGGACGGCGTGTTAGAATTTTCTAAAAGGGGTAACAATGTTCTTGATACTTTCAGAGCCGGCGCGCTGCTTGACCAATATGAGCAGGCCGAAGGCATAAACCTGCAACTGAACCAAATGAAAGATTTGGTGCACCCCTGCCAGCGGTTGGTGCAAAAAATCAGGATTTTAGGGCCGGCGAAAGAAAAAGAATTTACGATGCTGGTCGCCGGAAAAGGCTTTACATTAAACGAATGGGCTTATACCTGTGACAAGACCATTAAGGCTTATCGGGTTTCCCGTTTGTCCCGTAAGACATTGAATGAGCTGAAAGCCTATGAAAAAGGGCTGTATAATCATGTCGTGAGAGTGTATGACCGGCGTAATCAGATTTTTCAGTTCTCGACAATGCAGGGGTTTTTAGAAATGTATAAGGCGCCGATGAGCGATGTTCTGGAAGTGAAGAAGAATCGTTCCTTGTTACGGGAGAAATTTATGAAGCTGGATAATATGCTGCTTTCGAGTCCTATTGCCGGGCGTTCTTAACCTGTGCATAGCTAGAGTCTTATTTTATCGTTTTTTTATAAAAATTTATTGCAATTCGTATTTATACTATGTATAAGTAGGATAATTTGAATTAATTTCGTATTTTATAAGGTGAAAACAAAATGGCACGCGTTACTGTTGAAGACTGCATTGATAAAATCCCCAACCGTTATGAATTGCTTATGGTTGCTGCTCAGAGAGCTAAAGATATTGCTTCCGGTTCTCCGATTACCGTATCAAAAGACAATGATAAAAATCCGGTTATTGCATTGCGTGAGATTGCCGACGAAACCGTCAGCATTGAAGAATTGCAGAAGTCTTTGGTTATGGGGCTTCAGAAATACGTTGAAGTTGAGGAGCCTGAAGAAGAAGAGCTTGAAATTATGGCTGCCGAAAAAGAGTTGGCTGATTTGGACGAACAGTTCTCCGGCCTGCTTTTGGATACGGATTTGAGCGAAAATATGCAGGTTCACGGCGATGATGATGATCTTGACCTTGATGCCGATGCCGGTAGCGATGCTGATATTTCGTTTGATGATGAAGACGGCGGTTTTGACGACGGTTTGGATTTAGGCGGCGATATGGGTGATGATTTTGATGATATCGACGAATAGTCAGCCGTAAATATTTGTTAAATGAATGGCGTCGGCATTTAGTCGGCGCCATTTGTTATTTTAAAGCAAATTTTAAGTTTTCTGTTGTAACATTTCATATACTTTTATAGAATTTATTTAGTTGCAGTTTTTAGATTTTTTTTGAGCAGGATACCTGATGTTAAGACAATATGAATTAGTGGATTTGGTAAAATCTTATGATCCTGATGCCGATGAAGATGCTTTGAACAAGGCTTATGTCTTTGCCATGAAAAAACATGGCGCCCAGCTTCGCGCTTCCGGAGACCCGTACTATTCTCATCCGGTTGAAGTTGCCGGTATTCTGACCAAATTCAAATTGGATTCATCTTCCATTATTGCCGGTTTGCTGCATGATACGGTTGAAGATACCGATACGACGATTGAAGAAGTCCGCGGATTGTTCGGCGATCAGGTGGCGCAGATTGTTGACGGCTTGACTAAATTGGCCATGATTGAGCAGAAATCCGCTAACAACAAGCAAGCCGAAAATTTCCGCAAGCTTTTGCTGGCTATGTCGGAAGATATCCGCGTTTTGCTGATTAAGCTGGCTGACCGTCTGCATAATATGCGCACATTACATTTTTGCGCTCCGGAAAAGAGGGCGCGCATTGCCAAAGAAACTTTGGATATTTATGCGCCTTTGGCCGAACGTATCGGCATGCAGGAAGTCAAGAGCGAGTTAGAAGAAATCGCTTTTGCGGAATTGCATAAGGAAGCCCATGATTCAATTGTCGCACGTTTGAACTTTTTGCGCGAGCAGGGGAATAATCTGGTTCCAAAGATTATTGAACAGTTGCAAAAGGACATGGCAGACAACGGGATTAAGGCTACCGTTTCCGGCCGTGAAAAAACGCCTTATTCCATTTGGCGCAAAATGCAGCAGAAAAACGCTTCTTTTGAGCAGCTGTCTGATATTATGGCATTTCGTATTTGCGTTGAAGATATTGCCAGCTGCTATCAGGCGCTGGGTATTGTCCACAGCAAATACCATATGGTGCCGCGCCGCTTTAAGGATTACATTTCCACTCCGAAGCCGAATGGCTATAAATCTATTCATACCGGCGTTATCGGCCCCGAAAATACGCGTATTGAAATCCAAATCCGCACTTATGATATGCACGAGATTGCCGAAAAAGGCGTGGCGGCGCACTGGGCTTATAAGCAGGGCGAGAAAGTTGTCGGACGTAATTTCAAATGGATCAGAGAGCTGCTGGAAATTTTGGAACAGGCTTCAAATCCCGAAGAGTTTTTGGAAAATACCAAACTGGAGATGTATAATGACCAGGTCTTTTGCTTTACGCCGAAAGGCGATTTAATCGGCTTGCCGATTAATTCGACGCCGGTGGATTTTGCCTATGCGGTTCACTCTTCGGTCGGCGATACCTGCGTCGGCGCAAAGATTAACGGAGAAATCCGCCCTTTGCGAACGGTTTTGCAAAACGGCGACCAAGTCGATATTTTAACCTCAAAAGCGCAGCATCCGTCAACGGAATGGGAGCGTTTTGTCGTTACCGGAAAAGCTAAGGCAGCAATCAGGCGTTATGTCAGGGCTCATAAGCGCGATCAGTTTATTGCCATAGGCGAGCAGATTTTGGAACGTACTTTCAAAGGGGAAAATTTAGAGTTTTCTGAAAAAGCGCTGGTAAATATTCTGCCGAATTTTGAAGCCGAGTCAATTGATGATATTTACGCCAAAGTCGGCGAAGGCCTGGTCAGCGGTTGGGATGTTTTGCGCGCGGTTTATCCGGGGTATAAGCAGTCTAAGTTGGAAAAAGTCGTTAATTCCCTCAAACCTGTTTTCAAAAAGACGGTTAAAAAGAATAAGAAAGACGATTTAAAAATCAACGGCCTTATTCCGGGAATGGCCGTGCATTTTGCCGGCTGTTGCCATCCGCTGCCCGGAGACAGAATTGTCGGTATCGTTACTACGGGCAAGGGCGTAGCCGTTCATACGATCGACTGCAAACAGCTTGAAAAATTTGCCGATGAACCTGAACGCTGGCTGGATATTTCATGGGGCGAGGCTGCGGAAGACGGCCCGCATGTCGGCCGCTTAAAGGTGATGTTGACAAACGAACCGGGATCATTGGGAGAATTGTCTAACCTGATTGCGCGCTATAACGGCAATATTGCCAATTTGAATATTGTTTACCGCACGGTCAGCTATTTTGAGCTTTTAGTTGATGTGGAAGTTAAAGATTTGAAACATCTCACGGATATTATTGCAGCCTTAAAGGCCTCTAAGGCTGTGTCTTACGTTTCCCGCGCCAACCAGTAAAAAAATGTTTTGCCGGTTTCTGATATAATATCGGGAGGAATAACAAATTTCTTCTTAATTCAAAACTTTCGGGTTGTACTTCATAGATATTGTGTTTATATTTATGCAATAATTCAAAATGAGGGGCAATCGGTGGCTAAACGTAAAAAAAGAAAAAGTTTATTAAACTATATTTGGCCGGCTGGCGGTTGGAAACGTTACGGGCGCTATTTGCTGCTGCGTTTGAATCGTTTGAAAGGCACACCGAAAGAAATTGCTGCCGGCGTTGCTTGCGGCGTGGCTGTTTCTTTTACGCCGTTTATCGGCTTTCATATGATTTTGGCTGCTGTTACGGCGTGGCTGACGCGCGGCAATATTTTGGCCAGCGCAATCGGTACTGCCGCCGGAAATCCGTGGACATTTCCTTTTATTTGGATTTCGGTTCTTTATACCGGACGCCTTATGTTGGGAATGAATGCGGGAGCGGAAGAACATGTTAAGTTTCTGCCTGTGTTTGAAGGGGCGACACGCGCTTTGATGACTTTTGATTTTAAGTTGTTTGTTGCGGATGTTTGGCCTATTTTGTGGCCGATGATTGTCGGATGTATTCCGTTTTATTTTGCTTCTTGGTTTATTTCTTATTATTTGACCAAAGGAGCTTTGGAAAAAATTGAGCAAAAATATAAGAAGGCGGAGAAAAATAAATGATAGTTGGAATAGGCAGCGATTTGGCAAATATTTCGCGTATTGAAGATACAATCAGAAAGTTCGGCCAACGGTTTATCAATAAAATTTTTACCAAATATGAAATTGGCGAAATGGCAAAACGCAAAGGCATTTCTGAGCGGGAATATGCCTGTATGGCTGCCAAAAGGTTTTCTGCCAAAGAAGCTTGTTCGAAAGCTTTGGGCACCGGTTTTCGCCAAGGCGTTTTTTGGAAAAATATTGAAGTCCGCCATTTGGCGTCAGGCAAACCGGCGCTCAAGCTGAGCGGAGATGCCGCTAAACATGCCCAACATCTTTGCGAAGACGGAAATGCCAATATTCAGCTTACGATGAGCGATGATTATCCTTGGGCACAGGCGTTTGTCGTTATTGAGAAAATTTAATTTCGTTTTATGCGGAATCCAGAGCGATATTACGCGGTCTCAGAAAATGGTCTCCCGTTGGTCGTCGTCCCGTAGGGTTCAAACTTCACTTTCGGTTCGTTTTCACCAACTATTGACTTCATGTACTTCTATGTACACTAGGATTTTCTTCGCAGCTAGAAACCACTCTATTCTCCGGCCTAAAATGAAATTAAAAAAAGCGGAATGTGGAGACTAGAGAAATTTTACTTAGTCTGTTTCTGTTTTGAGGTAGGATTAAAAAGTTGGCAAAGAAAAAGAAATACAGTTTGATGCGCGTTATCGTTGTCGGAATTGTTTTGACGATATTGTTGCGCTTGTTTGTTTTTGAAAAGTTCAAAATTTATTCCGTCTCCATGCTGCCGACCATGCAATCGGGCGAGTGGGATTTTGTGACGAAATATAATTACGGCTATTCCCGCCATTCATTTCCTTTTAAAACGCCCATTCCCGAAGGGGAACGGTTATTTGCCTCAGAGCCGGAGCGCGGCGATGTGGTTGTTTTTAAGTCAACCCGAGAACAGGAACGCTGGCCTTATGTCAAAAGGGTTATCGGTTTGCCCGGCGATATTGTTACAATAATAGACGGCAGGCTGATTATTAACGGTGAAATGGCCGAGCGTGAAGAAATCGGCGCTTTTGAGCATGAAGACAGGCGCGGGCGCCTGTATATTTTCCGCCAATATATTGAAACGCTTCCCGGCGGTGTAAAGCATAAAATTATTGAGCTTTCGGACAATGAGCTTACGGATAATGTGGCGCCGGTCAAAGTTCCGCAAGGGTATTATTATTTTATCGGCGATAACAGGGATCAATCAGAAGACAGCCGCGGTTCGCTCGGTTTGATTCCGTTTGAAAACCTGATTGGCAAAGCCCAAATAAAAAATTAGCCTAAATCGTTGTTAATTGGCTAAATATTTATTGCACTCTGTAAAATAATGTTTAGTATGTAAAAACAGTGCCTCGTTAGAAATTATTTTTAAGGATTAAAATTAATTTCTAAAGAGGTGCCTAAAGGCAAAAATATAATAAATTGAGGTTGTTATGGAAAAAGACGAAGGACTTTGGGAAACGGTCAAAACAGTATTGGCCGCGATTGTAATTGCTGTTGTTATCCGCACTTTTTTGTTTGAACCTTTTAAAATTCCTTCAGGGTCAATGTATCCGACGCTTTATGTCGGCGATTATCTGTTTGTTTCAAAATATACTTACGGTTATTCGAAGCATTCGTTTCCGTTCAGCATTCCTTTGTTTAACGGGCGTATCTGGGAAGACAAGCCGGAGCGCGGCGATGTGGTTGTTTTTAAATTTCCGCAAGATAACCGGACTGATTTTATCAAAAGAATTATCGGGCTTCCGGGAGATAAATTGAAACTTGAACAAGGGCGCTTATATATTAACGGCAAGCAGGTTGCCAGAGACGAAATTGAAGACTTTGTCCTGCGAGACAAGCGTGGTAATGCCGAGCGTTTTCATCAATATGTCGAGACGCTTCCCGAAGGTTATAAGCATAAAATTATTGAAGTGTCAGACTTTGAGACTGTTGATTATATGCCTGAGATTGAAATTCCGCAGAACAGCTATTTTGTTATGGGGGATAATCGCGACCATTCGGATGACAGCCGCGTAAATGTCGGCTTCGTTCCGGCAGAAAATCTGGTTGGCAAGGCTCGGTTCTTGTTCTTCTCGCATAATGATGAGGACGCTTGGTATAAGCCTTGGACTTGGCCGAAGAAGATACGGTGGAACCGGCTGTTTAATAAGATCAAATAAGTTTTATGCGGTATCTAAAGGCCTGTTTTAAGCTTCGAAAGCTCACGTACGCTTAAGTACGCTCAAGTTTTTCATCTTAAATCCTCACCTTTATATTCCTGCCTAAAACTTATTTTCTTTCATTCTTAAATGAGAATAATAATGATTGAAGAATTAGAAAAAATATTAGGCTATAAATATAAAAATCCGGCATTGCTGAGACAGGCTTTGACGCACAGCAGCCATGCTTCTCATGTTGAAGAAAATTATGAACGTTTGGAATTTCTCGGCGACCGTGTGCTTGGCTTGACGATTGCCAGCCTGCTTTATAAGATTTTTCCGAATGAGCCCGAGGGCAGTTTATCGCAACGCCATACCGGTCTGGTTTGCAAAGAAACGGTTGCTCTGGTTGCAAAAACTTTGCGGCTGGACAAGTATATGATTGTAGCCAATGAAGAAATCCGCGAGAATGAAAATGTTTTGTGCGATGTTTGCGAAGCGGTTATCGGCTCTATTTATATTGACAGCGATTGCGTTGCGGCGATTGATTTTGTCAATGAGCATTGGCGCGAACTGATTGATAAGAATGTTGCGCCGCCGAAAGATGCCAAGACCATGTTGCAGGAAAAAGCTCACGCCAAAGGGCGCGGTGTTCCCGTTTATAAGTTGGAAGGGCGCGAGGGCAGCGAGCATGAACCGATTTTTCATATTTCCGTAACCTTAAACGGTTTGCCGCCGGAAATAGGCGAAGGGCGCAGTAAAAAATTGGCAGAACAGGAAGCTGCCGCTAAGATGCTGAAACGGTTGGGGGTTTGATGAGCGACAATCAAAATTATGATGATTTGCCGACCCGTTGCGGATTTGTTGCCCTGATTGGTGCACCGAATGCCGGAAAGTCTACGATTACGAATAACTTTGTCGGTTCAAAGGTTTCTATTGTTTCTCCAAAGGTGCAAACAACCCGTACGTTGGTTAAAGGTATCGGCATTTTTGAAAATACGCAGATTATTTTTATTGATACGCCCGGTATTTTTAAGCCCAAGCGCCGTTTGGACAGAGCTATGGTCGCCTCATCCTGGAGCGGTGTCGGCGATGCCGATATTACGGTTTTGGTGGTTGATGCCAAGCGCGGTTTTGATGATGAAACCAAGGCAATTATAGCAAAACTCAATAAAAATAAAACAGAGGCAGTTCTTTTGCTGAATAAGATTGATTTGATTCAGAAGGAAAAGCTTTTGGGATTATCCGCCGAAATAAATGCGGCCGGCAAGTTTAAGGAAACTTTTATGGTTTCGGCACTGGACGGCGAATATATGGATGATTTTTATAAATATTTGGCCGATAATCTGCCAATCAGCCCGTGGTATTATGACGAAGACCAGATTTCTGATATGCCGTTAAAACTTCTTGCCGCGGAAATTGTCAGAGAAAAACTGTTTTTATACCTGCACCAAGAGCTGCCTTATGCCTTGACTGTGGAACCGGAACTTTGGGAACGCCGCGAAGACGGTTCCGTCAGGGCGGAAATTACCATTTATGTTGAGAGAGACAGCCAAAAAGTGATTGTTTTAGGGAAGGGCGGTTCGATGATTAAAAGAATTGGACAGGCCGCTAGAACGGAAATTGAAGAACTTTTGGAAGAGCGCGTCCATTTGTTTTTGTTTGTTAAGGTTCGAGAAAATTGGATTGATGATCCGGCTCGTTATAAAGATTGGGGCCTCAATTTTAATGCCTGATAAAAAAATCCCCGGATAAAAATACTGGGGATTTTTGGGGCTGGTATTTTAGAGCGATTAATTAATTTCTGCTCTCGGATATTCGTTGCGGAAAATTAAGAACAAGCCCAAAAAAGACGTTACGATTGCCGAATAACGGCCTGTAAATTATGTTAATATCAGCTTCCCCCCCCCGCGTTGGACGCAGGGGGTGCTTTTTTAATTAATGATGACAAGAATAAATAGATATGCCGTTGTTAGTGGTACAAGTCTGATGGCAACAATATCCCAATGTATTAACACAATGACTATATTTGTTTTGAGAAATTCTACTGCATCCAGAGTCATCATAATCTGTTGAACATGAAGAACTTGAGCTTGAAGAACCGGATGATCCGGAAGATGATGGATCATCCTCGCATTTGTAACAGGTGTTACCAAGAGAGCTGCTGGCGGAACCTGTTTGTTTTTGAGTATATGTACATGTTGACAGTTGATATCCTGTCGGGCAGGTTTCTTCTACGGCATTGGCACAGACTTTTTTGATGCAGGTGGCAAAAGTTGTTGTCGGATTTGAAATGCAGGGGCAGGATGAGCTGCTGGTACATCCTAAATATTGGGTAGAACCGCATTTTGTTGATGTACAAACGCCGGCAGTGCCACCGCCCAGATTTAGTCCATAATTTGATTTGTTGGTAATTAAATATTTTGCGAATTCCTGAGTAGGCAGTGAATAGCCCCTTTCTTCCGCGCAACGTGTATCAGCGGCCGAACATGTCATGCCGTTGGCAGTAGGATAGTTAACTACTGCGTAGGTTTCGCCCTTATATGTGACTTTTTTAGCTGTATTGGCATAGCCGTCAATTGTTCTAAATGTCAAAGAGTTGTATCCGGCGGCACATGAGCATTTATAACAAGTGCTTCCCTGAGAACCGGTTGTGGTTGAAACAG